>BNJT01000338.1_pt1:575000-1179851 | contig 1179851 bp, 1295 predicted proteins | sample 8540491 | NCBI WGS metagenome assembly BNJT01 (sample SAMD00202455, study PRJDB9452) | human saliva metagenome | host: Homo sapiens | reverse complement strand
AGAACAAAAACACCCGTTGGTTTCCCAACGAGGCATATGATGCTTGTAGATTGATAAATTGCTTGCTTTTATACTCATTTACCATTCTCTCGTATAATAAGAAAGAAGGAAGTGTAGCTAATGTTAACATTCGTTAATTAAAGTAGCCAGGCTTTTCTTTAAGCGCATATACGCTTCATATGCTGGCGTTATTCCCTCAAGGAAGACGCTCTGTTAGGCATCACTCTTTATATCAATTCTCTTCCGAGTTCTTCTGTATAAACATCTGAATCCCTTTCATTAATAAATGCATGGAGCCTGTTATAAAACCGCTTATAATTGGTCAAGGTGGAATCCATGTAGCTTTGAGTCCTTAACTGATTTAAAACAGCCTCACACAACTCGTTAAAACAAATGTTCACTTGCTTCATAATCGACCTCCTCGTATTATTAAGTTGTAGCTTTTCTTTACCTATTCTTGGTAATCAGCTACTATTGTTATCTGATGCTGTGGATTGGTTCCGATCTCCTACCGCGCGACGGTTTTTGTAAGGCTCCAACCACAGCCTCTTTGTTACATTGTTGATCAGTTAGATACCGCATGACGGCTTATGTAGAACGAGGATACAATCAGCAAAGAGCCCTTACAATCTTTAATAATGTCAGCCCATTGCCCTGTTCGCATCCTGCTTGTAGCGAGTTTTGTGTTCATCTTAAATTCCTCCCTGAGATAGTGTGCAAAGTGGGAAAAGTTTGTATAGTAGAAAAACTGCGTTCAACTTTTCACACTTTTCACGATTATCTCAATTTTTATGGAGAGAAAAAGATGACAGGTTATTTACCATTTACCATTGAACGCGTCAATCGGGAGATCAAACGCCGAACAAAAGCGATTGGAGCATTCCCTGATGGTCAAAGTGTTTTGGTGTTAGTCTGTGCCCGACTGCGCCATGTTGCAGCATCGAACTGGGGAACCAAGCGGTATCTCAACATGAATCATCTGTTTGATTTGGAGCTCCAGTGCAAGGCTGATGGTCAGTTCACAGCCAGCTAACTATAATACACCGGCGGCTGAAATTGAATTTGCGAAAGATTATTGACACTATCGAAAATGTCCGCCCCCCTCCTCTCAGCAGAAATACTTCCCATCATAACAAAAGTAGAAATATTGTTAGAATTCAGAAAAATTAGAGGCCCATAAATGGCGCTATTACGTCTTTTATGGGCCTCTGACTCTTCTTCAGCTGTCAAATATAAAAATTATACTTTTCCAACACGATTGTATGTGTTTCATTACTTATTTGCATTTGATCCGTTTTTTTCACAGCCTCTTAGATCATAGAATTACTAATTACTCATGTCCTCAACAACAGCTATTTGCTCTGAAAAATTCACGAATGGCAAATTGTATGTCGGGAATTTAGATGCACTTGTAATATTTGATATGATTGGACGCATATAGCTGAGAAGTAATGCTGGAGCATTACACTTTAACATCTTTTCTAGTATATCCTCTTCCATCTTCTTCCACTTGAAATTTGATTCAAGTCTAATTTTTAATTGAAAGGGTCCTTTCCCATCTTCGAAACTAATTTCTACTGCAAGTGCAACTACTGCACAGTTAGCTATTGAACTTCTTTTAATCTGAACTCTAAAAGAATTCTTCATTGCTAACTCATTTTCATTCGATTGAAATTCATTATTTTCTATAAAAGATAACTCAACTAAATGTGGATTATCAAATTGAAAATTACTTTGTTCCATTTTTCTCCTTATAAAATACTTAGTCTATGATGCACTTAAGATGCTACCTACATTATCAAAAATGTCTGTGGAAGGAGCGGTTTTATAGTTTTTCCCACTTTGAATCCTATAGCTATGACTAATAGAAGAAGGATTATAAATCTGTGGACATACTATAGTACCACTCATCCCGCTATCAACCAAAAATAACTAATTCTTTTTATTGCATAATTTATAGTACTGTAATTATACGGTTTGAGGTTATATATATTAGAATAGTTAACATTTATATAATCTTTTTTACATTCTTTTATAGAATGACGTAAATACTCGCTTATATCTGTCTTGTTGCATCTAAGAAATATACCATCTTCGGGTAAGTCAATTCTATCTATGTTCTTACTGTCTATAAACTTACAAGTCTCCTTTCCTTGTAAATCCATGTCAATAATAACTACTTTTTCTGAATTGGAAAATAACGTCGCAATATCGATACACTTTTCTGCAAGTGATTTCAAATTCTCAAGTTGAGTTTTTACTAAAATCCACCTCTGTCCCCACCTAATTTCTGAGCATAAGCAAAAATACAACTCATCTTTATCACTCTTACACAAAAATAGTATTGGTTCCTCCTCAAATTCATAGAAAATACACTCTAATCGTAAATCATCTATTCCTTCGATATTGCTGAAATAATATTGATCCATCTTATTTATCCTCTTTAAAATATAAATCCGGCGAAGAATCCTCATAAATCCACCAGTCAACATGCGAATCTTTCTTATCCATTTTTCTTTCTCTTGTAGCTTGACTCGGTCCACAATGTTTTTCTGTAACTCCTTTTGCAATAAAAAGCTCTAGGCTTATCCTTTTTCTTATTCTTCATACATATGTCTAAAACATATTGTACATCCTCTCGATTTTCAAAACAGGAAGTAGAATAGGTACCTGGATCTTTTAAATTAATGCCCTTTTTGGGTTCATTTCGAAGCCCTCGCTTAATCTCTTCAAATGTGCTAATAAAACTATCTCTGTTTATTTCGCCATTTTTAATGACTCTATAAACATTCTTATCCTCATGTTTTGCTTCTGGAGGTAAAATTTCTGACTCAAAATTCTTAGGAAAACAACTAGGAAATTTACTCATTTAATTCATCCCACTTCAAGTATTTAATCCGCAATAAAATCGTCTCAAAAAAATAATCTATGCTCATTCTATACGAAATCACACTATTTTTCAATAAAAACACAATACTATGATGGAGTAAACTTATTGTCAGTTATCGAGCTTAAAAAATACACCTTGATCAAGGTCTTCAACTTTTCAATTATCTTATTATCATTTTTTTATGTCATGTCAAAAATTTTTATAATTTGAATTTGCGAAACTTATTATACATTATCTGATATAGTGCTTATTTCCTTCCACCTCCTTTGATACAACAGAAAATTTAATAACGTCAATACGAAATCAAAAAGAGGCGGTAAATACCGCCTCAAACTATCTCATCTCCCATAATAGGTTTTTTCAAAATCAATCAGATTCATTATATCTTGATAACTCTATCAGTTCCTTCTCCCTCACACTGGCTCCCAAACAGCCAACTTCCTGCACACAAGCACTTCCCATGACATTTCCATAGCTAATACATTTTGAAATGCTCGCCCCTTTCACTAATCCATAAAGAAATCCGCTTAAAAATGCATCCCCTGCCCCTGTAGAGTCCACCGCTTTTTCCACCGGAATGGTATGTATCAACCGAGAACTTTTATCTGTTCTATTAAAATGATAGCAACCATCACGGTCTAATTTTATCGTTACATCTTCGAAGAAATCACTAAGTACTTTAGCCGCTTCTTCTATTGTGGATTTTCCGCTTATTTTCAATGCCTCTTTTCTATTAGGAAGATAATAATCCGCTAACTTAAGGTAATCCTGATACTGCTCCAAGGACATATTGTCATCCCAACCACTATCCAGAACTAAGGTACAACCAATTTCTTTTAACTTCTTGTATACATCAAATAGCCCAAAGTGCATCGTTACGATTTTGGCATCCTTTAAATACTCAAAAATCTGTGCTTGTAATCTTTCGTCAAATTCTACTTCTTCCCTATAAGACATAAAAGTTCTATCTCTTTCTGTTACCATGGAAGTAGTAATACATATAGGATCTTTATCCCCATGATAAAGATTGGTATAGTTTACGCCGTATTGTTTGAATTGCTCTTCAACATAGCGGGAAAACATATTTTTTCCAAGAAAAGTAGCAAATTTAGAAGGTACGCCTAAACGATGTAAATTAATGATGGTAGCTGGAACTCCACCGCCTAAACAAAGCCGAAAATCATTCGAAAAGACTTCTTCTCCCTCTTCCGGAAGGCGCCCTATACCGGTATAAATCATATCCAAATTGGAAACTCCAACACCTGCCACAAAGCTCATTAGTGCCACCCTCCAATATAGTCCTGATTAAGTTCAATGTATCTGTTCACAAGCTCTTTAGCATAAGAATAGGAGTTTACCAGTGGATGCACCATTAGCGCATCTATCGCCGTAGAGATGCTTCGATTTCTTATCGCATAGGATGCCAACCTCTCATACTCTTTGACCTGTCTTATTAATGCCATAGGAATCGGATTAGGATTAACCTTATGTGTCAAGATATTCCCCTTATGAATAGTACATGTAAGTTCCACAACATCATCATCCCACAATCCCGGAATAGCTCCCTCATTTGGCGCACAGAGAATCATTTCTTTATCCTGCTGTTCACCTACAGCCTCTATATACCGAAGCGCTACCCCGGCATATCCCCCTTCATCAGGAGAGTAAATATCAAAATGGTATTCTGACTCTTCTCTCTTTACACCTGTTTCATTTGACATATAGGCCAGTTCTCTTTTACCATACCATTTTTCAAAAACTTTCAGGCAAGCTTCAAAGTCTTGAACCACATCCATCTTTTCCAGTTCTTGAAGCATCTGTTCGTTGATATCTCTGATTACCTCTCCTCTGGTAATTCCTGCTCTGAGAATATTCTCTACCGCTTCCTCTCTGTAATAAAAGTAATACAAATATTCATTTAACACGCAGGAAAAGTGATTTACAAGGTCAGGCTTAAACACACGCATATCCGTTTTTTATAGATATCCGGATTCTTAAGGAGCTCAGGTAAGATCTCCTTTCCATCCAATTTTATACTATTAAAGTAGGAAAGATGATTTAAGCCGTAGCAGTCTCCTGTAATTCTCTCCGGGCTCACATCATATAATTTAGCAAAAGATCTCAACAAGCCACTGGGAGCATCACAGATGCCAAAAGTAAAATCATAGCCCAAATCTCTTAAAGTCTGAGATACCACCCCTGCCGGATTCGTAAAATTAAATATCTTAACATCCGGAGAAGCTATTTTTCTCGCCAGTTCACAATACTCCTGTAAGGCAGGGATAGAGCGCATGGCAAAGGACAAGCCTGCTGCTCCGGTTGTCTCCTGCCCTAAGATTCCTAGAGATAAAGCTTCTCTTTCATCGCGAACCCGCATCTCATCACCACCTACACGAATAGTCGTGATCATGTAATTTGCATCCTTAATGGCAAGTTCCGGATTGCTTGTGATTTCAAATTCTACATCCGGGTCAATTAACTTAGCAATTTTAGCAGACATTTTCCCAAAGATATTGAGCTTTCTGGAATCATTATCCATGAAAACAATATGCTTAATCCCTAATCTTTTTGCCTGCTGCATAAGGCTTTTTGCCAAAAAGATGGATCTGACTCCCCCACCGCCTATAACCGCTATTTTCATGACAAAACTCCTTCCTTTGCAAACCATTACATATCTGTTTCATTCATCTTAAATATTTTATTGATAAAGAATACACAGAGAACTCCGGTGATGATTAATACAACGCCCATCATATTGGCATAACCATAATTACTTTCTTTCAGACTTGTTTATACAAATATAGCGGTAAGTTTAAAGTTAAATCTCCCGGGCCTCCATTGGTCGTCAAGAAAATTAACTCAAATTCTCTTAGCATACTTGTAGCCGCAATAATTACCGCTGTCCCAAGAACCGGACGAATTAAAGGCAATCTAATACTAATATCCATAACAAAATCAGATGCACCGTCTATTTTCGCCGCCTCATAAATATCCTCCGGAATAGAGAATAATCCTGCAAGAACAATGATGACAATCATCCCTGAATAAAGTAACCACATACTGGTAACTGTTAAAAATGCACTATTTGGATCAAAAAACCAATTCTTCGTAATTTCCTTCCCCGTTATTGAGGACAGGAAAGAATTCACCAGTCCATATTTTGCGTTAAAAACATTTAAAAAGATAACTGCTAATGCCGCAGAGGAGATTACATTGGGAATCATAAAAATGGTTCTAAAAATCTTCCATCCACGAAAACGCTTGGCTAATATCAATGCTAAAACTGTTCCTATAAAAACATGAAAAATGCCTTGCAATATAGTCCAAATCACTGTGTTAAAGATAGATTGAAGCATCCTTGGATCCGCCGTAAATCCAAGAAAGTAGTTTTTGAGTCCCACAGGGTGAAATACACCGCCGGATTTCCATTCAAAAAAGGAAGTTATAAACACGATGAGCATAGGAACAAGATACAACATCATAAATAGTATCATTGTCGGTAGAGAAAAAAGTATAATCATCCATTTCTTGTTCCTTGATTGCATAGTATTCCTCACCTTCCTATTGCTGGAAACAGTCTTAGCATCATCAATTAGCTTATAATTTTACTGATTCTTCTGGGCTGCTTCCGTTAATTTTTTTGCAAATTCTTCTGCAGTGATTTTGTTTTGGGCCAATAAAGGATATTCCACGCTCACTTCATCCACTACATTGGCAAACCATAAAGACTGAAAGTCATTGATATGTCTCTTTGCTGTATTGGCCAAGTGGATGGTTTCCTGAACCAACGGATATACCTTAGAGTCTACTTCTTTCTTTAAGCAGGGAATTTCACCGGTAATTTCCACATTAGCTTTTTGACTGTCTTCATTGGTCATAAACTTCACAAAAGTAGCTGCTGCCTTTCTTTTTTCTTCTGTCTTAGCCGCTACATTAAAACCAATTTTTCCTGCATCATACATAACATCTCCGGGAAAAGCAGCTACGCCAATCTTGTCTGCAAAGCCCTCTTCCACCTTATCCGTGTCATAAAAATCCCCCACCATCCAGGGACCGTTTGCGATTATAGCAGTTTGCTCCGTAAAGAAATTTCCGGCTGCATTCTCATAAGCACCGCCAATGGCATCTGTAGAGGTATACTCGTTAAACATCTTTTGGATATCAGAAACCGCATTTACAAAATATTCTTGATTATAATCCTTGGGAAGGCTGGTATTCATGAACTTTTCCCCTTCCTCTGTCTGTCCAACTATAGCACCAAGCATAAGAGAAGTTACCCATCCGGAATCTGCCGTATCCATAGATAAAGGAGTAATGCCGGCAGCCTTTAATTTATCGCAGTTCTGGAAAAACTCTTCCCAAGTACTTGCAGGCTTTTCTATACCCGCCTTTTTAAATAAGTCTTTATTATAAAAATAGCCAATAACCTGTTTGGAAATGGGAGCACCGTAAATCTTCCCATCACGGGAATTGACTTCCCAGCATTTTTCATCAATAGAATTTTTCCATTCTTCATCGATGTAAGGTGTTAAATCCACAAATTTATCCTGCATAGTATCAATTAAATTATAGCCTCCTGCCGCAATCACATCCGGCAACGCATCCGAACTATATAAGACTTTCATCTTATCTACATAAGCCTGATCTCCGGCAATTTCCTCAACATTTACTTTGATTTCATCACCATATTCCTTATTGAAAGCGTCCAGTCTATTATGAAACCATTCCTTTGACGAACTCACTCCAACCCAGGATGTGGCAAAGGTGATTTCTACTTGACCTTCTTTGCTTGCCTCTTGCCCCTTAGCTTCGGTGCCGGATGCTTCTTTTGAAGAAGGAGAGCAAGCTGTCAGCCCTCCAATACATACCGCTCCCGCTAATAGCATAGACAATGACTTCCTAACTACTTTTTTCATAATTTCTCCTTCCTTAACCTTTTATTGCTCCGGTGACCATACTTTGCGTCACTTGTTCTTGTAAGATGATGTAAATAATAATGCTGGGAAGAATCACCATCGTAAGGGCCGCAAAAAGTGCCGTATAGTTAAACGAAAACTGCGTAGTAAAATAATTTAGCGCTAAGGGTAATGTTCTTACTTTTTCTGACTTTGTCAAAACCAGGGCAAACATAAATTCATTCCATGACATTAAAAACTGTAGAACAGCAACGGTAGATAGTCCTGACTTAGCCAACGGAAGTACGATTACAAAAAATGTTTTCATATATCCACAGCCATCAATATATGCCGCCTCTTCCAATTCCTTAGGAATACTTTGAAAGTAACTTCGAATAACAAAGAAGGACGTTGGTAATCCCAAGGCAGTATGAACCAAATCAATCCGATAATCGTATCAAACAGATGAATACTCACCATGATCCTATAAATCGGCATAAGGAGTGCAGAGCTTGGAATCAATAGGGAAGAAGAAATCATTAACGCCATAAGGGCTCTTCCTTTAAATTCGAACCTTGCAAATACATATGCGGTCATGGATACAAACAAAAGATTTAATATTGTACTTGCAGTAGCAATGATTAGGCTGTTTCCATAAAACCGAAGTATTGGAGACACCTCCAGCGCAACTCGGTATCCTTTAAAATCAAAGCTTGAAGGAAACGAAAATGCAGAAAGCATGATTTCTCGATTTGTTTTAAAGGAAGAAAGTAAAATCCATGCCAAAGGAGCAATCGATATTAGAGTGAAAACAGCTAATAAAATAATCTTTATTGTTCTAAGAAGAAGTATTTGTTGGTAGTTCGGCATTTATTTTCTCCTTTCTCTTGGATTTATTTCTTTTATACCTATACCCTTTTATTTTCCGCACATGTGCTCCTCTCTATTATTCTAAAGGGGAACATAATATCTAAAGTTTTATGCTCTGTTTCATTCATAAAAAAATCCAAACACTGTGTAACAAAGGCTTTAATAGGTTGGTGAATCGTAGTCAATGGCGGATTGTATTTTTCTGCAAAAGCTATATCATCAAAGCCCAAAACCGAAATATCCCTTGGAACCTCTAAGCCGTTTGCAATTAATGCTTTGATTGCACCCATTGCCATCTCATCACTAAATGCAAACACTGCGGTAAAATCTTTTTTTGCTTTAAGCATTTTTTCAGTCAAACGATACCCCATTTCATAGGTCATTTTCCCGTAAGCAATAAGTTCCTCTTGACCTTGAAGAGAATACTCTTCTAAGGCTTTTCTACATCCCATTAGTCTTTGAAAAGTAGAGCCCATTTTATTTTCAAAGTCAGAAAGAACCAGTATCTTTTCATGTTTTAACTTGATAAGATATTTCATCCCTTCGTAGGCCGCAAGCAAATCATTAACATGTACCGATTCCACCTTATCATTTTGGGAAACACCGCCACACATAATGGTTTTTATGTTTTTTGAATGAATATACTTTAAAATATCCGGGTTAATATTTTCATCTAAATAAATAACACCTTCGATATTCATTTCCGTAATAAAATGCTTATAGTCACTTTCTTCATTGGAATAAGGAATGATAATCAAACGAAACCTATACCTTGATAGCTGTTCTAAAATTTCTTTTACTACATCTCCATAAAATGATAGCTCTAAATCCGAGAGCAACAGAGCAATAACCCCTCTATCCTTTCTTTTTCTATATTTATGAATATAGCCAAGCTTTTTCTGCCGCATTTTTCAATTTGATTACTCAGCTCTGTTCCTACTACACTACTTCCTGAATAGTATCTTGAAACAGTAGCCGGAGAAACACCTGCAGCTTTGGCAACGTCTCTAATTGTTGCTGAAATTTCTTTTGGACTATCATTTGCCATGCAATAACTTATCTCCACTTTCTAGTGTATTATATGTAAATAATAATTGTAATTTATAGATTTTTATTGTATATAGTGTTTAAATATAGTCAATATTGTTTCAGTTATTTCATTACGTTTTCAACTGTTTCAGACTCTCTTTCTTTTTTCCATGCTTTATATATTTCCTAGTAACTTGAGTTTCTTAGTTATTTACCTCTTAGATGTTTACCTCTTAGCAAACACTCTTTTTCAACATTTTTCTTCCGTAGATTCCTTTTTCAAAGATGATGGTTTTCCATATCACAACTTTTTTTCAAGGGACTTTTTTTCGGATTTTCACATATTTTTTTCAAGGGACTTTTTTTCAATTTTCTCAACTTTTTCAAGGGACTTTTTCTTCGCAAGTGGCAACTTTTTCAAGGGACTTTCCATTTTCCTGCCTTCGTTCTACAAAAAAAGGGGCTGTAAAAGCAAAGTGAGCAGTGGTTAACAAAACCACTGCTCAGTCAGGCGAAGCTAGCGAAAGCGTGCCCCAAATTTAGACCTATATTGCTTAGAAAACTATTTTGATTTTTTTACAGCCCCCTTTAGAACATCACATTTTTATTCTTCGAGTATAGCATCAGTCCAATCAAGGAAATGCTGGTCATCAGGCTCAAGATGGTGGCCATTGCCGCTGCAATTCCGTAGGAACCTCTGGAAACATAGGTATAAATCTGAATCGTCAGTGTTGTAGTCCTATAGTTATACAGGATGATTCCGGAAGACAGCTCCGTAATAATACTGATCCAGGAAAGCAGGGCTCCGGAAAGAATACCGTTAATCATCATTGGCATGGTCACCGCAAAGAATGCCTTCATCTTGCTGCTTCCAAGAGAAATAGCCGCCTCCTCAATGGACATGGGGATTTGCTGTAAAATGGCGATGGAGGAACGAATTGTATAGGAGTTCCTTCGAATCACCAAGGCCACAATCATAATGGCAAAGGTTCCAACCAGTACAATAGGCTTTCTGCTAAAACCAAGCACCAGAGAGATACCTACAACCGATCCGGGGATAACATAAGGAATCATGGATAAGGTATCAATCAGCTTGTTTGCAAAGTTGTTTCTTCTTACTACCAGATAAGCTACCATGATACTTAGGATAATAATCAAAATCAAAGATGTTCCGGCAATAATAAAGGTATTGGGAATGGCATTGTCCAGGAACTTCCAGGCATCAATATAGCTTTGTACGGAAAACTCCTTCAGGAATCTCTTTCCTTTGGTTTTCAGGAAGGAGGTATACATTACATAAACCTGAGGAGCGTAGGCGATAATCACCACCAAATAGCAATACAGGTGAATCAATACCCCCTTGATTCCCTTTGCCGGCTTCTTTTCGATAGGATGCAGGGCATTCATGGAAAAGGAAACGGCTGTTAATAAATCTTTGAATCAGGAAAATGATGGTGGTAATCACAATGGCAATCACCGCCACCGCAGAAGCGTAGTGCTTATCCGATCCCGTCTCACTCATAAAGGAGTTATAGATTTCCACAGGGAAGGTCTTATAGCCTTCTCCGATAAACAGCGGTGTACCAAAGTCTGCAAAGGCCCGCATAAATACCATTAAGGTTGCCGCAATAATGGAAGGTGCGCAGAGAGGAATGACCAAGGTAAGGAAGCGTTTCCAACCGGAACAGCCCATATTTTCGGAAGCTTCCAAAAGGGTATTGTCAATATTCTTTAAAGCCGCAGAAAAATATAGGAACACCAGAGGATATAACTGCATGCACTCTACAATCATAATGCCTCTAAAACCGTAAATAGTAGGAAGCTTAATGCCAAAAAGGTTCTTAAAAAGCTGAGTAACCAAACCGTTTCTTCCCATTAAAAGAATCCAGGAATAAGCACCGATAAAGGGGGCAGACATACCGCATAAAATGATAAAAACCTGTAGAATTTTCTGTCCCTTGATCTTATAGAAGCTATGGAAATAGCCTAGGGGAATTCCTACAATCAAAGTAATAATGGTGGCGCAAAAGCTCACGGCAAAGGAGTGATAAATGGTTTGCAAGTTATAGCTTTTGGCAAAAAAGCTCTGAAAGTTTGCAAAGCCTACGCCGCCCTCCTTTAAAATCATAGAATTTCGAAGGAGGGTGGACAGGGGATAGATCATAAAAATCAGGTAAACGATTAAGATGGTCATAGAGATGAAGGTCCAGATTTCCCATTTTTTGTTTGTTTTCATCCGTTCTCTCCTCTCCCTACAGCACGCCCTGAAGAATATTTTCACTGCCGCCTTCCAAGAAAACATTGACCTTATGGCTCTTAATCTGAAGCTTTACATTCTTTCCCTTAGGCAAAATAGAGTCAATTTCAGATTCCTTCACCGCCTCCACTTCTTTACCGTTACTTAACTGAATCCAATAGTGGGTATTTAAGCCTAAGAAAATGCTGTCAATAATCGTTCCTTCTATACCCGGCTCTGTTTCTTCCTGAATAATCCACTCCTCCGGTCTTACTGCAAGCTTTACAGGAAGTACTCCCTCTTGACAATGCTCTTCCTTTACATTGTTTAAGACAAAGGAATAATCATCACAAACAGAAATCACCATTTGACCGTTTTCCTTTGTCAAGCTTCCTTCCAGCTCATTGCTGTGCCCGATAAAGTTGGCTACGAACAGGTTTGCCGGTCTTTGATATAAGGCCTTGGGGGTTCCGATTTGCTGAATCACCCCATGGTTAAATACCGCAATTCTGTCGGACACGGCCATTGCCTCTTCCTGGTCGTGGGTAACATAAACCGTGGTAATGCCGATACTGTTTTGTAATTGTTTAATGGCGGTACGCATCTCGATTCTTAACTTGGCATCCAGATTGGACAAGGGCTCATCCATCAAAAGCACATCCGGCTTAATCACCAAAGCTCTTGCCAAAGCTACTCTTTGCTGCTGCCCGCCGGAAAGCTTCTCCGGCATACGTTCCGCAAAGTCTTCTATCTGCATCAGCTTAAGAAACTTCTTGACTTCTCCCACTCTTTCTTCCTTGGATACATTTCTATTCTTTAAACCGAACTCCACATTTTTTTCTACGGTCATGTTCGGGAAAATCGCATAGTTTTGGAAAACCATTCCAATATTTCTCTTGGAAGGGTCTAAATCATTGATTCTTCTATCACCAAAATAAAAATCTCCACCCTCAATGGAGTTAAAGCCTGCAATCATACGAAGCAAAGTCGTTTTTTTCCACAACCTGAAGGTCCCAGCAGGGTAAAAAACTCTCCTTCTTTAATATCTAAGGACAAATCCGGAATCACTACATTGTCCCCATATTTCTTTACCGCATTTTGAATTCGAATATTCACGCTCATAAAATCTTCCCCTTTATAAAAAGAGCTGTAAAAAATAGAATATTGAAACTATTTTTTACAGCCCCTATTCTAACTCTTTACTTTTTTACCAACTCCTGCCAACGGTTCTGCCACTCTTCCTTCTTCTCCGCTACCAGCTTAATGTCTTCATAAGCTACTTTAATCTTGGAGAATGGAGGCATAAACTCGGAGGTATTTTCCACGGAGGTCATAACCGGACGAATGGTGGTATCCTTCAGAGCTTTCTGTCCTTCTTCGGAAATCAAGAAATCGATAAACTTCTTGGCATTTTCTTCGTTCTTAGCACCCTTTACGATAGCTACACCGGCAGGTAACCATACAGCACCTTCAGAAGGATAAACAACTCTTAAGTTCTCTGCACCGTCTTCCAACAAGCTTACACAGGGATCCTCATAAGAAACACCCACTGCATACTCTCCATCAGCAGTTCCCTTGTAAATCTGGGAAGAGGAGGAAAGAATGGTGCCATCCAGCTGATCCACAAATTTTGCTACCCAATCCCAAGCGGCATCATCATAAGGTTCTTTACCTTTTACCAAAAGCATATTGGTGAGCTCTGCCCAGGCACTGGAAGAGTTGGTAGGATCACCCATAGCAATATGTCCCTTTAACTTCGGCTCCAATAAATCCTCGTAGGAATTGAACTTCTCCGCATCCAGGCCAAGCTCTTTAAAAACATCCTTGTTTAAAAGAAGCGCTGCGGAACCGGAAAGCTTTGTATACTCAAAATATCCGTTAGGATTCTGATATTCCTTTGGTAACTTCGCATCATTGGGAGAAACATACTTCTCGTACAAATCCTGCTGTCCCATCCAGAAAGACATATTGATGGCTCCCCAGTTTACGTCTGCCTGAGGGTTATCCTTCTCCGCTTCCAGTCTCGCCAGAACATCTCCTGTTCCCATAGACTGAATGATTACCTTAATGCCGGTCTTCTCTTCAAAAAGAGGTACAACCGCTGCAATCTCACTGTCGGAGTTGGGAGAATACACTACAACTTCTCCGGAGCCCTTCACATCCTCAGCCTTCTCAGAAGAATCGCTTCCTTTCTCCTCTGCCGCCGTTGTTCCTGCCTCAGACTCCTTCCCGGTCTCAGCCTGCTTTGCATTTCCCCCGCATGCCACCAGGGAAAGTCCTACCATCAGTGATACTGCCATGGTACATAATTTTTTCTTCATAAATTCCTCCTGTACAAAATGTTTAATTGTATCTGGAATTTTACCATAAAAGCATCAATTTTGCTACAAGATAATGATTTAATGAGAATGTTTTGAGGAAATATTTACTAATTCAAAACTCATTCATTTTTATACGCATCTGCTACAGATTCTAAAAGCTTATAATTGCAATGATACGGTGCAACCACACCGGACATTATTTGCCTTTCATAAATTTTTTTAGCCTTGCTTTCAAACTGGGTTTTTATTTTTTTACAGAAGAAATACTCTTTTATCATTAAGTTTCTTCTTTGTTCATCTTCAATTTCAGTTGATCTTGTGCTTAATTCTGCATAAGAATATACCCCTTCTACTACCGGTAACATCTTTTTAATTTCTAATACAGAAAGAATTCTTTTCTTATGATAAGCAAACTCTTCTTCCGGAATACCGTTCTGCCGTAACTTATTAATATCGGTTTGGTTAACAATAACATCGTATCTATCAGTCACAGTTGTCCTTATATCAATCTCTTCATATATACGATAATTTGTTGCTGTCACATCTCTCCATCCACTATGTTTTCGCTTTGCAGAGGTAAGAGGAATTACATATTTTCTACCATGACAATTAATTAAAATTCCTAAGTGTGGCTTTTTAGAATAGTCTGTATCTGCCGAAAAAAATATTTCAGAATCATAATTATGTAAATATTTCAAATAAGCTGTATCTATGAATACAAAACGAAATTCTTTAAAGTTCAATTTTACCTCCTCACAAAAGAGGGAGGCCAAGAGGCCTCCCTTCCTTTATCATCAGCTATCATGGTCGCTGATCACCAAACCTTATCGCTTCCCACTTATCGGCTGAGAATCACCAAACCTTATCGTTTCTCTCTTTAAAATGGCGGAGAATCACCAAACTTCATCAATCAAGGTACCAACTATTCTAATTAATGTCAATCCTTTATTTACATAAATTATACTTCCCAAGTAATATTCTTTCAAGATGTATTATATTACCCTCTTTTTATTTCTTTATCAACTGACAAAATCTTTACTCTATTATATTACCCACCTCAGTCAAGAAAAGAAGACAAGTTCATAAAAACCCTTAGCCGTAAAGTCTGCCATCTTCTTAATCTTCTCCCAATCTTCCCTATTCGCTTCATCCAGGATTCCGCAAACCTGAAATCCTGCCTGTTTTGCGCTTTTGACGGCATGGAGCACATCTTCACAAACCAATACCTCCTCCGGTCGAGATAAGGAAAGTCGTTCCATAGCCAATTGATAAATCTTTGCCTCCCGCTTGGAGGTATTAAATTCTTCGCAAAGCAAAAGTCCTTGGAACTCCTCCCATACCTTAAGCCGTTTTAGGGCAGCGGTAACCAAAGAAGCGTCTCCTGCTGTTGCAAGGATGCAAGGAATTCCACGTTCCTTCAGAAATTGTAAATATTCTTTGGCTCCCGCTTTTAAGGCTATCTCATCGCAGTAAGCCCCTGCGATCATTTCCTGAAGCTGTTCTCGAATCTTCTCTTCCGCAATGTCCAGAGAATATTCCTTCTTTATATATCGAATCCCCCTCTGTAAAGGGCATGGTAGAAATTCTTTGGCTAAGCCCCTCTGTCTCCTCTTCTTTGAAACCCATTTTCTGAAGATAGCGCTCTCCCAAATGATTCCATACAGGCATGGAATCCAGCAGGGTTCCGTCTATATCAAATATGACTCCCTTAATCAATTTCCACCTCCTATACCTTTCATTTTCGTAATGCCTTGATATAGGCTCTGCCATAGCAAAAGTTCATATTCTGCGCAGCTTTGAAAAATCCTGCAAAGTTTCTCTGTAGTTTCCACTTCTTGCCTTATATTCTCAGATTTCACGGTTTCCCATTCACTGTCCAAACTGTCTATCCACAGTTGATTGGCCTCTACATACTCTTTGGCAGAGTAGGCTTCAAACCATGCTTTATACGGAGATAATGGTATGGTACTCCCGTATTTTTCCGTCATTTTCTGCCCTATATAGGCATAGCTCCAGGAGCACTGTAGCAATGCCGTAAGTCCTGCCAAAAATCCTTCCTCCTTGACTTGTTTATGGATATAAGAAGTATAGTCCCAGACTACCTGACAAGCCCTAGTCTTTTCTATCTCTTCATCCCCTATGCCCAGCTTCTTCATTTCCGGAATATGAACCAAGAAGCACTCCTTCTCGGTAACAGAAATAATCTCCTCCATAAAACGCTGCATGGCAGGCTTTTTCGCAAGAGAACGCAGTTCTTTAAGAATCTTGATATACTCCAGAATATAGAAATAATCCTGTAGCATGTAGTTGCGGAAAAGACTCTGATCCAGAATCCCTTCCGCCATTTTTATCAAAAAAGGCTCTTCCATAGAGGAAAGCCAGAGATTTTCTGTCTTCTTATAGAGAAGTTCCGATAGTTTCACCATACTTCACCTTTTTCTCTCTATTTCATCCTATTTCAGCTTTATTTTTCTGCAATAATGGCTACATATCCACCGCTTTGATAGCCCTCGACTACTTCCTCCGGCTCATCATTGGTATACATGGGATTTTTCAAAAGGGTCTGGTAGAAGGAAAAGTTTTGAATACCCAAGCTTTTCAAAACATTAATTTTCTCTTCCGTGGTATGCCATACTCCTGCAGAGACCAGGCCAAGGGGATAGGGCAGCTCCGGCATGGTACCCTTCAAGTATTCATGCTCATAGCTATTTACACTCTTGGCCAGAAGATACATAAATCCGAAGGCACTCTCCTTGGGAACGTCCAACAGAATCAATTTTCCCTCTTTCTTTAAAGCCTTCAGGCATTTTCCGTAAGCAGGACTTAAATCTTCTATATAACTGGAGCTTCCGTTAAAATAGATGATGTCATAGCTCTCCTCCTTTAGTTCCACATCCTCAATCAGGCCATACTGAAGAATCTTCACGCCCCGCTTCTCCGCAATCTTCCCCATATCTTCTGATGGTTCAACACCTTCAATATGGGAACTGTCTATGTAACTCTCAAAAAGTCCGCTTCCGCATCCTACGGACAGGATCTTCTTTCCCTGAATGTCTCCTAGAGCCTTTTTCAAAAAGTCTCAGTTCACTGGTAAACAGATTTTCGTTCTTCATAAACCACTCGTCATAAAGATTGGCAAATCCGTCAAATTTTTTTGTTTTCTTGTCTTTTTCCATTACTATACTCTCCTTTTTCATCTTTACGATTCACTTAAAATTTTGTAATTATGTGCCAAGGGGCCTGAACCCTTCCCTAAATCCAGCATGGCTGCCAGAGCAGCGGAAAGATAAGCCTTGGCATTCTCTATGGCCTCTTCCAATTCCATGCCCTTGGCAAGGTTGGCAGCAATGGCGCTGGATAGGGTACAGCCGGTACCGTGGGTATTGGGATTTGAAATTCTTTCCCCTTGAAACCAGATTTCTTTACTTGTCCCTATAGTAAACAGCACATCATTGGCTTCATTAATACTGTGTCCTCCCTTTACCAGGGTTGAGCATCCGTATTTTTCTGAAAGACTGCGAGCTGCCTGCTCCATCCCAACGGCATCTTTAATACTGCTATCCGTCAGGATTTCCGCCTCCGGAATGTTTGGGGTAATGACCGTAGCCAAAGGAAGAAGCTTCCTTTTTAAGGCATCAAGGGCCCCATCCTCTATAAGTCTTGCGCCGCTGGTTGCCACCATTACCGGATCCACAACAACATGCTTAGCCCCATAGAATTTCAATTTTTCCGCAATCACTTCAATCAGTGCCTTTGAGGAGACCATCCCAATCTTTACTGCATCCGGGAAAATATCTTCAAAAACCGCATCCAACTGCTGTCCCAGAAAATCCGGACTTGTTTCCACAATCCCCCTCACGCCACAGGTGTTCTGTGCCGTTAAGGCGGTAATGGCTGTCATGGCATAAACGCCGTTCATGGTCATGGTTTTGATATCCGCCTGAATGCCCGCACCGCCACTGGAGTCACTTCCTGCAATACTTAATGCTGTTCTCATTTTCCTACCTTCTTTCTTTTAAGAGTACCTTGCCACCCTAAATTTTCCTGATTGAGAGTCGGTTTATGCTCTATCATTCTTCCAGCCAACAGAAAGCTTTAATCTCCTATCGCTCCTTTTCCGGAAATAGCGCTTTTAGGCACTGCTTTCGTAAATCCGCCGCAGCCCCCTCTATATCCGGCTTTGCAAAAATTGCAGAAATCACGGCTATCCCTGCAATACCGATATCCTTTAATTCCATCACATTCTCTCTGCTAATACCGCCGATAGCCACCACCGGAAGATCTACCGCATCACAGATAGCTTTTAGGGTTTCAAAGCTCACATCCACCGCATCTTTTTTGGAGCCTGTGGGGAACACTGCCCCCACGCCCAGATAGTCCGCCCCTCTTTCCCTTGCAAGAATAGCTTCCTCCACGGTCTGTACTGATACCCCCAGGATTTTCTCTTTTCCCAGTTTTTCTCGAACCATCCCCGCTTCCATGTCCTCCTGCCCCACATGAACACCGTCCGCATCCGCTTCTATAGCCAGGTCCACCTCATCATCCAAAACAAAGGGAACCCCATAGCTTCTGCATAACCTTCCTATTTCCAAGGCTTCCTGAAGATAGGCATCATGGTCTAAAGCCATGTCTTCCTTTTCCCGTAGTTGGATAAAGCTTGCGCCACCCTTTAGGGCGGACTCCACATCTTCTTTTAAGCTTCTTCCTTTAAGCCAATGTCGATCCGTCACCGCATACAGTAAAAGGGAGTCTTTATCGAATTTCATACTTCGCTCCTTTTTCCAGCTCCTCCCCTGTCATCAGGCTGATGGCGTCTATAATGCGATTCCGATAAGTGGCATTTCCTTCCCCTTCCAGTAAGCGGCCTTTCCCGATTTCTCCGGCAAGCCCCATAGTACAGGTGGCCGCGGCAACCGCTTCCAAGGCATTTTCCGGATTTGCTGCCAAAAATGCGGTAATCAGGCCGGAAAGCTGACAGCCGGTACCGGTAATCCTGCTCATTTCTTTGCACCCATTCCGAATAACGTAAGCCCTCTCCCCATCTGTCACCAGGTCGATTGCCCCTGTAATGGCAATGATAGTACCAAAACTTTGTGCATATTTTTTCGCAAAGGACAGCATCTGCGGAAGATTTTCCTCTCTCACCACATCTGCAGCATCCGCATCTACGCCTTTTTGTGGATTGGCTTCCCAATGCCAAAGCTTTCACTTCGGAGACATTTCCGAATTACATCAAAATGCACTTCCTTCATTAAAGAAAAGAGCTGTTTTTGTCCTAAGGACGGAAGCTCCTGCTCCCACAGGATCCAAGAGAATTTTATGTTGAAGAGCGTTGGCTTTTTTTCCGGCCAAATGCATGGACTCTATGGTTCTTTGATTCAGGGTGCCGATATTGATATTTAGCCCCCCGCATAAGGAGGTAATTTCTTCCACCTCTTCCCGATCATCCGCCATAATCGGACTGGCACCTATGGCCAGAATTACATTTGCCACATCGTTTACCGTTACATAATTTGTAATGTTATGCACCAATGGGGCTTTCCTTCTGACATTTTCCAAACATTCCTTCACTTTTTTCTCCTTTCTTTCTGTACACTACTTTGCCGGCTTCCTGATGGACGAGGGCTTATTAAAGTGGAATAAAAAAACGCCATCCCCAAAAAGGATAGCGTAGAATTCATGGACCCATGAGATTCTGAATGAAGAATCATAAGTACCTGTCCCTTAGCGGACTATTTCCCTACGTTGGCATTATCCAAATCAGGTTATGGGTCAGGATTGTTCAATCCACTCTCAGCTCTCAACGAGCTCCCCGTTGTTCACTTTTCATTATATGTTGTCTAAAACAAATGTCAACTGCAAGCATTTGACCTTTATTTTGTGGCTGTTCAAGTAATTTAGTTCGGTAATACTCATACTGTTTCTTTCTTGATGTAAGTTATGCTGTAAGTTCTGTGAAATTGTCCAGAATACGAACGATTTCACTCTGCACCGCTTCCGGGCAGTATTGCTGAATCAGTTCCTCCGGTATGATCTATTTTCTCTCATCGCTCATTGTTTTTACCGTCTTCCTCTATTTGAAGCGGATGCTGCATATAGAAAACCGCTTTCTGCCGTTCTATTTCCTGCTTCAGCTGTTCCTCGGTAGGTAGATAAGTTAGATATTTCGACATGAATAGTCTGTTATTATCGTGCAAAACAGAATAGCGGGCAATATCCTCGTCAGTTTCCGAACATAGCAGTATACCAATGCTCGGATTATCTCCGGCGGTACGTTTCAGATCATCATACATACGGACATACATATCAATCTGTCCGACATCCTGATGAGTAATTTTGCCCATCTTCAAATCCACCAGCACATAACATTTCAATTCTATATTATAGAAAACAAGATCTATAAAATAATCCTCTGTTTCTGTCACAATATGCTGCTGTCTTGCCACAAAGGCAAATCCTCTACCCATTTCCATAAGAAAATCACGGATATGGGACAAAATTGCAGACTCCAAATCACTTTCCAGATAGCTTCCCTCATCTTTAAATCCTAGGAACTCTGCAACAACAGGACTTTTTACAAGCTCAAAATGTGTTTTGGGAAATTGGTCATTTTTCCGCTTCATTTCTGCAATAACAGCTTCTTTTTTGGGAGACTGCAACAGGCGGTGGTAATACTGCGTACTGATATTTCGGTCAAGCATTCTCACATTCCAGTTTTCATGAGCCGCCTCGCTCATGTACCAAACTCTGGCATCCTCATCCGCGACTCGTAATAGACTGCGAAAAATGTGTCCAAGTCAGATTGTGAACGCATGAGTTCACAATCTCAATATCCGGAAAGCACTGATAAAATTTGCGGAAATACTGAAGATTTCTTTTTGGAATAACTTTTTCCATATTCTTTAGTCAGCTCTGTTGCCAGTGCATCCATCATGGCCGCGCCATATTCGGCTCGCTGATTACCGCGCTGTTCCTGTTCTACAATTCGTCTGCCCACATTCCAATAGGTTAGTACTATTGCACGGTTTGTGGCATTGTATGCACTTTCCATGCCGGAGCAAATAATCCCCTTTACATCATCAATAACCGCTTGGTAAATTGTAAGCTTATTTGACATAATCACACCTCTTGTATGAAATTTTTAGGTTCCTTGTTCTTCCTTCGCCAACATCTTCCACAAAGCCAAATGCTTGCAAAACTACCCAAAATGATGAATTCTACGATTTCTCCTTCTCCAGCAACGCCACCACTTCGCAATTCATTGTCGCTAGTATGGGAACACAAAGTTTCAAGCTCGTTGCTTGATTGAGGATACAATTTATTATGTATTTCATCAACCGTTTTCATGTTTTTTCATCTTTCCCATAATAATCCCTTCAACATTTTGTTCATGATACACCCTCCGAACCGGATGTCTCGTAAATGGTAAATAACCTGTCCGTCTGCCAGCTCTCAGGATGGCAGATTTTTTTCTTACCTTCTTTTATTCTTTCTACAGCTATCCGGTAGTGCCTCCGACCAAAGCATCAGTTATTTCAGCTCCTCCTCAGGAACATTTTCTCTTGGATATTTGGAGAGTTCCTTTAGTAGGTATGTAAAGTATTCGTAGGGCTTTAGTTGGTTTGCCTTTGCGCTTTCCGCAATGCTGTATAGAAGGGCACTGGCAGAGGCTTCTCGTACGGAATCGATGATGTGCCAGGAATGCTTTCCAACGCAGAAGCTTCTTATGCTTCTCTCTGCGTCATTATTATCCAGAGGGATTAAAGCATCTACCAGTGGCGCTACAGTCTGTTGCCTGTTCGTTGGTCTCTCTTCTGTAGATGATTCTTTAAAGCTATTGTCCCGATGATAAATCATGTCAATCATGCGGATTGCTTCGGCTGCTAGTGCTTGCGCCGGAGTCAGGGCTTACCCTTTTCGGGTCGCCTTTACGATCTCTACAAATTTTCTGCGTGTATGAGACTTATTCGAGATCTCGAATAAGTCTCACTGCCGAAGTAGTACCACTTGCCGTCAATCAAGGTCCAGCCGGTGCTCAGCACGCCGCTCTCACGGTACTGCCAGGCACTGCCCTGCTTTTCCCAGTTTCCCATGGCTCACTCCACGCCGCGCGCCTGCAGGGACTCAATCACCTCATCGTAATAGGGCGTCTCGATCCCGTAGCGCTTCCCGAGGCGCTGCACTTCATAAATAAGCCCGTCGACCTCGGACTTTCTCATATCCGCGACATCCTTCTGAAACGAGGTGGTCATCTCGGGCGCAAGTCCGTCCACCACCTTCAGGCTGTCCGCCTCACTGTAGCCGTCCATGGCGATGCCCATCTTCTCCGCAATCGCAAGCACTTCGCGTACCAGGCCGCGATAAAAGTTCCGGTACTCGCCCTCGCGCTGCAAATGCGCCGCCGTGATATTGAAGCAAGTGCCGACCGCACCGTGCGGCGAGAGGTAGGCAAATTTCTTCATGCAGTCGCGGCGGATGTTGTCACTCAGCACCGCTTCGACACCCGCCCGCGTGAGATCCGCCTTCACTTCCTCGAAGACAGGGCGCGCCTCCTCCGGTTTCCGGACGCCGTAAACCACGCGCATTAAGCTGCCGAGCTGACGGATTCTGCCAGCTTCCTCGACATTGCCCATCACATAAATACAGCCGTCCGTGACCAGCGGTTTCTCCAACTTTTTCTGTAACTTCTCTCCCGTCCCGAAGACATTGCAGAGCGGGATGATGACCGTGTGCTCCGTGGCGACGCGCTCTAGAAACGGCAGGACGCTGTCAATCGAATAGGACTTCAGCGCGAGGAAAATGACATCCGGCGTCTCGCTGTAACTTGTCTCATCAAACGCAGCGACCGGCGAAAAAGTCTCCTCACCGCTGTCCTTTACCAGCGCGAGTCCCTTCTTTTTAAGTGCCTCCAAGGTCTTGCCGTGTGCCAGAAAACTCACCGAAAGTCCCGCGCGAAGCAGATAGGCGCCGAGTGTGCCGCCGACCCCACCCGCGCCGATAATCAAATACTTTAACATGTGTTTCCTCCCCTTCTCTCCGGGATACGCCCTGGTAGTATTATCCTGAATCATATGATCTCAGTGAAACAAGAGCAGCGTGACAAGCCCGATTATCGGAAGCTAGCCCCGCATGAAATACTCTTCGGGTGAATCGTGAAACTCCTGTTCATTGTCGCTAGTATGGGAACACAAAGTTTCAAGCTCGTTGCTTGATTGAGAATACAATTTATTACTCATCTTTTTTTCTTATTTTTCTAACGATTTCGGATCTAATAAGAAATATTCTATGTAAATCTTACGTTCAATAATCATCTCGTGCCTTTATATTTGTAAAATTATTGCGGCAATACGCATTTTTATAACGAGTTAATTGTACTCTATTCGTGGATCAAATCAATTATACTCGTAAAATTTTTGCGTATTGCTGCATTTTTTTAGAGAGTATGAAAAAACCATACTCAACGCACAAAAACCCTCCATCATTTATCTTGTATCATCGTTAAATTCCTCTTTAATAAGATCCTTAATATCACTCTTAATACTCTGCGTATCAACAATTGAATCTTCGCCCAGCTGATGAAATTTTTCTTTATCTTTAATTGTATAATCTTGATTATCATCATATTTCTTAGTAATCAATCGTATCATTTTACGTCTTAAAAATTTCTCGCCTTTTATATTTGATTTTTTTCTTTTTATCCATGCAATAGTTAATATCGCAAGCATCACAAAGCCAATATATCCCAAAATTGGATACATAATAGACACTAATTCTTTAAAAGCCCATAAAGGATAACGCATATCCTATTACTACAGTACCAATCAAAATGGGATAGAAACGCTTAGGATTGTCGGAAGAGAAGCGTTTTGCCAATGCATAGAATAAGCTGAAAGCTGTATTAAAAATTAGCCCATAGATGACAAAAGCATATATTAGCGAAAAAATGGGGTGAATCTGTTCAGCGATTGCTAACATGGGCATATCAACTGTAGAAGCTAGTTTAACATTTGCATATAAGACACAAGTTACAACAGTAATAATAATGCTAACACCAAGACCGCCCAAAATACCGCTTTTCTCTGCCACACCAATCCTCATAATGGATCCGCCTAGTACAAAAGCCATGGGGACTGCCGTCATTACCGCAAGTGCAAAATAATTTAGTAAAGAAATCCATACATTTGGCATTGGACTAGGGATTGTGGCTGAAATTGCTTCTAATTCATCGAAATCAAAGCTCCGATTTGTAAAAAGTGTGGACTGCAATAATTATAATCATGATAAAAAAACTATGGGTGTAAATATCCCAAGTACACCAGTAATTTTTTCGAAATCAAGAAAGCTGACAATGATTATTAGTGTAGCACACAACAATCCTCCTGCCCAAAATGGGAGACCGAACTGCTGATTAAGGTTTGAACCGGCTCCGGCAATCATAACTAAACCGACTACAAAGCAAGAAACGATTAAAGCTATATCAAGGATTTTATTCGTAATCGGTCCGGCTATTTGTGAAAGAACTTCAGAGTGATTATTAGATCGGAAATAACTGCCTAGCGTAATGATAATTTTACCAAAAAAACTACACTTATGATACCAAGAACAATGGTTCCTATAATCCCCCACTTACCAAAACTGACAAAGTATTGCATCAAGTCCTGACCGGAGGATAATCCCGCACCGATAACAACTCCAACATAAGCCAATGAAATATTTAAAATTCTTTTTAACACCTTTTCTCTCCTTACTACGATATATACAAACTACGATTCCTCTTTCTCCAACAACGCCACCACCTCGCAATTATTGGTTCTGGGAAACATATCTACAGCACATAACTTTTGTACCTTATATCCGTCATTTTGTAAAGCTTCCAGGTCTCTTGCCAGGCTCTTGGGCTTACAAGCCACATAGACCAGTCGCTTCACTCCGTAGGAAATGATTTTTTCCAAGGCCTTCTTATGCATTCCGTCTCTTGGAGGATCCACAATAATAAAGTCCGGATAGGGAAGCTCTGTTTCCCCCTGCCCTGCCTCCAGCACCTTCAGCACATCTCCGGCATAGAAAATACAGTTCTCCACCTGATTTTCCTTGGCATTTTCCTTGGCGGCATCCACTGCCTCTTCCACGATTTCCACCCCGATTGCCTGCTTTGCCACCTTACTCATCAGCTGGGTAATGGTGCCGGTTCCGGAATAAAGGTCGTAAATCACAGGCTTCTCCTCTGCATTTTCGGAAAAGCTGGAATACTCCTGTACCTTGGCATAGAGCTTTTCTGCACCCAGAGTATTGGTTTGGAAGAAGGAAAAAGGCGTAATTTTAAAGTTTAAACCAAGTAGCTCCTCGTAAAAATAGTCTTTTCCGAAGAGAGTCTCTGTTCCGTCGTTAATTACCGCATCCGCCAAGCTGTCATTTTTCGTATGCAAAATGCCCGCATAGCTTCCTTCCAGCTTTCCTTCCTTTTCCAGGGACAGAAGCCTATCTCTCCAGCCGCTTAAAATCCTCTCTTCCTCTTCCCTAGGAAGCTGGGTACTATGCACCAGAGAGAGTAAAATCTCTCCCGTCTTCTCCGCCCTTCTGATTAAGAGATGCCGAAGGTATCCCTCATGGCGCTTTTTATGGTAGTATCCCAGACCTTTTTCCTGAAAATACAGTCTTGTAGCCAGTAAAATTTCTCCCATATCCGGATGGGGCAGGCGGCAGTCTTCCGTATTTAAAATATTGAAGAAGCTTCTTTTTTGGTGTAATCCCAAGCAAAGAGGACCATCCTTTTCCTGATCTCCAAAGGAAAATTCCATCTTATTACGGTAGGCTTCTTTCTTTGGAGAGGAAATGATACCCTCAAAAAGATAGTCTCCCTGAATCACAGGATCAAATAAGTCTCGAATCTCCTGCTCCTTTTTCTCCACTTCCTCTTCATAGGGAATTTCCTGATAAAAGCAGCCGCCGCAACGATCCTGATTTTGGCACCAGTGTTTTTCCTGCTGCTGCACAGCCTCCCCTATTTTGCTATTTGAATTTCTTTTTCCATTTCTCCTGACCTCTTTCTCCTGACCCTTTCTGAAAGGAAACTATCCTCTACTCTCTCCCATAAAAAAAGAGGCTACTGCCTCTTTTTCTTTCGCTCAAAGCACTATGCAATAAGATTATTCCTCTTCCAGATAATCTTCATCCTCTAAATCATCGTAGTCTTCGTAATCCTCCAGATAATCCGGAGCAAGCAAACGATATACGCCGTAAGCCAATCCGCAAAAAGCGATGATTCCACCGATGATGGCCAGTACGGTACAAATCTTTTTCTTCATATCTTCTCCTTCTTTCTGCTTCTCTCTTAAGCCAATGGCATATTGAAAATCATTGCTTAATGCTCTTGCATCTTCTGTGAACTTCTTAGCTCTATCTCTGAAAGCTTCTACATTCCACTGTTCCATATTTTTATCCTTTCCCCAAAAACTTTCTCTTAAGTATAAAGATTCTTGGGTAAAAAAGCAAGTCTTCTCTAAGGATACCAGGCTTTTTCTCTTCAACTGTACATAACTATTTCTTTAGGATACAGCACTTTTTCTTTAGGATACAGCACTTTTTCTTTAGGATACAGCACTTTTTCTTTAGGATACAGCACTTTTTCTTTATGGGCACAGGGCTTTTCCGCCTTACTTCAGTACCCAGTTTCCATCCGCCATAACGAAGTTCTTCTCCACACCCAGCTTATTCATCCAGAATTTGGTCAAAGCCACAGTATAGCTTTCCTGGTCTTCAGTGAAGGCATCCTTACGTTTGTTCCAAAGCTCCTGAGAGCTGGGCCATAAAGCATATCTGGGATGTACCGCACTATAGAAGGCAAAGGATCCGCCGTGCTGTCCGTGATGAGCCATCTGCACGATATCCGCCTTAAGCTTATCGGCACCTCTTTCTTCCATCAGTTTCCCTGCCGCTTCATAGGGAAGGTCTCCGGTAATCAGAAGCTTCTTTCCGTTAATGGTAATCATATAGCAAACGGAGCTGTTGTTTCCTGTGTCGATAGGAATGGAATAAGGGGTGTTCAAAACCTCTACTGCCACATTGCCATAGGTGAAGCTGGTTCCTGCAGGGGAGCTTTCATGGCGCTTTGCACTGTCGTACTGGGCCAGGTCTTCCATAATTTCCTTCATCATCGGAATACGGTGAGCAGGCTCATACTGCTCATAGTAAGCCAATGGCAGAAAACCGTAGTAAATCTGTCCCGGGTCAATGTTGTAATAATCCGGATGACCTTCCTTCTTCTGCTGCTCAAGGATTACCGCAAGGGCACCTACATGGTCTTCATGAGGATGGGTAAGGAGCCAAGCTGCTACCTTTCCCCCCCCCTGTCCTTAATGTATTTCGCAAGGTAGGGAGCATTGGTCTTTAAACCACCGTCCACTACGATTAAGCTGCCGTCATTGCTCTCAATTACAATGGAAATCTGCTGTCCGCTTTGCTCTCCCTTAATCATGGTAATGCTGGCGCCGCCCAAACCGATGGTACTGTCGGTATAAGTTGGGGTAGTGCTACCATTTTGCACATTTAAAGGAGCATTGCTTGTAGTAACGCCCTGGGTACTGCTCTCGGAGGAACTTCCTGCATTAGCAGCGCTAGTGCTTGCTGTACCGTTACTTGCAGTACTGTTGCTAACTGTATAACCGTTGTTAGCCGCCTGGGTTAAGGAAGCATCCTGCCAAGGCGCCTTGGGGGTTCCGGAAGCCTGTTGATTTACGCCATGAACCACGTTGGGAAGCGCTTCTCCCTGAATGGTACCGTTACTGTACTCATCCGCAAAAGCCTGTCCATGGAAAGCCAAAGTTCCACTTAATAACAATGCCACTGCTAAAGCTTTTTTCTTCATTTTAACTCCTTTGCCATGCAAAACTTGAATTCTCCTTTGCTGCCACAGTCAATCTATACTCTTTTGCAATAAGGGCCGCAAACATATCGAAAATAGTCTCTTTTACAAAGACAGATTATCTCTCCCAAAGGTTACAAATCCTTCCTCATAAAAAGCAAGAATTTTCCCTATCTGTCTCAAACAGCATGCTTCCAAAACCGCTTTGCTTACTGCCGAACACCTTCCCCGTTGATGGTGTAGCCATCCTGCACGGTATCCTTCAGCATAGCCCCTGCAGGAACGCCTTCCTTATTCACATTCAGGAAGTACCACTTATCTCCGATATTCTGCCATCCGCTGAGCATTGCACCGTTCTCCGGCTGGAAATAGTACCACTGTCCGTTGATTTCCTGCCAACCGGTGAGCATCTTTCCCTGTCCCTCGGCCTTCGGCTCCAAGTAGTACCACTGATTATTTAAAAATGCCCATCCGCTAAGCATCGCACCGGCACTTGCTGCATTTTGATCCAGATAGTACCACTGCTCACCAATCTTTCTCCAGCCGGTAAGCATTTTTCCATCCTCATCGAAGAAATACCACTGGTCTTTAATCTGCTTCCAGCCCTTGGAAAGCTGACCGTTCTCCTCAAAATACCAGTCTTCTCCGTTCTGTCTCCAGCCTAAAACATTGCCGGAGGGACCACCGGAAGCATTACCGCCATCCTCGGTATTTCCATAGTAGTCATTGGAGGGTCTCTTCTTATTATCCTTAGCCTTCTCTGCTGCAGTCTTCTTCTTTTTCTTGGCACTGTATTCCTTAAAGCTTCCCTTACTAATGCCCTTTGCCTTCAAGGTAATCAGGTTGAAAATGTAGCCGTCATCGGAATATTCTCCGTCCACATCACCGGAGGGCTCCACATACTGTGAATCCGCAATATACTGCGCCAAATCATCCTTCTTGTCATACTTGGCTCTTACGGCGATATGGTCAAATTCCTTTCCGTTCTCGGAATAGGACTTCACGTTAATGCTGGTACCGTTCACGGACTTCTTCGCTACCTTGTCGTCTCCGTTTTTGGTGGTGTAGTAAATCACTACATCATAGCCGGAAGCGTAATCCACCTTTCCCCAACGAATCAGAGTTCCGTCCTGGGTAAAGTTTGTCGGCTCCTTCAAAATGGTGAAGGGATAGGCATTTGCCTTAAGCTTAATGCTTGTCTTGGACTTCTCGGTTACCGCCATTTCATAAGCGCCTCGAACCTCCACCACGGTATTGTCATCAAAGACATTTCCCCCCTCCGCCTTCACGGAAATGGTATAGGTATAGGGCTTCTTGGGAGAGCCCTGATTCTTTCCGTCAATGGAAAATCCGGAAACCTCGTAGCCGCTGTCCATAGCCACAGCCTCCGGCTTGGCATAGGTCTTACCTGACTCCAGATCCAAATCTTCACTGGGGCTGATGTCGATCTGCACACGGCTTACCGGCTTATCCTCTGCAAATGCAGTAATGCTCCATAGAGCACACATTGCCAGCCCCAAAAGCAGAGCCTTCTTTCCTGCTGTTTTGAAAATGCTTTCTTTTTTCTTTAGCATAGTATTCTCCTCTTTCTTATTTTTTATTCTCTTTCGGATTTAACGCTTTTTCTTTCAACATCTTAATTCCCTTTCGGATTGTACGTTCTTTCTTTAAGCCTATGATTTCCTTCTAAGTTTCACACTTTTTCCGGAAACGTCTTATTCCTTAAGAGAAGCCTTTCTTTCCCTTATCTTCATCGGCGATAGTAGGGTATTGTATTATCTTAAGGAAGCCATGCACCGGAGGCATCAAAACGATAGTCCACGCCGTTAATGTTTCTCGTGGTATCCGCTACCATCGCGCCGGAATCCTCCATATAATACCATACATTATTGAGATTTCTCCAGCCTGTTCGCATTGCGCCGTCCTCGGAAAGCCAATACCATTTTCCGGAGACCTTCTGCCAGTTCTTGGCCATTTCCCCGCTGTCCTTCAGGAAGTACCAGTTTCCGTTATCTTTGATCCAGCCGCTTCGCATTGCCCCCTGGTCATCTAAGAAATACCAGCTGTTTTGATCCTTCACCCAGCCGGTCTGCATATTTCCGTCGGAATTCATAAAGTACCACTTATCCGATACCTTTTTCCAACCGGTAACAGCCTTTCCGCCTTCCTTATACTGCCACTTTCCGGGAGTACTTTGCACCCAACCGTTTTCCACGGAAGCCTGAGACTCTGCTGTAGGCCCTCCGGTGCTGATGGTACTGTTTTCTTCTTTATTCAGGCTTGTATTGCCCCCATTGGAAGAGCTGTTTCCGGAAGAGCCGCCGGAATTGTTTCCGTTCTTATTGCCGCCGTTCTTTCCGGAATTTCCGTTATTGGAGGAATTATTGGAAGAATTTCCACCATTTTGGGAGCTGTTCCCGGAAGTGCCGCCGGAATTGTTGCTGTTTTTCCCGGAGTTTCCTGCATTTTTCTCGGAGGGATTTCCCCCGCCGTAAGCCTTCCAGGAAAATTCCGTAGTAACCAATCCTTTAATGCCTCGTACCACACCCTTCTCACTGGACTGCCAAATAGTAGTGGCACTTCCCTCTACCGGACGATACACCCGATCCAGCGGATAGGCCGCAAACCACACGTCATAGGGCAAATCTGATAAATTCATGTGTTTGGTAAGCCAGGTTTTATTGGCATAGACCATGGGAATAAAGCCCGCATCCTTCACCTTCTTACAATAGGCATTGGTCATATCGGTAAGCCCTTCCTTCGTAAGACCGTCGGAAAGCATGGAACTTACTTCCAGATCATAGGCCACCGGATATTCAAACTTATAGGGCTTAATCTTCTTTACGGTAAGCTTGGCCTCTGCCAAGGCATCGTCCATATTTTTTGCGGTAGAGCAAAGGTAGGCTCCCACCTTGATTCCGGCCTTCTGGGCTCCCTTAACATTTTCATCAAAATAGGCGTCTTCCTTGGTGCCATAGGCGATTCGAATCATGACAAAGTCCAGTCCGTCCTTCTTCGCCGCCTCCCAGTCAATGGGGCCGTTTTCATTCTGAAACTTGGAAACCTCGGTTCCCTTCTCCAGATACTTTAAATCGGAGCCGTCCGCATTGGTATAACCGTACCAACCGGAGTAATCCAAAGCCCCCGAAGTGGTGCTGCTCTGGCTCGTACCGCTCTGCGTGCTATTTGTTGTACTACTTGTTGTACTGCTTCCTGTGCTGTTCCCTGCATTTTTTCCCAAACTGTCCCCGGGGCCTGCGGCATAGCTTACGCTTTGTCCAAAAAGCAGGCTTAACGACAGGACGGTCAGGACGGCGACTCTTCGCCCTTTCTTCTGAAATTCCATACTTCCTCCATCATCTTTAACTTCGTTAGCTTATCAGCTTTTCAAGGGCAAATGCAATACCGTCCATAGAACTGTAAGAGTTTTTCAGAATTCAGTAAGAGTTTCCGAAAATATCCGGATACAAAAAGCCCCGGGACGCTGATAAGCTCAGCATTCCGGGGCTTTTTGCCGCATTTGCCACTTTCGTGGACTTTTTTATCACACACATTCTACTAGGAGAACTTGATAACTATTTGAGGGATAATTTTCTTAGGAATTTTATCCTTGTGATAGTAATATCGGCGGTATGATATAGAGTATAAGCGATTTTCTTATTTTTTTAAAGAAAAATATTTTTATACGAACCTTCTAATGGATTTTATAGGCTTGTAGGTTGCAGATTCAATGGTTACACCGGAGCGGGAATTCAATGCGGAAAGCATTCTTCCGTTTCCTAAATAGATTCCTACATGACCTGCATAAGCCAAAACATCACCGGGAATCGCATTTGCCAAAGAGCCTACATTGGTTCCCAAGGTTCCAATCTCCGCAGAGGAATGGGGAAGACCGATGCCGAAGTGTCCGAAGATTCCCATCAAGAAGCCGGAACAGTCCGATCCGTGAAGAAGGCTTACTCCGCCGTAACGATAAGGTCTGCCGATATACTGGGTTGCATAATCTACAATCTGCTGACTTCTGCTGACAGTATCTCCCACCAAAACATCGTCGGAAAATAAAGTAGTGCTCTGATCCTCCTGAGAAATGATAGCACCCTCCTCGGAAAATACCAAAAGCTCCTCTTCCTTTGGACTTGCGGAAGCTGTAAAAGCAGTACTCATGCTCAAACTCATCAGAGCAAGGGCAAGGGCTAAGCCTTTCTTTCCAAATTTAAGAGCGCTTCTTCTCATTCCTTTACGATTTGCTTTTCCTAAATTCCCCTTTACGGAATTTCCCTCTTCTGTTCTATTGTTCTTTACTGTAAAATTCGCGTCCTGCATAAACTCTCCTTTATGGTTTTGTGTTACAGTTTGCCATTTTAGGGAGAAAAATGTGGCGAAAAATAAAAAAACACAAGATGAAGATTCACTAACGCATTCTTACAAAACTGCCTAGTGTTTTTACATTTTCATCCCGTGTTTTTTACGAAATTCTGACATTTTCTTATTTTGGAAGCAATTTTACGCTTCTTTAGTAAAATGGTTCCATTTTTTTAGTCATAAGAAAATTTCTTCTTAATACTTTTTCTTTTTCTTTGATTCCATGCTTTTTCTATTTTTTTATTCCTTGCTTTTTTTATCTCTCTTAAACTTTACTTTTCTTCTCTCTTTATTCTTTTGCTTTCCTTCTTTAAATCCCGCTCTTCTTCCGCCTTTTCACCATTTGGGGTATAGCCAATCCACTTCTCGGAAAAATGAACGTCGAAGAAATGAATAATCGGTCCCAGGAAAAGGGCGGAAACCAAGGTTCCGATTCCTACCAATCCTCCGGTAAGGAAGGTGCCAAGAGCTGCCAAACCGTCTGTTAACATTCTGCATCCGTAATAATGCTTCTTGGTCTTGTCCCTTAAGCCCAAGGAAAGGTAATCATAGGGCGCAACCCCCAGGTCCGCTGTCTGGTACAGAGAAACGCCGAAGGAGGTTACCACCACCGCAAGGCTTACCCAAATCAATTGCACCACCAACCCCTGCTCCTCCGCATAGCCGAAATGCTTTGTAAATATTTCATAGAAAAAAAGTCACGATATAGCCTATCAAAATGCCGTTGGCAAAGGTTCCCGCACCGATATACTTTCGGCCGAAGGCAAGCTGAACCATGAAAAACAGCACATTGGCGATCATGTTTTGCTGTCCCAAAGAAATTCCGAAAATTTCCGCCAAACGCATATTCAAGGCGGAAATCGGGTCATTTCCCAGATGCGACTCTTTAAACAAAGCGATACCGATGGAAATCACCAGCACTCCCAAAAGCATTCCGATATATCTTCTCACCATAACATTTTTACTTTGCATAGCCACCCCTTTTCTATACCACTTTTATGCTCTACTCTACTACAAAAACCTTGTCTACTCCCTAAGTTCAGCACTTTCTTTCCAAAACTTAGGTCTTTTCATTTTTTCTGTATTCTGTATTTTCTACTGCACTGAACTTTCTCGTAAGGACATTATCTTAACGAATTTTCCTTTTTTTATCCAGACTTTTTATTATTATTTTTCTTTTGATCTTAAGCCCAACAATGCAAAGTGCAATACAGGTTTACTAGCAGGAGTGTTTTTCTTCTTTTAACAGCTATACTTTACAGATAAAAAAAAGTGTAGTTAGCGAAAGCTTTAAGCCTCCGATAACTACACTTTTACTCGCTTTTTTACTTACTTTCCTACTTACTTTCTTTCTTGCTTACTTTCTTTCTTGCTTACTTTCTTTCTTATCTTTCTTACTTATCTTTCTCTTATGGATGAACCACTACCGGGCATCCCTTCTGAATTTTGGCAAAAAGCTCTGCCGCCTTGTTCTTCGGCAGGTTGATACAGCCGTGGGAACCGTTCTTCACATAAATGTTTCCGCCGAACTTGGAACGCCAAGTGGCATCATGTAAACCGATATTTCCGTTAAAGGGCATCCAATAGGACACAGGAGCCTCATATTCCGGCTTTCCGTCCACCATCTTTCCCTTCAGGGTTCTGTTGGTTTCCTTTCCTTTTAGGAAGAATACACCACTAGGGGTAGCACGATCCTCGGTAAGCATCCCGGTTACCGTAGGGCTCTCCCAGGTCAATGCGCCATTTTCATAGTAATACACATGCTGCAATCCCAGATCAATCTCCAGGAAAGTATTTCCAAACTGGGGCTGGGCATACTGTGCAGGCCTATAAGTATAAACCGGCTCTCTCTCCTGGCTTTGCAGGGAAGAAATGGCAGCCCGTAACGCATCCCTTTCCGCCGCCACGTTGATATGTAAGCCATAGGGGGTGTTCATGGCAATGTCTTTTCCGCTGGCAGAATGGAAGGACACGGTATTTCCAAGATTTCCGTACTTATTTTCCAAAGACTGGGCATAAGCCAGAAGCTTCTCTTCATCGAAGCTTAGTCCGGAAGCATTCACACTGGTAACCATCTCCTGTAGCTGCTCTCCCGTCAAGCTTTCCTTATTTCCTAAATGTTGGTAACAATCGTCACAGAGGAAAGCTTATTCATGGCATCAACCTTGCCCTCTAAATCCGCCTTTCTCTGGGTGATGGCATCATAGATTCCGTCATCGGACAGCTGAATCGTATTCTCTCCTCTTTGCAGAGCTCTTTCCACCCTTGCCCAAAGTCTGTCCCAATTCAGAGAATTTCCTTCCTGCTCCGGAATAATGGTGTAGACTCCGTTTTCCTTCACCACGCTGGCAGTTCTGGTCTCCTTGGCATCCTTTACCACGGAAAGCGCTTCCAGCTTTTCCTTCAATTTCACAGTGTCATAGCTTGCGGTACTGCCTTCCAAGGAATAATCGATTCTTTGATCCGGACTTCCCTGGGCTCCGCTTTCCGCTTCCTTCTGTAAAATTTCCGGAAGATTGCTAGCTGCCTGTAAATGATAGTCGATATCCTTTCCGGAAATCTCCTCCGTTTTTTCTCTTCCTATAAGATAGAGGACATAATTCTGACTATATGCCCCTTCCAGATAGGCCTTGGCCTCCTCTATGGTCTTTCCGCCGATGGGAATACCGTTTCCATGGGTTCCCGCCAGAAAGCGATCCAGCGCAAAGCCTTTCCCAGCCTGAGAAAATGTCAGAATACTGGAAAAAAGAAGCCCAAGGGCAATTTTTTGAAAATAATTGCTTTTTAAGCTTCTTCCGCTTCTTCCTTTCTGCTTTGTTGCTGTCGGTAGCATTTTCTTCTGTGCATTTATCGCCATGTCCTCAATTTCCTCTCTTTATGTTAGTGTTTACTATTGTACGCCCTAGTCCTCCCCTTGGCTAGTCAGAAAAGTATAAAGAAATAAGTCTTAAGAAAAAAGAAATCTCCATAAAGAAAAGCAATAGTGGCGATAAAAATAGTTATTTATGCAGTATAGGTCTGAAGTTGGGGCACGCTCTCGCTAGCCTCGCCCTGACTGAGCAGTAGACTCGTTGTCTACTGCTCACTTTGCTTCGCAAAGCAAATTCCTTCGGAAGTTGGTCTGCAACAGGACGACTTTTCTGATGAAAAGTCTGTCCTTGCGGTACTAAGCGAAAAACATCAGTGCCTTCGTTTTTCGCAAGTACCGGTGGGCTCAGACTACCCCTTTTCAGACCTATACTGCATAAACTGTATTTAAATTTGAATTTTATAGCCCCTATTACTTATTCTCCGAAGACTTCTTTTCTTAAGCGAATTCCTGTTGGGCTTGCTGCCAAGCCGCCCATGGCGGTTTCCTTCAAGGCACTGGACATGCTGTCTCCTACCGACTTCATCGCCGCAATACATTCATCTACAGGAATCTTCAACTCTACTCCGGCCAGAGCCATATCCGCAGAGGAAAAGGCAATCACTACTCCGGATACGTTTCTTTTTACACAGGGGATTTCCACAAGGCCTGCTACCGGATCACAAACCAAGCCCATCTGGTTCACCAAGGACATTCCTAAAGCATCTCCGCAAGCCTTGGGACTTCCCCCCATAAGCTCCACCAAAGATGCTGCTGCCATACCGGAAGCGGAACCGCACTCTGCCTGACATCCTCCCTCAGCGCCGGCAATTGAGGCCTGCTTGGCAATGACCATTCCAAAAGCCGCTGCAGTAAATATAGACATTACAATGTCTTTCTTGTTATAGCCCTTGTCCTGATACATGGAAACCAGACATCCGGGCAAGATTCCGCAGGATCCGGCAGTAGGGGTTGCCACAATTCTACCCATAGCTGCATTACAGTTGGACACGCACATCGCCCTGCCGATAGCCTTGGTCATAAACTCTCCCATCAAACCGCCTTGAGCTTTCTGAGAATATTCCAGCATGGTTGCTCCCTCTCCTCCGGTAAGGCCGGAAGTGGAACGGAGATTCTTATCCCCACCCTTTCCAACGGAGTCCACCATCACATCGAAATTCTTCTCCATCATTTCGTAGATTTCCTCTTTAGGAAGCCCCATCTGCTCTGACTGGTCTTCCAGGCAAAGTTCGCTGATCTTGATTCCCCGCGCCTCTGCCTTATCACATATTTCTTTGATTGTATCGTATTTAATCATTTTTTCCTCCTGCCGTAGACCTTTCTTTGGTAGCCAATGTACCACCAAATAGTCTCGCAGCTTATCTAATGAATGCTATATCTAATGATAAATGCTATATCTAAAAATAAATGCTATATCTTATCTAATAATAAGTGCTCTCTCATGAACACTAAATTGCACGAATCAGTAAGGCATTCTCCACATTAGGAAGCTTATTGATTTCGTCCATCAGTTCTTCCGGCGGCATCTGGTCTATTTCGATGGTCATTAAGGCGATTCCACCCTTTTCCGGACGGCTTAAACGGAAGTTGCCGATATTCAAATCCTTATATTTATCGTACATAATCTGGGTAACCAGCGCAATCATGCCCGGCTTATCCCGATGCAGTACTAGAATGGTATTACTTTCTCCGGTAAAGTCCACCCGCAAACCGTTAATCACATCTACCCGGATGTTTCCTCCACCGATACTGGCGCCTTCCACCGTTCCCTCCTGTCCATTCTGAAGGACATAGTGAATGCGGGCGGTATTGGGATGAGCCCCGGGAATATCATTTTCAATGAAACGATAATCTATTCCCCTATCCTTGGCAATCTGCAGTGCATCACGAATCTCCTCGGAATAGCTGTGATAGCCCATAATGCCGGCAAGTAAAGCTCTGTCCGTACCATGGCCTCTGTAGGTTCTGGCAAAGGACCCGGACAGCTCAATATCCAACTCCTTAAAATCATCCGATCCTGCCACCTTGTTTACTACTCTTCCCAAACGAACCGCTCCTGCGGTATGGGAACTGCTTGGCCCGATCATAATCGGACCGATAATGTTAAAAACGTTCATAAGCTCTCCTTTGTGTTTTATGATAGCTTCAACTTAACACGGTATTCTCTTCCCTCCGGGAACAAGGGGCAACACTTCTGCTTTTCCCCCGCTTATCCCAAACGACAAAATCTATCTAAAAATCGCTTTATTTCCTAGTAAAATATACCATAAACAAAAGTAGAAAAAAAGGGAGTATAACAAGCACACCCCCTTTTTCTTCAATTTCTCATGATTTGTTTATAATTTCTTTGTAAATATTTCCAAATCCTGAAAAACACAATATTCCGTTCTTGTCTTTTACTGACATTTTATCCTTTATGCCTTCTTTGCAAAAAGTCTTTCGTTAATCTCATTGACCACTACGCCGATGGCATTGTCTCCGGATACGTTACAAGCAGTTCCGAAGGAGTCCTGGGTGATGTATAAAGCCACCATGATGGCACAGATGGGGCCATTAGGATCTCCTGCTTCCTTACCGAAAATCATGTAGAGGAAAGGAAGGGCTGTCATAATGGATCCGCCGGGAGCACCGGGGCTTGCCACCATCGCGATACCTAGAGTCATAATGAAGGGCACAACGGTTCCGATGGAAATCGGAAGGTTGTTCATAAGACATACTGCTGTTGCGCAGGCTGTGATGGTAATCATGGATCCGCACATGTGAATGTTGGCACAGAGAGGTACCACGAAGTTACGAATCTGCTCAGATACCCCATCCTTCTTTGCACACTCCAGGTTTACAGGAATGGTCGCTGCGGAGGACTGGGTTCCCAAAGCGGTTGTATAGCCCGGAACCTGATTCTTGATTAAAGTAAACGGGTTCTTCTTGGCAACGGTTCCTGCAATAAAGAACTGAATGGTGATGTAGATTAAGTGCATGCAGATTACGGTTAAGAATACCTTCCACAAAATGCTCAAAATTGCGAAGGTCTTTCCGGAGTAGGTCATATCCACAAAGGTTCCCATGATATATAAAGGAAGCAGAGGGATAATGGCGGTATGCAGTACCTTATCAATAATGCCGGAAAAGTCCTTCATGGTATTGTAAAGGTCATTTCCTATTTCCTTCCCCTTCATGGAAGAAAGGCAAAGCCCCATGATAAAGGCCAATACCACTGCAGAAAGGGTATCTAATAATGGGGGAAGAGCAATGCTAAAGTATCCGGAAACGGAATTATCCGCAGTCTTTGCAATCTGATCCAAAGCGTCCGGAGACATAAAGCTGGGGAAAAGGTTACTGGATACCACATAGGATGCAGTTCCTGCAACCAAGGTAGAGCCGTAAGCCAGACAAACAGTAATCAGGAGGAGCTTCCCTGCTCCTTGAGACAGGTCTGCAATTCCCATGGTAACATAAGCCAGAATCATCAAAGGAATAACGAACTTTAAAAAGCTACTGAAAATGCCTGAAAGGGTAACAACTCCTCTACAGAACCACAACGGGAAATACTGACCAACCAAAATACCCAAAATAATGGCAATGATTAGTCTTGGCACTAAGCCAATTTTGATTTTCATACGAAGCCTCCTCTTCTATGGGCCAAGCTACTCCGAAGGGAACCATCCGCATATTCTCCAAAATACTTACAAAAAAAGCACAGGACTACTTTGTTTATCCCCTGTCAATAACGCTATAACGCAGGCTTTACCGGCGATACTCGTTAAAAACAAAAGCCACCTATCCACAGAAATGGATAAATGGCTATTGTATCTGACAATGCTTTTCTGTTTCAAAGCATCCCTCTCCCTCTCTTCTCCCAAAAGCCTCGAGAAATACTTCGTTCTTTTTCACAAAAGTATTTTTAACTATCGGAGTATTTAGCCACTTTGTCCTATCTTTATAAACAACTTATAAAGAATACTCCTCATAGTATAGCACTTTTATAAAATTCCGCCAAGAGTCATAATGAGCGGAGCAAATACCAATGCAATTACGGTCATCAACTTAATCAAAATATTGATGGAAGGTCCGGAGGTATCCTTGAAAGGATCTCCTACAGTATCTCCTACAACCGCAGCCTTATGGGTTTCAGAGCCTTTTCCGCCGTTGTGACCTTCTTCAATGTACTTTTTAGCATTGTCCCAAGCTCCACCGGAGTTGGACATAAAGATTGCCATCATAACACCGGAAACCAAAGATCCTGCCAGAAGTCCGCCAAGAGCCTCAGCGCCAAGAAGTAAGCCGATAGCCAACGGTGCAATAACTGCCAGCACACCGGGAACAATCATTTCCTTTAATGCCGCATGAGTAGAGATACTTACACAGGTTCTGTAGTCAGGCTTCTCTGTTCCTGCCATAATGCCCGGCTTTTCTTTAAACTGTCTTCTAACCTCGGAAATCATGGCAAAGGCTGCCTTACTTACAGAACTCATGGTAAATGCAGAGAAGAGGAAGGGAAGCATAGCGCCGATAAAGAGTCCGATACATACCCTACTGTCCAAAACATTGATGCTCTTTAACTGTACAGCTTCCGCATAGGATGCAAATAATGCAAGGGCTGTTAAGGCTGCGGAACCGATTGCAAATCCCTTACCCATAGCTGCTGTTGTATTTCCTACTGCATCCAACTGGTCGGTAATCTTACGAACGCCTTCTTCCAGACCTGCCATCTCCGCAATACCGCCGGCATTGTCCGCGATGGGGCCGTAAGCATCTACCGCAACGGTGATTGCTGTTGTGGAAAGCATACCCACAGCGGATAAAGCAATACCGTAAAGTCCTAAAAGACTGAAGGATACAAAAATCGCTACAGAAATCAACAAAATAGGAATAGCTGTAGAACGCATTCCGATAGCCATGCCGGAAATGATATTGGTAGCAGATCCGGTTTCAGACTGCTTCGCAATTTCCTTTACAGGAGCATAGCTGGAGGATGTGTAATACTCGGTAATGGCACCGATACATAATCCTGCAATCAATCCTGCCGTAACGGCCAAAGCCGCATGGAAATCTCCGAAGAAATAGTTGGAAAGTCCAAAAGCAAAAACAATAACTGCCACTGCAGCAGAGTAGCTGGCAGTCTTTAATACCTTACTGGGATCCTCTCCACCAATCATAACTACGGAAAAGCTTCCTAAGATACAAGCCAGTAAGGATAATCCTGCAAGAAGCAGAGGAAAGGCAATTCCCTTATCCTGAAAAGCCAGTGCACCTAAAGTCATAGCAGAAACCAAAGCACCTACATAGGACTCGAAAAGGTCAGCTCCCATTCCTGCAACGTCACCTACGTTATCTCCTACATTGTCCGCAATAACCGCAGGGTTTCTGGGGTCATCCTCAGGGATTCCCGCCTCAACCTTACCCACAAGGTCTGCTCCAACGTCGGCTGCCTTGGTATAGATTCCTCCACCTACACGGGCGAAAAGGGCAATGCTGGAAGCTCCCAGGGAGAATCCGGAAAGCACACCTACGTCCTTAGTGAAGTAGTAGAAAAGTCCCAAGCCGAAAATACCGAAGCCTGCTACGGACATTCCCATTACGGAACCGCCGGAAAAGGCAATGGATAAAGCTTTCTTCATTCCGGACTGTCTTGCTGCCTCTGCAGTACGAACATTGGCTGCGGTTGCGGAACGCATTCCGAAATATCCTGCCAATGTGGAAAGCAACGCACCGAAGACAAAAGCCGCTCCGCTAAGCCAGCTTCTTGTTCCTAAACCGATGCAAAGAAAAAGGCTACAAACAAAAAAAAGAAGAATCTTGTATTCCGCGAAGAGAAAGGCCTGTGCACCCTCTGCAATCGCATGGGCAATTTCCTTCATCCTCTCGTTACCGGAATCTTCCTTCTGAATCTTCTGTGCCTGAAAAAAAGCGAACAAAAGACCCAATACGCCCAATACGGGCACCAGCATAAACATAGTATTCATATTTTCCTCCCTCGTGAAACCATAAATTTTGTCAAAAACTCATGGATTTTCTCCTGCTGTTTTCCCATTTTAACAAAGTGATTAGGTTTTTTCTACTATTATTTTTTTAAAAAAAGAAATTTATTCCACTATTATTTATGCTTTTCTTTTCGTACAATTTAGTTCTATATTTTTATACAAACGAGATATCGCACGCTTTTCGCACGATACTCGTTATGAATAAAAATAAGGAGCGAAAATACTACTCGGTCAGTATTTCCACTCCTTCTATATCATTCTCCTTATTTATTTTTTAAAAGGTCGAATATCACGCCGATTCCATAGAGCATGCCACCAAAATAAATGGCAATATCCCCTATGTTAATGATGGCGTTTTTCAAAAAGAAAACACGGACATTGATATAGTCTGTCACCTTTCCTTTAATCAGGCGGTCATAGGTATTGGAGGAGGCCCCGCCGATTACCATGGCGGTACCCCATTTTTGCAAAAAGAAACCGTCCCCCAGAAGAATGCTCATATAGGGCAAGGCAAAAAAATCAGGAAGAGGGTAGCAAGCAAGGACAAGGTCTTTACCAGCTTCGGATATTTCTCCAGTCTTCCCATGGAAAATCCCGGATTATGGGCTCTTCGTATCTGCACAAGACCTTTTGATCCGGGTAAATCTCTGGGAAAGTTTTCTTTTGGCTCCTCGTCTATGGCATGTTTAAAAAGCTGGTCAAGGGCAAAAATGCCTGCCGCAAAAAAGATTAAATAACGCATTTCCTTACTGAGATACCAAATCCATTCGATATGATACTGCTTAAATATCCGTAATAAAACTCCGTGTTTTCCCATTTTTTCACCCTAAATCCTTTTTATAATATTTACCTTCTTACTCTCTATACCTTCGTCATTCTTCTGCTTCTTCTTACCCTGTTGATATGCCGTTCAAACTCCCCGCTTTCCAAAAGCTCCGTAAGAATACACTGCTCCAATACCGGCACGGAGCAGGAATAAAAGGCAATTTTCTCCAGATTTTCTTTCAAATTCTTCTTCGGCAACAAAAGATAGGCCATACGAAAGGCCGGACCGATGGTTTTGGAAAAGCTGTTCATGTAAAAGACATTTTCCCCGGCTTCCATGGAAAAGAGACAATCCTCCGGCTTTCCCAAAGGAGAAAATTCGGAATCATAATCATCCTCAATGATGACCGCCCCGTTTCTATGGGCAAAATCCAGATACTCCCGCCTTTTGGACGCATCCGCCGTGATGCCTGTAGGATAGCTGTGGAAGGGAGTCACATGAAGCACCTTGGTCTTTGCCTTTTGCAGAGCGGCGCTTTCAATGCCGTTCTTTCCCATGGGAAGGAGCTCCAGCTGAATGCCATGGCTTTCATAAATTCTTTGCATCTTATCATAAGAGGGCGATTCTACTGCAAAGCGCTTTTCTTCTCCCAGAATTTGTGCAAGGAGAGCATAGAGATTCTCTGCACCGGCGCCCAGAATCATTTGCTCTTCCTCCACAAAAATTCCCCGTCCTCTTCGCAAATATTCCTTCAGTGCCCTTCTTAAAAAAAACTTCCCCTGCATTTCGGAGGCTTCCAGAATCTCCTCCTGATACTTGCTCATGGCTCTCCGCACCGCTTTGGCAATGGTGGGATAGGACATTTGCTCCCGTGAAACAGCCGTTTTCCTCTTGAAAAAATCGATAAAACCAGCTTTCTCTTCCTTATCGGTAACAGGAAAAACATCTCCCTCCTGGTAGGAAACAAAGTAACCGCTTCGTTCCTTCCCCTCAATATACCCTTCCTCCTCCAAAAGTGCCAGCGCATGTTCCACCGTAATCAGGGAAATGCCCCGTTCCTCAGAAAGATAGCGTTTGGAGGGAAGGCGTTCCGAGAAGCCGTAGCGGCCTTCCACAATATCCTGCCGCATTTCCCGGTAAAGCTCCATGTACTTTTTCACTCTTCCCTCCTTTCTTTTCTTATGAATGCATAGTGCTATTTCCTTAATCTTAGACCGGTCGCCTTGCCTCTCCTTTATCTAAAATCCTGCTTAATCATAGCATAAATTAACTACGTAATTTCTTACTCCGAATTAAATTTTATTCTGTTGATTTTATAAAAACTGCTTGTAGTAGGCAAATGCTGAAGGAATACTGAGTTCTCCCTGAATTTCTTCCTTACTATAGAAGCGATAGCCCTGTTTTTCCCAAAGCTTCTTAGCTCTTGCTTTTTTAGCCACTGTCTTCTTAGCTTTGCTGCTCTCCTCCGGGATTAAACTTTCCCTTAAAATGACGGAATTTTCTTCTTTCTGTCCTTCTTGCTGTTCTTCTTGCTGTCCTTCTCCCTGAAAGTCTCCGCAATAGACCTCATAGCCTATCATTTCCCACTCCTTATGGGTGAAAATGTGTTTCGCCTCACCTAAAGCTTTTAATCCGTATGGGACGTAAGCCTAAGCTTTCCACCGCTTCCAAGGCTTCCTTTTCCGAGCAATGGCCTTCCTGTTTATAAAACTCGTAAAGCCCTGCCAAAAGGCCTTTATTTTCCCGTTTTTTCAGCATTAGCTCCTCCTGATGTCGTATCAGGAAAATGCTGTACTGCTCCACTTTTCTTTTCTTTTTCTCCGGAAGCTTTGGATATTCCGAAGGATTCCCTGCCTTGGAACTACTGCAAAAATCTTCCAAAGGACAGGACTTACAGCCAATCTCCCCCTTTGGAAGACAAACTCCGGAGCCAAGATCCATTAGAGCCTGATTAAAATCCCCCGGGTCAATACCCCTCATTTTCTCCTGAAAATACAAAAAAGCCAGCTTCTTTCCCTCCGGCTCCAACACCACCTTGGGATAACTTGTTAAACGGGAAAAAATCCTAAGCAGATTTCCATCCAGGGCAGGAATCTCTTCCTTATAAACAATGGAGGCAATGGCTGCGGCGGTATACTCTCCAATTCCGGGAAGCTTCTTTAATTCCTGAAAAGTTTTCGGCATCTCCCCGGCGTATTCCGTCATAATGGTCTTCGCCGCCTTTTGGAGGTTTCTCGCCCGGGAATAATAGCCCAGTCCCTCCCAAAGCTTTAAAACCTTTTCTTCCTCCGCATCCGCCAAGTCAGAAATTTCCGGTAACGCCGCTAAAAAGCGGGCATAATAGCCCTTTACCGCCTCCACTCGGGTCTGCTGTAACATAATTTCGGAAAGCCAGGTGTGATAGGCTCCCGGCTCTTCACGCCAGGGAAGAATCCGCCTGTTTTCGTCATACCAAGAAAGAAGCACTTTGGCAAAGGGGTTCTCCCCTCCGCTAAACTGTCTTTTCTTTTTGATCTTCGCTTCTTCCATTTATATACCCTCTTCTTTATTCCATCATTTCCTGTTGTATTTCCTGTTGTATTTCCTGTTGTATTTCCTGTTGTCTTCCCTATTTTATTTCCTGTTTATTTCCTCTTTTATTCCCTATTTTCCTTCTTACAACTCTTCATGGGCTTCCGATGCCCAAGTCCGTATCTTAAAAGAAAAATATTTCCAATCCAATCAAAATCAAAATCACGCCCCCTAATATTTCCGCCTTATCGGAAAGGATCGTTCCGCATTTTTTCCCGATACCGATGGCAAAGTAGCATAGGATAAGAGTTTCCCCTCCGATAATCAAAGAAGCCAGAACCGCCTCCATCAACGTAAAATGGGCGATGGTAAAGCCCAGAGAGAGAGCATCGATAGAGGTGGCGATTCCCTGAAGCAGTAAATCCTTTTTTGTCAGAATAGATTCCGCCTCTTCCTCCTTCTTTTGTATTCCGGCAATCAGCATTTTCCCGCCGATATAAAGGAGGAGTCCTAGAGAAATCCAGGGAATCAGACTTTCCAGCTTTTGAAAATACTGTAACAAACAATGTACCATAATCCAACCCAAAAGGGGCATCAAAAACTGGAAGAAGCCGTATACTCCTGCAATAGACCACCGTTTCTTTTCCTGCATTCCTTTTTCCGCAAGACCGTTTGCCATAGAAACTGTAACCGCATCCATGGCAAGACCTGCTCCCAATAAAAAACTATTGATAATAAACTTCATAACGCTCCTGACTTTTGATTTCTGATTATAAGTCCAAGTCGAATCCTGTTCCTGTGATTCTTCTACACTACTCCTATACAACAAAAACTCCCGCACTTCAGCGTTAACACGCAGGAAAAATGAGATTCCCCGCGATACATTAGCGGTATTCGCTAAAAAACAAAAAGGTATAACGATTGCTCGCTATACCTTAAAAATCCTATGACAGACTCCATGTATAGCTTGCGTTATACATGAGTCTCGCATTTTAAAACAAGCCAGGCTTCCCGCCAGTATGTTGACTTGTTGCGCTTTCGCGTATGCTACTCCCTCACTGCTCTTAAGGAGTTTCCCATAAAAGCACGAGGTTAGTCAATTCTAACAGCATTTCAGACTGTTTTTCTTCCGATACAGTAAATCGAGTCTTGGCATGGCAAGACATTTTCCGAAACTTTATCCAAGAGCTGTTCTTTCCGAAAGCCAAGCCGGAACAGTTTATTCAAAGGCAAAAACATTCAGCCCTGTCTGCCCCTTTAAATCTTCCTGTCTTCCCACCTTGCCGGGCAGGATATGCAGGAAGATTTCTCCCGTTCCGGAGATTCTGCATTTTTTCAAATGTCCTCCGATGCCACGAAGTTCTTCGTCACAGGCATTGGCATGGATGTGCAAATAGGGCTTTCCGTCCTTTTCCGTTACAGAGCCAAGGAGGGAAGTAATCTCCATTTCCCCGGTAAACTCCTTGGGATAGTATTTCTTCTCGTGCACATTATAAAGTCCCACTTCCATACAATCGGAAGCACCGATACCGGAAATACTTGCCAAGGCAATGCCTTCCTTCTCACAAAGGCTTGTCAGGCATTCCATCACTTCCTCTCCCCTGTCTAAACGAACCACATAATCCTCTCCGATTTTCCGAAACTCCATAGAATCTCCTTTCTCTTCACTCAAACTCAACTTGTCTTTTCGCGTAACTCTGTAAATCGTTTTCCTTATCAGTATATCACTGTGATTAGTTCTCTTTATAGTATAATACTATGATTAGTTTTTCTTTTTCAGGATAACGCTGTGAACAGTTTTCTCTTACAGTATAACGCTGTGCACGGTTTTTTTCTATCGTACACAGGAAAAAGCCTGTAATATCGTTTATCTTGGAAATCACTTGTTTCTTCGGGAAAATCTTGGCGATTCCAGGCTTCTTCGGGAAAATCTCGGCGATTCTCTTTCGGAAAAAACAAAGCTATTGTATACTTAGGCAGACTTTTTGAAGCAGTTTTGGAACATAAAAAAGCTATTTCTTCCTTAATAAAAGAAATGCGTTTTTCAAGTTTATGGCAGCATCCTACAAGGAAGAAATCAAAAAAAGGAGAAGAGCAAAAAAAATGGATATTATTCAGAAAATCAGCGAGGATTTATCCTTAAAGAAAAAACAGGTAGAGGCAGCGGTACAGCTTTTGGATGAAGGAAACACCGTCCCCTTTATTGCCCGCTATCGTAAGGAGCTGACCTCCGGTTTAAATGATGAAGAGCTACGAAATCTGGAGGAAAAGCTGCAATATCTTCGGAAGCTTGAGGAGCGAAGAGAAAGTATTCTCCATAGTATTTTGGAGCAGGGAAAGTTAACAGAGGAATTGAAAAAGGAAATCCTGGCCGCAGATACCGCCGTTCGTCTGGAGGACCTGTACCTTCCCTATAAGCCCAAGCGAAGAACCAGAGGCATGATTGCCAGAGAAAAGGGGCTGGAAGAACTGGCTAAGGCTCTTCTTCTCCCCTGTGCTAATCCGGAAGCAGAGGCGGAAAAGTATATTTCTCCGGAAAAAGAAGTGCTGACTGCTACCGATGCCTTAAACTACGCCAAGGATATTTTGGCGGAGGACTTCTCCGAGGATGCCCGCTTAAGAGAATGGATTCGAAACAAGAGCCTGAAGGAGGGCTTCATTTGCTCCTCCTTAAAGGAAAAAGAAGAAACGCCGGAAAGTAAAACCTATGAAAATTATTTTTCCTATGAAGAAAAAATCCAATCCATTCCGGGACATCGTATTCTGGCTTTAAATCGTGGGGAAAAAGAAAAAATTCTCAGCGTAAAGCTCCGTTTTCCTGAAGAAGAAATCCTTCATTATATAGAGGAGCAGTTGCAAGTCAGTAAGAAGGGAAAATGCAGGCCTTATCTGGAGGAAGCTATCGCCGATTCCTACAAGCGTCTGATTGCCCCCTCCATTGAAACGGAAATCCGAAACATTTTGACAGAAAAGGCGGAGGACGGGGCCATCCTGGTCTTCTCCGATAACTTAAAGCAGCTTTTGATGCAGGCGCCCATTACCGGAAAGGTTGTGCTGGGCTGGGATCCGGGCTTTCGTACCGGTTGTAAAATTGCCGTGGTGGATGCCACCGGAAAGGTACTGGATACCACCGTCATTTACCCCACTCCCCCTAAAAATCAGGTAAAGGAGTCTATAGCGAAGATTCACCAGCTGATTCAAAAGCACCATGTGGATATTATTGCTTTAGAAACGGTACCGCCTCCAGAGAATCGGAAAAGGTGATTTCCGACTATTTGAAGGAGCAAAAGAGTCCCGTAAAATATGTGATTGTCAACGAAGCGGGAGCCTCCGTTTATTCTGCCAGCAAACTTGCCACGGAAGAATTCCCCAATTTTGATGTGGGAGAAAGAAGCTCCACCTCCATGGCGAGACGTTTGCAAGACCCCTTGGCGGAGCTTGTGAAAATTGATCCCAAGTCCATCGGCGTGGGACAGTATCAGCACGATATGAACCAAAGTAAGCTTACAGAGCAGTTAAACAAGGTGGTGGAGGACTGTGTAAATAAGGTAGGGGTAGACTTAAACACCGCCTCCGCCTCTCTCCTATCCTACATTTCCGGAATCAGCAAGACTATTGCCAAAAATATTGTGGCTTTCCGGGAAGAAAACGGTGCCTTCAAGTCTCGAAAAGAGCTTTTAAAGGTGGCCAAGTTAGGACCAAAGGCCTTTGAGCAGAGTGCCGGATTCCTCAGAATCCGTGGGGGAAAAGAGCTTTTGGATATGACCTCCGTACATCCCGAGTCCTACAGCGTAGCGAAGGAAATGCTGGCATTAGCGGGAATTGCGGAGAATGAACTCCTTTCCGGAAAAGGCAAGGAAATGGGAAAAATCCTTTCTTCTCTCCCCGGTGGATTAAAGGGCGTAGAGCAGAAACTTTCCGTAGGAGAATATACCTTAAAGGATATTATTGAAGCTTTGGCAAAGCCGGGAAGAGACCCAAGAGAAGATGTTCCCGCCCCCATCCTTCGAGAGGATGTGCTGGAACTGGAAGATTTAAAAGAAGGCATGGTTCTACAGGGAACCGTGAGAAATGTCATTGACTTCGGTGCCTTTGTGGATATCGGGGTGCATCAGGACGGCCTTGTGCATATTTCCGCCCTGTCCAAGAAATTTGTGAAGCATCCTTTGGATGTGGTAAGCTTGGGGATATAGTGAAGGTGAAGGTCTTGTCTGTAGATGTGGCCAGGAAGAAGATTTCCTTAAGTATGAAGGATGTAGAGTAAGGGGGACCAAGCGAAAAACGATATGCCCTCCGTTTCTCATAGTACCATTTTGGTATTCAGGCACGCTCCCGCTAGCCTCGCCACGTAGGGGATAATAAGCGAAAAACGGCATTACATTTGTTTTTCGCAAGTACCCACGGGCTCAGACTGCCTTCATCCCAAAATGGTACTATGAGAAACTGCTTATTTGGTTTTCGCTTGAATCCAGGGAATGCTTTTGTAAAAAAAAGAGCTGTAAAAATCAAAATAATAAAGAATTTTCGAAAATATTTTGATTTTACAGTCCCTTTTTTATCCCTCTTCCAGCTCTTCCAATGCCAAGGAGCTTTCTTCCCAGATGGCATATTGCTCCTGTAGGGAGGCTTCTGCGGCTTCCTGCTCTTTATGGAGTTCCATCAGTCTGCCTGCATCACTTCCCACCTCTTCCATGGCGGTAGAGAGTTCCGTGATATTTTCTTCCAAGCGGGCAATTTCTTCCTCTGCCTTTTTCAGGCTGGTCTCCCATTTTCTTTTCTTTGCGGCAAATTCCTTTTGCGAAGCCCAATCCTGCTTGGCAGCCTCTTTCTCCTGCGCCTTCTTTAATTCCTCAGGGTCTACCCAAGTGTTTTGCACTGTATCCTTTTGAAGGCTGTCACCGTAGCTTCTGACGTCTTCCTTCTTTTCCAGATAATAGTCGTAATTTCCGATATAATTATCAAAACGATTGGAAAAAAGCTCCATGATTCTTGTGGCTGTTTGGTTGATAAAATATCGGTCATGGGAAACATATAAAACCGTTCCCTCATAGTTACGGATAGCTTCTTCCAGAACTTCTTTTCCCTGAATATCCAAGTGGTTGGTAGGCTCGTCCAAAATCAAGAAGTTGGCATCGGAAAGCATAAGCTTTGCCAAGCTCACTCTACCCCTTTCTCCACCGGAAAGGTCCCCCACTTTTTTATACACATCATCTCCGGTAAAAAGGAATGCTGCCAGTACATTCCGAACTCTGGTGTTGTTCATATCAGGATAAGTGTCCTGAATTTCATCAAACAGGGTTTTTTCCATATGAAGAACGGCATGCTCCTGGTCATAGTAGGCAATCTTCACTTTGGAGCCCAGACGAAACTCCCCTTCATCCGCCTGAATCAGCCCATTTAAAATCTTTAAAGCGTAGTCTTTCCGGTACCGTTATCTCCGATTACCGCTACATGCTCTCCTCTTTGAATGGAAAAAGTCCCATGGGAGAACAGCCTTTTACCATCAAAACTTTTTCCTAAATCTTTCGCAATCAAGACGTCATTTCCGGAAGCTTCCCTTGGCATAAACAAAAGTCGCATCTCATTCTGCAAATCCTCCGGTTGCTCCAGTCGCTCCACCTTGGACAGAAGCTTTTCTCGAGACTCTGCTCTCTTAATGCTTTTTTCCCGGTTGAACTGCTTTAGCTTTTCGATAACCGCTTCCTGATGTTTGATTTCCGCCTGTTGATTCTCGTAGGCCTTTCTTTCCGCCTCCCGAATCATTTTCTTCTTTTCCGCATAGGCAGTGTAATTTCCCAGATACATCCGGGCCTTTCCCCGTTCCAGGTCAATTACCTTCGTCACGATTTTATCTAAAAAGTATCGGTCATGGGACACCAAAAGAACAGCCCCGTCATATCGCTTTAGGACCTTCTCCAGCCACTGAATAGAGCCGATATCCAAGTGGTTGGTAGGCTCGTCCAAAATCAAGAGATCAGGCTTTTCCATCAGGATTTCTTCCAATCTCTTCTTGGTCTTCTGCCCTCCGGAAAGAGACTCGTATTCTTCGTCCTCCTGCTCCATATCCGCATGCTGTTGCGCAAGGTAAGCCATCTTCTTATCTTTGGAAAATGCAATCCCCCCCTCATCTGCCTCCTCAATTCCCAGAATACAACGGAGTAACGTAGTCTTTCCGGAACCATTGATTCCCACAATGGCTGCCTTTTCCTTTTCCTCAAGATGAAAAGATACTTCCTTTAATACTGATTGTCCTACATAGGACTTACTTAGATTAGAGATATTTAAAATCATAGGATTTAGTATACTGGATTCCCTGACTTTCGGCTATGGTTTTTTCCCCGGTATGTTCTAAAAAATGGCTTCCTTTGCACGTTTTCACCTCCATGAATTTGCTACACATTGTGTCGCATTTTAAATGTCTTGCGAAAGGATTCCCAAATGCGCGAAAACTTCTTCAAGACTCATACTCTCTACTTTTTCAATCTCCCCACAATAACATCATGTCTGCCAAGTATTATGCAACTCCTATCCATCCATATCCCTGAACTGCCATATCCACAAAGTGGTTCATGAGAAGGGATACCTTAGAATCAAACGCTGCTTTATCATAGCTTTCAGGCAGATCATCATTCAGAGATAGCTCCAACTCATGTTTCAACTTGGCACGTGGCTGTTCGTCCTTGTACCAATCTACTACTAGAAGGCTACTGCGATTATCCACTAATTTCTTATAAAGATTCTTAGCAGATAGTTTTACTTTTTGCTCCTCAGCTTGTGTTAGTTTCTTTCCTGCAATCAGCAAATCATAGATTTCCGGCTCTTCTTCTGTAAGACATACTGTACTTGCACGATTATCGTAAATGGTCAATAACCCGTCCTCTTTTTTCTCTCCGCAAAAATTGAGATAATCGTGAAAAGTTTGAAAAGTTGAACGCACTTTTTCCACTTTACACACTATCTCAGGGAGGAATGCAAGATGAACACAAAACTCGCTACAAGCAGGATGCGAACAGGGCAATGGGCTGATATTATTAAAGATTGTAAGGAGAGCAGTCTAAAAGTAGATGACTATTTTTCAAAGATTTTAATGAGACTTTTTCCGATGATTTATCTTGAAAAAGAAACAGAAAAACTGAGTTAGTAAGTAAATAGTAAATAACCTGTCTATCCAACAAAAGGGGCTGTAAAAAAACACCTCAAAAAAGACCGATAAACTGACATTAGCCAGATATCTTTTACGATTTGTTTTGCAGCCTTTCTAAGCAAAATACTTGTATAGGTCAATGTGATCCATAACTTCACAAAAGGTGTATACCGGATCCGAAATATCAATTAACTTTTCTATATCTAATGGTAATGTTAGTTGCCGAGCAGTATAATTACTGATAATGTTTTTATTTTTGGACATAAATTAATTATATCAAAAAAGTGCTCAATTCTGATGTTGACATTCGGTCTGAGCACTTTTTCTTTGGGGGCGTTTTTTTACAGCCCCTTTTGTTGGATAGACAGGTTATTTACCATTTACAAAAAGGAAGCGTGAAAAAGAAGAAAACTGAAAAAATCCCTTTACTCGGACAATTCCAGGTAAAGGGATTTTCGCTTTTTATTATTCATTATGTACACCGTATGGTGCTGGCGATTCTGCTACCATTGATGCAGGTCTGGTAGGCATAGTAGTATATGTAACAGGGGAGGATGGTGGTACTATTGGGTTTTCTCCTGTTGATTTGATCTCATCTCTTCCCAAAACAGCTTCAATACATTCTGCAAGAGCCACCTTTTCCTTCAACGGTTTCCCTAAATAGTGATACATAAGATATCTGGTGTCCATAACAATACCCTGAATTCTCTCATACGGTTTTTTATTATATCGCCAGTCTCCAATGGCTTCTCCAATATTTCCCACAAAAGAATTCAGTTTAAAATAGTTTTCTTCCATATTGTACGGCATAATAAAGGCATTAAATAGCGAATCTGTTTTCACGCCTTTATACTTTTCAAGATACTCTCCGTAGGTAATCTGTTTATTGATAGATGATCCATTCGGCAAATGGTCTGAAATTCCTGTTCTTCCATATTTATAACACTTAGCATCCAAAATGTAATATTTGTCATTATAAATCATAATGGTATCCGGCATCAGCGGATGCTTTTCTTTATATTTTCCATAATCAAGCAACCATCTGGAACGTGGGAAATATTTTTCCTTATCCCGTTCTCCAAATGCTCTGTCTATCAATTTTTCCCACACATGGTCAAAATCATCTGTTCCAAAATAGAACTGATTATCCGATGTTTCCTCATCCATGTATTCAAGCATATCCTTCATTCCCTGAAAGAGCCGCTTTTTCTTATCATCGTAGGTACTTGCAAGCTTAGAACGAACTATTTGAATTGATGTCTTAATATCCGGGTATACACCTGGTTTCTCAGGTTTATACGGAACATAAAGCCATCCCAATCGTTCAAAGGCTTCATACACACAATATTTATTAATCTGCGTTATGAGCTTTGTGTCATTTGGTGTAGTGGAACGCACTTCAAAATTTGTATATATAAATGAACTGACTCCATTTTTGCACTGCACCAGCGGCATTTGTTTTCTTGCAGTCCTTGCCCAGTCTTGTTTTCCGGTCGGAGCCACCTTATATGTTTGTTCTATTTCTACATAATATTTTCCACCAATATCAAAATAATACTCCATCACACTTGTATACGCATTGATTGGAAAATCAACAGATTGTGGTGCAGCAAATTTATTAACCGCAAGCAATCTGTCGTCACGTGTTGTGAATTCGGACAGAACCTGTATAAGATGCCTGATATCATTCCTGATTGTTTTGTCTTCATCTGGCAATTGATATCCGATAGGGAAATAAACCATCGCATCATCGGTATCGATCTTAATGCCGACAAAGCGATCTCCATCTTCATTTGTATTCACATGGCAGTGATCTTTTATATTAAATTCTGAAAGCTTTCCAAAGGCTTCATCCAAATTCATATCAACTCACCGCCTTAATCTTCCGGATTTGTGAATGCGCTCCTCACATTCTCCTTAAACATCTTAAATCTATCAAGTTTTTCAGCATACATAAATGCTCGAATAACCTGTTCCAGACTTTGGTACTCTGTTGTTTCAAATATAATCTCTCGATTAAATTTAAAGGCATCATCCCACAAATACTTAATTACCTTTTCTGGAAATTTCCGATTCTGCTTCATCGCATCTCGTACTTCTGCAAGCCTTGATTTCTCAGTGTTTGTAAGCTGCTTATGGCTTTCCTTTTTGCACAGACCGTCATATTCTCCATCTGCAAGGTCTCCCATTCTGTCATCAAACTTCAGATCTCGCATATGCACAAAATATGCACCCAGACGCTTATCTTCTGCTGATGTCATTCTAGCACCGTTTCCTACCACAATCTTGTTGATTTCTGTGCAGAAGTCTTTCCAGGTCACAGAAGTATCCAAAATAGTCGCATCTGCCAACGATGGATCTACATTTTCAAAATTATTTTCAATAAGACGCATATCCCATCTGCGCTGGAATGCAGTATCCAAAGTAAATACATTCTGGTCGGATGTATTCATTGTTCCAATTATAGAAAGGTTCGATGGAATTCGCACTTTATGCTTTTCGTCACCATATACAATCTTTGCAATATTGGTATTTGTGATACCATACTCACTTGTTCCGATAGGAAATCCATCGTCATTAACCTCGCAGTATTCGACTTTTCGATCAAGTAATTGAAATATCTCGCCAAAAATAGCAGGCGCATTGCCACGATTGATTTCTTCGATGATAAGGATATATTCCGTAGCTGGATTTTTGTACGATTCCTTCAAAATATTGGTAAATGGACCTGCTGTAAACTTATAACTTACCTGTCCATTTTCATCAACAGCAGGCAGAATTTGACCAATGAAATCCGAATATGTATAGTCTGGATGAAAAACCAAACGCTCTACTCTACTTGTCGACCTGCAGTATTCGTGTTCGATAGTATAGCTTTCCAGAGCCTGGAACTCCGTACAACAACACATTACATCCTGTTGTCAACCGTTCAAACGCGTCATAATCAATTCTCGTTTCTTCATATGAAATATCTTGCAATTGCTCCTCTGTCAACTCAACGGATGCTAATATGTTACCAATTAGTTGAACACGCATGTCATGATTGTGAATCAAGGAATAACCAACTAATCTCTCCAGTCCTTTATATATCAAATAGAAACCAGCCTCATTTTCGGATATTCCTAATACATCTCGCATCTTTGATGCAGTATTTGTCTTATTGCATATAATGTACTTATCTATAATTGAGTCTTCAACTGAATCAAACAGAAAGGCCTGTAACGCCTTTCCCTCGTTGGCATATTCCTCTGGGTTTCCATCGTTATTTACAATATTAATAACAGGAAAATCCTGCAAGACTCCAGTGCACACTTCTCCCATCTTTGTTACATATTTTTTTTGGTACGCATCCAAAATCCATTTTATTAAAGGAATATTGTCTACGTACAGTGTTCTATCAGCTACTCTCTTTAAAATTCCTGATTGGACGTACATCTTTGCCCAGACATCAAAACCAATTGTTCTTTCATTGACTTCCCTGCCACCACTTCTTCGAACCCTAAGAAGTTCATCAATAAACCCTTCATTAATATCTTCTAATGAATTGCATTCAACGATTTTTGAAAAATCGCAGGGAGACAAATATGCTTCCGAAGCATTCCTATCATACAACGCAATTAAACAAGTTAAAACAAGCTCCGAAGGATAATACTTGAAAGTATCATCTTCGTATTGGTAATTTAAAACATAATAAAACGAAAATTCTTGAATAGTAAGTTTTTCTTCGGCATAAAGACGCCCTAATTCCGTCAAATGTTCTTCCGAATCCAAGCAACCGTATGCCTTAAATATGTGAATAAAGCTCTTCTAATACGCCCTTTGGCATTATCGTAACTCTTGTATACTCCACATGATCCGAGTTCTTGTTCGGCCGCATCAATTTCTTCTGGTGAAGATTCACTTGTTATGTTTCTATTAACTAACACCTGTAAAGCCTTACGTGTTGTTTCGCTAATGTACTTGTGAGTATCCATTGACCATTTCATACCTCATCCTTCTTTCTATATACATTTCATAATTTCATCTATAATACCCATCAATACATCGACAACTACTGAATTTCCAGCTTGCTTGTACATTGGTGTATCTGCAACAGCTATCTTAAAATCATCAGTGAATCCCATTAATCTCAAGCATTCCCTTGGAGCCAATCGCCTGATTCTTCCATTTGTTGTTACATAATTATCTTCACCGGCTCTATGCATCTTATGCATTGTACTCATTAACGGGCGAGCAATTGGAAGATCTATTTCTGGTTTCATTGAAAAGCCTCCTGTCCCTTCACACATAATTCCTGGAAGAATTCGTTCTGACAAAAAATACTTTTCTGGAACAATCTGCCCACCATCTTTGACCACTATTGCTTTATCGCGAGCTTGTACATTCCCATCCGCTGCATTTTCAAGCAAAAAGGACTGCATAGTAAATTTCAGTTCCTTTTCTGGTGGGAATACAAAACTCTCTCCACCTGTTTTAAATCCGACTACAAAAACTCGTCTTCGCTTTTGTGGGATTCCATAGTTAGCAGCATCTAAAATCTGTGTGTGCAAAGTATATCCAAGTGAGTCAAAGACCCTTTGGACAACTTCCCACGTTCTGCCTTTATCATGTTTCATAAGTCCCTGGACATTTTCATAAATAAAAGCCTTTGGTTCTATTTCTTTTACCAAACGTGCAAATTCATAAAAAAGTGTACCTCGTGCTTCTTCTAATCCTTTCTGATACCCCAACAATGTGAAGCTCTGACAAGGACTACCTCCGACAAATAAATCCACTTTCCCTCTATATTCATTTCCCTCCAAATATCACATTATGATAATAATGGTCTTCGTCCATATTGTAATTTGCAAGATACGTTTTCTTGACCGTGTTTATTCTCCTTGGAGGAATTTGTGACTTTATATACTCTTTTCGAGCTTCTAAAGTATCATATTTCTTTAAATTCTCTGCTATTTCCTCATCTGATTTTAAAAGCTCAATTTCACCATTATCACAAGCAAAAACTATGTCGTGAGGAATACCCAACCTCTTTAATGCAAATTCAGCAGCACCTATTCCGCTAAACACTGTGGCAACTTGTAATCTTCCTTTTCGTGAATCATCAGAGACTTTATCAAAAATACCAGTAAAATTAATACGTTTCACCACTTCCATCATCACATTCACTGCAATAGAATTGCCTACCTGTCTATACATCTGAGTGTCTGGAACAACAATCTTAAACGAGTCTGAAAAACCCATTAAGCGAAGGCATTCTCTTGGACTTAAGCAACGTGCAACGCCTCTTTCTCCGTTGTATTCGCCCTTATAGATTCTGTTATCATTTTCTATTCTGTTTGGTATTTCACTCTCAAATCTCATATCCCCAAACCAATTGTATTGTTGGCAGGCTACCTGGCATCGAGCAATTTTTCCATTTAGAGCAACATGTTTTTTTTGCTTTGGGTCTATTGCTCTCTTAAACCCCTTTTCTGGAAGATAATATTTGTTGTCAACTTTTTTGTCTAATAAAGCACTCATATCATGTGTAAGTTTTATCTTTTGTGGTTCCATAATCTTTTCAAATAGCTTTGAATATTTTTTTTTGAATCCCACAACAAATATACGTCTTCTGTTTTGAGGAAGACCAAAATCCTTAGCATTGAGAACCCAATATTTCCACACATATCCCAGTGTATCAAAAATGTTCGAAATGACCTTCCATGTATGTCCATTATCATGGTTCAGCATTCCTGTTACATTTTCGTAGATAAATACTTTTGGCTCTATTTCTTTAACCAATCGTGCGTATTCATAAAAAAGCGTACCTCTTGCTTCTTCAAGTCCACCTCGTTTTCCCATGATAGAAAAGCTTTGACAGGGACTCCCACCAACGAATAAATCAATTTTCCCTTTAAATTCATTTCCGTCAAGTAACTTTACATCTTGGAAATAAGCATCATTTTCAATAGTGTAATTTGCTTTGTATGACTGTTCTACATAGTTAACTCCGGCTTCTTTATCATATATTTCAGAAATATATTTGTTACGGTCTTCATTTGTCATATTCTGCGTATTTAACTATATCTTTATATTCTGTTTTAAGTTTCCTCTCACCATTATCACACGCAAATATAACCCTATGTTCAATTCCTAATAAATCCAGTGCATGCTCAACTGCACCAATTCCACTGAATACAGTTCCAACGTTTATCATTTTACTCACTCCTTAATATCCACATTTTTTTCTCTATTAACCCATTCGTCTATTTCGGAGCGTTTGAATTTCAACAACTTACCACCAACACGATGTGATGGCATATTCTTTTTCTTTATCCATGTGCGAATAGTTGAGGTTTTTACCCCCAAATATTCTGCCGCATCTTCTATATTGATATAATTATCACTATTTTCCATTTTCATCCTCCTGTATACTACAGAATATCATTATATATCATACTGCTAAGCAACCTAAAAGTCAATGTTTTACTTATTGTTTTATATAGTTTCCTATAGTTTTATATGGTTTTTTACCCATCAAAAAATACCGAACGATACCTAACACCCTTTACACGATAGCTCACTTTGAACGATTACTCTTTTCTGCTATCGTTCAATTTTTGCACCCACTCATTCTTCCAGCCGTATATGCTACTCGTCAAACGCTGCAAAAAAAGCAAAAAAGAAGGCTTCTGAAATCAAGCATTTCAAAAAGCCTTATATCAAGCGGTTTTAAGCATATTCTGTTGTCTGTGCGTATCGTATCTTTGTATCAATCCAATAGTCTTTATTTCTAAGAACTATTTTTCGCCCGGCTGTGGATTCAATACTTCAACCATATATCTAACAACTGCCGCAGGAGTATAGAATGTTCCTCCATCCTTACCTTCTGCTAGTGCGAAGTTCCCTAAGAAATATTCATAGATTTCACCGAAGATATCGATTGTACTATTTTCCGGAATATCTTTTAAAATACGTACGATATTAGAGAGAAGCTCCGGCTCTTCTTCCAGCACTAACTGTGCGTAAACTTCTTTTGGAAGTACACCATCCATTTTAGGATTCTCATCTTCAATGGCTTCCATAGCCTTCTTTACAAGAGTAGCCTTGTTTGCATCGTCCGGTGCATTGTTAATGAAGTCGTAGTAAGCACACTCAGGGAGATAGACGCCACATTTCTCGATGGAAATCTCTTTCATAGATTTTTCCATACGTCCACCTTTAAGACGGTTGTATTCTGCTTCAATTTCTTCTTTATATTGTTTATATAAAATGTCAGCATATCTCAGAAAAATAAGTCCTAGAATAGGCTGACCATATTTATTTGCTGCTAAATGTACACTTGCACGAAGAACATGGCAGAGTGCCATAGAGTGTCTTTTAATTCTTTTAGTTACTTGTCCGTCATGGCATTAAAGCGCCTTTACTTTTTATCAGGAATAATTTCTGCTATATCATCAAAAGTACAACCAAGTACCGTACATATTTTTGCTAAAGACTCCACACGGATATCTTCGTTTTTCCCATATGTGCCTTTACATTTGTTGTGATTTCTGATTTCTGAATCAACTCTGTTTTACTCATATCCTAGTCAATGAGCATCTTCCAAAGTTATAGCTTACGTTCATTTCAGTCCTCCAAATTGCCATTATCTTAGCAACAATATCTAAAAATAGCATAGTATTAATTAGTCTATTTTTCAATGTTGAATTGAAGTTCTCAATCCAGCAAAAACGAAGAAACGAATCACAGAGTCTATCACTCTCTCCAAGAAATACAGATTCTCTTTTCATCTTTATAAAATACTATTTATCTCTTCTTACTATATTTTTTTAAACATACGAATAGAAAGAAGCGAGATAGATACTAAGAAAATTGCAAAATAATACGGATACTTTCCGCTGGTTTTTATTTTGAACAAGGGAATTCTGAGAAATTCTTGTCAATATTCCTCAAATGTTTTAGAATATAGGGGACTTTACTGGGAGGTGAAGTTACACTTAGTCTATTTATCATTAAAAAGGAGGAACCATTATGGCACACGTAGTTAGTGATGAGTGCGTAAGCTGTGGAGCATGTGCAGCAGTATGTCCAGTAGAGGCAATTTCTGAGGGCCCAACAAAGTATGTTGTAGATCCAGATACTTGCATCGATTGCGGCGCTTGCGAAGAGCCATGCCCAACCGGAGCAATCGCAGCTGAATAATCAAGATGTCTTGCGTATCGCAGGGCAGTCATTATGAATAAGAGTTCAAAAAAAGTTGCTCCTTCGAGCAACTTTTTTCTTTTATCAAAGACCTTCCAAGAGCTTTTCCGCTTTAAAAAATCTCTATATACATTTCGATATTTCTCATGCTTACTTATTTAAAGCAAAGTATCACGCATTATTCAAAGGCTAAGCTTATATCTGCCCCATCCATCTAGGCACTTTCATGGAGCCTACGAGCAATAATCTTTCCCATCTTCTTATAGAACTGTACTTTTTTCTTTCTTCTCTTCTTTTCTTCCTCAATCTGCCATAAAAAGAACAGAGAAGCTACAACGGCAAAATACGCCATCCATCTTACCTGAGGAAGGATAGACAACATCCCCACCAGACCGAATCCCAGCATACAAGCAACAAATATCTCAAAAGTTTTTAACGTAATCTTCATCATTTTCTCCTCCTCGCTTCCTTTCGGATTAGCTTTTCCATATTATAAAACAGTACATTTGTTTTGTAAATAGATATTCTCGAATAAATGTTTGTTTTTATTTTTGTTCTATTTTATTCTTTTTATCTAATACCGCTTTATGCTAACAAAAAAAGAGTCCGAAAAAACGGACTCCTGATTGGCTTTTCTTCTATTTCTGATGTGTATTCTGTTTTGACTGATAACCCTATATTACAGAATGAACCCTACATTACAGAATGCTTATATTCAAGAATGCTTTTATCTCTGCTTCTCCTCTATCTTCTATCATATATAGGATCTTTTCCCGGCTTATAACACGAAGGGTCTTCTGTAGAAAGGCATTCTATCCTTTACAGCATCTTCCGCCTTCTTATTCTGATAAGACATTACCGCCAGAGGCGTATTTCCGCCAAAATCTCTTCCCAATACGGAAATGTTGGAGAAGCTTGGCTGAATACTGCCTACATGATTAACGATGCAAACATTAAACTCCTTATCATTTTGACGAGCTCCCACCAAGTATGCAGCCATAACATTCTGGTCATCCCGCATATACTCTGCCAGAGCCTCTTCCAATTCCTTGGTGTCTCCCACCGGCTCGGTAAACTCAATAGCATCGGGAAACCTGCACCGGATCCTGTCCCATCAAATGCGCTTGATTCTGGTGGAAGCAATTTACGATAAACTGACGCCACAGGATAAAGTTTTCGGTATTCATATTAATCACAAAGCCGGAGATTCTGGGATCCCCCAAAGCCATGGAAGCTACCTGGTGGAAGCTTAAAACGGCATGGGTTTCCAGTCCCTTAGTCCAATGCTTTGCCTTTTCTTGTGAAGTAAACAAAACATAAAAATGATTATGATCCTTATCCTCTACTACGGCAAAAGCAGGCTTTCTTTCCTGTCCCTCTCCAACAGTTCGCATAGGAACATAAAATTCTGTATGATGATTCAACGCATCCATCAGACGGTCTTCCCACTGCTGATTAGGCTCAGCCTGTAAACCGTGTATCGCCATTAGCAGGCGGGCATTCTTCTTCTCTCTATAATCACTCATGGAAATAGACCTCCTTTTCCTTTGCCATTTTAACATAGAGGCCTAAACTGCACAAGTTTTGTAAAAAATCGTAATACCCGGATTATGACAAAAACATATTACTCTGACCATGGCAAAAATTACATTCCCCGAACTATGCCAAATCGTAACACCATAATAGAACTTTCATTAAAGAGAAGAATGATAATGAAGGTCTATCTCCACAGCAGGGGACAGACTTTGATACAAAATATTCTTTTTCAAAGCTTCCTTACACCGTTCTATTGTCTCTTCCTCTTCCAAAAAGCTATAGAAATACAGGTCAATGGTAATTTTAGAGATTCTCGGGCTTTCTTCGTATCCTTTTACCCCTAAGTAGGATAGAGGGTGGTCTAAAACCACCCTCGCCTTTGCTTCCACATCCTCCAGGGGATTCCCTTCCTTCTTCATAAAACTGCAAATACCATGAAGAATTCCGGAAAGCAGGCCTGCACAAAAAAGGTTCACAGAGGTATCCGTATCTTTTTTGCTGTCAAACTCCATTTCCTTAGAAGAATCTATACAATGGTTTTGCATATAAATCTGAACCTGACCATCCTGCCTTACAATACCGCGATAGCGTAAGTCCTGATGGTGCATTTCATATTCATGGCTTTCCACAAGCTTCCTCCTAATACTTTTTCCGTAAAAATTCCTGGGCTCTGTGCAACTCCTTTAATTTGGCCTCAATACAGGGAAATTCATTTACAGGGCGATTGGCAAAGGTAGCAAAGCCACAGTCCGGATTTAACCATAATCTTTCCTTGGGCAGATATTGCAATGCCTCCTCCGCCCGCTGTACTATGCTTTCTCCGGATTCTACTACATCAATTCTTGGATTGATCACCCCTAAGCCCAAAATACAATTTTCACGAATTGCAGCATTTTCCAAAAGGGAAGATAAGTCTCCCGCCCTCTTAGTGGAGTATTCCAATGCCAAAACCGAAGGAAGTACCTTGGCAAATAAAGGAACTAAAGGTGTGTAGGAGCCTGTTAAAAGAATTCCCTCATTCTTACTCCAGTTCCCTCTGCAAACATGAAGCACACTGCAAAGTTCCTTTTCCTTCATAAAATCTACCACTTCTTTCAACAAAGAAGCGGCAAATTCCAATTCCTCTGTAGGGTCTTTCTTCTCTGACAAGGCGGCACACATAAAGGATCTGGTTTTTCCCTTGCTAAAGACTACCTCCGTAAGTACCGGCTCATCCAACTGAATCACCGATACCCCCATTTGCCTAAGCTCTTCAATTTCTTCTTTTTAGAAGAGAAACAACATCTTTTCCCAACTCCTCTTTGCTGTCATAGACCTTGGAAGAAAGGGCCGGAAGCCACATGGAACGGGTCATCAGATAAGGGCCGGGAAGAGTCGCCTTGATCTCCTTATCCGAAAAACTGCCGGATTCTAAGGATTTCTTCTTTTAAAAGACTTTCTTTCCTTTTTGATTTTCCCGGTACAAATGGCATTTTTAATGCTGACTGCGGGTACATCCAGGGTATCCAGAATTTCTTCAAAACCCTGCTTATCCTCCATGTAAGGCAGCATGTCCGCCATGCTCATCATGGTAGCACCTTCCAGCTTTTTCCGCCACAAAGGAAACGTAATTGTCCCGGCTCAACTCTCCCCCGGTAAGAATGTCTACTCCGTTTCTTTCCTGCAAACGAATCACTTCTTCCGTTTCTCTGAGAAGTATGGACTCATAATCCTCTTGGGAAAGCTGTCCATTTTGCAGGCGACGTTTTCCCGAAAGCAATTCCTTAGTTCTTGGCATACTCCCAATTAGGGAGCTGGTAAAGGGGAGAAAGTGCTTACTCATGCATTCTCCTTCTCAAAAAAATGCAGGTACTCATTAGCCTTCTTAATCTGCTCAAAATTCTTGGTTCTTCTCGGTACCCAAGCCTTCAATCCCTCCATGTCCATCATCTCCTTATGGGCAGGATTCTTGTAATCCATTTTATGCAGAACCTCTGTAAAATGGGCAAAGGCTTCTTTAGAAAAATCCGCTCTTCCGGTGAAAATGCAATGGTCAAAGAAATCTGTCTCGGATAAAATCTGCACCTGTGCTTCATCCAAGGTTCCGTCTAAAATCCAAGCCTTGTAGTTTAAATCCAGCATCCAGCTTCCGTCTACTTCACCGGAAAGCATAGCCTTTGCCGCATCCAGCTCTCCTCCCACATGGTCTCCATGGAGGCCAAGACCGATATCAAAGCGCTTTTCCGTATAGTCCTTTTCAAACTCCAATCCATTCTTATGTAGATGATAAATGGGAATTAAACGCGCCTGAGGAGAGTCATAGGCGCCAAATCCGATAGTCTTTCCCTTGATATCCGAAATAGTCTGATAGCCCTTGTCCTTTCTTACCACCAGGTAGCTTTTACGATTCTGATCCGTATCACGCATGGAACCGTTTAAACATTCTCCCTTGCTGCGTAAATAACTGTCCAGCCAGGCCAAAGGAGAGTTCCAGGCAATATCAATTTCCCCACTCATCAGTCCGTCCACCTGACTCTTATAATCCTTATAAAAAACCGGTTCAATAGGACAATTTTCCTTCTCGAAAAACTCCTGAATAATTCCCCAAATAACGGTTACCTTGGGCGCATAAATGACTGCCCCTAACTTTATCTTTTCCATTTTATCCTCTTTTCTTGATATCATCCGGCAAATAATCAAAGAAAGGAAGAGTTGGTGTTCCTCTCTCCCTTTCTTAAAGCTTTAAAAACTTATACTAAAGGCAAACCTGTAATAGCTTTTCCGAGCCAAACGGTAAGTACGTCTGCACTGGGTGCCATAATCTGTCCTGCATAAGCATCTCTTAAGAGTCTTTCCATGCAGCCGACCTTGTTATACGCCTTTCCGCCTCCAACTCTCATGCCCAGTCTTCCTGCTTCAATGACCATTTCACAAGCAATCACACGAGCGGATAAAATCTTAGCCAAGGCATCTGCTTCTCCTGCTGCAGCACTTCTGGTCGCTTCCTTTGCTGTGCAAACAGAGGAATTTACCAGATTGTACATCTTCGCCAGATGAATCTGAACGGTTTCAATCTCTGCCAAAGAAGTTCCGGAAGTATATTTTCTTTCCTTTGCATGGGCAATACTTACCTCTAACATATGCTCCCCAAGACCGGAATATACACCTGCAAGTCCTGCAATGAAGAAGGGCGCTACAACATTAAATACATGTTCCTGTCCGGCACCTTCCTCACCGATTCTATTATTTACAGAAACAGCCGCCTTGTTCAAGTGCATCTGGCAGGAAACATTTCCTCTCATCCCAAGACCATGCCAGGTATTTTGTTCAAACTTTAATCCCGGCGTCTCCAGAGGAACTAACCAGTTATCAATAGCTCCTTCCACATCTGATGGGGCTAAAACCAGATAATAGGAAGCCTGCTCTGCAGAAGTAACCATGCTCTTTACACCGCTTAGGGAGCTTCTTGTCCCCATCATTTTTCCGCCTTTAGATCGGAAATATAGAAATGGGTTCCTGTTCCCAGCTCACTGTAAGCCAGAGCCAGAAGCTTTCTTTCTTCTACCACTTCTTTGACAATTCTCTGCTTCATCTCTTCACTTCCTCGAGATAAAAACTACTGTCAAAGCCACATTATGCATCATGTAGCAAAGTCCGGTTGTTGCATCACTTTTCGCAAAAAGCTCTACAAACTTCCACATGCTCCTGAATTCCTAAGCCTAAGCCTCCCTGCTCCTTAGGAATGAGCAGAGTTAAAAAAATCTGATTTTTTAATCTCCGCAAATGCTTCTACAGGAAATACTCCTTCTTCATCTACCTTTGTGCTATAGGGATCAATGAATTTCTCTGCAAAATTTCTAGCCTCACAATAAATTGACATCATTGTACCTCCATAAAAAAACGACTGTGCTTACAAGGAGAGGTCGCACAGCTTTGTTACGACACTCGTTTAGCATCATAATACTTAGTCAGTATGCTGTATATCTATATATTTTTTTCAAATATTTTTGTTTATTTATGCGGTATTTGAATAAATAATATTTTGAACTATCCAAAAACTTTACGCTATAGAAGCTAAAAAAATCTCTATACAGAACAAGGCTTCTATGCTATTATTCCTATTGTTTTACTAGGAATTAAAAAAACTTCTTAGTTTAATTTTTTTAGAATATTTATTTATCGGTTTTCGATATAAAAGCAACGAAAAACATGAAAAATTCTTTAAAAAAGGAGTCAATATGTGGTTTATTTTATCATTAATTTCCATCTTTTTCTGGTCCGGTTCGGATTTCTTTTTCCAAGCTGGGATCCCCTGCCAAGGATAAGGATAGTCATTTGAAAAATGCTTATGGTGGTGGGACTGGTTATGGGTGCCCATGCCACCGGTCAAGTTTTTATTTCATGGCGTAAGCTTTTAGCAAGGAAATCCTCATTGCCTATCTGCCGGTTTCCTTTCTTTATATTTCCTCCATGCTTTTTAGGCTATATCGGATTGCGCTATATTGAGCTTTCCGTCTCCTCCCCCATTTGCAATACCTCCGGTGCAGTGGCTGCTCTACTTTCCTTTATTTTTCTAAAGCAGGTCTTGGCACTACCCCAGCTTTTTGCCATTCTTTTGATTCTTTTTGCCATTTACCTGCTTTCCTATCTGCAAAAAAAGCGTGAGGATGCGGAACGAAAAAAAGATGCAGGGAAAAAGGTGGAGGATAAATATGTAAACAGCTTTATCGCCATTTTTCTTCCCCATCTTTTTACTGCATCATTGACGGACTGGGCACATTTTTAGACGCGGTGGTTCTGGAAAAAATTCCGGAAGCCTCTGCAAATGTAGCCTATGAATACACCTTCTGTACTCTGGCAGTCTGCCTCTTCTTCTATTTGGTTTTTGTAAAAAAGACCAAGTTCAGCCTTCCTACGGAAGGACCGAAATTTTTAGCTGCCGTCTGCGAAACAATAGGCCAGTTCACCTATATCTATGCCATTGGAGCAAATGCTGTTGCCTCCGCACCCTTGATTTCCAGCTACTGCCTCTTCTCCGTAATCTGGGCCAGAATCTTCTTAAAAGAAAAGCTTAGCAAAGCCCGGTATTTTGCCGTTGGACTGGCGGTTCTGGGAATCTTGATTTTGGGCTTCTTTGAAGAAGGCTAGAATCGCAAGATATAGAGAGCTTTTCTTATAGCATCCGGCAGTTCTTCATCAGCTTCTCAATTTCCGTTCCTTTTACACGCTTCAGGGCTGTCTTAAGCACAATATCCTGAATAAATCCAAGATGTAAGTCTGTAATCTTCTTTCCGTCTCGAAGGGCAACCGTAGCATTTAACAGATCTCGAAGGTCGAACACGCTACCCCAGACCTCCGGAACGCCTCTGTCCACATTTGCCAGGGTGTACACTGCCTCCATAGCCGTTCGAATGGAATATTCTGTAGTAAAAACGGTATCTCTGGGCGTTTCCGCAAAGTTTCCGATAAAAGCAAAGTTTGCAGAGCCCTCCGGTACCACTAAAGGACGGTCTCCGGCTTCTCGTGGTTGGAAATAAGCACTGGCAAAGGGCATCATCACCGGAACGGTATTGGCACTATGGGCTGCCAGTTCCGGAATTTCCTCCACCGGAACCCCTAAGTGATAAAGCCATTCTTCACAGATTTCCTGTCCGGTACATTCCCGCATGGATTTCTTAATAAATCTCCGGGCTTATCGGAAAACATACCGTAAAGCCATACCAGAACCTGTCCCTTCGGCTGATTTCTGTACTGGGGTTGACGATTAATGGTCCAGCTTAGAAGCCAAGAGGAATCCGTTACGGTTACAATACCGCCGGTGACAACTTTTCCAGAGAGAGGGTCTCTTTTGCAAATGTTTTTGATATAAGGAAGAATCTTCTCATCCAAGGTATTTACCGTTGCACTTACCCAGTTACTATCCTCAGGGTTTGTACAGAATTTGTCCGGTTTTCCGAAAGATGGATCCTGTGCCGCAATTTTTCTCCATAAGTCAAAGGAGCCTCCCGGATGAATCTCACTATCCATGCCTGTAGCTTCTGTCTGACTGCCATAAGTGGAATTTTCCACGTTACTTCCATTCGTATAGAAAAGCAAATCATTTTCCGTTAGGTCAATGCTGTCCTCTTTACCGTCTCGCAAAAGCTCAATCCGTTTTGCCTGCTTTTTTCCGGCAGAAATATCAAAAAGCACATTTGTCACGCTAACACCGTAGTGAAACGCAACCCCACGCTCCTCCAGATACTTCACCATCGGTAGTACCATAGACTCATACTGATTGTATCTGGTAAAACGTAATGCCTTAAAGTCCGGCAATCCCCCGATATGATGGATGAATCTTTGCATATAACGCTTCATTTCCAGAGCACTTTGATCATCCTTAAAGGCAAACATGGTACGCCAATACATCCAGAAATTGGTCTTAAAGACTTCATCGTCAAATTTCCGTCATTTTCACATTGGCCAAATCTTCATCCGTTGTCATAAAAAGCTTCATGATTTCCATGCTTCCCTTGTCGGAAAGACCGAACTTATCGCCGGTTTTAGCATTTTCTCCCCGATTTTTGGTAGCACGGCATAAAGAATAATTCGGATCCTTTTTATTTAACCAGTAATACTCATCCAGAACGCTGACTCCCTCCGTTTCTATAGAGGGAATAGAATGAAACAGATCCCACATACATTCGAAATGGTTATCCATCTCTCTGCCGCCACGCATGACATAACCCGCAGATATTTTATCCCCATCCAAAGCTCCGCCCGGATGAGATTCCTTTTCCAGAATATGAATTCTCTTCCCTTCCATCTGTGCATCCTGTACCAAGAAGCAGGCAGCTGCGAGAGAAGCTAAACCGCTACCAATTAAATATGCCGACTTGTTCTCAATTCCCCTCCGGTTTTTCCGGACGAGCAAATGCTTCATAATTTCCGCTGGAATAATACATGCCATACCTTCCTTTCTAAAAACCACCGAACTCTTATATACAGTATATCTTACTCCTATAAAAATATGGAAACAATAAGAAGCTGTAAAAAATCAAAATAGTTTTCTAAGCAATATAGGTCTAAATTGCCGAAAAGCTATTTATTATTTTGATTTTTACAGCCCTTATTTAAATCATTTTTCTTCAGCCCGGAAATACAGCTCACCGACCCGCAAAGAGTTTCTTTCTGAAGACAATCTAGACTCAGCCGACTACAGGAGATTTTTCTCAAGCCCGGAAATGTGTCCCACTGTCCTGCAATGAAGTTACTTTCTGAAGATATTCTAGTCTCAGCCGAACATAGAAGATTTTTTCTCCAGCCTAGAAATGCATCTCACCGTCCGGCAAGAAGTTTCTTTCTGAAGACAATCTGAGCCCATCAGTACTTGCTGAAAGCGAGTGAACGAAGCTTTCAGCTTAGTACTGCTATGAGGCGAGGTTAGTGAGAACGTGTCTGAAGAAAGAAACTTCATTGCAGGACGGTGGTACTATTTCTGAAGAAAGAAACTCATTGCGGACGGTGATACTATTTCTGAAGAAAGAAACTCATTACTGGACGGTGATACCACATTTATAGCACCGACTTCATAGACGCCACATACTCTCCCAGTACTGCCTCTTCCTCCCCCGGATTCTCATGGATTTCTTCATAATGGCGGAACCTACAATCACGCCGTCCGCATACCGGGCCACTTCCTTAGCCTGCTCCTTGGTGGAGATACCAAAACCGACGGCGCAGGGAATCTCCGTGTGACTCTTCACCATTTTCAAAAGAGAAGACAGGTCTGTGGTGATTTCCTTTCGCTCTCCCGTAACCCCAAGGGAGGACACGATATACAAAAATCCTTCCGCATCTTTCGCAATCTTTGCGATACGATCCTCGGAGGTGGGGGCTACCATGGAAATGAGGGCAATGCCGAAATCCTTACAATCCTGCAAAAACTCTTCCCGCTCTTCATAGGGCACATCCGGAAGAATCAGTCCGGAAACTCCTGCTTCCTTGGCCTTTTCCATAAACTTTCTGCTGCCGTAGGAGAAAACCACATTGGCATAGGTCATATACACAAAGGGCACATCCACTTCCTGCCGAAGCTCCTTGGTCATTTGAAAAACCTTTTCTGTGGTGCATCCCCCCTGTAAGGCCCGAAGGTCCGCCTCCATAATTACCGGTCCCTCTGCGGTGGGGTCGGAGAAGGGAATGCCCAATTCAATCAGGTCTGCTCCCTTTTCCACCATAGTCTTCACCATTTTCTTGGTCCTTTCCAAATCCGGATCCCCACAGGTGATAAAGGGAATAAATGCCTTTCTCTTTGCAAATGCTTCTTTTATGCTTCTCATTCTACCAGGTCCTCCCCTCTAAAGCGTGCTACGGAAACACAGTCCTTATCCCCTCTTCCGGAGATGCAGATCACAATGCTTTCCTCCTTACTCTTCTCCTTCGCTACCTTCATGCCGTAGGAAATGGCATGGGCGGATTCAATGGCGGGGATGATTCCCTCCATTTTCGAAAGATACTCAAAGGCCTCTACCGCCTCCAAATCCGTTACCGGCACATACTTTGCCCGTCCGCTGTCATGGAGTGCTGCGTGCTCCGGTCCGATTCCGGGATAATCCAATCCTGCGGAAATAGAGTAAACCGGAGCAATCTGCCCGAATTCATCCTGACAGAAGTAGGATTTCATACCGTGGAAAAATGCCCAGCTTTCCTACCGCAATGGTAGCGGCGGTTTCCTCCGTGTCCACCCCTCTTCCTGCTGCCTCACAGCCAATCAGCTCTACCCCCTTATCCGGAATAAAATGATAGAAGGTTCCGATGGCATTGGAGCCGCCTCCCACGCAGGCCAATACTGCTGCAGGAAGCTTTCCTTCTCTTTCCAGAATTTCTTCCCGAATTTCCTTGAAATTACCGCCTGAAAATCCCTTACCATGGTGGGGAAGGGGTGGGGGCCCATAACGGAACCAAGGCAATAATGGGTATCTGAAATTCTCTTGGTCCATTCTCTCATGGCCTCGGATACCGCATCCTTTAAGGTGGCGGTTCCGGTCTTTACGGACACTACCTCCGCTCCCAAAAGACGCATCTTATAAACATTTAAAGCCTGACGCTCAATGTCCTCCTGCCCCATGAAAACCACACACTCCATGCCGAAAAGAGCTGCTGCCGTTGCCGTTGCCACACCGTGCTGTCCTGCTCCGGTTTCCGCAATCAATCTGGTCTTCCCCATACGCTTTGCCAGCAAAGCCTGCCCCAAAACATTGTTAATCTTATGGGCTCCGGTGTGGTTTAAATCCTCTCTCTTTAAGTAAATCTTGGCTCCTCCAAGATCCTTCGTCATCTTTTCCGCATAATACAGGCGGGAGGGCCGTCCTGCATAGTCATTTAAGTAAGGGCTTAACTCCTTCTGAAATTCAGGATCCGCCTTAGCCTCTGTATAGGCCTTGTCCAATTCTTCTATTGCCTGCATCAGGGTTTCCGGAATGTACTGTCCTCCGTGAATCCCAAAACGTCCGATTTTCTCTGCCATACTACTCCTTTCTTTTACCAAGCAAATAAAACTCTCCATCTTCTCCGGGCTTTTCCGGCTTCCCTCTTCTCCCTGTTCCTCGATTCCGGAACTGACATCCAGTCCATAAGGGGAAAATGCTTTGATTTTCTCTACTACATTTTCCGGGGAAAGTCCTCCTGCCAAGATATAGGGACGATGAATCTTTTGTAAAAGCCCTGACTCCGTCTCTTTTCCTTCCCCCTTGCCTCCGTCCAGAAGAATCAAATCCGCCGGGGAGGCATTTGCCCGTTCTATATCCTTTTCTTCCTTCAAGATGAAGGCCTGCCAGAGAAAGGAATCCAGGCTAAGTTGCTTCATTTTCTCCTTAAGTTCCAAAACATAGGACTCCTCTTCTTCCCCATGGAGCTGAACCCCTTGGATGATGCCCTCCTGCAAAAGATTCAAAATCTTCGGAATCTCTTCTTCTACAAAGACTCCCACCGCAGGAATGGAGGGTTTTAACTTTGCTCTTAGGCGCCTTGCCTGCTCCTTGTCCACATAGCGTTTGCTTTTCTTATAGAAGACAAAGCCCACATAATCTATGGGAAGCTGCTGCAAATGCTGAATTTCCTCTTCCTTCGTGATACCGCAGTACTTGACGATCATGCCCCTTCCTTTCCTGCCTTAGCTTTGGGAAGCTTTTCTGTACTCTTCCAAGAAGGCCAATGCTTTTCCGCTGCTGATGGCTTCCTCTGCCAGTCGGATGCCTTCTTCAATACTTTCCGCCTTTCCGGCGATGAAGAGGGCTGCTCCCGCATTTAACAAAAGAGCCGTTTTCTTGCTGCCCTGGATTTCATTGGCCAAAAGCCCCTTGGTAATGGCCGCATTTTCCGCCGCATCTCCTCCCACAAGCTCCTCTTTTTTTCCTCTTTCCAAATGGAAGTCCTCCGGAGCAATCTCAAAGATTCGGCTTTGTCCATCCCTTAATTCGCACACCAAGGTCTTGTCAGAAACGGAAATTTCATCCATGCCGTCCTCTCCGTAAACCACCAAGGCTCTCTTTACCCCTAAGTGATGCAGCACCGCCGCCATAGGTTCTAAAAGTCTTTCCTGATAAACTCCCAAAAGCATGGCATCCGGCTTTGCAGGGTTGGTCAGGGGCCCAAGGATATTGAAACGGTTCGAAAGCCCAGTTCCTTTCGGATAGCTCCCACGTACTTCATGGCGGTATGGTAGTGCTGGGCAAAGAGGAAGCAAAGACCGGTGTTCTTCAGCATTTCCTCCGCCTTTTCCCTGTCCTGCACAATGTTAATGCCCAAGGCTTCCTGACAATCGGCGGTGCCGGACTTGGAGGAGGCTGCCCGGTTTCCGTGCTTTGCCACCTTTACCCCTAAAGAGGCTACCACCAAGGCGGAGGTGGTGGAAATGTTATAGCTGTTGCTGTGGTCTCCACCGGTTCCTACGATTTCCAAAACCTCCATGCCCTCATGCTTTACCTCTGTGGCGTGCTCCCGCATCGCCTTGGCAAATGCGGTAATCTCCGTGATGTTTTCTTCCTCCCGCTTTCTGCAGGCCAGAGCCGTAAGAAAGGCGGTATTTTGCACCGGAGAGCTTTTCCCGTCCAGAATTTCATTCATGCTTTCGTAGCTTTCCTGAAAGCTTAAATCCTCTCCCAACACCAGTTTTTTGATACATTCTTGCAGCATACTCGCTCCTTTCTTTCCCTTACCCTCTGCTTTTCTTATTTCAATAGGCTTCGTAGTTCCTGAAGCTTTTCCTTCTTACTCTCTGCCCGCATCAGGCTTTCTCCAATTAACACCGCATTCACCCCGGCTTCCTCCAAAAGCCTTAGCTCTTCCGGCTTGGACATTCCACTTTCCGCCACGAAGAGCTGCCCCTTCGGCACCAAATTTCTTAGGGATAGGCTGTTTTCCATGTTTAAGGAAAAGGTCTTTAAATTTCTGTTGTTTACCCCGATAATCTCCGCTCCTACAGAGAGGGCACAGCGGATTTCCTCCTCATCATGGCATTCCACCAAGGCATCCAGCCCCAGCTTTTTGGCAATTCCCAGAAATTCCTTCAATTCCTTTTCACCAAGAAGAGAGACAATCAGGAGAATGGCTTTCGCCCCTAAAAGCTTGGCCTGATAGATTTGGTAGGGGTCAATCAGAAAGTCCTTCCGAAGCACCGGCACCGAAACCGCCTCTGCGATTTCTTTTAAATATTGGTCCTTCCCCAGAAAATACTTAGGCTCCGTCAAACAGGAAATAGCGTCAATGCCGGCAGCTTCATAGTCCTTTGCAATCTGTAAATAAGGAAAGTTCTCTGCGATAATGCCTTTAGAGGGGGAAGCTTTCTTCACCTCTCCGATAATGGATAAGCCCTCCTTGGCTAAGGCCTGGTAAAAGCTTTTCCCTTCGGTTTCTGAAGATTTTGGACTTGTTGCAGCATCCAAAAGCCTTTCCAGCTCCAAAAGAGAAAGCAGCTTTTTCTCCTCTTCCACAGACTTTCTTCTTTCCCTTGCGATTTCTTCTAAAATGCTCATTTGCTTCTACCCTTATGCTCCCTTACAAATCCTTGCAAAGTTTTCCAAAATCTTCGCTCCGTCCTTGGTCATAATGCTTTCCGGGTGGAACTGTACGCCGTAAACCTTCCGCCCACTGTCTTCCACCGCCATCACTTCCTCCTGCTTGGTTTTGCCGGTAATCCGAAGCTCTGTGTCCTCCAGACTTTCCTCCTCGGCAATCAGGCTATGGTAGCGAGCCACCTTCATTTTCCGGCCAAGACCTTTAAAAAGCTCCGAATCTTCCACAATGTCCACCTCGGACTGTCTGCCGTGCATGGGTTTTATGGCGTGGCTTACGGTACCCCCATAGACCTGACAGATAGCCTGTTCTCCAAGACAAACCCCAAGAATAGGAATTTTTCCCCGAAGAGAACGAATGACTTGGGGGCAAATGCCGGAATTTTCCGGTCTTCCCGGTCCGGGAGAAAGGACGATTCCCGCCGGCTTCATGGCCTCGATTTCTTCCACCGTTTTCCCGTCGTTTCGAATCACTTCCACCCTCTCGTATTGGGATAGCATCTGATATAGGTTAAAGGTAAAGCTGTCATAGTTATCAATTAAAAGAATCATTCTGCCTCCTCCCCTCTTCGAATGGCTTCTACCATGGCCTGGGCCTTATTCTTACACTCCTCAAATTCCTTCTCCTCGGAGGAGTCCACCACGATGCCGGCTCCGGAGCGAATCCCCACCTTTCCGTTTTTCTTATAGGCAAAGCGGATCGCAATACAGAGGTCCAGATTTCCGTTGAAATCAATGTATCCGATTCCTCCCCCGTAGATGCCCCGGCGGTTTTGCTCTATATCGTCAATCAGCTGCATGGCCCGAATCTTCGGCGCTCCGCTTAGGGTTCCGGCAGGAAGCACGGCGGAAACGCAGTCCAGCGCGTCATAGCCTTCCTTAAGCTCTCCCATTACGGTGGAACCGATATGCATCACATGGGAATAGCGCTGAATCTCATGGTACTTTTCCACCTTCACGGTGCCTACCTTGGCGATTTTCCGATATCGTTTCTGCCTAAATCCACCAGCATATCGTGCTCGGAAACTTCCTTTTCATCCTGTAATAGCTCCAGGGCGATGCGCTTGTCCTCTTCCTCTGTGGCTCCCCTCTTCCTGGTGCCTGCCAGAGGGAAGGTCTGCAAAACGCCCTCCTCAAGCTTCACCAGAGTTTCCGGACTGGCTCCTGCCAGCTCCAAGTCCTTACTGGAAAAGTAGAAAAGGTAGGGGGAAGGATTTAAGCAACGAAGGTGCCGATAACTTTCCAACAGGCTTCCCTCATAGTCCGCTTCCAGCCTGTTGGAAAGGACGATTTGGAAAATGTCGCCATCCTTCAAATGTCTCTTGGCCTTCTTCACCATTTGCATATATTCTTCCTTGCTGTGGAGGAGGCGGAAGTCGCTTAGGCATCTGCCGGGCTCTTCCTTCTTCTGCTCCCCGCTTTTTAAGAGTCTGTGCATATTTTCCAGCTCCAGGACTGCTCTCTTATAGCCCGCCTCTCCCTCGGAAAGGGACATATTCACAATCAGGAAAATCTTTTGCAGGAAGTGGTCAAAACAGATTACCTTGTCAAAGAGCATCAGGTCCAAATCCTGGAAGTCCTCCTCATCCTTTCCGGAAAAATGAAGGCTGTTCTCCTCATACTGGATAAAGTCATAAGCGAAGTATCCAACCAGTCCTCCGGTAAAGGAAGGAGCCCCGGGTACCTTGGGCGCCTTGTGCTCTTGAAGGATTTGCCGGATTAGAGCCTTGGGATCCTTGGTGGGAAGCTTTAAGCCGGAGCTTTCTACGATTCCGTATTTGCAGGAAATGCTTTGCTTCGGATCATAGCCCAGAAAGGTATATCTCCCCCCATTTTTCTCTGTCCTCCATGGACTCCAGTAAAAAGACATTTTGCGAAATATTTTTCAAAATGGACAATGCGGTAATGGGAGTAATGAAATCTGAAAAAATCTCCTTCATGACAGGGAGCAGGCGAAGGCTTTCATCCTTCCGGTAGGCTTCCATTTCCACAAGACTTGGTCTAATCATCATTTTCTTCCTTTCTCTACGCTCTGCATGGGATTGGCTTCTTCCTTTTAGAAATAAACGCTTTGACATACTTTTGGCTTTCACTTAAACTCTGTCGTTAGCATTTCCAAAATCATTTTTGAAAATAAAAAAACCCCAGCAGAATAAAAATTCTGCTAGGGACGAAAATTAAAGTTCGCGGTGCCACCCTAGTTCACGATTCACTCGTGCTCTTAGCAAGGTACTAACATACCTCCGGAAACTAACGCATTCCTACGCGTCATGGAATACTCGGATTGCTCCTTTGACCATGCCCTCAGTGGTCCATTTGCTAAGCTGTATACTACCCGGCTCTCACCTTCCCGGACTCTCTGTGAGCTCATGCTTAACGTTATCTCCACCTCAACGGTTTTATAGTTCTAATATTTAACACAACTTGACTTTTCTCGTCAAGGTCTTTTTATAAATTTATTTAAGCGACGTTTATAAATTTATTGAACTGATATCTTTCTAAATGTATTTAACTGACATCTTTAGGAATCTTTAACCGACTGCTCTGTTATAGGTTTCCGTCATCTTGGAAGCGGCCTCACTGATTTTCTGGAAGCTTCCATCGGTAGCCCATAAAATTTGCAAGTCATTCTCGGAAAATCCTTTTCCGCTTTCTTTCCGGTCAATCATCTCCTGAAGCTGCTTCTTGAAATCTCCGGCAGCATCTGCAAAGGTAGTAACATAATAGTTATTGTCAAAGCCTTCCTTCTCCGCAGCATCTTTATCCTTGGAAAGGGGCACAAATTCCAAAAGCAGGGTAGCCAGCTCGTCATAGGCAGGACGTATCTTTGTCAAATCAAGGTCGGCAATATTGGCCTCTGCCACATTGGGCTGCTCAGAAAAAGCATCAATAATTTGATTTTTCAGATCCATGATTCTCAGCATATCATAGCGGATCGTAAGGCCGTTATCCTTCATTCTCTGCATTTCTTCCTGCTGTCTTTCCACAGAAAGGCTGTGAATGGCTGCGGTATAAGCATCTGCCGGATCAATATAGCTTTGTACCAAGGGGAAAAGACGGCTATGAATTTCCTGTGCCTTGGCATACTGATCATCCTTATAGGCCTGCAAATCCCCATAGCTTGCCGCCTCGTTATAAACCTTCATGGTTTCCCAGACGATAGGCGCCAAAGTCTTTACCTGTTCATCCAGGTCGGGGAAATTGCTTCCTGCATTGGCCTGATCCAGATAGATTTGTACCTGCTCCATATCATGATCGCTAAAGCTTACAGTGGTATAATGTCCGCCTTCTATTACCTTAAACTCTGTCTCCGGCTCTACTCCCTCAAAATATCTGCCGATATTATCTTCAAAAGTACCGGTTAGGAAATTACTGAAATCCACGTAATTGTTGTATTGTGTCAGCTCATCACCGCTTTCCCCGGAATCTGCGGAAAGATTCTTTTTCAAAGCATCCAATGGGTTATTTCCGGATTCACTGCTGTCCCCGCCGCTCTCTCCGCTTTTTTCCTGCTTAATAGCGTTCTGCGCCATCTTTAAGTCTTCACAGGCGGAAAGACTGAGGGCTAAGGCAATTGCACCAAGTCCTAAAACGATTTTTTTCATACATTTTCTCCTCATCAAAAAAGTTCTGCATCTTCCTTTATTTTAAGAAAAGATACAGAACTAATTATACAAAATTTCAGATTTTTTACAAGAAATAGAAAGGATTTCGCAAAAACAAAAGCTTTATTTAGCTTATGACTTTGCTGTAGCTTTGAACCATATTTAAAGATGCCCAATCTATCTTTAAAAAGCTGCCATCTACATTGGTCTGCCCATAATCCTTCTCTGTAAATGGCTCATTTTCGTCTATCCGACGAATCATTTCCTGAATCTGTTTTGCAAACTCTTTGGAGTCATCAACAAATTCCGACAAATCTTCAGAAATGCTGGGGTCAGTAAACAATTCCGCATCAATTGCTTTCCGATTCCCTATCATTTTTTCGAAATCCGATAGGGTAGCCCGAAATTCCTCATAGGCAGGACGAATCTTAGATAAATCCAGCTTTATCATCTCTTCCTGGGTAAGATTTTGATCTATTATTTCATCCATAATTTGATCTCGTAGAGAAATCAACTTTAACATGCCATAACGGATAATGTAGCCCCGTTCTTTCATTGCCCGGATTTCCTCTTCCGTTCTTTTTCGAGTAATATCATCAATAGACAGCTTAAAGTCCAACAATGGGGTTTTAGAACTCTCTACCAAAGGGAAAAGACGGCTGTGAATTTCCTTTGCCCCTTCATAGTGATCATTTTTATAAGTCTCCGCCTGTCCATAAGCTGCTGCCTCGTTATAAATTTCCATAGTCTTTAAGATTAAAGGAGCCAGGGTTTTTACCGGCTTATCCACCTCAGGGAAATGCGTCCCTCCATTCGCTATTTTCATAACATGTCGGATAAAGTCAAACTCTTCCGGGGTAAAGCCTTCCTTGCTATACTCCTTCCCCTCCACCAAATGAAACTCCGGTTCATTACGAACTCCCTGAAAATAAAATACTGAAATGTAGTGATAACGAGCAGCCAGGAAATTACTGAAGCTAGCATAGATATTGTACTCTCCATTTTCCATTTTAAGATCTCCCTTTTTAAATACATCCATAGGTTGGTCTCCTAACTGCTCTGTGTTTCTTGTCTTCTCTTTCTGAAAAGAATTTTGTACCATCTTAATATCATCGCAGGCTGAAAGGCTGAAAATCATAGCCAAGATACTGATACAAAGCATAGCTTTTTTCATATATATTCCCCCAAAAAGGCATCCTCTACAGCGGCGTAGCACTCTCCTAAGCTTCCATCTGGGAAATACCGGAAAACACATGCTCCGCAAGAGACATTTAACGAGATATCGCACGCTTTGCGAGGGATACTCGTTATGAATAAAAAAGTTCTGTATTCTTCTATTTTTAAGAATGAATACAGAACTCATTATATAAGAAAATGCTGTTTTTACAAGTTTTACAAGAAGACTTTTTGACTACTTCTTCGCTTCCTCCAGAGCCTTCTCAACCGCATGGCAAATGCCCTCGCTACTGGTGGTGGCTCCTGCTACCGCATCCACGTCAGTACTCTGCTTTTCCAAAATTTCCGGAATCACCTTCTTCTGTGCGTCAAAGAAATATTCTTCATCGTCCTTGGTTTTCACAATGTCGATGGCAGTAATCTTTCCGCCTGAAATGGTGACCTTCACTTCCACATTGCCATTGTAGGCGGAAGCCTTTCCAAAACATTCTCCGTCTTTATAAGCTCCGGATATGCTATCCTCATCTATAGCTTGGGAATCGGAGGAAGCATCCGAAGAATTCGTAGAGGCTTTATCTCCGCTAGCTTCTACTGCTTTTTCGGAAGAATTGTTTTCCTCCCCCTGTCCGTGCTGCTCCGATACGCTTTCCTGCGCTCTGATTTTATCTACATTTGCCTCCAGTGCGGCGCGGTATTTCCCGGCACTGTAAAAGCCGCTTAGAAAAATACAGACAATGGGCAAAATCCCCGCAGTACGAAGCAGGGGGAATGTCTTTTTCTCCTTGCTTTCCTTTTGTATTCTATACTGCCTAATCCGTAAGAATCCGTAGAATCCAAAAATGAAGCTGTAAATCATCAGGGTAAAGAAATACTCTCCCTTTCCACGAATCAGCGCCCCTTGATAAATAAAGAAAATGTGCAGGTACAAAAGCAGGTAAAAAAGATAGGACCAGTTTTGTAATTTTTTCCAGGTCTTTGCCTGCATTTTCCGCCGAACGGTCTGAAAGGAAGTGATAGTTAGCGGAATTAACAAAAGAATCATGAGGCAAGACACGATAGCCGCATGAAGCTCCATCAAACTGATATGCCCCTGTCCAAGGAATAAGGCACCAAAGTATTTTCCGCCAAAGGCCAGGTTATGGGCCAGGGTAATGAGGGAGGCACAGATTGCCATTTCCCCTCGAAAAAGATAGATGGTCTTTCTTTCGGAAGAGCTCTTGGGAAGCACCGGTGCCTGCATCACCCAGATAAAGAGAGAGCCTGCCAGTACACCCCTTTGCATGATTTTCTTAAAAAAGAAGTCCAAAAAGGGAATTCCTCCCTCCCTTGGATAAAAAATGCTTACCAAGGAAAGGAGGATACAGATTCCATACAATACTGCCGGCTTCTTCTTTAATGCTTTTCCAAAGAAACGGAAAAATGCTAAACTGCATATTAAAGTAAGAGTCAAAATCATTGTACGACTACCTCGAATTTCACTTCAGGATATCCGTCTGCCTTGATGGTTACAGGATAGGTTCCGGGGCCGTCAAAGTACTTTACTTCCTGACCGTCCTTCTTGTAGCTCGCCTCAGTATTTACGCTACCGTCTTCATTGAAAATGTTCTTTCCGAATCTTCTTCCGGAACCGCCCTTAAACTCCTGCTCTCCGATGGTTGCGGAGCTCGTAGAAGCAATGTAGTTTGCGATAGTCAGCTGATCTGCGTTTTCTGCAAGGCTTAACTTGTTATTTTCAAAATGGAAGTCCTCCGCCTTTAAGCCGGATTCTACCAGTACCTTAAAGGATACATCGGTAAGCTTGTCGTTAGAGAATACCAGCTGGTACTTTCCGGGAGTCATTTCCTTAGGCAGTACCAAAACACCGGCGGTGTCTGTATTAACCTCTCCCTTTACCTCACTCTTCCTACTGATAACCTTGCCAAGAGCGTAGCTGTCTTCTCCGGTGGAAAGCTGATAATTTACTTTGGTGCCTTCCGGACTGTAGCTTACCTTCTCGTCTCCGCTAACCTTATATTCAGCAGGAGCAATCTTCTTCACATGAAGATTTACGGGAACCTCCACATCATCCTCATCCATTAAGAAGTAGGTGATTTTCACAATGTCCTTGTCCTGAATATCTTCAAAACGCTTAAACTCCTTCTGAGCCTTATGGTTGGTGTCCTCGAAAGCCACAGCGGAAAATGCCAGTTCCTCCGGCTTTGTCCAGATATTGTCCTCATGCTTTTAAGCCGTACTTTGCGCCGTCCTTGGTTTCCAGAATTGCAGCCTGTACGATTTCAGAGTCAATGTCCAAACCGCTGACTTCGATTTCATAATTTCCGTAGGAGGAAGTGGTGGTAATATCCGCTTCGGTGTCCTTCGCTTCATTTGTAGTGCCTTGAGTCTTGGAAAGAGTTCCGTCGGAGTTTAATACCTTATACTCCTTAGGTTCAGTGCTGACTTCACTTTCAATAGCCCCCATCAAAGTAATAAGAGCATTCTTGCTTTCCTTCTTCTCCTCCAATGCCTTCTTGGCATCCTCATAAAGAGACTTCGGAATCGCAACGTTCACGTGCTTGATTCCCCTATAGACAGAGCCTTCTCCCTCTACAGCGGTGTCCGCCATCACGAACTTCTCCACCTTTTCCTTAGTAGGAGAGCTGGCACTGTCATACATTCCTGTCTCCCGGAAGCCGTCTTTTGTTACCTTATCCTCCGCATCCAGCTGTGCCTTTAAATCCTTCCCCTCTTCCGGAGCAATATCCTTTAATTCTCCGTAATAAAAGTCCGCATAGGGAACGGTCATCTTTACAAAGACATAATCAGACTTCTCTGCCTGAGCTGCAGTGCTTTCCGCAGCCTTCTCCGATCCTGCAGCTGTGGTGGCAGTATCCTGCTTCTTTCCGCAAGCCATTACGGAGGATGCTAAAATGATGGCGGAAGCGCCAAGAATCCAATGTTTTCTCATAATACCCCTTTCTGTCTACGCAATACTGCTTCGCTTTGTAGTATTTCCTCACAGGAAAGCAACAGTACCGTAAGGTATCTTAGCCCTTATCCAAGGGAGTGTTGTTTAACACGCAAAAAGCACCATCCTATTGGAAATAGGCTGATGCCGATGCTTATGCTAACACCACACCTTCCATGATAGATATTACAAAGCTTTTAGTTAGTTTAATCTATCTTTCAAGGCAGTATTATGACAGAGGAAAGAAAACTTGTCAATCCTCTTATATTAAACACATATCATTCTTTATTTAATCTATTTTCCCAAGCTTTCGTAAAAAATCCGACTCCGGGGATTCCTGATAAAGGGGAGTCAAAAGCTCTTCAATCTTCCCCTTCTCTTCTTTAGAAAAATGGGAGAAGATCACCCCTCTTTTACTTAATTTGTTTCGTAGCTCCACCCGCATTTTTTTCACGTAAGCTCTTTCCTGTAAAGCCATGGAAAAAGACACATCCTTAAGCAAAGCCAGATCTTCTTCCGACAGATTCTCTCTTGCTCTGGAAGAAAGAATTTGCAAATCTAATACGGGGCTGTGATCATCCTCTAAAAAATACTTGGCAGAAAGATTGTGTTCCTGCCGGGCAAATTCCTCCATGGTATTTTCACTACCCTCTACAATTCCGCTTTGCAACGCCTTATAGATTTTATCTTGGGGAAGCTCTCTGGTTTTTCCGAAAAGAAGCTGCAAGGCTCTTACCATGCGAGACTCATCCTCCACTCCTAAAATCAATCCGTCAAAATCCGCTGCAGAGGTCAGTGGCTTTTCCACGGTATAAAAATCCCGAAAGCCAAGACAGTGCCACACCAAAAGTTCCATTCCCTTGCTTTGAAAGTCCTCCTGAAAAATAGCACCCTTGTCTCCATCTAAAACATTCCACATTTCCTCTTCGCTGTCAAAAAGGTAGGGAAGCTCCATAATGGAGAGCTTTCCGGAAAGCTTCTTTGCAGAAGGTAGAGGCAGTCTTACCATATCCAGATTGCCCGAGCGAAAGCGCTCCAGCAAAGCCAGGTCATTGTCCTTATCCTTAGGGCTAAGAATCTTAATCTCTATTCTTCCACGGCTTTTTTCCTTCACTTCTTTGACAAAACGCTTGCTCATCTGCAAAGTATAATCATCATTGTTCGCCAATAAGCCATACGTTAAAACAATCTTATTACTCTTGCTTTTGATAATGGCGGGATGCCCTGCACCGGAGCAGGCCGTCAAAAAGAAAAAGGAAAATATCAGAAGCAATGCCCAAAATGTTCGCCGAAAAAAGGGAGAAGAATCGCTGCCGTTTCCCCAGTCCTCTCTTTCCAAACTGCTCTTTTCTATTTTTGCTATTTCTGTCCTATCCTTCTGAAAAGAACAGTTCCTATCCCATTTCATCCTTTATCCTCATTTCTCTATACTTCTCAAATTCTTAAATCTAAAAAGTATTTCGTCAATGAGTAGTTAAAAAATAAGTAGATGCGGGAGATAGGATAGATTTACCTAAAACTATTTATGCAGTACAGGTCTGAAAACGGGGCACGCTCCCACATCCACTTATTGATTTAAAGGATGGCGGAAATACGTCTCTTCATCACAGAGAATCGGAAATACGCTTCTTCATGTCTTCTACTTGGAGGGCAAATTCTTTGGAGGAATATACAATGGCGCCCTTTCCGGAAAAGCCTTGAATCTGCACGGCCTGGTCGGAGCTGACCACCACTACCGGGTAGCCGGATTGAGAAAAATCATTGGCCATTTTACTTAGAGCAAAGTCTGCCGATTCTCCTTCCTTCGTAAAGATTACCTGCATTCGGGAATCCAGCTGCAAAGTTTTCCCCGGATTGCTTTTCACCCGATAAGCATCAAAAATCAAATACAAATCCACATCATGGTAAGCCGCATATTCGGAAAGCAGGGGAAGAATCTGTTCTCTTCCCGCCATCAAATCCGTTTGCGCCAGTGCCTTCCATTCTGCCTTTGCAAAAAGGAAGTTATAGCCGTCCACCAGAATCTTTTTCCGCTTATTTTTCTTGCCCTTCTTGGCATACTGGGCTCTGGCCTCCTCCAGACGAGCTTCCTTCTCCTTGGATAAAAACAATTTTTGCTCGGTACGAATGGCTTCCTGTCCCCGATTTCTTAAGGGGCCGAAGGTTCTTTCAAAAATCGCCTCCAATTCCTCCTCTAAGGAAGGCGTCTCTTCTCCGGCCTTTTTCTTCTCCGAGCGCTCCCCCTGATTTTTAAGCTGTAATGAAGCGGAAGCATTAAGCTTTGAAGAGGAGTCTCCCGTTTTCCCTCCGGAAGCATTTTCCTCCCATCCGTCCTGCCCTAAAGACTCTTCGGAAAGAAGCTCTTTCCCATAGTAAACCTTTCCTGCAGAACTTAAGGGAAGCTCCTCCGCCGGAATCCCGAAACGTTCTTCCAATACCGCCAAAGCCTGCGCTTCTTCCATTTCCTGATAAGAGGAAAATGAGAAAGAAAAGCTTTCTCCCTCTTCCTGCACAAAGCTTTGCAGTTCCGAAAGACTTGCTCCGGGGATTTTTCCCATCAGCTGATAGCTTTTCTCCTTTGGAAAGCAGTTCCTCCTGCTTTCCCTTCTGCCTTTCAATTTCCTGCAAAATCTTTCCTAGCTTCTCCTGAGAGGCTGAGATTTCATAGGAAAAATACGGCATTAACAGCCGTATCCCTGCTGTAGCTTGAGCCATGCGAAAAGCCTGATACACCGCCTCCTGAAAATCCACATAATAGGCGGAGCCTCTGGAAAAGCTTAAGTTGGTAATTTCCAAAGCATAATTCTCATAGGGACCGGAAAGGAGCGGTCCGGAAAAAAATGTTCCTCTGCCCACTCGGTTTCCAGACGGGAAGCCCATTCCTCCGGAAGCTCTCCCATTTTCTCAATGGAAAAAATACTTCTTTTTTTGGAATTTTCCTGCTTCTCCTCCTCCCCTGCTTTCTGTTGCTCCCGATGGAATTCTCCTTCCATAGGAATTAAACGAAGAAGAAGGGAAATCCGGTGCCCCGGCTCCAGCACAGCACCTCTTCCATAGGCTTCCCTACGGGGACTTTCCCCATAACGAAGCTTCGGCTTGGAAAAACGCAGCGTCTTTCCCAACCTCTTGGCAAACAAATCCGTCAGGAGTTCTTTTTGCAGATTTCCGGACAGCTGTGCAGTGACCTCTTTTTCCGCCAAAGAAATAGAAATCCCCCACTCTGGAAATTCCTTTTGCAGCTCCTCCAAATCCTTTCGATAGGAAAGAATCTCCTCTCCTTCAATAGATAAAAGGGTAGGAAAATAGCCCTCCTTCTCTTTCTCACTATGGTCATCCACCGGAAAATACCCAAGACCTGCATTTTCCGAAATCGGCATGGTAAAAAGCATTCCCGGCTCTACGCTTTCTACAGCCTCCTCTTCTACCCCTTCCAAGTGCAGTTCCAAAGCCTTTTCGGAAGGCCTCCATTCCTGCCTTAAGGAAAGACCTCCTCCCAAAAGCTTAGCTCTTCCGATTCTCCTTCCCTCCGGACTTTTTGCTAATCTTATATAAAATTCCCCGCAATTCCTCGCTATAGGTCGGCATTTGGCAAAGGGCGAAAATCCAGGAAAGAAGCTGGGTGATTCCCTCCTGCTTTAAGGCAGAGGTGAAGAAAAGAGGGAAAAGCTTTCTCTTCTGTAAGTTTTCCCGTAAAAAACCAAGGGGAAGCCGCCCATGTTCCAGATACTCCCCGGTTCCTTCTTCGGATAATAAGGCAAGATTTTCCAGAAAATCCTGACAGCCCTCCGATGGAACCGCCTTCTGTCCTATAGCCTCCTTTTTCTCTAAAGCTACATTCTCCTTGGAATCTACCCCTTGGGAAAAATCCTCTTCCTGTAAAAATGCTGTCAAGTCGGAAAAAGCATAGGGAGAAAAATCTATAATGCCCTCACAGGAAAAGGCCTCCTGGATTTCTCTTAACAAAGCTTCCCTGTCCCCTTGGAAAAGATCCATTTTGTTCACCACCAAAAAAAGAGGAATTCCCTTCTCCCGCGCTCTTTCAAAGAGGTGCAGCTCTCGCTTTTGGATACCGTCATTTCCGTCAATCAGCAGGATACCGTAGTCTAAGACCGCAAGACAGCGCTCCATCTCCGAGGAAAACTCCTGATGCCCGGGAGTATCCAAAAGAAAAAAACGCTTATTTTCTTTGGTAAAATAAACGCTTTTGGCATAAATCGTAATTCCCTTTTTTCGTTCCAGACTATCCTTGTCTAAAACACTATCTCCATGGTCCACCCTGCCCTTTTCCGAAATTCTTCCGCTTTCATAGAGAAGAGCCTCCGAAAGACTGGTCTTTCCTCTGTCCACATGAGCCAGTAAACCAAGTACGATATTTTCCATACGAACCTCTGTTTCCGCAATTTTTATTCAGAGCTGCTCCCAAAATCCTACTTCCATGAGGAATCTACTATTTGTGTTTCTCTGCAATACGAACCAAAGCCTCTACACATTCCTCCGGATTTAAGCCCTCTTCATTCAGAATTTCATGGGCATATTGGAGGTAGAGAGCCTTTCTTTCGTCATAAAGGTCTTTCAGGGTAAAGCTCACTCGGGAATCGCCACCCCTCTTTTCACCGGGTCTCCGATTCTTTTTTCCACCTCGGAAAAAGGCACATCCAGAAAAATCACCAAAGAAATCTCCCGCAAATGCTCCATCGCTCTCTTGCCATAGCAAATGGAGCCTCCGGGGGCTAAAACGGTATTGTCCATAGACAACTCCGCCCCCACTTCCTCTTCCAAAAGGAGAAAGCCCTCTCTGCCACGCTCCGCAATGATTTCCCGAAGCAGCTGTCCGGTCTTTTCCTGAATCACCAAGTCCATATCCAGAAAGGACATGCCTAATTTTTTCGCCAGCAACACCCCTAAAACGCTTTTTCCGCTGGAGGGCATTCCGATTAAACAAATATTCATAAGACTATCCTTTCCACTTTCTGATTTTCCTACTTTAAGTCCACTTTTTCTACTCCGGTCTTCTTCCATAAACTCCGGCTTTTCTCTCGTCTACTTTCCATTCTTGAAATCCGGCTTTTCTTTTGCCTACTTTTATTTCCGGAAATTCAGCTTTTTCTTATCTGCTTTCGTTCTGAAAGTCCGGATTTTCTCTTACATCTGCTCCCCATAGAGGCTAAGAGGCGGAATCAGCTGTTTCTTTCTGGAAACCACATTTTCCAGCACAGCGGTATAGCCCTCCACCTCTTCTCCGGAAAAATCAAAGCTTTCCTTTTTCGGCTCCAGCAAAAAGGCGTTTTGAATCAGGGTGTCTGCCCTATGCCCAACAGCCAGAAGCAGAGTATCCTGTTTTAAAATGTTGGTGAGCATTACAAAGGCCATATCCAGATTCTCTTCTCCTAAAGCCTCCTTCGCAAAATGGAAGAGTCTGGGCTTTATGGAAAGTAGCTCTTCTTCATTTAAGGAGCTTACCTGACTGACGCCAAAATGAATATCCCCTGCAGTAAAGGTCTTAAAATCCTGATAGAAAATCTCCCGATCCGTCTTCTGCTTTAAATCGGAAGCGGCGGAAAACATTTCCATAGCATACTTTTCAATATCCACTCCGGCAATCTCCGCCAACGCTCTGGCAGCCATCTCATCGGTCTTGGTACAGGTAGGAGAACGGAAAAGGAGGGTATCGGAAATGATGGCGGACATCATCAGTCCCGCCGTCTGAGGATCGATTTCCACCTTATTTTCCTGATACATCAGGTACACAATCGTGCTGGTACAGCCCAGGGGCTGGTTTCTAAAATACACCGGTCCCAAAGTCTGAATGGTTCCCAGTCTGTGATGATCAATGATTTCCAGAATTTCCGCATTTTCCATACCGTCCAATGCCTGCCCCAGCTCATTATGATCCACCATGATGACCTGTTTTCCGCTGGCACCTAAAAGATTTCTACGGGAAAGCATACCCAGATATCGACCGTCCTTACTGATAACCGGGAAATCTCTGTGCCGCTTCTTCGCCATCACATCCTTAATTTCATCCACCGTATCCTCTTCTTCAAAGCTTAAAATGCCTTCCTTCGTCATAAAGAAGCTGATGGGAATGGACTGGTTAATCAGTCTTGCCGCCGTATAGGCATCGTAGGAGGTCACCATGATAATCATGCCGTTTTGCTCCGCCAGAGCTTAATCGTGGGGGAGGCATTGGCGCCCTCGCAAATGATGATACAATCCGCACCATTGTCCAAGGCGGAAAGCTGGCTCTCTGCTCTATTTCCCAGGATGACAATGTCATGGGGCTCAATATAGTAGTTCATCATTTCCGGATTCGCTGCCGCAATCAACACCTTTCCGTCCTGACAATTTCGGTTGGTATCTCCGGTAATGAGGGTTGCTTCCAAGGTTTCCAGGATATTTTTAAAGGGAGTCTCTGCCGTGGAAATGATGGCAGAATCATATACATTCATATAGGACTTGGCAATATCGGACATGGTAATGAGACCTTCCAAAATGCCGTTTTGGTTTACTGCGGGAAGGGTGACCACATGACCGTCTCTCATCATTTGATAGGCCTGCTTTAAGGACATATTTTTAGAAACTCCGGGAGTCTTCCGATAGGCAATATCGGAAACCTGGGTTTTTACATTATCCAATAAAAGAGGAGCGTCCACCTTGAAATGCTCTAAGACAAAGCTGGTTTCCGCATTGGGACTTCCGGCTCTGCAAGGGATATACCGGTCTGTATTATTGATCTTATTCTTCAAACGGGAATAAGAAATCGCCGCACAGATGGAATCCGTATCCGGATTCTTGTGGCCTGTAATCAGAACCGGTCTTTCTGTATTGTGTGGAATCTTTGATTTTTTCTCTGCCATTTTCTTTCCTCTTTCTTCTAACAACATAGGAAAATCTTAGTGCAATAGGGAGGCGCTGTCAAGAAGGGGAGTGAAGGACTGGATTCATTGATGAGAGATGAGCGACCATGCAGTATAGATATGAAATCGAGCACGCTCCCGCTAACCTCGCCCTGCAGCGGTACTAAGCGAAAAACTGCAGTACCTTTGTTTTTCGCAAGTACCGGCGGGCTCAGATTGCTCTCTTTCTTATCTATACTGCATCTGTCGCTTCCGCTTATTGGTTTTTTACAGTCCTTCTCTTCGCCGAGCTCGCCAATGCCTCCGGACTAAATTCCCCCCTCTTACATGCCCATACTGCATCTGTCGCTTCCATTTAATATTTTCTCAGTCCTTCACACCGCTGAGCTCGCTAATTGCGACAGGCTCAAAGTAGCTCTCTTGCATACCTATACTGCGTCTGTCTCTTTCATTTATTATTTCCACAGTCCTTCACTTTTACTAAGAAAAAATATAAAGAAGGTACAGCTGAATTCAAAAAACCATAGTAGAACCGGCACTTTACCTGCTCTACTACGGTAATCATTTATTGCTGTTTTATATATTTTTCGGCTTGATATTTACTGCTGCTCTTTCTTTTTCAGAACTACAAAGCCTGCCAAGGATGCTAAGGAGATTCCGAAAAGGGATGCCCAAAGTCCTGTGAAGTTATAATCTCCGGTGGCTACGGATGCTCGGTCGGATACGCCTTTTACACTTGGACGAGATTCTCCCAATACAGTTCCCTGCTTTTTCTCAACGGTTTCCGCTACGGGAGCCACACGGTTCTCTCCTAAAACTTCACCTGCAGGGGTAGAAGCTGTGGGTCGACTTTCTCCCAATACGATTCCGGGATTGGAAGGTGCATTGCTGACAGTGCTTACAGTTACTCTTGAACTGCTCCTTCCACCGCCACCATTGCTTGATCCGCCAATACTAGGATTCGTAGGAGTAGCTGGTACAGCAGGGGTTTCGGGAGTTACGGGAATTACAGGCTGTGCGGGCTGCTCCGGGTTAACGGGATTTACCGGTTGTACAGGATTTACGGGCTGCACCGGATTGCTCTTCGGCTCTACAGTGTTCATTTTTACGGTAAGAAACCTTGTCATTTCCTTGACCGGTCACCTTATCTCTTCCGGCATCATTTTGCACTGCCCCCCAAACATAGGAGGTATTACCGGAAGCAAAAACATACCATAAATCAGACTTCATATATCCCACTAAAGTTCCGGCAATACTTCCCTCTGTGCTAATGTTCTTTTCTGTCTCCGTTTCCGTTTCTACTCTATTGGAAGCGGTGGCATTGATTTTTAATCCTTTCATTACCAGCTGAATCTTTTGGGCAGAATTGTTAATAAGCTCCTGCAAATTTCCAAAAACGCTGGTACTTGCATGCCTTCCCGTAGCAGGAGAGGGATTAAAGTTTTCAATAGGATACGGTTTTCCGGTAACCGGATCTTTGCCGTAGATTCTTTCGTTAGCCGCATTTTCATCGGAGCCTTGCTTCGCCAATGGCTTCATCTGGGTTAAATCCAAATCCATAACAAGGCTCACCTTCTTCTTGGAGAAGGAAGATTTTCCATAATTAATGCGATAAATCATAGGATTTCCATCCGCAGAGCTTAGCTCATAATGCTTCTTGGCATCCTCTAAGTCCGTAGGAAGATGAAAACTTCCTTCCACGTCATTTCCCAAAGTAAAGGTGGAACGAAGACCTGTTTCTAAATTGTTTACAAAAATATCATTTGACCCCGGTATAATTCCGGCAGATGCATTTATAGCGTTGGTAACGGAAGACACATCCAAATCCGCCTTCAGAGAATAGCTATCTTCCTTATTCACCGGATGTGCTGCAGTATTGGTACTATCATAGGCTTCTGTACTTTCATCCTTTTTAATGGAGAGATCCCCTTGAAGAACCACATTCTTGTTCTTCAGACCGGTGATAACGTTATTTTCTACTCCCGGGTGACTTTCCGCAATGGTCTTCTCTCCCTTGGCCTCTTCTGCTGTCACAGTGGTATCTACGTGAATCACAGGTCTAGCTGCCCCTCCGCGGGTAATATCTACATGCGTAGAAATGTCCGTTCCCTGTTTTTGATCGTCCGACACCACAGTATTCACATTGTTCGGTGCGGTAGTACCGGGATCCACTGCAGCTTCTTCTACTGTAACAACTGACTCTTCTCCCCCGCTGGTTGTTCCCGCTCCTACGGCTGTGCCTGTTGCTGCTGTCGCCCCTGTTGCTGCTTCTGCCACTACTCCTGTTGCAGTTTCTGTCGCTCCCCCTGCTGTCGCTCCTGTTACCGTTTCTGCCGCTGCTCCTGTTGTAACCCCTGTTGCAGTTTCTACAGCTGTTGCTGCCGTCGATCCTGTCGCTGCTTCCGTTGTTCCTGACGTTGCCGCTGAAGCAGCTGTAGCAGGATTTGCTTCCTCAGCTCTGGCATTCATAGGAATTGCAACCATTACTCCTGTCATAGCCAATGCAGCTACCTGTACTTTTAAGTTTTTCTTCTTCATTCTCATTCTCCCTGTGTTTAGAAAAGCTTTTTCAACTTTTCATCTGTCTTTTTTAAAGCACTTACAGGAAAAAAACAGAAGAAATTTGTACAAAGCTACTGATCATGTTGTTCTATTTCTCCTGTTTTTTTGCTTTTAAAAAAATTAAAAATAACTATAAGCACTATACTAAGAAAAAAAGTATAAATAAGTCAAATCTTAATTCATTAAAAAATAAACCGTTGCAGAACGGTTTATTTTTTTCATGTTCTACAACGGTTTAGTATTCCTTTGATAATATTTTTGCTTTTCCGTATTAACAGTAATATACACTAAATACAGAAAAAATGATTATCGGCACATTAATTTTCTTTTTTCTTCTGAAGAACCACAAATCCTGCCAATGCCGCTAAGGAGATTCCGAAAAGGGAAGCCCAAAGTCCTGTGAAGTTGTAATCTCCGGTAGCTACGGTTGCACGGTCGGATACGCCCTTTACGCTTGGGCGAGACTCTCCCAATACAGCTCCCTGCTTTTTCTCAGCGGTTTCCGCTACAGGAGTTTCACGATTCTCTCCTAAAACTTCACCTGAAGGGGTAGAAGCTGTTGGACGGCTTTCTCCCAAAACGGTTCCCGGATTGGAAGGTGCGGAAGAGCTTGGTCTTGCAGGAGCAAGACTTGGGGTGCTTCCTCCGCCATTACTTGGTGCTACTGGGGTAACAGGCTGTGTCGGCTCCTCAGGTTGAACCGGCTTTTCCTTCTTTTCTGTGGTAGTGAACTTCACGGTAAGGTTTACCTTATCATTGTTCTGACCTGTTACACTATTTCTGCCGGCATCATTCTGAATAGCTCCCCAAACATAAGAAGCTTTACCTTTTACACGCTTCATACCCATGTCGGCTTTCATATATCCAACTAATGTTCCATGAACAGTTCCCTCAGTAGTTGTGGTCTTTTCATTTTCAGTCTCTGTTTCCACTGGGTTAGAGGAAGCGGAATTCAACTTAACCCCCTTCATCACCAACTGAATCTTCTTAGCAGAATTATTAATCAGCTCCTTTAAATTACCAAAGACACTGGTCTGATAACGTGTTTTATATTCACTTGCAGGATAATTATAGTTCTCAATATGGTTTTCTTTTCCGGTAACAGGATCTGTTCCATACAGATTTTTGTAGTTGGCTCCGGCTGAGGAATAACGGTTTACCAATGGAGTCATCTTTGTTAAATCCAAGTCCATGGCGATGCTTACTTTATCCTTTGCAAACTTGGAATTTGCATAGTTGATACGGTAAATCATCGGGCTTCCGTCAGCAGAGCTTAGCTCGTAATGCTTCTTGGCATCTTCTAAATCTGTAGGGGTATGGAAGCTTCCCTCAAGGTCATTGCCAAATGAGAAGGTGGCACGAAGTCCTGTTTCCATATTATTTACGGAAATGTCGTTGGAATTCGGAATGAAATCCGCAGAGGCATTAATGGAATTATTGACAGCTGTAACATCCAAGTCAGCTTTCAAAGAATAGCTATCTTCCTTGTTTACATCATGGGCTGCGGAAGCGGTACTGTCATAGGTCTCAGCTCCATCCTCTTTGGCAATAGAAAGGTCTCCCTGCATCACCACATCTTTGTTTTTTAATGCAGTAATACTATTATCCTCTAATCTAGGATTACTTTCAGCAATAGTCTTATCCCCTTTGGCATCTTCTGCAGAAATGGATGCATTGATATCCGCTAAAGGTAAAGTGAAAAAACCAAGCTTCGCACTTGCATTCGCCTTAATATCCGTTCCCTGCTTATTATTATCCGGCACTACAGTATCCACATTGTTGGGAACTGTGGTGGCAGGATCTGCCGGTGCCTCTGCTACCGTAACTGGGGTAGCTGCAGCTGTCGAGGCTGACGCTTCCGTGGTCGCTGTTGCTGCTGTTCCGGTACTTGCAGCGCTTCCTGCACCGCTTGTTGCCGTTCCTGTTCCGGCGGTAGTTGCTGTGCCGGTTCCGGTGCCTGTTCCGCTTCCGGCACCGCTTGTTGCTGTGCTGGTTCCGGCAGTTGCACTAGTTGCTGCTGTGCTTGTTGCAGGAGTTGTCGCTGTACTTGCTGCAGGAGCTGCGGCAGTGGCAGATGCTTCTGTACTGCTTGTGCTTGAAGTCACCGGTGCAGCCGTGCTTGCTTCTTCCGCTCTTACAGTCAATGGTGCAGCTGCAATGGCTCCTGTCATGGCGAGTGCAGCTACTTGTACTTTCAGTTTCTTTTTCTTCATTTTCATTCTCCCTTACTTAGGTAATTTTTTTTGTCCCATAGTAGCTACAACTCTCTTCCCTGATTTCTGCTATGGTACGGGTAGGCCGGACTAAATACAGGGAATCGTCTTCTCCCTCCGATTCCCAACCTGCCTACAGATGATTATTAAAATCCGAGTTAAATATACTCCATATCCTAAGAGAAAAATCAACAAAAATCTTAATTTTTAATTTATAAAAATTGTATAAAAAAAGATTGACTGCCTCTTTCGAAGCAATCAATCTTTCAATTCATCCTTATATAATCATTTACAGACACGGTTCATCTAAACGACTATCCCTTATCAAAAAAGACTTGCCTGTTCCAAATGCGAAACACTTTCAGCCATCACCCATTACTTTACTGTAGGCTCAGGAGTGGTGCCGCCCTTCTTACCTCTAATGATTACAAAAAAACAAGGTAAATAGCAGCCACAATTACACCGCCCACATAAGCGATTGGCCAGCTTAAACCAAAGCCCAGCTTTGCATTTAAGATATAGCTTGCGCAGATGAAGGTGTAGAAGGTACCGGGAAGCAGTGGCATCCATGCCCATTTTGCTTTTCCGTTAATCATGAGATAAATACCTGCAGCAGCCAAGGGGAATAATGCCATAGTCTGGTTAGACCATGCGAAGTATCTCCAAAGAATCTGGAAGCCCTTAGGATCTACCTTTGCCCAAACTAAGATTCCTGCTACCAGGATAAAGATTGGAATGGCAAGGCTTAATCTTCTGAAATTATTGTCCTGCTTAATGTGGAAGGTATCTGCAATGGTAAGACGTAATGCACGAAGTGCAGTATCTCCGGATGTAATCGGAAGAATAATAATACCGATAAGTGCTATTGCTCCGCCAATAGGTCCTAAAGCTCTTCTACAAACTACACCGACTACAGAGGTTGGAGAAATAGCAACCAACTCTCCCGCCTTCTGAATCATGTACTGGAAGGTTCCTGCCTTCTCATTAAATACCATGCTGATTCCGCCCTGGTCTGCAGTGAACTGAATCAATGCCATTGTTCCTGCCGCCCATACCATGGCGATGAAGCCTTCTACAGCCATCATGTTATAGAAGGTCATTCTTCCGTCCTTCTCACTCTTAATGGTTCTTGCTACAAGAGCAGTCTGGGAAGAGTGGAATCCGGAAAGAATTCCGCAGGCTACGGTTACGAAGAAAATCGGGAAAAAGTTCTGTGTCCAGAAATAATCTCCATAGTTAAAGGAAGGAGTATTCCAGTTTCCGAAAATCTCTACTAATGGGTAATGGGAAATTACCATTACAGCAAATACACCTACTGCGGAGAATACCAGGATTGCACCGAAGATAGGATAGATTCTTCCGATAATCTTATCGATGGGGAATACAGTAGCAATTAAATAGTATGCGAAAATAATACCGTAGATAATCCAAGTGGAAGCCTCTGTAGGCGCACCGCTGAATCCGAATACCTGGGTTGCGGTAATGTCTCCGGGAGTGTAAATGAAAACGGTTCCTACCAAAGTAAGAGCACACATACAAATACATCATAAATCCAGAACACTGCCTTGTTGGTATAACGTCTTACCATCTCCGGCATCTGGGAACCGCCGTCACGGGTACAAATCATTCCCGCAAAGTAGTCATGTACCGCTCCGCCAATAACATTTCCGATAGGAATGGTAAGCAGTGCAATCGGTCCGAACAAAATACCCTGAATCGGTCCAAGAATAGGTCCTGTTCCGGCAATGTTCAGTAAGTTAATTAAAGCATTTTTCCAAGTAGGCATCGGAACATAATCCACACCATCCTGCTTGGCGTAAGCCGGTGTCTCTCTGTCGTCCGGCTGGAATACATGATCGCAAAGGCGACCCATAGCCATTCCGCCGACGATGAGAATCACAAGGCCGATCATAAAGGTAACCATAAGTAATCCTCCCCTTCTTTCCTCAATTTTGTGCAAAACTAAAAATACACCTTGTTCACAGAAATTTCAATATTTTATCCATTTATTTCAAAATCAATAAGTACTTTATTATAGTTTATTTGCCTAAATTTCCTTTCTATTGACGATAATCTGTTAAATAAATAGCAATTTTGTATTTTGTACACATACATTATCCTCTAAAATCAAAGGATAGTTTTTACATTTTTTTGTGCTATTCAAATAAAAGATTAGGAATTTTAAGATTTCTGTACTAAACTGCGGTAAAATAGCCGTCAGAAAGAATAATAAAAGTAGATAGGGGAAGAAAATGAAGGATATTTTGACATTTTTAGAAGAAGAAGGTATTTCGGGGAAGCTTTTAGAGGAGCTGCGCTCCTTCCGTTCCTTTTACAAGCTGGAAGAAGAGGATGAGAAGCGTTTACCGAAAATGGAGTATTTGTACTATGGAAAGGACATCTGGGAGGCCGCCATTGCCGCCCTGCTTTCCGGTGCAAACCTCTTATTGGACGGCCCCAAGGCCACGGGAAAAAATGTTTTAGCCCAGGGATTGGCTCTGGCATTTTCCCGTCCGGAATGGGATATTTCCCTTTATGTCAATGCAGACGCCTCCTCCCTGGTGGGTAGCGATACCTTTTCTCAAGGAGAAGTGAAGCTTCGTAAGGGACCGATTCTGGAGTGTGCCCTTCGTGGGGGCTTCGGCATCCTGGACGAAATCAATATGGCGAAAAATGAATCCTTGGCGGTACTGCATGCCACCCTGGACTTCCGTCACAGCATCGACCTGCCGGGCTACGGACAGTTCCCCCTGCATGAGGCTACCCGTTTCATCGGCACCATGAACTACGGCTACGCCGGAACCAGAGAGGTAAATGAAGCCTTAGCTTCCCGTTTCCTGGTGCTCCACATGCCGGTTATCAGCGCAGAGAATCTGGATAAGCTTTAATGCACCAGTTCCCGAACTTATCGGAGGAATACAGAAAGCAGTTTGCCCTCCTCTTTTCCGAAATTCAGGAAAAGGTTTCCGGATGTGAAATTTCCAGCAGAAGCTTGGACCTTAGAGGTTTAATTTCTTCTATTAAAGCAATGCAGAAGGGCTTATCCGTTTCCAAGGCTTTGGAAATGGGATTGGTAAACAAGTCCTTTGACCTATACGAAAGACAGTTGGTACAGGATTTACTGGATGCCAGAATTCCTAAAGAGCTTTCCGGAGAGCGTATTTTCCTATGATGCTGACAGAATTTGAAAAAAAGCGGGCCGCCAATATGATTTGGAACGGCGCCCATAACTATAAGGTCTCTCCCGGTTACCGTATGTATGATTACCAGGGCAAGGCGGACCTGTATTGGAATACCATCATTGGCGCCAGCTATACCCATTTTGACTGGAAGAAGTTAACGGCATTCTACAGCACCTTCCATGAAACCCTGGGACAGGAAACCTACGAAACCCTCTTCTGGCTGGCTCTGGAAAATGCCACCTTTGAAAAGGAAAGTCCCCTAAGAGAAAGCCTGGCTCTTCTACGCAGAGAATATTGCAAACGTAAGCTTCAGGAATTTATTCCCAGTATTGCGGAAAGCCGGGAAGGCTGGATCTTAGAGGGACATTACAAGGTAGCCTTAGGGGAGGACTGCGGCCTTCCTGATTTAGTGGATAGAAAGCTTCTAAAGAAGTGGAAATTTCCGGGGATCTGAATACCGAAGAATGGATTCAAAGTCTCTCCAAGACCTTACAAAAATATTTTACCTATCTCCCCGGTCTTCCGGCCGCCATGCAGAAGAAAAAGCGGGAATTCAAGATTCCCCACCTTTTCTTTTGGTTAAAAGACGAGAACGGTACTTCTTCCGGAGCACCGAAAAAGCTGGTTTTAGGGCTTTTAGAGCGAAGCAAGGGAGGGGCGGACAGCAGGGATGTAGAAACCGCCTCCGAAAAATACCAAAAAATCACCGAGGAAGGCCTGCGAAAATACATTCAGAGCTATTTCGGACAGCCTCTCTTCGATAAGAAAAAATCCGAAGCCATAGAAAAAGCCTGCTGCATTGGAAACCATCAGGGGGCAAGACTGTATTTTACCAACGGCAAGGAGGAGGACAATCTAAAGGGCTTCGCCGCAAAGATGCGGAAGGAAATGGAAGCCCAGCGAAAGAAAAACGAACAGGCCTATGAAAAAGAGGCAAGCTATAACCAGACGCAGATTTTTCGCCTTAGTCAAATGCTGAAAAATGCTTTATTAAGCAGCTTGGAACCAAGTCCCGTCCTTTCCAATCAGGGGAAACTGATTCCTTCTCTTTTGTGGAAACCCCTATATCTAAAGGGCCACAATAAAATTTTCCAAAAGGAAATCGCGGACAGTCAAGGCTCTCTTACGGTGGATTTACTGCTGGATGCCTCTTCCTCCCAGATTCATCGGATGGAAACCGTATCCCAACAGGGCTATATTCTGGCAAAGGCTTTGGACAACTGTCGGATTCCGGTTCGGGTTTTCGGCTACTCCTCCATGAGCGGCTATACGGTTTTGAATCGATATCGGGACTATACGGAACGAAATAAGAACAAAGAAATTTTCCGTTACTTCACCACCGGAGCAAACCGGGACGGCCTAGCGCTTTCCGCCGTTTTGGAGCAGTTAAAGGAAAATACAGCCTCCCATCGCCTGGTAATCTGGCTTACGGATTTAAGTCCCAACGACCTTTTGGAGGTAAAGAACAAGGCCAGAAACTATTCCGGAGATTTAGCCATCTCCGATATTCAGGAAATGGTGCATAAAGCCCATATGGAGAACATCTATGTACTACTGGCCTACACCGGAAAGGACAAGGACGTTCCCAATGCTCAGAAGATTTTCGGCAGAAACTTTGTAAAGGTCCAGTCCTTAGAGCATTTTTCCGAGCTGATGGGGAAAATGATTCAAGCGGAAATTCAAAGAATGTAAATAAAGTAAAGATTTTGCCAGTGGATAAAAGTAAAGATTTTGTCAGGGGATAAAAAACAAAAAGAGAGTAATCAAAAACCGAAATCAAGTAATCAAAGACCGGAATCAAGCTATACCTTGACAGTACTCCGCATTGTCCTATAATGGATGTAGTATTGAAAACTACTTAGAAAGGGAAAACCCTATGAAATATCAGATTATTTGTGACAGCTGTGGAGATTTCACACCGGAAATGAAGGCGGATCCTCATTTTCGTATGGTTCCCCTAAGCCTGGAAATCGGGGAATATAGAATCATGGATGATGAAGCTTTTGATCAGGCAGATTTTATCAAAAGAATGGCTGCATCTCCCATCGGAGCGAAGACCGCCTGTCCTTCTCCGGAGGCCTTTCAGAAGGCCATTGAGGAATCCGATGCGGATGAGGTATATATTGTAACCCTTTCCGACCAGCTTTCCGGAACCTATCAGGCAGCCAAAATCGGCATTGATCTCTATACGGAGTCCCATGAAGATTCTCCCAAGAAGATTCATTTGTTTAACTCCAAGTCCGCTTCCGCCGGTGAGTGCAAGCTTTGCCTGGATATTCGAGAATGTAAGGAAGCCGGTCTCGGTTTTGTGGAAGTAGTAGATATTATCGAGAAAAATGTAACGACATCGTAACGGTTTTCGTACTGGAGTCCCTGGAAACCTTACGGAAGAACGGTAGGCTTTCCGCCGTAAAATCCTTCTTGGCTTCCGCCTTAAACATTAAGCCTGTTATGGGTGCGGTAAACGGTACCATTGTAAAGTTGGACCAGCAAAGAGGTATACAGAAGGCCTTAAAGAGAATGGTGCAGTTAGCTGTTGAGCGTGCCGGGGGTGCGGAAGCGGTAAAAGACAAACGACTGGTAATCACCCATGTCAATGCTCCTAAGCGGGCAGAACAGGTAAAAGAAGACTTCCTGAAGGAAGGAAGCTATAAAGAAATTGTGGTGACCAATGCCGCCGGTGTAGCTACCATTTATGCTAACGATCAGGGAATTGTTGCTGCACTTTAATAAGGCTTATAGGAAAAAAGTGTTGATAAAACCGCTCTACCCCTTGTAAATCAGGGCTGTAGAGCGGTTTATTTTTATATTATTCATTTATATTGTTTCATAATGGGACCACATTGATAGTATTTTAACCACATTGTTTTCTAAGCTCCTCACGGGACAAACACTCGTCGATTGGCTCATTGATTCCTTCTAATATTTCTTCCATTATTTCACCTCCGCCACCTTCTCCTGATAGTAGGAAAAGAAGTAATCCGCAGTGCTTCCCTCATGACTATGAAGATCGATTTCCTTCCAGAAGGGTTCTCGGAAGCGGACAATATGCTCTTTTTGATAGGCCTCATAACTTTCCTGAAAATGCAGGGAGCGAATAGCGGTTTCCAACCTCTCCTTTCGTTCCTTGGTCGCCTCCTCATCATAGGAGCTTAGACATTTTAAAATGTAGTATTTTCCATCCTGAGAAAATACAGAGGAGATTTCATTGTCCTCTAAGGAAAAGGCCACCTTCGCGTATTCATCCTCCCTTTCTCCAAAAGCCAAGTTCTTCTGCAATTCCGGATCCTCGGAATACTGCCTGGCATAATAGGAGAAATTGGCTCCGGCAAGCTTTACCTTTTCTTCCAGCTCCTTCGCCAGGGCTTCATCCTGTACCACAATCTGTTCCACAGAAATCACCTTGGCTTCCGCCGCACTTAATTCCGTATCCACGTTGGCCAAAAGGGACTTTGCCGTCTTTTCCGCCACAAAGTAGGCCACATACATATCCACCACGTCCTTCAGACTGCAGTTTCCAAAAAAGGCCTTGTCCTCTTCGCTGAGACTTTGATAAAAGGCATTGGCCGCAGCTCGAATACTTTCCATCTCCGTTCCATTGGCGATAATTCCCTTTTCCTCCGCCATTAGATTCAAAGTACGGATATCCTGCAGAAATTCCTTGGTTTTTGCCAGGAAATATTCTCCGTAAGTTTTTTCCACCTGTCCGGCTACAGGGAGATCCCAAACTTCCTTCCCCATCACATTTTGAATCCGATTTCGCTCAGATCCCACCACAATCATAGCCTGTGCCTCAGTATAACCGGGGATATTCTCCGTTTTTCCGCTGATGGCAATTCCCTTACAGGAGCTTAGAAGAAAAAGCAGGGAAAGGATAAGGCAGAAAAACCGCCTTATCCTTTTCTTCTTATCCAAAATAGCCATAGACATACCCCATTCCTACTGCAATGGCAAGACCCAGAATGGCTCCCATTAAAACCTGCAGGGGGCTATGCCCCACATATTCCTTTAGCTTTTTTTCAAATTCCTTACCGGTCCAGGCAAAGGGATTATCCAGCAAGAGACGATTCAAAATCACCGCCTGCTTTCCGGTTTCTCTTCTGACTCCGGTGGCATCATACATCACCACAACGGCAAAAACCAGAGCCACCGCAAAGATAGCACTATCCACTCCGTAAGAAATTCCGGCTGCCGTGGCTAAAGCTACCACTGTAGAGGAATGGCTGGAGGGCATTCCTCCGGAACCGGTCATCCTTTCCCAGTTTATCCCTTTATTAAAATAAGCATCAATCGCGGTCTTACAAACCTGGGCAACAAACCAGGAGAGCAGAGCTGAGATCAATAAATAATTGTCTAAAAGTTGCTCTTGAAACGTCATGCTTTTTCTTTGTTTCCTTTCTTCGGCTTTTATCTTTCCACCAGCCAGTCATAAAGCTCCTGATACTGTAGAGCAGAGCTCTTCCAGGAATAATCCTGTTCCATGCCCCTGGCAATCATTTCTTCCCAGGCCTCCCGATGGTCATAATACACCTGCTCCGCATAACGGATGCTTGCCATCATTTCATGGGCATTGTAATTGGCAAAGGAGAAGCCTGTTCCCTTTCCTTCATATTCGTTGTAAGGCTCTACCGTATCCTTCAAGCCTCCGGTTTCCCGGACAATGGGAACCGTGCCGTAGCGAAGGGCAATCAACTGGGAAAGACCGCAGGGCTCAAACAGAGAGGGCATCAGCAAGGCATCACAGCCTGCGTAGATTTTATGACTCTTCTCTTCGGAATAGTAAATCTGGGCAGAAACCTTCTTGGGATACTTCCATGCGTAATGACGGAAGAAATTCTCATAGCCGTCCTCCCCTGTACCCAAAACCACAAACTGAATCTTATCTTGGCAGATTTCATCAAAAACTCTTACTAAAAGATCCAGACCCTTTTGATCCGTAAGACGGCTAACCATTCCGATCAGCATACAATTCGGATCCACCTCTAAGCCCAGTTCCTCCTGCAAGGCCTGCTTCACCTCCGGCTTTCCCATCCTGAAGGAAGCAGAGTCGTAGTGGGCAGGCAAGAAAGGATCTCGCTTCGGATTCCATTCCTCATAGTCAATCCCGTTTACGATTCCCCGAAGGTCATGGTCTCTGGCCTGTAAAAGTCCTTCCAGCCCCTCCCCGAAGAAGGGATATTGAATCTCCCTGGCATAGGTTTTGCTGACGGTGGTGATGGCATCCGCATAAACCAAACCGCCCTTTAAGAGATTACCGTTTCTATCACATTCCAGCTTATCCGGTGTGAAATAATAATCCGACAGCTCGGTAAAACGCTTAATGGTCTTAATATCCCACACCCCTTGGAAGCGAAGATTATGAATGGTAAATACGGAACGAATGGAACGGAAAAATTCACCTCCCGCAAAACGATCCTTTAATAAAACCGGTGCCAATCCGGTCTGCCAGTCATGACAATGCAGCACATCCGGATGAAAATCCAAAAGAGGAAGGGCTGATAAAGCCGCATAACAGAAAAAACAGAACTTTTCCAAGTCCCAGTACCAGTTTCCATAGGGTTTGTTTCCGGAAAAATAATATTCATTGTCAATAAAGTAGTAGAGAATCCCGTCTACTTCCTGTTCTAAGACTCCTACGTAGCGGGACTGTCCCAAATAGTCCATATAGAAGTGCGTCTTGTATTTTAGTTCATTCCTTTTCTCTTCAGGAATACACATGTATTTGGGAATCATCACCCTACAATCAAAGTAATTGGAATCCAGAGCTTTGGGTAAAGAACCGCACACATCCGCCAAACCTCCTGTTTTGATAAAGGGAACTGCCTCTGATGCAAGAAATAAAATGTTTTTCATCCTATCCTCCTTCCAAAATACCGCCTGTTTTCCGTAAATCCTAAACTGCTTATCCTTCCGTAGAAGCTGCTTATATTTGCTTTTTCTGTCATTTCGAAACAAAGTAAATCTCTATGAAGCTTTTAATGCGAAAGCTTAGACACTTCTTCCTTATTCTATGCATTCGAAACCTTAGCCTTCTTCACCTTGGACTTTGCCTTCAGCTCTCTGGCATTTTCCAGGGAAGCCTCCGAAATCTCATCTCCTCCAAGAAGCCTTGCCAGCTCTTCTATGGATTCCTTCTCCTCCAAGGGATGAATCCTGGTGTGGGTGGCGCCATCCTCCACCGTCTTTTCAATGAGAAAATGATGGTCTGCCTTTGCCGCAATCTGGGGCAGGTGGGTAATCAAAATCACCTGATGATTCTTCGCAATCTTCTGGAGCTTTTCCCCTACCTTCTCCGCGGTTCTTCCGGAAATTCCGGTATCAATCTCGTCAAAAATTAATGTAGAAACACCCTCTGTATCCGCCAACACCGTCTTAATAGACAGCATAATTCGAGAAAGCTCTCCTCCTGAGCCTACCTCCCGAAGAGGGCGAAGAGGCTCTCCCGGGTTCAGACTCACATAGGCCTCTACCTCATCCAAGCCCTTTTCCGTCGGCTCCTTCTTCTCCTGAAAATGAAATTCAAACTTGGTGTCCAGGAAGCCCATTTCCTGCATTTCCCCTTGGATTTGCTTGGCTAATACCTTGGCATCCTCCTGCCGTTCCTTGGAAAGCAGCACTGCCTTCTCTCGTAGGAGCTTTTCCTGTTCCACTATGGCCTTCTTTGCCTTCTCTTCGTCCTTCTCATAGTCCAAAAGAAAAGTTCTTCTTTCCTCTTTCTTGGCCAATGCAGCCAGAGCCTTAGCTTCCGTGCCTCCATGCTTCATCATGACTCTGCGAATCTGTTCCAGCCGTTCTCCCAAGGTAAAGAGCTTTTCCTCATCCACTTCCGCATGGTCCAGATAATGGTCTAAAGAGCGGAGACAATCCTCTCCCACCGCCTCCAAATCATAAAGGCTGTCGGAAAGCCCCTTTAAGCTTTCATCAAAATCCTTGGCCTCTTCCACCGCCTGAATGGGACGGTGAAAATCCATTTCCTCCAGACTTTCCTTTGCGGAAAGAAGCAGGCTCTTCAGCCTATCCATATTTTCATAAAGGCTGTATTCCTTAGTAAGTTCCGCCTCTTCCCCCTCGGAAAGATGGGCATCCGCAAGCTCCTGAATCTCAAAATCCAGAAAATCCAGCTCCCTTGTTCTTTCCGATTCCTGCAAGGAAAATTTCTGCAAGGCTCTCTTTTTTTCCTGTAGCAAATGGTAAGCATTCGCCACTTCCTCTAAAAGCTTTCCTCCCTGCTTTTTCCGAAAGCCGTCGATAATCTCCAAATGGGAGCCTTCTCGAAGCAGGCTTTGATGCTCATGCTGTCCGTGCAAATCCAAAAGGCCGCCGGTAATTTCCCGAAGCTTAGCCAGGGTAAGCCCTAAATCATTGACCCGAATATCGGACTTCTTTTCAGAAATCTTCCTGCGAATCAAGAGTCTTTCCTCTTCCAGCTCAAGATCCTCTTCCAAGGCTTTAATCCGGCGCACTTCCTCCGCCGTCAGAGAAAAGTCCAGCTCCACAATGGCCTGTTCCTTTCCATGACGAATCAGGTCTTTATTGGCCTTTTGCCCCAGAGCCAGTTGAATAGAGCCAAGCAAAATAGACTTTCCCGCTCCGGTTTCTCCGGTTAAGACATTTAAGCCGCCGGAAAACTCTACAACGGATTTCTCTATTAAGGCTAAATCTTTTACCAGCAGTCGATCCAGCATGCCTTCCTCCTTATTTGCTAGCCTCTCATCAGGTTTTCGATGCTATCCTTTAAAGCCTGACTATCCTTCTCCCCGGAAGTGACACAGAAGATGGTATCATCTCCTGCAAGACTTCCCACAATCTCCGAAAAATGATGCTGGTCAATGGCCATAGCCACACCATTTGCCATACCGGAAAGGGTTTTGATGACCAAAATATTGCCCGCCACCGCCATGGATACCGTGCCGTCCCGCATAACCCGGACAAATTTCTCCAAATCTCTCTCCGGAGACTCCTTTAAAAGGCTCTGGTAAACCATCTTGCCGTGTTTTTGCATTTTCGTAAGCTGCAAGGACTTGATGTCCCGGGACACCGTGGCCTGGGTTACGGAATATCCCTCCAGCTGTAACTGCCTAGCCAGTTCCTCCTGGGTTTCAATATCCTGTTCTTCGATTAAAGAAAGAATTCTATCCTGTCTTGTCTTTTTCATCAAAAACCTCTCTTATAAGTTTGCCATCTTCTCTCGCAAAGTATGAAGAAAACTTTCCTTGGAAAATTTAATTAAAACCGTTTCTTCCTTGGCCTTCCTGATTCGTACCACATCTCCGGCCAAAAGTTCGATAGGAGCCTCTCCGTCAAAGGACAGCACCTGATCTCCCCCCTCCATCACAATCTCCAGGGTTCTCCGATTATCCAAAACCACCGCCCTGGCATTTAAGGAATGGGCGCAGATAGGATTCATGATATATACCGGCGCTTCCGGGGAAATGATGGGGCCTCCCGCAGAAAGATTATAGGCGGTGGAACCTGTAGGCGTGGAAATGATGATTCCGTCTGCGGAATAGTGAACCATTTCCATCCCGTCGCAAAAGACCTGAAAATGATGTATGGACACCCCTCGCACTCTGGAGAGTAAAAGCTCATTCAAGGCAGACCTTGAAAATATCTCCTTTCCCTGTCGGAAAATACTGCCGGAAAGCATAGCTCTTCGATCCTCCACATAATCTCCGGCCACAAGCCGTTCTATAGCTTCCGCAATTCTTCTTCTCTGGCGAATTTCCGTAAGGTAACCAAGATGTCCCGCATTGATTCCTAAAATCGGAACCGGCATTCCCTGTAAAACCCCGGTGGTATGGAGAATCGTGCCGTCTCCTCCCAAGGTAATCAGGCAATCCATGCCCACAAAATCCTCTCTGGAAATCCTTATTCAAAAAAATCTTGGGAAGAATGCCTTTCTTCGCTAATTCTTCTTCTATGATTTTCTGGAAGCTCTCTGCCTCTGGCTTTGTTTGATTCACAATGAGTGCCAAATTCATGTATTTCTTTCCTCTCTAGTATAGCATATCTTCCTCTAGCTTGCTTAAACTATAAGTTCTGCAATGAATTTTATTTAAGCTTTTATTCCTGCACTAAATTTTATTTTAACTTGAATTTCTACAATGAATTTTTATTTCAGCTATAAAGCTTGCTGTAAACTTTACGAAAACGATATGTCTTAATTAGGACAGTGGTCAAAACTATAAATCCTGGTGGGAAGCTTCCGTAATTCGCATAAGCTCATCTTCCCAAGCTTCCGATAATGCCTCCTCAGCATTTCCTCTATCCTCCAAAAAGCAAAGGTACTCGATATTTCCCTCCGGCCCCTTAATGGGAGAAAAGTCTAAGCCCTGCACCAAGAAACCGATGGAAGAAGCAAAGGACAGTACCTTTCGGATCACTTCCTGATGCACGGCAATGTCCCGTACCACGCCCTTCTTTCCCACCTGCTCTCTTCCCGCCTCAAACTGAGGCTTAATCAGGCAAACTACCTGAGAAGGAAGCTTCCCCAGCTTCTTTACTACAGGAAGCACCAAGGTTAAACTAATAAAAGAAACATCTATGGAAAAGAAGGAGGGTTTTTCTCCCAGCGCTAAAATGTCCTCTTCCTCCACATAGCGAATATTACACTTTTCCATGGAATGCACTCTTTCATCGTTTCGTAACTTCCAATCCAGCTGTCCATGGCCCACATCTACGGCATAAACCTCCACCGCTCCGTTTTGAAGCATACAATCCGTAAAGCCTCCGGTGGAAGCACCGATATCCATACAAACTCTGTTTTCCAAAGAAATAGGGAAAGACTTTAGGGCTTTCTCTAATTTTAAGCCCCCTCTGGACACATAGGGAAGAGCCTTTCCCTTCACAAGAATCTCCGCCTCCTCCGGAAAGCTGCTGCCGGCCTTATCTTCCTTTTCTCCATTTACAAAGACCAAGCCTGCCATAATGGCCCGCTTAGCCTTTTCCCGGCTTTCCATAAGCCCTCTTTCCACCAAAAGAACATCCAGCCGTTCCTTCTTTCCAGCCATGCTTTCTCCTTTACACTTTAAAAATCCCCTTCTCCTGCATTTTCCTGATAATGCTGTCAGAGTCAATGCCTAAGATTTCCCTAAGAGCGGAAACGCTTCCGTGCTCCACATAGGCATCCGGAAGAGCCACAGTTTCCACCCTTATCTCCGGATGACAGGCATTCATATATTCCAGGACAGCCTCACCGAAGCCGCCGTTTCGTACATTTTCCTCTAAAGTAATGATGCTGTGATGTCCCTCTTCCACAAGCCTGTCCAAAATCTCTGTATCAATAGGCTTGGCAAAGCGGGCATTCACAAGTGTCAAGTTGTATCCCTTCTTCTCCATCTTTTCCGCAATATGGGCTCCGGTGGACACCATGGAGCCAAGAGCCAAAAGGGCAATGCCCTCTCCCTTTTTCAAAATCTCCGCCTTCCCCAAAAGGATTTCCTCCTGCTGCTCAGAAAAGCCCTGATAAGCCACCCCTCTAGGATAGCGAAGACAGATCGGGCCGGAAAAGGCTAAGGCAAAACGGAGCATTTCCTGTAACTCCCGAGCATTTTTCGGTGCCATCACCGTCATGTTGGGCATGAGGCGAAGGTAAGACAGATCAAAAATCCCTTGATGAGTTTCTCCGTCCGCCCCAACCAGTCCCGCCCGGTCAACGGCGAAAACCACCGGCAGCTTTTGCAGGCAAACATCATGCACCAGCTGATCAAAGCCTCTTTGCAAAAAGCTGGAATATACCGCCATCACCGGCTTTAAGCCCATGCTGGCCATCCCTGCCGCAGAGGTTACACCGTGGGCTTCTGCAATCCCCACATCAAAGAAGCGTCTGGGGAAGGCCTTTTCAAAGGCATCCAATCCGGTGCCGTCCGGCATAGCCGCGGTAATGGCTACAATATTCCGATTCTTCCGGCCCTCTTCCACCATGGTCTGAGAAAAAACCTTGGTATAGCTAAGTCCTGTACTTTCCACCTTGTCCTTTCCGGTGGACAAATGGAAGGGACTTACCCCATGGTAATGGCTGGGGGACTGCTCCGCCGGCACATAGCCCTTTCCCTTTTTGGTGACCACATGAATCAACACCGCATGATCCACCCTTTTCGCTTCCTGTAACACCGTTTCCAAGGCCTTAATATCATGTCCGTCCACAGGACCCAGATAGGTGATGCCCATGTTTTCAAAAAACATGCCCCGGACAAAAAGCTGTTTAATAGAATTTTTGGTATTTTTCAAACGATCCACAAGACTTGGTCCAAGGATAGGCACCCTGGAAAGTCCTGCCGCAAAATTCTCTTTGAAATGGGTGTAATTCTCGTGGGAACGAATGCCGTTTAGATAGGTGGAAATCCCCCCCACATTCTTGGCGATAGACATTTCGTTATCGTTTAAAATGATAATGAAGTTCTTCTTCATTTTCGAAGCATTGTTTAAAGCTTCATAGGCCATACCTCCGGTGAGGGCTCCGTCACCAATCACCGCCACCACCGTTTCCTTTCCTCCCAAAATATCCCTAGCCTGGGCTATCCCCAGAGCTGCGGAAATGGAGGTGGAGCTGTGACCGGTATTAAAGCAATCATAGGGACTTTCCTCTCGTTTAGGAAAACCGCTAATCCCCCCCAGCTGTCGAAGCCCGTCAAAGTCATCCTTTCTTCCGGAAAGAATCTTATGGGTATAGCACTGGTGTCCTACATCCCACACCAGCTTATCCTGCGGCAGATTTAAGCTATGAAAAAGAGCGATGGTAAGCTCCACCACCCCCAGGTTGGAAGCCAAGTGCCCCCCATGCATAGAGGTTTTTTCCAAAATAAAGCGTCTCAGCTCCTTGGCTAAGGCCTTTTGTTCGGAAAGGGACAGACGTTTTATATCCTCCGCCCCATGAATTGACTCTAATATCATGAAAAATCTCCTAACTCTTTCATACTAAAGAGAACTTATTGCCTCTTCCCATAGACTTTCTTTATCCTGCTTTGCAGAAAAATATTCCATAGCGAAAACAATTCTCCGGAAAAACCGAATTTCTTCTGTATCAGTCTTTTATTCTCTTCAGCTGCTTCTAATTTCTTTAGCTACTTCTAATTTCTTCTGGAACAAAGATATTGACTAAAGGAAAGAAGAAAATCCAATGCTTCCCCATCTACCGCATTTCGATTCAAGCTTTGTAAGAGGCTTCTGCCCTCTTCCGTATACTGCTCCACCATGGCCTCCGCCTTCTCCATGCCATAAAGGCTGAGAGCCGTGGTTTTCTCCTGCTCCGCATCAGAGTGGATGGGCTTTCCCAGCTCGGAAAAGCTGGAAATCTCATCCAAAATATCATCCCGAATCTGGAAGGCCAGGCCGATTTTCTCCCCAAAGGAAGCCAGCTTCTCCTGCTCTTCCGGATTAGCCCCTCCCAGTAAAGCCCCTATTTCTAAAGAGGCGGAAAGGAGAGCTGCGGTTTTCTTTCGGTAAATAAAGAAAAGCTCTTCTTCCGTTAAGGGCTGTCCTGTCTTTTCAATATCCAGCACCTGTCCCCCAATCATCCCCTCTATCCCGGCGGATGTCGCCAAAATCTTCAGCCCCTGCATGGCCGGGAAAAGAAGTTCTGCGGAATTACCCTTTTTTCCTTCCTTCTCCAAAATCTCCAAAACCCATTGAAAGGCATAAAGACTTAAGGAATCCCCTGCCAGTATTCCCTGAGCCTCCGTAAAACGGTACCAGGTAGCTTCCTTACCTCTACGATACTTGTCATTATCCATGGCAGGCAGGTCATCATGGCAAAGAGAAAAACTATGAATCATTTCCATTGCCAGCATAAAAGCCTCAGCCAAGGGTAGGAAAAGTTTCCGTCTTTCTTCCCCGGCGAAAAGCAAAAAGGCCTCTCGAAGCAGGATGGGACGAATCCGTTTCCCCCCTACCATAAGGCTGTAGTTCATGGCTTCTATTCCGGTTTTCGCAGGTCCCTTTTCCTCCGGCAAAAATGCGGTCAGAATGGCTTCCACTTCCTGTCTTCTCTTTTGAAATGCCACTTCTATGGAGGGCGAATTTATCACTAAATTTTCAGTAGATTTCATTCCCCGCAGGCCGAGCTTTTCAGATTCCGCACAGTCTTTGGGCAAGCTTCTCTCTTCTTTTTCAAAAGCCTGATTCTCCTTAAGCATCCAATCCACCCTTTTGCTCGCTATCTAAAAAGCTTCACCTGCTTTTTCAATCTGGTCAATGCTTTCATTGGCTTCCTTCAGCAAGGAAACCGCCTTCTGGTAAATGGCAAAGCTTTTCTCCAAACTCTCCTCTCCCTCCATCTTCTCCAAAAAGTCCGTCCAAGTTTTCAAAAATCTCGTTTAAGTCCTTCTTTTCCTTCTGCTCCATAAGCTCTTCCGGCTTCTTCTCCACTTTACCCATACAAGCTCCTTTCTCCGGGCGATTTCCCTTTCTATCCTAAGCTGCTATTCGACTTTTTATACTTAAGCTCTATTTCACGAGCTTTTTTTCTATACCTATCCGCTATTGCTTCGACTTCTCCGGCCCAATCCGCTCTTCCTTCTGCTTTTTCCAAAACCTTAGCCTTGGCAGTGCCGTCCGTGAAATGAATCTGTAAAATCTCTCCCATTTCCACCTGCTCCACACTGCTCATCCGCTTGCCGTCTTCCCTTTGCACATAGGAAAAGCCCTTGGACAATAGACGCAGGGGGGAAAGGGCATCAAATTGCTCCGAAAGAATGGCCAACTGATGCTTCTTCTTTTCCAGCTTCCCTTCCATAAGCCTTGGAAAATGTCGATACCGCTCCTCTTTATTTTTTTCGCAAGAAGAATCTTTTTCCTTCATCTTGTGGGGAAAAGACCTGATACTCTCCCATCCTGTCCTTTGCATTTGTAAGCTTACGCTCCATCCATTGGGGGAATACCCGGTAGGGCAGAAGCGCCGATTTATTTTCCTGAATGCATAGCTCCATCTGCCTTTGAAAACGACTTTCCAAATCCAGCAGTCTATGCTGTTTTCCCTGTAGAATATTTCTGGGGTGAAGGACAGAAAAACGAAGTTCCTCCTCCTTGACCCTTTGTCGCATTTTCTGAATAATCCGCTCCATCCTCTGATGAAAAGTATAGGTATAGCTTGCCAAATCATCCACAAACTGCATATAGTCGAAAACCGCAAGCTCCGCCGCCGCAGAGGGGGTGGGTGCCCGCAAATCCGATACAAAGTCTGCAATGGTGGTATCCGTTTCATGTCCCACAGCGGAAATGATGGGGGTGTCCGCATTGAAAATAGCCTTCGCCACCGCCTCTTCATTAAATGCCCAAAGGTCCTCTATGGAACCTCCGCCTCGACCTACAATCAGTACATCCAAGCCCATCTGATCCAGACGGGCAATCCCCTTACAAATGGAAGCCACTGCCCCCTCACCCTGTACCAGGGCCGGATAGAGGAAAAGCTCCACAAAAGGATTTCTCCGCTTTGCGATTTGGATAATGTCTCGAACCGCTGCTCCGGAGCTTGCGGTAACAATGCCGATTTTTCTGGCATACTTGGGAATCGGCTTTTTATACATGGCATCAAAAAGCCCCATTTCCTGTAATTCCTTCTTCAAGGCCTCAAAGCGAAGATAGAGGTCTCCCTGTCCCGCCCTTTGGAAGGAATCCGCATAAATCTGATAGCTGCCTCCTGCCTCATAAACACCGATACGGCCGGAACACAGCACCTTCATTCCATTTTCCAACGGAAAAGCAAGCCCCGCCCTCTTTCCCGCAAACATAATGCCGGAAAGCTGCGAAGCCTGGTCCTTTAAGGTGAAGTAAATATGTCCCGAAGGATGCATTTTCAAATTGGAAATTTCCCCACTGACGGTAATGTGGGAAAGGAAGAAGTCTTCCTGCATCATTCGTGCCAGGTAGCGATTTGCCTGACTAACCGTATATTCTTTATTTGCCATAGGCTACTGTTGATATCCCGTCACATTTCAAAGCAAGGCATCCGTTCGGAGTGCATTTTATCTGCAAGGCATGCGCTCCGGAAGTTCTAAAGAACGAAGCCTCTGCTTGGGGAAGCACTGTCCCCTTTAATAAAGCAATCGCTTCAGTGAAATTGTGATTCGGGATGCATTCTATCCTCTCTTTGGCGCTTTTTCCTCTTTAGCTTTTGATTTTACGATATGGAAAGACTTTTTCTCCGCCTTTCCGGATTTGCCCTTAGAAGACTTGCCCTTCTCTTCTCCATCAGCCTGCTTTCCGGTGATACGAGCCAGGACGCCATTGACAAAGGATCCGGAATCCGCTCCCCCATACTTCTTCGCAATCTCTACCGCCTCGTTGAAAACCACCTTATCCGGGGTCTCTTCCTGATACTCCAACTCATACAGAGCCAAACGAAGAACGGTTAAGTCCGTCTTGGACATACGGCTGGTGGTCCAGCCCTCTGTTACCGCGTTGATTCGCTCATCCAAATGAGGAAGCAAGTCCAGAATCTTCATAACTTCCTGAGACAAAAATGCCTCTTCCTCTTCAGAAAGGTGCTCTTCTTCCTTCTCCGGAAGTAAAAAATCCTCATCCTCTTCCTTGCTATAGGAATAATGGCTCAACTGCTCCTGCTTTCCCTCTTCCGGATAAAACAAGGTGGAAAACAAGAGTTTAAATTTATGGTCTCTTTCTTCTCTCTTATTCATTCTCTTTATTCACCACTCCGGAAATCTTAACATTGACCTCTCTAACCGTTAAACCGGTCATACTGTTAATGCTGGAAACCACTCTCTCCTGTACGGCCTTGGAAACCTCGGGAATCGCATAGCCGTAGCAAATGTTTAAGCGCAAATCCACAGCCACTTCCTCACCGGAAATCTCCACCTTAACACCGCGAGCCAAATCCTTGATTCCCATACGGGAAACCAGAGCACCGGACCAGCCTCCATCCATGGAATCCACGCCGTCCACCTCCGTTGCCGCAATGCCGGCAATGATGGAAATGACCTCATCCGCAATGATTACCTCTCCAAAAACTATCCTGATCCTGTTCTTCCACTCTATATGCTCTTTTGTTCTTCCATGAAGACCTCCCATAAATAACAACAATCTTTTTGGAAATTTTACCATAAAAAAACAGAAAAAAGGGAAAAAGAAAAAAAGGAGGCTGAAGAGAAAAAGTAAGAATTAGAGCAGTTCCTCTTTAAGGGGGATTGGTGTCAAGGCACGCTCCCGCTGGAATCAAAAAGAGGATGTAAAAAGCCAAATTGGTTTTCTGTACAATATAGGCCTGAAATCAGGGGCACGCTCCCGCTAGCCTCGCCCTGCAGGGGTTCTAAGCTTTTACAAAACAAAAGCTAAGAACCCGCGGGCTCAGACTACCCCTTCTTTCAGACCTATATTATCGAAAACCTATTTCATTTGCTTGGTTTTTTACATTTTCAACTTGCTTCGTAAGAATATCCGAGCTGGAAATTCCGCTAGACTCAAACCGCTTTTTCCCCAATTCCGCTTAAAAGAGGCAGCTAAACTCAGCTTTTCTTTTTTCTTCAACCTCCTTTGAAAAATAGAAGTCTTATTTCGCAACAAACGCCGCTTCGTCTACTTCCTCTTCTTCGTTGTCATTTCCGCCTTCATCCTCCAGTTTTCCGTTCCTATTTTTAAGATAATTTTTACTTGCAATATAATTATATTATATCTATAGAAAGGCGGTGCCCTGTGGAATTCGAGTGGGATGAAGCTAAAAATCGGATAAACCAAATTAATCCGTATCATCTCATCAAGAAAGGCAACTGTAGCTGAGAAAACAGGCTATGAAAGGAGTGTAAGGTGATGAAAGATAGAGATGAATTTTTAGAAAACGAATTTGATTTTAGCAAGGCTATAAAAAATCCGTATACTAAGGCTTCGAAAAAGCAGATAACCATTAACCTTGACGAAGAAGTAATTCTCTTTTTTAAGAACAAAGCAGAAAACACAGGGATTCCGTATCAGACTTTAATTAATCTATATTTAAAGGATTGTGTAAAGAATAATCGTCAACTTGAATTATCATGGAAATAAAGAGCCTGTGAAAAATAATTTTCCACATAATATAGGCCTGAAATCAGGGGCACGCTCCTCTTCTTTCAGACCTATATTATCTAAGCTATTCATTTTTTATTTTTTATAGATTCCCTTTTTCAAACAGCTTCCTTATTTCGCCACATCCGCGTCTTCGTCTACTTCCTCTTCTTCATTGTCATTTTCACCTTCGTCCTCCGGTTGTTCTTCATCCGGAACTTCAATGGGGTCTTCTTCTTTTAAATCGTACTGTTCCATGTCCACTTCCACCTTTTCCTGCCAAGGATTTACCGGGCCGGGGACATAGATTCCCATCATGGTATTACCATAGTGCGCCTGAAAGGTTCCGTTGGGAAGAGCGGTGATTCTGGGAATGGAGTTTTCTTTCAGTTCCGCCTCCGCCTTAGCCAAAAGCTCATCCAGCACAATGCTGGGCTTTGTTCTATAAGTGCTTTTGGAAAAATAAGTAGGCTGGCCGTTTGCTCCAAGAAACTGCCCCTGATCATTGACAGGATATTGGCCATCCACCTTGGTGTTTACCGCCATACTGCCATTTTCCGAAAAATAATAGGCGTAGCCGTCAATTACAGCCCAGCCCTTCATCATTTTTCCAAGATTCTTTTCTCTGTTATTCAGAAAATACCACTGCTCTCCATCCTTTAACCAGCCAATCAGCAGTTTTTCTCTTTGGGGACTGATGTAGTACCAGTCCTCCTTATCCTGAATCCAGCCGGTTAAAGGCGTGCCGGCTTTGGTGTGATAGCTCCACTCTTTATTTTCATAAACCCAAACTCCCTGCTCTCTTTCCTCCGCATGAACCAAAATGCTGCAATACAGGCATAAAAATAAAAGAAACAGGCAAGCCAAGCCACGTAATGCCGGCGCAGGAAGGAGACTTTCTCGGTTCTCTCCCCAAGTTTTCCCAAAAAATTCCGAATTTTTTTCATCAAAAATAGAGCGTGCCTTGCTGATGGCATAGGGCTTATGAGTCTGCTGCATTTTCTCAGTTAAGATTCTATATTCTTCTTCCCGTCTTTGATATGGATTCCTCTTCATGATATATTCTTTCCTCTATTCCTTGGATTATTATTTTTATTCAAACATTATCTCTATCTAGAGAATTATTTCATTGGATTGTTGCCTCTGTTGGATTATTGTCTCTATTGGATTATTGTCTCTATTGAATCATAATTCCTATGGATTAATTGATTCTACTGAATTAGTATTCCTTTAGATTATCGGTCGGAATCGGGAAAAGAATAAAGGAGCAGTAAAACAAGAAAAGAACATTTGGCAGTATAGGTTTAAAACGGGGCACGCTCCCACCAGCCTCGCCACGTAGCGGATACTAAGCGAAAAACTTCAGTTCCATCGTTTTTCGCAAGTACCGACGGGCTCAGACTCCCCCTGTTTTAGACCTATACTGCATTGTTCTATTTAAACCTTGTTTTACTGCTCCTTTAGCGCTTTTACCCCTGCGGAAATCTGCTCTGCCATATAGCTTAGCATTTCCTTGGTCATGCCGGGGTAAACGCCAATCCAGAAGGTATGCTCCATAATATAATCGGTTTCCGTTAAATCGCCTACCACCCGATAAGCATCGGTGTTTCGAATCTGGTTAAAGCAGGGGTGCTTAATCAGATTTCCGGAAAACAGCAATCGAGTCTGGATATTTCTTTCCTCCAAATAGGCGGTCAACGCGTTTCTCTTTACCGGAGAATCCTTCTTCACGGAAATTAGGAAACCAAACCAGGAAGGATCCGCATTTTCCGCAGGCTCCGGAAGAATCAAGTCATCCGTTAAAGAGCTAAGCCGTTCCCGCAGAAAAGCCCAGTTTTCCTTACGTCTTTCAATAAAGCTCGGGAATTTCTTCAGCTGCTCCACACCAACCGCCGCCTGCATATCCGTAACCTTCAGATTATATCCGAAGTGGCTGTAGGTGTATTTATGGTCATAGCCCTTGGGAAGCTCCCCGTACTGCCCCAGGAAGCGGTGCTTACAGAAGTTATCCTGTCCGGAGGGGCAAATGCAGTCCCTTCCCCAATCTCTAAAGGACAAAATCAACTTGGACAGCTGGGCATTGTTGGTATATACTGCTCCACCCTCTCCCATGGTCATGTGATGAGGGGGATAGAAGGAGCTGGTCCCGATATCTCCCCAGGTTCCTGTAAACTTTGTTTCTCCGTTAATGGTGTAACGGCTACCTAAAGCATCACAGTTGTCCTCCACAAGCCAGAGGGAATGCTTATCACAAAATGCCTTTACCGCCGATAAATCAAAGGGATTTCCCAAGGTATGGGCAATCATTACCGCCTTGGTCTTCTCGGACAAAGCCTCCTCCAAACGGCGAACATCAATGTTGTACTGGGGCACGGTCACATCCACAAAAACAGGCACAGCCCCATACTGCAAAGCAGGCGTTACCGTGGTGGGGAAGCCACAGGCTACGGTAATAATTTCATCTCCCCGCTTAATCTGCCGCTCTCCAAGCTCCGGCGCGGTTAAGGTCATAAAAGCCAGTAAATTGGCAGAGGAGCCGGAATTTACCAAATAGGCATGCTTCACGCCAATCCACTCCGCAAACTTCTTCTCAAACTCATCCGCAAAACGCCCGGTGGTCAGCCAAAAGTCCAAAGTGGCATCCGTTAAGGACAACATTTCCTTTTCATCAAACACACGGGAGGCATAGCTCACTCTGTCCCCCGGCTCAAAGGGCTTCTTCTGCTCCTTAAAGCTGTGGTAATACTCCGCCACCAATGCCTTAATCTCTTCCCTGGCCTCCGCTTCATTTTTCCAATTCTTCATTTATAGTAAGTCTCCTTTATTTCTTGGTTTAAACTCAAACTTTTCTGATGATACTATACATTTTATTTGCCTTAGTGCTTTTCTCGTCCTATAGGCACCTTCACAGCCTACAGAATGATGGAAAAGCTATCATTAAGAGTATAGGAGAATCTTTTTCTTTGCAAGGTATTTCCTCTGAAGAAATCTTATCTTTTCGAGAAATTAGAAATAAAGCAATCATAAAACAATTATTCTCTTTTCATTTAACTTTGCCATAGCATCTCTTTTCTATCAGGCTCTTACTCTCTATTATTTGTGATAAAATATGTAAACAGTAGAAAGCACAAGGAGAAAAGAATGGAAGAAAGAAAAAATATAGCATTTCTAAGCAATTCCGGTAGCTATAGCATTTTCCAATTTCAGGACGACGTTATCCGCTTTATGACCTCTCCTCGATTAGAAAAATATCAGAAAGTCCTAGAATGGGATGCCGGCTATTTAGTTGTAATTGCGAAATATAAGGACTTACCAGAAATGGAAGAATATATTGATTTAGTCCCTATTCTGGAAGACCTTTCTTATGATGTCGATTCCTTTCTATCTCATATTAAGGAGGTGAAGATCCGTGAAGCTACAGGATAAAAAGAAAATGGAGACACTACAGTAGCACATAGCGGTATCCTCTCCCAACGAGACATCCGCCTTATTCAAAATTTCATAAAAAAGAATTACAAAGAAATGTATTTAACATGGCGTGAATTATCGGAACAAGATTTTTACGGAAAAGAGGAGGGCTAATCCCCTCCTCTTCCTGTTCAAAGCAATATTCCTCGCAAAGCCGACAGGAGCTCGCTCCTCATATTCCTTCTTAATATTCCTTTTACTCTTCCAAGTCAGCTTCACCACCAAATCGCAGATACTGCAAACTATTTATTCTCGCACCATTTGCCTCTTCGCTGATGGCATTACTGAGAAACTAAAATTTCCTTTGCCCTTTACGACATAGCGCTTCATGGCCACATCCGTTTCCACTCCGGTTTCATCCTGGTCGTCTGAGTCCGTTACATACACGGCACGAAGAAGACCGCTCTCATCATATTCCGCTCCCCAGAGGGTAACCACATGATTATAGCTGAAAGTTGTATAAGACAGGCAAACAACGAAGTTATTGGACAGGTAATGCTGCAGACTGTTCCCCAAATCACTCAAGCTATTTACAGATTGCATACCGGTTTGCGGTTTAGTTCCTATAATTCCATATAAAAATCCGCCCCTTGCATCCGGCTGTAAATTCTTATCTTCTATATTGGTTTTTCGGTCTTCCTTCGGAGTATAGCCATTTAGGAAAAGATCCATAAGAGGAACCGTATAATAGCCCGTCTCATTATTTCCATACATTTCCTTAAAATACTGATAAATCAGGCTTCCCTGTTGCTCCACATCCTGATTAAGCATTTCCTTTAAGCTATATGTATTAGCGCCTACCGTTCTGATAACATCCCCGTTATCTTCGATATAGTCCTTGATTTCTTTTTTATTCTGCTGCAAATACCAATGCAGAGTATTGCTGGCTGCTGCCGCAAAGCAAAGATTTCGATCTATATTTATCCGTTCCAAAGAGAGCTTTGTTTACATCAAAATAGCCCTGTCCCTCCTCAAAAGGAGCTTTGTAATCAATGTAGCCATGATCCTCCGTCTTACGAAAATCACCATTTTCTCCCAATTTTGGAGCTTTAACCCCTTTTACAAAAAGGACAGTTCGCTTTTCTCCCTCCTCTGTTTCATATTCTACAATATTGTTGTTTTGTCCATTTTCAATTTTTTCTAAAAGCTTCTTTCGCTTGGCAAGCTCTTTTTCCGCCTGCTTTCTCTGCTTTTCAGTCCTTCTTGCCAACTCTTCTTCGGAAAATGTGTTTTCTTCATCCGTTGCTTCCGTGGTAAATCCTGTATTATCTTCGGTATTACTTACAGAATCGGATTTGCCATCACCGAAAAGGTCTCTTTGATTTAAGCCGGTCTCAACCGTAGCGGAACTGTTACCGGCACCAAAATGGAAGCCTCCGCCAACAAAACTTGAAGCAGAGCCTGAACCGCCGCTAAAGCCGCCTCCGCCACCGGAACCACCGCTTCCACCGGAGCCGGCAATACCCTTAATCACGGTATTTTGTGCTTCTCCATTTGCATTTATCTGCTGTCCCTCTGCAGCTCCTGCCTTGATTTCCTTTTCCACCTGCGCAGAACGCCGAGAAGAAACGCCCTTCCCTTCTTCATGTACCGGCTTACCATCCTGAACCCACTGGCCGTTTGCGGAAATGCTGTATCCGTCGGGAGTCTTCTCCTCAGTAGCCATTGTTCCATTATCCTTCAGAAAATAACAATAGCCGTCCACCCAGGTCCAGCCCTGAGCCATCTTTCCCCAGTTTGCGGTATCCGTCTTCAAAAAATACCATTTTCCGTCTGCCAGAATCCAGCCATCCTGCATTTTCCCGGTAAGCGGGTCAAAATAATACCAGCTACCGGAAATCTCCTTCCAACCCTTCTGGTTTTGTCCTTCCTCCTGATACTGCCACTGTCCCTCAGCCTGCACCCATTTTCCCTCTGCTTGCGCCGTTAGGGAAAAGAACGGAAGGGTCAGAGCCAGAGGAATAGACAGCATAAAGGAGCGAGAAAAAACGGAAAAGGGATGTCCCCCATTCTTTCTTGCCCCTATAGTTTTATCACTATATTTTTGTGTATGCTTCCGCACAAGCTTCTGTGAATGCTTTTCAGCTGTATGATAAGCTCTATGTTCTGCCAAACCGTCCATGGCTTGACTATCCTGATCCCATCCCATAATGCTTCTCCTTCTATAAGCGAGTCCATGGTCCTAGGATAGAAACTAACAATCGTCTTCCAATTATATTTCTTAGGAATGGGCATCGCTTAAACTAATTTTGCAAAAATGCAAAGTAAAAATCGTAGGTAGTACGGATGATTGAATAAATTCTGTACTACCTGCAATTTCGGCAAAATCATAAAAAATATAAACAATTTTCACGAAATGAAATCAATTTAATTATTTATTCATAGTAATCGTTACGAAGTCAAACACTGCTAAACAGTAAATGGTAAATAACCTGTCATCTTTTTTCTCTCCACAAAAATTGAGATAATCGTGAAAAGTATGAAAAGTTAAGGCACTTTTTTTCCACTTTACAAACTTTTTCTACTTTGCACACTATCTCAAGGAGGAATTCAAGATGATAGGTTATTTATCATTTACCTTTAAAATATTCTTTCTTAACTTGAGCAATGCTTCACTTCTTTTAACTGCTTCATTTGAAGGCTTTGTAGATACCTGAAGCATAATTCTTTTTGCATCTTCACCGGATAAACTTGGGGTAGCTTGTATCCGCTTCACATCTACTCTCAAAGATTTAACTCCTAAATATATAATACCCACTCAATATAATCAGTTTATGTTATCAAACCATATATAATAAAACAAGTAACGATGCATTAAGTATTGCCGTAAATTCATTACAGGATATGACTCTAAACATCGGAATGACATTTGATTCCGCATGACTCCTCCACTCGGATTGGGTGGCTCTGAGTAATGGATTAAGTGGCTCTCAAACTCCAGAATAATCACTCCTCTTACAATCTTTAATAATGTCAGCCCATTGCCCTGTTCGCATCCTGCTCATAACAACTTTTGTGTTCCTCTTGAATTCCACCCAGAGATAGTGTGCAAAGTGGAAAAAGTGCATTCAACTTTTCACACTTTTCACGATTATCTCAATTTTTTTAGGGGAGGAAAAGAAGACAGGTTATTTACCATTTACATCTTAGCTAGAATACCATGGTGTAAAATCTTTCCCTTCCAAAATATCTGCAATTCTCTCACAGGCATGGCCATCTCCATAGGGATTACAAGCCTTACTCATTTTTTCATACTCTTCTTTATTTTCAAGAAGAAGTTTAAAATTATTATAGATTGTCTCTTCATCTGTTCCCACAAGCTTAAGTGTACCGGAGGTGACACCTTCCGGTCGCTCTGTTGTATCTCTCATAACAAGTACCGGAACACCATAGGAGGGACATTCTTCCTGGATTCCACCGGAATCTGTCAAGCAAAGAAAACTTCTTGCTTCAAAGTTATGACAGTCCACCACTTCTATTGGTTCTATGATATGAATTCTGTCACATCCACTGAGTTCCTGTTCCGCAGCTTCTCTGACAATGGGATTCATATGAATTGGGTAAATTGCTTTACAGTCTTCATGTTCGTCCAAAACCCTTCTAATTGCCCGGAACATTTGGTGCATAGGTTTACCAAGATTTTCTCTCCTATGCGCTGTAATAAAAATCAATTTACTTTGACCAACCCAATCCAGTTCAGGATGCTTATACTCATCCGTAACTGTATGCTTCATTGCATCAATTACCGTATTCCCTGTAACATATATTTTTTCCGGCCTGCATCCTTCATGAAGTAAATTATCTCTAGACAAAGGAGTAGGAGCAAAATTATATTCCGATAAAATAGAAACTGCTTGCCGATTAAATTCCTCAGGATAGGGACTATAAATATTATAGGTTCTTAGCCCAGCCTCAACATGTCCAACAGGAATTTGTAAATAAAAGCAGGCTAAAGCAGTGGCAAAAGTTGTGGTGGTATCCCCATGTACCAAGACAATATCCGGTTTTGACTGCTCTAGAATCGGTTTGATTCCATTTAAAATATTATTGGTAATATCAAAAAGGCTTTGTCTATCTTTCATGATATTAAGATCATAGTCAGGAATCACTGCAAATGTCTTAAGCACTTGATCTAACATTTGTCTATGCTGCGCAGTTACACAGACTATAACTTCCAATCCGGATCTACGCTTCATCTCATTAACCAATGGACACATTTTTATTGCCTCTGGCCTAGTTCCAAATACAGTCATAATCCGTTTTTTCATTCACTATCTCCTTACAATTAATAGCATGTCCAATTCATATTCAGACCGATAACTTTCATGCATGTATAAATAGCTTGGTTAAAAATATCTATTATGATAATCCGATGAACTCCCATTATTTATGTAGATTTCTAGAAGCGTCTCTCAAGCAACCATAGTAATAGGGATTAAAGCCGGCTTTATCCATGAGTCTTCCGACCTGTTCAAAGTCATAAGGCACTCTAAAAACTTCGAACTTCCCTCCATCAAAGGTTGCAAATGCTGCACGGTTATCGCCATCCCTCGGTTGTCCCACAGATCCTGGGTTACAATATACTTGATTTTTATATGCACATATTCTTTGCAAATGTGTATGGCCTGATGCAAAAAATTCACCACGAATATCTTTAAAATACTCTTCACTGGGTTCTAAATATTCATCTATTGGGTTTTTCCACCCTCCATGAACCATGGAAATGCCTTGGCTAACGATGGTAGTTCTAAAACTTCTAATCCATTCTATATTCTCTGGAGTAATTACTTCACGCTGATAAGCCATACAGTCTCTAACACTTTTTGATCGCTCACAATCTGTACCTGAAGACATATACCAATCATGATTTCCCATTACGCAAGAAACTTTTCTTTTCCGTAACTCATCACAACACTCATTAACCTGAGAATAATATCCAACAACGTCTCCTAAACAAAAAATCTCTGTAATCCCCATATGATCAATTGTTTTTAGAACTTCTTGTAGGGCAATGTAATTTCCATGTACGTCAGATATTATTGCTATCATATATTATATAATCCTCTGTATATCTCATAGCTTTACCATAGCTGATTTTAGGTTGAACAATTTCCTCTCCATCCATAAAATAATCAACCGCCATCTTACTTTCATTGTAACCAAATTTACACCTGATTGACGTCGATGAAGAAATACGAGGATTTATTTCCAATAGCTTTAATTCCTTATTATGCATTCTAAACTGAAAATTGGTTGGCCCAACAGGATGAAAGATTTGAGCCAATTGTAAAATATCATCCCTAAATATATTTACATCAACAACTTCTGCCACTTCTGTATATCCGGCTTTAGCCAATTTCCTTTTCAAGCTAATCATAGACTTAATCCTGGATTCTCTATCAAAAAACACAGAAACTGTATATTCTTCCTCATCAGTTCCAACATATTCTTGCATCATTAAATTGGAACCTATTTGATCAATAAAGGGGCTATAGTCTTCTTCCTTTTCTACTTTTACTAATCCTCGAGCGCCAAAGCCATTACGAGGTTTAAGAATAAAGGGGTATTAAATGTATGGTAATTACATTCTATAGAAGATAGAATACGTCCTCTATAATTATGCTCTTCAAGCTTCTTATAAAATTGCCACTTATCCAAACACAAAGTAACAAGCTCAGGATTATTCAATAGAACCGTGGTTCCTAAAGCCTCTAACTCCTCCCGATGAGTGTTCCAATAAGACATATCTGCTTCTATAGCAGGAATTATCATGTCAACAGAATGCTTAATAATTAATTTTTTTAAAAAATCTAAGTACCGGGGGTCTTCCGTCTTTGGGACAAGCTCTACCAAATCAGCAAAACAATTTGCAGGTGATTCATCATAAATTGTTGTTCCAATTAAAAAGCAGTCATTTCGTGCTCGAAGACTCCTTAGTATTCCATATCCAACTATGCCGGATGCGCCGGAAACAAGAATGGTGTATTTTCTATCTTTTCTCGATTGCATATCCAAACCCCGTTTTTCCAAATGCATTACCATTATATATCATATAGTAAGTATCTTTAAAACGCTTAACAGAGGCATATTCAAGCATTTCACTATCCCAACCGGATTCTGATAGTTCTATTTTGCTTTGTTCCGGTTTTCTTTCCCAGTTTAAGCCATCCTTAGACTCCGCATAACCAATCATATAGTGCTTACCATCTTTTTTTCTGTAATCTTCAATTCCTCTTGTAGAGAACCACATTTTATAGATTCCTTCATCTTTTATTACCCAAGGCCGGCCAATTGCCTCCCCCGGATAAGAAGAATCTACACAAATATGATTATCGCAGCTCCAGTTAATTCCATCTTTTGAAATAGCATGTTTAACGATATAAATTGGCTCTAACTTATCTCCATATTTTTCCCAACTCGGAAATGAGATATACCACATTCTAAAAATATCATCATCTTTAATAACCATAGGAGCACTTACAGCTATAGGATTAAAAATAGAACGTTCCATCACCGGTCCTTCAAATAATTTTTCAAAATACTTATCATCCGTAACTTTACATACTCCAACACTCAGTGAATAAGAAACTGTTACCTTTTTATTCCAGCCACAATAATACAAATATTTTGTATGCTCATCTATCGGCACAATAGATGTCATGGTAATTCCGGTATCATCAAAGGTACCTGGTTTACCGGGAATCATAATGGGCTCTACCGGCTGATTAATAATATTATTTAAGTTTCCGGCTTCAACATCTAAATAATGTGGGTAACTAACCACATCTTTTGTTCTTGCAGAATAATAAATTCTCCAAACATCATCATTTAAAAATATCAATAAAAGGTATCTTGCGCATAGCCTGTACCATAAAAAAATCACAAGTATAAAGTAATCCCTTTTTCTCCCACATAATACTACCTCCTTATATAATTTATTGTTCTATCAATTGTAGCGAGTATTTTTTCTTTTGAAAGTAAAACATTTTCCTCTAATTTCTTTGCATATGGCACCGGAACGTCATAGCAAGCAGAAATACCTATTGGAGCTTTAAGATATTGAAATCCTTGCTCAGCAACGATAGATGCTATATGCCCCGCTAAACTACCTGTTCTATTCGCAGTATCACAAATTACTAATCTTCCAGTTTTTTTGATGGAATTAAGGATAGTTGCATAATCAAGAGGCACCACCGTTCTAACATCAAGGACTTCCATGGAAATTTTATTCTTATTTTCCATCCATATTTCTTCTACATACCTTAAGCATCCTGATACGGATACCACTGTCAAGTCATTGCCTTCATGTACAATATTTGTTGTCCCTAGTTGAATTATCTGATCAAAATCAACTTCTGCTTCTTGCCAAAACAGCGATCGATCTGCAATACACAAAACAGGGTTATCATCATTGACAGAAGCACGAAGTAAGGAGTACATATCTTGCGGTGTTGACGGGCACACAATCTTCAATCCGGGTATATTCATAAACAAGGAATGAAGCCTATCACTATGTTGAGCCGCATTTCCACCCATACTCATTGCTGAGCAAAAAATCGTAATAGGGACAGAACAAGTCCCACCGTACATATACGCAGTTTTTGCGGCAATACTACAAATCTGATCCATCGCTACAAATAAAAAATTCTCTGTAGTCAAATCAATAATTGGTCTCAATCCGCATAAGGCTGCACCACATGCTAGGCCAACTACCCCCGCCTCTGATAAAGGGATATCCCGTACTCTCTCTGCCCCAAATTCTTGAGCAAGACCTTCAGTGTAGCCATATAAATTATGCTTATCATCTTCGCCAAAAAAAACAACACGAGAATCATTATTCATGGAATCCATTAATGCTTTTTGTATTGCATCCCCATACTTCATCCGCATAAATTAGACCTCCTTAAATACATCTGACATAGATTGTTCTATACCCGGTTCCGGAGAATTGATTGCAAACTCAATGCAGCTGGCGAGTTCATTTTTTACATGGTCTTTTAGTTCATCCACTTCTCTTACAGTAATCTCACCACTGTTAAGTAGTGAAGAAGTAAAAAGCTTAATAGGGCATTTGTTCTCCATATCCATATTAAGTTGTCCATAATCACGATATTTCTTTTCAACCATTCTTTTATAAAAATCTCCCTCTGCATGCTCTTTAAATCTTATAGTATGGGCTTGAATAATATATGGTCTTGATTCAATCTAATAAATTCCGCAGCTGCTGACGCTTTCATATAAACTTCTTCTACATTCTGGCCGTCTACATGCACTCCTTCTATGCCATAAACAGAAGCAAGTTTAACATAATCATTCACTGCAGATGTTACTCTTGTATTTGTTGTAATGGCCAAGCCATTATCCTCTAGTAAGAACAGCACCGGGAGCCCCCCCAAATCGAAGCTAAGTTCAAGCTTTCATGAAGTACTCCTTCATTAGCAGATCCATCTCCAAAAAACACACAGGAAATCCTATTGTTTTTTAATATTTTGGAGGCAAAGGCAGCTCCACAGCCAACAGGAATTCCGGAACCTACAATACCTGTGGATGTAATCATCCCCACAGATGCATCATGAATATGCATCGATCCTCCTTTTCCTTTATTTGTTCCTGTTGCCTTACCAAACATCTCAGACATAATTTTTTTAGGATCTACCCCCTTGGCCAAAGCATGACCATGAGGACGATGATTACTAATAATATAATCGTCTTGATTCAAAGCCGAGCATACGCCTACTGCAACCGCCTCTTCGCCATTGTAGCAGTGAACCCCACCATAGATATACTTCTGATCTTTATATTCTGATGCCAGATTCTCAAATTCACGAATAAGCATCATTCTATGAAGCATATTTTTCTTCATAAGATTATCCAGCATATTTATCCTCCAAACGTTATTCCGCTTCTACTAAAGTAAACTGTTTAAGCAGTTGCTTTATATCGTTGATACAATTAAACATTAAAGCATCAATGATTGAAAGTCCTGGCACAAAATCATTCTGAAACTGCCCATATTTCAAATCGGACATTTTAAGAAATAAAAGTTTCAATCCGAATTGATCAAATGATGCCTTATCATACAATTCAGTCCCTCCAATAGCATTATAATATGTATCAGAATGAAGAAGTTTATTAATATGAATTACTTTCTCTTGTCCTTTCAAAGTATTGTCTTTTTCTAATTCTGAAGACAAGATAATTTCTGTATTTAAGCCAAGATACTCTTTAACATCTAATATAGAATTATAATTCAATTCCGCGATTGTCTTAGACGACATGATAAGATTCGATAGAAGAGGAAATATTGTTTCGAAAAATGGAGCTTTTTTATATGCCGCCTCCAATGTTTTTAATACTTTTTCTCTCTGCTTCATATTATGAGTAATATCTATTTCATTTATATTTTTTTAAAAAGAAGAGGCTTGTTCTAACGGCAATGTTATTAAATGACTTTTACCATTTAACAAGATATTATTTCTATTAATCCATCCTCCTTTGATATAAGCTACATCATCATAAACCACATACTTATCTACAGCACTAAGTAACTGCCAATATCCTAAATATGGGAAAAAATAAGGCTGCATTATTCCAACTTTCATTTCCTTACTCCTCCGATGTTTTCTGATCTAAAATAATATCACAAATTCTATCTACATCTTTAATCGCCAAATCAGCATATAAAGGTAAAGTTAATACTCTTAAAGCAATATGTTGAGCAATAGGAGTCTTTTCCACTCCTGCTGTAGGATAATTCTTATAACAATCAAATGAATTTGTTAATGGAAAGAAGTATTTTCGCGCTGTTATTCCTTGATCCAATAACTTCGAAAACACCTCATTTCTTGTATATTTATAGTCATCAAAAACCACCGGAAAATATGCATAGTTAGATTCTGTGTCCTTCTGAGGTTCCAGAAGTTTTATTCCTTCTACATTACCAAGTCTTTTTCGATAATGTTCCACAACAGCTTTTCTGCGGCGAATTTCATCTGCCAGGTGCCTTAAATTACATAAGCCCATAGCAGCCTGAAACTCACTCATTTTAGCATTTCCACCTATATAAGATACCTCTTCTTCATTTCTGATTCCAAAATTTTTATTATCATATAAAAACTGTGTCCAAGCATCGTTGTTAAAACACACCGCTCCGCCTTCTATAGTATTAAAAAAACTTTCGTCGCATGAAAGCTAAAAAAATGGAAGCATCACCAAAAACAGGCCGAACTCATCCCCTTATATTTGACTGCAAAAGCGTGCGCTGCATCATAAACGACTTTCAATCCATATCGATGTCCAATTCGTTCAATCTCTTCAACATCGCACATATTCCCATAGACATGGACAGGAATAATCGCAGCTGTTTTATCTGTAATTAACTCCTCTATTTTAGATGTGTCTATAGTATAATTATCAGGTCTAATATCGCAAAACACAGGCACTAAACCATTTCTTACTATAGCATGTGTAGTCGACACAAAAAGTAAATGGGGTGGTTATCACTTCACTGCCTTTCGGTAGTTTGCAGGCTGCAATGGCATTTTTCCAGAGCTAAATGTCCATTTGTATATAACATGACATGCTTCATTTCTAAAAAAGATTCTAATTGTCGTTCCAATTCTTGATGCTTTACCCCCATATTGGTAAGCCAATGTGAATCCCATAAATCTCGAATTTCGTTCATGTACTCCTCAAAATCAGGCATAGAGGATTTTGTCACAAAAATTTTAGGCATAATCAACCTTTCTTTAACTGTAGTTTTAATAAGTTCTCTCGAACATTTCGTAAGCAATAACCGATCTTGGTAAACTTTAATCTAGCAATTATTTTTTCTTTTAAGCTTAATTCTTTTTGAGCAATCAGAAAAATACTCTTTATCAAGTATTTCTTTAGATCCCGAAAAAAATATTGGTATATATACAAGGATGCTATGTGCTTAATATACTCCCAACATTCTCCATGAGTATACTCATTAAAAAGCAATAAGACCTTCAGCATTGGTTTTCGCTTTTTCTAAGTGCATATTCTCTCTGTCGATTTAAAGATGTAGCACTGCTCAAGAAAAACATCCTATAACACGACATTGCATCATCAATATAATAGTAATTTCCCAGATAAGCAAACCATAGTATCATTGGTAAATCCCCTACGTAAAACTTATCCCAGAATGGAGGGCGATTAATAAAAATATCTTTTCTCACAAAAAAACTACTTGTCTGAAATGGCCATTTGTTTTTTATAAAATACTCATAGAAAATGTCTTTGCTTTGTATAACACCGCTTATATGATTTTTTTCCATCTGTGTTCTAAGTTTAATTCATTTTCATTTTCGTCAATACACTTGGTTTGATGAACAGACATTGAACAATCTTGATGGATTTCCATAGCATCATATTGTTTTTGAAGTTTTTGTTCATCACACCAATAGTCATCCCCTTCTACAATACAGATATATTTACCCGTTGCTAAGGAGATAAGCGGTTCATCAGGATGTGTTTTCCCTTTTCTAAACTGATTTTCCGACTGCAAAACTGTCTTTATATTGGAATACTTTGAACTATATTCACGAATTATATCTTGAGTTCCATCATTGGATGCATCGTCATGGATAAGTATTTCAAATTTAAAATTTGTGCGTTGAGCTACAATACTATCAAGGCATCTTTTTATATATTTTGAATGATTGTACGCAATCAGCAAAACACTAACTTCAAACATTTTATACTTCCTTTCTTCGTGAAAGCAATCCATGAATCAATTTTTGCACAAGAATAAATTGCTCATTTCTTGTCACTATCGAAATGATAATATAAGAAATTAACCCTATGACAATTTTACAAGCCAACATTAATAGTGGACTCAAGTTTAAGAAGGAGCAAACATAAACTATTAGCATCATAAAAAGAGTGTTAAGAAAAATAGGAAATATATCTTTTGCTTGTTGAAATGCATCATAATCAATCAAATTTTTATTTGGAAGTGCATTCACATACCAACCTATAGGGGAAATCAACAAAGTACAAACTGCAACTGCAAGGGGAGAATCATAAAGAATAATCATTAAAATCACCAATGCTATACTATATGATTTTTTTATTAATTCTAATTTTAAAAATAAATCACTTCTCCCTAAAGCATTGAGAGTCTGCAGATTACAAATATGTACCGGATACAAAGCAAATACTCCACAAAATATTTGTAGATATGGCACACAACTAAGCCACTTCCCAGTCAATAAAATAATAACCACTTCCCTCGCGCATATTGCCAAGCCCCCCATTAAAGGAAATACTAAAAAAGAAGTAAATAACATACTATGCCGCATAATATTCTTTGCTTCTTTTCTATCATCTTGAGCTTTGGCTATAGACGGTAAAAGTATACCGGTCATAGTTCCCTCAATTATTGATATTCCATAATTCGGAAACTGCATCCCTCTGGAGTAATATCCTAAGGATTCAGTGGTATATTTATAGCCTATAATCATACTGTTTAATTGCTCTGATAAGGTATTGAGCAGGCCGGAGAGAATTAATTTCCAGCCAAATGATAAAAAGATTTTAATTCTATTTATTTCAATCCGATAGTATATTTTGATAAATACAGTAATTCTCATTACCACACAACATACAGTTACATTAATCAAGTACTGAACAACCAATGCCCAAAGACCATGGCCATGCATTGCCATGAGAATTCCTATTATGCCGGAAGCAATAGCGCCTGATAAATTACTGTAAAAAATACATTTAAAATCCAGCTCTTTAGTAACTTTAGCAAGTTGCACCGAATTGATTGCTCCAGGAAAAAGAACTAAAGCTATTACCCTAAGTGTCCATTTGAGTTCAGGAGAATGGTATAATTTTGCTATGATTCCTGACAATCCAAAAATCACACAATATACCAATATAGAGAAAAGAAGCGAAACCCACAAAACAGAAGAATAATCAGCCTCTTCTATATCTTTTCTTTGAACAAGCGCAGTACTAAAACCCGTCTGAATTAAAACATTAGATATGGTAATAAATACCATCATAATATTTAATGCCCCATAATCGGATGGCGAGAGTAGACGAGCTAAAATAATTTGGACAACGAATTGTGTTCCAAATACTCCTACACGTTCAAAGAACTTCCAAAGCGTTCCTCTTAACAGTTTCTTTATCCATTAATAAACTACCCCTACCCTACTCTTCCATGTTTCAACAGCTTAACCCTATACTCTTCCGTATGTATTTGAATCTTGTCTGTTACTTTAATAACAACTGTCATAAGAATAAAGGTCATTACAAAGGATGATCTGAAAAAACCTACATTTGGAAGTGATGTCGCTAAAAAAAATGCAATCAAAATATGCATATCCTTACTAAATGATGCATATGTTTTGGCTATCCAATTAAATATTATACCATATAGTAATGGAAATAATAAAACACCAAACGTCCCAAATTGCATATATCCCTCAGAAAACATACCGTTATTGGGGGAAGCATTGCTTAAACCAAAATATTTAGTCCCTATTAAAGACATAGCACTCTCATGATAAACATGCGGTAATATTTTTTTTAATAAAATCACCTCATCCGTCAATAAGAGCTTAGGATTGGTTTTAAAAAAATCATAGTAAATCGTATTAAGCCAGGTGGGATCATACATCATCCTTCGAACAACTACATAATATAAAGTTGTCCTTCCCCAAATTTTCCATTGAAATAAACACAACAGCAATCCCAAAAATAAACCAATAATCATGAAAAAACTAAACCTTGATTTAAGTTTCCCTAGCAAATAAATCGCTAAAGTCGCAGGAATAAATAGTAGCTGCGTTTTCATAAAATACATTGAGTATAAAGACACTATTGCCAATAAAGATATCACTATACCCAAAGCTCTCTTTTGCTTAAGTGATATCAATAAATATACCGGAGCAAGATATGTAACCAAGTTGGTTAATATAGCAGCAAACCTTCCAAAAGGAGTAGTTGCTGTAGAACCAACCAATTCAATCATAAACTGTCGTTTATCATAATTTTCTCCACCAATTAAAATCAAGGAATAATCAAGACCGGTTAAGACTATTTTGTATAAGATAAATATTGAACAAACAATTAGACAAAGTGAAGCCAATTTATGTTCATCTCCAAGAATGCTTTTTGTCGTATCATGGACTTTTTTTAGGGCAAAACTCACATCGCGCCTATTGCTCCAAGCAGACAATACCAAAATAATTTCTATAATAAAAAAATTGGATAATAGAAAAAAAGAAAAATCGGCATTAGTCAATGCAGAAACAGCATTTAAAGGCATTAAGTATATTGCGTATAGCATTGACAAAATATAATCCTTTAAAAACAGATTCTCTTTTTAAGAATAAAAAAATAGCAGAGATTCCACAATGAAAAAGAAAAGAGAAAAATATATCCTTCAGTCCATTATAATTAATATCATAGTGTGGATGAAGTAAATCATATCCTAAAGTGTATAATATATTTTTAGTGGTATAAACATAGATAAATCTGGACAACAACAATAGACAGAGCAAAGTTAATTTTAGAATTAAATTTCCTCTATCTATTTTAAACTTCAACATAAGAACACCTTTTGATTCTTTCCTCAATTTGATTGACTAAGCAATCATCATTGCTTTGAATTGTATGATTTCTAGCAAATTCAAACACATTCTTCTTGTACTCACTATAATGTTCAAGTACTGTGTTAATCCCTTCCGCATAGGAATCATCTGCACAACCAATTTTCTCACTATCACAGAGCCGTTTCAGCGGAGGATTACTTGTTGTCACAACCGGAATACCTTCATAAATAAACTCATATAATTTTCCGGATGCACACAATCTATTATTAGTGTCATATTGTCCATAATTTACAATTCCAATATGACACTGCGAAATTAAATACTTTAACTCCGTTTGATTCAGTTTCCCCAGAATTTCCACATTATGTATGGAATTTTTTACAATAATATCTCGAATCACTTTCTCATCTCTCGCAGTACTATCCCCCACAAGAAAAAGCTTACATTTTCTTTTGACTTTTAAAATATTTTCTACCAATACATCATTGGTTCTTTCTACACTACATCCTGATGAAGAAATAATATTGATATCTTCCGAAGAAATCAATGGATCCAGCTTTTTGCTTTTGCCTTATTTAACTCTTCATCTGATTCGTATTTTAGTTCTCTTAAATTCTCATAGATCAGAGGCAATTCTTGTAGCTTAAACTCCTGTTCCATGATTTTAGCCCTATCTTTATTAGCACATATGACGACATCCGCTTTGTTAAGCATACACTTTTCAAAGAAACAACCTACTTTCCCTTGCCAATAGTTTATTTCATTCATAAGATAGAGTTCTCTACAATCTTGTATGACAATTTGTGGCTTTATTTTTCTAAGAATCAGCAAACCCGGAATTGTAGCTTTTCTATTGTCCAAAACCAAACAATCAAATCCTCCTAAGGACTCTGCATAGCGAAGAGATTCTCTAACAAATCGAATATAAGATAAATTACATACTACTCCCAAATTATTCATAGGAGCTTTACCTCGCGTAAATGGAAATACTGTTCCCATTTTAGAAAAAATACTGATAAGACCTCTTAATCTACCATCGTAATCAATATTTCCATACGAGATTAATAATATTTTCATAGACTATCCTCAAATTTTACAGTCTCCAGAACCTCACTCCTGATGCCTTTAATTCATCCATCCGGTATAATGATTTAACATCTACCAAAACTTTCTCATCATCAGGAACATCTTTAAACAGTCTCTTAAGCTGATGTGTAGACATAGAACGATATTCATTGTGTCCTACAGCCACAATCACACAATCAGCCTTAGGCAACTGGTCAAAAGCAACTAAGTCAACTCCATATTCCTGCTTTGCAACACTAGCATCAGCCCACTTGTCAGATACAATTGGCAGAATATCATATTCTCTAAGTCTGTTTATAATATCTACAACCTTACTATTTCTTGTATCAGGACAATTTTCTTTAAATGTAATGCCTAGAATAATCACAGTAGCTTTTTTGGGTGCTTGCCCTGCCTCAATCATTTCTTTAATCGCAGCATCAGCAACGTAAGCGCCCATACTATCATTAACCTTGCGTCCATTCAGTATGATTTGACTATGGTAGCCAAGCTTTTCTGCCGCGTTGGTAAGATAATATGGATCAATCCCTATACAATGACCTCCTACTAGTCCCGGTTTAAAGCCCAGTGCATTCCATTTTGTATTCATTCCAGCCAAAACTTCATCAGTGTCAATATGCATCTTATCGCAAATCATTGCGATTTCATTCATAAAGGCTATATTGATATCCCGCTGACTGTTCTCAACGACCTTAACAGCTTCTGCCGTCTTAATATTGCTAACCAAAAACGTACCTGCCTTAATTACTATATCGTACACTTTCTTTATCTCTCTCATGGCCTCTTCATCCATCCCAGAAACAACCTTAACAATATTTGGAAGCCTATGAACATGATCCCCTGGATTAATACGCTCCGGACTATAGCCGATTTTCCAATCTACACCACATTTTAGTCCCGATTCCTCTTCAATAATTGGAATACAAATATCTTCAGTAACTCCCGGATATACTGTTGATTCAAAAACCACAATAGTTCCTCGTGTAAGATTCTGCCCAACCGTGCGTGACGCTCCCTCAACAGGCTTTAAGTCCGGAGTGGTATCACTATTCACGGGAGTCGGAACTGCAACAATAATAAACTTAGCTTCAGATAATTTAGACGGATCTGATGTGAATTCCACAGTAGAATCTTTAATAGCTTCTCCAATTTCATTCGTAGAATCAATTCCATTGGAGTATTCCTCTACCCTCTGCTTATTAATGTCAAAGCCTATAACTTTGATATGCTTAGCAAACTCCACAGCAATGGGCATACCCACATAGCCCAAGCCAACTACAGCTAGTTTATCTTGTCCCGCAATTAGATTCTGGTATATATTATTAAAGTCCATCTTTTCAGCTCCTCCCACTTAACAATGATTACAAACAAATTCAAGATCTTCAAGCTTTAAATAAGGATGCATCGGTAAACTTAAACAGCGACTTGTTGCTTCCAAGGTATTTGGATACATCGAATCATTCAACTGCATCCATCTATATGCTTCCTGTTGATGTAAGCCTCGCGGATAATAAATCATAGTGGGAATACCTTGTTCTTTCAGTTTAAGCTGTATGCTTTTTCTCTCTTCACTATTATTTAAAAGAATTGTATATTGTGCCCAAGAAGAATTATATTCCGGCAATACTGTAGGAGAAACGAAGTAATTTTTCAGCCTTTCCGTATACCACTTCGCAATGCGATTTACATCATCCAATTCATGCTCAACAAATACTTTAAACTTAGGAATTAAAATAGCAGCCTGAATAGTATCCAAACGACTATTCATACCTATTTCGCGATTGTCATACTTATCAAAAGGGCTTTTCCCTTGTGCCAAGAGACTTCTTAATCTGCCTGCAATTTCTTTATCATCCGTAAAAATTGCTCCTCCATCTCCATAACACCCCAAAGGTTTAGCCGGAAAAAAGGATGTGGTTGATATATCTCCAAAGGAACAAGCCATTTTACCTCTTATACTTCCTCCAAATCCTTGCGCCGCATCCTCTAATACCTTAAGCCCGTATTTTTGTGCTATTGGAAGAATCTTATCATAATCAGCCGGCTGACCAAATAAATCCACCGGTATGATAACTTTTGGGATAAGCCTCCCCTCTTCCAATACTCTTTGAATTTGTTTTTCAAGTGCATTTGCATCCATATTAAAGGTAGATAAATCAATATCTACAAAAATAGGAGTTGCTCCTAAAATAGAAGCTGAACCTGCCGATGCAAAATAAGTAAAATCTGAAGTAAAAACAGCATCTCCCACACCAATGTCCCAAGACATTAAGGCCAACTGAAGTGCATCCGTTCCATTAGCACAGGCAATACAATGCTTTCTCCCCACATACTCTGCCAACTTATCTTCCAACTCTGTCACTGTTTTTTTCCTAAAAATAAATGCCGAACTGTTAATAACCTCTCTTATTCCCTCATCTATTTCATCCTTAATTGTTTCATATTGAACTTTCAAATCTCTGAACTGCATATTTTTACCTCTTATCGATGTCCCTTACATAAGTTATTATCTTTTAGATAATATTCACTATTACAATCCGGGCACTTTAAGTCCGAATCTAAAACTTGTCCGCATTCACAAACCCATCCTATATGTTTAGCAGGGACTCCCGCAACCAATTCATGAGCTAATACATCTTTTGTTACAACAGCACCAGCTGCAACCATTGCAAATTCTCCTATATTACAGCCACACACTATGGTGCAGTTTGCACCAAGTGTAGCATCATGGCGTACTATAGTCTTTTTATAATTTTCTTTCCCCTTGGGTAATCTTGCTCTAGGTGTTAAGTCGTTGGTGAATACCATAGATGGTCCACAAAAGACACACTCCTCCAACTCAACCCCGGAATATATGGAAACATTATTTTGTACTTTACAACCATCACCTACTTTGACATCATTAGCAACGTTTACGTTTTGTCCAAAAGTACATTTTTTCCCAATTTTTGCACCATTTTGAATATGACTAAAATGCCATATTTTTGTTCCGTCACCAATTTCAACGTAATCATCTATAACACTTGTTGGATGCACAAAGTATCCATTCATTTCTCAGTCTTCCTTTCAGCAAATCTGCCTTTGAAATCCAAAGTTGAACAGTCTTCAAGAGGTAAGCTTACCGGACGTCCTTCTGCAGCAGATTTATAAATAGCCAAAACAAGTTCCAAAGCTCTCTTGCCATCCTCTCCGGTAACATAAGGGTCACGATGATTATTAATAGCATCTATAACATCCGCATAAAGGGGCGTATGCCCAAAGCCATATACATTGGGCGGATTTTCAGCCGTTTCCGCTTTTACTTGTTCAGGGTCATCTATAGAATCAGAGAAATTCCATTCTTCAATTCTGTTAACAGAGGCTCCTCCGGCTTTGATGGTTCCTTTTTTTCTCCAAAAAAGATACAATGTTTCTTCAAGATTTTTAGGATAAACATTGGTTGTTCCCTCTACAATACCATAGGAACCATTCTTGAATTTAATTAAAGCAATGCCTAAATCTTCAGCTTCAATATAATCGTGATTTAATCGATCTGTCATTCCCATCACAGACTCAATCTCATTTCCTAACATCCAGCGGAGAAGATCAATATTATGAATACACTGATTCATGAGGGCGCCACCGTCCTGCTCCCATGTCCCTCTCCACTTTGCATTAGAGTAGTAGTTCCAATCTCGACACCACCTGATATGAGCCGTGCCATGAAACATCTTTCCGAATCTTCCCTTTTCTATGGCATCTCTAATTTTCTGAATGGATCTATTAAAACGGTTCTGGTGATTGGCACAAACGACAACTCCTTTCTTCCTTCCCGCCTCAACAATTTCAGTAGCGTCCTTCATGGATAAGGCAATAGGTTTTTCAACGATAAGATTACATCCACTTTTGATACAATCTAAAGCGATAGCTGCATGCTTTTCCTGATTCTGTCGCAATTGCAACAAGTTCCGGTTTTTTTCTTTCTCCAGCATTTCTTTATAATCATTATATTGATTAACCGAAGTGAGTCCAAATTTTTTTCCGCTTTTTTTCCTCCATTGCCTTTTTGGTCAATGTCGCAGATTGCTACGAACTCAAGATTATTATTTCTGGCCGCCTCTATGTGATTAGGACTGATTCGTCCACATCCAATAAGTGCATACTTCATATTATCATTCCTCCATTCTACATAGACTTATCTATGTCCTGTATTGTATCCACTAATTCCTTTGTCAAGTTTGCAAAGTCATATTTTTCCGCACCGTATCTAGCATTATCCGCTAACTGCTTTCTTTGATTAGGCTCCATATTAGCGAGGAAAAAGAATTGATTTGGATATTTCATTCGGTTCACAGTTTTTTTAGTCTCTATCGCTGCTCCGCAGTCTATCGCCGGATTATATGGGCTATGAAAATCAACCAATATTGGTCTTTGAGCCGCTAAATAATCAAACATTTTGTTTAAGCTAAGGCCATACTTTAATATTGGAGAAGACTGGCTATGTAAAATATTGATGTCTGCTTTACTGGTAATATAAGGTATATATTTTTTATCCACATACCCTTTAAATATAAGATTATCTATTTTTTCTTCTTGTACTCTTCTTTTAAGTGCTTGCAAATTATCGCCATCACCCCAAACCAAAATCTTGATTCTTTCGTCGGGTATCTTTTTTTGCTGTATCCACCAATAAAGTTAAATTATTTACCCCTCTAATAGAGCCAACATATATTACCTTAAAAATTGCACTATTGTTTAAGTCTTCATCATCAATTTGATAATGCTCCTTATCATAATCAAATTTTAAAAGATCCACTCCATTATTAATAAATCTTACCTTGCTTTTCGGAATATCTTTTTCCCAGCCTTGCTCTCTAATGTAATCATATGCCCCTCCATTGAAAAATACTATTCTATCTGCCTTCGTGTATATCCATTTTTTTCTATTCTTCTAAAAAAAGCAAGACAAGGGGTGTCTTCTTGATGCTTTACCATAAGAAATAAGACTTTCAGGCCATAAATCAGTAATTTGAGCTACGGTTTTGCACCCATACTTTCTTCCTATTTGAATTCCTTTTTTACAAGCTTGCAAAGTCATGGATTGCGCAACGATGGCATCCGGTTTAGGATAATGCTCACATACAGATTCTAATTTGTGAGCAAATTCATACATATTCAATATTCTACTTAGGCCATTTCCCCTATATTGATGGCAATGTACCAAAACGTACTTAACACCGTCATCAATAATTTCCTTATACTTCTCACGATCTGCAATCAGATTTTTTTCTGATTTATGAACAGTACTTGCAGCAAATATTGTAACCTCATGCCCCATTTTCATGAGGTTTTTTGCAAAATTGGTATTTCTTGCCAAAGGATAATACTTTACCGGAACCGAGTAGTGATCTATAATCCAGATTTTCATTATTTGTATCTCCAATTAATATATCTTTGTAAGCCAGTCTGTAAAGGTCTTATTTTTCCCACTTACCACTTCAAGATAGGCCTCATGTAAGTTTTGGCTTATTTTTGCTTCTCCAAGTTCATACCTATCTATACTTAGCAAAGGAGTCAATTCCATTGCAGATCCACATAAAAACGCTTCATCAGCCGTATATAATTCTGTTCTGTCTATAGTACGCTCCTCAACTTCAATACCCAAATTCCGAGCAAGGCGAATCACCGTATCACGAGTTATAGATTCTAAAACCGCATCCGTAAACTTGGGCGTTATGATTCGATTATTCCTTACCATAAAGAAACAACTGCCAGGGCCTTCCGATACTTTTCCGTATTCATTAAGAAATACGCAGGTATCGTATCCATTCCTTAAAGCTTCTCTCTGACCGTAACGACTGTTTATATAATTCGCACCGCACTTAATCCTTGGGCTAAGTGCATTTTCACTAACACGCTTCCATGATGACACACAAACATGTAATCCTTTTTTATTATATTCTGCACTGGTTTTTCCTCTTGGAATAGGAGCTACAAACATTTCTGTCGGGCCATCTGCCCCCCAAGATCCAAATCCATCTATAAATAAAGTTTGTCTAACAGATAAGTTCTCTTTATATTCATTGGCCACCACAACATCAACTAAAGCCTTTGTAAGCTCCGTTTTATTATAAGGACAGTCAATTTGAATCAACCTTGCTGACCTGATAAGACGTTCATAATGATCTTCAAGTCGGAAAGCAAAAAGTTGTTGCATTTCTTCGTTCCAATAACAAGGAATACCCTCAAATACATTTAAACCAAATTGAGATGTGGGTGCTAAGACATTTATTTTAGCATCATTAACGTGTACCAGTTCCCCTTTAACCAAATAAGTCTGTTTGATACTTCGTATTTCATTGAGTGTCCCTTCTACTATGCCTGGATATTCATTATCATTTTAATATCTTACTGGGTAAATTTAGTTTCTTCTAAAAACGCACATTAACCAATTTAATCCGGCAAATGAGCAATTCTGATAATTTCAGCTTCCTCTGCCTTTGCTGCCTCTGCATCCGACATAGCACTATCCGCTTTAGTCTCGTATATATTCTCTTTTCTAAATACCTTGATTATAGACAAACACAAAATCTTAATATCTTCTAAAACTCCAATTCTTCTAAAGTTATCTACATACTGATTGTCATAGCCCACTTTTTCATCCCAACTAATATCATTTCTGCCTTTTACCTGAGCCAATCCTGTCAGTCCGGCTTTAACTTCAAATCTTTTCTTATACCTTTTATTCAGAGTATCAAAATCTCCTAATTCATAACTCACACATGGTCTTGGCCCAACAACACTCATATCGCCTTTTATAATATTAAAAAGCTGAGGTAATTCATCAAGGCTGGTATTCCGTAGAATTTTTCCTACCCTCGTTACTCTTGGGTCATTCTCATAATTAAATAATCCGGCCTCCATTTTTTCAGCATTAACAACCATAGAACGAAATTTATAAAGATTAAAAATTCTTCCATCTTTTGTTCTTCTGCCTTGTTTAAACAATACTGGCCCTTTTGAATCCAATTTGATCCACAGTGCTAAAGCAATCCAAAGGGGTAACAGAATTAATGCCAGTATCATAGAAGAGACAACATCAAAGATTCTTTTTACTACCAAGTTAATTCTATACATCCCCAATTCCTTTTCGTTTACACTAACGTTAAATACTATAATTAAAAACTATAGGTATGAAACAAATCCTCAAAACTCTCAGCACTCTTAATAACTTGTTCCTTATCTCCACATATGTCTATAATCGCAAAATTAGGAAGAATAAAGGGTGGTTTCATAACCACTGAATACGAACCGCAGTTTTGTATAACCACATAATCTCCAATGCCAACCTTACCACTATATCCTCTTTGTAAAACATCATCTTCAATGCAAGTAAAACCTACTATATCTGCCTTCTCTACATAGAATCTTTCTCCTCCACCATCAATAATTTCCATAGGAGGGTTAATACCGGTCATGCTAATATTTTTTTGAGACCCTAAAGCAGTCACTATTGTCTTGCCCCTCACTTGTTTAATTGATTCCACTCTACTTACAAATCTCATGCAATCTCCTGCTAGTGCGGAGCCTGGTTCAATAAACAAATATGGAGAATCTGTTTGTCCTTCAAAATAGTCAGCAAAAAGCTTAGCAGATCGAATGGCGTAATCGTGATACGAAATATTATCTACACCTAGTTGCATTCTAAGGGAACCTGCCATTTTACCGTAAATCCCCCCTCCTATATCCAGACGTTCCGGCTTTAGTCCGTATTTCTTTAGCACTTTTTCATAAATCTTGATCATGCCCATTGTACGTGCTTGCCAATATTCAGGTGATCTTTTTGCAAAATGTGCTTGAAGATTAATGAGTTTCATATTTTTCGAAACAGCAATCCCCCTTAAAACTTTTTCAAAATCATTTCCATCCACATCAAATCCAAATCTGGAAAGAACTCCGTCGCCAACATCATAATTGCAACGGATTCCAATGTTTAGTATGCAGTCTCTATTCGCCTCAGCTATATCTTTTATCTTTTCATATTCATAAATAGAGTCAATATTTACTGTTCCACCAGCAAGCAGTAGCTCTTTGGCTTTTAACATATTCTTAATAGGGCCATTCCATATAATATGTTCCGCCTTTACGCCTGCTTTAAGGCAATCTCCAACTCCATATCGGAAACTACTTCCGCAAAACCTCCTAGCCTATTCACGATTTGAACCAATTTGGGGATATAATTCGTTTTATAGGAATATGCAATATTAAACTTCGAATAATACTTTTTAAACGAAGCAGTTAATTCCTTATAGTTTTTTTCAAATATCTCAGACTCCAGTAAATAAAAGGAGCTTCCATATTTACCTGAAAGATTATTCAATAATTCTGTATCGAGAGCCCTTTGCATCATATCCCCCACACAATTCTACTTTTCTTTTTTCGACTTAAGCGTCCTTACAATCTCATCCACTAGACCTATCATTTCCTCTTTATTTTTCAAAAAGGCTTCCTGCGGATATTGACTCAATAAACGTTCAAAATTTCTTAATTTATCCATATTTTCCTTGAAAACCCTATCAATTTCATCTATTTTTTCAATCTGTGCATAATTGCAAAAAGTTCTAGATAAAATTGCACGAGTTGAACCCAAACGATAATGCTCCATGATTATTTTTTCTGCCGGCAATAGACCTTCTCCAAGTTTAGCAATTCCACCAAATCCATAGGGAATATCCGCTTTTCTGAATTTATCACACAACTCTTCGACCACACCATTCGTCAGTAGTTCAAACATAAATGTTAAACCATAAGAGAGGTGCAAATCATTTAAGCCAATATGTATCTCATCGAAACCACCATCACTTAAAACTTCATCTACACATTCTACTGCTTCTTTCGTTTCCAAAAGTAAGGATGTTTTACACCTCCCATTAACGTTTTGAATAAAATTTCTTACTTCCTGATTGGATTTCCAATAAGGTAACATTATGACATCACTACCAGCTTCTATTACTGACTCTATTTCTTGAGGAGAATTCTCGTTCCATGGATTAATTCTCACCATTAGTTCTGCCTTGGTAAGAAGTGGCTTTATAGTGAAAATGTCAGAAATGGAATGTTGAGATTTTACCGTATTCATTTGTTTCTGACGTTCTTCTTTGCCCAACCGCTCTAGGTCTATCCAAATTCTATCTACACCATATTTTTCCGCAATGATTGCAACATCAGGTCGATTTGTGATGTAAAAGAGAACGAGATGATTGGATTTCCTTTCCATTAGCTTTACTCCTTCTTTTTCCATGCCGAGATTTATTCCGCCGGCTTATAAGTCCCCACAATTTCCTTCACCATTTCTCGGATATCGTCCTTATTCTTGTAAGCCGCTTCCATTAAATCACCTACCTTCCCCAGAAAGGCATCAATATCAAAGCTTAGCGGCTTTCCGATATGAATACGCTCGTTGGCGGTGTTCTGCAAGCCCTCCTCCGCCATCAGCTTTTCTTCATATAGCTTTTCTCCCGGGCGGAGTCCGCTGTATTGTACCTTGATATCGATATCCGGCTTAAATCCGGAAAGGCGAATCAGGTTTCTGGCCAAGGTATCAATCTTTACCGGGCTTCCCATATCCAAGACAAAGATTTCTCCCCCTTTAGCGAAGGTTCCCGCCTCTAAAACAAGACTTACCGCCTCCGGAATGGTCATAAAGTAACGAATGATATCCGGATGGGTTACGGTGACCGGTCCGCCCTTTTCGATTTGCTTTTTGAAGATGGGAATGACGGAGCCATTGGAGCCCAATACATTTCCGAAACGCACCGCCACGAATTCCGTCTGAATATCCTGGAACACTGCCCCTGTGCCGTCTTTGTCAGCATTTTCCATGCCCTTATGGGTGAAGAGCTGGGGGATGTCCTGCACCCGGCCTGCCTTAATCTTATTGTCAAAGGCCTGAATAATCATTTCGCAAAGTCGTTTGCTTGCCCCCATGATATTGGCAGGATTTACCGCCTTATCCGTGGAAATCAGCACAAAGCGCTTGCAACCGTTCACCATGGCCGCATAGGCGGTTTTGTAGGTTCCCAAGGCATTGTTCTTAATGCTTTCGCAGGGGCTGTCCTCCATCAAGGGCACATGCTTGTGCGCCGCCGCATGGTAAACGATTTCCGGACGATACTCCTTGAAAATCTGGAACATTCTCCGGGAATCTCGTACGGAACCAATCAAGACCAACAGATCCAGTTCCGGAAAATTTTCCCGTAGCTCCAGCTGGATATTGTAGGCATTGTTCTCATAGATATCGAAGATAATCAGCTTCTTCGGACTGTGACCTGCAATCTGCCGGCAAAGCTCCGAACCGATACTGCCTCCTCCGCCGGTAACCAATACCGTCTTTCCGTTAATAAAGGAAAACACTTCCCGAAGATCCACCTTAATCGGATCTCTTCCCAGCAAATCCTCCACGGAGACCTTCCGCATGGCGCTGGCACTGACCTGTCCGGTAACCAGCTGGTACATTCCGGGAAGGTTCTTCAGCTCACAGGTGGTTTCGTTACAGATTTGCAGAATATCTCTTCTTTGAGAAACTGTCGCAGAAGGAATGGCCAGGAAGATTTTGTCCACGGCAAATTTTTCCACCGCCTCCAAAATGCTTTCTCTTCCTCCTACTACGGGGATATTGTCGATCAGTCTTCCCCATTTGTTTTTGTTGTCATCAATAATGCAAACTACAGCCCCGTCCACTTCTCCGGAGCGTTGAATATCACGAATCAGCATTTGCCCGGCAGAACCTGCTCCGATTACCATAATTCGATGATGGCTTTTCTTGTTATTGACCTTTCGAAGAAGCAGGATAAAACGATAGGAAAAGCGAATGCCCAGTACCGCCAGATACTGTAAAATCGCCCCGATGACGTAGTAGGAAATCGGCATTCTTCCCCAAAAAAGCGTGATGCCGATGATATGAAAGACGGAGCAAATGACGGTGGCCATGCTTACTCGAAGGAGCTCGGAGTAGCTGGCAAAGCGCCAGATGCTTTTTATAAAGCTTTAAAAACCAAAAAAACCGCCAATGACCCAAGAATATAGAAGGGAAGAAAAAGCTTTCCAACGTTCTATATATATTGTGTCAATTGTGCTGTAGCGCAAATCATAGCGAAGCCAAAGGGCAATCAAATAGGAGAAGCTGAGGGCAAGGGAATCATAAAAGCATCAGTCCCAAAGCAATGATATGCCAATGCTCTAATCGAAAGCCCTGCCCTTTCTTTTTCTCGTTGGGGCACTTTCCCCCATCTTGATTATCTATATTCTCGCTAGACATCTTGTCCTTAGTATTTTTCCATGAAGAATGATTTCTCCTATTGCTACAGTCCTTGTACTTGTTGTTAAAAAGATCTATTCACTCTTTTTTTCTCGGGCGATGAAACGAAAAACTTGTTTTTTTCCTGCTCCGAGTGGCTGATTTTATTATTCTTACGCAGTGAAGGGGAAGCTTTCTCCCGGCTGCACGGTAACATCTTCTACCGTCTCTTCACCCTTGGTGATTACATAGTGTATACCGTATTTTTTTGGAAGAAGCTTCCATAACTGTCGTCTGTGGACTTGCTATAACGAAAAATCCTGTACTGCTGCCGCATTGGAAATCTCCCGCATCAGCTGATCCAGGAAAATGGTCAGAGCTTCATTGCTGACATTGTCCACAATCTCCGCATTGACTTCCACCATATGGGTATCATTACTTCCGGAAATCGTCAGATTCTTTACAAAAAGGGAAGTCCTCAGGATCCATGCTATCTATCACATCGTCGGAAATCTGGTCGAAATCGATAAGAATGACCTGATCAGCAGCCGCTGTGGTTAAATTTGGAGCAGAATTCACCCCGTACTTGGGTTTACAGGAAACAAGAAAAAATAATGCCAAAAAGCATAATAACAATCCTCTTCTATTCAACATGGCAACTCCTTAAAAATTAATTTTTCTTTATATTCTCTCTTATCTTATATGCTAAAGCAGTATAGCATTGAACGGACTTTTTAGCAATTTTTTATGAATCACATTCTCTTATTTTAGAGACTTTATAAGAGCACTATTATACTGATACATCTATTCTTTAGCCAAGCAGATTGGCGCCATTGCCTCTAACACTTTTTGAACAATCTTATCTTGAAGATAAAAATCCTTCAGATTCGACTTGTCATAGGGATAAGGGGAATCTTCTGTTTCTTCCATTAGTAAATCTGTAAAAATATCTTTCCCAGCTAAAATATTTTTCACTTTCAATATAATTTTCCGCTTCTTCAAGCTTTTGTCTAATGGACGGTTTATTTAAAATATCCGCATACAATAAAAGCCATTCAAAAGATTCCGGAAGATAGAGTTTGATATTTACATTCCCCCTAAGTAATTGAGAAATATGAGACATTTCCGGCCCAAATGCTGCTCCATCCGCTATCACCAATGTTTCTTTCTGCTGTTTATCAAGCAATCTTTTTTGTAAAATCCCTAGAATATTGGATTTTCCCCCTGCGTTTTCGCAACAAATCCCCCTTGTCTTGGAAACCTGAGAAAAAAAGGTAAATCCTGCTTGAGAATCCTCCGTTATTAAGGACTTTACCAAAATCTTTCCGGGATTTGTCTCCGAGTATATCTTATAAAACAGGTTATATACCTGCCTTGTATCCATATATCTTCCCGAACAATGAATCCCGTATATTTCTTCCACGGAGTAAGGCAAGGCAGGTAAATTTTCTCTGGTAATCAACACATAATAATTATTGGAATTACGAATTCTTTTTGCAAAATCCTTAGTTTTTAAAAACCTGCTGTCCTCGTCAACAAAGACTATAGAATCATGAATATTTTCCAGTGTTTCCTGCCAATATTTTCCGGAAAGAGCTACACAGGCCTTATCGCATTGAATCTGCACACCAGAATCCTTGCCAAGATTTCCATATTCTTCAATCATTGAGAAAAGCGTTGTTTTTCCTGTAGCACTATCTCCTCGGATAATAGTAATATTTCTTTTTATAGAAAATGCAAAGCGAATCCGCTTGTTTTGTATGACAATGTGGTGCATTCCCTTCATTTTAGAAGTCCTCCAAAGGAATTTTAATAGCTTCCTCTAAATACGCCTTGTAGCTTTCTACCATTTTGCCGGTATTTAAGATAAATGCGGAAAATCCTTCCACAGTGCTAAAATCCATGATGTGATGCAAATTAATGGTTAAATCTTTATGAGACGCAATGGTAGAAATCCACTTGGCGCAATTATCTCCGCAAGCCGAGCCATTAAAGATCTGTCCGCTATTATCAAAAGCCATCAACAAAAGGGTCTTTACTCCCCCGGAAAGCCTTTCAGGGGGAATGGGGCTCAATACCGGACTCTCAATTAAATGGCTACTGACCACCTTGGATTGATCCACATCTTCTATCATTGCCTTTGCCAAGTCCTCTTCCAGCCACTCATCCTCATATTGATTGTTAAAGTATATCGAGGGCGTATAAATTGCATTTTCCATTTCTCCAAAAAAAATCTTTAACAAAGTACTTCCTCCTAAGGTAAGCCTGCAAAAAAGCGATTTCTACACCTTACCACACACTTCAAAATATTTTTTTCACTTATATATGAACAACTCTTTGCAATAATTATTTTTTTGATTTAGAAGCTTTATTTTCTAAACTATCCTATCACATTTTCCTTAAATCTTGAATTTAAGTTTTTCTTTTCCCCCGTAATAAAAAAGACGTATCCCTTAAAGGATACGCCTTTTCTGTATTTCATTCTTCGGAAAGTACAAACAGTCTTAACACTGTGTTGTACTGACTTTATCTAAGTCTTAAACCGAATATCCGATTACTTTCTTGGATTCTTAATCTGCGCCTGTGCTGCAGCAAGACGTGCTACAGGCACACGGAATGGAGAACAGGAAACATAATCCAGTCCGATATCGTGGCAGAACTCAACGGAAGAAGGATCTCCACCGTGCTCACCACAGATTCCTACGTGTAAGTGCGGATTTACAGGCTTTCCTAATTCGATAGCCATCTTCATCAGCTTTCCTACACCGACCTGATCAAGCTTTGCAAATGGGTCAGACTCAAAAATCTTGTTGTCATAATAAGCATTCAGGAACTTTCCTGCGTCATCTCTGGAGAAGCCGAAGGTCATCTGGGTTAAGTCATTGGTTCCGAAGCAGAAGAAGTCTGCATTCTTCGCAATCTCATCCGCAGTAAGGCAGGCTCTTGGAATCTCCACCATGGTTCCTACCTGGTATGCAAGATTTACGCCGGCCTTCTTGATTTCCTCGTCAGCAGTCTCTACAACCACCTTCTTAACAACATTGAACTCCTTCACTTCGGAAGTAAGAGGAATCATGATTTCCGGATTCATCTTCCAATCAGGATGCTCTTCTGTACGTTGATTGCCGCACGGATAACTGCCTTGGTCTGCATAACGGCAATTTCAGGATAGGTAACAGCAAGACGAAGTCCTCTGTGTCCCATCATGGGGTTGAACTCGTGCAGGGAAGTGATGATATCCTTGATTTCCTGTACGCTCTTGTTCTTTGCCTTAGCAAGCTTCTCGATTTCCTCTTCCTCCTGCGGAACGAACTCGTGAAGAGGCGGGTCTAAGAAACGGATGGTAACAGGATTGCCCTCAAGTGCCTCATAGAGTGCCTCGAAGTCTCCCTGTTGGTAGGGAAGAATCTTCTCTAATGCTTCTTCTCTCTCTTCCTTGGTGTCGGATACGATCATCTCACGGAAAGCGAAGATTCTCTCGGGATCGAAGAACATATGCTCTGTACGGCAAAGTCCGATTCCCTCTGCACCAAGCTCTCTTGCCTTCTTAGCATCCTGTGGAGTATCTGCATTGGTACGAACGGCAAGCTTTCTGTACTTATCTGCCCAAGCCATGATTCTTCCGAACTCTCCGGCAATGGAAGCGTCCACAGTAGGAATAACGCCGTCATAAACATTTCCGGTAGAACCGTCTAAGGAAATGAAATCTCCCTCGTGGAAGGTCTTTCCGCCTAAAGTAAACTTCTTATTTGCCTCGTCCATGACAATGTCGCCAAGTCCGGATACACAGCAGGTTCCCATTCCTCTTGCAACTACGGCTGCGTGAGAGGTCATACCGCCACGAACGGTCAGGATACCCTGAGCCACCTTCATTCCGGTGATATCCTCAGGAGAAGTCTCCAAACGAACCAGGATTACCTTTCTCCGCGTGCTGCCCAAACTTCCGCGTCGTCAGCAGTGAAAACAACCTTACCGCAAGCAGCTCCGGGAGATGCACCAAGTCCCTTTCCAAGAGGAGTAGCTGCCTTTAATGCCTTCTGATCAAACTGTGGGTGAAGAAGGGTGTCCAAGTTACGAGGATCAATCATAGCAACTGCCTCTTCCTCGGTACGCATTCCTTCATCTACTAAATCACAAGCAATCTTTAACGCTGCCTGAGCGGTTCTCTTACCATTTCTGGTCTGCAACATATACAGCTTTCCGTGCTCTACGGTAAACTCCATATCCTGCATATCTCTATAGTGCTTCTCTAAAATCTGACAAACTTCTGTAAACTGCTTGAAAGCCTCAGGGAACTTCTGCTCCATCTCATTGATGTGCATAGGAGTACGAACTCCCGCAACTACGTCCTCTCCCTGTGCATTGGTTAAGAACTCACCGAACAATCCCTTTGCTCCTGTTCCGGGATCTCTGGTAAATGCCACACCGGTTCCGCAATCGTCACCCATGTTTCCGAAAGCCATGGACTGAACGTTTACAGCGGTACCCCAAGAGTATGGGATGTCGTTGTCTCTACGGTAAACGTTGGCTCTTGGGTTATCCCAGCTTCTGAATACCGCCATAATAGCGCCGTAGAGCTGCTCCTTAGGATCGGAAGGGAAATCGGAACCGATCTTGGACTTGTACTCTGCCTTAAACTGCTCAGCCAGCTCGTGTAAGTCCTCTGCAGTAAGGTCAACGTCCTGGGTAACGCCCTTCTTTGCCTTCATCTCGTCGATAAGCTCTTCGAAGTACTTCTTTCCTACTTCCATAACTACATCGGAGTACATCTGGATAAATCTTCTGTAGCAGTCCCATGCCCATCTTGGGTTGTTGGACTTCTCAGCCAAACTCTAACAACATCTTCATTTAAACCAAGGTTCAAGATGGTATCCATCATACCCGGCATGGAAGCTCTTGCTCCGGAACGAACGGACACTAACAATGGATTCTCATGATCTCCAAACTTCTTTCCTGTAATCTCTTCCATCTTCAGGATGTGTGCATCGATCTGCTCACGAATCTCGTCATTGATCGTCTTGCCATCCTCATAGTACTGTGTACAAGCCTCGGTAGTAATGGTAAATCCCTGAGGAACCGGTAAACCGATCTTGGTCATCTCCGCCAAGTTCGCTCCCTTACCACCCAAAAGCTCACGCATGCCTGCATCACCTTCTTTGAAAAGGTAAACCCATTTTTCTTGCCATTTTGAATCCTCCTTAATAGATTACGGAAAATGGAAAAAATTTTTTTCATTCCCGTCATTTGAAGTAGTTGTCAGATTGTTCGTGATAAAATACGAAAATCATACTCCGTCATTATAAACAAGAATAAAATGATAGTAAAGGGAGGAAACAGGTAAATTCAGCTTTTCTATTTCCTATGCTTTAAAGCGATACCCCACACCCCAGATTGTCTCGATGTATTGAGGCTTCACTGCATTTTCCATCTCAATCTTCTCTCGAAGCTTCTTGATATGTACGGTGACAGTGGCAATATCGCCGATGGACTCCATTTTCCAAATCTCCTGGAACAGCTCTTCCTTGGTGTAGACCCGGTTAGGATGGGCCGCAAGGAAGGCTAAAAGGTCAAACTCTCTGGAGGTAAAGGGTACCTCTTCCCCATTTACAAACACTCTTCTGGCGGTGGTATCAATCTTTAAGCCCCGGATTTCAATGATTTCATTTTCTTCCTTGCCGCTATCCCGAAGTCTTGTGTATCTTGCCAAATGTGCCTTTACTCTGGCCACCAGCTCGCTGGCGGAGAAGGGCTTGGTCATGTAATCATCCGCTCCAAGGCCTAAGCCACGAATCTTATCAATGTCATCTCTTCTAGCGGAAACCAGCAGAATGGGGATATCCTTCTTGCTTCGCACCTCCTGGGTAATGGAGAAGCCGTCTCTTCCCGGAAGCATCAAATCCAGAATCAGAAGGTCATAATTTCCTTCCAAAGCCCTCTTTAAGCCCTTTTTCTCCATCTCCCTCCGTCTCCACCTGAAAGCCGGACAGCTCCAAATAGTCTTTTTTTCCAGCTCTGCGATGGAGGCTTCATCCTCCACAATCAAAATTTTCTTCTTCTCTTCCATAGACTTTCCTTTCTTGCTTCTCTATTTTTTATTTTTCCCTTTTTCTTCTTTTTGGAAATGCTTTAGCTGCCTTAGTGGTTTCTTGTTTGAGGAAAGCATTTTCGTAATACAAAATGAATGCTTGTTCCCTCTCCCAATTCACTCTCCGCCCAGATTCTGCCGCCGCTGTCTTCGATAATCTTCTTCACGATGGAAAGACCAATGCCGGAACCGCCGGTTTCCGTATTTCTGGCGGCATCTGTTCGGAAAAATCTTTCAAAAATATTGGGTAAATCTTTTTTTTCGATTCCCTTTCCGTTATCGGAAATCTCCACCTCTACGAAGTCTCCCGCATCGGAAAGCACGAAACGAATCTTGGGTTCTTTCTTATCCATATATTTAATGGCATTGGAAATGATATTGTTCAGTACCTTTCTAAGCTGCTCCGGATCCGCAATGACCTCCACGGATTCTTCCAGCAGAAAGTCCGTTTCGAACCGGTAGCCCATGGCATCCAAATCCATAGCCACCTCCACACTGAAATCCTGAAAATATTCCAAGGCGGGAAGCTGACAAAAATGATAGGGAATCCTGTTGGTTTCTATCTTGGCGTAGTAATTCAATTCATCAATCAGGCGGTTCATCTCCACCGCCTTATGGTAAATGGTTTGGATGTACTTCCGTTTCTTCTCCTCGGTGGAGGCTACCCCGTCCAGGATTCCCTCCGCATATCCTTTGATAGAGGTAATGGGAGTCTTTAAATCATGGGCAATATTGGTGACAAGCTCCCTGTTTTCCTGCTCATCCTTTAACTTTTCTTCCTGATTCTGCTTTAGACGAATCCGCATTTTCTCAAAGGCCTGGGTCAGCTCTCCAAACTCATCGTGGCTTTCCGCCTCCAGACTGAAGTCCAAGTCTCCGTCTCCGATACGTTTGGCTGCGTTTTTCAATTCATCCACCGGCTTTACAATGCCGTTATAAATCCAAGCAATAAAGAACAGTCCCGCAAAAATCAGGATAAAAATTCCCTGACTGATTCGAAGAATCTTCAGAAAGGAGAGGTAAAACAAGAGGATGGGCAAAAGGGTGGTTACCACAAATCCTACCGCCACACGCCCCATAAGTCCTATGGGTTTCATTGTTTCCTCCTTTCCGATTATGCTATTTTTCAATTTTATCCTAATTGCTTCTTGGAAAAGTCCAGGGCGGAGGCAATCACCATGTCCATGTCGTAGTATTTGTACTCTCCCAAACGACCTCCGAAAAGCACCTTTTCTTCCTTCTCGGAAAGGGCCTTATACTGCTGATATAAAGCCTGGTTTTTCTCATCATTTACCGGGTAGTAGGGCTCTTCTCCCCTCTTCCACTCTGCACTGTATTCCTTGGAAATGATGGTGGTGGGAATATCCTTTCCTTCCTGATCCTTTCCGAAGGTAAACCACTTATGTTCGATAATCCGGGTATAGGGGCTTTCCTCATCGGTGTAATTTACCGCGGCATTTCCCTGATAATTCTCCATAGGAAGCTCTTCTACCACGAAGTCCACCTTTCTGTATTCCAGCTCTCCCAAGGAATACTCGTAGAAAGCATCAATAGGGCCGGTAAATATAATCTTCTCCGCCTTTTCCATCCACATTTTCCTATTCTCAAAGAAGTTTGAGACAGCTCCACAGGGATATCGGAGAGCATATTTTCCACCAGCTTGGTATAGCCTGCCTTGGGAATTCCCTGGTATAGGGCATTAAAGTAGTTGTTATCATAAGTTAGACGTACCGGAAGTCTTTTGATAATAGAAGCTGGAAGCTCCTTACAATCTCTCCCCCACTGCTTCTTGGTATAGCCCTTAATCAGTTTTTCATAGATTTCTCTTCCCACCAGAGAAATGGCCTGTTCTTCCAGGTTCTTCGGTTCGGTGATTCCTGCCGCCTTTCGCTCCGCCTCGATTTTCGCTTTCGCTTCCTCCGGACGGATTACCCCCCACATCCGATTGAAGGTATACATGTTAAAGGGCAGGGAATAAATCTCCCCCTTATAATTGGCTATAGGAGAATTGGTAAAGCGGTTAAACTCCGCAAAGCGGTTCACATACTGCCAAACCTCTTCATTGTTGGTATGGAAAATGTGGGCCCCATAGTGGTGAACCATGATGCCATTTTTCTCGTAGCTGTAAACATTTCCCACGATATGATTCCTTTTGTCAATGACCAGGACCTTCTTTCCCCGTTCCTTTGCCTCTCTAGCAAAAACAGCGCCAAAAAGTCCCGCACCCACTACCAGATAATCAAACTCTGCCATCTATTCCTCCAATCTTGTCTCGAACTGTACACTGTTCCCTATTTTACCAAAGCTTTAGGAAGAACGATAGCGGAAAACAAGTCAACTGACAAAATCTTTACTCTATTAGTCGCTAAACAAAAAACCAAAAAGAAAGGAGGACCTTAGTCCTCCTCCAATCCCTCTAAGGTTCTATGCAATAATTTCTTCAATACCTGCATCTCTTCATCGCTTAGAGAAATGCATGACCGCATTCCCTCCGGAATGGACAGGGCTTTCTGCTTTAGTGCCTCTCCCTCTGCACTAATGCGCACACAAAGGGCTCTCTCATCCTCCTGATTGCGAGAGCGTGTAAGCAATCCTTTCTGCTCCAATCTTTTCAAAAGGGGCGTCAAGGTTCCGGAATCCAGATATAAAGCTTCTCCCAGATCCTTTACCCGCACTTCTTTTTTCTCCCAAAGCACCATCATGGCAATATATTGGGTATAGGTCAGATCCAAGGGATCCAGAAATGGCTTATATTTTCTTGTGACCTCCTTGGCACAAGCATAAAGGGGAAAACAAAGCTGATTTTCCAGTCTCAAACTTAAGTCGCGATCTACTTTCATTTATAGTCCTTTTTCGTTGATATAGCTTACTGCTGCAAGTCCTGCTACGGCACCGTCGGAAGCCGCTGTTGCCAGCTGGCGGATAGCCTTGGTTCTGCAATCTCCTGCGGTGAAAATGCCGGGAGTCTTGGTTAAGGTACTTTCCCCTGCAGAAATGTATCCCTTACCGTCTAATTCTACCAGGTCGGAAAATGCCTGATTATCCGGCGCCTGTCCGATAGCCACAAATAAGCCGTCTACCTTCAGGGTTCTTTCTTCTCCATCCTTGTTTGCCACTACAACACCGGTTAAGCCGGAAGCATCACTTTCCAGCCTCTTTACGGTAGAATTCAAAACCAGCTCCACATTTGGCTTGGAGGTCAAACGGTCCACTTCCGCCTTGTCCGCTCTGAATTCATCTCTTCGGTGAATCACATAAACCTTCTGCACATAATCGGAAAGGAAGGTAGCATCCTCCACCGCGGTGTTTCCGCCACCATTTACCGCTACCACCTTGCCACGGTAGAACATTCCGTCGCAGGTTGCGCAGTAGGAAATGCCCTTTCCCACCAGCTCCTCTTCCTTTTCTACCCCAAGGCTTCTGTTCTTTGCACCGGTAGCAAGAATTACGGCTTTTCCTTCGTAGCTCTTGTCCTTAGTCTTGACTTCCTTGAACTGTCCCTTGTCTTCGATGCCCTCTACCTTTTCAAAAGCAAACTCCGCTCCCAGGTTTTTCGCCTGATTATAGAGGTTTGTGGCAAATTCAAAGCCGGAAATCTTCTGGATTGCCGGATAGTTTTCAATTTCAGGAGTGTTGATAATCTGTCCGCCATAAGAAGCCTGTTCTAAAACCAATACGCTTTTTCCGGCTCTCAGTCCGTAAATGGCTGCGGATAATCCTGCTGTTCCCGCTCCCACAATGATAATATCATGCATTGTTTTTCTTTCCTTTCTATAAATCCGCTATTCTAAAGTTATACTTTTCTATAGCGCTAATTTTCTATAGTTCTAATGCTCTATAGCTCTAATGCTCTTTAGCTCTAATGCTCTTTAGCTCTAATGCTCTTTAGCTCTAATGCTCTTTAGCTCTAATGCTCTAATACTCTATAACACTGCTTCTCTATAATTCTTCTTTTCAATGATAAGCTAATATGCTGATTTTATACAAGAAAAGGGCGACCGCAGTCACCCTCTTCTTCCCCTCCTTATAGAGGATATATCTTATGACCCAAACTACTCATCTTCCCTAAAGAATAGACTGCTTTCCTTCTTTAAAGAAAATATGCCCCGTTAAATTACTTTAAAAGATCTAAAACCTGATCCTTCTGAATAAATCCTGTATTCTGCTTGTATACCTGGCCATCCTTAAATACGATTAAGGTTGGGATAGCGCGAACACCGTAGCGAGCCATCAAATCCTGCTCCTCATCGGCATTAACCGCGTATACCTTAAAGCCCTGTGCCTCCGCTGCAATCTCTCCGATGATGGGAGAAAGCATCTTACAAGGTCCACACCAGTCTGCCCAGAAATCCACTAATACCGGCTCCTTAGACTGTAGTACCTTCTCTTCAAACTCTGCTGCAGTAATATTTGGTGCTGACATTTTCATTCCTCCTTGAGTATTTATAATAGTGAGTATTGATTTTCTTTACGTGTTTGATTGTACGCAATTAAATAGGATATGTCAAGTTCTCATTTCTAAAGAGTTTATAAAGTACAGACAGCTCTCCTGTATAGCATTAAATTTGTAAGTCTGCATTATTTAGCCTTGCTTTGTTTTGTGGCGAGTTCCCCTTTTAATACAGTCATTAGCATATAAATTCCTTGCTCTGTAAAAGCGTAGGGGAGATATTTTCTACCGCCAGGGGTTGAGGTGAAATTTTTGCACCTCAACTTTCCCATTCATTGACAGTCAGAGCATAAAATCCACATCTATTTTCTACTCCTCCTGCTGCAAATATTCTTGAATCATACTGTAAGAAAATCCCTTTCGAAGGAGTGAGGCTGTAAGCTTCTGCCTCTCCTTCCAATCCGACAGATCCATGTTCCTGCTTTTTTTCTCCAGCCAACGCTTTAGAGCAATTCTTTCCGGCTCATTCTCTCTCTGCTCTTCAAAGGAGCTTTCCTCTCCCTCTTCTCTATGCTTTCTTTGAAAATCCTCCATGGCTTCTCGAATCACAGATCCGTCAACCCCTCTGCCATAGAGCTTACTCTGCATATCCTTTGCGGAACGGCGATGAGCATTTTCCTCCAAATATTGCATGCAATAGCGATAGTCATTGATGTAGTCGTATTCTTTAAGAAAGGAAATGGTTCTCTCTATAATTTCTTCTGTATAATGCTCGGATTTTTGCAGTTTTTCCCGAAGTCTTCGTTCGGTCTTTGCCGCCCCTGTTAAGAGATAAAGGCTTCTTTCTTTGCATCGGTTATAGAGCCTTTCCTCCTCGGAAAGACTTTCTCTTCGTAAGGGATTCAGGACAGTTTCAGCAGGTTTAGTATCCTTTTGTTTCCTCACTTCCTGTTCCCGAAGAAATTCCTCCGGATTCCATTCCTTCAAGTTGTTCCTCCTTTTGTCTACTCTTGATAAAGCTTTTAGGAAAAAGGGGCTGTAAAAAAATAAAAAAATAGATTTCGGCAATATAGGTCTAAATGAGGGGTAGTCTGAGCCCGTCGGTACTTGCGAAAAACAAGAGAATCGCTGTTTTTCGCTTAGTATCCGATACGTGGCGAAGCTAGCGAGAGCGTGCCCCAAATTTAGACCTATATTGCTTAGAAAACTATTTTGATTTTTTACAGCCCCTTTAAACAAACCTTATTCTTCTGCACCCTCAGCCAAGCTAACCGTAAGATCCATATCCTCATCCTCCGGAACAAAGGCCAAAACCTCTTCCAAATAGGGATCTTCCTTCAAACCGTATTCCTTACGAAGTTGGATCTCCAAATCCGCCATAATTCTGGGATGACTCTTTAAGAAGGCCTTGGCATTCTCACGGCCCTGACCGATCTTATCCCCGTTATAGGCAAACCAGGCACCGCTCTTCTCAATCATCTTTTTTTCTACCGCAAGATCCAGGATTTCTCCTTCCTTGGAAATACCGGAACCGAAGCTGATATCAAACTCCGCGTTCTTAAAGGGAGGGGCAATCTTATTCTTGGAAATCTTCACCTTGGTACGGGCTCCGCTAAAGTCTCCGTCACCGGTCTTAATGCTTTCTCCCTTTCGGATGTCCACACGAACAGAGGCATAGAACTTTAACGCACGTCCACCGGTGGTTGTCTCCGGATTACCGAACATCACGCCGACCTTTTCTCTTAACTGGTTGATAAAGATAAGGATACAGTTGGACTTGGCGATAATGGCGGTAAGCTTTCTTAAAGCCATGGACATCAAACGAGCCTGTAAGCCCACATGACTGTCTCCCATCTCTCCGTCAATCTCCGCCTTAGGTACCAATGCCGCCACGGAGTCCACAACCAAAATGTCCATAGCACCGGAACGAACCATGGTCTCCACAATATCCAAAGCCTGCTCTCCGGAATCCGGCTGTGCCACATAGAGGTTATCAATGTCCACGCCGATAGCCTGCGCATAACGGGGATCCAAAGCATGCTCCGCATCAATAAAGGCCGCGATTCCTCCACGCTTTTGTACCTCTGCCACTGCATGAAGGGCAAGGGTAGTCTTACCAGAGGATTCCGGACCGTAAATCTCAATAATACGCCCTCTTGGGAAACCGCCTGCCCCAAGAGCAATATCCACGGATAAGGAACCGGTGGGTACTACGGAAATGTCCTTATTCACTCCGGAATCTCCCAGCTTCATCACGGAGCCCTTTCCGCAATCCTTTTCAATCTTGCTGAGAGCCGCATCCAGCGCCTTTAACTTTTCATCCCGATCTTCCAATGCTACTACAGGAGCCTTGCTTACTTTGTTTGCCATGATTTTCTTCCTTTACTTTTTGTATTGTTACTTGTACCGGTTTTCGCTTCTTACCGGACTACTGTTCTTTCCCTTTATTTCTTCGTTTTTTGCTTGCCGAGAGATTATATCATAGAACATATATTCTGGCTATTGGAATTTTTCTTCAGCTTCTTCCGTTATAACACAAAACACTCCAATCTCCTATACTCCACATTCGGATAAGCTTTTCTTAAAAAATACGCTTCGACTTCACTGTCCGGAATGGCTGTTTATGTCCAACGACTATCCCGCGCTGCTCGTGAGATACTCGTTAATCAGAGCTAACATTTTTCAAATGTCAGCTCCGATACCGGCTAAAGTCCATCTATAAGAAAAAAAGAGGGGGATTACTCCCCTGTGGAAAGTATCCCTCTCTCTACCGCTTCTTCGTATTGGAAGACCGCCTGATTATAATCCAGTTTTGCCTGAGCCGCTGCATTTCCTTGGATAAGGCTTCTAAGGATAAGCCTTGGAAATCTGCCCTTCCCAAAAGTCCCAGAGCATTCATCCGCTCTGCCTTTTCCTTCTGTAAACGGGAAAGCTCTGAAACGGATTCCGCCGCATTTAAAGCCGCTTCCGCTTCGCTAATATTCCGCCTAAGCTCCTCCATAGAAACTCGAATCTGCTGTTCTTTTTCCTTCTGACTCTGCTTCTTCTCCGTCCAGCCGGTGATATTGCTATCCTTTGTACGGAGAATGCTGCCCAATTCACTGTTATGACTTAAGGCGGAATCAATGTCCTTTCCCCAGTCTCTTGTTGCCAGATAGTTTCTCGGGTAATCGGGAATCGCTTCGAACTGAATATTAGAATAGGTATTCATGCTCCAGCCAAGGCTTAGTCCCATATTTCTCTTCATGCCTTCCAGGCCGTCCTTGGCCTTTTGCAAATCCGACTGAGCACTGTCCAAAGCAAGCTTTGCTGCACTCACATCATTTGCCGTAGCCTGCCCAAGGCGCGCCTGTCTTTCCGTCTTCTCTAAGCCTGCCTGTAGCATCGCCACTCTTTTTTCCAGCATAGTCTTGTTGTTTTCCAGAGAAATCGCACTGAAATAAAGATTTTGCATACCGTCACTTAAAAGCTTTTTTCCGGTATAGAAGCCGGATTTCACGGCTTTTTCCGTCTTGGCTTCCGCCTTCTTCATGCTCTTTTCCGTCTCGAAAGCTGCACCAGTCCTTGATTTACCTCTGCCAGACTGCTATCTATATCCGGTAAAATCTTCTTACTGTTCTTTACCTTTTCTAACTGATTGATCTGACTTTGCAAAAAGGCTTTGGTCGCAGGGTCTGTGCTATCCTGCTTCTGCTCCTTTAAGCTGTCAATGCTCTCCTGCAAATTCGCAAGAATATCCGCCTTTTCGTCCTTTACCGCCTTCTGTACGGAAGCCATTCCTCCGGTACTTTGTGCCAAAGCATCCTGCTCCATCTTGGCTACGGTACTGAATTGGTCTACAAGATCCGGGATTTCTCTGAAGGAAATGATATTGTCATTCACATCCCAAGCTTTCTCCTCTGCTAAGGCAGGGAAGCTTTGACAGAGAAGCCCAAGGCTCAAAGCCAGAGCAAATGCGGATTTTATCTTATTCTTTCTCTTCTCCATAAAAGATTAAATGAGTCCTTTCTCTTACTCTGCCGTCGCCAAACCGTTCTTTCCGGCCTGATAATCCAAATATTCTTCATATAGCTTCAAATCCGCCTGCTGCTTTTGAAGGCTTGCGGTATCGGAAGCATTTTTCGCCTTTTCAAAATCCACACGGCTTACGCTTCCCAGCTTATAGCCTCGTTCCGCTTTTTGATAAGCCTGCTGTGCATTGGGAGGCCTGCAGTTCCGCCTGTCTTTTTGCCTCTTCTGCCTGCTTTAAGCTTTGGTATCGGGAAAGCATATCGGACTGAATCTTCTCCTTTGCTGTGGAAATGCTTCTGGTCAGATTCTGTCGGTTGGCATCTCCTGTGGAAAGATTCAACTTTCTTTCTGAAATCCGAAGACTGTAGTTATTCTGTAAAGCTGTCTTACTGTCTTCCTCTAAATTCACTGCCGTAAGCTGCTCTGCACTAAGGCTTGGAATTACAGGCATCTCCGGAGTATCACTTGCCTTCCAGCCCAGATTCACCCGTAAAAGCTCCGTCATCTTGTCAAAGGCGGAATTGTTCTTCGTAAGACTTAGATTCGCCTGGTCATAGGCTTCCTTAGCAGTCAGCACATCAATCTGGGTGGCCTTTCCGATAGCTTTTTTTCTCTCAGTGCTTTCCTGTGCGCTTTTCGCATCTGCTAAAGATAAGGTATCGATTTGCTTTTGAAGGCCGGTACTTTCTCTGCTAATGAAGGACTTTTTAATGGTCTCAATGGTATTCTGCTCCGTTTGTTCCACGGAAAGCTTGGCAATCTCCCGGTCTGCGTTTTTGTGCCACGGTATCTGCGGAAAAAAATTGCTGCTGTTGCTCTGGTACTGCATTTCTGCCAAAGCCTCCGCCACACTGTTTCCGTCTGCTGCGGACAATGCCTTTTCATAGGCTTCTTCCACCTGATTTCTGGCATCCTCTACATTGACATTGTAGCTGCCCTTGCTGTCACTTTCCCGGAAGTTTCTCCAAAGACCGGATACTGTGGGGTTGTACTCATGGACCAAGTCCCCGATTTCCTCCCAGGAAATCACATTGTCCCGAAGCTTTGCCCACTCCTCCTCGGAACGCTGCCGTTCAAAGGAAGTCTGCATCTGATCCACGGAAACATTATCGGAAAAGCCCGGTACCTTCTGTGCCATGGCAGGCATGGTAAAGGAAAGGCTCGCTAAAACAATTGCTAAACTAATAGGATATCCCTTTTTTCTCATCTTCTTCTCCTAAAAAAAAATCTCTGATTCTCTAAGCATGGGGCTGTAAAGCACAGTTGACTGGCCTTACAGCCTCTACTAAGAGAAAAGGAGTCTTCTCTACTATAACATAATATTCCTCGGAATTTCTTAACGAAAATCGTCAATCCTGTGAACTTTTGGTGTTCTTTCTCCTAAATAAGTTTCAACTATCCTGCCAAATATCGCCTTACGCAATGCACCAAAGCCGCGCTGTCGGCTTTAAACTTTTATCATATGTTTTTTCCTGCCATAGATAATCATGTAGTACACCGGAAGCAAAAGTAATGCCAATAAAGTGGACGCTACCAAGCCTCCCACATTTACCAAAGCCAGTCCCTGCATCAGGGCACCGTTGTCTCCGAAGCCCATAGCCATGGGAATCATAGACAGTACCGTAGTCAGGGTGGTCATCAAAATCGGCCGAAGTCTGGTGGCACCGGACTCTGTCAAAGCCTTTTCCAAAGGCATTTCCTGGCGGTACTGATTTACCGTATCCACATAGAGAATTCCGTTGTTTACCACCGTTCCCACCAGCATCAAAAATCCCAAAAGGGAAGTCATGGACAGAGTAGCGTCAAAAAGCCATAACAATCCAAAGGAACCGATTAAGGAGAAGGGGATGGTGGTCATGACCATGAAACTGAAGCGTGTAGACTCAAACTGCGCCGCCATTACCACAAAGACCAGAAAGACTGCAATGGCGATGGCACGGAACAAATCCGCAAACTCCTCATTCATGCTTTGGGTCTGAGAATTGGCCACAACGGAGATATTCTCTCCCAGATTCTTACTGACCAGGTCGTCAATTTCCGCCTTGGTATTGTTGTTGGCCTGCTCCGTATAATTTGCCGTTATCGTCGCCTGATACTTTTTATCTTCTCGTTCAATGCTGGCAGGGGGAGTCCGCATACTTTACAGTGGCCAGACTTTCCAAGGAAACCTGTGCTCCTGTAGGCGTGGTAAAACGGATGGACTTCACTTTTTCCAGGTTATCGAATTGATTCTTGGGATATTTTACCCACACATCCACCTTTTGCCCCTCCACCGTCATTTTCATCGCTTTTTTACCGGATAGATCGGTATTTAGGGACTGGGCAATCTGGATAGGACTTAAGCCTTCCGCCGCCGCCTTAATGGGATCCACTTTAACCTGCAAAAGAGGAGCTGCATTTTCCAGGCTGGAATGAATGCCAGTAAGACTGCTCTGCTTTTGTAATAAAGAAAGAATTTCATTACTCTTTCTTTGTAGCTCTTCCAAATCCGATCCCTGGATAATAATTTCATAGTTATTGCCGGTGCTGTAATCCCCTCCGCTCATACTGGTATCACTCACGGACTTTACGCTTAAAACCTCCTGAGAACGGTTCTCCAGAGCCTTCTTCCATGCCTTTACCTTTTCCTTGGTTTTCATGGAACGGTCCTTTTTCAGGTATACTGTAATCGTAGGATCGGTGCTTCCGCCATAGAGGGCGCTAAGGGCGGAGCCTCCTGCCGTTGCGGTATAACGGTCTGTATCCGGATCCTTTGCCACCAACTCCTCCAACTCTTGAATGACTCTTTCCTTTTCTTCTATGGAAAGACCGGGCTTTTGGGTAATGCCGATTTCAACGGTTCCTGTATCAATATCCGCCATTAACTCGGTTCGTAACTGGGTCGCCAGGAAGAGAGAAAGCAGCAAAATTCCCGCTGTGGCCACGAGTACCAATTTTTTATGCCGTAAAAACTTGCTGATGGTGTTTCTATAAGCATCCTGTAAAAGCCGAACTCCACGATAAGCCACCGCCTTACTGTTTTCTTTGGGTTTGTAAAGGGTAAAGCATAAAGGCACAATGGTAACCGCGGAAATCAAAGAAGCCACCATACAGAAGACAATGGTAAAGCCCAGGGGCTTAAAGTATTGTCCGGAAATTCCCTGTAAAAATCCCAGGGGAAGGAATACTACACAGGTGGTCAGCGTTCCTCCGAAAACAGATGCACCCACTACCCTTACCGAGTCAATAGCCGCTTCTTTAAGACTTCTTTGCCGTTCTCCGTAATCGTCCATGGCTCGGAAGCAGGCCTCCAATACAACGATGGAGTTGTCCACCATCATACCCACACCCAAAACCAGGGCGGAAAGAGTCAGCATGTTCAGGCTATAGCCCATAGCTCCCATAAAGACGACGGCTCCTAAAATCGCCAAAGGAATGGAGGAACCTACGATAAGGGAAGCCTTAATATCTCCGAAGAAAAGGAAGATAATCAGCATGGAAATCACGATAGCCATAATCATGGTCTGAAATACGCTGGACAGGGAGCTCTTGATGCTGTCCGCAGAATCGGAAATCACGTGAATTTCCAGATTGGGATTCTTCCCTTCCAGCTTCTTGATTAAGGCATTCACATCCCTACTCATGGCAATGTCCGACTTACTCTGCAGCTTATTTAAGCTTAAAGTAATGGTCTCTTCGCCGTTATAACGTCCTATACTGCTTTTATCCGACAGGGCGGAACCCACTGTAGCCAAATCCGAAAGGGTCAGGGTATTTCCTGTTCCGGTGGTAATGGGGAGCTTTCGCAATTCCTCAATGGTGGAATAGTCCTGGGAGGTACTGATGGATAATTCCTGGTCTCCCACCTTAGTGTTTCCTGCCGGATAGGTAAACTTTGCAGCCTGCATCATTCCCACCACCTGTTCTATGGTCAAATGATACTGTTGCAGTTTTTCCGGGGAAAGCTCCACTCTTACATAGCTTTCCTGTCCTCCGGAAAGAGAAAGGGAAGCCACGGAGGATAATTTTTCAAACTCCGGCCTAATGTTGTTTTCTACATAATTATAAAGCTGACTCTCATTTTTATTGTTAATGGAGAGAACCATGCCCGGCCTTGCATTGATGTCCACCTCCATAATGCTGATGTCCTTGGCGTCCTCCGGCAGAGAGGATTTGATGGCATCCATCTTTTTCTTCAGGCTGTCATAGGCCTTGCTCATGTTCGTACCGTAATTGTAACGAACAATAACCATGGAAAAGTTCTCATTGGACTGGGATCTGACCTGCTTTACATCGGAAAGTAGGGAAACTTCCTCCTCAACGGGCTTGGTTACCAGCTCGTCCACATCCTCCGGAGAGGCTCCGGGATAGGTGGTAGTCACGATAAGGTAGGGGAAGTTCATATTGGGGAGCAGCTCCATTTTCATGGTGGTGAATGTAACGAAACCAAAGAAAATAAGGGTGATTACCACAAGAAAGGTGGTAACCGGTCGTCTTAAGACGAATTTCGTCATGGAAAGCATCCTTAGCCCTCCTTTCCGGTTTCCGTAGCGGCAGAACTAACTGCCGCAGTACTGCTATCTGTTTCTCCTGTCGTCTTTTCATCAGAAGAAGCCTCTGTTTCCGAGCTGTTCAGTCTTACCTTTGCGCCGTCATACATCTCGTTATTCCAGGAGCTGACAACTAAATCCTTCTCCGAAAGACCGGAAAGTATCTCCACCTTTTCTTCTCCCTGCAGGCCAAGCTCTATGAACTGCTTTTTGATGGTTCCGTTCTCCCCCTCTCCCTTTTCCAAAAGGTAAACATAGGGAGAGCCGTTGTCATAGTAAATCACGGATAGAGGAAGAAGATTTACCCCGGTTCTGCTATCCTTGGTTACGGTTAATTTCACCCGGCTTCCCTCAGGAAGAGAGGAATTCTCTAAATTAGCCTTCACGGTGAAAAGCCCGGTCTGGGCATTCATCACCCCGGAAATCTCGGTAATGGAGCCGGTATATTGTTCCTGTCCCTTCTCCACCTTCACTTCCTGGCCTAAAGACAGGTTCTTCATCAGTTCCTCTGTTACGGAAAAAACAAGCTGCTGTTTTCCGTTCCCCATAAGGCTGGCAATCTGGGTGCCCTGGGGAATCATGGCATCCTTCACCAAAATGCTGTTTTGCAAAACCCCGTCTGCAGGAGCGGTAATGGTGGCAAACTCCACCTGGGTATCATAGTTCAGCTTTGCCGCCTTTACCTGGGCTTCCGCAGCCTTCGCCTGAGCATCCGCCGATTCAAAATCCTGGGCGGAAATATCTCCGGAGGCTTGGAGGCTTGCCAAACGGTTTCTGGCGTCGCTTGCCGCCTTCGCCTGGGCCTGTGCCTGCTCCAAAGTATATTTTGCCGCATCAATCTGCTTTTGATTGTCTAAACGGGCAATCTTATCCCCTTTTTTCAGCTCTGCACCATTTTCCGCATAGATTTCCAAAACCTCTCCGGAAACCTTGGAAGCCAAAGCATACTGCTCACTGGCTTCAATCGTTCCCACCAAAGACTCTGTAATGGACAGGTCACCCTTTTCCACGGAAATGCCGGTAGCCAAAGGAAGCTGCGTATGTTCCACTTCCTCTTTAGGCTTTAACACACGCCTTCCTACCAAAAATGCCACTCCTAAAAGGATAAGCAACACGATTACAATTTTTACCCCTTTTTTCATCTCTACTCTATTCCTCCTAATGCTTTCTCCAAAAGTTGAATCTGCTTTTGAAACACATAAAGAATCTTTTGCAGAAAAACTTCCCGCTCTTTCGTATCCTCCTCCGGCGATCCCTCTTTTCGCCCTTCTATGGAAAAGGCCTGTAAAAGGCTTAAGGACGCTAGTGAAAATGCGGTTTGAATCCCGATGCCCTTTTCCTCCTCCGATAGTGTCTTCGGAAAATAATCTTTGGGTATCGCCTCTAACACCACATCAATGTTGTCTCGTCTTCCCTGATCCATGTGACTTCTCATACTGGCCAAGGAAAGATTTTTTAAAAATCCGGAGCGATAAAACATGGCAAAGCTGTCCTGCACAATCTGTTTTTTTCGAACCTTCACGATTTCTATTACCCATTCCTGAATACTTTGAAAAAAATCTCCCTGATTTCGCTGCATGATTTCCATGAAATACCCTACCGCCTTATCCTCTTCCGCCTCGAAGAGGTGAACCAGCAAATCATCCTTATCCAAGAAGTAGGTATAAAAAGCCCCTCTGGAAATATCACTTTCTTGAATAATCCGATTAATGGATACTTTGTCATAATCATAGGAAGAAAATTCTTTTTTTGCCGCTTCCAAAATCCGTCTTTTCTTCTCTTCTTCCAATTTTAGAAATCTCTGTGTGGGCATGCCCCCTCCTCCGCCAACGTAGATGATAGTGACAAATCATCACTATTTGTATCTCCGGTGTAGTGACATTACTATTGGTATCTCCGGTGTGGTGACAAGTTGTCACCGGTTGTACCGACTCAGTATAGTGACAGCTTGTCACCATGTCAAGAAGTTTTTTATTTTTATCTACTTTAGTAACACAAAGGATTGCACTTGCAAAAATGCAATTTAACCTTTACAATAAAGTGGCGTTTGTATACAGGATTATTTTAAGAAGGAAGAAGCATGGAAGAACAGCGAATTCAGGCTTACGGAAAAATCAATCTTTCCCTGGATGTGCGAAGAAAAAGACCGGATGGCTATCATGATGTGTGCATGGTCATGCATACCGTGAAGCTTTGCGATGAAATTTCTCTGAAAAGGGAGAAGACACCCGGCATTCGCTTAAGCAGTAATTTGGACTTTCTCCCCACCGGGGAGGATAATCTGATGGTAAAGGCCGCAAAGCTTTTGGCTGACGAGTTCTCTATCCGGGAAGGCTTATCCTTTCACTTGGAAAAACGTATTCCGGTTTCCGGGGGAATGGCGGGAGGCTCCACAGATGCCGCCGCCGTACTGCATTTGATGAATCGGGTATATGCTCTGGGTCTTAGTATAGAGGACCTGGAGAAAAGAGGAGTGAAGCTGGGAGCGGATGTTCCCTTCTGCTTACACAGAGGCTGTTATCTTTCGGAGGGTATAGGAGAAATTCTTACTCCCCTTCCCAACTTACCGGCTTGTATTCTTCTCTTGGCAAAACCGGCATTTTCCCTGTCTACAAAGGCTGTTTATGAAGCCCTGAACGTAAATGCCATTCCTAAAGAAGAGCATCCGGATGTGGAAAAATTTCTGTATTTTCTGAAAAAAGGAAATTTATCGGAAATTACCCCTTTGATGGGAAATCTTTTGGAAAAAGTCAGCATTGCCATGCGACCGGAAATACAGCTTCTGAAGGATCGTCTCCTATCCTATGGAGCGGAGGTGGCTTTAATGAGCGGTTCCGGCCCCACGGTCTTCGCCCTTTTTCCTTTGGAACATAAAGCTTGGGCCGAAAAAGCTTATCAAGCACTTCGCTATGGCGAGGATCGACATTTAGCACAACAGGTATATCTTACAGAGCCATGGGCAGAAGAAGGAGGAACAGATGAGTAGTGATTTTACCATTAATATGAACGAGTATCTTCCCCTACGGGATTTGGTGTTCAATACTCTGAGACAGGCGATTTTAAAGGGAGAACTGAAGCCCGGCGAACGACTCATGGAGATTCAGCTGGCAGAAAGCTGGGAGTTTCCAGAACGCCCATTCGTGAGGCAATCCGAAAGCTGGAGCTGGAAGGTTTGGTTCTGATGATTCCCAGACGAGGGGCAGAGGTGGCAAAGATTTCCCATAAGTCTTTACAGGATGTGCTGGAGGTTCGAGGTGCTTTGGAAGAGCTGGCTACAGACCTGGCCTGCCAGAGAATCGACGAGGAGCAACTGGCTGCCTTACATGAGGCGGAGGATCGTTTTAAGAAGGCCGTAGCCACCGGTACGGAAATGGAGATTGCGGAGGCGGATGAGGCCTACCACGACATCATTTACAATGCCACCGGCAATAAGCGTTTGATTCAGATGATTAACAATCTTCGGGAGCAGATGTACCGCTATCGTTTAGAGTACATCAAGGATGAAGCCCAGAGAGGAACGCTGATTAACGAGCATGAGAAGATTTTGGAGGCCATCCGGATTCGAGACATTATTCGTGCTAAGGCGCTCATGAAGGAGCATATTGATAATCAGGAAATGACGGTTTCCAAAAACCTGAATGAACAGGAAGAAGCCGGAAAGAAATAGATAAAAAAACACCTTGGAAGGAGCCCCCTTACGCCTTTCGGCAAGCTCTTTTCTAAGGTGTTTTTCTTAACCTTCCCCGTTCTTTCTCTCCTAAACCAAGAAAGGGAAAGGCTCTTTACTCTTCTGTTTCGGGATTTTCATCATCCTTACTACGCTTCTTTACCTGGTAGCTCCAAAAGCCGAAGCTTCCCATAGCCAGTAAGGCGGATAAACCGTAGAATACCATATCACTGTCATCCCCTGTGGCAATCTTTCTTGCCACGCCCAAGACGGCGGGTACCTGACTGATGATTCCCTCGATGGGTTTTAGGATTTCTCTACCCACTCCCAAAACGCCGGGATTCTTGGGCGGATTACCGGGAGGATTCTCATTTCCTCCCTTCGGCCCCGGTCCGGGAGACGGAGTGGATGGATCTCGGTAGTAGCTGTTTTTAAACAACAGCTCACCAGACTTATCCTCTTCTCCTTCTTTCTCCGCAAGGACAATGGCATAAAGATAAGGAGATACTTCATTTCCATTGTAGTCCTTGTTCTTACTGTGTACTTCAATCACAACGGAGTATACCGTGGTGTCATAGGTAAAGCCTTCATGATTTCGCTGTTCCTGGCGAACACGATAATGATACTCTCCCTCACTTAAAAACTGCATCTTTCCAAAGCTGAACTGCTCTTCCCCGGAGTCCATGTGGAGATCCATAATGTAGGGGTTGGGTAGCGGTGCATTGGGACTTTCCACAGCTCTTTCTATATAGACGCGGAACTCTGACTGGGGAACCTCTTCTCCGGAAACAGAGATGGCAAAGGGAATCTGCACTTCTGCAGGCTTCTCCAGGCCGAAATTCTTCTTCTGTTCACTGGCACTGGAGACCAGCACCGTGGACTTCCCCGTCCCCATTAAGAGGAGGGCACATAGTCCCGCTAAGATTTTTTGACATTTTTTTCGAAACAAATTCCCTCACCCCCCTTATGGGTTTATTCTGGCAAAGACAATCATCCTACCGTTGGTGGATGCGGATACACAGGTGGATAAGCTGATTACCTGATCCGTGTCTTTCATCCCAATATCTCTATACTGCTGTGCATTATTTTTGATGTAATCCAGAAACTCCTGCATATTTCCCTGTTTATCCATAACATTATAGATATAGGGGTCATAGGCATCTCCCTCTATACAGGCAAAAACCTCTAACTGCCTTGCCTTGCCGGGTAGATACAAAGTTCCCGTCTTATGCTCTTCAAAATAACTGTCATCGATGAACTCCATCACATCTCCGTACATTCCGCCATTGTCCATATGATGTCCATAGGTCAGAATATAGGGGTCGGAAAAATCCGGCGCATTGTGATAGCTCATAAAAATGGATCCGGATAGGGAGAAATTTCCCTCCACATCCTTATTGACGTATTCCATATCATCCTTTCCCTGTACCATAGGGTAGTCGATATTGGTTCCGTCCAGGGTAATCCAAGCTCTGGTATCTTTGTTTAAGGCTAAGAGTTCCTCAAAGCTTAGACTGCCATCCTCACTTACTACTGGTTTTAAGGACATTAAGTCATTGTTTAAAAATCCTTCTTGCATGGTCATATAGGTGTACCAAAGGGAAAATCCCCCGTAGCTCATGAGTAGAATCATTAGAATGGCAGCTAAGACGGTAATCATGCGATCTCCCAGCCTTGCCGCTCTCACCGCAATGTTCATATTTGCCTCTCTACTCTTGTATCCCGGGATACATGCAATACTTTTGTTCCCGAAAATCTCGCATCTATCCGGGATGACCGGGATGGATTGGGGAAAAAAAGGGATGAGGAAGAATCCGGGGAAAAGAAAAACCCTAAGGCTTTCCTTTCCCGTCTCCTCTATCCTAAGAAGGGATAGACGACTTATTCCTCTTCCTTCTTCCGGTTAAAGAACATGAAGCCCATGCTTCCTGCCACTGCTAACATCATGGCATAAGGAGCCACAGTCAGTACTACACCGGTAGGTGTGATTTCATCGATGTGGTTGTGGTAAGCCACGTGGCTGTCCTTCTGTACTAAGCTCTTATCTCCGCCTCTTTCTGAAGAGTTTGCTGCCGGAGCTACTGTTTCGGAGGTTACCGCTGCAGTATCCGGAACCGGATTTGCCACATCCTCGGAGAAGCGCACATCAGACTTAATAGTTAAAGCAGTGTTGTTGGTCTCCTTTACATTATAGGTAGTTGTTTTGGGAAGACCGATGATTTCCAAGGATTGTCCATCCTTCAATGTTGCTCCCAATCCGGGAATTTCACTTGCCTTCTTTACGGTATAAGCACTTGCACCCGGCATCTTTACCTTAACCTGCAAATCCGCGTTGTCAAAGTTGACTGATCCTGCTTTGTTATGAAAAAGGTTGACTGTGAAGGGAAAGAGATTATCCTTATTGATCATTCCGCTAATCTTCTTATCCACCTTCAGCTTTCTCGGAGTATAACGGGTATATCCCTGAGGAGTATCTTTCTTGCCTGTTTTATTGCCATCTCCATCAAAGCCGCTGTTCTTGTCTCCGGTATGCTTATTTCCTGTTGCATTGCTGGCAACCAAAGTATCTCCACTGTGGAGAACATAACCGTAAATCTCTCTGTCAGCACTGCCATCCTTCAGACGTACATATACATCCAGGAAACGCTGAGTCTGGTAGGGTTTTTCCACACCATCCACGGTAACCTTCATAGCCTCCACGTCTCCGCTGTTTGCTCCCGTTGCAGTTCCTTCCGTCACTACAAAACGATATACTCCCGGAGTAGCAAAGGCAGCAGGCTTAAAGCTGATTTTTAGCCCGTCTTTAAAATCCTTCAAAGTACTTCCTTCAGTACCGGCAAGGTCAAAGCTGTTGGCCTTAAACTCCGCCTTTAAATCACTGTTGGTCTCATCAATCTGAGAAGCCTGGCCGGCTAAAACAATCATTTCCTGATTATTTTTATCTACAATTTTTGTTTTACCTACCTCAAATGCTGCTGATTCGGATGCTCCGCCGACATTAATCTTCTGGTTGTTTGTGACTCCTGCAACGGTATATGTCCATACCACATCCGGCTGGTCTACCATCTGACCGTTGTCAGTCTCCACACGGATTACCTTATCAAAGGAAACGGAATTTCCCAAAGCCTCCAGCTTTCCGCCGGCCTCACTCTTACCTACGTTTGCCTCTTCCTTACCAAAATACTTGTTCAGGTTAGGATTGGTCTTATCAATATTTGTGCTTGTCGCGAATACCGGTGCGGCGGTGGAAAGTACCATCATTCCACTTAATGCCAATGTTGCTAATCTGTTCATGTTCTTCTTCATCATTAATTATCCCTCACTTTGCGTTCTTTATAAAAAATGTCTATACAGACAATTTTTTTCATACTCTTTTTTTCGTTTGCTTTCGTTTATTTTCTTACTAAGAAGAAATTCTTCTCTTTCTCCTTAGGAAAAGGAGCTATGCATTTATAAAGTTTTAAGGGGACGGGGGAATCTCACCACGGGCTCTTCTTTTTCTCAGCGCCCTCGGTTCAGGCATAAATAGTGCTGAACTCTCTTTGCCGTATATTCTGTGCTCCCACGGGTGTTCCCCGGTCCTCTTACCGTATTTTCGAAAGAGTAGAGTGTATTGCAGCTACCCTCTTAAGCTCTTCCCGCCGGCGGTGCTTTTCCGCCTTTCTCGCCCCTCTTCGGGGGCTTTTCTCTAATTCCTCTGTTTCTTATCTTCCTCATGTTTTATAGCTCCTTTTTTTCTTAAATTATTTTGCTATGTATGTATATCGCGTTATTTTTTTAATATATAAGCAAAAAAATCAAAAAAATATTCTATTTTTGCAAAATAATTTTTCTTTATAAGTTTTTTGCCCCGAAAAGGCATAAAAAGGCACAAAAAGCCGCTATCTCTCGATAACGGCTTTCGTTAATAGCTTTTTGCTTATGCCCTTCGTTCCTCACTACAGGTAAAGTAAAAAAATCTGGCGGCTCTCAGCCAGCTCCTCCAATAGGGCTCTGGCTCTGGCTCCATTTTTTTCTCATCCAAATGGCTAAAAGGATCATCCAATAATAAGAAGGCTTTCTCCTCCTGGAACATGGCATCAAAGATGGCCAGCTTTTGACAGAAACGGCAAAGGTCCTGCAAGCCCTCACTTAGATAACCCTGCTCCCGGCTTAAGCCTCTGTCCACAAAGCTAAGCTCCAGGTCCTCGCTCATCTGGAATTGCAGGGGCTCTGTGCAGATACTCTGAAAATACTTTTGGAAGGCTTCCAAAATAGGCTCCTTATATTGCAGGGCAAAACGCTCCTTGGCCATTTCCAGATAAGCTTTGGTCTTTTGCAAAAGATTGTAGCGCTTTTCCAAGGCCTCTCGCTCTTCTTTTTTCTGTGCCAAAAGTCTTTCCTGCTCTTCCAGAAAATCCAGATCCCGAACCTTCGCTTCTCTTTCCGCCCGTTTCCTCCGAATCTCCTCCCTTCTTTCCTCCTCTTCTTTCCGGAAAGCTTCCAGCTTTCTCCTGCTCTCCTCTAAGGAAGGACCTTCCTCCCATTCCTTCTGTTTCTCTTCCAAAAAAGAAAAGGCCTGCTCTCCCCCTTCCTCTTCCACGAAGCGAAGGAACTCTTCTTTTCGATCGGCTGCTTCCTTTTCTAAATCCTGCATATCTTCCAGCTTATGAAAACGGGAAAGAAGCTCTTCCAAGGAAGCAAAGCGGATTGCCTGTTGCTTTCTTTGTCTGACCTCTTCCTCTTCCTGCTTTTCTTGCCATGCCCGCTTTTTCTGTTCTCCGCTCCACCAAAGGAAGAAACAAAGACTTAGGGAAAGAATCCCCAGTAATAGGAATAGGGCTGATGGAAGTCCCAAGGGCATACCGAAAAGCTTTCCGAAGAAAAGAAGAACAAAGAGCAGTCCCAGTCCTGCCAAAGCGAAAAGTACTGCCGGAGATGTGCCGGACAGTTCCCTTTCGATTCTGACCTCGGCACCGGTATTCTGCACACTATTATTCTCCTCGCCGACTTCCGATACCTTTTCAATTTCCTTCTTTATAGAATGAATCTGCTCCTGAAGAGACTGCATTTCTTCCTTCCAAAGGAGAGCTTTCTTCTCCTCGGGAATTTCGGAAAAGCGATCCTGATAGTACCACTTTAAAGCATTTTCATAACGATACTCCGCCTTTTCCCATTCTTCCTTCTTCTGGGCATAGGACATCCACTTTCCTAAAGAATCCTTTTCCGAAATCCTTTGGCTAAGCTCCTCCTCCAGAGCCTTTCCCTCTTCCTTCCGCTTGGCTTCCTTTTCTGTAAGAGCAAGCACTTCCTTCTCTATAGAAAGAACTGCATTTTCCAAAGCCTCCTTGCCGTAAAGACCGGAGGACAATTCCTCCTCCTGCATCTTTAATTTGAAAATGTTTCCGGTGCGACGGTTAGGAGACAGGGCATTGATACCATCCTTGAGAATCGTCTGCACCTGCTGGAACTTCTTCATATCCTCCTGATCCTCAGCCACATTGCCAAGCTTGGCATGCATACGGGAGTTCATGGAAAAATGCAGATCCTCATGACTAATCATGCAAACTCTTTGGAAAGACTCTGCATCCAAGGAAAAAAGCTCTTCTCCGATATTTTCGGAATAATCCTTGGATTCCTTCCCGCTGTCCTCATCAAAAAGTCGGAAGCTGTCCTCGGACTTCTTTAAGCCGAAGCTTCTTTCCAGACGATAGCGCTTCTCTCCGATACGAAAAATAATCCGGCCGCCAAAGGACGCTCCCTGAAAAAGGCATATAGTGCTTCCTCTCATTTTCCTCCAAGTCCTGTTTTTCTATCTCCGAAACCCCATAGAACATCAGCTTAAAAAAGTAGATAAAGCTGGTTTTTCCGTAACCGTTGTCCCAGAGGAAGCTGTTCTTTCCGGGAGAAAAGGAAAAATCCGCATCCTTCCATTTTCCGAATTGGGCAATGTGGCATGCTTCTATAATCATAGTTCCCCTCCCTGCAAAAGCCCCATTCCTAAGGCAATGATTTCTTCCTGCTCTTCCTTGGAAAGATTATCCGCAGCGGCCAGCACCCGCAGAAACTCCCCCTTCAGGCTCTTTTCCTTCATGGCTTCTTCCCGATTCCAGCTAAGCTCGCACTCATCCCGGATTTCCAGGAAAAATACGCTGTCCTGAAGCTGTAATTGCAGGTAACGAAGATTTCTCTCCTGCTCCAATCCCTTCTTTCCCTTTAAAATAATGCGAAGGCTGTCCTCTTTGGCAATGCCGGCCTTCTCCATTTCCACTTCTATCTTTTTCAGACAGGCCAAAGTTCCCTCATCTTCCAAAAGCTCAATCTCCAAAATCCGGAACTCCCCTTGCTTAATGGGGATAAATTCCTTTCGGATTTCCTTCTTTTCTTCCTCTACCTTCAGATACAGAAATCCCCTTTCCCCTTCCTCGTCAAAGCCTCTTCCTTGCAGGCAACCGGGATAAGCCCAAAGGGCGCCATTATTTAACTTGCCTTCTCCCCCCTTATGGATGTGCCCTAGGGCGATATAGGATAGGGGAAGCTTTTCAAGATTTTTCAGGAAAATGCCTTCCTCCCCCTGAACAGCCTCTCCTTTGGACGTTCCCTGATACAGGGCACCATGAAGCAGGAGGATATTGCAGTCCTCCTCCTTTAGCTTTAGGAACTTGGACTCTTCCTCCGACTCAGATTCGCTTTTGCTTAGCGCTTCCGCTCCATGTGCATTTTCCTGTCCTACGGCTTGCTCGGCAGCTTGTCCGGCAGCCTGTTCAGCCCCTTCATCTTCTCCAAAGGAAATATCCTTGGTGTCATATTCCACACCCGCCAAAAGTAATCTGTCATTTAAACGGTATTTCTTCCCCTTTTCCGAAAAAAGAAAGAGATTTTTCGGCAGATTTTCCTGATAGCGGAAGGTATTTTCCGTGTCATGGTTTCCTCTTAAATAGAAGAAGGAAATCTCCGGATGCTCCGCCATAGTGGATAGAAAGAAGTCCATGGTTCCATGAGAAACCACCGGGCTGTCAAAAAGGTCACCGGCAATCAATATTCCCTGCACCTTTTTCTCCACAGCAAAGGACAGCAGCTCCTTCCAAGCCATAAGCTGCTTTTGTCTCCTATTTTCCGCCTCTTCCTTGGTAAAGCGGGAGCGAAATGCACTGTCCAAATGCAAATCTGCGGTATGAATGAGTTTAACCATAGGGGAATTCCTTCTTTCTTAAGTACTGCAATGCATCGATTACCGGTACGAAGCTTATCGTTTATTTCTCTATTGACTTCGTTATTGACTTCTTTAGTAACTTCTTTAATGATTTCTTTATTAATTTCTTTATTAATCTACTCGGTATACATCCTATTATAGCATCTCAATAGAGCGTTCCAAAATGCCCGTCATCTTTGCCATAGCCAGTCCGTAATTACAAATGGGAATATTCTTTCGAAGAAAGTCCTGATAACGACTCTCCACTTCTTTTTCACTAAGCATGCAGGCGCCGCAGTGAATCATTATCTTCACCCGCTTCTGTTCCTCCTCCGGTAAAAATCCCTTCCCCTCCGAGTATACAAACTGAAGCTTCTTTCCGGTATATTTTTCCAGCATTCGAGGGAGCTTTACTGTTCCGATATCTCCGCACTGCCGATGATGACTACAGCCCTCTGCAATATAAACCCTATCTCCATCCTCCAAGGTGGAAAGCACCGCACAACCCTCCAAGGCATAGCTTAGAAATCCCTTGTATCTTGCCATCAGAATGGAAAAGGAGGTCAACGGCATAGTCTTAGGAAGAATTTGATTCACTTTGGAAAATGCCTGAGAGTCCGTAACCACCAGCTTGATTTTATCTCCCAAATTTTCCAGAATCTTCGGAAGCTCCTCCACCTGGCAGACCAGAGGAATTCCATTATAATCTAAAATGTCTCGAATCGCCATTTGTTGCGGTAAAATCAGTCTTCCTTTCGGAGCGGATTCATCAATAGGCGTCACCAGTACCACAAAATCTCCCGGCTCCACCAGACCGTGGAAGAGACGTTTTTTCTCTTCCTGTAGACTTACTAAGGGTGCAAAGGCATTCTTTACTGCTTCTACTCCCTCCTTGGTTTCGGAAGACACTAAAAATATCCCCTGAAAGGGCAGATCCTTTTTCCGGGAAATCCGGTCCTCTATCCACTCCTCTATCCGCCCTCTTTCTTCGGAAGAAAGTTTATCCGCCTGGCTTAATAAGAGGAATGCAGGAATTTTATTTTCCTGAAAAAGTCTAAGGTAGGAGGCCTCTTTCCCCGGCAAGAAAAGCTCTTCCCCCTGCTCCTCTTTCCTTGCTAACAGAAAGTCCTTGGCAGGAAGAAATAAAAGGGCAATATCCGTTTCCCGAAGCACCTCTTTGGTTCTTTCCACCCTCATGCTGCCCAGCTCCCCTTCATCATCAAAGCCCGGGGTGTCAATCAAAAGTACCGGTCCCAAGGGCAAAATCTCCATGGATTTCCGCACCGGATCCGTAGTGGTTCCTAAGATTTCCGAAGTGAGAGACAGCTTCTGTCCGGCAATGGCATTAAAAAAACTGGATTTTCCCGCATTTCTTCTCCCGAAAAATGCGATGTGAATCCTTTCCCCCTGAGGGGTGTCCTGTAGACTCATCTTTTTCTCCTGTTATAAAAAGTCTTGGCTATAGCCCTACGCGCTGAAAGAACTTCCTCTACGTACAGACTGTAAAAAATCAAAAAAATTTTCTAAGCAATAAAGGTCTGAAATCGGGACACGCTCAAACTTCCCTGCATTCAGACCTTTATTGCCGAAGCTACTCCTAAATTATCTATAGCCTGTTATTTCTTTAGAAATAAAAGTCCCTCTTATTGGACTCGTAAATATTACTGATGTGATCCTTGGCAATGTCCCGTCGTTTTTCATTGGGGATGGTAAGAAGCTCTTTCTCGATTAAGTCTTCTCCGCACTTCTTGGTACCCTCACTGGCATAGTCGGTGAGGAACTCCGCCAAGGTCATAAGCGCATTGGGATGGCAACAGTTTTGAATCTGTCCGGATTTGCACAGCGCCATAAAGCGATCTCCGGTTCTTCCTTCCCGATAGCAGGCGGTACAGAAGGAAGGCAGATACCCAAGATCCATCAACCATTTTACCACCTCATCCAGGCTTCTCTGGTCGGAAACATCGAACTGCTCCGTATCATGGGGACGCTCCTCCTCGGAATAACCGCCTACAGAGGTTCTGGATGCGCCGGAAATCTGAGAAATACCGATGGATAAAGCTCTTCCTCTAACCGCTTCGGACTCTCTGGTGGAGATAATCATGCCGGTATAAGGCACCGCAATCCGAATGCATGCAATAATTTTCTCAAAAATCTCATCATCAATACCATTGTCAAACTGGCTGGGATCAATGTCGGAGGCTCTCTTCAGTCTGGGCACGGAAATAGTGTGGGGTCCTACACCGTGTACTGCTTCCAAATGCTCCGCATGCATCAGAAGTCCTGCAAACTCATAGCGATACTTGTCCAAACCGAAGAGTACGCCGATGCCTACGTCATCGATACCGCCCTCCATGGCTCTATCCATGGCTTCCGTATGATAACGATAGTCATGCTTCGGTCCAGTTGGGTGGAGCTGTTCATAGCTTTCCTTATGATAGGTTTCCTGGAACAGGATATAGGTACCGATACCGGCTTCCTTAAGCTTACGATAATTTTCCACGGTGGTTGCCGCAATGTTTACATTGACACGGCGGATATCTCCATTTTTATGATGGATACTGTAAATGGTTTTAATACTCTCCAAAATATACTCAATGGGGTTATTAACAGGATCCTCTCCCGCCTCTAAAGCCAGACGCTTGTGCCCCATATCCTGAAGGGCAATTACTTCTTTACGAATCTCCTCCTGACTGAGCTTTCTTCTGGCAATGTCCTTATTCTTCGCATGATAAGGGCAGTATACGCAACCGTTTACGCAGTAATTGGAAAGGTATAAGGGCGCGAAAAGCACGATACGATTTCCATAAAAGGCCAGCTTAATCTCCTCCGCCAATTTAAACATTTTCTCGTTTAAATCCGGTAATTCGCAAGCCAATAAAACCGAGGCCTCCCGATGGCTCAAACCATCGCAATGAACTCTGCCCTTCTCATCATATACCGGCTTTGCCTTTCCAGGATTGACTCTATATAAGCCCGGTCATTCTTATGCTCATCGGCAAACGCCAAAGTTTCCAGGATTTCTTCATGGGAAATAAATTCTTCTGCTTTAGTTGATTTTGGATTATAGATTGTACTCATAATACTCCCTTCTTCCGGTTCGACTTCCTTTTTAGAAAAATGTGTTTACGTTCCGTTCAGATTGGAAGGCATAAATGCTTTCACCTGATTAATAGACTATTTGATTTTTCTTATGCTTCTACTTTTTGCTTTCTTTTGCATCTCCTCTATCCACCAGAAGCTTGGCGCCTACAGACTCCATCCTTCGACTTAAGCAGGCACGACACTGAGCCGCCTCATCTCCGGTACAGATTTTGTTGTCATAGAGAAGATATTTTTTTCGCACTGCCGTGGGAGACAGATTGGGCATCAGAACATTTGCCCCTGCTAAAATTCCCAGTTCTCTTCCTCGTTTATCGATGGTTCCCAGAGCTGTGGTGGCGGGAATCAAGAGATTCGGTTGAATCAAACGTAGCATGGATAGGAGAAAGAGGGTGTCCTCCAAACTTCCCTGCTTTTTCCTTTGCGAAAAATGGTGCTGTGCTGGGGAATGAATGGGCCAATCCCGCACATATCCGGCTTGAATTCCTGTATAAAGTACAGGTCCTTCGCCAAACTTTTACTGCTCTGCCCCGGAGAACCTACCATGAAACCGCAGCCCACCTGAAAGCCGATGTCCTTTAGGTCCTGAAGACAACGCATCCTGTTTTGAAAGGATAATTCCTTTGGGTGGAGCTTCTGATAATGAGCTTCATCCGCCGTTTCATGCCGAAGAAGATAACGATCTGCTCCTGCTTGAAAATATTTTTCATAGGATTCTTTAGATTTTTCTCCAATGGAAAGGGTGACGGCGCAATCCGGAAATTCTTCTTTGATTGCCTTTACAATCTCTACAATCCGCTCATCCGTAAAGTAAGGATCCTCGCCTCCCTGTAAAACAAAGGTGCGAAATCCCAGTTGATGCCCTTCCCGGCAACAGTCCAAGATTTCCTCCTTCGTCAGGCGATAGCGCTCCACCTCTTGGTTTTCCCTCTGAATCCCGCAGTAGTGACAGCCGTTCTTGCAATAGTTGGTGAACTCGATTAATCCTCTGGTATACACCCCATTGCCGTAATACTCTTCGGTACAGTCCTTCGCCAGGTTCTTCGCCAGCTCCTCATCCTCTTTCGTCCTATTCGAAAGAATCAGCTCATATTCTTCCAAAGACAAATGATGGGTTTTTTGCAGCTGACGAAGCAAATCCGCTACTTTACTTGCTGGCATAGGCAGTTTTTACACTGATTTCCGGGATGTTCCCAATCTTTCCCGCCAAAGCGGAAATCGTGTCGTTGGGGGCATCCAGAGCGATGGATACAATGTTTACTCCCTTCTTCTCATAGGGCAATCCCATTCTCCCTACGATATAGTCCCCATATTCATGAAGAAGATGATTCAGCGTGTCCACGGACTCGCGATTCTCCACAATAATCGCCATTACCGCAATTCTGCTTTCCTGTTCCATAATTGAACCTCCTTTTAGATATAGTTCTGTTTGATTATTTTATCATAATGCCAGGGGAGAGGCTATAGGGGAGTTTATTTTTGGAGAATATTATCCGCCCCAGAAGTTGCCGTTCCTGGGGGATTTACGTACTGCATAAGTACTTCTATTTTGCATTTCCTTGTCCTATACATGAATCGCATCGGATGCATTTATAGAATAAATTGTGGCATGCTTCAAAGCATTCCCATATTTCTTATTTTGGCCCGCAAGCATTAGCACAGGAAGTATAAAAGCCTTAATGAAATACAGAATTGTCCAAATCACAGTGTTTTCGAATTGGTAAGATTTCGTTACAACTCCATAAAGTAAAGTAGAATTCAGAATCAAATTAAATGTTGTGGCCAAACTAGCAGTCATTAGATTCGTCCGTATTTCGGGATGATAAAATTTTACTGCATATAGGCCAAGTAAAGAAATGTTGTAAATACAAATCGGCTTATAATACAAATCGGCTTATAATCTTTCCTATAAACTACCAGTGTTTTTCGATTATAAAACAAAAACTTTTTTCTTACATAATGGGCTTCATTAATCCATACATGGCTTACAGCAGTAATTTCCGTCCAGGGCACAAGTAAATCTATTTTACAAAGGTAAATCCCTCCTCACCAATGCTACATTTCCAGCCTATAAAAGAAAATAATAAAATGAGAAAGAGACTGATTCCCGAAAGGATATAGTTTATCTCCTCCTGACCAATACTAACCATCCCTTGAAAAAGCTCCAGTTTCTCACCACTCTTCTCGGTAATAGTCCAAAGGAAAAAGAAGAGGAAGGATCACAACGATAAACAAATAGTAGCGATAATAAATACTATGAAACTTAATTCCTTTTTTCATCCTAAACGAAACTCCAACACTATGCCTTAAACCTGTCAAAAAGATCATGCTTCAATCCGAAACTCCAAAAGATGCCCTAAAAGCTCCTCCGCAGGTACAGCAAATTCCTCAGCAAGTTCTTTTAAACGCTCATCAATCAAGTACTTACTTTGTCTTTGATAACGCATTAATCTCTCTCCGTGGAGAAAACTTTCACTGATTCCATTAGGCTTTGCATCTAACTTCCGCATCATGCCGATGGAAGCTTCATTGTCCGCATCTACCCGTCCTCTATAGACGGACTCTCCGGTACGGCGCTTTAAGGCCTTCATCAAAAGTCTTAAGCTTTCTGTGCCGATTCCCCGTCCTTGATATTGTTTTTTCAAGGAAATGCACAATTCCCAAGGGCTTGCCTGCAGATTTCGGATTCCGCAATAGCCTAAGAATAGTCCATTAAATGAAAATATACTGTAATAGGCTCTATTCCTATAGTGGAAGCTGTTCCAAAGATTCTTTAAAAACCTCTGGTCGGAAAATGCCGCCTTAAAGAAGGAAGCATCATATTCCACTTCCATATACCCTTCCCTATCTTCCTCTGCAATTCCCAGCAGACAAAGGCTTTCTCCCTCCGCCAGAAGTTCTCCTTCCTTCGGTAAAATGCTTTCGTCAAAGAGAGGATGTCTCTCCTCCAGAACTTCTTCCTCCGCGAAATGAAGTTCCTCCTCTAGTGCAGAAAAGAGGCTGCAAAATCGCTCTGCTGCCCCTTCCTTCTTGTCACCCTGTTCAATTTTTTCGATTTCTTTTAAACCTTCCAATATTTCCGAGAACAACATCTGTTCCTTCAAGTGAATATTTCTGTCCTCCTTCAGTACCTTCATAGCCACCCCTCTCTGTAGGTCGCCGTCCCACGCTCTATAATTCTCCAAGCCTTATTGCCGGAGAATATTTCTATACCGAAAAGGCTATCTTTCTAGCTTTAGGATACACCCAAGAGTATGGGATTTCTACACTTTAGAGCATAAAAGTTTTTTTGCAATTCGACTAAAGGCTTAAATTATTTTTTTCATATTTTTTTAGAATTACAATTTTATAGGTTTTCTATGCCTATGAAATTCAAGAAATGAAGGGATTGTGAAGCAAAATCATACCTAGCTTTCATGCGTCATAGGTCTGAAAGGGGGTAATCTGAGCCCGTCAGTACTTGCTGAAAGCAAGCAAAGCGATGCTTGAAGTTAGTACTGCTACGTGGCGAAGTTAGCGAGAGCGTGCCCAAATTTCAGACCTATGGCGCATGGAAGCTTCTTATTTCTATTTACAATCCCTTCCTTTATTCCTTAGACATAGAAAATCCTTTGTCCCGCTGCCTTCTTCAAGCGATTCATTAAGGCAAATCCTACTCCTTCTTCGGAATAGCACTCTCCCAAAATCAATTCCACTCCCTCTTCATCTGCCTGCCGAAGCAGTCGAAACAAATTATGGGTCATGGATAGGGGTTCCTCTCGCCTACCTAAAATTTTCACCGTAAAACGACCATCCCCCTCATATAGGGAAGCAGTATCTTCTCCACAAAGAATCCAAATCTTTCTCTCTGGAGATACCGATAGTTCTTTTTCCCCATAAGAAAGGATGGCTTCCGCTATCAGCTTTTTCTCTTCCCCATACGGTATTTCATTTGCCTTTTGACTCTGATCAGAAAGCAGATTTTTCTTAAAGAGTATCATCTCCGCCTTAGGAGCATAATGCCGGTATTTCATGCCGGGTGCCTTTGGGGTAAATCCCTCTGCTATGCTCTTCCCCAATAAAGTCGGGTCAATGGCCACCTTTTCCCCTAAAACTTCTTCCAAATCCTCTATCGTAATGGCTCCCGGACGAAGCAGGGTGGGACAGTCTTCACTTAAATCCACAATGGTGGATTCCACCCCGATGCCCACTGCACCGTCCTCTAAGACGCCCTCAATTCTACCTCCCAAATCCGCCAAAACATGGGTAGCCTCTGTAGGACTGGGCCGGCCGGAAAGGTTTGCAGAAGGGCCGGCAATGGGGAAGCCGCAGGCGCGAATCAAGGAAAGGGTTAAGGCATTTTCAGGAGAACGAAGGGCTACGGTTTCCAGTCCTCCGGTGCTTTCCTTAGGCACAATGTCGGACTTTGGCAGTACCAGAGTTAAAGGTCCCGGCCAAAAGGCTTCCATCAGCTTCTTCGCCTTTTCCGGCAAAGCTTTCACCAAAGGGTAAACCTCTTCTATCGAGGAAACGTGCAAAATCAAAGGATTGTCGGAGGGTCTGCCCTTAGCGGCGTAAATCTTTTTTGCCGCCTCCTTATCCAAGCCGTTCCCTCCTAAGCCGTATACGGTTTCCGTAGGGAAAGCCACTAAGCCTCCCTGCTTTTAGGATCTCAGCGGCCTCTGAAATTCCTTCTTTTCCAAAGATTTTTGTCTTCATCCTGACGCCTCTATTTTAAGATGTTTTTTCTTCTAAATTCAGAATGGCCCAAAAGCCCTGGGGCTCTTGTCCCAGCTTCCAGGCCGCAACACCCTGAATGCCCTTTTCCCGGAGCAAACTCATCTTTGCTTCCATGGACTTTTTCATCCTCCATCCAGATTTCCTTTTTTTCTCATTTCCGTCCTGAATCACGCCATAGTATTGGCCAATATCCTCTTTCCACTCTAAAGGAACATTTTTTTCTGTAATCCATTCCTTCGCCTTTTTGATGGAAAGAGCCTCGGAACGGAGCTTTCCGTTTGCATCGGTAATCCAGACTCTGGTATAGAACGGCAGGGCAATAATTACTCTGTTCTTATCCATCTTCGCAGCGCTTTCGTCAATTCCTCGCTCCACGTAGCTTAAAGACGAAACGGAGCCGGCTTCCTCGGAACCTGCATAATGCTCGTCATAGCACATAATGACCACATAATCACAAATCTCTCCCAGCTCCTTGATATTGTAGTAAGCATTATAAGAATAGGGGACATAGCAATCCACGCTCAAAAAGAGATCCTCGGTACGGCAGGCAATGGAGAGCTCCCGCATAAACTCCAGATAATCTCTGGCTGCGCCTTCCGGTAAAAGCTCAATATCCACATTGATTCCGTCAATCTGCTTTTCCTTTAAATCCTTTACCAAATTTTCAATCAAAGCACTTCTATGCTTTGCCGCAGAAAAAAGCGCCTTGGCATCCACCTTTCCCGCATCAAAGTTATTCAGAGTAGCAAATACCTTCTTTCCTGCTGCATGAGCCTTGGCTACATAGTTGGCATCGCTATAGGAAATAAAGTTACCTGCATTGTCGGAAAGCACATACCAGGTAGGTGCCACAATATTGCTCTCTGCTGCATTTGGCAATAAGGTATCCAAGGTATTGTTGGCTTCCGGAGTGGTAATCTGATGGAAGGCCAAAGTGGCATGGACTCCCTCTCCCATGCTTTTGTGAGAATAAACCGGAGCCTGGAAGTCGGAGCTCTTTTCAATCTCCACCTCATCCCCTAAACGGCTGTTTCGAAGGTAGCCGATAAAGCCGTCCTTGGTTTCTACTTTGGACCACTTCTCCATTTTTTCTAAAACCAGAACCTTATCTCCCTTTTCCAGGTCCGTAAGGATAGGGCTCTTCACTCCCCCCTGCACACGAACCGCCTCTTTAGCCGTTAAAGTCGCCTGCTTTTCCTTGCCAAAAGCATTGTAAAGGAAAACTCTCTTATGCTCCGCATCCGTAAAGCTTTCTACTTCCAGGGCAGTATGGGACTGAATCAGAGAGAGGCTGAGGAAAATGTTTTTCCCGTCCACAAAATAGGGAAGCTTTCCATCCTTTCCCTTTTCTCCCGGCTGATAGATTTCCACAGAATCCGGCAGGGCATAGCGGAGGGTTTTCTCATCATCGTCATAATAAAAACGAATATTTAACCGCTTTACCACAAAGCCATAGGGGAGATAGACTTCCCCATCCTGCATTCTTCCCAGAGTCAGTACGGAATCCTCCACCTGTTTTTCATGGTTTAAATACAGCTCCACATTGTCTCCTGATACGGAAAAATAGCTGTTTAAGTCCGCTCTGGCCTTGGTGGGCATATATTTCTTCACATAGTAAAAAAGCCCTGCCCCGGCAAAAAGCACAATAAAGCAAAAAAAGATCAGAAAAAAAGGAAGCAGGCTCTTTCCCTCACTCTTCCCCCTTTTTCTGCTCTGTCTTTCTCTTAGTTCTTCCATTCCTTACCCCTTCTAAACTTTTATCAGCACGATTCATTATTCCAAGGAAACTATTTTATTATACAAAAATCCCCCCTTTTCCCCATTAAGAAAAGGAGGCATTTTCCTTAATTCTTCTCTTCCAATCGTGCCAGTTTCTCTGCCTGATCCTCGGTAATCAACGGGTCAATTAAGAGATCCAGATCTCCGGAAAGCACCGCATCAATGTTGTAAAGAGTAAGCTTAATTCTGTGATCCGTTACTCTTCCCTGAGGGAAGTTGTAGGTACGAATCTTCTCGGAACGGTCTCCGGTTCCCAACTGAGAACGCTTTTCCGCCGCATTTTCCGACTGCTGCTTTTCCAACTCGATTTCATAAAGTCTAGCTCTCAGAAGTCGCATAGCCTTCTCTCGGTTTTGCACCTGAGAACGCTCTTCCTGACATTCTGCCACAAGGCCTGTAGGCTCATGAATCAGTCGAACCGCAGAAGAAGTCTTATTGATATGCTGTCCACCTGCTCCGGAGGAACGGAAAACTTCCATGCGCACATCTGCAGGGTTAATCTCCACCTGCACATCCTCTACCTCCGGCATAACCGCCACCGTTGCGGTGGAGGTATGGATTCTTCCCCCGCTTTCCGTCTCCGGTACACGCTGTACTCTGTGTACCCCGGACTCATACTTCAAACGGGAATAAGCGCCGTGACCGTCTACGATAAAGACCACTTCCTTTAAACCCCCAAGGCCTGTTTCATTAAAGGAAACCAACTCTGTCTTCCAGCCTCTTTTTTCCGCATAGCTGGTGTACATTCTATAAAGAGAGCCGGCAAATAAGGCCGCTTCCTCTCCTCCCGCTCCTCCGCGGATTTCCATTACGATGTTCTTATCATCATTTTCATCCTTAGGTAAGAGGAGAAGCTGAATCTCCTTGGTAAGTCTCTCCTGGTCTTCCTTGGCCTGCTGCAACTCTTCCTTGGCCATCTCCAGAATTTCCTTATCCTTCTCATTGTCCAAAAGGGAAAGAGCCTCCTCTTCGCTTTGCTCCGCTTTTCGGAAAGCCAAATAAGCCTTGTAAATCGGCTCCAGGCTGGTCTGCTCCAAAATCAACTTTTTATACTGACTAATGTCGGAAACCACCTCCGGAATCGTCAGGTTATGCATAATTTCTTCGTAATGCTTTTTAACTTCTTCTAAATTTTCAAACATCCTTTACTCCTTGTAATGGAATTTTCTAAAAATGGGATTCTTTAAATAGCATGCACTTCTAACGGATTTTCCTCCTTAGACTATGCACTCGCAAAGGGAACTATAAAGCAAAAAGCCTCCCCCTGTCAAATGGGATTTCCCCTTGACTCTATGCTACATTTTCGTATAGTGATAAGGAAAAAGAAAATCGTTATAAAGGAGGAAACTATGAAGGTTCAAATCGTTGGCAGTCATCTTTGTCCGGGATGCAGAGAAATTCTGGAGGAAATGAAGAAAAGAAATGTAGAGGTGGATTTTGTTAATATTCTGGAGGACTTCCCCTCTCTGAAATATTATCTGATGTTACGGGAGCAGGAGGACTGCTACGCAGAGATTCGGAAGCAGGCTCTTCAGTCTGATTATCCTGAAAATGGCAGACTGGGCATTCCCTGCATGATTCTTCCGGATGGAAGAAAGTTCTTGGATATGGATGAGGCTATCGCGGCTTTAGAAGCTTAACTTGAAAAAGGGCTAAAAAATCAAATAGCTTCGTTATGCAATATAGGTCTGAAGTGGGGCACGCTCCCGCTAGCCTCGCCCTGCGCGGTGAAGGACTGCACTCGCTATAAGAAGACGCTCTGACACAGTGTGGGGCTATAATTAGGGCACGCTCCCGCTAACTTCGCCTTCGCAGCGGTACTAACTTCAAGCTTCGCTTTAGCTCGCTTTCAGTAAGAACCGGCGGGCTCAGATTGCCCTTATTATAGCCCCACACTGTATCATTCGCTTCAATTATTGATTTTACAGACCTTCACTTCGCCGGTCTTTCGCAAGTATCGGGCTCAGACTGCCCCTTTTTCAGACCTATACTGCATAACAAATATTTACAATTATGATTTTTAGCCCTTTTTCTTCTTTACCGCTTCACAAATCCTCTTTAGCCCCTCCTCCACAATACTTCTGGGACAGGCTAAATTCAGGCGGATAAATCCATCGGAATGTTGGACAAACATATTGCCTCCTTCTAAAAGAACGCCGGCTTCATACGCAAAGAAGCGGGGAAGCTCTTCCTCCTTCGAAAAGTAGGCGCTTAGGTCTACCCAGGCCAAATAAGTTGCTTCTGAAATCTGCATTTTCGCCTTCTCTAAATGCTCTTCCAGATAGGACTTCGTAAAGGCAAAGTTGTCATCCAGGTATTCCTGTAATTCTCTTAGCCAGGGCTCTCCCTTTTCATAGGCCGCCTGGGCCGCGGCAATACTCAGAGGATTGTCAAAATTATAATGCTTATTGTTCCAAAGCATCCTCAGTCTTTCTTCCCGAATCAAAATATTGGAAATCATGAGTCCTGCCATATTAAAAGTCTTGCTGGGCGCCATGCAGGTCACCAATTTCTTATAATCCGGCATTATCTTTCCCAAGGGGATATGCTTTTGATTTTTCCGAAGTAAATCGCAGTGAATCTCATCGGAAATCACATACAAATCATTTTCTTGAATGATTTTAGCCAGTTTCTCCAATTCCTCTTCTCTCCATACCCGACCTGTAGGGTTATGGGGATTACAGAAAATAAAAAGCTTCGCCTCCTTAGCTTTCTTTGCAAAGTCATCATAATCTATGCGATATATTCCATTTTCATTGATTAAATCCGAACAAAGCACTTCTCTTCCGCTTGCCTTTGCCGCATATTGAAAAAAAGCATAGGAGGGGGTGAAAAAGAGTACCTTCTCTCCCTCTTTACAAATATGCTCTACCAGCTCATATAGAGCCAGAATAATGCCGTTGGACATCACCAGCTCTTCCCTTGGAAAACTGAATCCGTATCTTCTTTGACACCAGGAAAGGAAGGCTTCATAATAGTCCGGTTCAAAAACTCTGGTATAGCCGAAAATCCGTCTTTTCAACCGTTCTTCTATTCCTTCGATGACCACATCCGGCGTAGCAAATTCCATATCCGCCACCCACATACGGATAAATTCCTCATCCTTATAGGGAAAGCTCATGCTTCCGTCATCATGGAAAATATACTGGCGAAAGCCGTCCGTATTCAGGGCGTTGGTGTGTCGTCTGTCAATGATTTCATCAAAATTGTACATGATTCGCCTCTTTAATCCATTTCTCTGCCATAGGCTCGAATGCCAATATCCCAAGCAATTTCCTACTGCGTTTTTTCACAGCACTTTTCCACTGCGCTTTCCCACAGCACTTTTCCACTGCACTTCTTGTATTGCTATCCCGGCAAATTGTTCGGACTTACATTCTCCCCTTTTCCACCTGTTCCTTGGCTAAAACCGCAGCTCCCAGAGCTCCGGCATAGCGGGCATTTTTATGGGAATGAATGGGCTTTCCGATTTTCTCCGATAAAATTTCCTGAAAATAGGCCGCTTCACAGAGCCCTCCGGTCAGATAGACCTCCGGGCTTTGGTCTCTGAGTCTTCCCAACATTTGCACAACCTTTCCTGCAACGGATTGCAGGATGCCGTAAGCAATGTTGGCTCGTTCAATTCCCTGTCCCACTAAGGAAATTACCTCGGATTCCGCAAAAACCGTACACATGGAGCTGATTTTTACTTCTTCGGTATGCTCCTTGGCAAGAGAATTCAATTCCTCCATGGAAATGTTTAAACGGTTTGCCATAACCTCCAAAAACTTCCCTGTTCCTGCAGAGCACTTGTCATTCATAAAAAACTCTTCCACGGTTCTCCCCTTACAGGTAATCACCTTGGTATCCTGACCGCCCACATCAATCACGTTCATGGCTTCATTACCAAAAAGAGCCATGGCTCCTTTGGCATGGCAAGTGATTTCCGTCATGGTTTTTCCCGCAAAAGCCACTGCATTTCTGCCGTAGCCTGTGGCAATACAGGCATAGTGCTCTTCATCCATTGGCTCTTCCAATCGTTCTCCAATGGACTTTAAGGCTTCAAAGCTACTCCAGCCGGTAGGCACGGAAAAGGCTTGAAGAATCTCGCCTTTTCCGTCTAAAACCACCGCCTTTCCTGCTGTGGAGCCTATATCAATTCCTAAATATTTTCTCTCCATCTTCCCTTTCCTATACTAAATCCAAAAAGGAATTACAGCATCTCGATAAATGCTGCCACACGGGTATTTAACTGTCCTACATCAGACTGAGAGTAGTCAGTTTCTACATTCAAGTAGGGAATACCCTTTTCTTCATTTACAAAGCGACGAATCTTATTGGTTTCAATAGCATAGGTATGGCAGGCCTGCAAGGTCATATCCAGAACACCGTCAGCATGATATTCCGTAATCATCTCATCTAGGCTCTTAAAACGATTGTGGTTTGGTGTCATAACGGAACAGCCGATTGCCAAGTATCTTCTGGAAATTGCCTCGTAGATGTCTTCAGCATTTTCATCCACCTGAATTCCGATAGCTTTTTCTCCTGTGCAGTTCTCATAACCTACAACCACACCGCCATTTTCCTCTACGGCACGAATTACCTTCTCGGTAGCTCCGCCGATAGGACAGCCGGTAATTAAGATACGGGGGCGCTTCTCAAAATGCTTGCCTGCCTTATATTCCTCTTCGGTCTTCTGCTTCAGGGCAATCACTTCCTCAGCCAATGCCGCTCTGTCAAACTTAAAGGTGGAGCCGTAGAGCACCTTAAAGACATCATAACCGGAAATCGGTGTGGGGTCATGCTTCATTAAGCCGTAGAAATCCTTTAATGCCTGATTTGCCCGGTTATTGACTCTGGTAGCTTCTCTAACCATCTCATCGGTAATTTCCACCTGGAACTTCTCGGAAAGATAATCCTTTAAGCGGATAATCTCGTTACGATAAAGCTGAACCGCCGCCTCTGTCTGCTCGTGGGGCAGGCGAAGGAAGAAAACATCCTTGAACTCACTCATCAGTTCATACATTTTCTTCTTTCCGTCGCAGGTACTTTCTCCTACAACCACATCGGAAAAATAAAAGAAGGGACACTTATCGGTTTTTGCAAAGCCGTAACTGGACTTAATCAAAGGACAAAGGTTCTTGGGAAGATCCTTCTCCGCCTCTGCAATGGTTTCATCGGAGGTGGAACAAAGAGACACGCTGGCTGCTCCTGCCGCCATGGCGATTTCCTTAGGAAAATAAGTGCAATAGGATCCTACAATGGGCTTTCCCTGATCCTTCCATTCCTTTACCATTAAGAAGGACTTCTTTCTCTGCTCCGCAAAGCTCTCAAAAATCTCTGGTAATTCCTGTACAAGTTGCATGTTTAGCTCCTTTCCAAATAGACGCAAGTAAAATATATTGTGCTACAGCTCCTCTTCCCTCCTGACAAAGGAGAGAAACTGTTGTAACCTTTCCTGTTTGGTATCGGAAAAAAACTCCTCCGGCGGGGCATCCACCTGAATCTTTCCTTCTTCCATAAATAAAATCCGGTTGGCCACCTGTCTGGCAAAGGAAATTTCATGGGTGACAATAATCATGGTACGCCCTTCCTTCGCTACCTCCTGTATGGTGGCTAAGACTTCCTTTACCCACTCCGGATCCAAGGCGGAGGTGGGTTCGTCAAATAAAATCACCTCCGGATTCACCGCCAATGCCCTGGCAATTCCTACTCTTTGCTGCTGTCCCCCGGACAGCTTGGACGGATAGAAGTCCATTCTATCCCCCATCCCTACTTGCTCTAAAAGTCGCTTGGAAATTTCTTCCGCCTCAGCTTTGGGCATCTTTTGTACCTTCGTTAAGGCTTCCATAACATTTTCCAAGGCAGTTTTATTCTTGAAAAGGTTGAACTGCTGAAAAACCATGGAAGATTTCCGCCGTAAAGCGTATACCTCTTCTTTTGTATGGGACTTAGCATCCACCCTACATTCCCCGATGCGAATCTTTCCTTCGCTTGGTACTGTAAGGTAATTTAAGCAACGAAGCAGGGTGGACTTTCCCGTACCTGAGGGACCAATGATGGCTACAATATCCCCTTTATGAATCTCTAAGGAAATATCCTTTAAAACCTCTGTGCCTCCCGGAAAGCTTTTGGACAAATGTTCGATTTCTATGAGCACTTCTTTCTCCACGGACTGTCCTCCCTACTTCTATGCTTGTATCTATTCCTACGCTTATGTCTTAGTTCTCAATTTTGTTTTACTTTTCGATATAGCTAATTACTCCACAGTAAATCCAAGCTCGCTGTAAGGAATGATATTCTTTGTCATGTCGGAATACATATATTTCTCTACAATCTTCGCCACGGTTCCATCCTCCAGCATCTCGGAAAGAACCACATTTACCTCATTTCTTAAAGCCTTGCCCTCATCAGTCTTGGCAAAGTAGTAAGCAACATCGTTGGCATAAAGACGCTCATCCAAGAAACGAAGCTTATTGTTGCTGGCATTTTCCCACTTATAGACTGCGGAGTCCGTAGAAGCGAAGGCATCCAGTCTGCCTAAAGAACATCCTGATAACCTGCGGAGCCATTCTCTCCTTCATACAGAGTTACGGTAAAGCCCTTTTCCTGTCCCATTCTTTCAATGGTCTGCTGAGCTGCCTGTCCGTTTAATACGCCAACCTTCTTATCCTTCAAATCATCAAAGGTCTTAATGGCACTGTCTTCCTTAACCACTACGCACTGTGCATCTCCGTAGTAAGGTACGGAAACCAAATACTTCTGCACTCTGTCAGCATTTACCGCATAGCAGTTTGCAGCCACATCCGCTCTCTTCGCATCCACCTGTCCGAAGGTTGCTCCGGAGCCGGTAGCCTGCATGACGTCAATGGTCCAACCGGTTCTGTTACCAATTTCTTTCCAGATTTCCGCATCAATACCGGTCCAGTTGCCCTTGTCATCAATTAAGCTGTAGGGCTCTCCGCCACCGCTGGTCGCCACATGAACAGTTCTTCCCTTGGTGATTTCCACCTTGGCACTATCACTGCCTGCCTTCTCTGTAGCTTTCTCACTTTCTCCTGCCTTCTCCGTAGCTTTCTCGGAAGCAGCCTCCGTAGCCTTCTCACTTGCTTTCTCTGTTCCTGCCGCAGTTGTTGCGGTCTTCGCTCCTCCGCAGGCATTTAGTGCCAATGCAGCCAAGGCCAAGGCAATCCATAAATTCTTTTTCTTCATTTTTCTTCCTCCCTATACAAAAGTTTCGCTTTTTACGCGATAGCCAAGTTTTCTTTGATTTTCTAGTAAGCTTCCTTCAGTCGCTTCTCCACTATTTTCCGGAAAAAATCAAAGAAACTGATTACAACCCAGTACACCAGCATTACCGCCCCGTAGACTTCAAAGTATCGGTAGCTCTGAGAGCCCTCCGTTCTGGCTGCCCCCATAATATCTGGAACCCCCAGCATAAAGGCCAGGGAACTGGATTTGATCAGATTGATAAAGTCATTAAAGAGGGGTGGTATAGCCACACGAATTGCCTGAGGCAAGACAATGCGGTATACCACCTGAAAGTGAGTCATCCCTAAAGACAGAGCCGCTTCTTTCTGTCCTTCTTCTACAGACATCAGGGCTCCTCGGATGCTTTCTGACATAAATGCTCCAACATTGACACTCAGCACGAAGGCCACAGCGGAAATCGGTGTCATATCTCTTACCAAGACACTGTAAACCGCCAAGCCGAAGTAAAAGAAATACAGCTGGGCAACAATGGGGGTTCCCCGCATAAAGGAAACCAAAAATTTACATAAGGGATTTAAAATCGGAACCTGATAATAAGAAATAACGGCAATCAAGATGCCTAAAATCAGGGAGAAAAAAATGTTGCGATTAAAGCGATTTCCAGGGTTACGGGAACCTTCATAAAAATCTTCGGAATTACAGAAAAAAAATAAGAAACATCAAACATTGCGCTATCCACTTTCCTCTATACAAGCCTTAAAATTCGCGGCAAAAAGAATATTTTTCTTTTCATAGGATAAACGAAAATGTATAGCATGACAAATTCTGAAAACTTATAATTCGCCATAATTATAGGAAATTTAAATATGTATTTGTATGATTTCCCTCATTGAAAAAGAGAGCCTATCGGCTCTCCTGAAGCTGATATCTCTCTTCTGTATACCTTTATCTGTCTGCCTCTTATGCTTCCTCCGCCAAAGACCTGATAGACTGGGCATATTCCGAGGGAGACATATCACATTCCTTTTTAAACTGTCGGGAAAAATAATGAATGGAGGAATAGCCCAGCTGGTCAGCAATCTGGGTAAAGTTTAGCTGTCCCTCTCGAATCATCCGCTTTGCGGTATCCACTTTCATTTTATGGAAGAGCTCCATCACCCCCATGCTTCCCACCTCCTGAAAGAGCTTTTGCAAATGGGAGCGTCCCAAAAGCATATCTCTGCAAATCTCTTCAATCGTCAGCTTATCCTGCAGTCTTCTTTCCAGATACTCCACCACACTGTTATAAAGCTCCCGTTTTCGATTTCCCTTTTCCACAAAATACTCCGTACTTCTCCCCGGCAAGGGCAAAGAAAAATATCTTCTGTACAGGGAAATCAAAAACTCCGCCAAATACTGCCGAATCAACTGTTGCCCGCCGAAGTTCTGCTCAGAAGAAAAAAGTAACTTCTTCTGGTACGGCTGATCCATTCTTCCGCTGAAAACATTGCTGCCTTCCTGAATGATTTTCGATAAAATCCGCTTTTCCTGCTCCGTAACCGAAAGACATTTTCTGCGAAAATGCCAAAGGGCAGGACTGTGACAGTAAAAGCTGATGACCACAAGGCTTGGGGCACTCTTTCCATTGGTTAAGACATTATGAAACTCATTGGGCTCATGGAATAAAAACTCTCCTTTTTTGAGCGGAATCTCCTTTTCCCCGGCAATAGCGATGATTTCTCCGGAATCCACGCAAACAAACTCCCAAAAAAAGGGTGCGCCTCTCCGGGAAAAGCAAAGTCTTTATGGTATTGAAAATAATGAAGAGAAACCAGTTCTTGAATCTCTATAGAATCCTGTAGATACACGCTTTCGTAATCCATTCTTACCTCCCCAAACTTGCCTTCCCCCCTAATGCCGTCTACCATCGCCATACTATTCGATTATACCAATTAAATCGCCAATCATGCAAATATATATTCCCATTTTTTATGCTTTTTGCACTAAAATACGGGATAGATTTAGAAAATATACAGAGGAGCAGCATTATGGGAAAAAGAACAGGACAATTAACTCTTCCCGGAGAAGAGAATTTTTTTGAAGAAACCAAGGAGCTGGTGGAGCGTTTGGGAGCGGATGCCATCAGAGACAGTGACGGCACCCATTTGGATCCAAAAAGCAAAACCCTGCCGGTTAAAATTTACAGCACCTATTTTGTAGCCAGAGGGCACAATGAATTTGCCAAAAAGCATCCGGAGGAGTGTCAGCAATTTTACCTGATGTCAAAGCCTCTAACCGCCTATTCCTCCCACTTGGAAATCCCCTATATGGAAGGCTTCTTTCCAAAGCAGGTAAGTCCGGACTTTGACCATGATCCGAAAAAATGGTGGGAGCTTATAGACCGTAGTACAGGGGAAGTGGTAGAGCCCTCCCTTTGGAGTTTAAAAACGGAAAAGACGGAGGAGGGAAATCAGTATCTCCTGATTCTGGAAAATGCTCTTCCCTTCCATCGTTATACCCTGAGCTTTTTGGCCTATGCCCTTTGGGACCCCACAGAACTTTATAACCACATTACCAACCAATGGGGAGATAAGCCCGGAGACATCCCTTTTGACATTCGGAAGCCCCACAGTAAGACCTTCGCTAAATCCTGTCTCAGCCAGTGGCTGGCAGAGCATCCGGATACGGATGTGGTGCGCTTCACCACATTTTTCTACCATTTTACCCTTCTCTTCAATCATGAAGAAAAGGAAAAATATGTGGACTGGTTTGGCTATGGAAACACCGTTTCCACAGATGCTTTAGAGGCCTTTGAAAAGGAGTACGGCTATGCTCTTCGGCCGGAGGATTTGGTGGACGAGGGATATTTCAACAGTACCTTCCGCATTCCCGGCAAGGCTTATCTGGATTACATGGATTTTATTCAACGCTTTGTTGCAAAGGAAGCCAAGGAGCTGGTGGAGCTTTGCCATAAAGAAGGTAGAGAAGCCATGATGTTCCTGGGAGATAACTGGATCGGTACAGAGCCCTATGGAAAATATTTTTCCTCCATCGGCCTGGACAGCGTGGTGGGAAGTGTGGGAGGAGGGGCTACTCTCCGTCTGATTTCCGACATTCCCGGAGTCCGTTATACCGAAGGGCGTTTCCTTCCCTACTTCTTCCCGGACAGCTTCTCCCCCGGTATGCATCCTGAAAAGGAAGCAATAGAAAACTGGATCAGTGCAAGACGGGCCATTTTCAGAAGTCCCATTGACCGCATCGGTTACGGCGGATATTTAAGCCTGGCCTACAAATTCCCAGCTTTTTTGGACACCATGGAAAAGGTGGCGGAGGAATTTAGAGAAATTCATCAGGAAGTAAAGGGGCAGAAGGCCTACAACAAATGTAAGGTGGCCATCCTGAATGCCTGGGGAAAAATTCGCTCCTGGCAGGCTTACATGGTGGCTCACGCCCTGTATTATCAGCAGATTTACAGCTATTTCGGTATATTGGAAGCCCTGTCCGGTATGGCGGTGGAGGTGGAGTTCCTCTCCTTTACCGATCTTTTGGAAAATGGTATCCCAAAAGACATTGATGTCATCCTGAATGCGGGTGATGCAGGTACCTCCTGGTCCGGTGGAGAAATCTGGCAAAATGAAAGGCTTTGCACCATGCTGCGGCAATTTGTCTATGAGGGTGGCGGCTTTATCGGTGTGGGAGAACCCTGTGCTACGCAGTATCAAGGCAGCTTCTTCCAGCTTTCCGATGTCCTCGGTGTAGAGAAAGAGCTGGGCTTCAGCCTTTCTACAGACAAGTATTTTAAAACTGAAAAAACCGCTCACTTCCTATTGGAAGACTTCTCCAAAGAAGAGCTTTCCTTTGGGGAGAGTAAGAAAAACATTTACGCAACGGAAAAGGATACAGAGATTTTGGAATACAGCGACGGTTCTGTACACCTTTCTGCCCATGCTTTCGGAAAGGGACGAGGCATCTATATGGCAGGACTTCCCTACTCTCCGAAAAACACCAGGCTTCTTTTACGAGCACTTTTATACAGCTGCGGTAAGGAAAATGAATACGCTCTCTACCAGGCCACAAACCCTAACTGTGAAGTGCATGCCTATCCGGAAAAGGGACTGCTTGCAGTTTTAAACAATAGTCAAGTGCCTCAAGATACCGGCTATTATGACGGAAAGGGAAGGCTACAGGAAGTCCATTTGGAAGCCGGGGAAATGCAGTGGCATAGGGCAGAAAAACTGTAAACTATATACGTAAAAGAATAACAAAAAATAAAGCAGAAAAGTACATAACATGATAAGCCGGGACAGCACGCAGTCAAAAGGACAAATGCTTTACACAATCGTATAAAGATTATTTAGGAAATTCTCCCTATACTTAGAAGAAAATAACAGATGTTTTTGTTTCTTCTATATAATTCATAAAAAATAAGAAGAAGCAGAACAAAAAGAGGAAATCCCCTATAGTAAGCAAGGGATTTTTCCGGAAAACGGAGGAAAAAATGAAAAGAAAATTATTGTATCCCATCGCCGTAATGGCATCCTTAGCCCTTGCGCTTACAGCATGCGGCGGCAGCCAAGCAAAGGAAAGTGCAAAAGATGAAAAGGGCGAAAGCAAGGCTGATGCAGGTAGTGAAGCTGCAAAGGCTGATGCTTCCGCACAGAGTGGAGACGGATTAGTATACTGGTCCATGTGGGAAGCTACAGAGCCACAGGGACAGGCTTTAAAGGAAGCGATTGACGCTTTCACCAAGGATACCGGCATTGCCGTAGATGTGCAGTTTAAGGGAAGAACCGGAATCCGTGAGGGATTACAGCCCGCACTGGATGCCGGAACCAACATTGACCTTTTCGATGAGGATATCGACCGTGTAAACAAGACCTGGTCTGCTTATCTTTTAGATTTAGAAGAATTGGCAAAGGCAAATGACTACGAGAAAACCGCAAATGCCGGCCTTATCGCGGCTTGTAGAGAAGTCGGCGGAGGAACTTTAAAGTCTATTCCTTACCAGCCAAATGTATTTGCTTTCTTCTACAATAAGGCAATCTTCGATGAAGCAGGCATTAAGGAAGTACCAAAGACCTGGGAAGAGCTGGATAAGGCTTGTGCTTTAATCAAGGAGAAGGGCTATGCGCCTATCACCAGTGATGACGCTTATATCTTAAGCAGCTTCGGATACCACCTGTCCAGAATCAACGGCTATGAGAAGGCCTCTCAGATTGTGAAGGACGGAAAATGGGATGATCCTTCCGTTCTTGCAGTAGCTAAGGCTTATGAAGACTTTGCTAAGAAGGGCTATTTCTCCGAGAGCATTGCTTCCAATGTTTGGCCGGCAGGGCAGAACCAGGAATTGGCTGCAGGAACTGCCGCAATCTACTTAAACGGTTCTTGGCTTCCAAACGAAGTGAAAGACATTGCCGGCGACAACTTCCAGTGGGGATGCTTTAGCTATCCTGCAGTAGAAAATGGAGTAGATGGCGTTGAAGCGGCAAACTTCGGAGCACAGGTATTGGCAATCAACAAGAATTCCAAGCATGCTGAAGATGCATTCAAGTTAATCACCTACTTCACCAAGGGTAAGTACGACCAGAAGCTTTCCGAGATGTCTTTGGGAATTCCTGCAGACAGCGACAATAAGGAATGGCCTGAGATTTTATCCTCTGTAAAGCCTGTTATGGAGAGCTTAAAGACTCGTTATCCATGGGCAGCTTCCGCAGAAGATAATGCGGATATGACTCCGATCTTAAAGGAGAACTTCACAAAGCTTTGCGGTGGCAGCATCACTGCTGAAGAGTTTGTAAAGAATTTACAGAAGTAATGAAATAGTAAAACGACATTTGACGCTGTGAAAAAAGGAAATCAGGGCCCTCCTCTAATCCGGGGAGGGAAATGCCCTAAAACTTCTTTTTTCACAGCCAATTTTTTAGGAGGCTACAGTGAAAAAGAATTCTGCTATACTATTTGCCTTTGTCAGTCCTGCGGCAATTCTCTTTCTTTTGGTGTTTCTTTATCCCATCCTGAGAACCTTGTGTATGAGTTTCTTTAAGATCGACGGGGTAACGGATACCTTTTCAAAATGGCAATTTGTGGGATTGGAAAACTATCAAAAGCTATTAAGCACCACCCTTTTCCGGATTTCTATGGGAAATCTCTTCCGGATTTGGGCTTTGGGGGGAATCCTGGTGCTCAGCCTTTCCCTTCTTTTTGCTGTAATTATAACCTCCGGCATTCGTGGCAAAAGCTTTTTCCGTGCCATGATTTATCTTCCCAATATTGTTTCTGCGGTAGCCTTAGCCACCATGTGGCTCCAGTATGTTTACAGTCCAAAATTCGGCTTACTGAAGAGCTTTTTCACCATGCTTCATCTGGATAAACTGGCCAAAATCCAGTGGCTCAGCAATGACCATAAGTTTATGGCTCTTTTGATTGCCTATTGCTTCGGTATGGTGGGCTATCATATGCTGATTTTTGCCAGCGGTATCGAGAGAATCAGCGGAGACTACTTTGAAGCTGCCACCTTAGACGGCGCCAATAGACTCCAGCAATTCCGACACATTACCCTTCCTCTTTTAAAGGGAATGTTCCATACCAATATCACCATGTGGTCTGTCAGCAGCGTAGGCTTCTTCGTCTGGTCCCAGCTTTTCTCCACGGTAACGGCGGACACCCAGACCATTACTCCTATGGTCTATATGTATATGCAGATTTTCGGAGCGGGAAACAGTGTTACGGAGCGAAATGCGGGAATCGGAGCCGCAGTAGGGGTTTGCTTAAGCCTTTGCGTAGTCCTAATCTTCCAGCTTTGTAACCGCCTTTTCCGGGACAAGGATTTGGAGTTCTAGATTTGCTGAAAATACTATCGCTAAGATTCTAAAGTATTTTCCGTTATAAAAAATCTTATTCCTAAATCCAGGATGTCCAAATCATTTTTTCAAAAGTCCGTAAAGCTTGTCTGTATAAAAGATAGAATAGGAACGTAAACAAGAAGGAGAAACAGTATGTCATTCTTTTCCAAAGAAAAAACTTATAGAGAACCCATACGCTGGCAGAAAGAGCTGCGTTTAGCCCCTGCTTATCTGCTGCTTTTGATTTGGATTTTCTTCACCGTGATTTTGCTGGGCTGGGTGGTTTTGGCCAGCTTTTCCACCACCAAGGAAATCTTTGCCAATAAATTGCTTGCCTCCGGTTTTCACTGGGAGAATTATGAAAAGGCCTGGGTCAATTCCGATGTATCCACCATCTTTTTTAACTCCCTCTTTTATTCTCTGAGCTCCGTTTTCCTTTTGGTTTTGGTCTGTGCACCGGCAGCCTATGCCCTCTCCCGCTTTTCCTTTAGGGGAAATCAGCTCATGCAAAATGCCTTTGTGGCCTCCATGGGTGTACCGGTGGTCATGATTGTTCTGCCCCTCTTTGCCATGGTGGCAGGACTGGATATTTTAAATCATGTGATTCCCAACAAGCTTACCCTGATTTTTCTCTATGTAGGCATCAATGTACCTTACACCACGATTTTCCTGATGGGATTTTTTGCCAATATTTCCAGAGCCTTTGAAGAGGCTGCTGCCATTGACGGTTGCCCTCCCGGAAAATGCTTTTGGCAGATTATGCTGCCTATGGCACAACCGGGCATTATCACTGTCAGCATTTTCAACTTTATCAATGTCTGGAACGAGTACTTCATTTCCCTGATTTTCGGAAACTCCGACCAGGTGCGTTCTGTGGCGGTTGGACTCTACTCCATGATTAACTCCATGAAATATACCGGAGACTGGGCAGGGATGTTTGCCTCTGTCATCATTGTCTTCTTACCCACCTTTGTACTCTACCTCTTCCTTTCCGAGCGAATTATTGCCGGAGTAACCGGAGGCGGTGTAAAGGGATAAAAAAGGAAATACTTGCAGCGCACAGCTGCAGTTTTTTCCTCATGCTATTTTTTGAAAAGGAAGTCCTATGAAAAACAAATTAACAAACGAAGAATTGCAAAATGCCCTTTCCCGATTCACTTTGGAGGGAGAGGTAAAATCCTGTATCCCCTACGGTTCGGGGCATATCAATGATACCTTTTTGGTGGAAGCCGGCAGAAACTATATTCTGCAACGAATCAACAGTGAAATCTTCACAAAGCCCAGGGAGTTAATGGAAAATGTAGACTTGGTCTGCCGCTTTATGACGGAAGAAATCAAGAAACAGGGCGGAAATCCGGAGCGGGAAAGCTTGCAGATTATCAAAACCAAGGACGGAAGCCTCTATTACGAAGACGAGAAGAAGAATTTTTTCCGAATGTATCTCTATATTACCGACTGTAAGGCCTTTGACCTTGTAGAAAAACCGGAACACTTTTATGAAAGTGCCTATGCCTTTGGACATTTTCAAAAGCTGCTTTCCAACTTTCCCGCAGAAAAATTGCATGAGACCATCCCCCACTTCCATGACAGCCCACAGCGTTTTCAGCATTTTCTGCAGGCTGTAGAAGAGGATAAATACGATAGAAAAAAAGATTGTGAAGAGGAAATTCAGTTTTTCCTCTCCCATGAGAAAGACTTGTCCTATGCTTTGGCGCTTTTGAAAAAGGGAGAATTGCCTCTAAGGGTAAGCCACAACGACACCAAGTTAAACAATGTACTCTTTGATGCTAATACGGAGAAGGCTCTTTGCATCATTGACTTGGATACTGTCATGCCCGGGCTTTCCATCTTTGATTTTGGAGATGCCATCCGCTTTGGTGCCAACACCGGAGCAGAGGACGAAGAGGATTTGAGCAAAATTTCTCTGTCTCTCCCCCTCTTTTCCCTCTATACCAAGGGCTTTTTAGAGGCCTGCGGAAGCTCTCTTTGGGAGAAAGAGATTCTTTCCCTGCCGGAAGGCGCAAAGATTATGACTTTAGAATGCGGAATGCGCTTCCTCACCGATTATTTGCAGGGAGACAGCTATTTCCATGTAAAGACCGGGACATAATCTGGATCGTGCCAGAACACAGATTGCCCTGGTAAAGGATATGGAAAAGAAATGGACGGAGATGAAGGAAGAAGTGAAGAAATATCTTCCTTGAAGCAAAAAGGAGCTACAAAAAATCAAAATATAAAGAGATTTTCGGCAATATAGGTTTGAATGAGGGGTAGTCTGAGCCCGATACTTGCGAAATCCGGCGAAGTGAAGAACTGTAAAAATCAATAAGTGAAGCGAAAATGCAGTATGGGTCTATAATAGGGGTAATCTGAGCCCGTCAGTACTTACTGAAAGCGAGCAAGCGAAGCTTGAAGTTAGTACTGTAAGGACAGACTTTTCATTAGAAAAGTCGTCCTGATACAGACCAACTTCCGAAGGAAGTTGCTTTGCAAAGCAAAGTGAGCAGTGGTTAACATAAACCACTGCTCAGTCAAGGCGAGGTTAGCGGGAGCGTGCCCCGATTATAGACCTATACTGCATTAGAGCGCATCTTTATAATAAATACAGTCCTTCAATACACAGGATGAAGCTAGCGAGAGCGTGCCCCAAATTCAGACCTATATTGCATAGAAAATTATTTTGATTTTTCACAGATCCTTTTTATCTCCAAATAAACCAAACAAAGAGATAGCCGGTGCCTGCCGCGGCCAGGGTAAAGGGGATTCCGATTTTCATAAATTCGCCGAAGCCTACTTTGTAGCCCTCCTGCTTCAGCATTCCTACTGCTGTGATATTGGCACTGGCTCCGATGGGAGTGATATTTCCGCCCAAAGTTGCTCCGGTTAAGAGTCCAAAATACAGAAGATAGGGTTCAATCTGTAAAAGCTGGCAAATACCGGTAATGATGGGAAGCATGGTTGCCACATAGGGAATGTTATCAATAAAGGCAGAAAAGATTACGGAACCCCAAACAATAATACTGTACAAAAGGAAAAGATTGTTTCCTCCCAGCTTTACGATTCCTTCCGCCGCAAGGTCTATTAAGCCCACATCGGTAAGGCCCTGAATCACAAGGAAAAGCCCCATCAAATCATAAGAGTTTCTCTATCTACAGAAAGCAAAGACTTCTTGAGATTTTCCGGCATTTTCTTCACATGAAAATCCACCGCCATACAGATGACAGCGATAACGCAACAAATCAAGCCGTTAATAATACCGGGAGTATTGGGAATGAAGGAGGCCACAATCAGAGAAACCACCACCCCGATTAAAGCAATACTGGGAAAATATCCCTCTACCTCGGTTTTTTCCGTAGCCTCCACCGGCTGACGGAATTTTCTAAACAAAAGCATCATAATCGGCACGGTCGCCATAGCTCCCAGCTCTACGGAAAAGAACATTCCCGGTTTTCCCTTCATAAAGAAAAACTCCATGAAGTTCATCTTGGCATAGCCCCCCAACATAATGGAAGTGGTATCCCCTACCAGGGTCGCCGCTCCTTGTAAATTGGAGGACACCGCAATGGATAAAAGCATGGGAACCGGGCTGATTTTGATTTTCTTACAAATGGCAAGTCCCACCGGGGCAATCATCAAAACCGTAGCCACATTGTCGATAAAGGCGGATACTGATCCTGCAAATAAGGACATCAAAATGATAACCCACATCACATTGGAACATTTATCCAATATAATCTCCGCCAGACGGTTGGGCATCTTAGATTCAATAAAGTAATACACGATGACCATGGTTCCGCCAATCATCATAATCACATTCCAGTTAATGACGGACAGGAGGTAGAGGGGATTTCTCTGTAATATACCTAATCCCACAAAAAGGAGGGCCACCGCCCAAATGGCATAGAGCCTCCATTCCTGTTTTACAATCATCACCACATACATGAGAATAAACAAAATCAATGCAATACTTTGTAATGGCATCCCTACTGCTCCTTTACTCTACAATATCCACTCTTACTACTTTGTTTCCTATACTACTGTTTTGTAGTCGTTTTATGGTCGCTCTATGATCGCTTTATGCGGATTCATCTAACTTTCTTACCCTAATACTACTAGGCAAAGAAAAAACTCCCGCAAAGCAGGAGCTGTTTTTCCTTTGTTATGCTATTGTGCCCTAAGCTATTAAGAATGTCAAGAATTCTCTTCTTTTTGATACTTTGCACCATTTCCAAAGGGGAAAGTTCCCTCTCCTACCCCTTTCAGAAAATGATACTTGGCAATACCTAAATCCACCATGTCCATATCGTAGTTATCCGGCACGGAAGCTCGAAGTTCCCCATGCTCATAAAAGAACTTCGGCTTTTGCTTATTTAAAGCACTGGGCGCTAAGGCTACCGCCTCCATCCCCTCCTGAATCCAATGAGGGTAGGAATCCTGTCCGGAAATGCGTTCATGCCAAGGCTTTTTCTTCATAGGGAATAAACTGCCGATCAGCTTTCTACCGATTCCCTCTTCTCCACTGTGTCCAAGCGCAATTACCGCCTGAATATGCTCATCCTCCGGATAGCAGAAGCTTTCCCGGTCAAAGGTTCCTCCAACCCAGCAGCTCCCTATTCCCAGCTCTTCCACAAACAGGACCAGCTCTTCCCCATAGAAACCGATTTTCTCCCGAAAATGGGCAAGCCCGGCATTTCCCTTTAAGAGAATCAAACTGCGAACATTTTTAAAAAGTCCGTAGCTTTTTCCGAAAATCCTGAAATGCTCTACTGCCGTCTTCTTCAAATTCTATCGTAAGTCCTGTTTCCAGATTGATTGCAGAAATTTTATTTTGAATCGCCTCCATTTCCTCCTCGGAGAGAGGGGCCGGAGTAAAAAAATACGATGTGATTTACGATGTAGGGATTGCGTCTGTCATGCTTTTTTTCTTCAAATAGCCTTTCTTTTTTTAGAATTTATTTCTTTCGTTTTCTTTCAGCTTTTATAGCTATTACAAAAATTTATTACCGACTTTTATGACCAAGCCTTGTACCGGCTTCTTCTCTATTTTCAATAGCCAAAAACACCCTTCCTAGTATAGAAAGTTTTTTACAAAAAGCAAGGGAGAGGATGTACACTTCCTCTCCCTCTTTTCCATATTGTATTTCATTTCCGCTTACCACGAAAATATGCCCGTACATCCTCAGCAGATAAATATCCCTCTTCTTCCCCGGAGCGCCTTCCTTCATTTAGTTTACACATAAGATGTAGCATTGCTTTCGTCTTTTCAAATTCCTCTTGCTCTGCAATATCTCGACAGTTTGAAGCCATACTCTCCCTCCTACTCTGCTTTTAACAATGCGCTTACCAATGCAGGAATCGCCGCAAAATCCTCTTCCTTTGCCGTCCATTCCGCCCGAATATTTTCAGGAATGACATTATAGCCTGCTCCCTTTAAGGACTCCTGTAAAACCTTCACAGACTCTCCGCTCCAGCCATAACAGCCAAAGGCCGCTGCCTTTTTCTTCTTAAACTTCAGCTGCTTTAAAAACTCAAGCCATCCTGCCACAGGAGAAAGAATGGAATTTGCCACCGTAGGAGAACCTACTGCAAGGGCTTTCGACTTAAAGACCTCCGTCATTACTTCATTTTTATCCGACTTGGAAATGTTAAAAACCTTCACCACAGTATCCGGACTTTGCCGATGAATCTCCTCCGCAATGCTGTAGGCAATCTTTGTGGTGCCCTCCCACATGGTATCAAAGGCAATCGTCACCTGATCTTCCTGATAATCCTGAGCCCATTCCGCATATTTTTCCACAATCTGCATAGGATTGTCCCGCCAGATGGCGCCATGGGAAGGAGCAATCATCTCTATCGGAAGATTTAAAGCCGTAATCTCCTCCAGCTTTTTCCGTAAAATCGGAGCGAAGGGGGCCACGATATTGGCATAGTACTTCATGGCTTCCTTCATGAGAACGCATTGATTTGCCTTATCGTTAAAAAGCTCCTCCACCGCATAATGCTGTCCGAAGGCATCCATGGAGAAAAGGATATTGTCCCCGGTTAAGAAAGTTGCCATGGAATCCGGCCAGTGGAGCATCCGCATTTCCAGGAAAATAAGCTTCTTTCCATTTCCGATATCCAAGGAATCCCCGGTCTTAACCACGTGGAAATTCCAGCCCCTCTTGCCATACTGTCCTTCAATGCTTTTTACCGCATTTTCCGTACAATAAATCGGCACATCGGGAATCTCTTCCAAAATAGTGGTAAGGGAGCCGGAATGATCGCACTCCCCATGATTTGCCACAATAAAATCAATCTTTTTTAAATCAATTTCCTTTTTCAGATTCTCCACGAAGTCAAAACGGTGGGGTGTCCAAACCGTATCCATCAAAACCGTCTTCTCTTCCTCGATGAGATAGGCATTTTGGCTGGAACCGTTGATGATAGAATAATCATCCCCATGAAAATGCTGTAATTCCCAGTCGATATAGCCTATCCAACTGACATTTCCTTTTACTGCTTTTCTCATCTTGTTCTCCCAAAGAATTCTCTTATGTACTCAATATGTTCTCTTATACCAAACTGATTAACAAAGCCATTTTGAAATTTCCCTTTGCTGTTACTGCATGTCGACCTGCCTTGGCAAAATGGAACTCTTCTCCGGCATGAATCACGTGGTCCACGCCCTCATACTGAATTACTGCTTCTCCTTCCAGAGCAAATACCATAGCCTCTCCCGGAGCTGCGTGCTCGGAAAGACCGGTTCCCTCTGAAAGACATCAGCACAAACTTCATTTTCTCATTGTGCATCAAATCCATGTTTACAATCTTACCCTCCTGATAGGGGAGTAAGTCTGCCAAACGAAAAACCTCACCTGCTTTTACTGCTTCATTCATAAAATCTTCCCTCCTTATGGAAATTTCTGTGTACACTGCGCCCTTTTCGCTACGGATTCCCACCGGTTTCTCCACCGGGGTAAGAATGGCCTGCCCTTTGGAAAGGAACTTCCCTTCTCCTTCTCCATAAACTTCTATCTCCCCCTCAGCCACGAAAATCAGCTTATGATAGGGATAAAGCTCTGCACTGATATCCGTCCTCTCCGCCATGGAAAAATAAACGACGGCGTTTTCTCCCGGATGAATCTGCTTGGATACTGTACAGCCTCGTACCGGCGGATTGTCTCTTGCTATGGAAAACACTTCTCCGACTTTTTCTTTCATAAGCCTCCTTTCTTTGCCGAAGGACTTTGATTTTGAAAATGCTTTAAGCTTTAAAAACATTGCCCTTGAAGTCTCTTTAAGCTCTAAAAAATTTGCTCTGGAAGCGCTTTAAACTTTAGCTTTATAAGAGGCTTGCATCTTTAAATCCTTCTTACAAAGTCTATTGTATACAATATAGAGAACTTATTCGTTGCAAATGCAACATTTTAATCCTATTAAACTATCCCTCAAAAAATGCTCGATGGCTAATTTTATTCCTCTTCCTCCTCAAGTAACTCATGCTCATGGATGTTTTTCCCTGCTCTCATATCTGCAACTCTTCTTTCCAAAAGACTTGTATTTTCTGATCCGGTCTGCTTCCATTTCCAAAGAGCCGTTCCGAAAATGAGGGCATAGCCCACAAAACTATAAACGTCCGGAACTTCCCCAAAAACCACAAAGCCTAATAAAGCCGCAAAGAGCACCTGAGAATAGTCAAAGACGGATATTTCCTTGGCCGGCGCATAGGCATAAGCCTTGGTCACAAAGATCTGTCCCACCGCCGCACTGCAACCTGCCAAAATCAAGTAAATGGTCTGTTGCACAGTCATAGGCTTATATTGCAGCACAAAGAACGGAAGCAAAACCATCACCGAAAACATGGAAAAAGAAAAAACCACTACCGGGCCTTTCACGCCACCTAAGCCTACCTTGCGGACAAAGGTATAGGCCGTTCCCGCCGAAAACCCACCAAAAAGTGCCACCAGTGCGGGAAGCCCCACGATTCCCTGCCCGGGCTTCACCACAAAGGCTGCTCCCAGCAAAGCTAAGAGTACGGAAACAATCGCCATCTTATTGGGTTTTTCTCCCAAAATAAAAATAGACATCACTATGGCAAAGAAGGGCGCCATTTTCTGTAAAATACTGGCATCCCCCAGCTTCAGATACGTAATTGCCCAAAAGTTACAAGAATCCCCAAGGTTCCAAAACAGCAACGAAGCAACAAAGGAATTCTAAGCTCCTTGGGTACAGAATAACGTATTCCCTGTTGCCGCATCATCACAAAGGCAATCAAAGCCGCCACACAATTTCGAAACATTGCTTTCTGCATGGTAGGCAGATCTCCGGAAAGCTTTACAAAAAAAGCCATTCCCGCAAAGCCTGCCGCAGAAAGGATTATGGAAATGATTCCCTTTATTTTACGGTCTTTTTCTACTCTGATTTCTTCTTTCATTTATACTACTCTACTTTCCCTTTTATTTCATAATCCACCGGATAGCCTTTTCAATTCTTCGCTCCACTTCACAAAAATGGTTTCCGGGATTTTGCTCAAAATTCACACAATAGCCCGAGGATTGGTAGTACTCTACCAGTTCCCAGGTTTTTCTTTCTATTGTGGACAAGACGGCATGCTTAGTCTTCGCTTCCTCAGTTCCCAAAGAAAGATAGAGCCTCTCCGCTTTGCTCAGCATTTTCTTCTCCTTGGCAAAGGAAACAAAGTCCGGATACCAAAGAGAGCCGGAGACAGAGGCAATCCGAGCAAACAAAGCGCTTCGATAGCCTGCATATAAGGCAAAAAGCCCCGCCAAAGAATACCCTGCCAAGGCATAATAGCACGGCTCTTCTCCAAGAATTTCTACCGCCTTCGGAATAATTTCCTTTTCTAAAAGGGACAAATATTCATCCGCCCCGCCGATAAAATCCTTTTCTGTATTAATTAAAGCAGGACTATCCCAGGGGCACATATCCTTCTGCCATTCCAAGTTATTGATACAAAGAAGCGGAAAGCTAAAGTACTCCTGCCCTTTTAAAAGCTTGACTACCGCCTCTTCCTCTTCGGAAAAGCAATGAAGAATCAGTAGAGGAGAGGATTTTTTCTCTTTCTTTCCTTCCGATTCCATAGTCTTTCTTTCCATATCAAACTCCAAATCAGCTTTCGGCTGAGCTAAATTCTTCTCCACCATACTTTCAAGCGGTTGATACAGTGTCGCTTTCTTTCCCTCTACGAAAAAGGAAGATATTTTCAGCTCTTTCTCCATTCCTATTTTCTCCATTCCTATTTTTTCCATCTCTGCTTCCCGCACATCCGGCTTCTACATCTCTGACTTTACATCCCCGGTTTATACATCGCTGCTTTTGCATCGCCGGCTTCATATCCTCGGCTTTATATCCCCGGCTCCTGCATCATCGGTTTCTGCATCCCCGTTTTTTGCATCTCCGGTTCATACATATCCGGCTTCTGCATCTCTATTTTCTGTGTCTGTTTAAGCATCATTCTCTAACCACTCACTATACTATAGCATTGTTTTCCTTTTCGAAATACAAATCTAAAAAAAGCCGGAAATCATGGGGAAATTTGTAGATTGCCAGCTCATTTGTGCTAAAGTAAAAAAATACTAAAAATCAAAGTCATGATTTCTTTAGCAAATATTCTGCTAAATATTCTAAGTTTAATTTCAATGCTACAAGATTACTTCATGATGAACTTACCAGATAAGAAAGGGGTTACTATGCAGAAAACCATATATCTTGCAGGAGGTTGCTTTTGGGGGGTAGAGGCCTATTTTCAAAGAATTCCGGGAGTGCTTTCTACCTGTTGCGGTTATGCCAACGGAAACAGCAGAAATCCCAGCTATAAAGAGGTTTGCCACAACAATACCGGCCATGCGGAAACCGTAAAAATCGACTACGATCCGGAGCGCCTGCCTTTAAAAAATCTCTTGCGCTATTATTTTCGCATTATTGACCCTACCAGCTTAAATAAGCAGGGAAATGATGTGGGCACCCAATACCGCACCGGTATTTACTATGTAGAGGAAGCGGATAAAGAAATTATCCTGAAAGCTTTAAAAAAAGAGCAAGAGCAGTACAGCTCTCCTTTGGTAGTGGAAGTGCTTCCCTTAGAAGCCTTTGACTCTGCGGAAGAATACCATCAGGATTATCTGAATAAAAAAATCCGGGAGGCTACTGTCACATTTCCCTTGCCCTGGCGGATGAGCCCTTGATTGATTCGGAACAATATCAGCCTCTTTCCGAAGATGAACTACAGGAAAAAGCTGACAAAAAGACGAATACAATGTGCTGGTGAATAGTGCTACAGATCGCCCCTTTGAAAAATGTCTATTGGGATACAAATGCCAAAGGGCTTTATGTGGATAGAGCCACCGGAGAGCCTTTATTTTCCTCCAAAGACAAGTTTCACTCCGCCTGCGGCTGGCCCAGCTTTGCAAAGCCCATTGCCGGAGAAGTAATCCGCTACCTGGAAGACAACAGTCTGGGAATGCGTAGAATAGAAGTCCGTTCCCAGGGTGGGGACTACCATCTGGGTCATGTCTTTAATGACGGTCCAAGAGAACTGGGCGGCCTCCGCTACTGCATTAACTCCTCTTCTGTCCGCTTTATTCCCTATGAGGAAATGGAAAAAGAGGGGTATGGAGAACTGAAGAAATATATATAAAAATCCATCTTCCTTGCCTTAGTTGCCGGCGCAACTAAGTTTCCTCCAGTCCCTATACGCTCTACATTCCATCTACTCTTCAAATCATATTGAAACGAAAACAAAGTATGATAAGATAGTAAAAATTAATGTTTAAATAGTACGGAACAAAAACAGAGACGATAAGTAAAATCTCTTAAAGAGGAAAGGCAAGGAGGGCGAAATGAAAGCAAAAAAACAATTCATTTTAGTACTATTCCTTCTCCTTAGCTTTGTTTTTCTGTCTTGTGCAAAGGCAGAAAAAGAAGCTGGCGGGACGGACAAAACAGGGGCAGAATCCGGTGATTCACAGGAGCCGCAGAAGGACAGCGGAGAAGAAAAAGAAGCACAAGCTGAAAGCACGATTATAGGAATGCCCCATATCCTTTTAGAAGAAATCGGAGAAAGGCACACAGATGCAAACTATCATTATCTGTATAGTATAGAAAGTACTAAGTTACACCTGAAGGAAGAGGGTGAGGAATTTAATGCCCTGAGAAATGCCTTTGAAGCCTATAACAAGGAAGTAGAAAACCTATATCAAAAGGATTTTGCGGAACTGGTAAATACCGCTAATACTTCAGAAGAGGCCAAAAGGAATGTGGCGAACTACTTAGGAAATACTCCTGAAGTAAAGACCAATAGTGATGTTATTCGCGCAGACAAAAGCATCGTCAGCATTTTAAATTCCAAATCCATAGATTACACCGGAAGCGGAAGTGAGTATCAGTACTATTCTGTGAATTTTGATAGTAAAAGCGGAAAACGACTGGCATTTTCCGATGTGGTAAAAGACAGGGACAGCTTCTTTGCTTTGGCAGAAAAAAGAGCGCAAGAATCCGCGGGTACGGTGGTGGAATTTCCTCTTGCACTTTTACAGAATATAAAAGAGAAGGGAGATGAACTTACCTGGACGGTAAATGCGGAGGGCGTTTCCCTATATTCCGATATCGATCTTACCGGCCGGTCTCTTAAGTCCCCCAAGGTTCTTACCGTATATTTTGATGAAGGGGAGAATATATTTTCCGAAGAATATACAAAGACGGAAGAGGACTATGTAATCCCACTCTTTGACAATATGTATCTGGATTTAGATGTGGAGGGAAGCGGAAAACGGGAACCCGTTTATCTGAAAAAACAGGAAGAAGAGGGAATGTTTTATTTGGATCTTTCCATCGTTTCCGGCAATAGAGAAAGTGGAGCTGTGGAAGGCATTGACGGAACCCCTTATCTTCTCAAAAAGTCCGGAAAATACTACATTTACCTCTTTAAGGATGAAGAAGACGGGATAACTTTACTCTATAGAATCGACCTCTCCACTATGGAATTAAAACCGGAGGAAAACTGGAATGTCGACCTATCCGCTAGAGAATACTACTTTAAAAATGTAAACAATATCGAATACACACATCTTCTCAAGGAAAATTTTACGGATGCTAAAGGGTTTTGCGGAGCAGAAGACAACGGCTTTCTCAGTACCAATACTGTCGAAATAGACTGGTTGATTGATGCGGAAGCTTATCCAAAACCCAATGGAAACCGATACAAAATAAGCAGCAATCATGTTATCCAGGCTATTCAAGATGTTCCGGTTCAAGAAGTAGATACAAATGGAAACGTGCTAAAAGAAGGAACTATCCCCGCAGGTTCCTATCTCCTACTGATGTATACGGATAATGCCTCTTACATGGATATGCGCATTGTTGATGAAAAATATATAGACAATGTAGGAAATGAGGACTTCAGCATTTTTAACCTAAATGATTTTAGTCAATTCCAATACAATGGAACTTGCTACCGAGTACCAGTTGAAAGAGATACGCAGAATTGGACTTTAAATATCAATGGAAAAGATGAAAATGAACTCTTTCAGGGAATGCTATATGTTGGCTAATCTTGGCTAAGGTCAACACATGCCGGTTCTGATACAATCTTAAAGATAGGAAAAAGCAGAAAATAATAGCTTGGGAAAGTTGGCAGAAGACTTTCATACCAACGATCCCAAGCAAATGCATTCGACAATACTGTCCAATAGAGTAGCAGAACTTAAATCTACCGACTTTATGCAGAAAGGAGACAAAAATATGAATATTCTTTTAGAACGTTATCGCCAAGCTGCCCTGGAAGAAGGCAGAGAAGAAGGCAGTGAGAAGTTAGCACAATTAATGGGTATTTTAGCGGAAAACGGTAGACTGGAAGATATCAAAAAAGCTTCCAAGGATAAACTCTACAGAAAAAAACTCTTTCGTGAACTGAACTTAATGTAGAGTCAGTTCTACTATCGTGCATATTTTTTACAGTGCCCCAAGCTCAATCTCCCTTAAGCTGTGCTTTTCTACCTGTAAGTTCAGTCCTTCTCCTTGGAAGCTGATTTCCTTAGCCTCTGCCGGCAGCTCATAAAGGGTGCCGGAAAGAACCTGCTCTCCATCATTCGCAAAAAGCTCAAAAGAAAAACGATCCAGCAAAAATCTAAGCGAAAGCTCTTCCGAGCTTCCCACGTAAATCCTTCTTACTTCACAAATACTGGCCGATCTTCCTGCATGACTTCTATCCACAGTCAAAATTCCCGATACAAAATCATAAGTACAGAGGACATAGCTCTCTCCTTGCTTTGCAAATTTCATTTGGAAGATACCCTTACGTTCAAAACTGTTCTTCGTTGCAGAAATCTTTAGACTAAGATCCAGTAACTTCCCTTCTAATTCTGCAAAGCTTTTCTCTTCATTTTCACAGGAAATCTCCAACTCTACCCTATCTTTATAAAGCTTCTGAATTTCCGAAATAGGACGCTGGCATAGCCTATTTCCCCGGAAAAACAGTTCTCTGGGAAAAGACATTTGCCCATACCACTTAGCATTCTCAGGAGCATTTCCACCGGCTTCAGGAGCCTGCATCCAGCCTACCATGATTGTTCGTCCATCCTTTTCCATGGTCTGAGGCGCATAAAAATCAAAGCCTAAATCCAAAGCCTGGGGCTTTGCATTTTTCATGATCTTCTCTATCAAATCTACAATACTTTCTTGCTCCGGCTCTATTTTGGCCTCCTCCCCCACAAAAGCAACGGTACAATTTCCATTCCTAAACAAGGGACTTGTATTTTTCATATTCATGACCGACAGAGAAAGCACCGGACGGCCTTCCAAGAAAAAGAAATCCGGGCACTCCCACATCCCGCCGAAGCTTCCGTCATTTTCCCTTATCGTATCTAAATACCGCCACTCCACAGCATTTTCCGAAGCAAATAGCAGAGCCGCTCCAAGATTATCACTCTTCTTTCTTGCTACGGTTACCGCATAATATTTTCCGTCTTTTCCAATCCAAAGCTTTGGATCACGAAAATCTTCAATCGTAAATTCTTTCGGCAACTCCTTTTCTGAAATCACCGGATTTCCCTGGAACTTTTGATACAGCCTTCCGTCTCCCCTTGCAATGCATTGGGTTTCTCTACGAACGCCATTTTTTCCGGATAAATCCATAGAATAGTCCGGAGCCTTGGTATAATCCGCCGTATACATGATAAGATGCGAACCATCCTTATCCGTAATGGCTGTTCCGGAAAATACCCCGGTTTCATAATCTTCATCCGGTGCAAAGCTTGCCTCATGATATTCCCAGTGAAGTAAGTCCTTGGAAGTCCAATGTCCCCAATGCATCGCATCCCATCTGGTGCTATAGGGATTGTATTGATAAAAAAGATGATACTCCTCTTTGTAAAAAGAGAAACCATTTGGATCATTGAGCCAGCCTATTGCAGGACTTAAATGAAAGCCCGGTCGTTCCTGTCTTTGGATCTCTGAAAAGTGCGCCTTTTCGAAAGAACGGGCAAGGGATAATTTCTTTGAAATTTTATTTGATATTGGATTCATGCGCCTATACGACTCCTTCCACCTTCACGCCCAGCTTTTCCACTTCCTTTTTTTCTTTCTCTGTAAATGTCTTATCCGTCACCAGCGTATCAAATTCCTGAATGGAGCAAATCTTCATCATTGCCTGCTTCTCAAATTTGCTGGCATCTGCCAATAAAACTGCCCGCTTGGTCTGCTGCAAAACAGCCTTCTTCAGCGCCACTTTTTCCAACGTGGGAGTACTCAGCTCCATCCTGTCATTGATGGAGGAAGCCCCCAAAAAGGCGATATCAAAGGAATAATCCTTCAGCTGATTCACTGTATAGCTCCCCAGAGCAGAGCCGGTACTTTTCTGGATTTCTCCTCCGCAGAAAAAAATCCTTCCCTTTCCGCTTTGCAAAACCCCGGCAACCATCAAGTCCGTGGTGACCACAGATAATCCCTCCCGCTCTTTTAATAAGAGAGCCAGCTCCCTGTTGGTTGTTCCCGCATCCAAGAAAATCACTTTAGCATCTTTGATGAGTTCTAGAGCCCTTTGGGCAATATGCTTTTTTGCCTCAATATTCTGCACTTCCTTTTCCTGATAAAGCACCTCATCCCGTAAGATAGCACCACCATGAAAACGCTCTATCCTATTCTTTTCTTCCAGATATTTCAGGTCTCTCCGAATAGTCATTCCGCTGACGGAAAACTGCTTTGCCAAATCATCCACGGAAACGGAACCATCCTTCTCTAAGATGGACAGTATACTTTGCTGCCGTTCTCCTGATAACACCTTTTCTTTTTTCATGATTTCTCCCCTAGCTCATTCCGGTCCTTTTCTCCGAAAACATCTTAGCATATTTTATAAAAAAATGGCTTAGCTTCCCGAAAGAAACCAAGCCATTTATCCTCAAACATTTATCCTCGGAAAATTAGTGCATAATAAAGCTCAGAATAATTACTTCCAAACATCCTACTGCCCAGATAATGGTTGTGGTGATGGACCAAACACGAATCTGATCCTTTGCCTCACTTACCCCAAGAGTTCTATTTACTACCCAGAAGTAGCTATCATTGAAATAGCTGAAGAAGCAGGAACCTACGCAACAAGCCAAAGCGGAAACTACAGGATTCGCTCCGGTGGCCAGGATAATCGGTGCGGAAATACTTGCCGCAGTAGTCATGGCTACGGTTCCGGATCCCTGGATAAAACGCATTACAGTGGAAATAACGATAGGAAGCAGGATAATCGGTACATTCATAGCGGTGATTCCCTCTGCCATATAGGTTCCCAGACCGGAATCCTTAATAATCTGTCCCAATGCTCCACCGCCACCGGTTACCAGCATAATGATTCCTGCAGACATCATTCCCTTTTCCATGGAAGAAAGGATATCCTTACGGCTCATATTTTTACCAAGAATGAAAATAGCCGTTAATAATCCGATTCCAACCGCAACGATAGGCTGTCCCAGGAAAATCAGGATATGGAAAAATCCGTCAGTTAACTTCATTGCTGTAAATACGGTATTCATTAAAATCAAGATGACCGGTAAAACAATGGGGAGGAAGGAAGAAAATGTAGAAGGAAGATTCTCAGAACCCAATTCAATGGATTTTCCGGATTCCACGCTACCCGCCTGTGCCTCCACAAGCTCATCATTTTCATTAATAACCCAGTTTAACTTCTTAGCGATATACTTTCTGGCATAAAGAATCGCCACAATGGTCATGGGAATGGAGAGAACCAAAGCCAATAAGATAAACTGTCCTGCATCCACACCGAAAATTCCGCAAACGCCCAGGGGTCCCGGTGTAGGAGGAACCATGGTATGGGTAATTACAAGACCTGCTGCAAGAGCCACACCCAAGGAAATCAGGGATTTCTTGGTAACCTTGGAAATAGCCTTTGCAATAGGAGACAGAATAATGAAACCGGAATCACAGAAGATAGGAATGGAAACCAGGAAACCGGTAAAAGCCAAAGCCTCCTCTTCCTTATTCTTTCCAAAGACCTTTAAGAAGCAAAGAGCCATTCGCTTCGCTGCTCCTGTTTCCTCAAAAATTGCACCCAACATTACACCGAAGCCGATGATAATACCGATGCTGGACAAGGTGTTTCCAAATCCGCTGGTAATGGACTGCAAAATACCGAACTTCGTTCCATTTTCCAAAGTGATGGTGTTCAAAGGCATTCCGCCAATCACGCCAATCACTACGGTAGTGATAATCAGAGCCAAAAAGGCCTGAATCTTCGTCTTTAATACCATGAAAATCAGCAGGGCAATACCGATTGCCAAGCCCAGGAGCATTTGCTCTCCATGTAAACCGTTAACCATACTTTCCTCCTCTTTAAAAAAAGACTTTGCTTTTCCCCTTCGTTGTTAAATTAACACTTTCGTCCTTCAATGCCTCTTTAAACAAAACACTTCAAGACATTAAAAATCTAGTGTTTAAAAGCCTCCGCATATTTTGCCGCAAGACGAATCGCTTCTTCCATACTGATGCTGTCAGCAATACCGGTTCCGGCTATGTCAAATGCGGTTCCATGATCCACAGAGGTTCTTAAAATCGGCATACCGTTGGTAATGGCGATAGTTCTGTCAAAGTCCAAGGTCTTGGTGGCGATATGCCCCTGGTCATGGTAGAGAGACAGTACGGAATTGTATCTTCCCTGTGCCGCCTGATGGAAAACAGAGTCCGCTCCGATAGGTCCAACCACAGGATAACCCTCCTTCTGCAGCTCTTCCACCGCAGGCATAATCTCTCTTACTTCCTCATCTCCGAACAATCCATGCTCTCCGCAGTGAGGATTCAGGCCGGCAATAGCCATTTTTCCATCTGTAACCCCCAGCTTTTTCAAAGCTTCCAGACAGCGCTTCACATAATCCTTAATACGCTCCTTGGTAATCATATCCAGCATTTTCCTAAGAGACACGTGTCTGGTTAAGAAGAAGACTCTCATGCCGTTACACTCAAACATGGTCAAAGGATCTTCCGTATTGGTTAAGGATCCGAAAATCTCCGTGTGCCCGATAAATGGCACCTCTGCGGCCTTTAAAGATTCCTTGTTGATGGGGGTAGTAGCCACCGCATCCACCAGCTTTGCATTGGCCAGCTCGATAGATTTCTTAATGTAGGAAAATGCAGCCTTACCGCACATCGCGCTTACCTTTCCATAGGCAAAGTCCGCCATGGAAATTTCGCCCTCCTGCATATAGTAAAGGGTGTCCTTCTCTTCTCCGCACTCCTCTACCTTTTCAATCTTTTGCAGGTGAATGGGTAGCTTACAGATTTCCACTGCCTTTTCCAAAATCTTTCCGTCTCCGATAACTACCACCTTTGCAATGTCCTGGATTTCCTTTTTGGATACGGCCTTCACCACAATTTCAGGACCGATTCCTGCAGGATCCCCCATAGGTACTGCAATTACTGCTTTCTTCATTTTATCCTCCTTCTTTTTCATTATTTTCATTCATTTCATGCTATCGAATCCTCCAATAAAATCTTATTGAAGGATCTCAAGCTATCTCTTAACTTCTGCCACCTTATACAAAGAGCTTTTCCTTCAGGAAGGAAATGCAACGGATGATGGCATCTCTTCCACCCTGACTGCCACCCTTTGTCACCATGTGCATGCCCGGGAAATCTCCCATAAGCATTTCCCCATGGGCCGCCAAGGGTAAAACTTCTTCCTCTAAGCTAAGACCGGCGGTTTTGAAGCGTTTGCATATGGAAACCGTCACATCTCCACCACTGCTGTATATTCCCTTAAAGCTCTTTCCCGTTCGCAGATTCTATGAGCAATCTCCGCAAAGGCCAGATTCATCTTATTGCTGATTTCTTCGATTTGGCAGGCTCTGCTTTCCGCAAGCTTTCCAAGATCCACACGGTTTTCCGGATAGATACCGTCCCCTGTCACCGTGAAGACTCTATCCTTATCCACATCCTTCAGAATGGCATCCACCACTCTTTGGACCTCCTGCCCCCACTGCTCTTCCCCTTCCAAAAGCGCCTTAGTTTCCACAAAAACGTTCTTGCATCTTTGGGAAAGCCACAGTTCTTCCAGCTGAAGTCGTGTATGGGGATTTACACTACCCACTACCGCCAAGACCTTGTTTTTCTCCTTCTTTTCTGTGGGAGGAATTCTCTTTCTCACAAGACTTGCGGTAAATACACCGGGATCCACTGCTAAGACCTTTAGCTTGGAGGTTTCCACCGCATCCGCAATCAAATCAATGTCTTCCTGGCTTACACAGTCCACCACAATAATACGGTTCCCCTCATCCGCCAGCTTCTTCATGCAATCTGCAAGATAATGCTTTCCGTGCAGTAAATCCTTCATCAAAATGGAGGCAATGGGATATTTACTCTGCTTTCGGAAAAGCTCTGCCACCTCCGGATTATTTACCGGCGTTTTCGGGTCAATGGCAATATCCGTCTTATGAAGCGGAAGTCCCTCTACCAGCATATATCCCCCGAGAACAATACGAGAGGATGTGGGGAAGCAAGCCACCACAATAGCCACATAGTCTTCCCCAAGGGATTCCAGCATGGCATCCACTTCCGCCCCCAGGTTTCCTCGTAAAGTACTGTCAATCCGTTTGCCGTAAACCTTGGTATCTTCATTTTTCAGTAGATTGCAAACATTGGAAACTCTCCTATAAGCCAGATCCTGATCAATTCCTCTACTGTCCGTAGGATACAAAACGCAGTCGCACTGCTCCAGCATAGACAGCTCCAAACGCTCCGCATTTAAAACCGTATAGGCACTGTAATTCATCTTTTTCAGTAAAACTCCTGTGGCATTTGCCCCGGTTAAATCATCTGCGATGACAATACACTTTGGCATTCTTCTCCTCCGATAGTTAATCTATTTAAATGTGTTAGTATGTGCTAATTGTTGTTAATACACGTTTATTATATGTTCTATTTTGTTTATTCAAGAAACAATATAAACACACTTCACTTTATAGTCAATGAAATGCACAGAGAAATAAACAATTTTGTAGAATTAGAATAAAATAAATCGGAGGTTTTGTAGAAAATAGTGGGAGAATGAAAATTTCTGTTAGGCCAAAAAGAATAGCCCATTTACCAGACGGTAAATGAGCCATTCTTTCCTCCTAAATCTTTTATCTTAGGAACCCTTATTAAAAGCATCTTTCAGAATTCCATTCTCAATTTTTTTATCAGTTTTTTTCTACCCCTTCACCGCTCCCATTGCCAATCCTTCCACGAACTGCTTCTGGCAAAGGTATACCAATACCAAAAACCGGTAACAAGCTAATCAGAGAAGTCGCCGCCATAGGCCCCCAATCCAAGCCCTTGTCGGTAATAAAACCTGCGATAACTACGGGCAATGTCTTAGACTTATTGATACTTAAAAATAACCGCAAAGAGGAATTCATTCCAGGCTCCCACAAAGGCTAGGATTCCTGCCGCCACAATGCCGGACTTTGTTACCGGAAAAAAACCACATAGAAGAAGCGACTTAGGAAATGGCATCCGTCAATTCTGGCAGATTCCTCCATCTCAATAGGCACCTGGGCGAAGAAGCCCATCATCAGCCAGATAACCAATGGCAGGTTAAAGCTGGTATTCATAATAATCAAAGCCGGCAGGGGTATCAATAAGCTGTAGCTTTCGCATCACAAGGTAGATGGGAATTGCTGTAGCAATAGCCGGATACATTTTCTGAATCATAAACCAAAGGCCGAAAAATCTGTCTGGTAAGGTTAGAGAACTTTCCCCGTACTAAACTGTATGCCGCCATGGAGCCAAAAAGCAGGGAAATGGCGGTGGAACTAAGACTTACAATCATGGAATTCATAAACTGTCGTCCAAGACCGTTCATGGACAACACCGTTTTGATATTTTCCATGGTAAAAACATGGGGAACCAGAAGGGGCGGATTCGCCAAATACTCTGCCCGAATCTTAAAAGCACTGGAAAAAAGCCAGTATAGGGGAAATAAAACCAGCAACATCAGCACAGCAGTAAACACTATACGAAAAGGCCTTCCCCACACATTTCCCAATATTTCATGCACCATGGAATCATTTGCATCCATTCTTTGCTTTCTAGCCATAATCTTCTTCCTTTCTACTTCTCAGATTACAAAACTTTCTCTTCCACATGTCTTCTCCAACGGAGGAAAAGGAAACTGATGATGGTCATAGAGAAAACGAAGGCCATAGCCAGAGCCGCCGTATAGCCGGCATCAAAGAACTTCAAACCTTGCTTGTAAATGTAGTTCGGCAACATTTCCGTAGCATTTCCCGGACCGCCATTGGTCATGGTATAGATGGTATCAAATACCTTAAAGGCATCTACAAAACGAAGCATTAGTACAATAATCAGTAAAGGACTAATCATAGGAAGCACGATTTGGAAAAAGATATGGCGATTCTTCGCCCCGTCCACCCTGGCAGCTTCCAGCGCATCTTGGGGAAGGGACTTTAGCCCTGCCATGGTAATGATGCATACCCAGGGAATCAACTGCCACACATTGACAAAAATCACCGCAGGCATAGCCGTTTTTGGATTACTCAGCCAGTTCATTTGGGGTACACCCACAAAATGCAAGAGGTAATTGATGATTCCCGTACTGCCGTCCAACATCATACGAAACAGCGTACCAATGGCTACAGGAGCCATAATCATGGGAATCAAGAGCAAAGAAGTAAAAATGCGGTAAATTCTTTTGGTGCCGCAAAGCATCATAGCCGCCAAAAGCCCTAAAACCAACTCTAAAGATACGGAAACCACCGCAAAAAGAACCGTGTTTCCCACACTTACCCCCAAGTTTTTGTCTTGAAGCATACGAAGATAATTCCCAATGCCGATGAACTTGGGAACGGCATTGGGAAGATTGATTTTGTATTGAAATAAACTAAGATAGAGGGAATACAGTAGGGGTAACAAGGCCGTAAAGCCTAAGAATAAAATGGTAGGAAGCAGGAAAAGCCAAGACCACAGCCTTTCCCCTCTACCCCTATTTCCTTTTCTTATTTCTGTGCCATTCATACTATATTCCTCTAACTTTCTAGCATATTCTTTTTAAAACTGTTTTTTTGAGATAAGTAAAAAATACTTCTCTACAAAATAGATTAATGATTATAGTTCTTGGTTCCCTCTTCAGGAGGAGCCTGCTGCAATGCTTCTTCCACAGCAGCCTTCATTTCCTTCACGGTAGTATCCAAGTCACTTTGTCCGGAAAGATATGCGGAAATCAAAGTGTTAAAGCTGGTGTCTACCTGTGTGGAAGCTGCTACTCTCCACCACATATTTGCGGTATCCAGTGCCTCACGAACGGTATCCATGTATGTACCCTTAATGCCATCCTCTTCCCAGAAAGCCTTTCTCGGAGAGAGAATGCCATGGTTGTCATAGAATTCCTTCTGCTTATCCAGGCTGGTATACATCTTGATCCACTCCCAAGCCAAATCCTTATTCTTGGAGCCTTCCGGAATTGCGCAGTCCCATGCGGAAAGCAGGGTGATCCCGGTCTTCTCCTTAGGAATTACGGACAATGCCCATTTTCCAACTACCTTGGACTTTTCAGGGTTGTCGGCATCCTGTACCAAGCCCAATGTAGGCCAGGTCTCACAAACCGCTGCATCTCCGTTTAAGAATGCCTGAATAGACTGATCGGTTCCCCAGTTTAGCCAGTTAGGATCCAGGGACTCCTGTAAAGCATTCAAATGCTCTAAGGACTTTCTGGTTTCGGGAGAATCAATGGTAACCTTCCAATCCTCATCCGCCCATGCACCACCGTTAGACCAAAGTACATAGTCAAAAACGCCACCCAGCTGTCCGGTGATGCCGGAGATGGAAGCACCGTAGAAGCCTTCATCCTTCTTGGTTACCTTCTTTAGCTCTTCTCTGTACGCTTCCCAAGTATCCGGAAGCCCGTTCGGGAAAATGTCGGTACGATAAGCAAAAAGCTGTGGTGTGGAAGCATTGGGAATTCCAATGTACTTGTCCTGCCACTTTCCGGAGTTTGCAATAACATTGTCAATGAAATCCTCAGCCTTTACCCCATCCTTCTCCATATAAGGCTGTAAGTCAGTAAGGTAAGGAGCAAATTCTCCATCCCACTGGCTGGCTACATCGATTACATCATAGGTTCCTGCTCCACTGGTGAAGTCCAAAAGCATTTTCTGGTGAAGCTCGGTGTATGGCATATCAATGACCTCTACCTTGGCACCGGTTTTCTCTTCAAACTCATCCACCATGGACTTAGCCGCATCAGCATAAACACCGGACATATAGAGCACAGTCAGGGTTTCTCCACTGCCCTTTGCCTTGTCCCCGGAAGCCCCATCGGACTTTCCTTCCTCTGTCTTAGCAGAAGCATTTCCACCTGCATTTCCTTCGCTCTTTGCTCCGCAAGCCAGTAAAGATGCTCCTAAAGAAAGGGCCAATACTGCGGATAAACTCTTTTTTTCATAGCTTTCCTCCCATCTTTCTTGTATATTCTGAACAAATAACTATCTGCATTATACCCTACTTATGTAAGTTATCAATAAGCAAAAACACAAAATATTGCCATGTATTTTAGGCAAAACACACAAACAAACACATTCCGCACAGGTTTAAACAAAATATAAAAAAAGTCGGTACTGTATTTCTACAGCACCGGCTTCTTTTACTTCTCTTTAATCTGTTCCCATAGTCCCCTACATCCCTCTAGGATATCTTCATAACAGGCTTGAAATTCCCCGCTATACCAAGGGTCGGCAATGGGATGAGGATGGTCGGTATAATCTCCAAGGAGGGAAACCTTGCTTTTGGGGTCTCCGCCTAAAATCCGCCTCATATTCTCCCGATTTCTTTCATCCATCCCTATGAAATAATCGTATTTTTCATAGTCTTCTTTTTGCAATTGGCAGGCTCTTTTTTTACTGCAGTCAATTCCCAGGCCTTCCAGAATTTCCCGTACCGGAGGATAGACAGGATTCCCCTGTCCACGATAAATTTCCTCCGAAGAGGTTGCTTTGGAAGATACTTGAAAGTCTTCTGTTCTTCCATGCTCCTCCAAGATTCTTTTAAACAGAAATTCCGCCATGGGGCTACGGCAAATGTTACCGTGGCATACGAAACAGATTTTTAGCATAGTGTTTTTCCTCCTAAAATGCCGTGGATTACAAGGTTTTCTGCGTTTTCTCATAAAGTATATTGTTTTGAAACATTAGAGAAATAAGGTAAATTAGTGCAAGATGTCACTTTTTGGCACAATTACCTCCACATCTTTTTCTCGTGACTCCAAGAATGCTCAAATAACTCATCCTTTTTTATAGCATCCACGATGGGGAACAGTAGAATTTTTAACAATTGTACAGTTTCTTCAAAACTAAGTTTTACTAAGGCTTTTTTCTTTTTCACAAATGAATTCCATCTCATCAGCCTTGTTTTATCATCTGCGAATCCATCCTCAAAAGCAACAATATCATCAAACGAAGTACCACGGTGATTAAAAGTCTCTTTTATCGCATTCATAAGTTCTGTTCCATCAAAATTATATCTGTCAGACAAAACATATATATCATAAAAGTCCTTATATCTACTATTGGCAAGCCCGAGAGAAACAAATGCCTCAAATTTCTGCTACTACAGAATTAATGGAATAAGCATACACTTTAGGAATATCCATATCCAACAGTACAGGAAAATCCATTTTCATTCTTTCGGGATAGACTATATCTCCGAAACCGATATCTATGGATACGGGCACTTTAGTTTTATCAAGATATCCTAGAATAGAAACCTTGACTCCATGATACTCCTTAAACTCAGTGATGTAGATTACATCTAATGTATTCAAATCAAAACGTAGTGCGTCATCACACTTTATAGAAAAGATTTCTTTAAATACTTTTTTCATCTCTTCTATATCATTTGAAATGCATTGTGCCAAAAGGTCAATATCAGTAGTGGCACGAGTATAGTCTCCATTGAATAATGCATATAAGAAAATTCCGCCCTTTAAAGTAAATCGCTCCGCATACTCTGAAATACTCAATCTATAAATGGTTCTTTCCAGGCCATACATTACAATTTTGTCCTGCATAGTCTTCTTTTCTTCAATAGCCTGCTTCTTTAATCTGTCTTTTACCGATATTGCACTTATCATACCAGCACCTCCAGATACTTGTTTATAATATCCTTACACTTAAGCATTTCTGCATATCTAATCAGCTTATTTAAATTACGATCTTTTCTATGAAGATAATTGCTAAGAACTTCCTTTGTTTCCTCAACACCCATTTTTTCTCTATAAAACACGATATCCACAACCGTTTTCTCTATATCATAAATACGAAACTTATTTTTACCAACTTCTATGATTTCTGCACCTACAGAAAAACGTTCATCTGTAAAATAGTATATTTTTAATTCCGGCCATTCCGGAAGAGTCGATACCCTTGCTTTTCTTGGAATTGCTATATCTATGGCATCCGGACGATAAGTAGACAGATTATAATGAACAGCGGCGCTCAGAAGACAAATGACGCCATTTGGTACATACCCATAAGCATAATAGAAGTCAGACTCTTCTCCATCAAAATTCGTATTTTCATAATATTTCTTATTTAGTTTTATGAGAATCCCCTGTTTAACCAACTGGTTGATTTTGTAATATGACAAGCCTTTGTCTTTTAGTTCTTGAATAGAAAAAATCAATTGGTCGTTGGAAACTTTTGAATATTTTTCCATCTCAACTACCTCTACATCTATTATCCATATACATATCTTTTTTTAAACAAAATGCGGCATATTGTGGTTTGTGCCGCATTTTGTTTAAATTGATATTAGTCTTTTTATATTTTTGTGTCAATAAGCTTTGAAATGCATCAGTGAAATATCTAAGAAATTCGTATTGAACCTACCTGCAGATCGTCAACTCTACTATCTTTCCTACCAACTACCACTTCTTCGGCGTATAATGAATCTCCGCCACATTATAAACGGTAATAAACGCCTTGGGATCTTCCTTCTCCAAAAAGGCCATCAGCTTCTGATATTCCTGCCGATCCACCACCGCCACGATTTCCTTCTTCATCTCATGGCTGTAGGCTCCCATAATGTCATAGATGCTCATACCGCTATGGATGCGGTTCAAAATAAACTCCGTAAGAATAGCCGCCTTTTCCTCGGTGGTAATCACACAAACTCTCTTTTTGATGGTTTGTCCAAAAATAAAGTGATCCAAAATAATACCGTTAAAATAGGTTCCCAGCACCGATAAAATCACGGTTTTAGCATCAAAGGCAAAAATAGAAAGGGCGGAAATGCAAAGTCCGGAAAGAGCCATGGCTTGCCCCAGCTCCATATGGAGATACTTCTGCATCATTTTAGCCACAACATCCAAGCCTCCTGAACAGGTATTTCGATTAAACAAAATAGAAAGGCCGATGCTGACGAAGAAAATATACGCTACCACGTCTAAGAAGGCGTCCCCGGTTAAGGATTGATTATTGGGAAAAAGCTTTTCAAATAAAAGCAAAACCGCCGGCAGCATGATGGTGCCATAGGCTGTTTTATAGGCAAATGCGTGACTCACAAAAAAGTAAGACATGATTAGCAGGATAATATTTAAAGCCATCACTAAAGTCGCCACGGAAAAGGGCAGAAAATGATGAAGCACAATGGCCAGACCGGAAATTGAAGAAACCGCCACATGACTGGGCACCTGAAAGAAGAAAACGGCAGCAGCCACAATCACTATGCCCACATTTACCATGATAATATCCTTCACCTTTGCAGAAAGCGCTGTATTCATTTTGTCGTCCCCCTTTGGAATATTGACATTAGTATAACACTCTATCGTAGAGTAAAAAAGACCTAGAAATATTCACTTTTCAAATGAATGGCATCTCTTTCAAAGCTTTTGGGAAAAAGAAAAAAGCACTTCCAAAATCTCTGTACGGAGAGAAAATGGAAATGCTTTTTTTACATATTTTTAGTACTTTTCAGTAGCGCGTTTCGATAGAAGCTTTTCAGTAGAAGCTCTTTAATAGAAGCATTCTGATTTGTACGCTCTTCTTTACTACATTAAGCCTTCTTTGCAAAGCTGTAGGTATAAACGAATTGATCCGGAGTGTAATTATCAAGCTTTACTCCGTCAACCTCTGCGTAAGGATAGCCGAAATCATTTAAAGCCTCTCCATCCTGTGCAGGATTCAAGGTAAGATCTCTTCCATCAGATAAAATCATACGCTCTGCATCACAGTTACCAAAGTAGTATTCCTGCTTCTCCTTGGTTTCTGTCTGATCCTTTGTCCAATTATTCTTTAAAACAGCCTTTAACACATCGGCAGGATCTGCGGAAACCCAACCGGTTCCCTTTAAGTAAAACTCTGCCCAGCAGTGCTGATTCTTGGTGATATCCTCTGCATTGATACGGATTCCGAAATGCTCTCTGGCAGGAATTCCGGATGCACGACAAAGGGCTACGAACATAGAGTTAATGTCGGTACATTTTCCAGTCATGGTGGTATCTAAAAGAGCACAAACATCTCCCTCACCGCAGCCTTTTACACTTTCATCACGATTCATGTTGGCAATAACCCAATCATAGATTGTTCTTGCCTTCTCTAAATCTGTGGTCTTTCCTTCTGTTACTTCTGCAGCCTTGTTCTTCACCTGATCATTTAAGGGAAGGTTCTTGGAAGGCTCCAGATACTTCTTCACATCTGCAGGAATCTCCGCCTTCTCATCCTCCTTTAATTCAGGACTGACGATTTCTTCTCTCTTTACCTGTAAATCCAACTTTACCACTCTGTCGGCAGGCTCGGCATTTTCATCCCATTCCACATAGAGCATCTTATTGCCCCAGTCATCCGTGTTCATTTCCGCCTTAGCATTTCCGGCATCATACTTTACGTCTTCAACAGTCTGATACTCACTGCTTTGAGGAACAGGAATCCAAAGACGAACCTTCTTTCCCTTTTCGTACTTGGATAAGTCAATGGTATTGTTTACTGCCCCCTCAACTACCTTCTTTTCGGAAGCTTCTGCCTTTTCTGTCTCCTTCTCAGAGCTCTTCTCTGTAGCGGCAACAGATTCTGTGCTCTTCTCTGTGCCCTTTGCACTTGTTTCTACATTGCTTGCAGCCTTATTTCCGCAGGCAGCCATAAGCATTCCTACTGTTCCCAAGAGTAACATGACCTTTAAGCTTTTTTTCATTTTTTCCTCCTTAAGCCACTCTTTTAAACTGTAACGAGGAAGAGTATACGCCAGAGGTCTACGGGAGAGAAATTGAATTTCACAATAAATTTTTAGTTTTATTACATAAACTTATAAATAGAGTCAACTATTATAGCCTGAAACCACACCGCCAACTCGAAAAAGAGCTTGTCTTATACGACAAGCCCTTTTCCATTTTACCTTTATTTTCCTTATGCTTTCTTCGCCAGTAAAGCGCTGATTCCTCCGGCAGCCAATGCCACAATCCCTACTACCAGATAAATCCATTCAAAGCTTCCGCTGGTTCCATATATGTCCAATACCCCTTTATAAAGGGAACCTACCGTAAGAACGGCCACACCGCTCTTCCAAAGGAAGGAAGCCAGGGAAGAGAGGAATATCTTCTTTCCTTCTTCCTCCTCTGTATCCAAAGAACCATTCCAAAGACGATTCCCTGTACAAAGATTCAAGAGCTTTGGAAGGAAAATGAGACTTAAGGGCAGTAAAAAGGCATAGCTCATAAAAACCGAGCTGACCCCATGAGAAAAAATGCCGTAAATCTTTGCAAAGACAAAGACAAAAACCGTGGTCAAAGTAATGGGAAGAAGCGATTTCCAAGAGATCTGACTTGTTCCATTGTCAGAAATATTCTGCCTGCTCTGCATATTCTCCATCCTTTCTTCAGCATTGTCCTGACGACTTGCCGAATGATAATAAATAACTTGATTCTTTTCCATTTGATATCTCCTCTATACTGATTTTCATATCTTTATATTACATTTCGTATCTTTTAAGATTTTTGTATTTTATGCTCCATTTCATATCTTGACCGCTTTTATAGCTTTAAATTGATTTATCTCTCTAAATTGATTTTCGTAGCATTCTCTATCTTATGAGCTCTTTCCAATATACAAGATATCGCTGACTGCTCTCTCGGAAATCTTATTTCCGTTGGTGGTGGGGTTATTGACCACCTCTCCCTGGAACACCATGGTGGAGGATCCGCCGCCATCCAGATTATAAACATTGGTCGCCCCCAGGGACTTCATAAAGTTTGCCAACTCGTAAAGGCTTAATCCCGCACTTTCTGAAGTTCTTCCGTCGGATACCACAAAGAGATAATGATTCTTTGCTACAGTGCCGATGGCTGTTCTTGGGTTGCTGGCCATAGCCATACCTACCTCATCATTTTCCGTAACAGCTACCTCTCCGTTCTCTACCAAAACCGGTCCGAAGGAAAGAACCTGCCAAGCCTGTTTCTGAAGCAGAAAGTCTGTAGTGGTGTCGGATTCGGAAATGAAGGAAAGGGTTCCATCCTTGGAAATCAACATATCTTCTCCGTTACTTCCCTGATTTCTGTAAACCACACCGTTTCGGATAACATACCCGCTCTGTCTTGCTCCGTAGTAGTCTCCGTTAATGGCTAAAACCGCATTGTTTTCCTCTGCCATATCGGAAGTAGTATCGGTAATGTTTCTTCCATAGGTGTTGTTTGCAAATGCGGAAAGAATACTTGTTCCGTCTGTGACCTCCACATCCGCCACATAGATATTACTGTCGTAAGCTCTGTACTGGGTTACGGTAATTTTACTCTTGCTGTCGGAGTAAGTACCGATTACTGTACCTGTGTTGGAGCTTGTTGTGCTACCGGAGCTACCGGAGGAATTCGTAGTAGATTCCGTAGTAGATTTCGTTCTGGATCTTGTGTTGTTGGAGCCGGTGCTGCCGGAGTTTGTTTTCCCGGATTTTGTGCCGGAATTGCCGGTAGAAGCGGAATTTGAGCTATTGCCGGATTTTTTGTTTCCGCCACCGGGTCTACCCTGTCCTCCTCGCCCCGGGCCGCCTTGACCATGTCCGCCCGGGCCGCCATTTCCGGGCTCACCGAAGCCCTGTCCATTATCGAATCCACCATGTCCGCCAAAGCTCTGATCGGAGCTGTTTTCATCGTAATTTTCGTTATTTTCACCATCCTGATTGTAGCCGTCTTGATTAAATCCATTTTGCCCGGAATCATCTTGATTGAAGCCACTTTGCCCGGCGTTATTGGAACTTAAACCGTCCAGATCCTGATTAGCTGCATAGGCATTTTCCACCTCAGTACTCTCCTCTTCATTTATAGACAGCCCGTTGGAATCTAAGTTCTGTCCCGACACCGTCTGCATGGGGTGGGGGATGACGAAGGTATCCAAGAGGGCATAGGAGGTAAATGAAGCCAATGCCACACCGCATATAATTCCTGCTTTTTTTCCGTTAAACTTTCTCATATTTCTATCCTTTCCTAGTTCTATCCTTTCCTTATACTTGCGCCTGTATCATCCGGCTGTTTTTCTCTTGCAAGTTTTCTTCAAAAACCGCTAACTCTTCATCCTTTTTGCCGGAAAATGTCTGAGATGTTTCTATCTTTGTTGCGCCACAGGACTTCTTAGGCGCTTCCTGCTTGGCTGCTACTTTCTTACTGCTATTCTTTTCAAAAAAATCCATTTCTTTTTGCACGAAGTAGGACAGGCAGAACAATAAGCCTTCCGTTAAAATCTTCGCCAGGTAGGGATTCATTCCCAAGCTTCCTACAATTCCCGATAAGATAAAGCTGTTAATTAAGAAGATAAATGCCGCCAATCCCAGATAAGAGAAGTATTCTTCCTTCTTAAAGCTCTTTAGTGCGGATAGATTCCACTTAGCTCCCTTCTGTACTTTAGTGTTTTCTATTCTCTTCTTGCTTTCTTCAATATCTTCCTTTCCTTCCTCTCCGGAGAACACCATGGTCTTGTTTAAGAAGAAATTCAGGTGTAGAGAAATCACTCTTGCCAGGAAATTCGATACAAACAGCCCTCCTGTAATCAGGAAGAAGAAACTGTAGAGCAGAAAATCTGTCAGGAAGGATAATAAGGAGCTGGCAGAGAACTTCAAAATCTGCTTGTAAATCCGATAAGAATCCTTCACCGTATCAAAATGACTTTCCGCATTGTCATTGATATATACCGTTTCAATAGACACCTCTTCCATGGGCACTCCTTCCTTTGCCAAAAACAAAAGCACATTCATTTCATATTCGTAACGCTCTCCCGGAATCGTCAGCATTTTCGGAATCATCTTACCGGAAAATGCCCTCATCCCTGTCTGGGTATCCTTCACTTCCACGCCGGTGCAAAGATTGAACACCTCCTTGGTAATGCCGTTTCCGATTCTGGAGCGAAGAGGAGAATCCTTGGACTGGGTTCTGCTGCCAAGAATCAGAGTATCTTTTTTCTCCTCTGCTACAGAAAGTAGATTGAGGGCGTCCTTCAGCAAATGCTGTCCATCCGCATCCAAGGTGATAATGGTGAAATTCCCTTGCAGTCCCGCATTTTCCTTCTGCAAATATTCCAGTCCCGCCTTTAAAGCGGCACCCTTTCCTCTATTTTCCGGGAAGGACAGCACTCTGGCCTCCGTTTCCCTTTCTATCTTATGAAAGAGAGACAAATACTCCTCTCCCGAACCGTCATTTACAATCAAGCAATCCATTCCATGTTCTTCAATTCCTTTTACAAATTCCAATAACTGTATATTTGGTTTATAAGCCGGTATTAAGGCAATCCTCTTTTTCATACTGATTCCTCCTTGTCTGCTTTCGTTTCCTGAAAGGAAAGTAGGAAGCACTTGCTTCAATTCCTTTCATGGCTGGAGTATAGGAAAAAAAACTGAAATGAAGCTGAAAAAGAAGAAAAAAGCACCCAGCATCATGCCAAGTGCTCTTCTCATTCGTCGGGTAACTCACTTTAAAAAATTGTAATCAAGATATACAATCGAGTGTCTATGTCTTCAAACGGTATATTTCCACTATTTTTTATAGTAACATTAAGTCCCATGATACTAGACGAAACTACTTTATTCACATTTTCTCTTTTCTGCCTTTTCTTTAAATTTCCAAAGTACAACATGCATGATCCGAAATGAATGATTCCGTTTTCTTTACTTCAATTCTTATTCCATGTTTCAGAATTCTGTCTTTATTGACATAAAAATTATCTACAGATGATTCACCCTCGAAATATGTAATTACATTGCTGGGAATAAAAGAATTGTAACCCAAGCCTCTTAAGATACTTGGTTTATTTTTCATTTCTCCTCGCTCTTCATAGGCATTAAAATCCCCTACAACAAATGTGACCTTTTCCCTTTCTAAACCATTCTCTATCATATCCCACATTTTAGGATTTATATGCACTCCCAGTAAAATGTCATTTCCCTTTTCAATTTCTATGAGTTTATTTCCAAAACTATGAAATCTATCATATTCAATAATATTTTTTTTCGAGGCCGTCCAGTTTGTTTCTTTACTGGCTAAAGCAATCGTACATTGATTGGAATCAATTAAGAATTTAGGATAGAAAATCGTATAATCCTTTCCAAAAACATATTTGAATTTCTGAAAGATAGATCGTTCTTCCCATTTTCTATTCACCAAAATTTTATGGGGTATCTCTTGTAAAATGATCACATCCTCTTCTTTTATCTGTATTCCATCTATGAAGGTTTTAAATTCGTTTAAGTTGTTATAAAGCTCTTTTTCTTCTGAAATCACCTCACCTTGATTCTGCATACCTCGAAGTCCGTTTATATTAAAAGAAACTATTCTCATCACAACTTTTCTCCATATACTATTATCGTTTTCCACCATTATCCAGCTCATAGAGCCTGCGAACCTCTTTTTGCCTGACTAAAATCAGAACAAAACCGGCCAGTAAGGTGAACGTTCCGCCAATCGTAATGCACCACCGATAATCCAGAATCTCTCCGAGAACGCCCATCACCAAAGAAAATGCACTGCAGCCGGCTGTAACCAGAACCCCCTGGAAAGCATTGACCCGAGACCGGAGTCTCTCCGGAATATACCTCTGTACGGCTGCCTCTCTTATGATGGCGCTGTTACTCCCGAGAAAGCCGCAAATTCCCCTGTTTAAAAGCATCAAAGGATAAGGAAGCCAGAGCAAACACATATCCATCGCGGAATATGTTTGATAGACAAAAAACACGAAACCGAACTTCTTCTTATCCGGAATTTTAATTCGATATTGTAAGGCACTGCCAATGGACCTCCCTATAAACTCCACCACGGAAAATGCGGCATACATCGCCGCGGTGAATCCCGGAAAAGTACGGAAAAAAGCGATGAGAAGGGGAGAATATCCGGTGGCAACGCCATATATTCATAAAGCCCCAAAAGGCCGCGTTCTTTCTTTAAATACTGTACCGCCTCCCGTATGTCCGAAGCCCATGCCTGAAGAGAATAGGTCTCAGAATCATGACGTTCCGTTTCATCCAGACGAATAAAACTCTCTGTGATAGCGGCAAGAAGCGATAGTCCGCCCTGCGCAATCAGAATCCATGCCACACCGAACGTGTCCAAAAGCACCGCGGCAAACGGGGTCATTATCACCGTTAAAACCGGATAAAGCATGGAAGATACCGCGTAACCCTTTTGTTCCGCGCCTTTCGGAATCAATTCCGGATAAATACTGATGAAGGCCAACTCGTCTACCGATCCGAGACAGGCCAGAAGCAAAGACAGCGCGAGATACCCAATGTAGGAAAAGTCAAAAAACAATAGCCATAGTCCCATGCCGAAAATCAAAAAGGAATTTGCAACATCTCCCATGACTAGAAAAGTCTTTCTCGGAAGTCGATCCATAATAGGCGCAATGACGATAGGAATAAACAGGAAGGGAAGAAGCTGTATTGCGAGAATCAGAGCGGATGCCAAAGTGCTCCCGGTTTCATCGAAAACCAGGAATGCCAGCGCAAAACCTCCTGCAATTCCCCCGATAGTACCCATCGTAGACGCAAGAATCACCAAGCTGAAATTTCGATTCCAAAGTTTTGTTGTTTCCATAGCAAGCACCTCAGTAAATAGATTAGTCATTACGTAAGAAAATGAAAAATCCGTATATTATAGAAAATAATCCCAAATTAAAGCTCTCTAAGAACTATACAACAACTTTATAATGATCCTTTAATTCATTCAGTATACTATGCTTAATGAACCCTTCGTTTTGTAATCTTCCAACCACAATCCCGGGGGCGATTCCTTGCTTCTTAGCAAACACATGTACATTTGATGCAGAAAAGCTATTATTAACAACAAATTCATCAAAATCCTTAGCAGGGATTAATGTGTCTTTGGACCAAGAATTTGCAGCTTTTTTTCATCATCCTCTGAAGTTCCATTCATTTGACCTATATGCCCTAATACAATATGGGCTAATTCATGAAATAGACTGAACCAAAACTTATCTGCATCTTTTCCTCTCGCAGTTAATCCTACAACAATCTTCTTTCCGTCCGTAAAGGAAGCTCCTTGTAAAAATGAGCCTTGCAAATGCGGCAAAAAAACAAGTGCAATCCCGCACTCTGCAAGCATACTTTTAAGCTTCGGACAGAACTCTTTCGCTTTCATAACTGTCATCAATCTGATTTTAGGAATAATATTCACTAAGCCTTTAATATTAATGGGAGCCGTTTCAACCTCTCTGGCCTTTATCCTTGCTTCTTGTGCCCAAGCCAGTAACGCTAGATCACTCTTTTCTGTCACAGCCAACCTTCTACATGCAATTTTTGTTATCTGAATATCCTCCAGTAGCGAAAGTTCTATAACCTCAAAATATTTTCTAAGATTTACCACTTTTTCCTTTAATACTCTCGTTTCAGGAACCCATCCATATTTAGCCATCTCATTATAAGGCAATTTTTTAGCTATCTCTTCATCCTTATCCACAACATTTTCAGCTTCGGCTTTAATTAATTTTTCCCTGTATATCGCTTCTAAATTATTCCAAAATTTTGCAGGTACTCCGAGCACCAGCTCCAATCTAACAGCTACCTCCGGAGTTAACTGTACCTCTCCATTTATAAGCTTACTGATATGCTTCTCAGACATATCCATTCTTGCAGCAAATTCTTTCTGACTCATTCCTCTGTCATTGAGTTGCTCCTTTATTGTCGCTCCAGGTGGTGTTGCAATAATGCTCCGACTTCTCACCATAGTACTACCCCCTATCCCATTTCACTTTTCTAATGGTAATCCACTATTTCCATAATATGGGCTACCTGTATCTTATTACCGTGTTTTTTTCAAATACCATTCTATACGGATGAACCAAATCAACTGCATATTGCCCTTTGCGGTTATTGGTCAATGGATGGCATCTACCGATATGGAATTTAATCATCTCTTCCACAGTGTCTGCAGCTTCTATTTCCGCTATACGCATCTGTATTTTTTCAGACATTTCATTTCCATAAGTTCGATCTGAAACTTTAGCATCCGTACAAACTTTCTTTATTTTATTCGTTTTGTACGTAACTTCCAAAGGCATCACCTCTTCCTTGCAATTAACCTTTTAGGTAAATTTATATTACTATAAATAAACAGCTTAGTCAATTTAAATTTACCTTTAAGGTAAATTTAAATTGCAAGAACGGGCTGTATTAAGCTTTATGAACAAAGCATAGATACTTTATAGTTTAGAGGATTTAGAATGATTCTTTAGTTTTTCAAAATCCTCCCATAGCTTATTTACTTCCTCTAAAGAAGCTGCCATAATGATCTCATTCTGTAAAAAATAAAATCACATATTTCAAGAGGATACCCTTATGCTTAAGCCCGGAATTTATGAACAGCTTATCAACTTAGCAATTCAAGAGGAACTATCTGCATTTTCAGAAGAAGAAAAGAATATTGTGAAAATCGATGAAGCGGAAGCCTCCACTGTATTGGCTCAATACTGCAGCGATATTATTCGAAGCAACCTGGAACAGATATCAGATCAGGATACTACTGCCAAAATTCAAGTGATCAATAAAATCATTGCACTCCTTTCCTCGGAGGGAGAGGATATTTCTCAATTGTCCGTTGGTCCAGAAGGGGAACAGCTCCTTGCCGTACTTTCCGCTACCCACTCCGAAAATCCGCTTCTAAAGCTTGGTATGAAAAGCGCAAAGGATCTACTTCGTCCGGAAAGTCCGATTTCCCAAAGCAGTCTTTTTACCGGCTCACAAAATGAGCCTTCCCTTTTTTCCGAATTGAAAAAAGAAATTGCATCAGCAGATCGAATTGATTTCTTGGTTTCTTTTATCAAAATGAGCGGTTTAAATCTAATTCGGGATACTCTACGAGAGTTTACGGAAAATGGGGGAAAGCTTCGAATTATTACTACTTCCTATATGGGAGCCAGTGATGCCAAGGCGATTGAACAGCTTTGTAACTTAGCAAATACGGAAATAAGAATTTCTTATGATATTGAAAGAAAGCGACTTCACGCAAAGTCTTATATCTTCTACAGAGAAACTGGCTTTACAACCGCCTATATCGGCTCCTCCAATCTTTCCTCTGCCGCTCTCGATGTCGGCTTAGAATGGAATGTCAAACTGACCGCTAAGGATATGCCGTTTATTCTCAAGAAAATGGAGACAATTTTTGACAGTTATTGGAATAATGCAAGTTTTATTTCCTATACGAATAGTGAAGAAGATAAGAAAAAGTTAAAAGCCGCACTTCAACTAGGAAAAACAGGGCAGTCTTCCTTTTCTGATGACAGCTTTCTCTTTGACTTAAATCCTTATCCCCACCAGCTGGAAATCTTAGATCAAATTGATGCGGAAAGAGAAGTACGAGGAAATTATAAGAATCTCATTGTCTCTGCAACGGGAACCGGTAAAACCTTGATTTCCGCCTTTGACTATAGGCTTTTTTGGAAAAAGCAAGGAGCAAGAAAACCCAAACTTTTATTTGTCGCGCATAGAGAAGAAATCCTAAAACAAAGCTTAGCAGTCTTTCGACATGTATTAAAGGATTCCAATTTTGGAGCATTATTTGTAGGGCAATTCACGCCGGATTCCTTAGATCATCTTTTTATCTCTATACAGACCTTTCTTCGAAGAACTTTACAGAAGCAGTGCCTCCTGATTATTATGATTATATTGTCGTGGATGAGTTTCACCATGCTGCAGCTCCCAGTTATCAGGACTTATTAAGTTATTTTCAACCCAAAGTTCTTCTAGGTCTTACCGCCACGCCGGAGCGTATGGATGGAAGGGATATTCTAAAGTACTTTAACAATAAAATTACGGCTGAAATCCGTCTTCCTGAAGCAATAAACCGTGGCTTACTTTGCCCCTTCCAGTATTTTGGAATCTCTGATGAGATCGATTTATCCAACGTGCATTGGGTAAGAGGAGGCTATGATAAGACAGAGCTTAGTAACATTTTCTCCCTACAAAGCAGTAGTGCAGAAAAAAGAGCAAATTATATTATCAACAGTATTAATCGCTATGTAAATGATATTCATGCGGTTCATGGACTTGGCTTTTGCGTTTCAGTAGAGCATGCGAAATTCATGGAAGATCATTTTAAAAAGAATGGAATTTCCTGTCTGTCCTTAACCGGAAATTCCGGTGTAGAAGAACGAAACACTGCGAAAAGCCGTTTGATTTCCGGTGAAATTCAATTTATTTTTGTTGTGGATTTATATAATGAAGGAATTGATATTCCGGAGGTGGATACGATTCTATTTCTCCGTCCTACAGAATCCTTAACAGTCTTTTTACAGCAGTTAGGACGTGGACTACGTCTTTCTACGGATAAAGAGTGTCTCACTGTTTTGGATTTTATTGGGCAAGCCAATAAAAAATATAATTTTGAAGAAAAGTTTTCCGCCTTGCTGTCTCACCATAGGAATAACCTTAGCCAAGAGATACAGAAGGGCTTTACTGCGCTTCCCCAAAACTGTTATATCCAACTGGAAAAAGTAGCCAGCAAAATCATCTTGGAGAATATAAGAGCAAACTTTGATAGAAAAGATGGTTTTCTCTTTAGACTAAAATCTTTCAGTGAAGATACGGGACTTCCTTTAAGCTATGACAATTTTTTAAAGCATTTTCATCTACGCCCTAAAGACATTTATCTCCGAAAAAGCTCCTTTTCCAGACTTTGCGTGGAGGCAGAGCAATGGAAAAATTTTTCCGAACCATTAGAAGAATTGATTACGAAAGCCTTGCCAAAGCTTTGTAGCATAAACTCAAGACGTTGGATTCATTTTTTACAAGAATGTCTGTCCATGTTTTTAGAAAATACACCGGAAAATTGTTTTAACTACCTCTTATCTTTACCTAAACTGCAAGCCAGATTCTTCCGAATGTTCTATTTCACCTTGTTTCAAAGACTTATAGATGGGGAAAGTCCGGAGGATAAAGAGAATTTAATCAATTTACAGAAATCTCCCACAATGCTTCGAGAATTACTGGAGTTACTTTCCTTTAATTTGGACAGCATAGATTTTGTGGATCAAAGCTTGGCATTTCTACCGAACTGTCCACTGGATGTACATTGTAGCTATTCAAGAGACCAAATCTTATTGGCTTTAGACTTTGAGAAACCCAATACGGTTCGAGAGGGTGTGAAATGGCTTCCGGAGAAAAAGCTGGATCTTCTTTTTGTAACTTTAAATAAATCAGATAAAGAGTATTCTCCCAGCACCATGTATCAGGACTACTCCCTTAATGAAAAGCTGTTTCACTGGCAGAGCCAAAATGCCACCTCCGACACTTCTGAAACCGGAAAACGCTATATTCAGCACAAAAAACTGGGAACAAATGTCTTTTTATTTGTTCGCGAAAGGAAAAAAACTGCCCTTGGGGCAGAAGCCTATACCTTTCTTGGCCCCGCTCAGTATGTATCTCATACCGGAAGTAAACCCATGAGTATTATCTGGCAGTTGGAAACACCAATTCCGGAAAAGTATTTAAAGCAAACCAGCAAGGTCCTAATCGGATAAGAAAATACTATGAAAATCATACTGATTTTCTTCACAATATAGGCCTGAAATTGAGGCACGCTCTCGTTAATCTCGCCTCGCAGGGGTTACTAAGCGAAAAACTGCAGTACCTTTGTTTTTCGCAAGTACCCGCGGGCTCAGATTGCCTCCCTTTCAGGCCTATATCGTCGAAAATCCATCATTTATTGATTTTTCATAGTACTTTTCTTAAACCTCTACCACCTCATACACCCCCGTCTCGGAATCTATCACCACCATGGCAGATTCTCCAATCTGCGTACCTTCCCTATCTGTAGAGAAAACATCTGTAAAAATCATTCCCTCCTGCTCCATGATTTTTTCCACCGGAGTATGGCCCACAACCTGCTTGTACTTTCCCGATCGAAATGCCTTTCTCCGTACATCCAATGCTCTTAGCCAAAGGGGCGATTCATCATTCCAAAGCTTATCCTGAGAAGCAGTATTTACCGAACGAAGGACTTCATCTATATCCGCATCCAAGAGTTTCCGGTTAAGACTTTTTACAAATTCCGTGCTAAGGCCTGCATGGGAGAACAAAACTTGACCTATCCTATGCATAATGTTGATTTGAGAGGAATTTTTCAGGCTGTTTTCCAGTTCTTCCAGCTTTTCCATAACCGTCCGCTCCGCATAAGGAGAATAGCCACTTTCCAGCCGTCCCCAGGGATAGCTTAAGTCATGGTTTCCATAGCACCAAAGGGTATCCGGATACTCCTTGGCAAATGCAATAGCCCTGTCGTAGATTGCTCTATACCGATCAATCTGAAATTCCATATCCCAATCATCAGGCATATCCATAAGACAGACTGCCCTATCCGCCTTGCACGACTTTAAGACATTTTCCGCTTTATCAAATATCCAAGTTTTTAAATGCACATCCGGTATGACCAGTACTTTCATATTATCTTACTCCTCATACAATTTAAATATTTAAATTTCCTTAATATTTTCCTTCTTGCGAATATCTTATTTTCCCATGTATACTAGGACTTTATAAAAAAAATATTGCTATTATTTTACCATAAAACCCTTTTAAAAAGAGAAAAATAGAGGCCAAAATGAGTATTCAAAAACACGAAATCCCCATCCTGGAATTTGATTCCGACCCCAGTGCCGTTTTAGAGCCGGGTCACGAAGTACTGGATGTGCATTTTCCGGAGAGGGCCGTTTTTGCCTTTTTACAGGACACGATAGAAAAATACGCCTTACAGCATGGCGGAAGGGTACTGACCCATTTTCTCTCCGCCACCATGCAATATCCCATTTTTTTATTGGAGGAAAATGGAATTTCCTTCCTCTTGGTACAGGCTCCTGTAGGTGCCGCCCCTGCCGCACAGATTCTGGATTGGCTCATTGCCCACGGCGTTAAAAAAGTCATCAGTAGTGGTTCCTGCGGTGTATTGGTTCATAAGGAGGAAGGCGTTTTTCTGGTTCCGAAAAAAGCACTGCGGGACGAAGGCACTTCCTACCATTATCTTCCTCCCTCCCGCTTCGTGGACATAGAGGAAGCCCCAAGAAAGGCTATCGAAAGTTCTTCGTTCCCATCATTTGCCCTCTGAAGAGGTAACTACTTGGTCCACCGACGGATTTTTTCGAGAAACCAAAGAAAAAGTGGAATATAGAAAGTCAGAAGGTTGTACCGTTGTGGAAATGGAATGCTCCGCCCTAGCAGCCGTAGCAAAGATGCGAGATATTCAATGGGCTAGTCTGCTCTACACCGGAGATTCTTTGGCAAATGTAGAGGAACACGATATGCGTTCCTTCGGTATTGGTTCCCGAGAAATTGCCTTGCGTCTTAGCATTGAATCGGTTTTGGAAATGTAGAACTTGCTTTTCCGAAAATGACATTTTTCCACGGAAAATCAAGGCTTTGCAACCGCCGGTTGTCAAATTGACAAGCCTGCTTTCTTCCCTGCAACCGAATTTTTCGATAGTATGAGAGACGTAAAAACGTAACGAGCAAAGACATTTTCCTAAAAAAGAGAAGGAGTAAAGTATGATACTGGCAGACAAGATTATTGAATTACGAAAGAAAAATGGCTGGTCTCAGGAAGACCTGGCGGAGAAGCTGGAGGTCAGCAGGCAGTCCATTTCCAAATGGGAAGGCGCCCAGTCCATTCCGGATATGAATAAGATTTTGAAGTTGTCCGAGGTTTTTTCCGTAAGTACGGATTACCTCTTAAAGGATGAGATAGAGCTGGACAGTCCGGGAGAAGCTCCAAAGATTGATACGGAATCCTCCCTAAAGGAAGTTCCTGTTTCCATGGAGGAAGCCAATGCCTTTCTCGCGCACAAGAATCAAGCAGCTTCCCAGATTGCTCTGGGCGTATTGCTTTGTATTCTTTCCCCCAGCCTATTGATTGCTTTAAGCACTCTTCAGGAAAGTTCTCTTCTTCCTCTCTCAGCGGGAAAAGCCGTAGGTATCGGTGTGCTCTTCCTCTTCCTATTGGCAGGAGTAGGAGTAGCCTTATTTATCAAAAACTCCATTGAAGGAGACCGATTCCATTATATGGAAAAAGAGCTGTTGAATACCGCTTACGGAGTAAACGGTATGGTGCAGGAGAAAAAATCCCGTTACCAGGGAACGTATACTTCTCAGATGATTTTAGGCATTTTTCTTTGCATCATTGCTGTAAGTCCCATCTTTATCAGTATGATTATTTTCGGAGAAGATGATCTCCATACCGCTCTTGCCGTGCCTTTCCTTCTGCTTTTTGTAGCCGTTGGCGTGTTTCTGATTGTCAAAACGAATATTATTTGGGATGCCTTGAACATGCTTTTAGAGCAAGGGGATTATAGAAGGGAGAAAAAGATGGACGAGCATAAAAATGAAACCGTCGGGCAAATTTACTGGTGCTTGGTAACCGCTATCTATCTTGGCTACAGTTTTATTACCCGGCGCTGGGACATCAGCTGGATTGTTTGGCCGGTAGCCGGAGTGGGCTACGGTGCAGTATGCGGTATTGTCAAGTCCTTTAGGGCGAAGATTTAGTGTCTTGTCTAAATAGCTCTTTTTTGAAAATATACTGATTCGAGAAAATCTCATTTTTCATCCCTTCTTCAGTCTATATTCTTTTCTAAAAAGCACCCCCGAAATGCTTTTCTCCAAAGTATTGGATTAAAAGTATTCCGGGGGTATTTGTTCATAACGAGGATTTCTCGCAAAGCGTGCGATATCTCGTTTTGTACGACTCTCTATCGCCTGATGTGTAGCCTCTGCTTTTACTTCAGTTCTCCGGTCTTCTCATCAAAATGATAGTCTTGCCCATTGATATTGGCAGAACCGGTTTTCATTTCTCCGGAGCCTTTACTTAAGTAATACCACTGATTCTTCCAAAGAAGCCAGCCCTCATGCATAGCACCTGTCAATGGATTGAGATAATACCATTTTCCGTTTACCAAAGCCCAGTCGGTAGCCATATAGCCCTCTTCCCCGAAATAGAACCACTGAGGTCTTCCTTCGTAGTTGACTTCCGCCCATCGAGATTTTGGATAAGTTCCGTCAGTTGCAGACAGCCACCAGCCCTTTTCATCCCTTTGCCAAGTTCCGGAAAGCGTGGTATCACGACTTTCTCCCAGCACCGCTCCTACTTTCGTTGTAGTGGAAGTACCGGAGCTACTATAAGAAGAGGAACGATAGCTTCCATTTCCGGAAATGTTTCTGGAAATATCTCCGGAAGTCTTTCCGCTTTCTTGCTTTTCGTGAGAAGCTTCAGTATTTTCAGATGGATTAGGCTTTTCTTCTTTTCCTGTGTTGTCCTTCTCATAGACAAACTGAAGTTCTGCCATATCTTTAACATTCAGGTTATCTAAAATACGAATGTCTTCTTCCGTCCACTGCATTTTCTTATTCTGAATACTACCGTAACGATAAGACTTTGCCTTATAGCCGGAAAGCTCCTTGGGAACGATACCAAAGGACATAACTTTGGCAAAGCTATAGCCCTGTATATATTCCGGATCCTCTAAAATATTCCCTTCCACATCCACATAGCTTACTTTCACTGCACGAATGTTCTTTCCGGAAAGCTCCAGCTTGTTAGGGAGTCTTGTCATCCAACACTGTCGCTGTAACCTTGTGTTGCATATCATAGTGCACTCCGTCCGGGGCAATATAATAAGTAAAAGTTCTATCGCCTTTGAAATTATTGGGACAAATGACTTCCATCACCTGACTGTTTCCATTTCCGGTGATTCCGGTATGGTTAAAAGCAATCATGATGAAGTTGCTGGAACTATCAGATGTGGCATCATTCACCGGATACCAGGTAATGTCATTTTCATCCACAATTTTTATCTTACTCTTCTTTTCATCCAGGTTAATGCCGTAAAGATGCACGAGAGTCTTCTTACTGCCCTGTCCTGTAGGACTTACGGTGTGGGTATTGTCCACCACCTCCGTTCCTCCTCCGGAAGTTCCATAGGATTGAATGGATGCAAAGGAAATTGCCGGAATATCTTCCTCCTGTCCCTCATAAAGCTGAGTTAACACTAGCTTCTCATTCGGAAGTGCCACCTTGGAAAAGCGATTTTTAAAGCTTAATCCGCCGTCAGCAGACAAACGCAAAGTAAAGCTTCTCATCTCTTTGCTTTCATTTTTCGGAATGAAAAAGCTGACAACTAAGTTTTCCTTATCCGCTTTTTCTGCATTTTCAGCCAAGCCGTTTTCCGCCTCTATTTTAAGTTCTCCAGGCTCAAAAATATTCTCCTCCTCTTTTCCGCTAAAAGCCTTGTTCGGAAGCACTTTCATGCGGAACTTTTCCTTGGAAAGATTCTGTCCCTTAATTCGAAGACGAACCTGTCCTCCCTCTGAGGAAAGAACCATTCCTTCTTCAATCTTTACTTCACTGATGACACCGGACTGTTGCAAGAAGCTCTCAAAGGGATTATTTTCCACCTGACGATTGGTATCTAAAATACTCCGCTCTTCCACCTTAATCTTTGCAGTATTATTGAAGTTCTTGGCAGCGTGCAAACGGATTTCCAAAGTATGCTCATCTACAAATTCCAGCGCATCCTCTGCCTCTAAGGGAGCATAGCCCTCCTCTTCCTTTGTTTTCAGGAAAATGCTTTTCTTCAGAAAATCCATGTCCTTTGCCGCAGAAACCTTCTCGTAAAAATATACGGTAATTTTCTGTCCATCATCGGAAAGACTAACCAGGCGAGGCATGAACTGTACCTTCTGCTTACTTTCTTTTCCCCCTACAGAGATTTCCAATGCATCGGAAAACAAATCCTCCGGAGCATCCGTCGTCCCTACTTGAACTTTGTATTTCTGAATGCCTCCCTCTGCATCCGGAAGGCTCAACGCTTTGGTTCTATTGTTTTCCAGGCCTTCCCATCCGCCTTTTAAGTTTTCACTTAAAGCTTCATCTTCAAGATACTCTCCCTTTTCTTCCCGATATACCTTTCCGAAAAGATTGTCCTCTGTAAGGTTTTTTCCCTTAACATGCAGTAAAATTACTCCACCCTTAGCCAATTCTGTTTTATTGGCACTAAGCTTAGTGATTTCCGCCTTTACGACTTCTTTTCTTCCGGCCTCTTGGGTAATTGTAAGAATCGGAGCGTCTTGGAATTTTTCTTCATCTCCCCAACAGTTAAAATAGAGAGTTATCGTTCTTTCGCTGTTTTCCTCATTTTCCGGAATACTTACAGAAAAACTTCTCTTTCCCTTCTTTAAAGATAAATCTTCCTCTTCAAGGGGCAGAAGTTTTTCCGAAACCGGTCCATCACTTGTTTTAAATTCCGCCTTGACTCGAAGCGTTTCATATCCATCAGGACGATTGTTGATTCCCAGCATTAGGCCAATTTTTAGCTTTCCTCCTTCTGCAGGAAGAGTGCTACTATCCTGGTTTACATCATTTCCAAAAAACACACTTGTGATGCTGCCCCTATTCTTCTCCGGAACACTACCATTGGTCACTGTGCTCTCTAGAGTAACTGTAGAAACTGTCTCTCCATTTCCTGCGGCAAAAACCACTCCTTGTAAAGCCAATGTGCACAACATAGTACTTGCCAGTAATCGTTTTGCTTTTTTCATGTCATCTCCTTTGATGTTTCAATTTATTGTATAAAATGTATATAATCGCTTCCTTATCTTAAAAAGAAAAATGTTAAAATATACCATAGTTTTGTTAATTAAATTTTATGATAAATGCATTATGTTTATATGAATATTGAATATGTTTTTATAGGTTTTAATTATGAATTAGATGGGAATTAGATAAAGATTAGATGGGGATAAGGTAGGAATTCAGATGATTGGGAGACATTTGGGTAAAATATTTTTTCATATAAAAATAGGAAAAAGCCACAGCCCTTCCCTATTTTCTATCTACTAATAACTATTTCATTATTTCTTCAAAATTTTCTTTAAACGATATTAATTGCTTTCACTATTGCTTCCCTGGCCGCTTGGTGGCTCCGGCATAGCCAACTCATTTCCATTGGCATCTGTCGGTTTCTCAGGTGGCTGCCCCATACCATCACCACCGGGAGCTCCGCTTGGAGGAGTACCGTTTCCGCCGCCAGAGCCCATACCGCCACTTTGTTCACCTATTGTATTCTCTCCTGCAGAAATTGTGATTTCTTCGCTATTGCTTCCCGCACTTACGGTATAGGTCTCTCCTGTTACCAGCTTGTCAGAGGAAAGAATCACTGCCGTAAAGTCGTTGGTCGGTGTGTAGCTAAGCACTACATTTCCACTCTTGTCTGTCACCTTCACCTCTGTTCCGCCACTTACTGCAGTAGAGTAAAACACATTGATAAAGTTCTGGGTGGAACTGCTGTCAAAGGATTCAAACATTTCCTGCACACCGGTGCTGACGAAGGTTCCGCCGGTAATCGTTGCCTTTCCGTTATAGTCTAAGGCTACATCCGGTCCGGAAGCTGGTCCGGAAACATTTAAGGTACCGCCTTCGATATAGACCTGACCGTTGGAGTCAATACCATCTCCACCCGCTGTCACATTTACCGTACCGCCTGTAATACGGAAATAAGTATCCGCCTGATTTTCTTCTCCGTAGGCTTCCTTTTCCTCATCGGTAGCGCTGTCATCAATCAAGCCACGGGCATTGATACCGTCATCGCTCGCCACAATGTCGATGGTTCCGCCATTAATATCTATGGTAACAGCCTCCAGACCTTCTCCAACCTTCTCCATCTTAATGGTTCCGCTATTGATGACCAAGGCTCCGTCTGTGGTAATACCGTCATCCTCTACATTGATGGTGATTTCCGCATTTTCAATGGTAACGGAGTCGGTTCCCTTGATGGCCTTTCCTACAGATTCAATATTCAGCTTTCCGCCTAAGATAATGAGATTATCCTTTGCCTTAAGGGCTGTGGCATAGTTAGAACTGATATTCAAGGTTCCGTTTCCGTTAATGGTCAAATCCTGCTTTACAAAGAGGGTCGCATCTGGCTCATCCTCTCCCTCTGCGTAATTATATGTTGTGCCGTCTGTGATGGTGTTGGTGGTGCCGTCCACTAAGGTCAGCACAATCTTACGTCCGGTAGCTGCATTAATGACGGAGGAAGTCGTATTTGTGATATTTACGCCGTTGAAAACGATGTGTACCAGGTCTTCGTCTCCCACATCCGTAATGATCTGTCCGTTGAACTCTCCGCTAAAGACATAGGTTCCGGCCTTGGTAATGACAATATTGCCATCCGTATAGCTCGCGCCCTCGCCGGTAATCTTGGCATTTCCGCTACTCAACTCAATCTTGGTATCAGAGTCGGAATAAGAAGTATTTAAGTCTTCCTCGGAATAACTTGCCGTTGTTTGTGGAAGTGTTCGTTGCCACCGCCTCTGTGCTCTGGACCGTAGTTGCTGCCGCTGTTGTAGCAGTCTTTGCATTGGAACATCCTACGATGGCCATACTCATTGCCATTGACGCCAGCCATATACTCATTTTATTTTTATTCTTTTTCATACTGTCCTCTTTTCTGTGATTGGGTTACTCTTTACACGCCCTACTATCGCAGAAACTTATGTTTAACTTGTGTATGAAATGTGTAAAACGTATGAAATTGCATTTTATTGCATATTTATCCCTTTTTAGATTTTTTTATTGTGTCTACAATACAAAAATGTCCTCATTATTTCACTTACTATTCTTTATGCATAAAAAAGAAGCCTCTTGGGCTCCTAAAATAGAACTAAAGTATTCTTTTTATTTCTAAGTTCATTTAAAGACTTTTTCTCACAATATTTTATAAACTCTTTCGGTGTGTACACTTTAACGGAAGAGTTCTTATAGTCTTTTGTATTTCTGGTCACGATACCATCTGCCTTTATTCGAAGAGCCGTCTCCATCATTACCGCATCTTCAAAATCCTTTGCCTCGGAAATCAAGGCATTGAAAATATCCTCAGACAAAGTATCTGCCACTTTTTAAAAACTCCCAATAAACGATTCAACTTGTCCTTCGCTTCTTTGTCACTATGTGTGCAGCGTCTTGTTAAGTAGTAAATATCTGTTGTTGACTTTTGCAGTTATATAAGCAGAGAATATCTCCATTGCTAAAAAGGCGAAAAAAATTTGATAGGCATCCTCTGCAAAGGGCTCCCTCCCTGCAAAAAAATCTATCACAATACAAGTATCTAATAATATTTTTCATATCTGATTCATTCTCTCCTCGCGAGCTTCTTCTAAATTTAAGTCAGAAGGTACACTGGAAAAATAACTCGTCTACAAGTTTTAATTTGTCTTGATACGGTGAAACCAACTTAGCAATCGGTCTACCATTTTTTTGTGATGCAAATATCTTCTTTCTCCGCCAGTAATAAGTACTTACTTAAGTTCAACTTTAACTCCGTTGCAGTAATAGACATAGTTGTCCCTCCTTTTTCCTTAGTATAAAAAGAATCGTACGATTTCTGCAATGAAAATCGTACGATTCTATCCCTATCCAATATCTCTTCTAGCTTGCCTGCTAAGCCTTCCTCTTCGAAAGCACTCTTCGGTTTCCCTGGGTTCCACACAATGTTTTCCCTTTTCCGCCAGAATTTCTTTAATCCTAAGATAGTCCTCCAGAAGCTCTACTTCTCCTGTAAAAAAAGCAAATAATCATTTTTTTATACAGCACGGAATCCAGAATCTTAGATGTACTGTTCTTCTTGTAAAGACTAAAGTGGGGCGAAAAACGTATTTTACTGCCCACACCCTCATGGAGTTGAAAATCCACAAATCCTATTTCCGTATAAGGAATCCTCCGACTTTCCCCCTTGTTGTAAAGAAGTACAATCTCCTCCTCATACAGAATTGCTTCCACAATATAAGTAAGAAAGAAAAATTTGTAGATATCCCATACGCAAAAGGCGGAATACATAGTGAGCAGCCCATACAGAAGCCATACACTCTTATCTAAGCCTAATTGCCTATAAACCAGAAAAAATATTCCCAGTAAGAAAAGAAGACCAAAGAAAGAAAAAATCGGATTGGGCGAATAGTACCTAATTTGCCAGTGGCAGGATCCATTTTCATCTAAATAAGTATTAGACTTTATTTTCCACATGAAGCCCCCACTTTCTCTAGCTACTTTTATTGCTCTTCATACACAATGACATAGGCCTTAACCTGGTCGCTGCCCTTAACAATAGAAAGAGGCACTTCTGCAATAGCCTTTCCGGTCTGTCCCTTATAATACTCGTTTCTATCTTCTGAGGAATAAAAAAATACATAGCTGCAGAATAAACATGCCCTGCTTCCAAATCGATATCAATACTAAGCTTTTCACTGACCAAATTCTTATTGCCTGTAACACCTGCCTCTGTAGAGCGGAAAAATACCTTCCAATCTGTGCTGTCCCGGCTCCAAGGCTACGATAGTCTGCATATATTCTCCCTGCGTATGGGAAAAATGCGGAAAGGCTGTTTCCGTCAATAGCAACATGATCGCAGTACAAATGTAAGAGTGCCTTATACGCATTATCCGCATTAAATTGCTGTTCCCCTGCCTTACGCTTTTTTTGAAAGCTCATCATAACAACAAATAAAAACTGCCCACACAACTACCACACCGGCTACAATCATAATAGTCTGATTCATCTTGTTTTCCTCCTGAAAGCTGCTACAAATATTGATAAACAGTAACGTTTACTTCTTCTCCATAATCTCACTTACGGGATAGGAAAAAACTCTCTATCCTATACATGCAAAACTATTATAAATTCATCATCTAAGAAGTCAATTAGCTTCCGTAAAAGATTAAGATTTCTCTTGACAGACATTAGTATTCTGCTTACAATTCTTAAGGATTAAAAAAATAATATTTTTCTTTTTTTAAGGGAATAAACAAATCACTTTAATTTTTTTAGGGGGAAGTAAAAATGAATCAGCAAACCATGACTATTATCGTTACTCTTGTCTGCTTAGTAATGTGCGTAGGGCAGATTCTTATGATTAAACAAGCTCATGAAAACGGAACAAGCGTACGCATTCGTCCATTGCAAATTATAGCATGTGCCGTTGTAGCGGTAATGGGCATTTATTCATTGATTACCGGACATTACTTCTGGGGCTAAAGATAATTCCAAAGTATCAAGAGCAATATAGCTTTAAGAGCATTATAACTTCAAGAACAATGTAATCTCAAAAGCAATATAGCCTCAAGGACGATATTGCTATAGGAAACATGCAGCTTCTACAATATTTCATAAAAAATCGGACGGTGAAAATTCGCCGTCCGATTTTTTACGCTCCTCCATTGCCTTGACGAGTCTCTTACTCCACCGCCTTTACAATTTCTAAAATCTCCTCTTCCGTCATCGGCTTCTCCTGTGCTTTTACTGCATAGCTGAAGCCCTTTTCTTCCCATAATGCTAAAGAGCATGTTTCGGCTTCACCCTTTAAAGTGACTTTCCTTCCTTCGAAATCCACTTCCCGGATGTCCGGATACTCCGTAAAATCTCCACTGATATCCCCTTCAGCTCTTGCTTTTCGGATGGAGTATCCTACTGCAAAGGGCTCTTCCTTAGAATAAGCCACTTCAATCATATCCTCTCCGATTACGCTGATGGTTTTTTCGGTATAAGGAGCTTTTCCCTCCGGAATACTCATGGTAAAACCGGTAAGCTCTGTAGCCTGCTGCATTGACTCAACTTCTTCTACGCTCCGTCCCTTGGCGGTTATACCGGCAGAGTTCTCTTTCAGCTCTCCATTCTCCGCTGCAAATTCTTCCGCTTTATCCTGTGCTCCACCGGAGTTCTCCCCTTGTGCTCCCTCCAGCATTACAGAGCTTGGTTTGGCTGCTCTGGGAGCAAAAAACATGAATACTCCGATATAGCAAACAAAGCAGGCAGCGGCTATGGAAGCAGTAAATCCTAAAACCCGAGGAAGGGTAATAAATTTCCTCTTCTTAGCTTCCTGCATTTTGATAATCTTTTTTTCTTTTTCTACGCTATCTTCTTGCCTTTCTCTTACCGGGTCCTGTTCATCCTTCTTTTGGTAAAATGCCTCCGCTTCCAGAATATATTGGTCACTTACCTCTGTCATTCCCCGAAGCAGTCGCTTGCTGTCCTCTTTCATAAACGATATCCCTCCTGCTCTAAGAAAAGCTTAAGCTGCTCCCGTGTGCGGCTTAAACTCATTTTCACCTTACTAAGACCAAAACCGGATTCCTTCGCAATCTCGGATACGGAGTCCATAAACCAATATCTTCTCATGAAAATATTTCTGCTCTCCGGCTTCAATGTATGCAAAAAAGAGTCTATCAGTTCTGAAAGCTCATTCCCCTCTCCGGGAATCAGTCCCTTATCCGGAAGGACTTCCGACAGTTCTTCCAGTACAACCGGAACTTCTCCTCCCCCACGCTTTTCCGCATGCAAACTGTCATATCGGTCCAAAGAAAGATTCCGAACAATCTTCGATAAAAAAGCCGGCAGATTCTCCGGCTGTTTCGGCGGAATGGCATTCCAGGTCTTTAAATAAGTGTCATTCTCACACTCCTCCGCATCCGCCATGATTTTTAAAATGCCATAGGAAATGGAAAGGAGTAAGCGGCTGTATTTCTTTTTGGTTTCTAAAATCGCAGTCTCCGCCCTTTGAAAATACAGGGCGATAATCTTTTGGTCTTCCATATCCCTAAATCCTTACCTTTATCTTCGTCTAATAATCCAGCGCATTACCCAGGTTAAAATCACCCAAAGCAGTGCACTGATAGCACATATCATAATCCATGCCCTTTGTTCATTCATAAAAGGCAAGGGAACATTCATGCCGAAGAATCCTGTGATAACCGCCAGAACACTGAGTAAAATCTCAAAAATAGTTAAAGTACTCAGGTTGTTATTTAAGTCGTTATTTAAAACATTGTTGTAGGAATCCAACAGTTGGCGGGCAACGCTGGAAAGTAAGTCCGTCATGGACACCAGCTGTCTGGCCTCCACCATGGCATCATCAAACTGCGCAGACTCCTCTTCATTAAAGCTACGATAAATGGCATGAGCCTGGATATGCTCCAGCAAAAGACGATTTTGCGTAGCGGCGGATCGTAAATAAATCATGCCCACCTCCAAGTCGGAAAGAGCATAGAGGTTCTTCTTCGTGGTTTTCTGCCGAAGCAAATGGTTAATCTCATCCTTCTGCTTATCCAAACGCTCAATAATCGGATAATAGGCATTGGAAATCATTTCCAAGCTTGCAAAGAGTAAGGTATAAATCGAAAGATTCTCTTTTCCATCCACATAATCGCACATCTTCTGAATGATATATATATTGTCCTCATTACTGATGGTCACCAGTCGATTTTTTTGCACAATAAACGTAAGAGGAACCGTCTCATAATATTCCTTATCCTTTTCCAGATCCAAAACACTGTAAATAAAGGTAACGGTTCCGTCCTCCCGATCATAATCCATGTGGGCATGCTCATTTTCATCCAAAGCATACTCCAGCGTTTTCGGATCAATATCATATTCCTCGTATACTTTGGAATGCTTTGTAATTTCATCCGAGTTAATATTAATCCATGTGTTATCGTTGCTTAGCTTTTTCGTAACAAGCATATCTTCCCCTATTTCTACTCTAAAAATCAGGAATTCTATTTGCCCTTCTTCACGCTTTACGGCTTGCTTAATTTTTCCCGACTTTTCCTATCCGCTGTCCGGGATAGGACAAAAACATTTTTATACCTCCCTATTATACGCCAAAATCCACATCTTCTGTAGACAAAATTTCCGCCTTACCTTAGCTCCCTTCATCTGTCAAGACGGAGAACAGAAAGGAACGGTCACAATCATGAATTTATTTTTTTACACAAGAAAAGCAAGCCACCGTTTCAACTCTCTCCACGGAAACCTCTGTGTAGCTTTCCATAAGCCGCTTTCTTAAACTTTCTTCCGTCTCAAAGGGTGGTGTAAACAGACCTTTTGGAACATAAATATGCTTGGCAAACCAGTCGGCTCTTTTTACGCCCCCTTCCACATAAAAACAACCGCAGAAAATCCCTCCCGGTTTTAATACGCGGAACACCTCCTGATAAGCCGCTTCCTTGTCCGGAAAAACATGGAAACCATTCATGGATAAAACGATATCAAAGCTTTCCGTTTGAAAAGGAAGATCTCCCACATCTCCCTGTTGAAAATGAATATTCTCTATACCCAGTAAAGCCGCCCTATCCTTTGCCGGCTCCATCATTTCCGGCGCATAGTCCATACAGACAATCTCTGCATTAGGAAGCCTCTTATATAAGGGAAGCGTCATGATTCCCGTACCCACAGGAATTTCCAAAAGCCTTCCGGAAAAGTTCTTAGGAATGGAGGATAAGACCTTATTCCGATAATAAAGATTTTTCTCCTTATCCATGTTCCACACCAATCGGCATAATAACTTTCCTGCCAAATTTCCATAGGTCATCATTCCGTCATAAAAGCCGGTATGATTGCCCACGGATTGATAGGCATTTTGAATTTCTTCCTTTCGACTCATCTTCTCCTCCTTCCATAAAATTCAAACCCGACTTAAGATTCCTTCACCAGCTTTCCGGTCATTCTGTCAATCGTCATGCAAAGCATATTGACTCTTGCCCCGGCTTTTTCTATTTCTTTCTCGATAGACTCCTTCGTCGGATAGAATTTTTCCGCCAGCTTTCTGCATTGTTCTATCACCTTCTCCTGATTCTCTACAGCTTCCACCCTTCCAAGGCAAAGTACGGAACGAATATACCAAGGCCATTCTCCTTCTTTTTTGAATCCGGAGTCCATGATGGTGAAGCAAACCTTATTGTTTTTAGCAAGCAAATCCAATTTCAATCCTTCTTTCGCACCGTGAAAATAGAGCTTTCCGTCTTCCTCATCATAAAACTGGTTTAGGGGAATAGCGTAGGGATAATCATTTTCCCCATGAAAAGCCATGACTCCTCTGGGAGCTTCCCGTAAAACTTGAATACACTCTTCTTTAGAAATTTCCTGCTTAAACCGCCTCATTGTTTTAAATTCTTCCATTCTTTCTCCATTTCTTTCAAAACTCTTTTCTTAAACTGCACTTGTTCTTGCCTAAAAAGAAAGCAAAGATTACTATAAGGACATTATACCGTAATTATTATAGCTTGTTATTATGAAAATGAAGCCTATCACACGAAAGGAATTATAAAAATGAGTCATACTTCCAGATACTTTGCCCGACTTACTATGATTTTCCTTCTCTTCTTTATGCTTTCCTGTACGAAGCAAAATCAAGAAGAGAATACTGTAGAGAGTTCTTCGAAGGTCTCTTCAGAAAGCATAGAGAACAGTTCTGCGGATACCAAAAAAATGAGTGAAAATAGTGTCTCGACAGGTAAGGAATCATCAAGCGAAGAAACTACCAAGCCCCCATTGGAAAGCCTAAACGAAAATCAAGTACAGGCTATCCAAACTGCAAAAGACTATCTTGATACTATGCACTTATCCCAAACAGAATTATTGCAAATGCTTTCTGTAGAGAATATCGATTCTGAAGATGCAAAGTTCGCCCTAGAGTATCTGAGTATAGATTGGAATCAAGAGGCACGGAAGAAGGCCAAGGAATATTGCAAGCATAAAATCGGGTTTTCCAAAGAGAAATTAAAAGCACAGTTGCTCTTCGACCACTTCACGGAAGAGGAAGCGGATTTTGCCGTGAGCCATATTAACGTGAACTGGATAGAGCAAGCCGAGATTGTTGCAAAAGAATACATGGAGGATGGAGTTTCCTCCAAAGAGGATTTAATAGATGCCCTGATGAATGAAGGATTTACAAAGAAAGAGGCGGAAAAGGCAAGTTTAAGGAGCTTTAAAAAATCAAAATAAATGTTCCCCCTAAGTACTGTCAATCTCTCTTCTGTGGCCGACAGTCAATGCGAGGATTATCAGCTCCTGATCTTGTTTAAGACAAAGTAAGCGATAATTTCCGATTCTATACCGCCATTGTCCACTTTTGTTAGCGGTAAGCCCTTTTCCATGAGCTCTGGGATTTTCGCAATTTTGCAAATTTTTCCCAATCCAGGATTTGATCATCTGTTGCGTGTATTTGTCCAGTTTTTTGAACTCCTTATCAAACCGAGCAGTTGTTTCTACATGGTAGCTCATAGATCCAATTCCTTCCAAAGTTCCTCAATCGGTCTGGACTTACAGCCGGTATTCTTATATTCCTGATAGGCTTCATTGGCAAGACTAATATCATATTCCTCTTCAATGCGTTCAAACAAAGCCCTTTTAAAGGCCTCTCCTAAAGATATCGCATGAAGCTTTGCATAGCTTTCTGCAAGTGCTTTTTCCTCCTCATTCATTCGAATTGAAAATGCCATGATTTTACCTCTATTTCAAAAATTATTTGCTGTACTTTATAGGCAAAGTATGTACAAACTTAATGTGTAGTACATTATACTACTCCTCTTATTTATTATCAACTCTAAATAGAATCTGTTATAATCCTTTCAAAAAGGAGGCGTTATGGCTTGTCAATGGAAAAACAGCAGTGCGGAAATGATTTCTTATCACGATAAGGAGTGGGGCGTACCCACCCATGATGTTCAAAAGCTCTTTGAATATTTGCTTTTAGAATCTATGCAGGCCGGTCTTAGCTGGGCCTTGATTCTTCGAAAAAGAGAAACTCTTCGAAGCTGTTTTGCAAACTTTTCCCCGGAAAAGCTCGCGACATTCACGGAAGAAGATATTGAAAGAATCATGCATACGGAAAATATGATTAAGTCGGAGCGAAAAATCAGAGCCATGATTCAAAACGCTAAGGCATTTTTAGCTCTGCAAAAAGAAGAGGGAAGCTTTGACGCTTACCTTTGGAGCTTTTCCGGCGGAAAAAGTCTTTGTTATCAGGGGCATGAAAAGGGAGCAATGCCGGCGAAAAATGCTCTTTCCGAAGCAATCAGTAAAGATTTAAAAAAACGGGGCTTTCAGTATACCGGCCCCGTCATTGTCTATTCTTTTTTACAAGCCTGTGGTGTCATTAACGACCACGAAGAAGACTGCCCCTGCTATCAGGCTCTCCGTAAGGCTTATCCTTATCAAGAGGTGGAGGAAACATTTTCCTGCTGATAAGTGGCGTTATACCGCTCTCATAAAACTATTTTTGTATTCAGGATATAGATTTCCTAAAACAATATATCTTACTAAAGCAATATAGCCTGCTCCAGCAAGCTTTCCTCCTCATATCCGTAGGAAGAGATTCTATCATAAACTTTCTTCTGCCACTCTCCGGAGAAGCTGCCGTCTTCATTGATAAAAAACTCGGCACTTAAGAAGCGAATAATCATAAATTCGGAGGTTTTTTGTGCAAATCCATCTCCTTGGCTAAAGTCAATGCCTGCTCCGGTGTTTTTGGTCATGGCAGCTTCCAAAATAGGAAGGGTCAATTCATTTGCAGGAATGCTCATATCCGGAAAATCGAAGAAGCCGCCCTTTTCCTTGGTATAAATGCCCTAAGTTGGAAATGGTACCGTTGGTTACCATTTTCACTCTTCGAATAGCACTTAAGGGAATACTGTGCTTTGCTCCTGTGATAAATCCTCCGGAAAGACGAATCTCCTTTTCCTTTAAATTAAAGCCGATAGGAATGTCCAAACTGTCTATGTTATTGGGAAATTCCGCTCCCAGCTTATTTCTTGCAAATGCAAGTAAGAGCGTCTTGGTTTCCGCGATATTATGCCCTCTACCATTTGCCTTGGTATCTGTCTCTAAATCCGGAAGACTGATATTTTTCCCCTGAAGATCCCTAAAAATCAGAGAATAGAGCATATTGGAGTTACAATATCGCATGGGAAGAATGGCTCCCACCTCGGAAAAAGAAAGAGTAAAGGGCTTCTTCCCCTCTACGGAAATTCCATCTTTCGTAATGCTTAACTTCCGTCCTCCATCATCAAACACCGCTGTACGATCTCCCAAAACACTTCTCATTGTTTTTCCTCCTAATCTTATCTTGCATATCCCTTTATACATTTTGTAAACTTAATTTGTTTATAAAATAATATTCATTTTACAAAAATATAAGTTAATAATAGCAAGAGGAAAAATCCATGAAAATTACCAAAATCCAATGTCCTAACTGCAATGGTCAATTATCCGTTCCTGAGGGAATGAAGGAAGGATTTGTGCAGTGTAAATTCTGTAATACCAAGGTCTATTTGGAGCCTCATAAGCCGGATATTACCCAAAAATATCACCATAAAAAAATGTGAATTATAATAAGGAAAGAACTGCCACAAACAACGTACGAGGCAAATACCTTTTGCAAAGCTGTGCAGTGGGCACTGTAGTAGTGGTAATGTCAATCCTTCTGTTTGTTTTACTAAGAACAGTCTTTTCTCCTAGCGGTATAGAGCTTCCCACCGACCAATATCGCAGTACTGTGCAGGATCCGGTAGTGATTTCCTTTGTAGAAAAAGCATTTTCCAAAAATCTTTCTCAAGTTACAGGGGAAGACTATAGTTCCTTAAAGTTCCTGTCCATTTCAAAAGATATAGCGGAAGAAAATTGGTGTTTTTCCTATGCCGAAAAGCTGGATGAAGAGGGAAATCCCATGGAAGAAAAGACTCTTTATTTTTCTGCTACGGAAAGTATTCCTCGGCAGGAGATTCAGCCCTTCACCGGTTTGGAGAATCTGGCACTGGGAAAAGACCTGGACTTCGATAGTGACAGTCAAGACAATCAAGATTTAAAGAATCTAAAAGAGTTAAAATACTTTTCTGCTATAGGAAGCAACTCGGAAAGCTTCAGAGAGCTTTTGCTAAGCTTGGCAAATCCGGAACAAATGCTCGGTCTTAGCGGTATTTACCTGCGCGACGACATTGTTCCCTACAGCATTTCCTCTGACAAAACAAAAGATATCACGGATATTTTCACACCATTTTCTTCCCTGAAAAGCCTTTCCATCAGGGTGGATTCTGACTATGAAGGGGGGCTGCTTTTTTTAAGACACTTTCCTAACTTAGAGAATTTATCCCTTTATACCTCTGCGGATTTAGCTCCTTTAGCCACTTTAAGCAATTGTAAAACTCTGAGTCTGTCGGGTCCCTCTGATACCCCCTTGGAAAATATCTCCGTCCTCTCCGGCATGCCCCAAATAGAGAATCTCAGATTATCCCATGTAATGTCCGTAAAGGATTTAAACTTTACCCAAAATATGCCTAAGTTAAAGTCTCTTGAACTCGAGAGCGTACCGATACTCTCTTTAGACGGTTTAGCCAATCACCCCTCATTAAACACGCTTTCCATTGATAGCTGTTATGAATTAACAGACGGAAAGGCCATTGCCGGTCTCAGTGCTTTACAAAGCCTGCACCTGGGCGTTCTCCTTTACGACTTTTCCCTGCCGGATTTGCAGAATTTAACCGCCTTGGAAGAAGTTCTTTGTAACTCCAGGTATCTCGGTCATTTTTCCCATATGCCCTCGATTAAGAGTCTCTACTGTTTTCTGGACGGTTACGAGATCAGCGCCGAACCCCTTCGTGGAATGAACTCTTTAAGCACCCTGATAATTTCCGGTTCCCTAGATTATATTTCAAACGACTGGGAAAATGTTTTAAAAGACTTACCAAAGCTTGAAAAACTGAGCATTCTGGGGGATCCTTTAGATACTTCGAGAGACTATCACGGGTTATTCTCCGGTATCAAAGTAAAGGAGCTGATTTTTGATGAAAATGTCATTGATTCAGCTCACACGCCTCAGATTCCCCTATCCCTTAGTAATATGGAAGATAACAACACTACGGAGACCTTGATTCTCACCCAGGCAGAAATCAAAAATCTGGATGATGATTCCGATAATTTTACGGCCAACGCCAAAGCCTTTCTCTCCCATTTTAAAGCGATAAAAAAGCTTGGACTTCGTGGAAATAAGCTGGAGAATCTGGATTGCTTAGAGGGACTCAGCACTCTGGAAGAGCTGGACATTTCCGATAACTATATTACCGATATCAGTGCACTACGAAATTTACCCAATCTGAAAAAAGTAAAGCTATCCGGAAACTCCATTGTAAATATGGAGCTCCTGCCGGATAGCGTAGAAATTGTGGATCAGTTTTAATGAACTTCTCTAAAACTTAATACAGTAAAGCAATCGCCTCTTTGATGCAATCTTCGCAGCTGCAAAGAGGCTTTTCTTTACCTATGCCTCTTAAGTCTTTGCAAATGCTGGCTCCACATCGCTCAACAAAATCCTGAAAAAGATGGGCAGCCTCCACCTGAACCATTGGATTTCCCTTATTTTTCATAGCTAAAACAAGGTTCGCTCCAACGAGTGCTCCGCAGCTTCCCTCTAAGGTTCCTAAGCCCTCAATAAGACCGGTCGAGAGAGAAAGCAGAAGCTCCTCGGGCAGATTTAATTCCTCTTGATAGGCAAGCAGCACCAGCTGTCCACAGTTCTTTCCTGCCGCTAAGCCTTCCATCGCTAATGTCTGTTTTTCTTCTAAAGATTGTTTCATGATTTCTCCTATTCATTTATCATAGATTTCCTCTAACGTGATTCGCTCCGTATTTTTCTCAACAGGAAAGTCTTCAAATCCGGAAAGACTGACCAGCCAATAGCTTTTATTCTTCGCAGGAAATGGCTTTGCTTTTTCCAATAATTCTTGATAAATTATCGCATCTATTTTTTGATTTCTCCACTTTACCTCGGCAAATAAATAGCTGTCTTTGCCATCAAAAGCAAGTAAATCTATTTCAGATTCCTTCTTTCTTATATTGTCCGTTCCCCACCAATTTCCATAATCTTCCGGTAGGAAGTCCAACTTTCCTTTTTTCAGCCTTTGTTCAAAATACTCTATGACAATCTGTTCAAATATAGCCCCCATATATTCATTGAGTTTCGGTTCAACCTGCTTATCATACACAAGTTCTCCCAAATCCATATTGAGTAAGTTTAAATTCTTCTGCACAAAACAGTACCAAAAACGAAACATTGTATCCTTGATTCGATAAATCGGACGCTTACTTTTACGGTCTAAGACCGGTGTTTTCTTCTCAATGATTCCAAGTTCCTGTAGAGAATTTAGATAATGACTTAGCCCTCCGCTTTGCATATTTAATTTCGTTGCAATTTCATTTAGCTTGCTTGCCCCTGCCGAAATCACAAAAAGAATATCATTGTAAAGCTTGGGCTGTCTCAATTCTTGCTTTAAGAGATTATCAGGCTCTTCAAACAGCCTTCCGTTAGGCTTCAGAAAAATTACGAATAATGTTGGTTTTTAAATCTACATTTTTCATCAAAAAAAGCTTAAGTATTCCGCAATTCCTCCGGTGATTCCATAGACAATGGCCTTATCTCTATAGCTATAGGAAGCGACAAACTCGGCCGCTTCCAAATATCCAAAGGGCTGAACCTTTAACTGGCTTGTCCGTCGTCCGTAAAGCGGACTTTTGTAGCCCAGTACCTGATTTTCCATAAAACTCATGGAAGAGCTGCACAAAAATCAGGAAAAAGCCTGCTCTTTTCCCTATACTCATCAATCAGTTTTTTTGTAGCAGGGAGGAAATATGCTCCGCACTTTGGGCTAAATAGGGATACTCATCGATGACAAAAAAACGATTCTATGCTCTTCTCCGTAGGCAAACAAATAGCGAAGGGCTGCCTCAAAATCCTGAAAATCCGGAAGGCCCTTTAGATTCCCGCAAGCTTCATAGATAGCTTGTGACAAAAGACTCAGGTTAATCAGCGCATTGGATTCCAATGCCACAAAATAATAGCCTTCTTTTCTTTTTAAAAATTCTTTAATCAGGTAAGTTTTCCCTACTCGTCTTCTGCCGTAAATAACCGATAAAGCGAAATTGCCTTTCCCGTATTCCTCTTCTAATTCTCTTAGTTCGAATGCTCTTCCTATAAAGCGCATAAAATCACCTCCTGAAAACGGGGTATCGCGTATTCTCATGATGCCCATAACGAATCGGATAGCATAGATTTTAGTTATCCATGAACCAAAACCGCACGCTACGGGGTTAAAACCGCACATCACATGTAGACGATACTCGTTAGGAGTATTATAAAATACAATAGCGTAATATGCAATAACATACTTTTGCATATTATGCTATTGCGTTTTCCTCTGTTGAATGAAGATAACTAGAATCCAATACAGATAATACCTATTACAGCGCCCCCTTCGGGCAGACCTTTACACATTCCATGCAAAGGATGCAGTCCGTCCCGTTTTTTCTCTTCCTGGAATTATCCGTCATTTCCACATCCATGGGACAAACTCTCTTACATTTTCCGCAGGAAATGCATTTGTTCTCATCACAACGAATGCGCACCAAGGAGAAATAACTCATAGGCTTAAGGAATACGGTAACCGGGCAAATGTATTTGCAAAATGCTCGGTTATCCTTGCAAAGAAAGGCCAGAGCAATCCCCACAAGATAATAGGCGAGATTTCCAATGAGGAAGGCCCAAAACATAATCCTTTCCAGATTCCCCAGCTTCATAAGAAATAAGGCCGATACAAAAAGTAGTGCTAAAGTAAAAGTCAGATAACGAATCCATCCAAAGTTTTTTCTTGGAAGTTCTCTTGTCTTATAGGGCAAAAAATCCAAAACCATGGCAGTCCAGCAGGCATAACCGCAGAAGCCTCTTCCAAAAATCAGCGGCCCGAAGATTTTCGCCACCGCATAATGAATAGTTGCCGCCTCGAATACGCCGGTAAATAAATAGTACCAAAAGCCCTCAATTTGCATATTTTCCTGCTTGAGAAGACCTAAGTAAAGAAGCATATACAGCCCCACAAGAAGCTGTACTATTCTGCGGGCATGGGGATATTTTTTGATGAAGAGAAAAATCCCAAGAGACAGGGAAGCTCCGATATAGGTGAAATTCAAGAGATAAAATAGATTGTTTTTTGTCAACCAAAGGCTCACCGCCACTGCTTCAAAAACACCGCCAATCAGAAGTACCAAAGCATATTTTTTCAAGAAATCTCGCAAAGAAAGCTCCTCTCGTATGTGTATATAGTTATATGTAAACCTATGTATATATTTATGTTCATCCTTTTAACAGGATTTCTCATACAAAAAAATTCTATGCTCATAGTTCAATATTTTCAAGTTCTAAGCTGAAAACAAAGAGTAACTATAAAATATATGAAATTGTAATGCGACTAAATTTAAGCTATAATATAGCCATATTTTAGGAGGGCATATCTATGAAAATTATTCCTATGCGAGATTTAAAAAATACGGTAGAGGTAGAAAAGCACTGCATTAAAGAGCAGGGTCCTGTTTATGTTACCAAGAATGGTTACGGGCGTCTTGTGGTGATGGATATCGAGTATTATGAGAAAACCATGCAAAAGATGTATGAAGCAAAAGCTCTTATAGAGGGGCTAAAGGATCTAAAAGAGGGAAATACCGACGAAGATGGAGCTGATACTATTCGCAAATTAAAGGAGAAATATGAGCTTTAAATATCAGTATCGTTTTACCAAAAAGGCAGAAATAGACCTGAATGAAATTCTATCCTATATTTCTATAGAGCTTTCCAATCCGCAAGCTGCATCAAGCTTTTTAAAGGATTTACAAACAGTAATAGATTCTATATGTGCTATTCCTAAGATGGGAAGAATTGTAGAAAATGAATTTCTCCCAGATAGGGAAGTAAGAAAATCTCTTGTGGGAAATTATATCCTATACTACCTTCCTGACACGAATGAAAAAATAATCTATATCCTTCGCATTCTTTATGGACGGAGAAGCTTGGATGAACTGGTAAGAGAGATAAATTGCAATATTTAAGATATCCTGAGGAAATCCGTAAAATAATCTATACAACGAACTCCATAGAAAACTTTAACCGAGGATTGAGAAAAGTCACAAAGGCCAAGTCTATTTTCCCAAGTGATGATGCTTTATTCAAAAGTATATATTTAGCGATGATAGATATAACAAAAAAATGGACAGGAGCTCCATGGAATTGGGGACAAACACTCAATCAACTTTGTATTTATTTTGGGGATAGAATCACTCCGGCAGATTTGGAATAACGAAAGCGGCAATACAAAATCCAGGCTGCCGATTGGAGACTGTAAAATATTTTGTGTAAACTAGATAGCTAAAAATAGGTATCCTCCCAGATTAATGTTAGAATAAATATTAATCTAGGAGGATATTTTTATGGCAAGAACAAGGAAGCTCTCTCCAGAGCGTAAAGCATTTATCAACGGACTTATTGAACACTACCATCCCGAGGATGCTCAGGATGTGCAAGAAATGCTTAAATATCTTCTTGGGGATACTCTACAAGGAATGCTAGAAGCAGAGATGGATGAGAAGCTTGGTTATTCAAAGTACGACTATAAGAATAAAGAAACCGATGATAGTCGAAATGGGTACAGTAAAAACAGTTGTTTCATCCCTTGGTGAAATTAATCTCGACATACCTAGAGATAGAAAAGGCGAGTTTGAACCTCAAGCTATTAAGAAATCAGACCGATATTTCTAATATAGAGGACCAAGTTCTTTCTATGTATGCCAAGGGGATGACAACTCGAGATATTTCTACACATTTGCGGGATGTTTATGGAGTTGAGGCCTCTGCCGAAATGATTTCTCATATGACAGACCGTATATTACCCATTGCTAAAGAATGGCAGAATAGACCATTAGAAAGAAAATACGCTATTGTATTTATGGATGCGATTCATTTCCATGTCCGTGAAGATAATCAGACCATCAAAAAGGCTGTCTATGTGGCTATCGGAATAAAACTGAACGGCAACAAAGAAGTGCTTGGCATGTGGATTGGCGGTAATGAAAGCGCTAAATATTGGCTGGGTGTTTTAAACGAGATAAAAAACCGTGGTGTTGAGGACATCATGATTGTATCAGTAGACGGCTTGACAGGTTTTGGAGAAGCTATAGGTGCGGTATTTCCAAAAGTGGAGATTCAGCGTTGTATTGTGCATCAAATACGTTATACTGCTAAATTTGTTAACTATAAGGATTTAAAGCCGTTTGTGAAAGACCTAAAAGCAATCTATCAGGCTCCTAGCGAGGATAGTGCTCTAAGTGGCCTTGACGAGTTAGAGGAAAAATGGGGAAAGAAATATCCGTCTTCTGTCAGTTCATGGCGAAATAACTGGCCCCAACTTTCTACATTTCTCAAATATCCTGAGGAAATCCGTAAAATAATCTATACAACGAACTCCATAGAAAACTTTAACCGAGGATTGAGAAAGGTCACAAAGGCCAAGTCTATTTTCCCAAGTGATGATGCTTTATTCAAAAGTATATATTTAGCGATGATAGATATAACAAAAAAATGGACAGGGGCTCCATGGAATTGGGGACAAACACTCAATCAACTTTGCATTTATTTGGGGATAGAATCACTCCGGCAGATTTGGAATAACGAAAGCGGCAATACAAAATCCAGGCTGCCGATTGACAGCCTGAATTCCGTATGACAGAATCGAAAGACAAATACTGTTAACTTTTATTTTGAAATTCAGCATTAATCTTGGAGGTTTACACAGAATTATTTACACTCTCGAATTATTTACACTCTCATTTCTTAGTGTATTTATTAAAGCCTTTTTTTACTCCAACACTAGTATCTAAAAAGTGTACCATCAAGATCAAATATAATATTTTCCATCTATAATCTCACAACTATAGTATCTAGCAGAATCATGCTGCTCAATTTATATACTGCTAATCTCTTTCAAACAAATCCCTTGTGAAAACCTTATGCTTTACATCATCAAGGCAAGTATTATATCTGTTAGCAACAATAACTACGCTTCTTTTTTTAAATTCGTCAATATTATTTACAATCTCGTTGTTTCTATAACTCATTTCTTTAGACAATAGTGGTTCATATATTATTATTTCGGCGCCACTACTTTTAAGTATATCCAATATACCTATGATTGAACTGTCCCTAAAATTATCGGAATTTTTTTTCATTACAATACGAAATATTCCAATGCATACATTCTTCTGACATCTCGCGGCCGTATTATTTTTTTCATCATGACTATTTATGTTAAATCTATTTGCCATTTCAAGAATACATTTTGAAATATGTTCTTTTCTAATTTGATTTGACTCTGTTATCGCTTCAATCAATGCTTCTGGAATATCTTTATAATCTACCAATAGTTGTTTAGTATCCTTTGGTAGGCAATACCCTCCATACCCAAACGATGGGTTATTATAATAATCACCAATTCTCGGATCAAGACACACGCCTTTTATTATTTTATCTGTTCTAAGACGTTTTTCATATGAATATGTGTCAAGTTCATTAAAAAAAGAGATCCTTAGTGCCAAGTAGGCATTTGAAAATAGTTTTATTGATTCTGCCTCTGAATAGCTAACAATCATTTTTTCAACACTATCCTTTTTTGATAGTTCTTCCATTATTTTGATAAATTCATTTGCATACTGTACTAACCTATCACTTTTTTCATTTATTCCAGCAATAATTCTAGATGGATGAAGACAGTCGTAAAAAGATTTTGTCTCCTGTAAAAATTCAGGCGAATAGATTAAATTGATATTCTGCCACTTATTAACTATTTTATCCGAGAATCCAATCGGAACCGTCGATTTCACTATGATTACAGCTTCACTGTTTACCTCCAAAATATCTTGAAGCACTTGTTCAACAATGCTTGTATCAAAACTGTTTATCTCTTCGTCGTAATCTGTTGGTACTGAAACAATAATATGACTCGCTTTTCTATAGGCGTCGAAACGATTTGTCGTTCCCTTAAAGGAGCTCTTCCCTAAATCTAAATACAATTGAATTAATTCATCACAAACCGGAGATACTCCACGATTTATCATTTCAATTTTGCTATGCATATTGTCATATATTACGACATCGTATTTTCCCCCCAACAATGTTGCAATTGACATGCCCACATAGCCGGCCCCAACGACTACAAATCTATTGTCATTTTTAATTGTCATATAGTCACACAAACTTTCTTCCATAAAAACAAGAATCCTTCAAACAACATATCTCATACATTATCACAAATAAGGTTGTTCACCTATTGTGATCTCCCTTTCTATAACATCTTTCTGAAAGTGTGAGTTATCAATTTTTTCCTTCAAGAGACAATAATATTTTTCCTCGTCAAATGGTATTTCAATAGTCTGGCCTAACCAGGTTGATAGATAAATAGCATTAACTAATATTAAGCTATTTAGCCCTTCCGAGCCATCAATAAACGAGGTCTTATCGCCACATATTGCAGAAATCCAATTGTTAATAACTTCTAAATGCTGTCCTCCTCTAGGGTTATCGACACTAGTATTAACTCTGATTGGTCTTTCGAAGCACTCTGGTTTTTTCCATGGACCAAACTCATGTTGAATATGTGATATTGCATTCGTTTCTGCCTGATATAATTTCAAACTTTGTGGACCATCTAACAATAGCTTTCCTTTGTCACCACATATTTCGATTACATTTGTTCCTGGAGCTTCGCCAGTAGATGCAATAAGTACCCCCGTCATATCATTATCAAATTCTAAGTAAACAGTTATTTCATCTTCAGTTTCTATAGTATGGTATTTCCCATTTTTGCAAAAAGCATGCACTTTTCGGGGAAGTCCAAACATCCATGTTATTAAATCCAAATTATGTGGGCACTGATTAATTACAACTCCACCGCCCTCACCTTTCCATGTGGCTCTCCAGTCAGCCGAATCATAATAAGATTGTGTCCTGAACCAATCTGTTATTATAAAACAAATACGGCGTATTTCGCCTAGGGTTCCATTATTTATAAATTCTTTGGCTTTTATGTAGTACGGATTTGTCCTTTGATTCAACATGATCCCAAAGACCTTATCTCGTTTTAAAGAAGCAGCATTTATCAAAGCTCTTGCCTGTTTAGTATAGACTCCTAATGGTTTTTCTACCAAAACATGAAGGTCGTGGTTCAGTGCTTTAATGGCAAGTACCGGGTGAAGATAATGGGGTGTTGCTATTATTACAGCATCTATGGATTGAGAAGAGAAAAAATCTTCTGACGAAACAAATTCCTTAACATCTTGCAAGTTTAATTTATTCCTAATGCTTATTAATCTGTCCTCTCTTATATCACAAATTGCTGAAAGACATGCATTTCGCACTTTGCCTTCTACAAGCCTTTTGCAATGGGTCGATCCCATGTTTCCAACACCTATTACTCCTATTCGAATCACTTCATTTATCTCCCTTCCACATCATTGATAAGTTTTTTACACGCCAAATAGGCTATAGAAAACATTTCAATACTATCATTTCCTTTTTCTTCTAAATATTGCGTTTTACGATCATTAAACTCAAAATACTGTTTTAGATGTGGTTCAATGGAAAAAAAGCCGCTAAAATCTTCATCATTTTGAAGCAAATATAATACCTCTCTCAAATTACCGTCACCAAGACCGCAAGGAACAACCATGTCTTTATTATACACAGCATCTTTCATATGAAATGCCGTTATATATTTGCGGAGAAGTTCATAAGCATTCAGCGTATTGAACCCGCTTCGAACATAATTTGCAAAATCAAAAACAGCTGAAAGGTTTTCATCTCCTATTACATCCAGTATATGTCTAGCAATTATAGGATCATCTGCGATGGTATTCCGCTCATTTTCTAATGAAAGAAGAATTCCATTTTGCCTTGCTATATCAGACATTATTTTCAATCTTTCAATAGACTTTACAATCAAATTCTCCTTACTTGAGATCCCATCCGAATAAAAGCTAAATATACGTATCGTATGGCAGTGTAAAATCTTAGCTACTTGAATTGCCCTATTTAACTGAGCTTTAATTTCACAGAACGGCGTATCAATTTTTGATTTTCCAATTGGCGAAGCAATTGAGGCAACTTCAATACACTTTTGCTTTAAAATATATTTAATGGCGTATATCTCTTCATACGAAAGATCTAATACATTTTTTTTATTAACACTTCTGATGTCTATAGCTGGAATTGCATATTTTTCTAGAACATCTATTTGTGTCATGAAATCGTCTGAGATTTCATCTCCAAAGGCAGAATATTTATATCGTTTCATATTATTTCCCATGTTAACTTCTGCATATTTATAAAGGGTTAAGTTTCTCCAATTCTTCTTCCGAGCAATATTTTTTTCGTTTTTCTTTAAACCATTCTATGCTTAATACAACATTCTTATCAGAAATAGTTAATTCGTCTGCGCATGATTCCCCAATTGCTATCGTCATGTCAAAATGAAGTTCAGTAAAAAAACTCAATACTTCAACAGGAAAAGACCTAGATAAAATATGAACATTCTCTTCATCTGATAAACACTCATAAGGAAAACTATCTCTTGGGTGTGGTTTGATAAAAACCACACCTCCACTACAATATTCATTTATTATGTCACGAATTAGTTTTTCCTGTGCTTTTTCAGATGAAAGCCACTTATCAGACCCACAGTATGGTCGAGTTAATAGCAAGATTGTTGATCTGCTTATCGTCTTACTATCATAGTCAGGAATAACAATCTTATTGAAAATCCTCTTTATTTTTTCTCGGCTATATACATTTAATTGAGAAAGAAACTCATCTATATTGACTATTATTGCTTTCTTTCTAACATAATTAGGGATATTCTCCGCTGAACTTACTTCTATTCTGTCGCAAAAAGCAGAATGTCCAACAGCTTTATTAACTTCATGGTAGCACAATATATTTGCATCTGACAGGAACTTAGACGTATTCGGTGTTGTTTTGTACATTATCTGAAATGCATCTTTTGAAGGTTCACTTAATACATAGTGCAAATGTTTAAATCTTAAATACTTTCCAAACACACCATCCCAATCATTATAAATATATATATTGCTATATTCATGGTTCTCCACAAAAGGAACATTAATTTTATCAAGAAAGCTCAACTCAGTACCGATATCTTCTTCTCGTATTTCATTCGTAGTAGGTAATATGTTTTCAGCATCCCCCCCTCGAAATAAATAAACGTGCTCAAATATATCGCTTTCAATAATCAAACTATATAATAAGTCAACATCTTGTAAATTTTTTTCATTAAAATCATCTAATATTAAATCCGCATACTCATTTTTCGCTAAAACCCTAACGATAGTAACGTAAATATTATAATACGTCCTGCATATGTATAAAGTTCGTCTTTTCATCAGCTTGGTCTCCGCTTAAAGATGCTCAAAATGATGTTTTTCACGTCTTCCTTTGTTGGATAAATGTATTGCTCAATCACAGGGCTATATGGAACGTGTACATCTTTGCTTGCCTTTACAATTACAGGACCCTTGAGTTCATAAAAACATTCAGAAGAAATAACAGCAGCGATATCTCTCCCCGCACAACAAATCTCATTTGCAGAATCAACAACTAAAAGACGGCCAGTCTTCTTAACAGAATTTATTACCGTTTTATAGTCAAAAGGCTTCATCGTCATAGGATTTATCACTTCGCAGTTTATTCCTGTTTCTCGTTCTAATTCCTCCGCAACTTCAAAAGCAACATTAACATAATTACCTATCCCAACAATTGATATATCTGTCCCTTTACGCATAACAGTACTTTTACCGATTGGAGCAAAATATTCATTGTCACCAATATCCTCTTTGATAAGTCGGGAAATAGTACAGTCTCTGATAAACATAACTGGATTATTGTCTCGAATTGATGACTTTAGCAACCCATATGCATCTTTCGCGCTAGCAGGCATCACAATTTTTATACCTGGTATATTCATAAACAATGGATGTGGGCGATCGCTATGCTGGCTTGCCAATCCACTGTTATACGATACCATGGTCATAATCACCAATGGAACCGAAAACTGCCCACCATAGGTATATGCATATTTTGCAGCCAAATTCACTAATTGATCCATAGAAACATATGCACAACAGCCTGCTCTTGTCCAATCAATAATTGGCCTTTCTCCCATAATGGCGGCACCAACTCCAGCGCCTGTAAATGCTGCTTCTGACAATGGCGTGTCTCTAACTCTCAAATCACCAAATTTCTCAAGGAGCCCACCTGTATATCCATATATATTACTAGTGACATCTTCGCCAATAATAAAAACCCTCTTATCTTTACTCAGTTCTTCACACAAAGCAATATTAATTGCTTCAATAATATTGCAATTCCGCATTCATCCCTCCCATTTTTCTGTGCAATAAACATACATGTCTTTAAACAAATCATCCTTCTGAGGGTATGGGCTACTTATTGAGTATTGAACAGCTTCTTCCACTTCCGAAGAAATATTCATATACATTTGTCTAAAAATATCAATATCTATAACATGCTCATCGCACAATTTTTTTACATAAATCAAGATGGGATCCTCATTATTATCCCAATATTCAAAATTGACCTCACCTCTATCATCGTATTTCTTATTCATATTTGGATAAGTAATCCCACAATGGTCGCAAAATCTCCTCGTCTTACATTCAATTAGCGCAGGGCCATATCCATTTTTTATCCCCTCCAGTGCAGTTGCACAAACTGTTCTAACACTTTCAACATCCTGTCCATCAACCTCATAACCTCGCATATTATAACCTCTTGCACGTACAGAAAACGAATCTACGCTTGAACCATTTGAGTTGATACTGATATGGCATACCCATTATTTTCGCACACAAATAATATAGGAAGTTTCCAAATTGATGCTAGATTCATACTCTCATGTACAACACCCTCGTTTGCCGCCCCATCTCCAAAAAAAGCAACCACAGCTTTATTTTCCCCATTAATTTGTATAGCTAAAGCAGCCCCAACTCCTATAGGCACTCCCCCTCCAACAATACCAGATGAGCCAAGGACTCCCTTAGATACATCTGCAAAATGCAATGTTCCGCCCTTTCCATGATTACAACCCGTAATTTTTCCAAATAATTCAGCCATGAGACTTTTCATGTTGGAGCCTTTAGCAATTGCATATCCATGTGAACGATGAGTTCCTACAATGATGTCTTCATTAGATAATGCACTACAAACACCAACATAAACGGCCTCCTCACCTATTCCTAGATGAGCCTGTCCAAATGATAATATGTTTTCGTTTCGTAATTCGCAAAATTTCTCTTCAAATAAACGAATTTTTAGCATTCCTAACAACATATTAGTTTTTTCATTATCCTCTAACAATTGCATTTTAATCTCCTTTAGGGACAGAACTTAAAAAAGATATTAAATCATCCCATCTTTTCTTGTATCCGACGGTTTAACTGATTTTTGACATATATTACACATTTTATAATTATCCCACATACCACTGATATGAGCTAAACGAAGCGATTCCAGTTTATTTGACTTCCATATATCCTTTATTGATTCAATATTCGCATTCCCTATACAATATAATTCCATTTCATCTCTACAGCACGGATAGCATAAGCCATCCCACGATATGACAAGTCTCTGCCACAGCATTGGACAACAAAAATCACGTTTTACGTTTTGGCTCATCATCTGATTTTGAGGTGCTTTTTCTAGATAAAAAGCATCTGTATATGTAATGCAGTCAACATAGGGCTGGAAGAGTTTTACATAATCCTCTAATTCTTTATCATTTTGCGACATCTTTACTAAGCTAACTCTTGTAATGGGTTTGTTGCTTTTAATTTGTCTTCTAATAACCTGAAAAGTGATAATATTATTTATAACCACATTATAATCAGCCCCAATCCGTATTGCCTCATATTTATCCTTATAAGGACTATCAAATGAAAAGAAAAGTTTATCCAGTCCCGACCTAATAAGTTGTTCACTCATCTTTGGAGTCAACAATGTTGCATTTGTATTTAATAAAACATCTATAATTCCTTTACCTTTAGCATACTTTATGAAGTCGATTAGTTTAGGATGTAAAAGACTTTCCCCCCGCCATATGAGCTTTACCGCAGGAACACCTATTGCCGAAGCTTCATCAATTATTTTTTTAAATAAATCCTCGCTCATATAACCTTTTTTCTTATAGCCATAAATCGTTGAAGGGCACATGGTGCACCTTAAATTACAGCAATTTGTAAGTTCAATATCTATATTTAAAGGTATTGTTACAGTATGATTTTCTGGATATAGTTTCCAATTTTTTCTATATTCCCAATACCCATTGGTGGCATTTTTTTTTTCGAGTACTCTGTATTTTTCTTCATATAGTGCATGAAGTTTTTCATTAATTGGTGTTATCAATTTATCTCTCCTATTCTATAATTTAATAAGGATTTAATGTTTATATTTATTGTCATATGGATCCATCGCAGAAGCATTTTATGCAAATACCACAATCATATTTCCCAACTAGTGTTTTTAAATTTTCCTCACTTTGAACAAAGACTTCATCTGCCCCAAGGAAGTTTGCTATTCTATCACTAGATATTTCCTCAGAAAGCATCTTATGATCAGGCAGTCCATTGTAGCTACATTTGTTTTTCCATAGACCAATTGGTATAATAACAAATATCTTTTCAACTGAAGCTTGCCTCAGCTTATTACACACTATTTTTAAAGTTGTTCCAGAAAATATAGCTTCATCCACTACAGCCACATTTTTACCACATAAATCCGAAGATGAATTTTCAAACATTAATTGTGTTTCAATAAGTCTTTCACGTTCCTGAGTATCATTTATGCAAAACGTTCTCACGCTACAGTCTTTTTTAATTAACTTCATATTACAGTTTTTTCCAATAGCGTTGGAAAAACCATCTGCATATATCTTTCCAGTATTTGGCACTGGCATGACATAATCAATAACATCTATGATATCCGCAGGTATATATGTGGCCATCATTTTTCCTGCTGAATACCTAAAATCATATACATTAATCCCTTCAAAAACTTGTTGTGCAGAATATTGATAAATCAATTTAAATGCACAATGAGTATTTTTCCATCTTTCAACTGCGTTTTTTAGCACAGTGTTTGCTGCTTCAGGATTGAATAATTCTGAGTCTCCCTCAGGAACTGTTTTACTCGCTTCATAAATAGCATCTAATGGTAGATTATTTTCTAAGAAGTATTCTACATAGTTACGATTTATATTAGCTGCTGCCCCAAACATATATGCTGTTGAATATCCCCATTCATATTTCTTTTTAATAGGTTCTATTACACGGTCTATAACTGCAGACATTTCTCCTAAATTATATTTCTCTCCGTATTGGGTATTCAAAAAATTTGCAATCAATTCTGAAGGTAGATTGCCAGGATTTCTCCCAATACCCATTAAAGTTCCATCTATAATCCCATCACGATTGCTATATTCTACTAGCTTAATAAAGCATTGTGCTAATGGATAAGCCATAAGCATATTGTTATGAGGATGAAATGCAATTTTAACATTATTGGGCAACACACTATTTAATATGTCAAAAAAATCAGTCAATTTCTGTTGTGTCATGCAGCCAAAAGTATCAACAATAGTCACCGCGTAAGGATTGATCTCAGCAAGTACGGATGCCATTTCTCTTAATTGGCTATTTGAATATCCTGTGGTATTTACCATATTCAAAAAAACTTGATAGCCTTTGTTCTCCGCTTCCAATGCAAACCTAATTGCCTTTTGTAAATCTTTCTTATAAAAAGCAATTCTAAGAAATCTTATTTTTCCCGTTGCTCTACATAACTTAGAAGAATCATATCTATCAGGTCTCACCATCAACGCAAGCGATGTCGAGGTGGACAATTCTTCAATTGCTTTTTCTGCGCAATTTATATCCATGAAATTTGTTGATCCTTCAACATAATTAACTTCATTTAAAAAACCCACTTCCAAATAATCTACATTGGCATTTGATAATTTCCTAATCAAATATTGACACTTATACTTGCCAAACTGCCAATTGTTTATATAACCCCCATCACGGAGAGAACAGTCTAATAACTGTACCATAACGATGCTCCTCTTCTGCAGCTCCAAACCTAAAATCCGACTATCCTATTTATTAATTATTTCATCATAAATCAATTTAGCCAGCTTATAATCATAAATATCATCAATATCTATAGATTGTTCCCTCGTCACTTTAAAATAATAAGGGTGTGGTCCAAAGTGATAACGCCACATTCGCATATCCTTTACTTCTGCTAAATAATACCATTTGTAAAAATATACATTTCAGGTAAGTCCTGAGAATTTACATGTTTTTCACCACGTGAGAAATTCACAGTACCAAGACTATCCATCAAGAAATGTTTAAACGGATATACTGTAATCAATGAATCGTACTCTGATCCCATGGAATCAAACCTTTCTATTGCATTATCATATAATACATCGTCCACCAATGGCGAAGTGACACATGACCACATTATCAATTCAGTATCAACAAGCTCCGTGATATATTCAACGAAGTCGCTAAAGGGATGACTTTCATCGGAATATTTCGTAGGCCTTTTGATTGCACGAACACCTTCATTTCTCGCCATTTCAAGCATTTCATCCGAATCCGAAGATACTAATATATCATTTATTTTGGAAACCTTTTTTAATTGGTTAATCTTATGCAATAATAAATTACAATTTCCGAAAGGTAATATATTCTTATTAGGCAATCTAGTGCTCGTCTTTTTTACTGGAATTACTGCTGTAACACTTTTCATATCTTTGCCTCCTTAAAACAGTTTAAACATGCCATCTCTAATGACTTCAAAAATTCTAAAGATCTGTTAAGTTCTAAATAACAAATATTTGTAGGGACTTCGATTGTCATGCTCTTTATCCTTTTAGCACAAACAATATTTTTCATAAAATGAAAATAATTATATGAATCTTCTTGTTTCTGAGCAATTACGTGTAAAAAGGATTCATTATATGGCAATGGCATAATGAATTATATCCATGAAGCTCTAATTTGTCCTCGCCCATATTTTTCATATGATACAAATCGCATAAGGTTCCTATTTTATAATTCATTTTTTGAGCTATATAATCAGCTTCTTGAATAGTATTAATTGTATTCGATTCGTTTAAGCATATCGGTTCTAATACAATTTTAATGTCGTACTGGTCAGCAATATTACAAATAAAAATCAAGGTATCAATTAAAATATTCTCGAAATCTTCCGCCGATGTCTCACTCGTTCTTTGTCTTGATTTTGGTGATCCAAACACAACATATCTTGTTCCCAAAGAATTGGCTCTTATAAATCCTTCTTTAAGGTACGGGGTAATATCCTTTCTAAAATTTGGTGCAAGAATAGAATATCTCTTTGGAATGAAACAGTTCATGCTCTTCACTTTAATTGCTCTTTCCTGTAAATAATTAAATAGAATATGAAATTTATCAACATCCATTGAAGCAATTGTTCTGAATTCCATCTCTACATAATCAAAAGAAACATCAGCAATAGTACTCAAATCTGTTCCTTTTAGCCATACTCCATATTCTAATTTATGTGCATTATCCATATACTTTTTTGCTTTCAATCTCAAATTCAAAGGAGCTAGACCACATACAGCCTTTGCACTTAGTAGAATCAATTTGCCTTTGCTTCAAAAACCTAGTCAAACATTCTTCGTTTGCTAAATCAAAGATTGTATAGTCTTGATAAACTGAACCCTTTCGATCACAGCAACACATCATTCTCCCATTGTAGTCAATTCTAATTTCGGATAGTCTTGAACAATGCCAGTTTAATCGCCGAATGTATCGTGGAAGATATTCAAAAAATTCATATGAATTATCCAAAAGGATACCTTCTCTTTTTAACTTAATAAGTTTCTCACACTGCATAGTTAATTTGTCGATATCCTTTTCCGCAGTAATTGCTAAAGGAGTAACGCATTTTCTATGCTCATAGCTGTTTTCTTCGCTCCAGTGATAAGGCAGAAATATGTATGCACACCTCTTTCGTCAAAGTATTTGGCTATATCGATCAAATTTTCAAGATTCTTCGTGCTAAGAACACAATAATCTCTCAAGACGAATGAATCTCTGTCAATAAATCCCATTTCAGAAATATGATTAATCAGATCTAATCCACTCTTGCTTTTGAAAGAGCTAATCGAATTATCAAATGTCAAGTTGTCGATACTAACAGATATCCTGTTCAATCCGGCTTGAACGAGTTTATCTATAATTTTATACTTATTTTTATCATTCGCATTGGTGACAATTGAACATGTCAATTTTGTATTATTGGAAATATAATCAATTAACTCTACGATACCTTCATACAGAGTGGGTTCGCCACCAAGAAAATTGATAGTTTTTATTCCCATTTTTTCCAAAATATTCACAGCTGTTTTCCACTGGTTAATATCCAGTTCATTTTCATTCTCATCCTGTGGAATATTGCAATACTCACATTTCAAGTCGCATTTCCTAGTGATGAAAACGCCACACGCTACTGGCAATTTTTCTCTTTGATTCATCAATTTTTCCACCTCCCAATTAAGCAAATACTACAGGACATACACAATGCCGACAATAACGCTTATCTTCGTTCAGAATGTTTCGTACAGTTTTTTGATAATAATTACTTTGAAAGGTCTTATTTATCCCATTAGATATATCACCATAGGATTCAATAAAAAAGCATGGTGCGATTGTTGCATCCGGATATATGACACAGCAATGAGTTGCACAATTGCAATCACTAACTAGTGAATCGTCTCTTTTGTATATCGAGATTACTCTTTTAAGATCATTTCCTTTCTCATACAATGGATTTCCACTATCAAAGTATTGTGCATATTTTCGGAATAGCTTATCTACCTCATTTTCTAAATTATGTATAAAATCCAATGTTAAGCTCTCCGTTGCAAAGCTATCAGCCCTGCCAAACGCAAATTCAGTATTCAAATCTTCCGCCTTAAAAGAAAGTTTATCTATTTTCTTATTAACAGAGAATTCAATCAAATCGCCCAACTCATATAAGTTTTCAGGAAGAATTAACGTTCTTATACTTATGCGAATATCTGGCTTTATACTCCTTAACGCATCTATGCCGCGTATCACAGTATCTAAACCATCTATACCTCGTATTCTTCTATATGTTGAAGCGTTAACTGCGTCGAGCGAAATAACCACGGTATCAAATAATTCGGCTATTTCCTTTGCATACTGATAAACCAATAATCCATTTGTATTTATTTTTAGATGGAGATCCACGAATTCCGCATGAAATTTTTTCGATATTTCAAACAAATCCTTTGCAAAAATAAGACATTCTCCACCTGTAAAAAAAAGCGACCTGAGGTTTTCTTTATACATCTCAGCAACAGAATCATATAGCAGTACATTATTGAAATGCTGAAACTGCTTATTTTTCCAAAAATAGCACATTCGGCATCTGCTGTTACAACCTAATGTGTACATAACAAATAAAGTACTTGGTTTAATTATTAGACTGCGATTTTCCATTTCGTCCTCCTATGATTACAACAATTTAAATGAATTAACAAAATCTAGCGTCGACTTTACAGCATCATCACATAGGATATAATCACCAAAATATATTCTACATCCTTTCCCTTCTCCATGGAAGTCAGAACCAGATGTTTTAAATATTTTTAGTCTATCCGCTATATTAGCCAGATTTCTTTGGTCACTTAAATTATATTGCCCATAGTATGCTTCAATTCCACATAGACCGTAGCTAACTAGTTTTTTTATTTTATTGAATAACTCATCATAGTCCCTCCTTACAGAAAAAGGATGCGCCAAAACAGCTTTTCCACCCGCTTTATTTATAGTATCTATTGCCTCTTCTGGTGTAATATATTGTATTGGAAGTTTTTTATATTCTTTCCCGTCAAGGAACAATTCAAAAGCCTGAGATGTATTTGTCACCAGCCCTTTTTTCAATAAAATATTTGCTATATCCTTTCTGCCATTAATTACATATTCATTGCGCCCAATTATAATACCCATGTCCCGCAACATATCAATAATTAGATTTATATTCGTTTTTCTATAGTCTGAAACAGTATTTATAATCTTTATAATGCTTGGATGTTTTATATCAAATCCATAGCCCAAAATATGCTGCTCAACATCTTCAAACGAAGTAAGCTCTATTCCAGATATAACTGTAATCTGTTTCGATACGGCCAATTCGGAAATTATAGGAATGGCCTCCACATTGGCATGATCCGTTATTGAAATTATTTGTACGTTTTTTTCAATGGCGCCATTCAATATCGTTTCCGGATTCACCATTCCATCAGAGGAAAATATTGTGTGGATATGTAAATCAACTCTCATACTACCTCTCATATCGGTGATGATCCTCCAACAATCTTCATTAAACTTCGTAACAATTTTGTCCTCCAAACACCAAAACGAATATAATTTAATCTATCTATGGTATTTTCTCCATAATATTCTATATATCCGTATGTGTTTAACAACAGCTGAACAGCGTAAAAATGAAATATTTTTGATATATCGTATTCGGTTAAAGTTGCATTCAGTTCGCTCTTTTCAAGAAAATAGAAAAATTTATTTCTACTAATTATTGCATTTTGACATTCACTGGATGCATATGAATATGATCTTATGATTTCCCAAACTGCCGGCATCTTACAAAAATTCTCAAAATCAATCACTGATATTTTATTTTGATTTTCGTTCACTATGAGCTGTCTTGTGCTAAAATCTCCATGCGTGTTCACATATGTCAGTCTATTTGTTTCTATAAAATCCGAGTTTTTAATTTCTCTTATCAATCCCTTCTTGTAATCAACATCGTCTAATATTTGCCGAGAAAATTCATCTTGTGCTCGCATTGCACTATTCTTTATTATCTCCAATTCCTTTAATGCCAGATCAAAATCGGCATCAAATGGCCAACCCGGTTTCCACCTAATTTTTTCCGTAGGATACCCTTGTAAAATCACCCTAATATCTTTTAAAATTCTCCCAGATTCAAATAATATTGACGCGGGTGCCTTATTATTTTCATAAACATGTCCAGGAATAAATTTTTGTATTGTGACATACCGATTATTAGTTGATATTATGGACAAGAACTCCGAAGTGGATATTCCATGCTTGTTCAAAAAATTGCACACGTCTACTTCCGTAGCTATTGTCTCATAGCTAACATCTTTTAAACATTGTTTTAATATATAGGCTCCTTTATCAGTACTTATTTTACAGACATATGATCTACCGCCTTGTACGGGTTGAATTTTATTTACATGCAGACCATATTTTTCTAAAAAAATTCTGTTTATATCTTCGTTGTTAATCTTTTTTTCTTCTACCATATTATTTATATCCCTGAAAAAAAACGTTCTGCCATGAAAATATTATTCTCGGCACCTATCCCAAAAGGACATCTTCTTGTACACTCACACAATGAATACATAAATCAGGTTTTGCTTCTAAAAGTCTATATTGATTTCTAATATCTTTTGTCGATTTTTTTCTTTTACAATATCAAATAATTTAGTTATATAAGCAATATCAAGTCCAACCGGACATGGCTGACAATGATTGCAATAAATGCACCGATTTTCAAATTTGACTAAAAGGCTGTTATTAATCTCTTCAAAATCTCTCTCTTGTTCTGTAGACATTAGATAATCTAACGCCTCATGCATCTCTTCAACATTTGCAAATCTGGGAACAGGACATGCAACCTGCCTAAATGACAAAACATAGCTAATTGCCTGAACCGGCGTTAAACCAATCAATCCATTCAAGTGACCTCCACGATGGTTTTTTAAAACATTTCCAGCCGCAAAAGGTTTCATGGCAATAATCCCTATCTGTCTCTCCTCACAAAGATCATAAAGATCTTTTTTTGAAGGATAATTTGCGATTTCTTGCTCTGAAAGTTTTTCTGCATTTCGACCCCTCATTTTCGCATCACCAATATCTAGCGGCAGCATATTAAATAAGGGATTTATCGGGAACATTAAAACTTCTATTTTGTCAGATTTTACAGCGTTAATCGCAACTCTCGTATTATGACTAGAAATTCCGATATGACCTATTTTCCCTTTTTGTTTTAAATCCAATGCATAATCAAGCATCCACCCGTTTAAAATTTCATTTAAATCTGTTAAACTGTCACAATTATGAAGAAACAGAACATCTATGTAATCTGTTTGTACTTTTTCAAAAAATTGGTTTATAAATTTTATACAGGTCTCTTTTTCTCTTAGCTTAATATATTGCCCTTCATTGTCTCCTGCGCCCAAATGACCCGCAATAACAAATTTTTCTCTTATTCCATTTAGTGCTTTACCAAATGCCTCTCTTGTGCTTGCTGCGCCAGCAAACAAATCTATATAATTTATCCCTGAAGCAAAAGCTTCTTGAACCATTGCATCTATTGCTTGCGCATTGGAATGCATTATATATTCACAACCCATTCCAATTGAACTCACGTTGATTCCAGTTTTGCCCAAAGGCCTATATGTCATATAATCAAAATATCTATTCTTTTCCATCGTTTTTTTAAATTTATTCAAGCCATCTCGCAATTTTCACACTAATCCTTCTCGTATAATTAGCTGCCCTTTAGCTATATTATTGAACTACATCCCCATTTCTATCTCATCTGATTCTTCTTCATCCAAAGAAGCCTCTTCAGCTGGAAGTTCATGAGTATGCAATCTGTTTTCATGAGGATCTTCAATCTGGAAATAATCCGGATTATTCATCCGTTCATTAAATTCCTCCTGCGTCAGACCTTCCTGTTCAGCCTTCTCTGCCTCACGCCAATGTTCATGCCCCGCCTTATGGCCAAGATCGTATGGGCCTTCAATCGGCTCATGTGTATTGGCATCTAAGAACTTGCCTTCTTCATTCTTTTCAGCTCTGCGTTCTACTTCTTCTCTGACATCTTGTCTAATATATGGACGATGGAGTGGCATAGTCAGTTCCCCTCCTTATCTCTCAGAAAATCCTTTAATATACTGAATGAAGACGAAGGCTCTTTACGTTCGAAAGCAACATTTCCTGTATTCTTTAAGAACGGAACTATATCCGAATCAATGGAAATAATTGTGTTGATATCATAAATTCCTATATTGTCAGGATTATTAGCATATTCGTCGTCTTCGTCACCGCAAAAGAACCTCCATCCACTGTCTTGTTTATCGGATGTTTTTTCATGATACATAAACCGGACTTTACGTTTGTTTTCAACCAGCATCTTCGACGCAAAAACAATTCCAAAGTTATTCACAATTGCCTCCATTCTCTCAATCAACTAAGTCATAAAAATTAAGGTTCAGGGTGATTCTACATTGACATTTCTTCCTCTTCTTCTTCGAGCTGCTCCATATGCTCCTCATAAGATGGAACATCTTTCATGGCTTTTTCCCATTTGTTTTGAGTTGCAGAATCATCAGAGCTCTGCTGATATGCACCATCATGCTCCCGTAGAACCTCTCCGGATTCCTCTAATTCCCTTCTAGAAATTTTTTCTCCATTACACATAATTTAGCCTCCTTTTTTTAATCTGCTGGTGGAAAGATATTGATCTCAGATATTACTGTATCGTCATATACCGTGCCGCGATAAACCTCATATATCGTAAGCTTTATATAATTAAAAGCAACAGGCTGAGAAAAATACACATAATGTTTTTCCATCACATCAGAGAATTCCAATTGAAATTCCTCGTCATCTAGCTGTAGCGTTACAACGGAGGGTCTATTGTTCTCATAATATTTCTGCTCAGAAACCCAGCTTCCCATATAAAAAGCCATTCCTGAAATCTTTTGCGTATCCGCAAAGTTAATTTCAACGTCTTCACCAATTCCTGATCCGTCAACTCCTTCTTGCCAATTTGTTCCCACATCCCAATCAAAAAGGTTTTCAACATAATGGCTTGATAATGTGCTGCTGGCAGAATAGTTGTCTTCATTAGAAAGAAAAATCGAATCTTCTGAAGCCATATTGTTTTCTCCCTGTTCGTCAACATACAACTTTAGATGTTCTATAGCATCGGCACTCTCCGTTTCTTCTGTTGAATCAGTTGCAAACACAGTGTTATTCTCAAAAATTTGGCTCTACGCAGAAAATAACACTCCTTTATGATTCACTGCGAATAAAATGGTTACAATTAATAAAAGTATCCACCAAGCAACAAGGATTATTGAAACTACGAATGCCACACTGCTGTCAGTCTTGTTTACATTTTCTTTATCTGGTCCATTTTTTATATGAGCAATAAATTTAAAAATATTTTTGCTCTCTTTACATGCACTTTTTTCGACGATATGATAAGCCCATATAACAGCTATAAGATAATCAATAAAAACAATAAACCAAAACCAGGTAATGCTGATGTTTACATACACAAATATAACTATTGGTATGCACATTATTAACGGAACCACCATTGAAGAGGAGATTTTCAAGCCTGCTCTGTTTTTAAGACCGCATCAACAACGCCCGCCGCAATCAGTAATATCGAGGTGGCTTTAATAACAAAAACCTGAAAACCGTTAAGCCACTCAAGGCTCTGGGAGTATAAAACACGAGGCGGCAGTGATTCTCACTCTATTGTTCTTCCTTTACACAATCTAGGAATTATTTAATAGATGAGCTGGTAAATTAAACTATTTTACAGTTTCAATGTTTAATTCATTTCCTCTCCCCACTCCTTCAGAAAATCCTGCATGAGCTTATCCCTTTTCTCCGCCATCTTCTTGGCTGAAGGAGTATTTAATTCCTTAGAAACCAGTAAAAGCTTGTCATAAAAATGATTAATAGAATTCTCCAAGCTTCTACCGTGGCTTCCACCAAACTGAAAGCAGCGAGCAATACCGATAGCGCCAATTGCTTCCAGTCGGTCTGCATCCTGCACAATTTTTCCCTCAATAGTCTCCGGAACTTTTCCTCTATTTTTGCTAAAAGAAACGGAATTGATATTCCTGCATATTTCCTCAATTCGCTCTTCGGAAAGTCCCTCCTGCTGCAAAAAGATTCTGGCATTGGCATTATTTTCCGTATGAAAAAGCTTATGATCGTCGCAGTCATGTAGGAGGGCGGAAAGCGCAATAACTTCCTCTTCTCCCTGTCCTTCCATATCGGCAATCATCAAAGCATTTGTATACCCGCAAGCTATGAGCCAGGTCGTGTCCATCTCCATTTCCCTGAAATAACTTAGTGATATAAGTTATCGCCCTTTCAATTCTGCTTTCTTCCATAAATTCGCATCTCCTCTATCAAATCATACACCCGCTCTCCGGAAAGAATCGTGGTCTTTCTGTCCTGAAACAAGGTTCCGTAGCGAGCCTCCAGTTGCTGCCAGCGCTCTTCCCTCTCTCTTTCTTCCCGTTCTTTTTCTTCCGTGAAAATGTCGGAAAAGCTAAGCTGTCTTCCTTCATTTTCCTCCAAATGATAAAAGCCCTCTCCGATTAGTCGAACTCTTCTCCTGGGAATCTGCTGCAAGAGAGCCGAGGCATTTTTATATAAGGAAAATGCACTTTGGGTGCTTTCGGAAATGAGGGCAGATCGGGTAATGGTTTTCATATCCGCAAAGGTGATTTTCAGAGAAACCCCTCTTGCATAGAGCCCGTAACGTTTTGCCCGATTTTCCACTCTGAAGGACAAGAGAAACAGCACATCATCCAAAAAGGAATAGTCCGTCACATCCTCCTGAAAAAGTCATTTCTTTACTGATGCTTTGGGTGTCCTCCGGACGGTAGGGAACCACCTTCCGATGATCGATACCGTAGGAAAGCTCCAAAAGCATTTTCCCCTGATTCCCCAGAAGGCGAAGGACCTCCTTCTCTTTTTCCTGCAAATCCTTCACGGTATAAATCCCGAAGGAATGAAGCTTTTCCGCCGTTTTTACTCCTACCGTGAAAAGCGCCCGAACATCTCTGTCCCGTAAAAGCTCTACATAATCTTCTCTTCTTTGAATCATAAAGAAGCCGTTGGGCTTCTTCTCTTCACTGGCGGTTTTTGCCGCCGTTTTCCCATAAGCAATCCCTACGGAGCAGGTCAGCTTCAGCTCTTCCGCAACTCTCCTTTGAATTTCTCGGCCGATTTTTTCCGCTTCGGAAAAATCCCTGGCCACCTCCGTTAAATCAAGATAGCCCTCATCCAAGGCAATATATTCTACCTGCTTGGTATAGCTTTCCAGAATGTCATGGAGTTCCTCTGACACCGCCTTATACTTCTCAAAATCCGGATACAGAAAAACAGCCTTCGGACAAAGCCGAAAGGCTTCTTTACTGTTCATGGCGGAACGGACACCGTATTTTCTTGCTTCATAATTGCAGGTCGCTACCACGCCCCGCTCCGTGGGTTTCGCACCGATAATCAGGGGCATATCTTTAAGAGTCGGATTGTCCCGCATTTCCACGGAAGCATAAAAAGCGTCCATATCCACATGAAGGATGATTTGATTTTCTTGATATTCAGCATACAAAGATTCCGGCATTTTATCAGGCTTTCTTATATCTTACTTTCTCTATCTCTTTAAGTCCCATTCCATACTTCTTTAATTCCACTTTTCCGTCCTTCACTTCCACCCCATCTTCTTCCAGGCGTTTTCTCTGCTCATCCTCTCCCCCGAAGGCAAATGCAGGAGCAAGCTCCCCCTTGGAATTCACAACCCGAAAGCAGGGGATATGCTCCGGATCCGGATTCTTATGCAGGGCATTTCCCACGGCCCGGGACATCTTTTTATTCCCCGCCATCTCCGCAACCTGAGCATAGGTGGCTACCTTGCCCTTAGGAATCTTCTTCACCGCCTCGTAAATCCGTTTTGTGGGAGAGTCGGAAATAAGGCTGTAGCTTTCCCGAAATCATTCTCCTAAGTTCATCCTCAGGGATACTGCCGTCTAAAAGGATCGTGTTCCAATGCTCTTTATTCTGATGATACGCAGGCTGCACCGCAGGATAAACTCTTCTCCAAAACTCCCGCCATTCCGGATGCACCTTCACATTCAGGTTCACGAAACCATTTCTTTCGTAGATAAGCAGAAAGGCCTTTTTATTTTCCCGAAAACGAATCAGCTCCCAATCCGTCGTACGGAAAGGACGGTCTATATAGCTATCCGGAAAAGATAGACCGAAGGCAATCGCTTCTTCTTTTGTTCTCATACTTTACAATTCACTCCTATTTTCCCATCGTTCTTCCGGCTGTTAAGCACTCCCGAAAGTGTTTATGCGTCTAAACTATTTCTTATTTAAGAAAATATCTAATCCCTTAGATAAAGCGGTTCCTCAGTCCTTGCCCCCTTTGCAAAATCTCCTCTCTGCAAGGTCACAAAATCCATATAGGGAACCCGATGCAAAGATCCCGACAGCTTTCATAGATTTCCTTAAAGCATTCATGACAATGCTCCTCCGGCATGTCCACAATAATCAGATAAGAAGTAGTTCCGCTTTCATCCCTTTTTAAAAGCATGTCCAGCATTGCAATCTCGGAATGAGTCTTTGCAAAGGATATAAGTCTCCTATGCAAGGCTTCCACTTCTTCATTGTCCTTCGGATAGCCCAGCAGAACCTCCGCATCCTTCTTCACTTCCATGGACTGTACCTTCGCTTCCCCAAATTCACTTTGGTATCCCGGGGAACTCATCAGGTTATGAATTAGCTCCGGGCTTACATAGAAGATCTGCGGTCCATAGGGATTGATTACAAAGCCTTCTCCCTTAGTAAGCATGGAAACAATTTGAGGGAAACCGGCAATCATGGTTTCTCTTTTCCACCCTGCCTCCATTTGCCGATCCATGGCTCCTAAAGCAAACCAATCCGTAAACACCGGAAGTGCCGATTCTCCCCGATCCATCGTTACATGAGGGATGGTGAGCTTCATCCCCGCCTTTAGGGTTACAGAGCCATCCTTTTCCCCTATTGGCAGGCTTCCGTCTGTCTCTAACGCCACCAGGTAATGACTTCGTACCAGCTCTATAAAAAAGAGATTCAGAAACTCACCCTCTCCTTGCCTTTCAAAAAACACGCGACTTAAGCCTAAAAGATAGGGATTCTCCACCGCTTGGTTTACATTCGCTTCAATCTGATAGGGAATATCCGTGATTACTGCATATTGCCAGTCCGGAGAAAGGGCTTCTTTTCGAGAGAAAAAGAGCTTTACCCTTCTCGCCCCTTGTGTTTCCGGTGTTTCCTCTTGTTCCTCTTTTTTTACCTGCTCCGCAAATGTCGTACTTCCTTCTATCTTCATAATCGTTAGATGAGAAATAGTTCCATCACGATGCAGGGCATAAGCCTTCTCCCCTTCTTTGGCATTTCCAAAGAGTTGGCCTTCTACAGAAAAACAATCTCCCTCTACAACTGCATAGCTTTCCGCCATAAGAGTAAATCGGGTTCGCTCAGATCTGTCACGGTTTCCTTGCTGCTCTACATTGTCATTACTATGCTTCTCGGAATCGACTCCATTCCCACTATTACTTTGATTTTCAGACTTAGACTCCTCTTTTCGAGTAAAAAACTTCTTTAACCCTTCTAACATTCTATCCTCCCGTAACTATATTAGCTTTATGCAAAACATTTTATCTCAAAATCACATGATTGCCATCTACTTATTTAACTTTGTCACCAGGGCTCCAAATAAATACTATTTTTCACAAGAAAATCACACCCTTCTTTCTTTAATCGGTCTATACTATGCGGCGAAGAATAGCACAATCTCGCAAAAGGATGTATAGTACTTGGACAATGCCTATCTCAAAAGGGAATGATAGGGTCGAAAGGAGTCGTTATGGAAATCCAAAAAACAGCCAGTGCCGGCACCACGGAGAAATGTGATTGCCTGGTAACCGTTTCCAAAGGAAGCGGCGGCAGAACGGTGCAGCTTAAATCCAAGGTGCTCTACGAGTACGGAGACAGAATGGTCGCCTTGGTGCATCAGTGCCTTACGAAAATGGACATTCAAGATGCCCTCGTGGAGGTAGAGGACATGGGCGCCTTTGACCACATCCTTGTGGCAAGATTACAGGCCGCTGTATACCGCAGTCAGGATAAAACGGAAAATATTCCTTGGGGGGATCTGCTCTATGAATCATAAAAATCGCCTGCGAAGAAGCATGATGTTTCTGAACGCACAGAAACCGAACCTTTTAAAGGATCCCTATATCTACGGGGCGGACTCCTTGATTTTTGATCTGGAAGATGCGGTTGCCCTTGGAGAAAAGGATGCTGCAAGGTTTACTCTCTTTCATGCCTTAAAAAAAGTGGATTATCAAAATGCAGAAAAAGTGGTGCGGATTAACGGCATCGATACCCCCTTTTGGAAGGAGGATATTCGCTGCGCCGTCTTTGCCGGCTGTGACAGCATTCGTATTCCGAAAACGGAATCCAAGGAGGATATTCTTTTGGTAGAAGCGGAAGTAGCAAAGGCGGAGCAAGAAGCCGGTGTGAATCTCGGAAGTACCCTTCTTATGGCGGCCATCGAGTCTGCAAAAGGCGTGGTACATTTGGAAGAAATATGCCATGCCTCGGAGAGACTCTTCGGGGTGGCCCTATCCGCAGGAGATTATACCAAGGATTTACATACCGGAATCAGCGGAAGCGGCGTAGAGCTAAGCGGCGCAAGGCAACTGATGATTATTCATGCCAGAGCCGCAGGAATCCAGTGCTTTGATACCGTCTATACCAATCTGGAGGATATGGAAGGCTTCCGGAAGGAAGTGGAGCTGATTCATACCATGGGCTTTGACGGAAAGTCCATTATAAACCCGAGACAGATTCCCGTTGTGCATGCTGTTTATACGCCAAGCGAGGAGGAAATTACCTTTGCCGAAAAAGTAGTACAGGAAATTGATGAGAAACGAAGTCAGGGCATCGGCGTATTTACCGTAGATGGGAAAATGATAGACATCGCCTTTTATGACGGAGCCAAAAGAACCCTTGCGCTGGCAAAGGCTGCCGGCGTTTTGGAGGAGGTGCAAAATGATTAATGCAGTGGGTCGAGAAATTCCGGATGCGGTTTTAGCGGAAACCGGGAAAACGGTATTTCAGGGAAGCAGACATTTTGATGGCTATTCTTATGAAAAGACAACAGTAAAAGCAAGAGCACGTATCGGGGGCGAGGGCAGTAAGCTGGAGAGTAATTTGCAGGAGGTTTTGCGAAAATGCAATGCTCATGACGGTATGACCATCAGCTTTCACCATCATTTTCGGGAAGGAGACCTGGTGGCTATGCAGGTGATGCAGGCTATTCATGAGATGGGCTTTAAGAACATTACCATCTGTGCCAGCTCCCTCAGCAAAGCCCAGGACGCGCTCGTTCCCATGCTGGAAGACGGTACCGTAACCCATATCGAAAGCTCCGGGGTTCGGGGGAAAATCGGAGAAGCCATCAGTGAGGGTAAATTGCAGAGAATCGCTATTCTTCGTTCCCACGGCGGAAGAGTTCGAGCCATCGAAACAGGAGAAACGAAAATCGACATTGCCTTTATCGGGGCTCCAAGCTGTGATGAATACGGAAATTGCCGGGCAGTAGGGGGAAACAGCAACTGCGGCGTGCTCTCCTACTCTGCCATTGATGCGGAGTATGCCGAGTATGTGGTGGTTTTAACGGATTGTCTTGTTCCTTTTCCGAATTTTCCGGCAGATATCAGTATGACTGACGTGAACTATGTGCTAAAGGTGGATGCTATAGGAGATCCGGAAAAAATCGCTACCGGTGCCGCCCGTCCCGTGACGGATAGAAGAAAACTGATGATGGCGGAAAGCTGTGCAAAGTTCATTGCCGCCACACCCTATTTTAAGGAAGGCTTCACCTTTCAAACTGGTATAGGCGGTGCAGCCAGTGCCACTGCTCTTTGTCTTTCTGAGAAAATGCGGGAGAAAAACATTCATATGGGCTTTGGTGCCGGAGGAATGTCTAAACCCATGTGCGATTTATTGGATGAGGGTTTGGTTTCCTGCCTTTTAGATACCCAGGACTTTGATTTACCTTCTATCGAGAATCTGATTTCCCATCCGAAGCATTTTTCCATCAGCACAAAGGAATATGCCGATCCCTTCTGCAAAGGCGCGGTGGTCAATAAACTGGACTTTGTAATTTTAGGCACACTGGAAGCAGATGTACATTTTCACTGCAATGTGGTGATGAGCTCCGAGGGAGAATTAATGGGGGCTCAGGGAGGACATCCGGATACGGCGGCCGGAGCAAAATGCACCATTGTCATCACGCCTTTGGTACAGGGAAGAATTCCTACTATTCGAAATGATGTGACTACCGTTACCACCCCCGGGGAAACTGTGGATGTGATTGTTACTGACTATGGCATTGCCATTAATCCCCAGCGTCCGGAGCTTTTGGAGGCCGCAAAAGCCGCTAAGCTTCCCATAAAGAGTATTGAGGAATTACGAGATATTGCCTACAAGATCTGTGGTGAACCGGCCAAGCTGGAATTCGAGGATAAGGTAGTTGCCATTATCGAAGCAAGAGACGGCAGCATCATGGATGTGGTTAGAAAGCGGAAGGATAAAAGTCTACTTACACTAAGTGCTAGATAAAAACCAGTAAAGCCAAGTGCCATTCTTATAAAACCAAGTATGTAATTTACGCCAAGGGAGTTCAAAATGGAATTTTATTGTAAAAGCGGAGAACGAATCCATGTGGATATTCTGGGAGAAGGCTTTCCCATTGTCTTCCTCCATGGAAACAATCTGCAAAGCGGCTATTTTGCTAAACAAAGGGTTCTTGAGAAAAGTTTCAAGCTCCTCTTTGTAGATAGTTTGGGGCATGGGAAATCCGGAGAACTGCAGGGAGAGGCAAGCTTTTCTTACCTTGCTGACAGTCTGGAGGAGTTGCTTTCCTCCCTTTCCATAGAAAAATGTCTTTTGGTGGGGCACAGTGACGGTGCGAACCTGGCCTTGGGAATACGCCGGTCGCCACAGCGAGAGAGTAGCCGGGATTCTGGCAAACAGCGGAAATATTTCCTTTTCCGGTCTAAAGTTCCTTCCCCGTTATGCCTGCTATCTGGAAGAATGGCTCTATCGTTTTTTGGGGCTCTTCCTTCCCGCCTTTAAACGGAAGTCCAGAGTTTCTCCCCTCTTACGGGAAAATGTGGATGTGCCGAAGGAGCTTTTTCGAAAGGCACCTTACCCCGTAGTGGTTTTGGTGGGGGACAGGGATATGATTAAGCGAAAGCACAGTATGGCTATTGCGAAGCTTTTCCCCAAAGGCAAATTTCTGGAAAGAAAAGGACAGGGACACAATATCCTCAAAAAAGACAGCGCCTACTTTAACCGCTTAATAGAAAAAATGGTGCAGGGCATACAGCCATAATCTACCGCAACAAGCAAGCAATGCGGATATACAAGTAAAACAAAGTTCGTATAGAGTAAAGAAACTACGGTTTCCATGGTAAGGAGGAAAAATTGAATAAGCTGATTTCTTTTTTCAAAAAATGGCAGAATGTTCTAAAGAGCATTCTTTTTCTGAGCATTTCTATTTTGGTGCTTTTGGAACTTGTTAAAATGGGAAAGACCATTTCCCCGGAGGCGGTAAAAAGCATATTGAGCGGCTTGTCACCTTTCCAAATTGTAAGTCTCCTTGTTATCGGAATCCTTTCCGTTTCTCCGATGATGCTCTATGACTTTATCCTTTGTAAGGAGCTGAAAAAGAAGATTTCTTTGGGGAAGCTGATAGAAAGCAGCTGGACCATCAACAGCTTAAACAACCTGATCGGCTTTGCAGGCCTTGTGGACGTGGGACTGCGTTACAGCTATTTTACGGAGGAGGATAAGGGCGAAGAAACCATGCAGGGCATTTCCAAGGTGATGCCTTATTTTATGTCCGGGCTTTCCCTCTATTCCCTGCTCTCCTTCGGGCTCTTGTTTTTCGTTCAGAAAAATGCCGTTTTAAGACCCTATAGCTTTGTTCTTCTTTTGGCTTCTCTGATTCTTCCGGTCTTACTTTTTCTTTCTACCAGAAAAAACTGGTCCTACTTTGGAAATCTGTCCAAGAAAAAGATTCTGGCTTTAATCGCGACTTCCCTCCTCGATTGGGGCTTTGTTTCCTGCTTCTTCTTTTACTGTGGAAGAACATTGGGCTATAGCGTTTCCCTTGCCAATACCCTGCCGTTATTCTTTATCTCCATTTGCATCGGTATCGTCTCCATGATTCCCGGAAGCCTCGGAAGCTTTGATTTAATGATGATGAGCGGGCTTTTACATTTTTCCGTAAATCGAAATGAGGCGGCAAGCTGGCTGCTACTTTTCCGTATCTTTTATTACATCATTCCCTTTGCCATCGGTCTCCTTTTCTTTATCAAAAGCATGGGAGGACAGATTAATCAAAAATTTTATGGTCTGCCGAAGAAGCTTAGCTCCCTACTGGGACAGGGCATCAGCCACTTTATGGCAACTTTCTTCGGTTTTTTTCTGATGGCCACCGCCATTCTTCCCGATGAAATCCATAGCATTCCCATCATCGGACAAATGGATCCCATAAGGGGGCAGCTACTTTGGCAGTTTCCAAGCTTTCTTCTGGGTTCTCTTTTCTTCCTTTTGGGAAGACTTTTAAAAAGAAAAGCCTCCTTTGCCAAGCCCTTTTCCCTTCTGCTTTGCCTTGTGACTCTTTTCTATATCAATCTGGGAAGCCCTTCTTTTTTCAGTAGTCTCTATCTCCTGTTGTTTCTGCTGATTCTCTTTTTTCGAAGAAAAGAGCTTTCCAGAAAAGCCTTTTTCTATCCGATGGAAGACCGTTTGAAGGACTTTTCCTATATTCTGGGAAGTATTTTCATTACTCTCCTCCTTTTATACCTTTCCAGCGGCAATACCGGAAAGGATAGTCTCGGCTTCCTGATTTTCCATAAGGGAGTTCTGCATAAGTTACATACTTTCTCAAAGCCCCATTTTTTCACAGTCTTTTTAGACTACTTTCTTCATCTTTTCGCCTATTTTCTGATTCCTACGCTTTTCTATATTACCGTGGGCGCACTGGCGAGAGATAAGCATTTTTCCTTCGGAGAAAAATTCAATCAGGAACGCTTTCAGAACTTTTTGCAAAGCTTTCCCAATAAGAACTTAAATGCTTCTCTGGCCTTCCTTGGCGATAAGCTACTGTACTATTATCAGGAAAATGGAGTGGATAAGGTGGTTTTTCAATTTGCCTTAGAAGACGGAAAAGCGGTGGTCATGGGAGAGCCCATCGGAGAAGAAAGATATTTTCCTTCTGCAATCTCTTCCTTTACTGCGGAAGCGGAGGAAAAAAATCTTACCCCGCTCTTCTATGAGGTAGGCCAGGATTTAACCCTTCTCCTCCATAACCATGGCTATGAATTTATGAAGTTCGGAGAAAGTGCAAAGGTTCCTCTTTCCAACTTTGATCTCGTGGGAAAATCCGGTAAAAAGTTCCGTGCCGCGGTCAATAAAATAGAAAACAAAGGATATAGCTTTCAAGTACAGTACCCGCCTTTTTCCGATGCCTTTCTACAGGATTTGGAACAAATATCGGATGCCTGGCTTTCCGGAAGGCAGGAAAAAGGCTTTTCTCTGGGCTTCTTTGACAAAGGCTATCTCTCTCTGGCTCCCATTGCCTGCGTATTGGATTCCGAAGGGAAGGTGCAGGCCTTCTCCAACTTCCTCGTTTGCAATGGAGAAAAAGAAGCAAGCATTGATTTGATGCGCTATAATCCAGGCACGGAAAGTAACGGCATTATGGACTATCTCTTCGTGGAGATTTTCCTGTATTTTAAAGAAAAAGGCGTAGAATACTTCGATTTGGGCATGGCGCCCTTGTCCAATGTGGGGCAGGAAGAGCATAGCTTTTTCCAAGAAAAACTGGCCTTTCTGGTTTATGCCTTTACCAATCGCTTCTACTCCTTTTCGGGACTACGAAAATATAAGGACAAGTTCTCGCCCCTTTGGGAGGCAAGATACCTGTCCTATCCGAAGGATAGCAGTTTACTTTTTGATCTGCTGGCGATTTTTAAGATAGATAACCGGAAGGTAAAAGAGCTGTAAAAAACATTTTCCAAGCAATATAGGTCTGAATGCGGGCTCAGACTTCCCCGCATTCAGACCTATATTGCATAAAGTATTCTTTATTGTCCCAATTTCAGATATTCTTTCTTTTACTGAATCTTATGCTTCTTCATTTTCTCCTCAAAGATATCCGTGATAATCTTTCGGAGCTCTTCTCTCTCCTTCTCCGGAAGCTCGCCTGCCTGTTTCGCTACTGCATATAATTCCGGATATTCCTTCGCAATTCTTTCAATGGTCTTGGTTGTAGCATGACCTCTTACGAAGAAGGGAATCCTTTTGATCCATTCCTCCGGCACCAAATCTAAAATTTTCTTTCCCGCTTCCTTATCGCTGATGACCGCCTCCGATAAGCCCTGCTTAATTTGCTCCTGTTCCTTTTCCGTAAAATCCTGTAATTCCATAATTTCCCTCCTTTTTACTCTATAGCTATCGTGTTGTACTCTATACCTTTAATATATCTTGACCGCTCTATTATACTCCGATTTAAGACAGCTATTCTAAATTTTCTCAAAACCAACATTCTAAATTCTTCCGAAAATCAAAAATCCCACTATCGTTAAAATCATCAGACTTTCCTGAATATAGGTGTATCTTTCCACCTTGGACACAATGCGGTAACGCCCCGGACTTTTTACATAGTCATAGAAGCAGTAGGAGCACCATAAAGCATTTAGGAAAAGTGCCAAAACGGACAGTCTGCTCAGTCTCCATACCAGAACGAAGTTCGTGCAAATATCTACCCAGGTCAAAATAAAGACAAAGCGAATACATTTTTTATAGCCGAAAAGCTTGGAATAGGTCACATACTCCATTTCCTCCTCCGGTGCCCGAATCTTCCTCGAAATCTCCCAAATGAGAGCCGGAAAATATAAGGTAAGCACGGCCATAAAATTGGTAATATCCCAAACCGGCAATTTATATTTCATAATGGTATAAGAAATCACGTAAAGATTTAAAAGAATCTGCACCGGATTATGGGTAACCAAAGCCAGAGGAAGGGACTTTGCAATCTTATGCTTTTGGAAAAACCACACCGCCATTAAGCTTCCATAGGTGTAAAGAATAAAGCAGAAGATAAAATTCTCCATGAAAAGAAAGTTAATCAGTAGGGTAAAGGAAATGAGAATGGTGGCAAATATTCGTAAATCCGTCTTTGTAACTCTTCCTGAGGGAAGAGGACGAAAGGCAAAAAGCCGTTTGTCCAGCTCATAGTCCTTAAAGTCGTCCGCGATTCTCAGCCAAAGCAAGAAGCTAAAAACCGTAAAACTGCAAATCAGCATCCCCAAAATATCATGCTGCACAAAAAAGCTATAAAGTGCCGACTGTCCCTCTACCGCTTGGAAAGAAAGCAACGTATCCTTTCCCACACCATGATTTAAGAGCACAATAAAGTAGATTTCCAGGAAATCATTACGCCCAGTCCCAGTCTTGGCACTATGGGGTACATTTCCTTAAAGTAAATATTTAATCGTTTAAGCCTTTCCATAGCCTATCCTTTCCCCGATTTCCAGCTTCGTTTCCAAGCCTTTATTCGTATTCTCAAAAAGGTCTTTATCAATCACAATTTTATCACTAATCATTTCCACAATAGTCGAGCCTCCCAGAGAAAAATAACCCTTTTCCTCTCCTGCTTGAAAGCGAAAAGCCAAATGATTTTTCCCGCTACTTTGAACATTTCCCTTTTCTCTATGGCACTCTATCCCTTTTTCTTTGTGGCACTCTACGGCTTTATCAAAAGAGGGTTTAAATCCCAAGTGGTTATGAATATGCCCCACCAGCATTGCCCCCACTTCCACATGGAGAATTTTTCCCATGCCTTCCAACTCCAAAAGACTGATTTCTCTTTTGTTTTCGGAAAATGCTTTAAAATGGGCTGCCTCTTTTCGCACACTGTCCAGCCTTCCTTTGATTTTCTTTGTTCTTAAAAGCTTCCCTCTTGCCGGAAAAATATAGCGATGATAATCCGGCAGGCTCAGGCGAAAAACCAATAGCGTTCCGCCTTTCAAGAATTCCGGACATGGGGCCTTCAGAATTTTTTCTATGGAATAGTAATTCCCCTTGATTTCCAAATGAAGAGGATTGGATTTCCCCTTGTTTTCACTGCCGGGGAAGATGATTTTTCCTTCTTGGTCTATTTTATAGGCCAAAAGCTTTCCGGAAGATGTGGCATAGAAGGGCAACTTCCCTTCATTTCTTTTTTCATGTCCTTTTTCATATCTTTTTTCCTGTATCTTCTCTTTCCATGCCTCTCCATGTTCCTTTGTATTCTCTTTTCCGGCCTCCCGTAAATTCACGGCTTCTTTTTCTGGAAAAGAAAGCCCCCAAAAGCTCTGATAATTCTTCTTTAAAAAGTTCTTTGGAAAGTCCGTATTTTTTTCCACAAAAGGCGCAATATCTTTTTTTAGAAAGAAAGCTATTGTAATACAAGCCTCGAAGAAAAGAAAAATAGGGACGGGCAAAAATCATTTTGAGAAGAACTCTCCCAAGAAAATGATGGTACAAAAAGTAAATGGCTTTCTGCCCATACTCCTCTTCTTGAATCAGCCTTCCTGTTTTGCGCTCGATAATGAAAGGGGCGTTTTGCTCTTTTTGTTTTTGCTCTTTTTGTTTTTGCTCTTTTTGTTTTTGCTCTTTTTGTTTTTGCTCTTTACCCATAGTCCTCTCCCCTATAGCTTTCTCACCAGCAATATCACAAAGAGAATCGCCAAAAGTAAAAGACCGATTCGGATTTTCAAACTCGGTTTCTTCATTCTGAAGTTAAAGACGAAGAAAAAAGCCAGTAAAGCATACAAAAGCTCTCCCGGAAGAATTTTCTCTATGGAAAAATATACGCTGAATAATCCATGAAGAGGAATAAAAAAGGAAGCGTAGGTCACCGCAAGGCCGGTAAAATAATCCTTCTTTTCTCCTCCACTGGCATTAAAAATAGGCAAGTCTGGTCACTACGGAAAGAAGATATAGCACTGAAAGCAGAAAAAGAAACGACTCGAATTTGGCAAAAATACTGAAGATAAATCTGTACCGGAAACACACCAAAGGAAATAAGATCCGATAAAGAATCAATTTGCACCCTCAAGGCTTTTTTTCCAGATCATTTCTTTTGAAAAAGCATTGGCTACCATGCCGTCAAAAGGTATCGCAAAGTCCTGCCAGAATCAGTAAAATCAAAGAAAAGGCCAAACTTTTCGAAAAGAAAACTCCGTATAACGAAATGGAAAGCCCAAGATAGGTTAAAAGCACACTGGGATGATAGACCCCTAAAAAAATTTTCTTCATCAATATTTCCTCAACTCATTCAACAACTTATTCTTCGTGTATGTATTCCTATCTCCGCAACTCAATTATAAATATTTCCTCACCCTAAAAAGAATCAGCAGGCAGTTCACGAAAACATGGGTAAGGCCTCCCAGGATAATCGCAAATACAGTTTGTACAGCTGTCAGATGCACCAACACGCCCAGGCAAATCATAATCCCGAACATGGAATCAATCTGATCCAAAAATAAAGAAAAACAGCTTTAGCCCTATCCTTCTGTCTCCCTGCTCCGCTGCGGAAACTGAAAGCCTCCTTTTGATAAAGCTATTGGGCAGTTCGAAGAGCATATACAAAAAGCCGAAAAGCATGCCAATCAGGAAATTAAAGGCAGGCGTATTTTCAAAATACAAATACAAAAGACTCCGCTTATTTTGTCCCAAGCCATGTAAAAGAAAGCCCCAAAAAACTTCCAATATGCCTGCAAGAACCGTCATTAAAATAAAGCCCAAAATACTTTTACTGTCCCCGAAAATCCGTTTTCCGTCTGTCCAGTTCTTTCCGCCGTCAATAGGTCTGCAACGACTTTTCAAAAAAGGAATTTTCAAAAGCAACATATTGAAAAACGCCTGCCAGAATCACCGGAAACATGGTGATGTATAAAGACATAATCCACTGCAATATTGTCCATCCTCCTATAAGAAAAACTTTCTTCACTATCTGAATTTTTCAGCATCCTTTCCCGGCAAGCTTTCGTCATAAGCAAAGAGAGTTTGCTCTTAGCCTAAAAAATATTTTCCGATGGCAATGCCCTGAACCAGAAAGAAAGCAATGCCGAAGCAAAGTACCCCTGCAGCTGCCAAATCCTTGGTTACCTTAATTTCCGGGTGCTGTTCCTTGGTAATAAAATCCGAAAGATGCTCCACCGCGGTATTGACACACTCCATACCGTAGACCCCGGCAGAGCTCAAAAATCACTGCATACCAGGTAGACAAATCCACCTTCAAATAAAAGAAATCCAATAGAAAAAACACCAGGTTAATCCCCAGATAATATTTATAGTTTTTTTCCGTCTTTAATCCGAAATAAAGTCCCTTAATGGCACATAGCACACTTTGCCGAAACGTGATGTTCTTCATCTAAGTTTATGAAAACTCCTTTGCTAACAATACATACTCTCTAGCGGAAACACATTTATCCTGAAAATAGCCTTCGCTGGCCTTCCCTTTTTGAATCAGTGCCGCGATAGACTTGGCCTTTTTTCTTTTCAGCACTTCCGTTGCCAGCTGGGAAAAGGCCAGCCCCAGCCCCTCTGAACCTTTCTTTACCGCCAAATACAAAAGAATATAGCAACTTGGCCTTCTTTTCCGAAAAAGGATTTGCAAAAGGCGAATCGGATTGAGAGGCTTTTGCAGAAGATTTCCATAGTCCGGAAGACAGAGGAAAAATCCCTTTAACTCCTCCTTATCATAAGCCAAAAAGACCATTTCTTCATCTACAATATACTTTAAAGAATGGTAAAGGCTTACAAAGTTATCTCGAGAAATGTTTCGAAAGCCTTGAAAATCCTTATAACGTTCCATTAAAAGGGGATAAATTTCAGAAAGATATCGGTCAAAGTTCTCTTTTGTAGGGTGTACAAATCGGTAGCCCTTTTCCTGAAAATGTTCCAATCGTTTCTTTGCCTTTACATTTTCATAGGAAGGCTCCAAAACATCATAAAAGTTGGAAACATAACGGTTACAGATCTGAAAGCCCGCCTTTTCAAAAAGATAAGGATAATAAGCTTTATTTGCAGGTTCTCCGGTATAAGGCGCTTTCTCTTCCAAAGCAAAGCGATACTTTCCAAAAAAAGAAAGATCAATGGGACCTTTCAAGCCTTTCTTCCCCGCTTTTTGGGCTTCCTCTTCACAAACTTCTAAAAGAAAAAGGGCAACTTCCTCTTCCTCTATACTTTCATAGAAGCCCACAAAACCGTAGTCCTCATCTTCATACAGCGTTAAAGCAATCCGCCCTGCTACGCTTTCTTTTCCCTCAGAAACGTATACGCAAAGAAATGGCAGAAAACGAAGCTTTCCCTGCACTAAGATGTGCTTTCCCGTAAGTACCGCCTCCTCCATTTTCCTGTCCTGCATAAGACAGGACTTTTTATAAAGCATAGCAGGAAGATTTAAAAATTGCGCTTTCTCCCCTTGCTCCTTTACCGCTTTGATTTGATAGTTCTTCATTTTCCCTTTCTATACTTAAACAAGCCCATGAATAAATCCCGGATTTCCTCCCTCTCACACTTGTTCGGCAATACTCTTTTATTCCTTTTGCTTTATAACGCTACAAATTCCTAAATCCCCATCTATCTCCACAATATCTCCGCTTTGCAGCTCCTCCATAATATTCGGAATATTGACCACTGCAGGCTTTTCCAGCTCTCTTGCGAGAATGGCGCTGTGGGATAAAAGAGATCCTCTTTCCGTAATGAGTCCTCCTGCCATATTGAGATAAGGAAACCAGCCCGGATCTGTAGAATAGCTTAAGAGGATTTTCCCCTTAGCCTCCGTTGCTCTGACTTCCTGTAAGCTTTTAATCTTTAAAACTTCTCCTCGGAAAATACCCTTGGAAACGCCTCTTCCAAAGAAGACTCTTTGGGTATTATTCCCTGCCTCTTTTCCCTTCTCCACATCTTGTCCTTTTATATCTTCTTTTCTTTTAAGATTCATAGGCTCCGAGGAGAAAATATCCTCTGACTTTCCACTTTTTTCTTCTCTACTTCCTTTTCCCTTAACAAATTTATAGTTTAAAAACCCTAATCTCTCCTGCCAAAGGATCTCTGTCCACCTTTCCAAGGAGCTTTACCCGAGACAAAACCGGAAGTCTTTCGTAGGCCTTTCGTAGTTCCTTTTCTCTCGCAATTTTCAGGGAGAAATCTTTGCCGGAAAATAGCAATTCCTTTAGCTCATCAAGGCTCAAATAGTACACATCAAAGCCTATGCTTTTCTCTCCGATTTTATCTACAATTCGCCGCATAAGGCCAAAGCATCTTGTACGATGAAGACGGGAAATCTCCCTATTGTTACAGGAGGACTCGGCAAGGCTATAAAAGAAGGACTTTCTCTGTTTTTGCTCGGAAGGCTTCTCTGAACAGCTTGTCTCTTCGCAATCTTTCTCCGAGAAATTTGTCTCTACACAATTTTTCTCTACACATGCTTTCCCAAGACTATGCTTCGCTTCCGAAAGCTCATACCTCTCCGCAGTTTCGGTCTCTAAAGAATCCAAAATCCATCGGTCCAGTAGCTCTTCATTGGTTCTGTAGGTTCTGGTTTCCAGCTTCAGCTCTCCCACTATTCGATCCCCATAGGCAGAAATATAGCTTTTCTTTTCCCTACGATATTCTTCGCTGTCTAAGCCATGCTTTTCGGCTACCGTCTTTAAGGCGGAAAGTGCTCGTACAGGCTTCATGGTTTCTAAGGAAAATGCCGTTTTCTTCCCATATAAATGGGTGCTGATAAAAGACACCATATCATTCATCAAAGTAATATCCCATTCCCGCAGTAGGTCTTCCTTCATTTCCAAAAAAATCCGATAGAGTGCCTGAGCATCTTCCTCCTCACCCACCCTTTTGCTGTACCCGGCATAGCGCTCTTGGAAAAACCGGTCCAGCTCCTTCATTTTCCTTTGAGAAACGAAAAAATAATAGCAAAATAAAAGGGCAATTCTGCACTTTAAAAAGAAGCTTGGCGTCTTCCTAGAAAAGGATATTTCTTCGTTAGACACCCCCAGCATTCCCTGCCAAAGCGGAATAATCTTTCCGGAAAAGGGAAGGAGACGCAAAATATCATACCAGGAGGAGATTTCATAATACATTCTTCCGGAAAATCCTCCCACCATGCGTTGAAAAAGCTCCTCATAGGAAGAGACCTTCTTTCCCAAAAAACGCCTTCCCAAAGAAGTGAAAATCCCGCTATACATTTCTCCTGCAAAGCTCTCGCTTAAAGGAAGACATATTCCCGGAAAGCTTTCGGAGATATTGCTGTTGTCTAAAATCCGAACGGGAAGTTGCATGTCTAAGGTGGTGATTTCTCTGGCCTGTAAAATGTAAACCTTGCCCTTTTCTATGGCAAATTCTATATCCATGGGCTTTTGAAAAAGCTCCTCTATTCTTTCTCCAAGAGTAAACAAGGTCTTCAGCTCTTCCTCGTCCAAAGCTAGACCTGGACTTTCCTGTGCCTGCTCCGACAAACAGCTTTGACCACGCCCCTCTTGATACAGGCATTCTCCCGGAAAATAATGGTAGGTCAATACATTTTCCTGATCCTCCACCACCTTATCTCCCAGACCTTGTCCAAGAACCACCACCATTTCACTAAGGATACCCTTGGGGTTTTTCGTAAACAGAACACCGGACTTTTCCGGAAATAACATTTCCTGAATGATTACCGTTTCTAATTCTGCTTTCTTCTGTTCTGTGTCCTCCTGCTTTTCTCTGTTCTCCTGCTTTTCTCTGTTCTCCTGATGTCCTTCTTTGCCCTGCTGTTTTAGATCGTATTCCCCCTTCCCTCTATTCGCCTTTTCTTTATATTCCAAACTGCCGGCGTAGGAGGCAAAGACCTCCTGTACCGCTTCCTGTACCTTCTCTCTTTTTACATTTAAACGCGTCAAAAACTGTCCGGCAAAGGAATGCTCCCCGCCATCTTCTGCAGAAAAATTGGAGCGAACGGCAAAGCAGTCTCTCTCGGAAAAAGAAAGATCCGCTTCCCCATTTTCTGAAACCAGGATAAACTTCGGAACCGGAAATCCCTGCTCTTTTAAAATTTCTAAATGCCTTGCCTTCATGATCTCTCCCACTTATTTTTTCAGCTGTTTTGCTCTAAATATAATAATTTATCTTACCTTGAATTCTCAAGAAATGCCACACCCTAAAGTTCTTTCCCTCCCCATGTATACATTTATTTTTTCTCTAAAAAGTATTTAAATAATAGCTTTTATTTGGTATTATTATCTAAATATAAATTCAGATTTACAAAGAGTAATTGTAAATCAGCACAAGTTCTCATGACAGAAAGGAGGCTTTATGAGAAAATCATTCATGAAATCAGCTCTTGCATTCGGCTGTGCATTGCTGACCGCTCTATCCCTTACCGCCATCACAGGTTTTGCCAAAAACTATGATGACGAAGTACAAAGCTGGCAGCTCCTGTCCCGGCATTGGGATGAAAGCGAACTAAAAGTACGCTTTGAAGAATTCATCAAGGACATCAAGGAGCATAAAGGTATCGAGGATTACATTGTTCCCGACATTTCAGAAGAAGAGAAGGAAGCTATTCGCAACTACTTCCGGACTTTTGAGGGGAAGAAGGACATCCGCTATACCTATACCAAGATGCCGGTGCTTCATCGGGTAAACGGAACCGATGAGTACAATGATTTACGAGGAATCATGGAATTAAAGTTCCAGACTACCGAAGCAAAGAACAAGGTAACGGAACACACCGTCCTTCTGAAGATGGCCAGACTGGGAGATGCCCAGGGACTCAAATGGAAGATTGTAGGCATCCTTTGGAAGGATAAGGGCGTGGATGTATCCGACGTAAAGATTTATCAGTTGGATAAGCCAAAACGCGGCGAAGAAGTTTGCATTATGACCACCGATGCGGGAGTAATCAAGATGCGTCTCTTCCCGGAGAAGGCTCCCATTGCCGTGCAGAACTGGATTACCCTATCCAAGCAGGCTTCTACAACGGCACGCCATTTGCAAGAGTCATCAAAGATTTCGTGATTCAGGGCGGAGCTCTGGACGGTTCCGGAGACGAAGCAAAGTCCAGCTATAACGGATTCTTCGTTGACGAAGTAAACATGGAGCTGCACAACTTTAACGGAGCGCTTTGCCTAGGAAATAACGGTCCCCATACTAACGGAAATCAGTTCTATATCGTGCAGTGCAGTAAGATTCGTAATGAAGCGGCACTTCCTCTTTTATCTCTTCCGGAAAATGTAAAAGCAAAGTACAAGGAAGTGGGCGGAATTCCCGAGCTGGACGGACGTTACACCGTATTGGGACAGGTTTATGAAGGAATGGACGTAGTAGAAAAGATTGCTTCTCAGGAAACCAATCAAGATGATGCGCCTGTATCCAACCCCATCCTGATTCAGAATATTACTTTCCAGAAATACCGTTAAGCAGAGCTAATCATTTTCCAAATGTCGGCTCTGATACCGGCTAAATTCCACTAATATCAAAAAGGACTTTGGAAGAACCGAGGGATATCCCCAAAAGCTTCTTTCAAAGTCCTTTTCTCCTTGTTTAAAAAGAAATCTCCTGATCTCTACTCTTTTTCATTCTATACTTATCATCGTACATCTTTCCGTCCGCCTGTCGAATCACATGACTCACGGTGAGATGTTCTCTCTTTTCAATGGGGAGCTTCTCCGCAACCTCCCGATAGCTGGCACTTCCCATGGAAATACTTACAGGGAAGGGAGGATTCTGTTTCTCCTTCGTATTCCGCAAATACTCTTTAATCTTATTTTCCACTTCAAACACCGCACTTGCGGGGAAAACAATGCAGACAAATTCATCACCGCCGTTTCTTCCGGAAAGCCTTCCACCTCTGCCATGGCATCCTGAATGGCCTCTGCCACCATTTGAATCAAACGATCTCCGGACTCATGGCCATAAAGGTCATTGGTCAGCTTTAAGTCGTTGATATCCATAAAGATAGCGGCATAGTCCTTCTTTTTACTGTGATCCAAAACCTCCAGCTGATCCTGCAAATACTGCCGGTTCCCAAGACCGGTCAGCCGATCCGTATAGGCCAGGTATTTTAAATGCTTTTCTTCGATGCCGGCCTGGGCAATCAGAATAACCTTAAATACATAGGAAGTAATAAAAACAATAATCAAAAGCAGAATTAAAATCTTTGAAAAGCCAGTGGTAACAAAGCTTTGCAAGAATCCCGGCCACTTCTCCGTAATACTGCCGGCCAAAATGATTCTAATCTGTTCTAAAATGCCGAATACAGCCACAAACACCAAGCCGTATCCCAAAATATAATCCGAATTGTTCTTTATCTTTTTTCCGGGGAAAAGCAGGCTTGCCATAGAGGAAAATACCATTACAATCTGTGCCGTCTGTACCAGACGGAGATGCCCGGTATACTGAAATCCCGTAGGGAAAATATAAAGGATCAGGCAAAGCAAGAAGAAAGCCAAGAAAATGCTGCCGACTACTCTAAGATATTCCCTGACCACCTTCCTTGAGGTTTCATAGCTGGCATATAAAGGGGCCGTGGGCAACAATAAATACATTCCGACATACTCGCAAACCGCACTTAAATCCTCTCTGGGAAAAAGCAAATAAGCCAGACCGGTATTCCCCAAGTGCCAGAGGGTAATGGCGAAAACCAGGGAGAATAGCCACATTCCTTCACTGGCATACACATGAGTCTTAAAGAAAAAGGCAAAAATGACGATTCCGATAAAGGATCCAATCAAGGTCATTACGAAAATAGGATACGTCGTTTCCTGACTAATCATCGGATAATAAAACTCAGTCCCTCTGGACATCAAAATCGGAACATCAAAATTATCCTCCAGAATATCCAACTGCGGCTCTATTTCCACCCGAATCTCATCCCCATAAGCCTCCAAAGGAACCGGTATACTGATTTTCAGGTGTCCAATCATGTGCCTTTTCAGATTTTCTCCGTAGGACACCAATAACTGATCCTTGTAATACGCCTTCACCACACTGTTATAAAAAAAGAAGTTAATCGTCTGATACTCCGCCTTCCATTCCAATTCCAAGGGCAGATGCATGGTGATATGATCTTTTCGGGAAGAAAAATTAAACAGATAGCTCTGAAAATTATCTACACTTCCATCCTCGTGCTGTACTTCCACACTCATGTTCTTCAACACTTTATAATCACTTTTGGGCACCCGTCCTACATCACTCAGAATATAACGCATCACAAGAAGCCCCACCAAAATGGAGAGGAACAAAAGAATGACGGTTTGATGTTTTTTGATGAAGGAATTATTTCTCATCTACGCTCCGGATATCTACAATAGAATGCTCTGTTTCCAAAAAATATCCTTCGTGATTATGCTTCTAACCCGCATCTTGGATGTCTCTGTCTCATAAGCACGAAAGGTACAGATTAATCTTATAAAAGTCTGCCGTAACCTATACATAATCGTCAAATATAAGAGAAGGCATAAACCTCTGCCCCATACGAGCAATCCTTCTCTTGCCGTTTTCTAAAGATGAAAACAGTATAGCACAATCTTTTCTATTTTGATTTATAAAAAAAGGAAAATCTGTCGAATGAACCGAAAAGACTTAATAAGCTCGTACCGATGGAGAGCGAGATTACCTAATGAATCTCCATTCAAGCTGAAAATATTTTATCCATAATAACCCTAATCGTGGAAAAATGCCACCAAATTTTTGTGTGACTTTTTATCATATATCTATTCAAGGAAGGACCGGTATGTAAAAATGAAGAAAACAGGACAACAAAAGAAGACGGAAAAAAGCAGAAGTCTAGGCTCCCGATTATCGATGCTCTTGGGCATTGTAGGGCTTTTGATTCTCTGCAGCTTAAGCGTTCCCATCGTAACCATGGGAAGTAAATCCGTAAAAGCCAACTTAAACAAAAACATGGAAGATTTGCTGGATATCACCAATGAGAAAACCGGAAGGGTTTTTACTCAAGTGCAAACATTAGCCGATAGTATGATGGAATCCATCAGTTTTGTTTGGGATCAAAATGATGCTGTAGGAGGCGCTCCCGCCAATCCCTGGAGAATCAATAATTTTAATGACGGCAACAGAGAAGTGCAGGAAATTACTCCCATGCAAAATACGACCTTTCGTTCTCGAATTTTAAATCAGGAAATTCCTGCCAGCCGATACAATGCGGAAGTTGTTATGATGAACGCTATGTACTCTACCTTAAAAAGCAATCCCTATGTTACAGGTGTAGGGTATTTCTTTGAGCCCGGTGTCTTGATTCCCGGCGTAACTGATTATGCGCCCTACCTTACCGTAAAGAGCGCAGAAACCAGAGATATCATCAATTATCCCTATTCCTATTATCAAAATAAGGGCTATTACAAAACCGCAAAGGAAACCCAGAAGACCACCATCACATCCCTTTACCATGATGATGAATATCCGGAGTATTCCTTGATTACCGTTTGCACTCCCATTCTTGTAAATGGTGAATTTAAGGGTGTTGTCACCATTGAAATTAATCTTTCCGCCTTTGATATCTTGGCACGGGAAGATAGCCGTTTCCCAAGCCTCTTTACCTCTGTAATGGATGACCAGGGAAACTTCCTCTACAGCTCTCGAGAAGATTTAAGAGAAAAAACCCTAAATGACGCACTGGACGAAAAGGATGTACCGGAGCTACTCAGCAAAATGCAGGAAGACAAACCCTTCCATGTGGTTTTACAGAATAAGAGCGGTCAAAGCAGACGTCTGTATTTTGCTCCCACACAGCTGGACGGCACAACGCTTTGGAGTCTTATGAGCATTTCCAGCAACGAATACTTGAGAGTGACCAAGCGCTTGATTACCGTATCCACCATTATCGTGCTTTGCGGTGTAGTATTACTGACACTGATTACCAATCTTTTAATTCGTTCCTCCTTGAAGCCTTTGCAAATGATGGCCAAGGTCGGAAATCAGGTGGCAGACGGAAACTTAAATGTAGAAATTCAATATCAAACAGGATGAAATCGGCACCATTGCCCACGCCTTTGATAAAGTTATGCAACAGATTAAGAGCATTATGCAGGATTTAAACGAAAAGCTCTCCTCTGTTTCCCACGGAAATTTCCGTGTCGACCTTTCCGACGAAAGCCTTTACAAAGGAGACTACAGACCATTACTGCTTTCCCTTCGGGATATTACTACAGACTTATCCGACACCATGGAGGAGATTAAACGTTCTGCATCCGAAGTAAACAGCGGAGCAGAACAGGTATCCAATGGAGCACAGTCTCTATCTCAGGGCTCTACGGAGCAGGCCTCTTCCATAGAGGAACTAAGCGCTACCATGAGTGAGATTTCCGATAAGATTAAGAGTACCGCAGAACAATCCCTGGAAGCCAACAAGCTCAGCCTGTCTTCCGTGGAAGCTGTAGAGCTCAGTAACCAAAAAATGGAAGAAATGTCTCTGGCTATGAAGGAAATTACGGAAAAGTCCAATGAAATCGGAAAGATTATCAAAACCATTGACGATATTGCTTTCCAAACCAATATCCTTTCCTTAAATGCGGCGATTGAGGCGGCAAGGGCGGGAGCTGCCGGAAAAGGCTTTGCCGTAGTGGCTGATGAAGTCGGAAATCTGGCACAGAAGTCCGCAAAGGCCGCTCAAAATACCAGTGACTTGATTGAAGAAACCATTGACGCCGTGTCTCGCGGAGCAAAAATCACACAAGAAACCGCAGAATCCATGGATTTGGTAAAGAGCAAAGCAGAAGGAATCACAAATATTATTTCAAAGATATCCGATGCTTCCGAGGATGAAGCCCGTGGCATTGTACAGTTGAGCTCCGGACTGGATCAGATTTCCTCCGTGGTACAAAAGCAATACCGCCACAGCGGAACAGTCTGCCGCAGCCTCCGAAGAGCTGTCCGGACAAGCCAATGTCTTACAGGAGCTGGTATCCAAATTCCAATTAAAGAATAAAGAATAAAAGGAGCTGTAAATAATCAAAATAGTTTTCTAAGCAATATAGGTCTGAAATTAGGGCTCAGACTACCCCGCATTCAGACCTATATTGCCGAAAACCTATTTATTATTTTGATTGTTTACAGCTCCTTAACCTTCAATCATAATCGGTTGCTTTTCCGGAAGTTTCTTCTCCCCTTCCTTAGGGAAGGAAAGCTTCAGAACGCCCTGTTCAAACTTCGCTTTCACATCTTCCTGCTTAATGCTGTCACCAACATAAAAGCTTCTCTGCATAGAGCCGGAGTAACGTTCCTGACGAATGAGTTTACCTTTCTCATCCTTTTCTTCTTCATTTAAGCCCTTTACGGCACTGACCTGAAGATAGCCGTCATGCAGCTCTACCTTGATATCCTCTTTCTTAAGGCCCGGAAGGTCGATATCCATATCGTACTGTCCGTCCTTTTCATGAACATCCGTCTTCATCAATCTTCCTGCACGGTCTCCGTAAAGCTTATTCTCTACTCTGCCCAGACCTCCAAAACTTGGAAAATCAAACCAATCATCAAATAAATTCTCTCCAAAAATGCTAGGTGCTAACATATCTTTTTCCTCCTTATACTCTTCTTTTGACTTCTAATCTCTTGTCATTTTTTTCAGCAAGGGGAATAATCTTCATCATCCTGAGAACCTTTAAAGTCCTTGCGGTCTTCTCTGTTCCTCTGCTTGATTATGATTATACTCAAATTGTTAGCACTGTCAAGTATTGAGTGCTAATTTTTTGAGATTTTTTTGCAAAACTTAATTTTACGGGGTTTGCAACACTTTTTCTTCCTTATAATCATCACTTTTTCTTGATTTGACACTATTTTGACACCAATTTTTTATTTTTGGTATCAGCTAATTGCTACGCTATCCAGCCTAGTGATTTCACTCTCAATTCTGGACATCTCACTTACATGGTTGTATACGTCCATCGTCACGTCTATGTGGGCGTGTCCCATAATATATTGGAGAACTTTTACGTCTATTCTCTTTTCTGCCATTCTGGTACAAGCCGTATGTCGCATAATGTGAGCGGATACTGTTATAGAAAAGACAAAATGCGCTTGCTCGCAGAACGCAAACAAACGCATAGGAAACAAAAAAGCTAATATATTGAATTGTCAGTTCGTATTTATAGTCGGAATTACCCGGAGAGGGAGCTACGCTTTTTTTAATTGATGTAACTCATGGGCACTATGAATAACCAAAACGGACACGGTAAATCAACCTCCAATCGGCTGCCGTGTCCCTGCAAGTCGTCATAGGTTTGTGCAAGCGCAAAGAAACGGCGGCTCTAAAAATCAAAGCCGCCGCTTCATACGTGCGTGAAAATATGTCTGCTCTACGACGGCTTTTTTCTTTTGCCGTCGTCCGGCAGATAAGTTATTTATTAAAGAAAGTGAAAAATGTTAAATTAGATTTATACGCTCCAACAACTCTAAAAATATTTTTCCCCCAATGCCTTTTTTTGCTACTGATTGGCTAGGGGCTTACAAACTCAATAAGTTGCTTATACAAATACGGCTCACCATAAGGAGCGTCAGAACTATACAGACATCTTTCCGGCAACTCAACTAATGCCATTTTTGTAGCAATAGAAGCAAACGCTGCTGAAAGGTCTAAATAAGCGTTTTTATGCTCCTTTGCAAATTTGATTACTTCTATCCAATTAGAGCCACCTAAATGCCCGAAAATAACAGGCACCTCTGGGTACTTTTTCGCATAAGGACATTAACTGCTTAATACCGCTTAATGTAACAGGATTAAAAGTATGCACCCAAACAGGGTATAACCTTGTATTCATTATTGCTTGAAATACTGTTCCTAACTGAATAATCTGTTGTTCATTACCGGGAGTAAATTCACCTATCCCACACAAAGAATTAGCGGTAATCTGTGTGTCTATCCAATTCTGTGTTTCCTCTAAACTTAATGCCAACGGAACAGAACCGAAACCCCAAAAGCGATTAGGATTTTCTTTTATTGCTGTGGTGATTTCTACAATATTTTTTTTCAATCGCTTAATATTATCTTCTTTGCTATTTACTCCTGCAAGAATTTTGTATAATGTGTTCATTTCTGTTTCAAGCTCATTCAGATTGTTTGCTTTTTCGGGGTGCGGAGCAGAACAAAAAAGAATTGCCCTATCTACTCCCGCAGCGTCCATTTTATCTAACTGCATTTTTGCTGGAAACATTATGTGTTCGTGACTATCAATAATCATATTTACGCCTCCTTGACACGTTTTATATGATAATGGTAGCATTAATATAGAGTAAAATTAAGTACGCACCTTTTTGAAATAAAGTATCTTTTTTGATACTGTGAAAGGAATGGGAAAATATGGCAAAATCACAAGCGGTTGATGAACAATGTCCTGTTGAAGTCGGATTGAATATACTAAGCGGAAAATGGAAGTTAAAAATACTGTGGCATTTATCAAACGGAACAATCCGATTTAATGAATTACAAAGGGTTTTAGGTAATATCACTACAAAGACTTTGACACAGCAACTTCGGGAATTAGAGGAACAAGGAATTATCACTCGAAAGGTGTTCCCGGAAGTACCGCCTAAAGTTGAATATTCATTAAGCGAATTGGGGGCTACCCTTAAACCAATCTTAGCGCAACTATGTGATTGGGGAAAAGCATATCATTCATATAATTCACATACAGAGATTGTTTAATCCTCTGAAATAATAAAGGAAATGCTAGTAGTTGATTACATTACTACCAGCATTTTTCTTTTAACTGGATAAATAAAATGAATTATTTAAGTCAGTAGTGGGAATTATGTAGACGTATCTTGAAAAAAAGTTAGGAACTATACAATATAGCAGGGTGAATAATTATGGCAAAAAGACCTGTACCACTTTATGACTTCGCAGCTTTCGGGCAAGCGATAAAAGCGGCGCGGACAGCGAGAAAGGAAAGTCGCAAAGATGTAAGCGACGCAATGAATAATTCTCCGCGTTACCTTACCAATATTGAAAATAAGGGGCAACAACCAAGTCTGCAAATCTTTTATGAGCTTGTGACACGCTATAACATATCGTGAGTGCTAATTCAGTTGTGAAACCTTTGTGTCTACCGAAAAGCTGATTCTTTGTGCCGAAACATCCACCTTCGCCATAATGCCAAAGGGAATAATCGCTCTGGGAGTGGCATGTCCCACATTCAGATTGAATACAATCGGAAGAGTGGGATTACCAATCACCTCCGGAAGAATTTCCTGATACTCCTTGGCATAACGCTCATCCATCGGCTTTCCCACCAGCACACCGCTGAGGACTTCGAAAATACTGCTTTGCTTTAAGGCTTTGAGCATTGTCCGATACTTCTCCGGATTGGGCTGATTCTCACTACTTTCCAGCAAGAGAATTTTCCCTTTCCAGTCTTCCAAATCCGGAAATAGTGCATACTTTTTGCATAAGCTGACAGAATCCTCGTGCCTCGTTGTGTCAAAAATATCATAGAGGGTATCTATACAGCCTCCTAAGATTTCTCCTTGAAAAACAGAACTGCCCTGTAAGAGTAAAAAGCCTTCATTCTCATGGCTAACTCGTTTTGTTCCTATTGCTTTCGGTCCAAAATCTGTCCGCTCCTCATACCAAATCGGACTCGGCTCAACACAACAAATGCTTCCGCTTTGAAGTAATTCCGAAAAGTATTTTTCGCTGTAGGGCAGCATTTCCTCTTCCAACTCACAAATATCCGGTAGAAAAGCCTGTCCGTAAAAGCTCTTGATTCCCAATTTATGAAGCATCAAGTGATTCATCGTGGTATCGGAAAAGCCAAGGAAAATCTTTGCTTTACGACCTTTTCCAATTGCCCCTCTTCAAAAAGATAGGGAAGTAGGCGATAAGTATCGTCTCCCCCTATGGCACATAAAATCATATCTACCGAGTCATCGGAAAAAGCCCGTAAGAGATCCTCGGCCCTCTTTTCCGGATGCTCTTTCAGATAATCTAAGCCTTTTAAGGCATTTTCCATGAATTTCACTTCCAGCCCAAAACGGTGCAGGCGTTCCAGGCCTATTTTTACTTCATGCTGTACAAAGTCTTCCCCCAGAACACCGCTGGAAAGACTGACGATTGCCACTGTTTTTACCTTTTGCATCATGCTTTTCCTTCCTTTAGGACAATAGCTTTTTTAACTCTCCTACTCCGGGAACCCGTCCACTTACGACCAGTTTTCCATCAATCATCAGGGAAGGAGCACTAAGTACCCCAAGCTTTACAATCTCGATCAGCTCCTCTACTTTTTCGATTTTGGCATCCTTTCCCAACTCCTTTACCGCCTCTTTTACATTTTGATATAGCGTATCACATTCTTTACAGCCTGCACCGATAACCTTAATTTCCATTTTCCCTCCCTCGCTACATTACTGTTCCGCTTTTTTCCTTTCTAACTTCTATGCTTTGACAAGAACTTCTTTGCATTAATTCTTTGTACTTACTCTTTGCTTATATTGTATGTAGCTCTTTTCTATATTTCCTTCCACTTTCCTTTTACTCCTTAATTCTTTAACTTCATAGGAGAGTCCATATAGTTTTTCCAAGCCTCATCAATGCTCCGAATCACCTTCGGTCCAACCTTCGACAAAAATACCAGCTCGGAAATCTTCTTCTTTGGGCATGGCTTATAGTCGACTAATTCCTCCACCACATCCACCTGCATCCAGCAATTGTCCAAAAGGAAAAAGCCTTTAATCCGATAACAGTCCGGTAAAACTTCCTGCAAAAATTGATGAAAATTCTCTTTGGAAACATTTTCCGCACATACCAGAGAAATGGTTTTCGGCTTATTATCCACCGTATTTAAGCTTTCTTCCGAATCTACCCAGCTTCCCTTTTCAAAGCCTTTTCGAATAAAGCTAAGATCTGCTCTTCCATTTTCGCAATGTAAAATCAGGCAATGGGGATTCACTTCCCGAATCAAAGAAAGTACTTCCGTATACTGTTCCTCGGAAATCAAATCCATCTTGTTCACGATGGCCACATCACAATGCTTTAATTGCCTGTCTACCGTTTCCGTATCCTTTACCTGCTTCGGAAAATGTACCCCGTCAATCAAGCAGATTACCCCCTGAAAATCATAGGCGTCCCCGGCCAGAACTTCTACGCTCTTTAAAATGTCCCGAATATTCGAAGGATCGGCAAGACCGGAACTTTCCACAAAAAGGTATTCCATATCTTCCTTGCTCATCTCTGCCAATGCCTCCACAAAGGAAAGTTGCAGACAGGAGCAGAAAATCGATCCTCTGTTGATTTCCTTGATGGTCAGTTCCTTCTTTTCCAGAATACTGCCGTCAATTCCCGTTTTCCCAAATTCGTTTTGAATGACGGCAAGCTTTTTATCAGAAAATTCTTCCAAGATATGCAGCAAAAGACTGGTTTTTCCCGCTCCCAAAAAGCCTGTTAAAACATATAATTTTATCTTTTCCATAAATGATCTCCTAATGAGGACAATGTAGTACAAGATAGTAAAAGGTAGCACAAGATGGCGTGCACTCCGGCAATACCGCTTAGTCGAAAGGAAAGCATGTTCCTTGTAAATCATAACAGAAGCACCGCCTGTAATGCATTAAAAATATATCCGATAAGAATAATGCCGAGGATGCATATTCCTATAAAAGCCCCCAAGAGCTTCGGCTTAATGACCTTCCTAAGCATAATCATAGAGGGAAGAGAAAGAGTGGTGACCCCCATCATAAAGGCCAGCACCGTTCCCAGCTCCGCCCCCTTTAAAAGAAGGGATTCCGCAATCGGTATCGTTCCGAAAATATCCGCATACATGGGAATCCCCACCAGAGTCGCAAGAATCACGCCGGCAGGATTTCCTTTCCCAAGTAAAGAAATAATCCAATTCTCCGGAATCCAGTTGTGAATCAAAGAGCCGATACCTACCCCTAAAAGGATATAGGGGAAAACCTTTCGGAAGGTCGTTTTCACCTGCTCGGCAGCATAAGAAAGACGCTCTTTCCGGGATAAGGTAGGCAGCGCCTGCTCCACGGGTTGCAGCTGCAAAAAGAATGGGTTCTATCTCATTTTCCAAGGACAAATGCTCTATCACTAAGCCGCCTAGAACCGCAAGCAAGAGTCCCAATATCACATAGACAGAGGCAATCCTTAGACCGAAAATACCGGTGAGTAGTACAAGGCTTCCCAAATCCACCATGGGAGAAGATATCAAAAAGGAAAAGGAGACTCCAAGAGGAATGCCGGCTGCCGTAAAACCCATAAAAATCGGAATGGAGGAACAAGAACAAAAAGGAGTAATCGTTCCCAAAAGAGCCGCTATGATATTGGCATAGATGCCGTGAAAACGCCCCATAATCCGCTTTGTCCTTTCCGGCGGAAAGAAGCTCTGTACATAGGAAATGGCAAATATCAAGACGCAAAGGTAAACCGTGATTTTCACACAATCATAGAGAAAGAAATGGAGACTGCCCCCGATGCGACTATTCGTAGCAATCCCCATGTGTTCCAAAGCATCCCGAAACAGTCGGCTTAGCCAGTCCATTCTCAAAATTTCCTCTTGTATAAACTGTATCATACTGCTTTTTGCACCTCCTTTTCCCTACCCTATACATCACTTTTGGTGTCTTCCTGCAGATTTTCCTTTCCTTCTTCCAAGAGTCCCTCCAGAGAATCAAAATCTTCTTGCAATTGCTTTTCCGGATACATCCTTCTTGCTTCCTGAATTTGCTCTGCCACTCCCTCTTTTTTCCCATAGCAGCATAAATCCATAAACAAATCCAGAATGGTAAAGTTCTTTTTATAGAACGCATTTTCTTTGTATTTTCCAAAAAGAGCTTCACTATCTTTGTAAAGAGTCTCCGCCTCCTTGTAGTCCTTTAAGTAAAAATAGTTCAAGCACAGATTCAGCCTTCTCACCATTTCTACAGAAGGCATTTTCTTTACCCTCGGTTCCAATTCCCTTAGAATTTCCACTGCTGTAGCATATTCTTTTTTCCCTGTTAACGCCGCAGTACGATTCAGCTCGGCAATAGCCCTAAGATGCTTGGATTTTACCTTATCTCGAATCGCTGTTATCTTGTCCAAATATTCATCATACTTTGCTTCACCGAGTAAGGGCATTAGGGCGTTAATTTTCCTTCCATAAAATAAATTATAGGACAGGTTTATGATAACGCTGATGAGTAGCACTGCTATCGATGAAGAAATGTAAATGCGCATGGTTTCCTCTTCACTAAGCTGAAGCCGCAGCTTAATAAAAAGAAGAATAAGCCCGAATAAGATGCCAAGAGCGATACATATTTTTATGCTTTTACTGATTTTTTTCATATCTTTTCCAATCTATGCGCAAAATCCATTTCTGCCTATTCTATAGATATGCTGTCATGTAGTTATTTGATCTGCACACCTTCTATTCTCAATACTATACCAAACGGCGACTAATCTAAAGTCTCATTTTAGATTAGTCGCCGTATAAAGTCTTGTTTTGTTTAAGATATTTTCAGATTATTTTCCGGATGTCTAAAAATCACTCCATTTTCATACAAAAGCCTTCTGCCGGAGTTCTTCTCTATAGTATCTTCACCATTTCTTCAATCGGTCTATACTTCTCGTGCATCGGTGCCGGCTTTGCGTCATCCGCCGCATAGCCTACAGGCATCAGACATACCAGCTTTACAGACTTTGGCAAATGAAACACTTCTGCCGTCTCGGTATTAGGGAACCCATCCACCCATACAGAACCAAGTCCCAGCTCTGCCGCCTCAAGCATCATATGAGATGCCACAATAGAGGCATCCTGCTGACCGGAAAGAATTCCCTCTTCCATTTCATTCCGATATTGCTCGGACTCCTCATAGCCAATCATCAGAATCGTTGGCGCATTGTACGCACATCTGGTAAGGGAACGAAGCTTTTCAATTCCTTCCGTACTTGCACAACATAAATTCTGGCAGACTGCTTGTTTCTGGCACTGGGTGCGATATGCGCCGCCTCTGAAATCTTATCCAGCTTAGCTTTTTCTATCTGCCTCTCGCTATAATTACGAACAGAATAACGACTCTTTGCCAGTGTTATAAAATCCATGATTTTTTCCCTCTTTTCTTACTACTATATTTTGTTCTGTTCTATGAGTTCATCTCTGTTGGATATCATTTTTTCTTACCAACTTGATTATGTCATCCTAAACAGTTAGTATAATTTCAGCAAGAATGCACTTTTTAGTAAGATACTCTCTTTTTAGTAATATACTTACTTTTTGGAAACTACAATAAAGCCTTGATTTTATTGACTTTTTCTGTGAATTTCCGGAAGAATTTGGAGCAAAAAAATGACAAAAAAAATTTCAAATTCAGAAAAATTGTTTCATTGTCCCGTAGAGGCAACGCTCTCTCAAATCGGCGGAAAATACAAAATGATTATTCTCTGCCATCTCATCCACGATGGAACCTTGCGATATAATGAGCTACAAAAATATATTCCTCAAGCTACCGCCAAAATGTTGACACAGCAGCTTAAGGAATTAGAACATGACGGAATAATCCATAGAAAGTCTACCCTGTGGTTCCGCCCAAAACCGAATATTCCCTTACGGAGAGAGGAAAAACCCTTACAGACATTATCCATTCCATGCGGGACTGGGGACGCAAGTATATGGCCGGAAGCTTTGAAGAATAAAACGGCTATATTCAACCACCTTATACATTGCGCTAAAGAAAAGGGTAAACACCCATTTTCCTATTCCCGAAAAGTCAGTTTGAATTCCACTTTCCGTTGGAAGCAGTCCAAGTTTCAACAAATTCTTTATTCTCTACGGCTGCATTGTATGGCTCTGACAAGAATTTTCTTATCGTTTTCAGCACCGTAATAAAATCATCGGTCTTTGTATCAATCTTTCGACAGAAGGCTTTCCACTTTTTCTGCATAGTGTCGTCTCTACCGAAGGTCATAATCTGCTCGAACTGCTCCACAGTAAAGTGATGCTCACGATTTTTAAAGGTCTTATTCAGTGCTTTCGTCAGCGTTGCGCCATCGAAATCAAACTTATTTGCGAGGTAATAAAGATCATAATAGTCCTTCATCCGGCTGGAGAATTCCATCAGAGAAAGGATAGCGTCAAGTTTTTCAGCAATCGTGGTTTCCAAAGAATATGTGTTGACCATTGGGGCGTTAAAATCGTCAAGTTGCGTCGGTATCTTTCTCTTTTCCTGCTTCGGAACGATTACATCACCGACACCGAAGTCTATACTAAAAGGAGTTTCGTATTCTTGATCTTCGCCACAAGGGAAGCACCGATTCCGGCATATTTCTTTGCCACCGCAATGGGAGCCACATTCTTGATTTCAAAGGTAATGAAATCGTTGCCGGTGTCTGTCACTATGATTTCTTCCAATATGGCCTTGAGTTGTTCCGGTGTGTTTGGTATCCTCCTGAGCAAGAAATCAACATCAACGGTAACGCGGCTATCAAAGTCCGTGAGGGAATAGATGAACAGACCACCTTTTAATACAAGGTTTTCTGCATATTTGGACTTTTCCAGTCTGCGCAGAAACTCCTCCTGACAGAAGAGTTGCAGGCAGAGCTGATAGCTTCTACCGCTTTCAGCTGCTTTATTTTTGAGTCGTGCGAGCACAGATGTGGAAATATCAGCCATTCAGCAACACCTCCATTAATTCTGTCACTTTTTTATACACATGCAAGCTCTTTGCGTATATCGAAAGATTCTGCAGATTTTTTCCCGGATCATTTGCATATGCATTGAGTGCTTTGTTAAAAGTCTCCGTATCAAGCCTTGCGCGATATTTGAAGCAGTCACAGAGCGTTCGTTCACGGTCATATACTGCCAGCATTACTCCGTTAAAAGTATCATATATTTTGCCAAGCTCATAAATGTCCTGCTGAACATAATATACTTGCAAGCGAAGAATGTTGTCTCCGAGCTTTGTTCGTGACATAGAACGAGGAACGGCAATCGACCATCTACGAGGAGTAAAATCACAGTATCCGTAATGAAAGAGTGCCGATTCAACACAGACAATTCCCTTTGGAAAAAGTTTGGCAAGCATCTGCTCTTCTGAAACGGTATCATGGTTGGCAAGACTGTAATACCCATGACGAACACGTTCAAGAAAGCCCACATTGCACAAAGATACTACTTGAATAGCGGAAATACCGGCAGCGACAAAATCAACCGATTTGGCTATTCCGCCTTGTTGAATGATTATATTTTTAACTTGATTTTGAATATCCATCAATATACCTGCTTCGCAAAATATCAAACACACAATATTCTTCTATGTATCTGATTTTTATTATACTCATAATCTCAAAATAATCAAAAAATACGCACATATTTAGATTCTGTGTGCGCATTTTTTAAATTCCTTCTTTACTAAAACCCCTATCATCAAAGCAACCATAATATATCCAATAATCGCCGAAAGAGCTGCTTCCACACCAAAATTACCGCCTGCAAATAGCTTATTTGTGGACTGTAAATGAAATTTATACCTTCTCCATTTCCATAAAAAGCGCAGTTAAAGCCCTATAATCCAGATACTGCACTCCTTCCTTTCCCTCCTGAATCATGCCTGCCAGCCTACTCTTATAATAACAGTCCATCGCCTCTTCTAAAGATAAATGCAACTCTTTTGCAATATTTTGTATCAATCTTTCTTCAAGACTTTCTTGATAAAACTGCTCTAAAGCTTCCTCTGTCATGGTGTTAACTCCTCTGCTAAAACAAATTCTAAAAGTTCATCAATTGATCTTTGAGAAATAAAAGCAATCTGGTCATAATTGGGATAAACACGAATTTCCTTTATCGCTCTTTCTTTATCCCATATCCCTTGATGATACATATCAACCACTCGAAAAACTTTATCATTTGCAACTTTTCCAATAATAATGTCAAATTGCAAATAATCCTTTTTCCCCTCACGACAATTACACACAAAATCAATCCAAGAGTTCAAATCCTCGCCGAAATCTTTCACATTAAAATCTGTTTTATCCAAACTAAGCTCATAGCTATTAATAATCGGACTTCCTGTCACTAAGTCCGCTCTACGTTTTGCCCACTTCTCTGCCTGTTCTTTTACCGTAGTCACATAAAATCCGGAACCAAAATCCAAATTCCGAAGGCTATGTTTTACGTCAGGATTTTCTACACGCTGATTTGAACCATGAAATACTATCATACTATCACCTCTTTTTGTGCAAGATATTCTTCAATATCTTGCACAACAAAATCAGTACTCTGTGTATGTAAAATATCATAATTCGGAACCAGGTAATGATTAAGACAGCCACTCTGTTTTAAAGCAATATATACCTTTGCAGCTGTCTTACTCCAGCGATTTGCACAAGCATGAATCATATAAATAACAAAAGAAAAGATTTCCGGACTCAAAATACCCTCCTTAAATTAACTGACAAAATAAAGTAATAAAGCATAGAATCTATAGGAATAATACTACCTAATATACATTCTCTAATAATATTTTGAATATTTCGTTTTTTTTGTCAACTCATTATTCTTGATACTTCCACAGCATCTTTTTAGAGCCTTTTTTAGGGAACTTTTCTATGCTAATCAGTAATAAGAAGTTCCCTAAGCACAATGTTTTTTAAAAACTGAAGGAAGATAAAAAATATTACAATTATTTCAACCCTTCTATTTTCTGTCTTTTCCAAAGAAATACGACAATAGCAAAAGAGAATATCTGAGCTATCAAAATACGAAAAATCATATACTCATCTATGCCTGTATTGCTTACAACATGAAGCAAGTTAGTAGCAATACAATTATTGAAAAAGTGATCTGCCATGCCCGCATAGAGATTTCCTGTCATCCGATATAATAATCCCCATTTTACCCCCATCATTCCTGCCAGAATAATATAGCCTATACTCAGTGATACGAATCCCATCCCACTAATTTCTCCATCAATCCAATTGTGGAACGGCGTTACAATATGCCATATTCCAAAAAGTAGAGCCTGAATAAACAGAGCTGTTTTCAATGAATATCTGGTGTTAATCAGTTGATAAAACAATCCACGAAAGGTACCTTCTTCCATAATTATATTAATGATATTAAAGAAAAATATTTATAAAAAAACAAACCCAATACCCGTTTGTATACTACCAACTCCGGTTAAGGAAAATCCCGTAATAAAGAATCCTAAATGAATTTTTTTTCTCCTGAAAGTACAAGATACTACATTCAATTGTATAAGCAATAAAAAAAGAAAAATAATGCAAGAGCGAACCCTTTGAGAATTGTTTTTTTACTAAACCGTACTTTTTTTAAATCCTATCGTGCTTATATCCCAATGTAATTGTTTTTAAAAAGAACGAAAAAGTAGTACGATACCAAATATCTTGTTAATAAAAATTTTCTGCAAAAAAATCGTTTGGTCCATCCGAAGTGCAATTGCTTCAAAAAGCATGTACCAAAAGAAGGATAAGGAATATAAACACACAACTCTTAATTGGTTTATGTAATATAGTATCCTCTGAAAGTATCTCGGAGGAGTGTGTAGTTTTAAGCATATTTTATTGCCTTTCTATAAAGAAAATTCGGGATAATATCCGGCCATAAAACCCAAAATATTGATTTCCAAATACCTCTAACCCGGTACGACATTTTCAAGTTTTCCGGAAAGTCTCATTCTTATTGTTTTCATTCTGAGCTCCTCAAAATTTCTGCAATCTTATCAAAGGTATTTCCGTTTCGAATCGTAATTTGCTTGTAGAAATCCTGCTTCATAAGTTTTTTATGGTAGGTTGTTTTTAGATATTCCGCCTCATCCATTTTCCCCCAAAATACTGCCTGTTTCCCGACATATACCTTCTCATTGTAAAATGTAGAGTTCTCTATAAAGCGAAGAATACCGGATTTATCCATACCACAGGAATAAAACAAAACGTCTCTTCTTGCCAGCTCCTCTTCCCACCAATTCGGTAATGCCGCTTGTTCTTCCAGGTACTCCTCTTTCGTAAGTAAAGCAAAGGGAATCGAAAAGTCATAGTTTCTATCTAAGACTTTTCTTATTTTAGAAATGCAGGTTTCACGACTTTCAGCACTACTAAAAAACAGATTGCCGCTGTTGATATAGGAATCAAGATTTTCAAAACCTGCATTATCCAATAAGGCTTTTAAATCCGTCATAGAAACTTTATTTTTCCCACCCACATTGACAGCTCGAAGGAAAAGGATATAGCGCAAGAAATTACCTCCTTAAATTTAGTGTTTTTTCTTCCACAACGAACCTACCAATATACCGATAGCAGAGATTATCGCTCCGACTACAATCATTCCGAAGTCCGGGGCATTCAGCTTGTTGAAAGCAATATTGTTTGCCATTTTAAATGTACCATATTCAGCAAGCATATACATTAGGCCAAAGAAAAGGGTAGATCCCCATTTTCCTTTTCCAAAAAAGTCATTTTTCCCAATCAGCACGGACTCAACAAATGTTGTTACCGGAAGGATAATCCAAAGGTACATCAAGCTGTAGCCCATAGCATCACTTCCACTGGTAAAAAACCAAAATACAATCATGGCAAGCGCCCAAATCAGAAGATAAGAAAGTATGATAATGATTTTATTTCTAATATTATGTTCCATGCTATTGCACCTCCCTGGCATTTTTATTGTAGGGAAAATGCCCCCTGTCGTCCAGCAAATGGCTTTTACATCACTTATAGCGTGTGTCAAAATCCTTTTACATTGTCCCTTTATTGCTTTAATTTACCGCTAATCTCTTTAAATACTTCTTTTTTGATCTTCCAAATCCCTGAATAAGGTTGTTCAGCATAGCTCTTATTTCTATTTTCATATAGATAAACGACCTCCCAGTTCCTTTCCGTATTGTTATAATAAAAGCTAACAGCCAGAAAATTTTTAATGTTTGCAGGCGATTCATGATAACTTTCCCCTCCTGTATCTTTAGTATTTTCTTTGATGTCCTTCACGATTTTAGCTATTTCATCCTGATCCGTGATTTTCACAGTATTTCCGGAAGGATTTTCCGTAATTTCCATTTCTGTTATTTCCTTTGCCTCCGGCAGGCTGATTTCCTTCTTCGCTCCGCAAGCTGTTAATACAAAAATAAAAATTAAAGCTAAGGTGATTCTCATATACTTTTTCATGTTTATCCTCCACAAATTCACTTAATTCTCTTTAGAATATCTTCAACAGACGGCAGCTGCTCTTCCAGGGCATTCGGAAGACTGCTCGTAACTTTATACTCACTTACGCCAATCGGCTTTGAAATGTCCTTTAGGGAATATTCTGCAACCAAATTATTCTTGCTTTGCAGAGCAGTAAGCCGATGGACGGATTGTCTTCCTCTTTCTTTAGGATTCCATCTACTGCAGATAGGTAGAAGTTCAGCTGGCCGGCATATTCCGGTTTGAAATCTCCTGCTTTCAACTCGATAACTACATAACACCTCAGGTTCAAATTATAAAACAATAGGTCAATATAAAAAAATCATCGCCCCCGACATTAAGATGATACTGATTGCCTAAAAATGCAAATCCTGTTCCAAGTTCCAGCAGAAGCTTAGTAACGTCGCGAACAAGCGCCTTCTCAATATCTCTTTCCAACATCTCCTCACGGAATGGGATAAAGTCGAACACATACGGGTCTTTTCATGGTCTGCGCTGCCAACTCACTTTGCGGTGACGGCAAGCGACTTTCAAAATTAGAAACCTTATCAACCAGCACCTGCCGCTGATATAGTCCGCTTTCGATTTGATGAATCAAAAACATTATGAGACCATCCATTTTCGGCTGTTTTTTTGAATATACCATATGCGTTGCTCCGGATCTTTAACCTTTTTCAATAATAGCAATATTATGAGACCATGGAATTTGTGCAGACACTGTCTGCACAAATTCACGATTGGGATAGGTCTCGGCAAATTTTGCCATATACTTTAGATTGCGAACAGAATATCCCTTGCTCTCCGGAAAATCTATTCTTATATCGGTAGCCAGGTTATCAATGAATCTGTTTCCCCACAATTTATGCTCATTAATAACACAACCAATATCATGGTAAAGCAAGAGCATATCCACATTTGCATGAATCGCAGCACGATACTGTGCAGCTTTTATCTCTCGCTTGATATTTTCAACAATGGAGATATACTCCGACGAATTCATTAACACTCGCTTCACCTCGCTTTCAATGTAATCTGTATTTTTTACAATAATGCGTTGATTTCCCGTATCCTTGCTCTTGGTATAGTCTCCTATCAAATTGCTGAATTTTTGCTCATCCAACGGTGGAAACATTGTCAGCTTTCATTAAGCTGCTTTTTGCCTTCTTTGTCGCATGAACTAACAAAATAGCAGCAACTATACATATTACTTTGAATGCATTCCCTATAATTACATTATCATGAAAAGTAATTTGAGATAATGTATTCATTAGTGCATGTGTCATTACACATATCCATAAACTATTTGAATAGGCAAATAATGCCGATAGTATGAAACAGTTTGTGAATAGTCCCAACGAGAAATTAAGAACATCAACCGTTACAATGCTACCATCAATAAAAAAGAACAAAAAATGCCATACTCCCCAGCACACAAAGGTCATCATCGTCGCAACAATATAGGAAAGCTTTTTCTCTAAACAGGGCTGGAAAGAATATCTCCATCCTATTTCTTCTATTCCACCAAATAGAATAGCCTTAAAGAATAGAGCTATCGGAATCCATACATTTTCAATTTTGAATCCCTTACTTATTGCCACAGAACAAAAGTCTATAATTAAAAACACAATTGCCATTGCATAGATTTTAAATGGCTGCTTTATCTTGAAAAAATCCTTTATTATACGCAAAGGCTTTTTCCCATTGTATTTAATTTGATAAAATACGCCCCAAAAGGCAGACGACACACCTCCAATGATAATAAAAACTATCCCCAAAAAAGAATGGTAGCCTAATCCATATCCTTTTTCTTTTAGAATTCCAACCAGTACTGCAACTGCTGTTATATGAAGCAATGTTGGAAATAAAAATGCTTTCATAATCGACTTATTATTCATTATACTTTTCTTCCATAACGCACTTCTACAGGCACTGTAATCTGACCGTTTGCTGAAATTTTTGCCAAGTTCATATTTATCACCTTTTCTATTACAGTTTAGTGAATCAATAAGAAATGCAATGCCTCTTCCCTGATTTCCTTATCGCATGATGCATTTTCAGAAATCTCTTTCAGAAGTTCTAAATAGACTTCCGCCTGATCTGTTCCATTGATAAGACGATTTAGCATCCAAACCGTATGCAGTGTAGGCATTCTTTTTAAGGACAGAAGAAGCTCTTCTTCATATCCTTTTTTATAAAATCTCTCCACAAAATGGACGATTGGTCCGGGACTTCCAAAATCTGTCAAAGGATGCCTTTCCATCAGACGGAGCAAGGGCTGTACGGAGTCTAATTGATTATAGTTTTCTTCAATTTCTTCCATGCAGTCCATCATCACGGTTTCAAGATCGTCATTATCTTGAATGCAGGTTTCCATTTTTTGAATGATGCTGTTTAGCGTTTCCATATCTTTTTACACCTCAGGGTTTTCTTAGACTTTCTATTCTAACTTCTTACGCAATATCCATAATCAAATTAGCTACCAAGGCTCTATACATATCGAAGTCTACTCATTTTACATCTTTAAATGAAATGAATTCATTAATTCTCCAAAATAATCGACCTTTCCGAACGAGAAATAATTATACCATGCCTCGATTGTTTCCTTGGAATATAACTCTAAGTTCTCAAGTATATATCTTGCCCAAAGTAGTGAACCTGCAGAGCTCGCCGTAATTAAATTTCTATCCATAACGGCTATTTTGTCTTCATAATATTTTTCTCCCTGATAATTAGGACTTTCTTTCAAGAAAAATAATGCATTACTTGTATGATGATATGAATTTAAAATACCCTTACTTGCTAATCCCAAAGTAGCGCCGCAAATAGCAGCAACCAATATATTCTTTTCAAGAAATGACTTGGACAGTTCAAGGATTTTTTGATTAGATTGATCTTGCCAAGTATCTGCTCCGATTAACAACAAAGCTCCGGCTTTTGTTTCATCTATTTCCTCGATAGTGATATCCGGCACAATCGTTACCCCGCCGGAAGTTTTAATCGCTTTTTTAGAAGCGGAAACCGTTTGTAATTCATATTGAGATTTCCCTGCCATTTTTTGTAATGTTAGTCCTTGTAACAGATATCCATTTTCCCAGTCTGCCATTGTATCCAATACGTACATATATATTTTTTTTCATAGTCGCTCCTATTTGTGCAATTTCAAAATCTTCTCACATCTCTTCAATCACTGCTATCCTATGCAAGATTACTTTCGCCAGCTCCCTTGCTTTTTCAAAGTCTTCCTTGCTGAGAACCATCATCGCATAGCTGTCACTTCCTATATCCATAGCAGACAAAACGTATTCTGTCCACTGGGCATTCAGAATCTTTCCCCACCTTGGAATATCCTCTTCATCATTCAGTATTTTCTCATTCGGATCGAGATTTAGTCCGGCACTTAATTTACGCACTGCAGGAATAAAACTATCCTTCCTTGCTTTCCAATCCAGTTCTTTTACTTTTCCTTTCCGCTCTAACGCGAAAAAAAGCTCTTCCCAGGCATGATTCATATCTTCCATACTTTCATGCTTGTGTTTTTTTAAGAATCGCTTTGCTGTTTGGGGGTCTGCCAGCAGGAGTTTTGTTAATTCTTCAAATGCGGATTTTACGATTGCATCATCATTTCCTATCACTTCCGTATAAGTCTTTGCATCGGGAAGAACTTCCTTTTTTACAAACGCTCTCATAATCTTTACAGCATCGCTGTAACTTAAGTCGGAAATAAGATATTTTTTATCCTCTATTTTCAAATATAAATTTACAAGCTCTTTGCTTTTCCCGACTACCGCTTTCATAGACGTACAGCCCTTTATGGCATGGGAGTGGCTTATCTCTGCATAAGTATAATATCCGTCATGCATCGCTTTTAGTGTATTGTCAATTCCGCTGATATGAAATCCGTTTCCCTCGTAAAGGGGGTCTTTCATGTGCCATTCTTCGTAATTCTCAAAAAGTACTTTCTGTATCCAATTATAGATGCTCATGATTGTTTTCCATCTCCTTTTTCGTCATTCCGCTAAGTTCTTTCACCCACATCCCTACCGTATCGGAAAGCAGGGAATCACAAGTATATTCCTCCATACCGTCCATATATTTACAGGAAAATGAAGGCTCTCTTATCGCTGCTTTATAAAACTGCATTGCCACATCCGCCAACTGCTCCGGATGAAACGGAAGTGACAGTTCTTCCGCCAACGTCCACCGAATCTTATCCCAGTCCTTATTTTCTTTATGATACTCTTCTCGGATTTTGGCTAGATAGCCTTCGCAAAAGGCTCTCAGCAAGCTTTCCCTTTGATAAATCTTCTTACAGTTAAAGTCAAATAGATTTCCTGCGTGAATTAAAAAGGTCAGAAGCTCTGCAAGACTTTCCGCAATTCTTCCCACCTCTCCTTCACTACCGATAAAGCCAATACTTTCATCCTCTAAAAATACAAATTCTCCGCCACTTGCATCATGTGCAAATGCCTTAGCTTGCATAGAATAGTTTTCATTATTCTCCATAAACTGGATTTCCTGAAGCTGCTTGTAAAAGCAAATATCACACTCTCGCATAAGCATAGTATGGAGTTCCGTATTATTCTGAATCTGCTCCCATAAGTCCATTTCGTTTTCTCTCCCCCTCTACAAACTGGGATTTTGCAGAGATAATTTATCTATACTTTTTCATTATGTATTTTAAATCTGGCTTATTTATGGTTTCTACTATTTAAATCCTAACTTTTCATATAATGCTTTCGCACTTTTATTATAACCAAATACAGTTAAAGAAATGCTTTTAATAACAGCATTTTTTTAAAAACAATAATTTATAAACTCCTTTTAATGATTCTTTACCATATCCCATTCCTGTCTTACTTGGGTTTATTATAAATCTTCCTATGTGTAAATTATCTTCATAGATTCTAACCTGTTGAATAACTCCAATAAACTCCTTATCAGCAAAAAAATTGAATATAAATTTTTCTAAACTTTTTTTAGTTTACTATAATTTAATGGATATTCTATCGTTGGTCCCATCCATTGTTCCTGAAAATCTATTCCTTTTTCATTGGACCATGCAGCTAACTCGTGTCCATTAAACTCATTAATTCCATTTTCAAAAATTATATTCACTAATATTCACCTCAACAAATTCGACCATCTTCAATACCGATAAACTGGAATTGTGCGTTTGAAGCGAAGCAAAATACGAATGCACCGCAGCCATAAATTTCTGTTTAGCGATTTCTTTCTCCGGTATTCTCTGTCCCACGGATTTCCTCATGATAGAAATAATCTACGATTACCGGATGCCCCTGCGGGACTCTGCCATAAGGCATTTCATTATCCACAAAGGGACAATCATACTTCTTAGCCATTTCCGCGGCTTTTACTTCAAGTGCTTCAAAGTAGCTGCGATTATGCTTGTTATAGATCTCATCGTAAAGCGGCACAAGATCAGGATGTTTTCCGGCGATATACTCCATAATTGTCTTTTTGAAGCCGCCCCGAAGATTGAGGTTTTCAAGCCAGAACAGATCGCACTGATCCTTTACTCTCTCAAAAATGGCTTCAAAGTCCGTGATACCGGGAAATACCGGGGATACAAAACAGACTGTACGGATCCCTGCTTCATATACCTGCTTCATAGCAGCGATACGCCGTTCAATGCTCGAAGCAGAGTCCATATCGTTCTTGAAATTTTCATCCAGTGTGTTGATCGACCATGAAACGGTTACACGTCCAAGCTTCTTCAGCAGATCAATATCCCGTACCACAAGGTCCGACTTTGTGCAGATCAGAATATCTGCGTCACTGCCGATCAGCTGTTCCAGAAGTTTTCTGGTATTGCCGAATTGCTCCTCCTGTGGATGGTAGCCATCCGTCACAGAACCGATGACCACCCGCTGTCCGGCATATTTCTTCGGATTTTTAATTTCCGGCCAATGCTTCACATCAAGGAAAGTGCCCCATTCCTCCGTGTGTCCGGTAAAGCGCTTCATAAAAGAAGCATAACAATACTTGCAGGCATGTGTACAGCCCACATAGGGATTGACCGAATAACCGCCTACCGGCAGACTGGACTTGGTCATGATGTTCTTTGTTTCCACCTCGTCAATGAGGATTCCATTTATTACTTCTGCCATCTTTTCTGTACCTCCAACACTTTATTGAATTCTTCCGGCATTTCCTGAATCATATTTTCATCCCCTATGATAGGGACAAGGTCTTCCTTCATAAATACCGGAATGCCGAGCGTATGTGCCTGGTCCGTCAGAGACCATGCCCATTCCGACTCCGTATGAATCTTCCTGCTCTGGGCCCCGGTCATGGTGCCGACAACGATCCAGTTGATTTTGGAAAAATCGACTGTGCCGGGATCGTCAAATAATGGCTCAAAGGTAACATGGTAATGTTTTGCTCTGACATTTTTCCGAAGGGCGTCAATATGCCACAGTTCTGCTTTCCTCGTCACCGTAACGCCAAACCATGCGTTTTCCAGATCAGTATCAAAATCCAGCAGATCGGGGCGCTTGGTCAGAAACAGAAACTGATGCTGTGGATTTTCACGGATCTTTGCAAACACTTCGTCTCTCCATTCCGGCTTCCATCCGGAGAGATCGCTCATTCCGGTAAGAAGAAAGTTCTGCGGACGTTTCTTTTCCATCATCTTGAGCTTACCCGGAAAGAATTCAGGGTCAGAGAAGTCATCAATCATATGCCAGCGTTTCACATTGTTGCGGGCATAGCAATATGCACACCCCACTGTGCAGCCTATGACAATATTCATGTTCTGAATCTGATCTTTGATACAAATACTCATGACTCCTGCCATCCCTCAAGATTCTTTCTGATACGGTCGAGGCATTCCTCAAACCGGGTAATTTCTTCCTCTGAAAAACCTTTGTAGTAAATACTTCCCATCTCATCAGATACAGAATCGTACTCGCCCTTTAAGGCATGTGCTTTCTCAGTCAGAAACAGGAGTGTTTTCCTTTTGTCCGTTTCAGACTGAACACGGCTTATCAGCCCTTGATTTTCCATTCTTTCCAGCATCGTCGTAAGAGATGTTATCGCTAATCCGCATTTGACCGAAAGTGACCTGATTGAGATACCATCCTCCTGCCACAGTACATAAAGAATACGCCCCTGGGCTCCATTGAACGCATCAATATTTTTTTCGCTGAGAATCTTCTCAAAAATCCGGTCACCAAGTTGTTTTATTTTGGTGACCAGAAATCCTCCATTTGTTTTCACGCAAAACCTCCTATATAGTAGTTTATTGAATTGTACTATATAGGAGGTTTGTAGTCAACAGTTTGTATGTCTTAATAGGTAAATTCCGTTTTTTTCAATTCTCCAAACTGGAATTTATCTATGAGATTTCATATTATCTATGGCAAACTTTCCACTTGCTGCAGCTATAGGAAGCCCTCCACCAGTTTGAATCCATTGACTTGCAAGGTATAAATTGTTTATACCTTTGATAGTGCTCTTAACATACTTACTTTTATAACCTTTCTGTGGATTAAAGCTCATATATCCTCCTTTGTGGGCATTACACCAAGTTGTGAATGTAACTGGAGAATACGTTCCAAGCACGATGAGTTTACCCTCAAGCTGAGGGAACTTTTTTTCAACCCTTAATCTCAATTCTTCTGCAATTCGCTGTTTTTCTTGATTATATTTCTCTTTATTATCTTTTAGCCCAAACCAGTAAGCATGATTTTCAGCATTTGTAAAACATTACACTGAATAACTCTCTTTCCCATAGGAAATAGTGTTTCATCATAATCATAAACACGCATTCCACAAAAATTGTGTGTTTCTCCTGCAACATCATATTCGTCACAAGGAAAAATAATGCTTCCTTCAGGTAATTTCAAATCCGCTTCAGTAACTATTCCAAATGCAACCTGATAACCTGTATTAGAAACATAACCCTCCGGATTCTCATACATGTACCTAAGATTTTTATCCAAATATCCTTCATCAATTAATTCATAGAAAAGAGAATGTGGGTCTGCACACCAAATATAGTCATCTGAGTTGATAACCTTTCCATTATTACCAACAATACTAACAACCTGCTTATCTGCAATATTTATTTTTTCAATATTAACGCCTAAATGTAGTTTGCCACCCAAGGATTCAAATTTTGCAAGCATTCTACTAACCAAGCCAACAGAACCTCCCTGTGGAATAGCTGCTGTATTACTTGTATAAAAAGCATACGATGCAACAAAGGAGAGGGCAATGAAGTTGCTATTAAAGTAATTTTTAAAAATCGCTCTAATGTAATGATTTGTAAAACGATTTGTAAAGTCTTCCATAGACTGTTTTCCATATTCCTTTATAGCCTTATTAGCATCTTTCATGCTCATTCCTAGTTTAATAAATTGTATTAGGTTCATATGAGCAATTGAAATATCACATGGCGGCTTTATACACTCTAAGCTTTTAGCACAGTCAAAAAACAAATTTAATTCTTTGGTATCTTCTGGAGCAAGTTCTAAAAACTCTTTTCTTGCTTTTTCTAAATTTCTCCACAAATGTAGTGTTACCCCGTCCATTTCCATACAATAAAAATATGGCTCACGATAAATCTCCAAACTATCAGAAAGAACTCCTAGATTTTCCCACATTTTATATAATTGTTCATCCTTATTGCATCCAACGAGAAAATGAATGCAATTATCTATATGATATCCTTGCCTGTTCCACCCTGCACACTCACCACCGGGCATTTTGTTTTTTTCGTATATTTCTACTGAATATCCAGCCTGCAATGCATATATTCCAGCACTCAAGCCAGAAACACCTGCTCCAATAATTACTACTTTTTTACCCATATTCTCTTACTTTCTATATAAGGCCTTAGAACCATTTTAGAGCATCAGACAATACACAATGCTCATACATTACTCTAAGGAACTAAACAAATTCTAAGTTATCTACACCTTCAATAAATTCATAACCAAAGTAGTCATTATGTCTTTTTCCTCCGGCTTAGACTCTGCAATCATAAGTGTAATTGCCACTAAAGCTCCATCGCTAATTACCTTTTCTTCATTCCGGAATAATGCGTCATTTCTCCCTAGAAATTCCAAAAAAATGGATGCTGCAATCCGCTTACATCCATCAATAAAAGGATGATCCTTTATCAAGAAATATAAAAGGTTTGCTGCTTTTTTTCTTCTAGTGATGGATATACCTCACCTCCAAATACATCCTGATAAACAGCAGCAAGTATTCCTTCAAGTTTGCCTGCTTCTTTTTCAATGCCAAAGACATCCGAACTAAAGCTATCTTCTAGTTGATTAATGATTGTTCTACAATCACCGTAAGTCATACGATACAAAGACTTTCTTCCACTAGGCTTACTCAATGACTGGTGATCATACTGATCCAACAGAAGCAGGGCATCTGTATATAGATTTACTGCTCTAAGTATATCTGATTCTTCAACTTCCAGTGCATTTGCGATTATCTTGGATTGAATCTCAACCGTTTTGTTTAACGCAAGAAGTCGTTTCTCGTTGATTGCATACCCATTCAAGATATATTGTTTTAAAACTTTGTTCGCCCATTGTCTAAATTCAGTTCCACGCCGGGATTTGACTCTATAACCAACAGATATGATGACATCCAAACTATAAAATGGAACTTTCTGTTTAACTCCATCAACACGCATTTTTTGCGTGTTGTTTTCTTTGTCTAATTCATTTTCCTTAAAAACATTATTAACATGTTTACGAACCGTTTTTTCATCTCTATCAAAAAGCAATGCCATTTGATTAGAACTCAGCCATACTGTCTCATGTTCAAGAGAAACTGACAACTTAACTTCTTGATCATGTGTTTCAAATAAAATTATCTCATTATTTTTCTCATTCACTGTATTATTCCATCCTCACAAGTTCAAATTTATCTTTCCTGGACTTCTCATCTTATTGAACTAAAGGTCAATACGCATCCCTCTCTCTAAAGAGCTCGGCCTCTGTTCCTTTTCCAAACACAAGGGCAATGGCAATCACAGAGAGAGGCACTGAAATCAGTCCACAAAGATACCATGCTTTCCCAAAATATTGATTCGCAAACTTCCATATTTCCTCATTCATCATTGAACTTTTTGTTCGGTATCCGATTCTCTTCGATTTTTTCTGCTATTAGTAATAATAATTACTGCCATTACAAAGAATTCAATTATGAGTTCTGCTTCCAACAGCCTCAAATATTTGGGTGAATCCGGCTTTAAATTTAAAAAATATTCTTGTATTTCATTACTTTCAGCAACACTAAGCGTATCATCAAATTCCTTATACGTCTCTCCGACTACATCATAGATATCCAAAGAATAGCCATTCGGAAAGCTTTGCTGATAGACAATCTTACTAATATCATATTCTATATGAAAATATTCTTTTACTATTTCCACGATATAGTCGTCTTGTTTTGTAACATATACGCTTCTTTTTGGAAAGAAAAATCAGGTAAGATAAGCCATAAAGTAAATATATTGATCGCGATACATAGAATCAACATTAAGATAAATACTGCTTTTCTCATACAACAATCACTCCCTCAAACCCAAGTTTAACAACTAATTCTGTAAACTATATCCCCTGAATTCCAAATATACAGTATAGCCAATACAGGTTCTTTTCCTTTCTCCCAAAGCCAGCCTGTATAGGTTGTACTATAGCCGAAGTATCCTTCTGTTAAAAATTCAAAATCCACATCATAGTTTTTCAACATTTGTTCAATCATAACACTCATCTAAAGCCTCCTAAGAAGGGAACACAACTTTTTAATATTTGTTGAATGATACGCCGCACTATACTCACATATCTTAAGGGTATCCAGCTTTTTCAGCTCTGATTCTTCAATGCGTAAGTTTTCTGTTAAATGCAAAAAAAGCTCCTTTGTATTTGGCAAAGGAGACACAGTATAAAGCTGATCGCATAAGGCCTTTTCCACTTCAGCAATACGATAAAAGTATTCTCCTTCTTGCAACAAACGGATGCCAAGAGGGAATGCCTCGGAAGGTACATCGCGGTAAGTAAATGTCCCGAAAGCTGTTTCAAACTTCTTTTTCTTTTTCTTCTCAAATGTGGCAGAAGTAACGGTATATACCGCTTCCGGAACCATCCCATAGAAGCTTAGAGCATATTTAAAGGAAATGTAGGAAGGACCGTAAATACTGCCCGCGAGTAAGTAAGCCGGAGTATGCCGGTCTGTTTCATAAATTCCTTTTGTGATAGGAAAGTACTCACCACTCTTAGCCATACGGAAGAGCTTAGACTTTGGAGAACCGTATTCACTTAATTCCTCAAGGAGCATTGCCGTTGTTTTTATCATATTTTCACCTCATAGTCTCATTATATGCAACTATCAGGCGAAAATAAAGCACTTTCCAATGTTACAGATACAAAAATAAATCCCAAGTTTATTTCCTTCTTCCGTTTTCATCAAAATTGTTCTTTAATGCAATTTCTGTTGGAATAATCGCGCCAACTAAAGGAATCATCTGTATCATCGTGATCGTACCGCCAACCGTCCCTACTGTCTCTGTTCCTTTTCCAAACACAAGGGCTATCGCAATCACAGAGAGGGGCACTGAAAGCAGTCCGTGCCCATGCCGACCTTTTCGATATGTAGTTTTACAAATATTGTAAGTCATTCTCAGCTTTCACTTTCGCCAAACTGTAGTAATATATTTCATAATCCCTCATACATAAATACTGATTTAACTATACTGTTTATCATAGTGAATAATCCACTTCCAAACTGTATTTCAAATCATAACTCTTTTGTATAATAGTATCTCTCCCCTGTATAAGGATATTCTTTCAATGCAAACACCTCTTTATAACCATGTTTTTCATAAAATTTCGGTGCTTGAAAATTAAAAGTATCCACAAATGAATACTTACAACCTCTATTTCTTGACTCATTTTCAGCCATTTCTAAGATCTTTGATCCTATTCCTTGTCCACGTAAATCATCACTGACATACAGATATTCAATCTCAAGCCAATTTCCAAAAGTCTCCGCTACCATTCCTGCCATTAAATTTCCCTCTTCATCTTCCAAATAAATATTAAGTGGTTCACTTTTAGACGGTTCTCTATTGGCTCTGTTATAAGCTCTGATTAGATTTGCCAGTTCTTGAGTTCTTTTCGATTCAATATTTTCTAATTTCCATTTCATATTTTATATGTCTCTTATTGTTTTCATAATTCAATTTTTTAAATTATAATTAACGGACTTAGCAACCTGAAGTTGTTATTTAGTTTATAGTCGTACTATTTTTATTCGCTATATCTTCTACAAATCTCTTATCGTGTTCCACAAATATGAGTGTAGGATTTGCTTCTTTTATAATTTCCTCAATCTGTATTCTTGATATTACATCTATATAATTTAACGGTTCGTCCCAAAACAAATATATGAGCCGGCTTTGATAAACTTACAGCAATTAAAAACTTTCTTTTTGTCCATCGCTATAGTTCTTCATATCTGTTTCAAATAATTCTCTTGCAAAATCTAATTTTCTAAGAATTGTTTTGCACAATGTTTCATCAACACTTTGGCTTTTTATATACTCATTTAGGCTAGCTGTTAAATTGGAGGAATCTTGAGGAATATATGATATTTTTTTAAATTACTTGCTAATTTTACATCACCTGAATACTCGTGATGTAAGCCTAATAAAAACTTTAATCAAGCTTGATTTTCCGCTACCATTCCCCCCATATACAGCCACTATATCCCCTTGCTTTATATCAAAACTTACATCGCTTAATATCTGCCTTTCTCCATAGCATAATGATAAATTTCTAACCGATATTAGAGGATTTTTGTGATAATCTAAGGTATGCAATAATAAACTTTCCTTTGTTTCAATATCTTTTTAGTAAATTCCGTTTTTTTCTTCTATTGCCTTATTTTGTCTATGCTCCAAATTCTTAGATTTTTTTTCATCATCTTAGCTGACTGATGACCTATATGCCCCTTTGTCCGGTTTTACACCTGATACTTTCACAGCGTTTTTTTAGTATTTTCAATTTTATCAGACCAAATTTGACTTTGTCTTGCAGCTTCTTTTAATCGTTTAATATCTTTTCTTAATTTCTCATTTTGACTAATCTCAAATTGGTCTTTCATCAATTTATTTTCATACCAGGATGTAAAATTTCCTGATTGGACATCAATAGTATTCCTGTTAAGAGAAATAACATGATTGATACAGCCATCTATAAAATCTCTATCATGTGATATAAGCAAAAAAACCTTTTTTTACTTTTCAGATATTCACTGACGATTTTTCTTCCGTCCATATCTAAATGGTTTGTTGGTTCATCAATAAGTAAAAAGCCATCTTCTCTTGTAAACAAAATAGCTAAAAGGATTTTTGTTTGTTCTCCTTTGGAAAGCGTTTCAAACTCTCTATAAACAAGGCTCTCATCTATATTTAGCAAATTAAGTTCTCTAAATAATTTCCATTCTTCCTCATCTGAGATGAGTTCTTTATATAACTCAATCCCTAATTTTGAAGTATCACTTAAATTAGGTGGAAATTTAATAAAGTCAACACTTTTGCTGATTTTGCCTTGATAAACTTCTTGGTTTAAAAGTAGCTTAAAGAATGTTGATTTTCCAATTCCATTTCTTCCTATTAGCCCTGTTTTCCAGTTCGTATCAAATGAAAAGGATACATTTTCAAATACAGGTTTTACATAGCCATAATATGAGAAAGTGAGGTTTTCAATTTTAATTGTTGACACAAAAACACCCCCTCAAATTCAAATTTACCCATACTAGCAAACTGAAAATTATTACTCGTTTATTCGGTCAAGTATTTTTATAGTGTCATACCTTTTTCCGCATTCTTTACAAATCCAATCACAATTGCTTTTCTTCGCTTTTTTATGAAGAAAATCTAATTTTCCACCACATATAGGGCATGGTTGAGGTTTTTCACATATTAGACTTTTCAAAAATATCACTGCTTCATCCCTATCAGCCATATTAAGTTCTTGATATATGTTCATCATTATTCTGTTCCTCAAATTCTAATTTGTTTGCACTATGCCAGCAAATCATAATCAGTACATTTCCTTTGGCTTTCGATACATTCCCATTAGCTCTCGATAGATTTCCATTGGCTTTCAATATATTCAATCGCAATTTATAGCTTTAACGTTTTAATGCTGTGTAAATCCTTGGTAACTACAGCTGTATCAAATCTGATTTCAAATAAAATCAACGATTCTCCTGCATATTCTATCGTGTCTTTGTAGCCCGGAATTTTAGCAATAAATTGCTCGGCAAGATCAAAAATCGTCTTGGAACTTTTTTGAACCATCCCCTTCGCTTTGACATGCTCATTTCCTCCGTGAGGAATGGTGGTAAATGCCACATTTGGATTTTCGTTTATTTCTTTCACTTTGTCGTTTCCTTTGAAAGACGAAAAGTAAAGTATATTTTCAGCCGGCTCAAAATAAAAATTTACTATTCTTACATTGGGAACATTATTTACAGATGTTGCCAAGGCTATTTCCGTTTGTTCAGCCATAATTCTTAAAAATTCCGCTTTTATATCCATTTAAGGAGACCTCCTTTTTCAATACCTTACTTATTCTTTTCCTTTTGGTATTTTACTAGTCCTTACGGATAAAATATAGAACAACTCTTGCATTTACTTTCTTGTGTTATAAAACTCTTTATACTTCGGATCATCGTATTCAAAATATCTGTAGCCAACCCCTTTTGTTTTACAAGGTTCTTCCATAGTTGAAAGCTTCCTCCTTGTTTCCGGTTTCAAATTCATATTTTGCTTGCATATGTTCTATTTCAGACTCAAACAAATGTAGAGTATTATTGTTCTGCAATGGAGAATCCCGCTTCTATTTTGTTATCATCGAGTTGATTGATAGCCTCCTTGCCATAAGCAATAACCGCTTCATATCTTTCACTATCTAACAGCATATTGATGACACCTCCTAATAATCAAACTATATTTTCCATGATAACTGCTATTTCAGCAAATCGTAATCAGTATATTTCCATTCGCCTCCAGAATATGATGATAAAACTCTTTCATGCCTTGAAAACAATCCATAATTTCTTCTTTAATTTCATCGATTTCTTCCTCATCATCCCAAATATTCGGATACAAATCGGCAGTTTTGCATTCTTCCATACTGAATTTTTCCAATGCCTTTTTCATATCAAAATGATCGAGTGCAGAAACTATATCTTTAATCTTTGACTTTTCGGTGTATGCCATAAACTCTGATGCATCATCAATAGAAAATTCACCCACAACAGCTTCACTTAAAGGCTCATTTTTTATTGGTTCAAGCCTTCTTCCTCCCGTAAGCATAAAATGCAGTAGATCCCACATTTTATCTATATCCAGCGAAAGTTCCACTTCTTCATGGGAATCTTCAATTTCTTCTGAAATCTTATCTTCTATTCCATAATAAGACTTAAGTTCTTTTAAATTTCTATCACTTAAATATCGATAAGTCGCGCGCATTCCCATTTTGCATGACCTCCATCATTAACTTAGAATTTCATGTTCAATTCTATAAACCATATCCCCTGAATTCCAAATATACAGGATGGCCGATACCGGTTCTTTTCCTTTCTCCCAAAGCTAGCCTGTATATGTTGTATTATAGCCGAAGTATCCTTCTGTTAAGATTTCAAATTCTGCATGGGCATATTCTTTCATATATTCTTTTAATCCGATGGCTTTTCCGGAAAATTCCCCCTCATATACAGTCCTATCAAATATCAAAATATTACATTCCTCTAAATCACTGTCAAAAAACAAAACTTCTCCGGAATATAATTTTTCTTCACCTTTCGTATATTGAAATATTGTATCCAACTCTATTGTTAGAACATCGTTTTTAAAGCTAAACTTCTTTATCCTGCTATCATGCAAACCAAAAAGATTATTACTTTTTCTATCCTGCGTAATATCCATCTCTGTCTCCCATACTTATAGCCCTAATTTTCCTAACCACTCATCAATATCTTCTCTATCGGTATTCGTGGAAAGCATCAGTGTATCCTCATTATTTTCATCGCATAAGATCTATTCCTGTTCCCGGATACTTCCTTTCTATTTCCCTACTAAATTTTTCCAATTCAAAATCATGATTTTCCGCTTTGTTTACATGAATAAAACTTGTTACAGACATCTCTACTTTCCCTCAAGGCCAGTGGTTTCGTATAGGAGATAAACTCTTTCAATAAATTTCCTTTGTATTCCATATATTTGTCTATATCCTTAGGATACAGCCGGGCAGCTTCCCTTTTCACTTCGGCATACTCCTCCACCAAATGAGGCTGGGTACGCAAATAATCTCGAAAAGCAATATGTCTCTTCAGTTCTTTAGAGTCCATAGGGCAGACATACAAATGATGCACCATAAGTCCCGGTTTCTCTTCATAGGAAAATGCTTCCCTTCCCTCTATTCCAAGATTCCCTTCATGCCGGTATCCCTTCTTTTCCAGCAGGCTTTTCATTTCAGGAAAGACCGACATATCCGGAATCACAATATCCATATCAATAATTGGCTTTGCCGCTAAATTTTCCACCGAGGTACTGCCAACGTGTTCAATGCTAAGGCTTTTAGTCAAGATTTCATTTCCAAGGGAAGCAACGATTTTTTGAAACTCTGTCTTCCATTGTGGAGTATAGTCTTCTATGACAATATGTTCTGTTCTCATATTTTCTCCATAGGTTCTTTAGAACACTACAAAATAAGACTTCATTCTAAAATTCATAGTTATAAAAATCTCAGAACTGACTCTTATAAACTTTCCAACAAAGTGCTAATTGCATTACAACATTCTTCAAACTCAATGCCTTTAGCATAATCAAAGTCTTTTTGATAATTCTCCCACCGACTTTTCATAGAAGTACCTCTAGATACGGTCTAAGCTTCTCCTCTACATGAAGGGCTCCTTTGCCCCCTTAGCTAATATGCCATCCTTTTTAGGATTAGATAAATTATAAGTAGCAGGAAAAAACATTTGAAACTTAAGAGGAGATCTATCCGCCAAATCACAGAGAAAAAAAGCTGTTTCCAAGGCATAAATTCCCCTTTTATAGCGAGTTTGCAAATTAACAAATTCATCGTCCCACGCTTCCGGTAATATATAGACTCCTCTTCCGGAACGTTCTAAATCTCCTTTTTTTACAAGATGCTGAAGACTCCCTCTGGAAAATCCCGCATGAACCACCATGGCCGTTGTAAGAACAGCATTATTCTGTTTTGCAAGTTCCAGAATTTTCTGAGAATCAGTCATACAATCACCGCCTTTTTTTACTTTCTTGCTCTTCTTATGTAATCATGAATAGTTTACCAAATCCAGGTTTATCCCATCACACATTTTTTTCCATAATGACTGCTACGCCCTGCTCATTTTCTTTTTCTACACCCGTCTCCGTAAAACCACATTTTCTCCAAAAGTTCCTGCTTTGCATATTTCCTTTCATATAGGCCAGCCTTACTTTTTTATATCCTGCTCTTTTCCATGCAGTGAAAGCCTCTGCAATAATAGCGCTCCCTTTCCCTTTTCCGGACTCTTTACTGTCCATCATAAACAAACCGATGAAAACCGTATCTTCTTCAGGAAAGGAGCGAATAAAGTCCATAATAGCAATTAAGCGGTCATTCTCAAAAAAGCCGATATAAAACTTGTCCTCAAGGCTTTTCCCCTCCGGTAATGCTTTTAAATCATTCAGCACTGTTTCCCTACATGGCTTTGGTGGGCAATACGCAAAGTATTGGGGATTGCCATTCTCCAGATTCAAAATCCCGGAGATATCCTCTTCCTCCATTTTTTTAATTCTATACTTTGTAGACAGTTGGCTGATGTTTGGCATACTTCTTCTATCTCCCCAATCCTCTTGAAATGTAATCTCTTTTATCTTTACAAACCTGTTTTTTAAGCTTTAGTTATCGGAATCCACAGCTCCATTTTATAATCATTGCTGTGCATATCACCTTCATAATAATATTCAAAGTCAGGTTTTCCTGAATGAATATAGCCATGCTCAGGGAAGAATACTTCCATTGCATATTTCCACCCGTTATGAATGCACTCCGGAACACTTCCTACTAATTCTACAACTGCATACTCTGCTTCTTCCACTTCCAAAACATCTAAGCCCATACTTTTGGCTTTATCTACATCATTAACGATATAACCAGCCATATAATTTATTGTGCTTGGATTTTCCACATCATGGCAAACGCCCATACTTTGACCGCTTCCCAAACTTGCAAGTTCATCATGGCTATATTTTTCATACAGTTTATCCCAGACATTCGGACATAATGATGAATTGATGCTTTGTTCATTTACCCCTGCAACTGTAAATGCTTGTTTCTTTGAATTGTAATGTTCATGCTTCTTCCTCCTCTTACACTTAGTGCTAACTGCACTCGTGATACTAATTTGAATGGTTTTCCATTTCTTACCTCAGAAGGAGTAAATCCATGAAAATTTTTAAAAGCTGTTCCAAATGAATCTGATGACTCATATCCAAATTTGAAAGCAACATCAATAATTTTTTCATCCATATTTCTTAATATAACGGCAGCTTCCGTCAATTTTCTGCTTCTTAAATATTCTGATAGCGTTGTTTCGGTTAGAATAGAGAACAATCGGCTGAACATAGAATAAGAGTATCCGGATAGCTGAGTTACTTTCTTTTCGTCAATCTTATCATCAAGAACTGTTTCAAGATAATCCATCGTATTGTTAAATGACTTGATAATATTCATTTCGATTCCTCCTTTCTTTCGGTTTATTTTAGTATAGAGGAAGACTTCTTTTCCTACCCTACAATATCTGTACAAGTTTTATAGGTTTCATCTCATAATACCTTGCTGAATTCAACAAATTGGCATTTATCAATTTGTAAATCTTAATAAATATCCATTGGGATCTTGTATTAAGAACTCAATTTGTGTTTCTTCTGCACCATTAACTTGATATTGATTTCTTGTTAGTTCTCTATATATTTCAAAATTTAGAGTTTTCACTAATTTATAAATTCCTTCAACATCTTCGACTGCTATTGAAAAATTTATACCTCTTCCCAAGGGATAACTTAATTCGCCTGTGTTCCACCCATCATCATGAATTTGTTCAAACATAAACTGACTATCTTGAAAAGACATGAAAACAAACCTTTCATCATTGCGTTCGTATTCTATTTTGAATCCTAATCTGCTATAGAATTTTTTTGTTTCATTAATATCAAAAACCGATAATTCCGGAATCATCTTATTAAAATCCATCTTCACTTCCCCACAACTTCAAATTTGACTTGCCTATTTTCTTAAAATCTCATGTGGAGCTTCTATTTCATTTGCCAAGGTATGCTCTGTTAATTCTGACATCAATTTCAATTTTTTATTAATCAATGGTCGCATACAATTAGGAACATGTTCCTGATGCGCTCTGTGGATTGCTACACATTCCTTACAGTTTCCGTGATAACGACAGGCTTTCAGGCAAGGACAGTGATCTTTGTCTTTATACTCCTTACGAAATTCCGCTGCAAATTCTTCTTGCAGTCTCAGCCCCTCGACACGGTTTCCCTTATGAAATTCTACCATTGCATCCAGTTCTTTCTGGTTCCCTTCAATTTTCATGTTATTATAGCGCCTCCATTTCAACTATTCCTCATTTTCTGATAAATTCTAATTTAGTCACCAATTCTATAAACCCTATCCCCTGAATTCCAAATATACAGGATAGCCGATACAGGTTTTTTTCCTTTCTCCCAAAGCCAGCCTGTATATGTTGTACTATAGCCGAAGTATCCTTCTGTTAAGATTTCAAATTCTGCATGGGCATATTCTTTCATATATTCTTTTAATCCGATGGCTTTTCCGGAAAATTCCCCCTCATATATAGTCCTATCCAATATCAAAATATTACATTCCTCTAAATCACTGTCAAAAAACAGAACTTCTCCGGAATATAATTTTTCTTCTCCTTTCGTATATTGAAATATTGTACCCAACTCTATTGTTACAACATCGTTTTTAAAGCTAAACTTCTTTATCCTGCTAATATCAGTAGACCGGAGCAGAATGTCCTCTTCTCAAAAATCAGATTCGGAAATTCTGTTCTTAGTTCATCCGCAACGCAATAGATTTCATCATTATCCCATTCATCCGCATATTCTTTTTTGCATTGATCCAATGCCTTACGATTCGAAAAAGCGACATCTCCAATTAGAATCTTTCCGCCATCTTTAAGATGTGCAAGCAAATCTTTTAGCAAAACAACCTTTTGTGCATCCGCTAAGTGATGAATAGAATAGGTCGCAATAATAAAATCAAAGGACTCTTGCTTCAGTTCATCCGCTAAACCCTTTGAAAAATCTCCCTGATAGAGATGTGCACCTGGCATCTTTTCATACGCGAGCTCTATCATTCTTGAGGAAAAATCCTGTCCGTAAATAGTGCATCCGTTTTTATATAGCTTTGTGGTTAATGTGCCTGTTCCGAATCCAAGGTCCAAAACTGCTGCATCCGGCTTTTCCATTATAATTTTGTAAATATCCCCCAGAATCTTTTTGTACCCGGCAAAGGGATAACGATTCTCTTCTTCCGAGAGCCCGACTGATTTGTCATAATCATCCGCCCATAAATCAAAACCTTTACTATTTAACATTTTTCCTCCTACTCCTACTTTTCTATTTATACTCCTGCTTTTACCGCCTGAAATAAGCTTAGTTTATGATTACACAAGGTAAAATCTTCTCTATGCATAAGCTACCTCTCCCGGTTTTTCTCCGTATACCCTATCTTAGATCCAACACCATACTGTCAAAGTCGATATACTCTTTTCCAATCTTAAAATATGCCGGTAAAGTTCCTACTTTTTTAAAGCCGAACTTTTCATACAAATGAATGGCGCGGCTGTTGTCCCCTCGCACTTCCAGATTAATGAGCTCCAGGGCATTTTCCCTGGCATAGTCTATAAGCTTTGCATAAGTTCGCTTCCAATACCGCTATTCCACTCCGCCTTTACCACGGTGAGCCCCAGCTCTGCCCTGTGACTCATTCTTCTTGGAAAAGCCCTTAATTCTCCGCTTCCCACAATCTTTCCATTCTTCCAAGCGAAATAACATACCGATTTTGGATCCTTAGAAAAGTTTCGAATTGCCTCCTGCTCATCCTCTACGGAAATTGGAAATCCTTCCTGTCCAAAGGATAAATTGTCTGTTTCCGAACCCACCTGTCTTGCATAAGCTATTCTTGCTTCCGCATCCTCCGGTAACGCCTCTTTAATGATAATGTTCTTCATAATGTTCTTCCTTTATAATATCTTCCCGGCAAAATCTCTAACATGCTTTACTCAATACTTTATTTAATACTTTACCCAATACTTTGTTCAGCACTTACGCATTTCTTTGTTCAACACTTTACTCAACACTTACGCAATACTCCATTCCTTATTTCTTAAAGGAGCAAGTCCGTATAAAGTCCTTCACCTCTGCCCCGGCTTCCAGATAGCGAAGTAAAATCTCCGCACAGGCATGACTGTCGCTGTCCGCCCGGTGGTGTTGAAGGGAAATCCCAAAATCCTCGCAGACCATATTTAACTTATGGCTCCTGTCGGGAAAGAGGCTTCTTCCCATTTTCACCGTGCAAAGGTAGCGGGCATAGGGCTTCCAGTCAATCTCATAGTCCAAAAGACAGTTTTTCAGCACATTCATATCAAAAGAGGCATTGTGGGCTACCAGCATTCCGTCGGAAAAAAGCGGTTCAATCTGCTGCCATAATTCCGGAAAGGTAGGGGCATCTTTGACACTGGCCTTACTGATTCCGGTAAGCTTTACATTGAAATAGTCAAAGTACGTTTCCGGATTCACAAGGGAATAAAATTCCTTGATGATTTTTCCTTCTTCCACCACGGTAATGCCAATGGCACTTATACGATTGTTCTTCCGATTCGGTGTCTCCACATCAAAAAAACAATAAAAACGTGCCACGATATCCTCCTAGCCTTTCAAGGGCTTTTTGACCTTTATACATTCTACTAAAAAAACCGTTGCATCCCAATTTTTACTTGAGAAACAACGGTTTTTCGCAAATGCTTTTTTTCTTTTTCGATATTCTATAAAAAAATCTTAAACACTGAAAGTCTTTAGGAATAAAAATACCTTCTGCTTTTTATAGCATTTTCTTTTTAAAACCTTTTCCTTTTAACCTTCTGTTTTTATAACATTTTCCCTTTAAAACATTTCCCCTTAAAAATCCACCTCTGTATCATAGTAGCAACACTTTAAGAGCTTCTCCATTTCCTCTACGCTGGGTTGACGAGGATTAGAGCCTGTGCAAGCATCCGCAATCGCATTTACAGCAATGTCATGGAGTCTCTCTAAGAAAATGTTCTCCGGAACAAATCCCTGCTCTGTTGGGTAAGAATCTGCGCCGTAGTTCTTGATGCAATGAGGAATATTCAGCTTATCGTTTAAACTTCTAACATAGGCAATCAATGCCTTTACCTTCTCTTCGTCATTGCTTCCGGAAAGGCCTATAACGTCCGCAATCTTTGCATAACGTTTCTTTGCGGTTTCATCCTTCGCATTGAAAGCGATAACCTTTGGAAGGTACATGGCATTTGCCGCACCGTGAATGATGTGTGCCCCTAAGTCTCCGAATACTGCACCGGTCTTATGAGCCATGGAGTGAACGATACCGAGAAGCGCGTTGGAAAAGGCCATTCCCGCTAAGCACTGTGCATTATGCATTTCACTTCTGGCCTTATTATCCTCATTATAGGAATCCACCAGATTGTCCCGAATCATTTCAATCGCATGCAAAGCCAAAGGATCCGTATAATCGCAATTTGCAGTGGAAACATAGGCCTCAATGGCATGGGTTAAAGCGTCCATTCCGGTATGAGCCACCAGCTTCTTCGGCATGGTTTGAGCCAAAGCCGGATCAACGATAGCCACATCCGGCGTAATTTCAAAGTCTGCAATCGGATACTTAATACCCTTCTTGTAGTCTGTAATAATAGAAAATGCGGTTACCTCGGTAGCAGTTCCGGAAGTAGAAGAAATCGCGCAGAATTTTGCCTTGTTTCGAAGTGTCGGAATACCGAAGACCTTACACATATCTTCAAAGCTGCACTCCGGATGCTCATACTTAATCCACATTGCCTTGGCTGCATCAATGGGGGATCCTCCACCGATTGCCACAATCCAGTCCGGTCCGAAATCCTGCATTTCCTTGGCACCCTTCATTACGGTATCTACGGAAGGATCGGACTCAATCCCTTCAAACAGCTTTACTTCCATTCCGGTTTCCTGTAAGTACTGTACTACCCTATCCAAAAAACCGAAACGCTTCATAGATCCGCCACCCACGCAGACAAAGCCTTCTTTCCCTTAAAAGTTTTCAGCGCCTCCAACGCATTCTCTCCATGATAAATGTCTCTTGGTAATGTAAATCTCATCTCCTGCCTCCTTTTAGAGCTGTCAACTTTACTTACTCCCACATGCTACACCTCATTTTATTGAATGTCAATAATTTAACAATGTAGAAATTGCATATTTTTTTGAACATTCCACGGAATAAAATAAGAGTAATAGTACAAATCCAAATCTACATCCGGCTATTTCTAGTCTGTAATGAAAGGTAGCAGAACGAGATATCGCACACTACGCGTGCGATACTCGTTAAGAATAAAAAAACAGAAAAGCAGAGTTTCTGTCAAAAGCTGCTTTTCTGCCTTTTATTTCTGATTTACAGTTTATACAGTTTCGTATATTTCTCCTCAATGTAATCCAGGAAATAGTTCACATTGAACTCTTCTCCGGTCACCATTTTCATAAGCTCCGGTGCCTCATAGCGGAAACCGTAGGTATGGATATGCTCCTTTAGCCAGTTCATGATTTCATCAAAATGGTTTTCTTCCAAAAGCCTCTCTACATCCAGGTCCTTTCGCATAGCCTGCATGAACTGGGCCGCAAAGGCTGTTCCTAAAGCATAGGTGGGGAAGTAGCCGAAGCTTCCGTCGGACCAGTGCACATCCTGTAAGATGCCCACTTTATCATTTGGCACGTCCACGCCCAAATACTCCTTGTACTTTGCATTCCAGGTCTTATCCAGTCCCTCTGTAGAAATGCTTCCGTTAAATAAGCCCTTCTCGATTTCATAACGAATCAGGACATGCAATGGATAGGTCAATTCATCCGCTTCCGTACGAATAAAGGAAGGTTTAGACACATTGATGGCCTGATAAAATTCCTCTAAGGAAACCTCTCCCAGTTGCTTTGGAAAATGCTTTTGCAACTTAGGATAATGATATTTCCAAAATGCCAAAGTTCTCCCCAGATAGTTTTCACAAAGTCTGGACTGGGACTCATGCATTCCGGAAGATACTCCCTCGGATAAAATCATGCCGTCATACTTTGGATTAATATTGTGCTCATAATAGGCATGCCCTACCTCATGTACCGTGGACAAAATAGCAGAAATCACATTGTTCTCGAGATATTTCGTAGTGGTACGGCAGTCATTTTCACAGGTCCAGGAAGTAAAGGGATGCTCGGACTCATTTTGATAGCCCCAGGAGGAGTCAAAATGCAAGTACTCCAAAAGCCCTTCCATAAACTTCTTCTGCTCTTCCACCGGGAAGCTTTGGGCCAAGAAATCCTCTCGAAGCTGCTTGGCCTTGCTCACCTTCTGAATAAGAGGCACCAATCTTTCCTTTAAAGCCGAAAAAAAGGCATCATACTTTTCCTCGTCCATCCCCGGTTCAAAATCATCCAGCATCTGATTGTAAATGGACAGGTTGCTGTTCCGATAGCCATAAAGCTTCTTCTTTCCTTCAATCACCTTCTCCAAATAGGGAGCAAAAAGAGAATAGTCCACCTTGGATTTTGCCAAAAGCCAGGCATCGAAGGATTCACTACAAAGCTTTTCAAAGGCTACAAACTCCTCCTTGGGAATGCAAAGGGTATCCAAGGCCTGCTTGTAATAAAGCTGAATGGCCCGCTTATTTTCAGCATCCACCTTGGGATCATCCTTTAAATCCTTGAGTAATTCTACAATTTCCGGATCTGTCTCCAAACTGAAAAGCTCCCCTGTCAAAAAGGCGGAACGCTCATCTCTATAGCCTGCTCCGGCTGTAGGCGCTACAGTCTGCTTATCAATATCAATGATATTTAGAGCCATATGGTAGGCAGAACATTTAAACAGCCAGTCCTGATACTTCTTTAATTTTTCTTCCGTAGTCATATATTTTTTTCCTTTCTATCTGCTCTGCCTGATATGACATATACCAGTGCAGAGAGCACCATATATTCAGCATTTTCATAACACATTTAATAATAACACATACAAATGTAGAAAAGTCATACTATTATGATACTAGATGTTTAACGTTTGTGATTTTTCATTTTTTTCAAAATCGCCAACGTTAAACTTGATATTTTATGATAATTTTGTTAGTATAGGCTAAACAAAATTAAAAAAGGAAGGACAATATGAATTGGTATCCTCGTGAAAACTACCTTAAAAAGATTCGTGATTTACCATGAAACCGATATCATTAAAGTAATTACCGGTGTCCGAAGATGTGGTAAATCCTGTATCATGGAGACAATTGCCAGCGAATTAAAAGAATCCGGAATTCCAACTGACCGACTCTATTTCTTTGACCTAGACAGTAAAGCCTATCACAAAATTCTAAAGGCGGAACAGCTAGAAGCGTTATTGGAATCAATCCCTCCGGTCTCCGGAACAAAATACCTTTTTATTGATGAAATCCAAAATGTTAAGGGCTTTGAAATAATTCTTAATAGTTTACGTAGGACAAATGAATGGTCAATCTTTATCACAGGATCAAACTCGTATCTCCTAAGTGGAGAGTTAATGACAAAGCTTACCGGAAGATATATTGAATTTGAAATGTTTCCTCTTTCTTTCGAGGAGTATGAAGGCATCAAAGAATTCTATGGTAAAGCGATTGCTTCCGACCGACAAGAAGAATTACAAAATTACATCCTTGAAGGCGGATTTCCCAGAACTATACAAATGGATAGTATTTCTGCAAAAAGGCGATATGTTCAAAGCGTTATCGATGAAATCTTTGAAAAAGACATTAGAAGAAGGCTGAAAATCCGTAACAAGAATACATTCGAAACAGTCCAAAAATATATTATCAATAATTTTGGTGCAACAACCAGCCTAAAAAGTTTGAAAAAAGCCATTGAGCAGAGTGGAACAGCTATCAGTGAGGCCACAATTGCAAGATACATTAAAGCCTTGTTGGACGCGAAAATTCTTTGCGAATGCCCAAGGTTTGATATGAAATCCAAAAAGTCCTTAAGCGGAGAAAAAAAATACTATCTGGCAGACACTGCTTTTTATTTTGCACAGAATACCGATAATAGAATTAACTTCGGTCCTGTTCTCGAAAATATCACCTATATATACGCAAGATCTCACGACTACTCTGTTAGCGTTGGACGAGTTGGAAAACTGGAATGCGATTTCATCTTAAGAAATGATGAAATGCGATATTCCTACATTCAGGTTGCGTATACCATTGCATTATCAAAGGAAACGGAAGACCGTGAGTACAGACCGCTTGAAGCAATTAAAGACAATTATCCAAAATATGTAGTTACTGCTGACTCTATTCTGCAACAACGTAATGGTATTGAACATATTAACCTCGTTGACTTTATGAGAAATGGAAAGGCTTTTTAATTCTATATTATGAAGCATATTCCCAAACGAGAAAACGCATGCTTTGCTAGTGATACTTACTATGCATAGCACAAAAACCGGAGAAAATCCCCGGCTTTTGTACTTGCATCATTCATTCGCCCTTATTATTACAAAAAAGTTCTATGTAGCATCTTCATGCAGTACTTCAATGTAATATTTCCATACAGCACTATAGTCTTGCTACTCCACTTTTCTTTGCGGCTTCCGCTACGGCTTTAGCTACTGCGTCCTTGACTCTTTCATCAAAGGCCGCCGGCAGAATATACTCCGCATTAAGTTCCTGATCGCTCACCAGTTCCGCTATAGCATAGGCTGCGGCAACCTTCATTTCATCATTGATGTCCTTTGCCCGCACATCCAGAGCGCCTCTAAAGATACCCGGAAAGCATAGTACATTATTAATCTGGTTTGGAAAATCCGACCGCCCTGTAGATACTACCGCAGCTCCTGCCTCCTTCGCATCCTCCGGGAATATTTCCGGAATAGGATTGGCACAGGCAAAGATAATGGGCTTCTCCGCCATGCTCTTCACCATATCCTTATTCAGGGTTCCCGGTGCGGAAACACCGATAAAGACATCCGCATTTTTGATAACATCAGAAAGACTTCCCTTTTCCATGGAGAGATTGGTAACCTCTGCCATTTCCATCTTAATGGGATTTAAGTTCTCTCTTCCCTTATAAATAGCACCTTCCCTATCCGTCATAATCACATGTTTTGCTCCCATGCTTAAGAGCAGTTTGATAATGGCAATGCCTGCCGCTCCTGCTCCGGAGGTCACAATCTTCACTTCTTCGATTTTTTTCCCGGTAAGCTTTAAGGCATTAATCAGACCTGCCAAAGTGACCACCGCAGTACCATGCTGGTCATCATGGAAAATCGGAATATCACAAATTTCCTTGAGTCTCTTTTCAATTTCAAAACATCGGGGTGCGGAAATGTCTTCCAGATTCACTCCCCCAAAGCTTCCGGCAAGGAGGCTCACCGTCTTCACGATTTCTTCCACATCCTTCGTTCTTACGCAGAGCGGAATGGCATCCACATCTCCAAAGGCCTTAAACAGCACACATTTTCCTTCCATAACCGGCATGCCCGCCTCCGGTCCTATGTCTCCCAAACCTAAAACTGCAGTTCCGTCCGTTACCACCGCCACCGTATTCCAGCGTCTGGTCAGCTCATAGCTTTTTTCCACATCCTTCTGTATCGCAAGGCAGGGTTCTGCAACTCCCGGGGTATAAGCAAGGCTTAAAGCCTCTTTGCTATCTACCTTGGCTCTCGGTGTAATTTCCAGCTTTCCCTTTAATTCATAATGCAGTTTCAATGATTCCTTCGCATAGTCCATTTTTTCTTCCTCCGTACTTTATTTCAATTCTATTCTATTTCATTTCTGACTTTATTATTTCCAACTTTTATTATTTCTGACTTTTATTATTTCTAACTTTTATTATTTCTAACTTCTCTTATTCTACCTTTGGATACTTCTTCCCGGTATCCATCGTTCCTTATAATGTGCCTTTCTTAACTCATTGTTTCTTATATCATTTCTTCTTATATTATTTTTTCCGGTTGAAACACTTCGTCAAACTTCTCTTCTGTCAAGAAACCAAGCTGTAGGCAGGCCTCTTTTAAAGAGATGTTTTCCTGAAAGGCTTTCTTCGCTGTCTTCGCCGCATTTTCATAGCCGATATAGGGATTTAAGCAGGTTACAAGCATCAGAGAACGATGAAGATTTTCCTGCATTTTCTCCTTGTTCGCCATGATGCCAACAACACAGTTCTGATTAAAGGACAGCATGGCATCGGAAAGCAGGCGTACAGACTGCAAAAAATTGTAGATACACACCGGCATATATACATTTAGCTCAAAATTTCCCTGAGAAGCCGCCATGCCCACTGCTACATCATTGGCCATGACCTGAACGGACACCATGGTAAGCGCCTCGCACTGGGTGGGATTGACCTTTCCCGGCATAATGGAGCTTCCCGGCTCATTTTCCGGAAGGAAAATTTCTCCAAGACCGCATCTTGGGCCACTGCCAAGCCAACGGATGTCATTGGCTATTTTCATTAAATTCGCTGCCAAGGCTTTCAAAGCGCCATGGGCAAAAACCAGTTCATCCTTACTGCTAAGGGAATGGAATTTGTTGTCTGCAGTTTTAAAATCCTTATGTGTTAGTTCCGAAACTGCTTTAGCCACTTCCACATCAAAACCCTTCGGGGCATTCAGTCCCGTTCCCACTGCAGTTCCCCCAAGAGCCAGCTCACGAAGTCCGGGAAGGCTTAATTTAAGCATCTCCATCGATTTTTCCAGCATATTTTTCCAACCGCTGATTTCCTGAGAAAAGCTAATCGGAGTGGCGTCCTGTAAGTGGGTCCGGCCTGTTTTTACAATGCCTTCATTTTTCCTGCATAAGTCTTTCAAAGGATTGAATGAGGGTGTCAAGACTGGGAAAAAGTCTCTCCTCGATTTCCAAGGCTGCTGCGATATGCATGGCTGTTGGGAAGGTATCGTTGGAGCTTTGGGACATATTGGCATGGTCATTCGGATGCAAAAGTTTTTCTCCTGCTACTTCATTTCCCCGATTCGCAATGACTTCGTTCACATTCATGTTGGACTGGGTTCCGCTTCCGGTCTGCCATACCACAAGAGGAAAATGTTCGTTAAGTTTTCCTCCCAAAATCTCATCGCATACGCCGGAAATCAAAGCCTTTCGTCTTTCATCCAGTTTTCCAAGTCGGTTATTGGCCATTGCTGCCGCCTTTTTTAAAATGGCAAAGGCACGAATAATCTCTGTAGGCATCTTCTCCGTTCCTATTTTAAAATTCTCAAAGCTTCTCTGGGTTTGTGCCCCCCAGTATTTCTCCACCGGAACCTGCACTTCCCCCATGGAATCGTGTTCTGTTCTATAATCCATTTCTTTTCCTCCATACAGCATTTACAACAGGAAAAATCACTTCGGATAGATTTTATCAAAAAAATGGCTGACGGAACAGGCTGGATTCTATTTATGCACTACTACACTCTATAAAGAGTTTGTATAGAGAGCAGGGATTGATTTAGGGGACAGTCCTACCTTTCCCTCTTCCATACATAAAAAGAAGAGCTTACACGCTCTTCTCTCCTGCGTATTTTTGATACGTATATTGTCCATGGGCGTTGGTCGCCTTGCCGTCCCCGTAATATATGGCATATTTCGGGCAACGGTGAAGACAGCCCAGACACATGGTGCAGTCTTCCTTCACCCAAACCGGCTTTTTGTTCTGCATTTCAATCGCCTGAACCGGGCATTTCTTCGCGCAAAGTGTACAGCCGATGCAGGCGTCGGACACAGATAGATTCTTTGTCTTTCGCATCTTACCGTCATAAATCTTTTTCGCCACCTTCCCTACAAATTCCGGCACCGTAAAATCCATCTCTTTTCCTTTTTTCTTTTCGGAAAGCGATATCTTAAGCTCAGTGATTTCCTCTTCCGCTTGCTTTAAGCTGTTTTTAAGCTTTTCCCCATCGGATAAGTCAAAAATCACAGTCCAGGTATCCGGCATACGAATATCGAATTTTGCATCCAAGGCTAAACCCTTTTCTTTTAAAAGACTATCCGCAATCGAAGAGGCTGCCCCCGTTGTCGTTCCGAAGGTTCCCACATAAAAGCTGTAGGGCTTTGTTTCATACTGAAGCTTCAACTTTTCCAAGAACGCATAAACAATGCTGGGTAGTCCCCAAGCATAGGTGGGACTTAAAATCCCAAATCTTCCGTCTCTTACCGTATACGCATAGCGATCTGCCTTGCAGGCCTCCTCAATGGATATCATTTCTTCCTGCGGCTCTTTAATTTTCTCTACTACATGCTTGGTATTTCCGGTAGCTGAAAAATAAAATAACATCTTCCTTACTCCTCACTTTGTCTCTTTATTAATACCCTATGTTCTTCACTCCTTCTATTCATTTGCTTAAACAGTTTTATTGTAGCAGAACTTTTGGAGAATGGACGATCGGTAAAGAAAATCGAGACGGATACTTCTGAAGAAAGTTTCCTATCTAATGTTTTTTTGTAAAAATATACTTGACATATAAAAAAACGAAGGTGTATATTAGTTATGTAAAATATTTACGATATTTTGTAATACGTATTGCTTCCTCCAAAAAGTGAGAATGCAAGAAAAGGAAAGGAGTTTTCGATGAATTATTTCAACTTAGGAATCGCTATAGGTGTTTTTGCACCTTCCCTCTTATTAGTTCTCTTTCGAAACAGATTGAGTAAGGATAAACAGGATTGCTATGATGAAAGGCAGCTAATCGTCCGCGGGAAGGGCTATCAATATGCTTTTTTTACCACCATGGGGCTCCTCATGCTTTACGCTGCCTTTGCCGACCAGTTGGAGAAGTATTTAGACGCAGGAATTATCCCCCTTGCCATCCTCCTCTTATCAGGACTTATTCTGATGGGGTACTGCCTTTTTCATGATGCGTTCTGGGGGCTTAGCAGTAAGAAAAATAAAAAGATTGCTGTTACCGTATGGGCTATGTTCAGTGTACTGAACGTCATGCATATCGTTGATAATAGCTCTCCTGATAAAATGTGGATTGCCGGAAGGCTCAGCAGCCGCTTTATGGTTCCTCTCCTACTCAGTATCTTTTTTGCCATTGCCCTGATTCTTATGCTACTGAAGAATCGAATGAAGAATGATGAAGAGTGAGGTGGAAAATGAAGAATCTGCGTTTAAAATCCGCTCGGGCGGGAAAAGACCTGTCTCAACAGGAACTGGCAGATCTGGTAGGCGTCAGCAGGCAAACCATCAATGCCATTGAAAAAGGGGACTATAACCCCACCATCCGCCTCTGCCTTGCCATTTGTCATGTACTAGGGAAAACATTGGATGAGTTGTTCTGGGAAGAAGAAGCCGGTTAGCTGTATAAAAATAAGACTGTAGAAGAGCATTTCCGCAGTGTAGGTCTGAAGTCGGGGCACGCTCTCGCTAGCTTCGCCTCGTATCGGATACTAAGCGAAAAACTACGTTTCTCTTGTTTTTCGCAAGTACCGACGGGCTCAGACTACCCCGTATTCAGACCTACAACTGCATGAAAATCACCACTTTTCTACAGTCTTATCTTTCACATGCTAATCATAATGTACATTAGTACAAATCGGACATGACGGAAACATCATATCTATTTCAAATCCCTTATCTCCTTCATAAAACACTCACTTCTCTTCGCTATCCTCGTTTTCTCCGCAAAGCTCTTTTAATTCCTCAAAGCTATAATCCCAGATAGACCTTTCCTCGTCCCAGCAAAAGAATCTGCCGTTTCCGGCAAGGCTTTCAACAGTATTTCCGGCTGAATTTCTTTCGGCAAAGGAATTAATTCTCCATCCGCATCTTCCGCCTGATGTGCCATGAAAATAAACTCTCCCCTTTCCCAGTCTATGGCAAAGTGATTCATCACCTCTGTAGCAGAAACTTGCAGAAGATTTTCCTCTTCAGAAATCATATTTTCATAGAGAAATTCGTACAGAGCTTCCCTACCGATTTTGATTACTCTAACGGTTTTCTCCTTCATCCTTTTCCTCCCTAATCTTTATCCGAACTTTATCCGAAGATAGCTTCCCTAATTCGTTTCTGTTCGAAATACAGATAACAAATACTAGCTTGCTCGTAACAAAGTTCCCCAATGTGACAAAAATACCGTCCAAATATATAATTTATTGCATCACGACTTGTTCGAAATATAACGACTTGTTCGAAATATAACTATCCCTTGTCCTTTCTCCTTTTTATGATAAAATAACAATATTATTATGATAGAAAAGCAAAAAGGAGAATCCCTATGATTAATATCCGTCCGGTTTCTGACTTAAGAAACAAATTTCCCGAAATTGAAGATGTTGTTGTTAATTCCAACGCCCCTGTATTTCTTACAAAAAATGGTTATGGAACAATGGTTTTAATGAGTCTTGAACAATATTCCGCCTTGACCGATGATACAGAAAAAAAGCTGGATGAAGCAGATACCCTTGCCGCAAGCTCTACAACTCGGCTCTCTAAATCTGAAGTTTTTAGTTCTGCAAGGAGAAGGATTAATGAACAAGCCAAAATATAACTTAAGTTTTCTCCCCATCTTCCAAGAAGATTTATACGAAGATAGCTTCCCTAATTCGTTTTAAGCTCTCTTCATTCTCCAGATATTCATGCATAAAGGGATACATAAAGAAGCTCATGGGGCGAACCTGCGTAGGGCTGGCCACATCCCAAAGCTTGCTTTTTGCCCAGCGTTCTATCACTTCCAACACCTTGTCTTTTTGTCCGAGATACCGATAGCAAATACAAGCTTGCTCGTAATACAGTTCCCCAAGATTTAAGTCCTTGATCCTTTCATAATAGTCCACTGTATCCTCCGGACTCCCCTTCATAAAAAGTAAATTTAAAAGCTTCATCTTATCAAAGTCTTTTTCCGGATTCAGCTTACCCTCTGCTATCAATTCCGAAGCTGTTTTCGGCACTTCTGGCGGCTGATATTTCTTGCTTCTTGATTCCGGTAAAATATCCTGCTGCATATAGTCCAGAAGAATCTTGCAATAATTGTATCGTTGGCAAGAGCCTTTAAGGCATTTCTCTTCCTCTGCTTCCATTAAGCGACTTTGTTCTTCTTGAAGAGCCGGAATGACTTCCGCTTCCCGTCCGATTTTCTTTGCCGTAAAGCACAAGGCCATCATATATTCGTTAGCCACATTGGAATAATACCACTCATCCCAAAAGGGCATTAATAGGAGAGTATGACTCACCGCGTCTTCATATTTGAGGTCAAAATACTCCACCCCGGCCCTTACCGCAAGATTTTGGTGCGGAAACTTCTTTTCAAAAGCTTCCAGTTTCGACAAACTTTCATAGGAGCCATTTTTGATTTCCTCGCAAATGTCTCGGTACTTCTTAGGTAGTTTTATTACTTCCATAAGCTTTCCTTTCCGGGACAATATTCCCGTTATCATTAATGCTTCTCTGTAATATCAAAATCCGGATTCCCCTCAGTCTATAGTCAGTAAAATATCATCCACGAACTCCGAAAGTCCTGCCGCGGCATAAATCACCTCATCCGGATCATGGATATAGCAAAGAATCTGTCCCTCTTTTCCCTCTTTATCCGGGTCAAAATCCAGCATTAAAAAGCAGCTGTCACAATACTCCGCAAAGGGAATCCATTGCTTATGAAAAAGAAAAGGCTTGATCCTGCTATCCCGCATTTTCTCTATTTCTTCTTCAGTGAAAAAGTCCGGAAATTCTGTCAGAAGAGCATCTCTGTTCTGAAAATATTGCTTTGTCTTCTCCATCTGCTCTAAACTCATTAAGGAAAATGACATTTACACATCATGGATTACAGAAGGTAAAATGCTGAAATATTTACTTCCGTTTTTATAGCTGTAAAGCTCCTTAAAGTCTTTTGGTAACTTGATGGAGAGCTTCTTCTCAAAAGCTTCTATCTCTTTCTGCGAAGCTCCAGGAATCTCTTGATACTTCTCCCAATAGCCCTCTTCTATCGGATCATCCAAGTCCAGTTCTTCAAAATTCTCTAAAACGTATTGTTCTATCCTCTTTATCTTCTGAATAAGGTCCATTTCGCCTCCAGCCTTCTTTTATTATAAATATTCGATTTTATCCTGAATATTCAACACAAAAATGCCTCCACTTCTTCTTAACAACTGATGGTAATTATACTATATCTGTCCTAAAGATGCAGGAAGTAATATGTATTGTAATTCACAATACATTGCATTACAATTAGGTAGAAAGGTGGTGATATGATGAAAGATGCAACAGTAAGTGCTCGTGTAGAATGTAATGTTAAAAATGAAGCAGAAGATATTTTGCAAAAACTGGGTGTTCCTGTATCCGTTGTGATCAATTCCCTTTATCGACAGATTATTTACAAGCAGGGCATCCCCTTCTCCCTTACGATTCCCAATGAACCGAAAACTCTTGATCAACTGTCTGAAGCTGATTTAAATGCAAAGCTCGCCCACAGCTATAATCAATCACTTCGTAAGGAGGGGCGTCCGTTTAATGAGGTTTTTGATGAAGTAGAAGGGAGTTTAAAATAAATGGACTCCTTCGAAATTATCATAAATAAATTTATAATGTGGAAAGCCAACCTGTGAATTTATAGGCAAAAAGCGAGCTAAGTAAATCAGACTCAATGTAAAAAAACTCCTCTTAAATCTCATTCCACTGCAATTCTTTCGGATTTTCAAGAAAAAAGCTGCTGCCGTCAAACTCATTGTGTAAGCGAACTCCCTTTTCCTCGATAATCACGCTGTTATACCACTGCCCCAAAAGAAGCATATTGTCCGTAATGAATATTAATCAGCATAGTGCAAATCGGACTCCAACTACCTCTCTCCACCGTCTCCGCCAGCAAATAATAGGCATCTAAAAACAGGAGATTCCGCCCATAAATCCAAAAGGGAAGCGTTCTTTCCAGTAGCGGAAGCTTTGCGGAAAAAATTCCGTCTCCGTGAGGTGCTTCCGTTTCATATTGGAAGTCTATTTCACTGCCAAAAATAGGCTATGCTTCCCCCGTCAGGGCCAAGGTTTACCGGAATACCTTCTTCCGCAATGAAAAATTCCATAATTTCTCCTCTTTTTTCCAACGTAATCGAATCAAAATTCCAGAAAAAGATAATTTATTATATCACGAATATCACTCACTTGTGTTATACTTAAAAAGTTCTAAAAATACTATTTTTACTATTGCAACAAAGGTAGAGAGAACAAAGAAGGGAGAACAGAAATGGATTTAAGCTCAGAGGAAAAAAAGAAAATAAACTCACTCTGGAGAACAGCACAATTTCAGCGTAGTTGGAAAGCCATACGGAATATCCTCACTTGGAAGGAGAGAGTCCAACATTATTTTGTTCGGAACATGCTTCTACTGTTTCTTTGCTTTATTGTCGGTGGCGGTTTGATGCTCCTTGCCGATGAAGGTACCCTTTCCCACAGTATTTTACTGGATAAGCTTTTGACGCTCCTTACTAGGCTGGGATTCTTTCTTGTGGTACTTCAAATTCTTAGTGTCCTATTTTATAGTCTGATTGGTCCCGGTTGGGAAGCAAAGCAAAGAACTAAACTTCGCAGTCTTTATGAGCGGGAAATTCTTGCACCAATTCTGCAAGTCCTTTATCCTTCAGCGCAAATCGACACTGAACATGACATGTCCCCGAATCATGTAAATGAAGTAGTCCCTTCTGCAGATTACTATATCCAATCCGGAATACTGGAGCTTAATGATGAAAGAAATCTCCAAACAGTGGATTTATATGCATACAGCATCACAAAAGGAAAAGACAGTCACGATGTTACCCACTTTCTCGGACAGGTCTACTCCATAAAGAACACACTCCCTTTAAGAGGAGAATTGCGGATTGTTCCGACACAGCATTTCCTTAATATAGAGACTCAAGGAGGCTATCTTGGCACCATGCAAGGCGGCAAAAAAAAATCGATGTAGAAGATATACAGCACAACGAACACTACAACATTTATTGTACGGACGAACAATCTGCAAGAAAATTCTTAAGCCCCACTGTTATCGAATGGTTTAACAGCATGTGTTCACGTTGCAAGCTTTCCTTTTACAGTAACGAGTCTCGGATTTATTTTGCAAATTATAACAATCGGTATTTTTTTGCCGCACCAAAAGACAAAGAAAGCCTCAGGACATGGCGGATAGAAGAAACAGCAATACAGCTAAAACATGTCTTCTATTTTGCAAACGAAGTGACGGAGATGCTGTATAAGAACGAAGGTTTTTCATAGGACTCCACTTTTCTTTGCATAAAATCTCTTTCTTGACATAGAAACTCTTTCTTGGCATAAGATCTCTTATTTTGCCTTACTGAATTTACTTTGGGAACAAGGAAGTACAGAGGAATGATATTCAGTACAAAGCTTGCTATAAAGAGCAGCATATCCTTTAGCTGAATTCCATTTCCGGACAAAATCGCATTCATCATATTCGTGTAATAATAGCCCGGGAAAATCCTTTGTACTTTGGCAACAAGGGAAATAAATCCACTTTCCGCTCCGAAGCTTGCGAAGGGCATAATGGTCAAAGCTGCCAGAATAATGACCGGAAATCCCACTGTATCAATGAGTTTCGCATCCAATCTCACCCCAAGTACAAAGCCGATAATGCTGAAGTAAATGCCCATGACAGTCAATAAGAAAAACTGAATGCCCAGCTTTCCGTTAATCGGGAATTTGGCAAATATCGTCGCAACGCCTAAAACCACAACAAAAATCAAGGTATTTAACACGATTTGTACTAGGCATTGACTCAAAAGATATTTTTTTATGCTGTAGTTGGAAAATCGGGATTCAAAGGAATAAAAACCGATGTCGGAGGAAATTCTTTTGCTAAAGGTTGCCAGACTGTTTCCGATGATGCCGATAAACACGGCAATCCCCAGCATAATATTCGGCAGCATATCCGCCTGAATATTGTATAAGAACATATACCAAGCCAGTGGAAGAAGAATCGTAAATAAGACAAATCTTCTGTTTCGTAACACCTGCTTTAATTGAATCATGCTAATCATTTTTAAGCCTCCTTTTCAAGCTTTTCTCTATAAAACTCTTCAATCGTTTTCCCCTGCCGGTGAATCTCTTCTACGGATTCCGTTGCAGCAATCCGTCCATTTTTTAAAATCATTACCTTTGTAAAAAAATGATCAATCTGATTAAAATCATGGGTAACAATCACGGAAGTATATTTTTCCTTCTCCAGAAGCTTCCAAAACCGGTCTACGGATTCCAGATCCATTCCGGTGGTTGGCTCATCCAGAAAAATCAGCTTCGGAGAATTTAAAATGCTGAGCAGTAAGGAAAGTCTTCTCTTTTGCCCGCCGGAAAGGCCGCCCACATATTGCTTTTTAAAATCCTGCAAGGAAACCTTTTCCAAGGCTGCACCCACATCTATTGCAATTCGATTCATCGCACTTTTCAGCTGTACCAAATCCGAAACCGTCAAATCTTCTATCAAAATATCACCCTGGGGCATCATACCGATTTCTGTCTGATAATCCAGTGCCGTGTCTACTGTCCCGGAATTTGCCTCCAACTGACCGGCAATGATTTTCATCAGCGTGCTTTTTCCCGCTCCGTTATTTCCCAGTAAAGCGACCTTCTCTCCTTCTTCAATGGAGAAGGAAACACCCTTTAATACCTCTTTATTTTTAAAGGACTTCTTGATTTCATCTACTCTAAACATCTAAGTGAACCTCCCTTTCTTTTTTGTTTACGAGGCTCATTATAGAACGTATGCCGGAAGAGAAAATAAGCTTGTCGCGAACGGTACTTATTTTGTCGCGAACGGTAATTTTCTAAAAAAATAGACCTTAGGAAATATCCCAAGGTCTATTTGCAAAACTGAATGGTTTGAGAAAAAAGATGATTGGCGCTGCGGGTACTGATGAGGGATTTCGGGTATTTTTCCAAAATCGTATGCACGTTATAAAGACCAAGTCCTCTGCCTTCTCCCTTAGAGGAATAGCCCTTCTCGAAAATATGAGAAAGCTCCAGTTTTTCCGCCTTTGTGCTGTTTTCCACCACCAAAATAAGCGTTCTCTCCTCACGAATCAAGGCGATGGCGATTTTCGGATCTTTGGCAGTAAGACATCCCTCTATGGCATTGTCACAGAGAATAGAAAGAATCTTGATGAAATCCAGCAGCTCGATTTGAAAATCATAAATCTCTTCTTCTATCTCCACAGAAGTCTCTATCCCCTTACTCTGGGCCTCCAGGAGCTTCGCGGATAAGACACTTTTTACCGCATCATTTTCAATCCGGCTTAATTTTGCAAGGTCAAATTTACTGCTGTAAAAGGGCTTTCCGCTATCTTTTAGAACCGTATTGTAAATGTTTTCAATGCTGTCAAAGTCTTTCCGCTCAATTCCCAGCTTCAGGCTACTTAAGATATTCATATAGTCATGGCGAAAACTGCGAATCTCTCCGTATAACTCCTCCACATGATGACTGTATTCGGAAAGTGCCTTTAACTCACTATCCTTTTGCTCCAGAACTTCCGCTTCCAGTCTTTCCTTGGAAACGGCATTGATATATAAAAGCACCACGAAAAAGATAATGATATAGAGATTATTCAGCTGTCCCCGAAAGCTGTCCGCCCAAGAAAAGTGGTCACGCAGTACCAAAAAGGCTGTAATCAAAACAGTGTAAATCATCATCGAGAGATTGATGGGCAGTAAAAAGCGGCGAAAAAAACCACGCGAAAAGCCTGCCTTCAACTCCTGAAAATTGATTTTCAAGGATTTTATAAGGACAAGATAGAGGGGGAAAACCAGAAGTTCAATCAGAAGATCATATCCGCCGATACTCGCCTCATTGTAAACGGAAATGCCAAAAAACGGAAAGACATAGAAGGCCAGCATCCTTCCCAACAGGCTTTCTAAAACAATAGGATAAAGACCGTAAAACAGCTTCAGTCCTCCGTCTTTCTCCCGATTTCGATAGAAGCTGTACAGCACGAAGCTCACAAAATACCCGAAGAAAGCAAGCGGTGGAAAAAAGAAAAACAGCAGCTCAAAAAGAACCGGAACAAGGAGAAAAGACCAGAGAGGCATATTTCATCGCTAATCTGACGATAGAACAACATCACGTTGACGATTTTCACATATTCAATTGTCAGATTAATCATAGACTCCATACCTTCTCCTCTCTGAAAATATTTTACTGCTTCATCCGTTCCAGAAGTCCTCTATACTTCATACGGGAAATCAGACAGCTCTCCTGATTCTCGAATATCGCCATTTTTTCCTCCTTATCAATCTTCACAATATTTTCCGGATTGACCACAAAGGAGCGGTGGCATTGGTACAGTCTGGAATCCGCCTTTTCCAGGTCGGAAAGCCCTGCATAGAACTCGATTCTTTCCTCCTTGGTATGTAAAATCACCTTATGGACGGTAGGCGAAGAATCAAAATACAAAATTTTATGAAAAGGAACCTGCACTCTGGCCATGGCCGTTTCAAAACTGAAAGAATCCTCTGATACAGTAGCGCCAAGTTTTTCCAACGTGTACTCAATGGCTGATTCCACACGCTCGGAAAAATGTTCTTCATCTAAAGCTTTGTCAATAAAGTCCAGTGCCGAAACCTTATAGCGAAAGGTAATCGGCATAAATTCCGAATGAGTTGTTACAAATACGATAGTGGCATTGGGATCCCTGCTTCGAATTTCTTTCGCAATATCCAGCCCCTTCTTTTCCTCTCCTCTAATCTCAATATCCAAAAAGAAAAGCTGATGAGAGCCTCTTTCCGTAATCGCATTAAGAAGCTGCCCGGCATTTCCAAAAATTTCCGGCGCCTTACAAGACAAGCTCTTCCTACTAATCAGCTCCTTTATCACCTTTTTCAATGCGGGATTGTTGTATTCTTTCATCCTCTAAAATAAAGATTTTCAGCAAGTCTCTCACTCCTCTTAAAAACTTTCGTAGTCAAAAAAATTCTCTATTTCCCTCAAGCTACCGCTAAACTCTTCAAAAATAATCGGTTTATTTTACCATGCTTTACCTAAAATGGAGTCAATTTTTTCATTTTATACTGCGCACTATATTTCTTTCGTCCCATTCATAAAAATGCTATACTGTTTCCGTTAATAGACATTAAATATCATAAGCTTCACTCGCTTACGGCACTGCTTAAGAAAAACACTCTATAGGAAAGGAGGAAGAAAAAGTGGATTCTTTTCGATTTGCATTATCTTTCGCTCTTATTGTTTGCCTTTCTTTTCTCCTTCTCTTTTATATCTATTTTCGGCTTTTATACGGCGTAAAGAAAAACCGGGAAGTCCCTCGATGGATTTATAAATTCGGGCAGGCTTTTCAGGGAAGAGTGCATGTGAAGTATGAAAATGCAACGACCTCCGCAGCTCTTCGAGATGCCAATTTATTTCTCTTTCTTTGGCTTTTAGTCGATGTTCTAAGCTTTGCTTTTTTGTATTTCAAAAACGGAAATCCATTTGCCTCGTTCTATCAATGTTGCAAGCTACAGTTCCTTATCGTGCTTTTAGCCATGATACTTCATTCCCTCTTTCAGTTTTTTAGAATGACTTTTCATTCTTCACGAGAAGCTCGTCGTTGGTATTCCACAAGCAATGCACTTTCTTGGGTAGCCTTCTTCTCCGGCGTCCTTTTGTCTTCCTTTGTCTCTACCATGGGGTTTCCGGAAAGGTCGATAACGGCACAAATTGACGGGACGAAACTGGTTGTCGGCAGCACAAAGGCCTCCTCGCTTATCGATGCAGGATTTTCTTTTACAGGGAAGAGCGCTGAAAGTAAAATCACCAACAAAAGAAATGACCCCTTTTATTACGGTGAATATCTGGAAATTACAAAGGACGGAAAATCCTACGGTTTTATGAGTGTGACTCCCACCTGGAAGGACGAGGATGCATTAAAGAATTGTACCATTACCTATTATGAAATCCCCGGAGATTGCGCCCAATTAGCAGAAGTCCAATTTAATAAGATGAACTTAACTGCACTCTCTCTTTCCGACTTTCAAACCAGGAAAATCACGGATATTTTCTCTTTAAAACCCGCTAACTATAAAGAAATTCAGAATGAGAGCTATTATGTTTTGACTATGCAAACAAAAGACTATGCATTATGGAAAAACTATAGTCTTTATGCATATTTTGATGCAAATGGAATTGTATTCTACTACGGAATCCGCGCTCAACAATCAATTTGGGAATGATTTGATCAGGAAAGGATAATGAAAATGAACTTGTTTAGCTTTGAATTCTTTTTTGGACTTATGGTTGGTCTCTCTTTTCTCCTTACCTTTTATATTTATTTTCGGCTTTTATACGGCGTAATAAGAAAGCGGGAAGTCCCTCAGTGGATTTATAAATTCGGTCAGGCTTTTCAGGGAAGAGTGCATATTGAATATGAAAATGCAACGAATTCCGCCGCTCTTCGAGATGCCAATTTATTTCTTTTTCTTTGGCTTTTGGTCAATGTTTTGACCTTTGCTTTTCTATACCATAAGAACGGAGACGCTCTTGCCGCTCTCTATCAATGCATGAAGATGCCATTTGCTACAATAATCGTAGCCCTAATAGTCCACCCAATCTTGCTTTTACTTAGAATGCAGTTCAGTTCTTCCGAAGATGCTTATCATATCTACTCCACTACCAATGCAGTCCGAGGAGCAGCCTTTTTCTCCGTTTTCCTTCTGGCTCTTTACGTCAATATATAGAGCTTCCGTAAAAGTCCGTGGAACATAGAGAAGCCAGAAATGAACGATTGTATTGGCTATGCATACAAACCGTCGACTATTCGTTATGGAAAAATATTAATATCCTGCTTCAGCCAATAGGAAGGGAAGCACAATGCCTCCAAGAATCATCGAACCTGCAAGATGAATACCTAAAATGGCGAAGAACATAGCCATAGAATTTCCTTTTCGAATCTGTACGCTAAAGTTGCTCAAATCCACCGGCTGTTTGAAGAAAAGGTTTCCGATAGACGCCTCCAGCCTGTCTCTCACGCTGCTTTCTCCCTCTAAAGAAAGGGTATAATTTCCCTCTTCTTCTACCTGAAAATGATAAAGTTCCATTCTTCCTTTATCAAAGCCAGTGACTGAAGTACGCATAAGGCTGGGAGAAAGGTACACATTTTCCCCGGTCTCTGCTCTTCTTAACTGAAAGCCGATATTTCCGATAGGAGTTTTTTTGAAACGCTTTCCGCTAAGCCAAATCCCGTAATTTCCCTGAGGAAGATGAACGCTTCCCTCTTCCTCTGTGCAGAGCATTTCAAAGAATGGCTCTGCCTTCGCAAGGCGGATCATTTTGCGAATGCTGAAAATCAATAATGCAATCCCCATGGGAATCAATAAAAAACATAAATTTCTCATTTTGTCTCCCTTCCTAAAAATGCTATCTTTACTGTCTTTCTTTAAGAATACATAATGTCTTTACTTGAGAAAGGCATAATGTCTTTCTCTAAGAATGCATAATGTCTTTGTTTAAAAACGCATAAATAATATAAACGTCAATCCCAAGATAACAGAAATTGCAGTGATAATCGATAAGATTTTCCCTCTGTTCCAATATCGCAGGGTAATATATAGACCATCCAATATATCAAAGCCGGGAATCCACTGGAGAATAAAATGCATGATACATTGTCCGACTTTCCAGCCCTTTTGTTTTCTGCTCAATATAATCAGGCAAATGGCATAGCTAAATCCTGCTAATCCCGCCATAAAAGACATGCCCAGGAAAAGCGGTGCTACAACTAAGCTCATGGCGAAGAAAAAGGGAGCAATGAATAGGGTGGCCGGTAGTACCAGCAGCACAAAGGAAATCCCTATTCCTCCAAGTAAAACCACAAGAAAGATGGCCAAAAAAATCAGTACGGCAGGCAGAGAGCTGTATTTAAAGAAAAGGAAAGCCTTTATACACTGCTCACTATCCTCTCTTTTAAAAATTTTAAAAGCCTCCACAATCTGAGTGATTAAAAGACCGGTGAACACAAGGGCAAATAGGATATTCAAGAGGACGAAAAGTTGCAAACTGAATATGGGGCTTGCCGGAAGCAGAAGTATAAAAGCAATCCAAACATATAATACAAAAATATGGAATATTCTGAGAATCCATGAAAAATGTTTCATAAGCTTTCCCCTTCCTTTCAGATAGTAATAAACATAAGCAAAACGTATGCCACTCTATTGATATGGTTTCATATCCCTTTTATCCCGCAAGATGCCCACGCTTCGCATACGATATTCGTTAAGAAGAAAATGTCGGCAGTGCTGACACAATTAGGTTGTAGCGTGTTTCCAAGATGGCCTTTTATCCGAAGATTGGATAAATCGATTAAAAGACCGGATGAGATTCCTTAAACATAGGGCTTATGTCTAATCCTTTTCGTAGAAAACAATATCCATACGTTCATTAATCTTATCCATTCTTCCGGTCTGATGATAGCCCATCTTTTCATACAAATGAAGATTCCCTGCTTCTTGCAGTATCGTGTCCAAGCACCAGTGATGACAGCCATGTATTTGCTCTACCGCAGAGATTGCCGCTTGGGCATATCCTTTATTCCTATACTCCGGCATAATCCAGATTGGGGATATTCGTTTTCTACCGGCGTCTTTTTTGTCAATCACACGAATGACACCGACATTTTCATTTTCGGCAACAATAAAATAATAAACAGTCCAAGGTTGTTCATATTTTGCAACGATTTTCTTCAGCCCCTCTGCACCGGGACTCATATCATAGTCTTGATATTTATCCAACAAATCCGAAAAAGCTTTGATTTGCATTTCCCATATGGTTTGCAAATCCTCTCTAGTAGCCGCCTTTAATGAAACCTTAGCCATTAGAAAACCTCCCCCTGTATGCGGTAATCCCTGTTACTGTTTAACTCCATTATACAGGTAAATCAGCGAAGTTTGCAAAACTCAGGTCATTACCACTACAAAAACTATGCATTCAAACAAAACAGCCATCGTCGCACAGAACCACGAACCAACAACTTCATTCCCTGACCACCCAGAAGTGAACATAATGAAAAATATTATTGGCACTACCCATATTGCGATAGCAAAGAGATTATAGGTACTGGCATACCAGTAAAACTGCGAAAGATTTAAGAGCAGTGGTATGCAAAAAGCTGAAGCACATATCAGCAAAATAAGGAAAATCACGTCAAAGACGCGTAATTTCTGTTTTTTTCGAGCCTACGTTCTTGTATTAGCCCCTGTTCTTATCCTGTTTCCTAATTTTGAACTGCTTATCAATGCAGCAATAAATGTCACAAGAAGGATTCCAAAAATTTTCCACGTCCTCGATGCACTTGCAGAATTGAATCCCATCTGTGTATATCTTATCGTTGCAATACCGAAACAGCAGCTGAAACTCCATATCCAGCTAAACACAGTTCCTAACGCACTTGCATTTTTCAATCCTACCGAAAAACACATCAGCGCAATCGAAATAAGGCTTGTTACGCTATAAAGCCTATAATCCATCCCGTATAAAATCGAATTATCACGAATTATCAAAAGAAACTGATCCGTTGCTGACAAACAGAGCCAGGCAGAAGCACACGTTTGCCAAAAATATTATCCAACCTATCGGATACAATACCGAAGCCCCTTTCGCAACCTTCTCCTGCCCTGACAATTTAGCTTTTGAAGGAGCAGCCTGTTGCACGTTAGGAGATGTTGTTGCTGCTTGAAATGCTACAGGTGTCCTTACTACGCTCGATGGACTTGAGGGAGTATAAACAGGAGCCGGTGCTGTTGTTACTGGTGATGTTGGGAACGTCCTTTGGGTTAAAGGCGGATTGATAGACTGGTGATATCTTTCATCTGCATCGCACCAAGGGCATGAAGAAAGGCCGCGCTTGTACATATGGATTGGATTCTTCGAACAGACTACTAGTGTTTTTTCATAATCCGAAAGCGCTGAATACCACTCTTGAGCATCAGATCTTTTCTTGGGATTATTTTTCCCATCTATAAAAGCTCTGTCAAAAAGCTTTTTAATTTTATCCGGCAGAACATTGGCGGGTGGTACTGCCGCAGCCTGCGGCTTATTTCCTGCCTTGAAGCAATAACTATCCCGTTTAATAGCCTGATTACCTATTCCTGGAGATGACGTCGATGCTGTTTCATTTTCCTTAATACCATTAAAAGGTGTATAGCCATTCATTAAAAGTTTAAAGATATGAATAGCTAGTGCAAAATTATCCGTTTCCCTTGTGAAAGTCGGGAGCGGAGCATTCTCATAAGTATCTTTTTTATAGGGCTCACACTGCTTCAGCAATTCCGGTGCAACGTATCCGTCCAGGCAAACCTTACATCTGTACGCCTTGTTTGCCTTTTCATTGATTACGATATGATAGCTGTCCGTATCAAGAAATGCCACTTTTCCTGTTTTCATATTGATGCCTATATTCCTCGGATTAAAATCCCCGAAGACATAACCTGCATTATGAACAGCGTGAATAACAGTACAGATATTCATTGCCAATATAAGTTTATAGTTGTACGCAATCCTTGATTCCGGTTTGGAAGGAGGATACACATAAACATCTCCTAGTTCTGCGGTAATATCAAGCTTAGGCATCACAAAACCCTTGAACTGCCTGTACTCATCATATACCACATCCATTGGCCAAGCGACCTGGTTCAGGACACTTGAAGCAGGCGGATTGTTAGCCATATATTTTAGCTTTTGCTCCAACTCCGAAGTGATTCTATCCGGATGTTAAATTTTTATAACCTGTCTGGAGTCACCAATAATTTTGAAAATATCCCCTTCACCGGCACTACTGAAGGGTTTGTCCTCTAAGGTATAGGTTGTACCAGATATTCCCATCATCTGGTTTTTGGTAAGTCTGGGATTAGATTTTTGAGGCCCAGCGGAGCTGAAATTTGTATTGTTTGTAGCATGGTTTTGTGTCTCGGAATAAGCTGATTTCCCTTGACTATGAAGGTTAATAAGTGTCCTGATATCTGACTGGTCATCTTTCATTTCTATCCCTTGATATTTATCGAGTTGATGCTTTCTTATAAATGCAGACATCTCGCTTTCATTAAGCGGGACATAATTATGAGCCTTGTAGTGGTACGGTGAATTTGTAACACCTCTGCCTGATAGATTATAATGTCAGCAGAGGAGAAAAATACATGACTCGAATATCAGATGAAACCAGACGAAAGGTTGTTCGTGCGCACATTCAGGATGGACGCACGATTGCCAGCCTTGTGGCTGAGTACGGCATATCCAGAGCCACTGTTTCCAACTGGGTACGCTCGTATCGCGAAGAATGCCAAAACAATGATGAGGAGAAGTTTCAGTTGGAGATGATGGAATAACTTCGTCGTCTCCGGCGTGAAAAAGCCGAATTAGAAAAGAAGAACAGCAGGAGTTCGGATTGAGATGGCTTTTTAAAAAGCTACACATTCATCCAAACGCTTATTACAACTACCTCAGAAATGCGAAAGCGAGTTATCTTGCTCAAAAATCTCATTGTTACCAACGGATTCAAGCACTTTATCATGATTCTCATGGTGTCATGGGGCACCGTCAAATGAAGGCGTTTCTGCAAAGAGAAGGAATCTCATTGAGCAAAACAACAGTCCACAAGTACATGGATCGTGAATTACAACTACACTCCATTTGTCGCCGAAAGAGACCCGCATACCATTGGGGATTAGCTCATAAAATTTTCCCGAATTTATTAAAGCGGAATTTTTCTCCTGAGTGGCCGAATCGTGTGTGGTGTACCGACTTCACATATATGACACTGACAAATGGAACCATGCGCTATAGTTGTTCCATTATTGATTTATACGACAGAAGTGTTGTTTCCGGTGAAAACAGCCCTTTTATCACTCACGAGTTCCCTGGCCGTGCGTACGCTTGAAAAAGCGTTGTCGAGTTCAAAGGCTGTCCCACAAAACCTGATTTTGCACTCCGATCAAGGAAGCCAGTTTACTTCCGCAGAGTTTGTACAACACTGCCGGAAGCTAGGGATTTCTCAAAGCATGAGCCGTGCGGGCTGTCCGTATGACAATGCGCCGATGGAGCGCTATTACAATACCTTAAAGACCGAGCTGATCTATCAGTATCGTTTTGAAACTGCCGCAGAACTGGATTATGCCGTTTCAGAGTTCGCTTACGATTGGTACAATCAGGTACGCCCACACACGTATAACGGATATCTGACTCCGTTTGAAAAGAGAGCGGAGTGTACCATTAAGCAGTGGTGTTACAAAAAGCGTTGACCACTACATTCTGATCAATTATTTTCATAATGGTATCTAAAGATATTTTCATAATAGTATCTAAAGAGTTTGACGAACCCGAGCGAAGCGATTCGATTGGATTAAGATAAATAACATCTTCGGGATAATCAAAGCTTGGCTCGTCCCGATCTCTCATAGCAATCAACTCCATAGCTTTTAAATAAGGTTTTCCAAGAATTTCGGTAGCCAGCCATATACGATCCTCTATAGGAGCATCAAAAACGAATTTAATATTGGCATCTGGTAAAACGTAGCACATATCTCTTCCGTCAAGCACAAAATCGCCATTGCGAGTTTGGCTAACTATGACACTATTTACACGTTTTCGGACGGCCGTTATTTTCGAGATTTTGTTCACATTGGCAGTCACTTCAGGACTTCGCAGGAGAGTGTTACCCATGTTATTCGCCGCAAGTATGTCCATTTCGTCAGCAATTCTGCAAACTGAAACTGTTTCTAAATTTTGATCTAGTTGTAGTGCTCTCCAAGTAATATAACGGTACATTTTACCGGAATTGATATGGTGCATGTGCCTTGCCGTCGCCAGCTTTCTGCAATGGTACTTTTCCCTAACCCCGATTTTCCATCAATCGTAATAATCATAGTAAATCACTCTTTCAATAATATTTCTCGTCATGTAGTTCAATCACGTTTTATCAAAAAACATCTCATACAGATCAAGTGGACTACATCCAGAATCGCCCTTGTAAAAATACACTGGCGTTCCAGGCCTAACGTGACAGTATGGGCATGCAACTACACAATTGACCTCTCTCGCCCAGTGAAACCAGCTTGATGTACAGGCTAAATATTGATCCTTAGGTCCGCTAAAACTCAGATGAATATGAGAGTCTTCCCAATTAGGCAATATCCTAGAGGACTGAATAATCAATCGCGAGAAAGAGACATCGCCTTTTGTGACTCCATTATTACTCCCGTAGCCCAAGAGTCTCACACTACCGTTTTCCATGGTGTATCTGTATCCAATGGCTTCCAGGATGTCTAGATTAATTGGTTCCAGATTATCATAGGTACTATTTACTCTTCCCGTCACATCAGAGACGATTACCGCACACTTTGGCCCGTCATTCACCCCAACTTGCTTACAATATAAATGAATTTCATCCTTCAACGTCTCATATTTGGTTTTTCCTAAATCAGCATGATCTGTGTCAATGAATCCCCCGTGTTTCAATAATTTACGTCCTTTCGCAGCAACTTCAATAATAGGCTTCAGGATTTCCATTGAATCATTAATCCCTGGAATCAGGGGGCGTATATTTAAAACGGTGTTTGGAAATTTTTTGCAGAGTCGGAGATAATTATCGACTCTTGTTTCCATGGGAATACCACCTTCGTTCATTCCAGTAATCCCACAAAAAATCCAAAGCTTTGAATTGATTTCACTCAGTTCAGAAAGTTGCTCATCTGAGATAACCCACTTAGATGAAACCTCTATCTCGCCTTGATAATTCTGGGCCTTTAAATAACGCAGTTTAGATAAAGTGTCTTCCCATTGGTTTGGCTGGAACGGGTCTCCATAATGAGTGTTGATTGACACAGGAATATTACTCAGGCAATCTCTTGCCCGAACTTTCATATCAACTTCTTTTCTAAAACCAGACATCTTCTTTCCTCCTTTATTTCAGCTTAAGCTTTATATTAGATTATTGAATATCATTAATTAAAGTCATCAGACCATTTCAACAAGGCGATGATAAAAACTATTGATGTACTCCTCAAAGCCTTTGATCGAATTTCGATCCCGCATCCCCAAATAATGGTCTAGCATTCCTTTTTCTCCGAATAGCTGTCTGTACTAGGGGATAATAGCTTCAACTATTTCATCGCTAATTGGATCAAATATAACCACACCACAGTCACGGAGTATAAGTCCCGGAGTAATTGCGTTCGCAATAACTAGTGGACGAAAAACAGAATGTTGTTCATTTATAATTCCCATTTATTATAACTCCATCCAAAGTTCCTGAAACACTACTTGTATAAAGGAATAGCCTTTTTCTTCTTTTTCGCTGCAAAAAACAAAATACTCTCAATTTGGTCTATGACCTCTTTTTCGCTACAATACTTCAAACAGGATGAAGATATTACTCGGAGATCATAACTCGAATAGTTTTCATACATTGCCCTAAGAGCTTTCCTTAATTGTGCCATATCATCCACATCCGTCATAATTCCAAAGTCTTTTCTCCACTCTTCAATGGAAAAGCCTCCATGGTTAGTTGTGATAACGGGCCTACCGACTGCCATCGCTTCACGATATACCAATCCATAAGATTCACATCTGCTGGCCAACACAAAGCAATCACATTTCTTATACTCCTCAATTGTTTGTGCCCTGCTTAAGTGTCCAACAAGTTCAATATGTGGATTATTACACAGCTTTCTCATCTGCTCCTTAAGTGCCATCTCCTCTGGCCCTGACCCTCCAATTATGAGTTCTACAGAATCATTGGCAGTGAATTCCTCATCAAATGCCTTAATTAAAAGGTCAAACCCTTTTCTGTAGAACAAATTCCCAAGTGCAAAAAAGCGAAAAGTGTTTTTTCTAGTTCTAGGGTAAAAATCAAAGGAGCTATTAATCATATTTGAAATAACATGTATCTTCTTTTGAATTCCTGTTTTTTCAAGAACTGCTTTTTTTAAATTGCTTGATACACAAATGAATTCATCTGCATTTTTAACAGTCTCGGTCAGAATTTCAATATCATGAGTGCCAAGCAGATCTGTCATTATTCTGCTGTGATGCTCTAAGATGACTATTGGATAATGATACTTGCCAGAGAGTATTGAAGCAGCATAACCAGCAATTAAAGAAAAATGAGCATATACTACATCCGCTTTTCCAAACAAACGCTCTGAAGCTCTCATTAGATGATCTAAATAAATGACGTATTGCTGCAGATACTCATCCGAAAAATCGCGTTTTGAACATAACGATTGAGGGAAGGGGATATAGAATGTATGTATACCGTTATCGCAAATATATTCTATCTCGTGCTTATCGCCCATGATAGTTATTGTAGGATTGACAGCTAACACTATAATATTGTGTCCCCTTAACGCAAGAGCTTTTGCTTGCTCATAAACAAAAATGGCTTTTTCAGCGTTCTGCTTATCTTTATAGAACATTGATACAATAAAAATATTCATTACTCGCTCCCTATGAATCTCTTAATGTCATTTAGTTTAGATATAGCATACTGCCCTTACATACATCTATTGCTGACATGAGTAAGGCATCATAGCATTAAGCCAAGCTCCATAATAATTCGATCAAATATGCCTGAATCAAGTACTTCCTTTGGGGGAATTTTAGGAATATAAAAAATCGTGTTCCCGACGCGATAAGATATAATTGTTGGCTCCTCGTTATAATCGCAGCACAAGTTTCCTCTAACAACAGAATAACGTTCTGCGGTTAACAATTCATAGTATTTCTCGCACGAACGTGAACATCTATATTCCGAAATATTAAATTTTTCAGAAGCTGGCCTGTCGATATTTGCATCTGGCAAACAATGCCAGTAGTAGTATAACTATACGAAAAAAATACCACGAGACAAGGTCTATTGATGTTATATTCGCGTTCAATCGACTTCTCCCGTTGAGTTGATCGGAGCATAAATAGTACCTTTCTGATTCAATGGTCCATTAAACTCCTGAAGCCATGAAGTAGGTGTATAGCCAACATAGAACTCGTCGGCACCAGCGTAATAGAAATCAATCATTTCATTGATGCTGAATATAGGAGCTAGAATATCCATGTTATCCCTCCAGAATTCACATTAATCCTCGTACTTTCTAATAAGAATTCTATAAGTCACAAATTCTTTTTCTCAATTTCAATATTTTATTAGGAGAAACGGTAAGAGCGTCTACGCCGTAGTTTATAAACAATTCGGTCATGGACTCATCCGATCCCAACTCACCGCTTATACTAACCCAAATATTTGCCTCGTGTGCATTTTTAACAACATATTCGATGGAACGTAAAATCGCCGGATGATAAATGTTGTTAAACCTATTAAGTTGAGGGTTATTTCGGTCAATCGCAAGAGTATACTGCGTTAGATCATTAGTGCCGATGCTGAAAAAGTCAACCAACCCAGCTAACTCACGACTCATAATTACTGCTGCTGGTGTCTCTATCATTATTCCTTGCTCGATCTTTTCATTAAATGGAATGTTCTGCTTCTTTAGTTCCTCCATTATATTCCGCACAATGCTTTTTATCGTTTTAATTTCATCTGTAGAAATAACGAATGGATACATTACGGCGACATTTCCATATGCACTAGCTCGTAGTATAGCACGTATTTGGGGAATAAAAACATTAGGGTAATCCAAACCTATTCGAATCGCTCGATAGCCCAAAGCGGGGTTTTCTTCCTTAACATGATTTACATATTCCGGCATTTTATCTGCACCAATATCAAATGTTCGTATGACTACTCGTCGACCACCCATTGCGCGAGCGATACTCCTGTATATTTCAAACTGTTCTTGCTCATCAGGAAAACGTTCCTTGTCAAGTAACATAAACTCTGTTTTAAAGTTTCCAATTCCTTCCGCATCATTGTCTAATACGCTTCTAATGTCTGATGGTGAAGCAATGTTGGCAAGTAAATCAACTTTTTTACCAGACGTAGTTTTAGTCGGTCTTCCGACATAGCACTGCTTGATTAGGATTTCCTGTTGGGACTGTGATTCTTTCTTTTGAAAAAAGAACACGCGTTGTTGCTCGTCAGGGTCAATAATGATGTTTCCAACACATCCATCAACTAAAGCAAAGCGACCGTCCCACCCGGTATCAATGTCGATTCCTGTAACGGCTGGCCTCCCCATTGTCTTCGCCAATATTGCTACATGGGAATTGTCGGTTCCTTTTTCAACCACGAAAGCAACCACATTCAGTTTTCCAAACTGCACTGTGTCCCTAGGTGTCAAATCCTTTGCTACGATAATAATCGGTTCTATCTGGCAAGATAATGCCCGCATGTCTATCCACGGTTCATAGACAACTATTCGTCCTGAAGCCATCCCTGAACTCAGTGCCACACCAACCAATTCCTGCATTCAAATATTCCTTTCAAACGTCGTTATTGTCGTTATTATTGAGATTTAAGGAAACTGTCTACCACAATCTCACCATATGGAAGTTTTTTCACTTCGTTTTTGTTCCTCTCGAGACTTGCTCTCATACCGTCCAAAAATGGCGTTATATTCAAATCATATGCTTTACGCTTGCAACGCTCGATACAGGTATTAATAATGTCTCTATCTATCATAAACCCATAGTCATTAGGATCTGCCCCTTCAGACATCAATTCTAAAATTGTAATAGCGCATTTCTCACAGGTACAACAATTTTTTCCGTTCTGTGCACGAAAACATACATGAAGTTCCAACCGGGATTCCGCGAGATTGGATTCTTCAACAATAGCTCTGACCTTCTTCTGACGCGCAATAGAAAGATCTTGGTGAATTCGACAACCAAAATATTGTATACAGTCAACATTTTCTGGATACCGAGTGTGTCCTATTTTCAAGTCTTCAGAAAACGACGGCGCAATATACTGTGTTCTAATTTTCTGCGCATAATTACAAGGAGCTGAAAGCCCAGCCAATGCTATTAGATGCTGAACAACCAACCACCATCGAATCTTCAAAATGTTCTCATACTTTGCGTTTAATTCTACGCGATTCAATATGTCACGGTAGTTGCTTCGTATAATAATCAATGGCAAACCATATCGACTCGCCATACTCTTTGCATTTTGATAGAGTCCATCGAATCCCTCTTTCTTACTGTAGTTCATGTCCATGTTGCCCCATATTAATTGCAAAACGAGTTTTTCGTCTCGATGGGACAAGAGGGAATAGTTAGAATCTACCCCGCCGGAATAAAACAGTCCGCTTTGGTCAACTGCCCAATCTACAACATTCTTCTCTATCTTATTCGCGCAGACTGTTCCACCTCTGAAAAGAGTATCTCCAAATGCATTGCAATACTCATTTCGTATGTTCTCTATACAATTGTAAAAATCCTCATCGACACATTCCACAAACAGAGTTTCGTTTTCCAGCCAAACAATAGGTAAGATATTGCACAAAAAAGGAATGACTAGTACAGACTCAGGTACTCCACTTAAATCCAGTGGTTCTTCGTTAAAACTATATTCTGCTTTGTAAACAATCTCTTTGAAAAAAGGTTTGCTTCTCCCGTCCACACTAAAGTGGACTTCGTATTTATTTTTTTTGATTCGAATCTGTTGAACTTTAATTGCCACCTTGATCGCCCTCTCTTTCATTGGAAATATATTTATCATAGTAAAGGCACCACAAGTGCTTCATCAATAGATCAGCACCGTCCAGGATTTCCCTATAGAAAATATCATCAGTTTGACGATTATATTTTTTTACAGCTCGCATGCGATCCCATGAAGAAAAAGAAACAGGGTATGAATCTTCGACCTCTTTGGCGAGTTTGAAAGAGCATTGCGCTATTTCGTATAGTTCATTAATTTGACATTTTAACTGCATGTTATGTATAAGGGAATTACAATCAATAGACAAGGGAAGAAGGAGTGTATTATTCAGCCCCAGGTCATTCACAATCTTTTTATAGGAAGCAGCCGTCCAAACTGTGTCGTCTACAATGATTGAACACGCATCCTTACGATTTAGTTCCCCAGACACGAAAACTGCTTTTGATGAAACTTCTTTAAAAATTTTAATGTAATATCTATGAGTAGAATAATTGACAACGCCACATTCTATTAGCTTATTTTCATCTTTGAGAAGATACTTGAGAACATATCCAGCACTCATCGCACCGAAAGCATTCCCGTATAACACTATGTGGTTTTCTGACGTCTTGCGAACGAAAGGCAAGAGTTTGGTTTTGTATGCAGCAAAAATCTTAAATAACGAGTCACCCTCTTGAACAGATCTTATAAATGGTACATCTTTTTTTAAACCAGTAAAGGCGTCACAGGGTATACTAAAGAGAAACCCTCGAATACTAGGGGATGAAAAAAATGTCGGATAGTAATGCGAAGCTACTTCAGATGCTCCCACATATTGATGTCGCAACAAGAGTGCAAGAATCTCAGCAATTCGATCCAGCAACTCGTCTGTCTCACTTATAGCGGCATGCAATCCTAATGAAGGTTCAAAATACTCACCGTATTTGAATTCTAACCACCTTATCGATGTGAGATCATGAAAGCAATATTCAAAAAAGGATAAATAGCCTACCCAGTCCTGAAAAGATATCTTGTTTTCGGACAAATTGGAAAATGATAATGTTGAAGGATAGCTTTCCCATTTTTTAACGAGTTCATATAGCAATTGATCAGCTCGACGCTTATCATTACGCTCATGCATTGTTGGATCATTGCTGTAGTAATCATATCCACGCAAGAAGATGCGTCCGTCGCAATATAGTGCACGGTTTTTAAAGAAATCGACTAGCTCTGGTTGCATAAGATTGAACTCATTTATGGAAAGCCAAAATCCACCTTCAGGCTCTAGATATTTCTCAATGTCAATGTTCTTTCCAAAGGTCTGAGAAAGCTCTATATTCCAGGTCTGGCAGAATTGCTCCCGACAACGGAGTACGTCTGTTCGGATTTCTCGGAGTTTCCTTCTGTATTCTTCTTCAATTCTCATCAGTCATCCTCTTTATTGTTTGTACCATAATATCGATAAGCCTATCATTTGAATAATCGAAAGGGTCTATCCTTATTGCTCTTTCAGGGACGTTCACAGCAACTTCAAAAGAATCCCTAAAGAGAATATACTTAATTGCTTCAGGCAATGGTATGTGTTTTACTTTCTGAACAAGTGCGGCTCTATTTTCAAGAGAAGAGAAAAAATAGAAGCATACATCGGCATTTGGTATCCAATCAAATGATCTGCGCCCATCCAAGACGATGTTTTTATTGGCAGCCCAATCAGATATCTTTTGCCCAATCGCTGGGAACACAAATGGGAAAGAGACAACATTTTTGATCTCGCGCTCCACTTCCTCTGAATGTAATCTTACATCCTGAATGTCTGACACATCACTTAACTTCATCCTATCTAGGGCTTGCATAATTGCATCTTGTTTTGAGATACATGAATCATATGCCTTCAAATATTCCAGTGTTGCCAGTCTGACCAATAGACCGGTTGATAGAAAATCCATTCCCATATATTGAGCCAGTCTTGTCCCAGTATGCGTTTTTTTTAGCCAAGAATAGCCATCTATTGTAATAATCAATGTTTCTGCCTTCCTCCTCCATTAGGATGTGTAGTTTAAAGTTCTAGTTTCCTTTATGTTATAACTGATATCTGTAGTGGTCAACACTTTTTGTAACACCACTGCTTAATGGTACACTCCGCTCTCTTTTCAAACGGAGTCAGATATCCGTTATACGTGTGTGGGCGTACCTGATTGTACCAATCGTAAGCGAACTCTGAAACGGCATAATCCAGTTCTGCGGTAGTTTCAAAACGATACTGATAGATCAGCTCGGTCTTTAAGGTATTGTAATAGCGCTCCATCGGCGCATTGTCATACGGACAGCCCGCACGGCTCATGCTTTGAGAAATCCCGAGCTTCCGGCAGTGTTGTACAAACTCTGCGGAAGTAAACTGGCTTCCTTGATCGGAGTGCAAAATCAGGTTTTGTGGGACAGCCTTTGAACTCGACAACGCTTTTTCAAGCGTACGCACGGCCAGGGAACTCGTGAGTGATAAAAGGGCTGTTTTCACCGGAAACAACACTTCTGTCGTATAAATCAATAATGGAACAACTATAGCGCATGGTTCCATTTGTCAGTGTCATATATGTGAAGTCGGTACACCACACACGATTCGGCTGCTCGGGAGAAAAATTCCGCTTTAATAGATTCGGGAAAATTTTATGAGCTAATCCCCGATGGTACGCGGGTCTCTTTCGGCGACAAATCGAGTGCAGTTGCAGTTCACAATTCATGTATTTGTGGACTGTTGTTTTGCTCAATGAGATCCCTTCTCTTTGTAGAAATCCCCTCATTTGACGGTGTCCCATGACACCATGAGAATCATGATAAAGTGCTTGAATCCGTTGGCAACAATGAGATTTTTGAGCAAGATAACTCGCTTTCGCATTTCTGAGGTAGTTGTAATAAGCGTTTGGATGAATGTGTAGCTTTTTAAAAAGCCATCTCAATCCAAACTCCTGCTGTTCTTCTTTTCTAATTCGGCTTTTTCACGCCGGAGACGACGAAGTTCTTCCATCATCTCCAACTGAGACTTCTCCTCATCATTGTTTTGGCATTCTTCGCGATACGAGCGTACCCAGTTGGAAACAGTGGCTCTGGATATGCCGTACTCAGCCACAAGGCTGGCAAACGTGCCTCCATCCTGAATGTGCGCACGAACAACCTTTCGTCTGGTTTCATCTGATATTCGAGTCATGTATTTTTCTCCTCTGCTGACATTATAATCTATCAGGCAGAGGTGTTACAAATTCACTGTACCACTACAACTGATGCTAAAGCCCTCATTTTCAAAGGAGCCTCCATTTTCCGTGACGGTATAGAGTACTTTACTCTTACCGAATACTCGATTCTCATATCTAAGCTCCGCTGCATTCTCATATTGCGCACCTTTTAACGGAAGCTCTTTGATTTCCACAAAATAGCGAAGCTCAAATCCCTCCCCTTTCGAAAAATGCAAAAGATATATCGAAATGCTTCTTGTATCTGCTTCCCAATCACGGTAATCCAATCTGAAATTTTCATTTTCCGGATCCGGATTCTCTACCAGCTCATAAACAGGTCCGCGATGTTCCTCGTCATCCTCGGAGGCTTCAAAAAGCTCTGCTCCGCTTGCATCCGTTTTAAGCTTTCCGCTTCTCCATACACCCTGACGAAAGCTTGGCTTATACTTTTCCCAATCCGAAAGAGAATAATGTAGATTTAGATTAGGATCAAAGTAGCGGAGCATATCCGATTTTAAGCTATCCTCCAGATATAATGTACTGTTCTCTGTAAATTCGCCGTCCCACTTTTTCTCGTTAAAGCGAATCACATATTCCAGAACATAATGGACGATTCCGTCGGTATCTTCCACTTTTTGAATCTTTCCGTTTACGAGCCCTTTGGAAAAAACGGCAGGCTCCTCATAAAGAGTAAGTCTGTCCTTTCTCCCGACCTGTGCATTTGATTCTTCTAACGTGACGCCGGCATCCTCCACTTCCGTGATATCAGGAAGGACTTCGCGCGCTGCTTCTGTGATGTCGGGACTTACTTTACGCCCTGCTTCTTCGTTGACGATTTCTTCTATTTTTGTGCCACTCTGTGCATCTTCCGCTAAAACAAGGGGATTTACACCCTCAGCCTTAACCCAAAAAAATCCCTGTCAGATCATAAGCACAGAAAAAAAGAACGCCAAAAATCTCTTTTTCGCCGTCATAAGTTTTTCCTTTCTTAAATATATTTAAAAATATACGTTCTCTTCTCCTTGTTTCATATTTTAGCACTCTGAAAATTTTTTTGTCAACGAGATATTGACTCCGTCCCATTCTTTATCCACCGGGCTCCGTCACCACTAATAAATACTTTCTTTACGTTCTCTTTATCATATGTCTTTTCAATGTAGTCAGAAACCTTGGCCCAAAGGCATGCATTTCCTTCTTTTCCGGGATAAAGGCCGGCAAAATAAAAGCTATTTTTGAGTTCTTTTCTTCCTTTACAGCCGGATTCAAACTTCCCTTCGTGCACATAAATCAGCTTAGAAATAAAGCTCTTATTATCCTTGGAATCCTTGCCATGCTGTTCTGCAATGTGGTCTTCATCTGCCTCAATAAAAAGATAATCCACTTGCTTCTTGCCGGAAAGAGCCTCAAGTGTAACACTATCTGTTAGACCATGTATTTTATTCATCACTGTAGTTTTGCTAATTCTTTGCTTGGATGGCAGTACCTTTGTCGCCTCACGATAGCTTGTTTTTAATGCCTCTGTGAGCAGCATTACCTCAGCTTCCTCACTAAACCGCTCATGAGAATCCAACCCTATAAGTTCTTCCAGCAAGTAAGAGTGACCTCCTTGCTCTGCTTTCCTCTTGAAATACGTACAATCAAACGCCACATCTCCAACAGAGGTAATCAGTGTCCGCTTATCGACTCTCTGAATGTTAAAACGTTCTTTTCTGGCTCTACACTCACTAAGTATCGAGTTCATTCTTGAAAGGACTACGCCCAAGAAAGAAGCAGAAAAAGCCTCTGTAGAGCTTTTCACAGACCTCTCCAAAGAACTAAAGTCCTTAGGATTTTCAAAAAATTTGTTCTCTGCATCAAGTAAACCTTTTACCAAAACTTCTAATAGTGCTACAATATCCATGAGAGTAGTCTCCTTTGCATAGTTTTTTAGTCGAAACCATTGTATCAAAGGATTATTGATTACTCTCTTTTTATTTCTTTATCAACTGACAAAATCTTTACTCTATTGTCATTACCTATGGTCTATAAAGAAATCAGACACAACATAGGATTTATGAAAGTATAAATATCCTGTCCTTAAAATCCGGGATGAGAAAGCTAATTCAACATGGACAAAATGGTGGAAAGTGTTAAGCTACTATTAGTTAAATGAGGCTAATACCGTGTTACTTGTTATATCATTATCTTATCTCATTATGTTTTATTCCTATTGTTGTGTAGCTCATACGGTATGTACTCAGTAGCAGAACCAGAGCTACATTGGTGAAAAATTTTAGCGGGGTGCGTGTAATGAAATACAAAGGAATCTATTTTAGCTTATTCAGTTTATTTCTGAAAAAACCGATGGTAAAAAAGTTCGGGAAGGATAAGACGAAGGAAAGCTTACAAAAAGGACGAATCTTATATCGGGAAATGCTGGAAAAGACGGAAGATATCGGAGAGAAAAATCCCATGGCCCACAATATTTATTCCGCCTATGTTTTTCTGGCAGTGTGCAGGGCAGGTAACTTTTCGGTAGAGGATTTTAGAGAAATAATTGCAGAATTTATGGATAATCCCTTCATCAGAAAAGCCATGAGTTCCATCGATTTCAATAAAGATACGGACATGAAGAAATTTGCCGAAAGAATGCATAAGGCGGAAGAATGGGCGGAGACGCATCCGGAATATCAAGATAAAACCTGGGATTTTCATTTTGATGAAAAACGCCATAAGGACGGCTTTTATTATCACTTCACACGATGCCCTTTAGAAAAATTCGCAAGAGAGAATGGCTACCTTGATTTATTGCCCTTGTGCTGTGACATTGACCACATTGCGGTAGAACGAAACAAGGGTGTATTGCATAGAGAACAGACACTGGCGACGGGCGGCACAATCTGCGATTACTGGTTCGTAGGAAATCAAATGAAGAATCCGCGCTAAAAGGTAAGGAGGGAAATCAAAATACAATGGGCTATTATTTGTTCTATTTATTCTTTGCCTTTATCATTTGCCTTGCCTACGGCTCCTCTTTTTATCTTTATCTCCTTTTGGAGCTTTCCGTTAAACAGAAAAAAGAAGTACCGGATTGGTTTTATCGGATCGGGCAGAGTATGCAGGAAAGAATTCACCGCGTTAAATTAGAAGACAGGACAAACTTTGCGACGCTGAAGCAGAGTCGTTTTTTTCCTTAGGGGAATGCTTCTTTTTAACCCTCTTTACCTATCTTTTCTTTCATGCTAAAAAGCCATGCTATTTCTTCCGCACTTTTCAATTGCGGAAAAGCGCAGTTTGTCATCTGCTTTGTGATGAAAGAACTGACACATTATTGGAATTTAGGCTCCACTCCAAAGGAAAAAAGAAGCTACTATTCCCCAAGCTTTGCCGTAAGCGGATGTTTCATCATCAGCTCGGTTCTGCTTCTTCTTTTCGTGGTAAGCATTGAGCAAATAAGGTTTCACATTTCGTTTCCATAGATTTATCCCCCAAAGCCTTGTCAATCATTTCCACCTTATTCGGGCGTTCCATTAAACGATAATACTCTCGCCACAGCAAAGGGGATTGCAGGGGGATGCTTTCCGTTCCCAAGGGAAGCATTTCCACAATCTGCTCCTTCTCCAAGGAACAATCCACAACATTCCCTTCATAGACAATGGCAAAGCCCGCCATAACATCCACATCAATCCCCTCTATGCTAAATTCCATAAAGCTCTTCGTCTGATATTTTGATTTAGGATTTTCCGGCTTCAACTCTCCCATTACTAATAAGATGCTGCGAACACGGTCAACATCCGAGAAGAAAATCATCAGGTCAATGTCATCAAAGGAGGGAACTATCTTTTTAAAATAAAGCATCATAGAGCCTCCTAATGCCCACTCAATCCGCTCTTCCTTGAAACGATGCGCAATTCTTTTTAATAGGTTGATTTTCTCTTCTAAATTAAGCATAAGCCACCTTCAATCAACTGATAAATCCGTTCTTCTTCCCCAATCTTTTTGCTTTCGCCTTATCTAAATCCGTATCGCCTTTCAACATTCCTGCAAGAGAATCCGTTAAATAAGATACCACCTTTTCTCGCGGAATAAGCCGACCTACCTCTTTACCGTTTTTTGTGACGATAATCTCACTGCCCTCCTGAACCATGGCAAGATACCTACCAAAGTTGTCCTGCATCTCCGTTGCTGTAACAATTAATTGATTTCCTAACATAACATCATCTCTTAAAAAAGACTTTTCATAACCTTCTTCGGCACGCACATCATCACGGTTCTTTCCGGATCCACCACCTGGCAGAAACGCAGATCTCCCACCGCACTAAGAAGCATTCCGGCTTCGTTTAAAGAAAGTCCCAGATTCTCCTGTACTCTTTCATTCATGATTCGTACTGCATGGAACACCGCCTTTTCTATCTCTTCATGGGAGTAGATTACACCGCAAATCTCTTCATTTTCCAGCATAGGAGTTTCAATGCTGATTCCCTTAACCACAGACAGTCTTACCTTCACCTCTGCGGAAATTTCCACACCGCTGACCATTACCTCTCCGTCTCCCATCGCCGCATGCACATCTCCCAAGGAGAAAATGGCGCCATCATGGAATACGGGAAAATAAAGGCTTGCCCCTTCTTTGATGCGCTTATTGTCCATGTTTCCGCCGTGGCAGCCCGGTGTCCCGCAGTTGATGGAGGCATTTTCCGGCGCAACACCGATAACCCCAATCATGGGCGTAACATCAAACACAAGCTTGTCATTAAAATGAACCTTTCCCTCTTCTACCTTAATCCGTTTTACGGACTCTTCTTTCACCAAAGAACCTAAAACTCCATTATCCGGAAGGGCACACATAACGCCCTGCTTATCCAAAGCGATTTCCAGGATTTCCACCTTGAGGACATCTCCGACCTTTGCATTCTGCACATAGACAGGGCCGGTGGCGGGATTGATACGGTCCCAGTTCAAAGCTCCGATACAAGTTCCCTCTTCACTAAGCTGATTATCAAAGCAGTCGTGGGTGCGGAAAATGACGGTTTCTCCGTCCATCACCTCCGCAACACATTCATTTTTACTGTCAAAGGCAAATACTCTATTGTTTTCAATGATTTTCATAGTTTTTCCTTCATCCGATATTTCCTAGGGCTTATTCGCCTTTTGATTCCATACAAATTTGAGAAAACGGATGATTCTCCTTTCTGTCAAAGCATTTTACATGTATCTTGTATGATACATTAGATACGAAAATTTTGCATGTTATTCTTTGAAAACAGATTGAACAGACGCAATAACAACTATAGCAAGATTCTATATAGAGGTGTATACTTCCTATCGGAACGCCATTGTCATCAAAATCGACTCGGAAAGAAGGCAGAAAAATGAAGAAAATTCTTATTGTAGTAGATATGCAGAAGGACTTTATTGACGGTTCTTTAGGAACAAAGGAGGCGGAAGCCATTGTACAAAAGGTAAAAGAAAAGATCCTCTCCTATCCCAAAGAGGATGTTTACGCAACCTTAGACACTCATAAGGAAGATTACCTCTCCACCCAAGAAGGCAAAAATCTTCCTGTCTCCCACTGTATTAAGGGAACGGAGGGCTGGCAGTTGGATAGCGCTCTTCAAGGCTTAATCTTAGCGGATCATTTCTTTGAAAAGCCCGGCTTTGGAAGTTTGGAATTGGCAAATGCTATGAAATCCCTCTGTCAAGAATCCAAAGGTAAGGGACAGGATTTCTCCATCGAGCTTGTAGGCTTATGTACCGATATCTGCGTGGTTTCCAATGCCCTTCTTCTAAAGGCATTTTTACCGGAAGTTCCTATCTCTGTGGATAGCCGCTGTTGTGCAGGAGTTACGAAGGAAAAACACGAAGCTGCTTTGGAGACTCTGCGCTCTTGTCAGGTGGAAGTGCTATAGAAAAATAACGGGCTGTAAAAAATTAAAATAATTAATAGATTTTCGGCAATACAGGTCTAAATGAGGGGTAGTCTGAGCCCGTGGGTACTTGCGAAAAACAAGAGAATCGCAGTTTTTCGCTTAGTATCCGATACGTGGCAAAGCTAGCGAGAGCGTGCCCCAAATTTAGACCTATATTGCTTAGAAAACTATTTTGATTTTGATAGCCCGTTATGTTTTCTGGTATGAAATTTAGCGTCCGCTTTATTTCTCCAATGCCTGATCCACATCTGCAATAATATCCTGCACATCTTCAATTCCTACAGACATTCTGATAAGGTCCGGAGATACACCTGCTGCCAGTAGCTCTTCATCATTCATCTGTCTGTGGGTGGTGGATGCCGGGTGCAGCACACAGGTTCTGGCATCCGCAACGTGAGTTACAATAGCAGCCAGCTTCAGAGAATCCATAAACTTTACAGCCGCTTCTCTTCCTCCAACTACGCCGAAGGAAATTACTCCGCAGGAGCCTTTTGGCAGATACTTTTTAGCTAATTCATGCTGGCTGTCATTTTCCAAACCGGAGAAGGAAACCCAGGATACCTTCGGGTGCTTTTCCAAATGCTTTGCTAAAGCCAAGGCATTTTCATAATGTCTTTCCATTCTTAAGTGCAAAGTTTCCAGACCTACGCCCAGGTAGAAGGAGTTTTGCGGAGAAGGAATGGAGCCTAAATCACGCATCAGGTTGGTGGTCATTTTCACAATATAGGCTGCCTTACCGAAGCTCTCCGTATAGACTGTTCCGTGGTAGGTTTCGTCCGGAGTGGTTAGTCCCGGGAATTTCTCGCTATACTTGGTCCAGTCGAAGTTTCCGGAATCCACAACTGCGCCACCAACCGCATTGGCAAAGCCGTTCATGTATTTTGTGGTGGAGTGCGTCACGATGTCCGCTCCCCATTCAAAAGGTCTACAGAAAATCGGAGTGGGGAAGGTATTGTCCACAATTAATGGCACGCCATGCTTGTGCGCTGCCTTGGCAAATTTCTCGATGTCCAAGATTTTCAAGGCCGGATTCGCTAAGACTTCTCCAAAAACCAGCTTTGTGTTGGGACGGAACTTGGACTCCAAGTCTTCTGCAGAAATGTCCGGGTCCACGAAGGTCGTTTCAATGCCCATGTTTTTCATGGTCTTTGCGATTAAGTTGTAGGTTCCGCCATAGATTGCGGAAGAAGCAATCACATGATCCCCCGCAGAGGCAATATTGAAAATGGCATAGAAATTTGCCGCCTGACCGGAAGAGGTTAAAATCGCCGCTACTCCGCCCTCCAACTGACAGATTTTATTTGCCACAGCATCATTGGTGGGGTTAGCCAGTCTGGTATAGAAATAGCCGGAGTCCTTTAAGTCAAAAAGGTCTCCCATTTGCTGGGAAGTCTCGTATTTGAAGGTGGTGGATTGTACGATAGGTACTACTCTGGGCTCTCCCTTTTTCGGCTCATAGCCTCCCTGTACACAGATGGTATCGATGTTGTAATTTGCCATAATGTTTACTCCTTTACTGTATTTTCACTGTTCTGTCCTATCAGAAAACTGTCTTTTATTCTACCATGGCTATGTTTAATTCGTCCATCATTCTGTATATTGCTTTCCCCAAGATATACAATATTAATAAAGTTTTTGTTCTTTTCTTCAATGTACACCGCATCCCATGCTATACTTAAAAAAACACAAAATCGTCAAAAATATACTTAGTGGAAATCATATTAAACAACTCCGGCAAAGGCCCATCCGACAATTGAAAAAAACTTATCTTTCGATAAGACTTCAGAAAGGAAGCATATGAACCAAATTGACTTGAGTAAAGAAGAACGACAAAAACTCAAAGAACTTCAGGAGAACCCTCAATTTAAAAAAGACTGGAATATCTTGAAGATATGCATTTATAGATCACATCCTATTCCATCTATTTTTATATTGTGTTTACTTATTTTTTTTGCATGTATTTTATATTGTTTCAGCGGCTTATTTGCATATGTCTTATATGAATTGATTGCTCATTTTGATGATTCAACATGGTTCGGTATCAGTACACTCCTCGCGATGCCTATTTTCATTCTGGCTATAGCCGCTGGGGGAGCTATCATACTGCTTATCACCAGGCTTGTTGAAAAACAACTAAAGAAGTTTAGTCCAAGAGAAATATATTTAAAACGTTCACTTCCTCCAACGATAAATATTATTCTTCCCTACTCGGAATTTAATGAAGAAAAACTTCCCACTAAAAGCTTAAAAAAAGTTCTACCAAATTTTTCATATTATCTCCAGTCCGGTTTACTTAAATTGCAGCATCAAAATGATCTACAAATCACAGACTTATATGCCTACAGTCCAAAAAAGAATACAGTTGGCACTCACGCATACGAATTTAAAGGACAGATTTTTTCCTTTAACTATTCTTCCCATTTTGATGGACAACTACGAGTTATTCCCTCAGATAAACTGTTGGAGAAAGGAAGAAATAGAGGGTATTTTGCCCCCTGCGAAGGAGAGATAAATTGATGTGAAAGATATTCCTCATAACGAGTATTATGACATCTACTGTTCTAACATAGAAGCAGCACGAAATTTCCTAACACCGGCAATGCTTGCCTGGTTTGACAAACAAATTCCTAGAGGATTAACTTTCTTCTTAACAGGTAATCATATTTATTTGGCTATTCAAAGCAACCTGATTATCTTCGATCCCCCCAAGGACATAGCAGCTTGGAAGAAATGGAATATTGAAGAAATTGCATGGCGAATAAAAGCTATGACCCAAACAGCAATGCAACTTACGGAAATATTTCAATAAAGACTAAAGCAATTGCAATGGTATAAAGTGGATTTTTGTTAAGCACTAATTCATTTTCATCCATCCTTGCGCCCGATAACCCCTCTCTCATAATAAAAAATATACTGCTGAATAATCCCTGCATTTTCCCCATACAAGGAAAATGGAGATACTCCGCCACATTCCTTCTCAATGGCGCGGAAAATCCAGACATCCACCGGAACGCAGGCGGTTCTTCCGTAGGCAAAGAGGGCAATGCAGTTTGCCACCTTTATGCCTACCCCCATGATGACCTGTAGCTTTTCCAGCAATACATCATCCGGAAGTTCTGCGATGGCTTTCAGATTTAGTTCTCCACTATTGACCTTTTGTATTGCGTCTAAAATGTACTTCCCCCTATAGCCAAGACCGCAGGCTGCCAGCTCTTCCTCCGTAGCATCCTTCATTTCTTCCGGGGAGGGAAATGCCTTTAGCCTTTCCTGTTCAGTAACAATATCATGACCATATTTTTCCGAGAGTGCTTCCACGGATTTGATAATAGCGGGAATGCTTTTCCGTTGTGAAATGATAAAGGTAAGAAGCATTTCCCAAGGGTCTTGTCGTAGAAGTCGCACTCCACGACCATGGGCAATGGCCTGATCTACAAATTCATGCTTTCCGCTTTCTGAAACAGCGATTTCGCTATAGCATCTTTCCAAATCAAAAAAGGGAAACCAGATTGTTTCCCAGCTTTTCTGATCACAGGACGCCGTATACACTCCGGGCTCTCCTTCTTTCGGACGAAGGTAAATGGCGGAATCTCCGGAGATAAAACGATAGCTTCCGTCTTCCAGACATTTTCCCCGGAAGCACTGTCCGCTATCAATAATTTTCTCTAAGTCAAAATCATCTTTGATGGTCACTTGCATAAATCACACTCCTATAAGGCTTTAGGAAATATCATAGCACAAAAGACCTGCTAAAACCGCTTAGCCTTATATAAATTCTGCTAAGTCCTACTGTATCTTTACTAAATCCCCCTATTTCCTTGCTAAATAATAAAGTTAATTCTTTCATCACTGACAGCAAAAAGTCGCGCCTTTATGTTATACTTAAAAAGTTTCAATAAGAACCCAAATATAAGAAGGAGGCAAGGATGCCGCAAATGGAATTGACGAAGGAAGAACAGCAAAAGCTTAGAGAACTTTGGACGTTTCCGAAATTCAAAAAGGCTCGAAAAGCAATGAAGAGAAGTTTTTACTACAAAGACAACCCTATGGTGCCTTTTTTTGTATTGTTCTCCGGGCTTTTGTTCTTATGTGTTTTTGTTTTGCCAATTCTTATAACGCTTAAGGAGCAGTCTATCCTCCCCCTCAGCACATTTCTGCTTTATCAAAAGATTGTTTTCGGGATAGTGATTGCTTCATTCCTGGGTATCGTCGGCGCGTTCATTTTAGCGGTACTTTGTAGCCTTATCTTTAAAATCATAAAACTGCCGGAGACGGAAGAAACTTATTTAAACCGGATACTTCCTCCGATGATTAATATTCTTTTTCCCGATGCAGAATTTGCCGGAAATGAGGCACTTCCTCTTCATGCCTTTAAAAAAGCTGTACCGATTTTTTCTTATTATTTCCCCTACGGCTTACTGGATTTGCAGGAGCAAAATGGGCTTAAAATCACCGACTTATATGCTTACTCTCCCCAAAAGGGAAAAGACAGGAAAGGTTTATACGAATTCTACGGGCAAATTTATACTTTACAATATCATTCTCATTTTGAAGGACAGCTAAGAATTGTTCCCACGGAGAAAGTGTGGGGGAAAGAAACAAATGGAGGGCATTTTCCTGCCTGTGACGGAGAAAAGAAAATCGATGTAGAAGATATTACCCACAATGAACATTACAATATCTTCTGCACCGATGAACAGGCTGCGCGAAAATTTCTGACACCGACTATGATTTCCTGGTTTGACAGACAAATTTCTTCCGGGTTAGGCTTTTCCTTAAACGACGACCGAATTTACTTGATAGTGAAAAGCGACTTGGCCTTATTCACTCCCCCAAAGAATAAGAAGGCATGGAAAAAATGGAATATGGAGAAAACCGCCCGGTCTATAAAGACCGTAGTTGCTTCAGCGAGAGAACTTGCGGAGATGTTCTAACTAAAAAGATATACCCTACGCCCTGCGAGTGGTATTCATTAAAAACCAGATGCTTCGATTCGCCTGCGCCACTTGTTAAAAACGAGTATCGCACGTTTTACGAGCAAGACTCGTTATGAATCAAAAGCAGAAAAAGCTGTACTGTCTCAGCATTTTCTGCTTTTTTATTTTCCTCTCGCTATGCACAAATTCTTTCGTAGCGCTTCGCAGAAAGGGTTTCCAGCATAAAGGAATAGGGATCTAAAATCCCCTCGGAAAGCATGGAAAAAATCTGTGGAGAAGCGCCGGACACCAAGGCAACTCCCTGCTCATTTTTCGTAACAGGCTGTTGCATATTTCTGCTATCCACGTTCCAAAATACAATTTGCGGAAGCCTGTAGCCATGCTTTGCAAACTTCTTTTTTGCACACTCGAAATTCGTCATTTCCGCATGGTTCGCACAATAATCGAATTCCATGTCCGAAATGATATAGAGTTTTTCCGGAATGTCTTCCTGCTTAGCCTTGTTTTGAATAGCCGTTTTCAGAATTAAGTCAAATGTTCTCTGTAAATCCGTATTGGCACACTCATTAAAGCTCATGCAGTATGTAAGTTTATCTACAATATCTCTTCCTTGCACTTCCACCAGTCTCGGATTTTCAGAAAAGGTAATAAAATGATTATGAAAACAGCCCTTGTTGTGCTCCGCAAAATAAATTCCCAAAGACTGTGCCACAGCTGCCGGCATATAACCGGATCCCCAGCCACAATACATAGAACCGGAACCGTCCACTACTGCAAGGGCATTTTCCGCCCCTGTATAGTCGGGAAGAGCCTTCCAGGTGACTTCCATAGAGCGACGTTCCTCTTCCGTAATTTCCTCTTTCTCTATATCTCTACGAAAAATGGATGCCACGACATCATAGGGAGTCAAGGTTCCTGTATTCATTACAGAAGGATTCTTTTCTGCCCTCTCTAAAAATGCAGAGTATCTCTCCCTGTCATTTCTAAGAAAAGCCAGTCTATACTTATACAAGGCTTTAGAAGGTTGCTTTTCGTAAGAGAAGGAGTAGTCCTTCTCCCGAAGGTAATTCTCCATCAGCTTTATTTCCGCCCGCAGGGAAACAAGGACTTTACGATACTCCGCATCGCTAAATCCCAAAGCTTTTGCAATTTTCTTTGCCTTTTTTACTGTGTCTTTATTGCTGGTATTCACGGAAGGAAGCCATTTAGCCAGTAAAGAAACGCTCTCTCCAATTTTCAGGGCAGCAAGATCCTTATCCAACTGCTCTTTTATGAAGCTAAGCATATCCTTTTCGCAAGGTCCGTCCAGAAGGGAAAGAAGGTCATCAAATCTCCCGTACTCGGGAACATTTGTGATATTCTTTCGAACAGACTCCACCTCATGAAGAGAAAGCCACTTCCATATAGACCGAAACACTCTTCTCTCCCCAAGGCCACCTCGTATGTCTCTTGCGAAGAAAAGAATCTTCATCGCCATACTTCTGTCTTCCGTGTAGGCCTTGATAAATCGGAAAATGATTTCACTGTCTTCTGCATTTCGTAAAGCCCCAATGGTTGCAAAAAGATCCAGACAATAAGAGTTCGTACTCCTGTTGGTAAGAGCGCCATTCTCCGTATATGTCAGATTCTCTTCTTTTCTTAAGTCCTCTAAAAACATTGCTCCTACCTCCTTTTAAAAAGAAACAGCCACAAGATACTTTGTAAGGTAAGGGGTATCCACCCCTTAAAGTAGGGGGAGTTGCACCCCAGAAAGCGCTCGGACGTTAGTAACCCCTGGAGTGCAATTCTCCAACAATCCTACGCCCCCGGAAGCTCCGGGACATTAGCCTAGCGCCGGCTATCTCAGCCAAATATCACATATTTTTTGCTGTTAGTATCTTTCCGACTGTTTTACTTTACCTAGGGAATACCCCTAAGCTATACAAGACACACCGGATTTAACATCCGCATTTGATCTAATTCCAAACATAATTGCTTGCTGTATGTGTCTTTCGTGCCTTTATGATATACCGATTTTCAGGAGATAAAAAGCTGAGGAATATAAATATTTTTCAACCCCAAATTTATTGTATAAGCACTGTATTTTCGTTATTATTATGATATTGAACAAGTCCATTATGGGGAATTTTAATAAGGAATTTTCTTTCAAGAAGGAGGAAATCATGACGGAGAAATACAAAATTTATATTCTGGAAGAGATGCGATTACGCCTTTTGAATGATGCGGAGCTCTTTGATTTTTACAAGAAGGATGGCTCTGTGAATCTAAATGGCTTTTTGAAAGAATTACTGCTTCAATATTTTGATGAATATCGTGAAACAAAGGAAAGGCTACTGGATACTATTTTGTCCGACCTTAGTGCATTTTCCTCGATTTCCCGGGAAGACGCCGATGCCATCGCGGATAAAATCATGAATACGTATCTTCGAAGGCCGGGACGGGATACCCTGCACTTTACGCAGGATACCCTTGCAAGGCAAACTGCCGCAGGCTCCGGGAGAAATACTCGTTCTACATTAAAAAGTGAGCGAAACGCCGCCATCACCTTGACGGTCAGCGGTCGCTCATTGAATATTATGCGTTCCATCGAAAGCAATATGCTCTCCCGGGTTTCTCTCTCTCAGTATCTTAATGACTTTTTCTGCTCCTACCTTTCCATTTCCAGAAAAAGACCGGGAGAAAAATCCTCTTTCAAGAGACCTTTTTGGAGTTAAATGCCGCTATTCAGAAGCACAGCATCATCAGCTTCTCTTCCACCTCCGCCCCCGAACTGCATTTCACGGTTTGCCCCTATTTTATTGCCGCTTCCAAAGAAGAACAATGCAATTACCTCCTGTGTACGGACCACGCCAGCGGAATTCCCCGAACTTTCCGTATCTCCAGAATTCATGCTCTTTTCACCTCGTCCGACAAATTTCTTCCGGATGAAAGCCGCAAAGCAGAACTACAGGAAATTGCCGGAAGAAGCCCCCAATCTGCATCCAAAAGTGTAGAAGCTAAAGTTCTCTTCACCGATAAGGGTATGCAAAAGTTTCATCTTGTCACAAAAAACAGACCGGATGTCTTGAAAAAAGAGGGAAATACGCTGTATTTCCACTGGCCAAGACTACAGCTGGAGGCGTATTTTCGGCGTTTCGGAAAAAGAGGCAGTAATTCTTGAGCCGGATGAATGTCGTGAATCTATGCGGTTTTTTTACAAAAAAGCATGGGAGGCGTATAGGAAGAAGGAGAAGTCAGTATAAAAACACAAATCACTTTATTGCCTTCCGGATTCGTTGCGGGGTAATTTGATTCCGCAGATACGTTTTTATTCTGCTTTATTCTGTCGCTTCTATCTTACAAAGCCCGATTTCTTTCAGTCCTCTATCATACAGGGCAGTGAGGCATAGTTCTCCGCAAATATTGTGTAAGCTATGCTTCGTCATCCCCCTTGGCATAGCAATGTCCAGATATTCCCGCATACTAAGAGAAAAGAGCTTTTGCTTTCCCTTCCAATCGTCATTGTTAAAAAGCGGTGTCAAAATGAGATAATCCGAATGGGTGAAGGTTCCGTTCACCCCGGACTTTTTTCCTCCCGCCTTCAATTGCTCCGACTCCAAGAGCTTTTCCTTTACCTTGCCCTCAGGGGAGATTTTTGCCAGAGCATAATAGTCCATTCCCCATTTATTCACCGAGCCTGTACTTTCTCCCGAAGTAAAGGCGTAGAGTTCATCATTTACAATTTTTAAACTGTCGATTTTCGGAGCATCCTTCGTCCTCTCATCATGATGGGTAAAGGCATTTTTCTCTATTTCCGAAAAGCATTTCCACTTGGCTTCTTTTTTTACAGGGTCAAAGTCTAATAAAGCAAAACAGCGGGACAGACCGTAATACACTTCCTTTTCAAAACAGACAGGAATAAGGCTACCTTCTGAAACAGTCTGAAAATACCGCTCTCTTGCATTGTCCGGCAACACTTTGCTAAAGGGCAAAAATCCATTCTTAATCGGGATAATTTCCGGCGAAGAAAAATCCCCAGTAAAATAGAAAATTTCTTTCTTTGCCTTAATTACCCCAAAGCCCTTTCCAAATGAAAAAAGTACCGGATCATTTTCCCGGTCAAGGAAATCTTCCCCAAGCTCTATTTCCTGTATGCCGGTCTCGGACAGGACTAGAACAGTGTAGGCTCCGGGGGCTTCTTCTCTTCTCGTTAAGAGGAGAGCGCTCGCGCCCTGCTCCGGACACACAGGAGAAAGAAAGCCTGTGCTGTACACATAGGTATATGAATTTTCCAACTTGTATTTTTGTATAAGGCTTAGTTTTAAAGCGGCCATGCTATTCCTCACAATTTTCGTTATCTGCCTCTGTGCTGTGCTCTTTTCGGATTCTGTTTTCTTTTGTAGTAGTTAAAGATTTATTGCATTTTCATCCAAAAGAAAATTCTCCAATCCAATGTATAAAATACCTGCATCATCATGCCGGGGGATAATATTATCTTTTACAACTACAATTTTCTTGAAGGAATCATCTATTTTTTTTAAAGAAGCAGTTTCCTGTTCTTGCTTCTCCTTACTGTCTATGTGTAGTGCAGACTGAATATAATATCTTTCATGCCCTTTATTAACTACAAAATCAACTTCCAGCTGAATTTTTTGCCTCTTTCCGTCTTTTTTGCAATCATATTCCACTACCCCAATATCCACATTATATCCTCTACGAATTAAATCGTTATAGATTATATTTTCCATGATGTGGGTCTCTTCTACTTGCCTGAAATTCAATCTGGCATTTCTTAGCCCGATATCTGTAAAATAATACTTAAGTGGCGTGGTAAAATACTTAGCTCCCTTAACGTCGTATCGATTTGCATGGGATAACAAATATGCTTCTTCAAAATACTCCAAATATTTCGAAATTGTACCGGAGGATATCTTAATTTGTTTTTCCGAGAGAAATCTTTTAGAAAGCTTACTGGGATTGGTAAGAGAGCCAATCGCCGAAGAGGTAAAATCCAATAATACTTCCATAACCTCTTTATCATTCTGTACCTTGTTTCTTTCCAGAATATCTTTTAAATAGGTTTCTTGAAATAAATCTTTTAAATAACGATTTTTCTCCTCATCACTTTTCAAACTATAAATATATGGCATTCCGCCATATATACTGTAATGTTGGAATGCCGATGACTTATCTTCTACTACTTCACAAACTTCCGCAAAAGACAAAGGATTGATATGAATTTCATCTCCTCTATCCCTAAATTGAGTTAAAACATCTCTGGACAACATTTTTGAATTACTGCCCGTTACGTATATATCTAAGTTATCCCGCTTCATAAGTCCTAAAAGCACATCCACAAAAGTCACCGTCTTTTCGTCGCTTTCAAGATAGGGATTCTTCACAGCAATCGACAATTGGATTTCATCGATAAACACATAGTATTTTTTCGTTTCATCCTGCGTTTTTTCCTTGATATAATCATTTAATTTAAACGGATTCCTATACTCCAGCATATCTATTTCATCCAGTGCAATCGAAATAATTTGTCCATCTTCGATACCGCTTGAGAGCAAATAATCCCGATACAAATGGAAAAGCAAATAAGATTTCCCACATCTTCGGATTCCCGTGATAATCTTTACTCTACCGTTATCCTTTTTCTCTATAATTTTATGGAGATAAAAACCACGTCTAATCTGCATATGTAAATCCTCTCAAAAATCAAGGTGGAATTCCACCTTTTTTTCACGAGTCTATTCTATCATTTTATTGTGCTCCTATCAATAAGCGGCTCAATTAATAAGATAATAAGGTATCTCCGGCTTTTTCCGCACTGTTTCTTATAAAGGAAAACTCGAGAAATTAAGGTGGAATTCCACCTTAATTTATCGAGTTTAATGTTATTAAAAAAGTATCGTGGGCTTTCCACACGATACTTTTCATGAATTAAATCAGCAAACTATTGCCATCTAATAAAAATTCCTTAACTCCCATCATCAGATATCCGTTCTCGTCATAGCGAGGCCTCATATTTCTTTCTATGATAATGATTTTCTTAAAGGAATCCATGGTGCGCTCAAAGGATTTGCATTCCTGCTCATACTTTTCCTTATCGGGAATGGCATAGGCAGACTGAATATAATACTTCTTGCTTCCTAATGTAGCGATGAAATCGATTTCCCTCTGCACCCGAGTCTCTTTCCCATTTACATCCTTCTCTCTGAATTCCACGGTTCCCACATCTACCTGATAGCCCCTGTATCGCAATTCATTGTAAATGATATTCTCCATGATATGAGTTTCTTCTATCTGCCGAAATGACAGTCGAGCATTGCGAAGGCCCAGGTCTTCAAAATAGATTTTATAAGGGGTTCCAATATACTTTCGCCCTTTTACATTATATCTTTTTACACGAGAAAGCATAAACGCTTCTTCCCCATAGGTGATGTATTTATCCACTGTTGCATCACTGACGTTTGTCCCGTGGACAGAATTCATCGTTGCAGCAATTTTCCTTGGATTGGTGAGGGTGGAAATGCCGGAGGCAATGACGTCAATTACTTCTCCCAAGGCGCTTTCATCCAGTACAGAATATCTGGCCACGATATCCCGAAGATACACGTTCTTCATTTGGGATATTAAATAATTGGTCTTTTGCTCTTCCGTATTCATCAGCACAACCGCCGGAAGCCCTCCGTAAACGGAGTAATCATCATAGGCTTCGCTTTTATCTCCCTCTTTGAATGCATAGTATTCGGAAAAAGATAAAGGCAGCACATGCACTTCATCCCCTCTTCCCTCAAATTCAGTTAAAATGTCCTTTGACAGAAACTTGGAATTACTGCCTGTTACGTAAACATCAACATTTTGCTTCCGAAGGAACCCATTCAGCACTGATTCAAAAGCTCCCAGCTTCTGCACCTCGTCCAGCAAAAGGTAATACATGCCTTCACCACGAATCTGTGGCATCAGCCAGGTAAGAAATCGGGAGGGATCCACCTTGCGCTCTTCTTTTTCATTATCCAATACGATGGGATCTTCTCCAATCTTTAATAAATCCTCCGCTGTATCAAAGGCGAATCGGATAATGTGGTTCTCTCCTACCCCTTCCGAAAGTAAATGCTTATAGAATAAAGTATTCAGTAAATACGACTTCCCGCAGCGTCTGATTCCGGTAATCACTTTAATGAAGCAATTGTGTTTCCTGACAATAAGTCGATTAAGGTACACATCTCTATTGATTTCCATCTTGATCTCCATTTCATGTTTTTTTGCCGTAAACGGCAGTTTTATAAAATAGTGTACTCATTATTTGGAGAATTCGCAAGAGATGCATTTCACATTTTTGCCGTAAACGGCACTTTTATAATATACGTAGAAAATTAAAATGAGATAATAGCTTTTGGTAGAAGAATTACTGCGCTGTTAAAAGCATTTCTATATACCACAGATGATTTTATTCCTCCCCCAATACCTTTTTCTGCCAGCTTCGTCTTCCACAGACCGGGCACTTCATATATCTTGCCCGACCCTTGTGCATGGATAGAATGACCTTACTGTAAGAGGGCACATAGCAATGATGACAGCACCCGCATTCATAGTACCCGGCTTTCTGTTCAATACCAACCGCGATAAAGCTGACCAGTAAAATCATCATGAGGGCAAAGGCAGAGAGTACCATTCTCATCCAGAAGGGCATCTCCAGGAAAGATGCCAAAAGGATTAAGATCGACCCGGAGAGCACTGCCGAGAAGCCCATCCAATATTCCAACTTAAGGGCTCTCCTGTCCCTTTCCTCCACTTCTCGTTTCATTGCCAGAAGGTTATCTTCTAATTGTTTATTATAGAATTCTGCCATGATTCTTTCGCCCGACAGGAGTTCGTTTACGTTGATTTTCAGAAATCCGCAAAGCTCCAGCATAATCCCAGAATCCGGCATAGACTTTCCGGTTTCCCATTTGGATACCGCCCGATCACTGATACCAAGCTTCTCCGCAAGCTCCGCCTGTGTCATGCCCTCTTCCTTTCTGCAAGCTGCTATAAATTTTCCGATTTTGATTTGATCCATATCGGACACCTCCTTTCACGACACAAGCTTACCGGAAACCGTCGAAAATGACAGGAACCGGCGGTTGAGTTCTACCTATTCCACCGGCGGTTGAATCTAAATTCTTCTCTATATTCAGCTTCTTCTCTTATTAAGACTAATTCCACCGAAATGGCAAGTAATAAAAAACCGGCAAACTTCCTAAAGAAGTCGCCGGCTTTCATATTCATTACATGGGATTACAAAGCAGTAAGAAAAGTTAATCCTCCTAAAATCACTCCCGCTGAATTAGGAATAATAAGAATCCAGTCTTTTTTTCGGTTCCTTAGTCCATCCGTAAATAACCCAAATCAGGCAAGAAATTGCTGCAAATAGCGGCTGAAAAGGTTGAGCTTTTGTCTCCCTGCAAGTTTGCGAAAAATCTGGGGAATGTAAGCAATAAAAAAACAAAAAAATACCGATAAACGCTCCAATAGAACCTACAAAAAGATTGATTTTTTTGCTTGGACATCTACTGACTCCTTTCCATATGTACTTGTCGTAAAGTTACTAAAAAATGTCAATTAGTTCCTTTTGTAACTGACGCCGTGCCAATTATAAGGGATTTTTGCTTTTTGTCAAATATTTTTTTATAGATTCTCTGCATCCAATACAAAAATCTCCTTTATTCAGGTAATTCCCAACTTGCTCCATTTTCCCCTAACCCCTTGATATAACGTGCCTTTTTTCTTTACAAAGGGCTTGATTCCCAGATGGAAAATAAAAAAATGAACTATGCTCTGAATAGGATAGTGTTGCTTACGCCTCATTGCCCTGATAAAGCTTTGCGATAAATAATCAATCTCCCTTTTTCTCTTTCTCATCATTCCCTCAAGGTCGTTAAAGCCGGCCTGAATCCGAAGCTTTCCGCTCAATCTCCCTCCGGAAAATAACACAAGATTCTTCAGAACTTTCAAAGTATCTTGACTGCCGTAATTTTCCCCGCTTGCCACCGCTATACAATATTTTTTATGAAGCAGTTGTTCAATCACAAAATGTCCTCGATCGATAAAATCTTTCATTAATCCGGGTACATTACTCGCGTAAGTTGGAGAACCCAAAACGATTCCGTCCGCCTCTTCAATTCTTTTGGAGAGTAGCTCTGCATCATCCTCCATATAACAATGCCCTGTTCTATAGCAATAGTTACAGCCGGTACAATGGGACATTTTCATTTCCCCCAGATTGTAAAATAGCACTTCTATACCTGCTCCCCGAAGATTTTCTTCAATCCTATGAAGCACTGCTGCCGTTACTCCATTTTTTCTCGGACTCCCATTGATGATTAAAACCTGCATTTTCTCCTCCAAAACTACTCACTTGTGTATCTTGCATGGGCATGGTACTGTAGCATCAAAGGAAAGTAAATCATTTCAAAAAAGATACACAATCTTTGCTTTCTGTGTATTTTCAGGAGAATATGCTATGAAGAAAAGCCAAAATCCATCCGCTGTACGGTCAAGGCAGGATATTTCCACTGCTTTACTCAAGCTAATGCAAGAGTATCCCTATGCAGAAATCTCCGTAAAGCAGATTATTATGGAAACAAGCCTGGCCCGAAAAACCTTTTACCTGAACTTTCGTTCCAAGGACGATGTACTGGAGTCCATTCTGAACGAATTAATCAGGGAGTATACCGAGGCACTTTCCAAGGAAAATGTTGATCCGCTCACTGTTATTTTCTCCTTCTGCGATAAAAATAAAGCCTTTCTTTCCTTACTGCACAAAAATAAAATGCTGTATTTCCTCCTGATTCGCCTAAATGAATTTCTTCCGGAGTACAGTAAAACAGAGGATATGAGTAGCAATCCCTTTGCAAAGCTTATAGGAGAACTGGAGCCGGACTACCTCATTGCCTTCAATGTGGGAGCTATCTGGAATGTGCTTTTCAAATGGATTGACCGGGGAATGGTGGATTCTCTGGACAGCATTCAAGAGACATTGAAAAAATATTTGAAACGGATAAGTGCTTAGGGATTCTCCAAATAGTAGAAGCCAACACCAATGTTAAAAACAAATGTTAAAAGCCAATCCCTAAAATCACCCAAATATCATTCTAAGATTTTATCCATAGTAGAGTAAAATATCGGCAGTTCGAGATGCTTTAACTTCCCGGTCTCATAAACACATTTGCACCCGTATAGCATATCCCCTACATCACTATGTAAAATCATGATTCTTCGGGTAAATTCATTCGTTTTGAACATTCGTTTCATAAGAATTCCGGCAAAGGCAGCCGGAATTCTATACGGGAGAAGTTCATTTTTATAGAAGCTTAAGTCTACTCCTCTTGCCTTGACCACCTGAATCGTTTCTCTTATTGCCTTTACTGTAATAGAAAGGGCATGGGCATCCTTCATCAGGTTAAGAGCAAGCTGCGCCGGGTGTTCAATTTTCCCTTCCCGGGCAGCAGAAGAGGTGACCCCTGCATTGATGGCCATATGAAGCCATATCCATTCCACCATGTCATGAGGAATCTCCGTTTTCAAATTTGCGGAAGCGAGAAGAGCTGTTAAAGCTTTGTAATTGGAAATCCCTGCTTTTTCCTCACCTTCCAGCATGATGTGGTCAAAGAGAATACAATCCAACACATTTCCTGCAAGGTGTCCGCCGGCAGTAGGGAAGCCGATAATATAAGGATAAGCACCCACTATTTCATCAATCTCTTCCCAACTATTCCAAAAGTTACAAAACAAAATCAAGCTTCCTGTAATATGGTTTTGTGAAAGTGTCGCTATAGCATCCTTTATTTTTCCGCTTGCCACGCTCAAAATAATAAAATCATACTCTGCATTCGACTCTGCAAGGCTCACCTTGTATTGATCCGCTTTTTCTTCTCCTTTTTTGTTATAGCGTCCATCTAATAAACTGATATTTAGACTTTCCGGTGCCTTCGATTTTTTCTCCTCTCTCAGCAAATGTTCGACTTGATGCCCGGCTTTTTGGAACACATATCCGTACGTTGTGCCTATAACACCAAGGCCTACTACGCATATTCTCATAAATTCTGCCTCCTTTCTTCTATTTTCAATCCGATTATCCAGGCAAGAACCAGAAGATAATTTTCCAGAGAGCCAATCAAATTTACCATTTGATGCATCTTAAGATAATGGATAAAATGATTGCTTCCGATACCGATTCCGCCGAGAATGAGAGCCAGCAAAATGGATTTTAGATAGGTCCAATTGTAGTGCCTGTACGCCGTAATCAATATGACTAAAACGGCAATATTCCAAAAGCCGATTTCTCTCTGCCATCCTATAGAAATGCCATACGCGGCGTGCCTTCCCATATATTCCGGTGCGAAAATCTGTAGTATTGCCGCACCGGATATCGCTATGATAAGAATGATAAACAGCACGCGCAAGAAAAGATTCATTTTTTTCTGATGCATAAACTAAACCTCCTTAAACTCACTGATTCCGTTTGCCATCTGTAAATCACACATTACAATTCCTCTACTCCGTTCTCTTTTCCAGTTCTCTGATAGCCGGAAAACGAAGTAAAGTAACTGCCACAAGGGAAAGAAAGACACCCGAAATACCAATCATCATTGCTGCTCCCCGTCCGACACCCATTCCGCTCAGACTCCCAAGACCATCCGCGGCTAAGCCGGAAACTGCATAGGCAAGAACATATCCCATCTGAGAAAGAAAACCTATAAATCCCCAAGCTCTACCCTGTAAAGCATCCGGTATATTTGTCCTGCAAAGATAATCCATGCAGTTGTTGCAAAGAGGCAAGGTAGCAAAGAAAAAGAAACCAAATATACTGATGCTGACCAGATTTTCAAATATTGACATACCGATCATAAAGATTCCCGCCATAAAAAAGGAGATTTGAAGAACTTTTCCATATTCTTTCTTAATGCCGAAACCTCCGAGGAGTATTCCCGATACAAGCATTCCACTTGCACATAGGGTTTCTACAATGCCCAGCACCTTGGAGTCTGAAAAAGAAAGAATCATCGGCTCAACAAGAATTTGCAAAGTCCCAAGAAACAGGGTAATCAGAGAAGAACACAGGACAAGCACAAAAACGCCTTTCTCTATGTGGATTGCTCTCCAGCCTTCTTTCATGCTTTCCAAAAAGGACTGCTTCTCTGTAGGCTGTTTTGCTTTTATTCCTCGCCTTACAATAAAGGTCGTTGTAATCGTAACAAAGAAGGTAGATATATCAATGAGCAGCAACAGGGAAATGTCATGATATGCCAGCAATAGGCCTGCTATAACGGGCGAGAACAGATATCTGGCACTTCCTGCCAAAGACACTAATCCGGAGGCTTTGGAAAACTCCTCCTTGGATAATAAATCCGTGATCGTTGCTCTGTAAGAAGGATCTAAAAGGGAGGAAAATATGGCACTGACGAACACGCCTATACATATCTGAACGAGGTTTGCTTCTCCATGTAGCATGCAGAGGAAAATGTAAAGGATGCCAAGTCCTGAACAACCGTCTCCAATCATCATCAGAACTCTTCTATCGTAACGGTCAGCCAACACTCCTGCCGGAACAGTGAAAAGAAGGGTAGGCAGAAATCCAAGTAAAGTCACCAAGGCCATTCCTGCCGCACTGCCTGTTTTTTGAAAGACATAAACCCCAAGTCCAAAAGAAGTGAGTCCGCCACCTATAGACGATATGAGCTCCCCAATCCAAAGAAGGAGGAACTTTTTCATTCCGGAACTCATCTTAATTTCCCTCCCCAAATCGTGTTTTCAAGAGTCTTCCAACGTGCTCCGTTCCAAAAAACATTTTCTTATTCAGCAGTACAATAATCGCCGTTACAATGAAAATAACAATGGTTTCCACACACTTTGTCTCCGCCGTCATCGCGATTTTTCCTGCATAAAGTTTACAAACAAATGGAACACCATGCAGGCCAGAATGGAGCGGTCGCTGACCAGATACACCCAGGTGATGATATATCCCATAAGTATGGCACCCACGAAGAAATTAATGACAAACAAGGGATTAACCATAAGCCCTGCCTGATATGTCCCCTCAATAAAGAGCAGGGGAAAATGCCAAAGTGACCATAATATTCCAAAAATCAGGGATTCCATAAACCAGTCCATATATTGCCCTATGGAGTCTTCACAATATCCCTTCCAGCCTACTTCTTCAATAATCGAAGCCAACGTAATGGTCACAAAAGCAGAACCAATTCCCACCCCAGTAAAGGAAAAATCTTCCGTAAAGGAAAACTGCTTTAAGGATTGTCCAAATAAAAGGGATAAAAGTATAGAAAACACAATAATCAGTGCATAAAGAACCACTGCCCAAAACACATTCATCCACTTCACTTTATAAAAGCCTATAATCTTTTCCTTAAGATCTCTCTTCAACTCTTCACAGCCGGATACAAGTACAAATACAGTGGAGACCACTGCCGGCGCAAGGAGACCCAGCAACATCAAAATCGCACCCTTATCTTCGGAAACAAAGATTGCCGGTATCCAGAAGATCCATGTGAAAAAATACGCACAGAGAAAGAATAACCACGGTCTATATCGATATTCATCTTTATCCAGTATGAACTGTTCTTTGTTCTGTTCTTTGTTCTGTTCTTTCTTCTGTGCTTTATTCTGCGCTTTGCTTATCCCCTTGCTCATTATCTCGCTCATTCCCTTGCTCATTCCTTTGCCCCCTCTACTAAGACCTGGCTGATAAATTGCATGGTTCCGGATTTTGCCCCCAGAGACTTCTCCAGCATATCGATATACACCTCTACATCTTTTTCACCAAAATTTCCATAATCGAACATATGCTGACTCGTAACAAGGAGCATCTTCACTCGCTCTTCAATATGCGTACACGAAAAGATTCCCTGTGCTATACCTTCTTGAACAAGCTCTGCCAAAATCGGTACCGCCACTTCTACAATTTTCTTGCTGATTTTATCGTGCATGACGATATTTTCTTTTCTTTCCAGAACATCCGTAATCACTGCTTCCTCTTTCTCCGGACGAAAAGCATTTACAACCGAAACCAATTTTTCCGGTACGGAAAGCGGTGCCTGAAGAAGCTCCTTGGCTACGGCGCTCTCCTTCTCTATCATCATTTCGATGACTGCTTCCAGCGTTTCCTCTTTGCTTGCAAAATAATAATAGTAAGTGCCTTTTGCGATACCGGCCTTGGCCACAATCTCGTCAATGCTGGTATTCTCATAGCCTTTTTCTATGAACATGCGATAGGCAAGCTTTAGAAGTTCCTGTTTTCTTTGTTCCCCTTTTTTCATATCCGCCTCCGTTTTTTATTTGCCTTCTTTTTTTCATATTAGCCCTATTTTTCATATCTGCCCCGGGCTCCATATTTGAGCTTTTATTTCTATTTAACATTTTCAACCACTGGTCGGTTTTTTTATGATAAAACAGGAAAAAAATCAGTTGTCAAGTTTTTTTTCGACTATTAGTCGGTAATTTGTTCGAAGCGCATTTTTTTAAAACTTAATTCTTTGGAAATTTGAAAATCAAAAAAGCACCTGCAAAAATGCAAGTGCCTGTCTTGTCCAATACTCTTTTGCTTTATATTCTTTAGAATCCTTTCTTTAGAAGCCTGCTTTACAAAACTTATGAAAGGCTGAGACTTCTTCACCGGACTGCGTTACCGCCACACAATACTTCGCTCCCCTATTAATGCCGGGCGAATAGGTAATCGGCTCAAGCTGATACATTTTTCCTTCCTTCGCTACCGAACAAAACCCTGTCCAGGAAGCGGCGACTTGTCCGCCATTTTCCTTGTTGAAGACCTCTGCTTCTCCGTGCTCCGTCAAATCCGGACTGACCTGAATCACAACAACTTCTCCGGGTTTGTAACCTACAATGAAATTGCTGTGGACAGTGATGCTAGCCACAACTACATCGTTGTAGTTCTCCAAGTGACAATAAATTAATTTGTAGTCGTCTCCGCCTTCTACCAGCGAATTAAAGATTTCCCGCATCCTTGCTTTGTTTTTCCGATTGTCCTCATCGGAAGCTCCTGTAGCTAATTTCTTCACGATGTCTAAGAGTCCCATAGTTTTCCTCCTAAAATCCCCCCCTCATTTTAACGGCAAGGCCGGAAGCTAAAAGAGGGAAGTTTTTCTTTAATAAACCTAAAATTCATTATAATTTCACTAGGCTGAATGTCAATATGGCTATCAAGGATGCAAAACTACAGATTTCAAGATTGCAAAACAGCTACGTACGGATATTTATGTTCAAAATTCTCTAATGTCCTTGGCTAGGCTAAATGGAATCATTTCTCCCGCCTTCGTTTTCGTATATGCCGTTTCCCCATGCATATACTCTATAATATCCTTCGCCTTGTAATCTTTGAACTTCTTTATCACATCGTCCAAGATTCTCCTTTCCTCATCTGTAAGAACAGCATAATCCATTCCTTTACTCGGATATATATGAAGCATCAAATCGTAATTATTACTTTCTTCCTCTCGAATGTTTAAATTCTCCAAGTTCATCAAACTATAATGGCCAACAGGCAATGCTCCCATTGGTTCATGACGGTATACCATACCCGTCATGGCAATACCGCGTCGTTTAAAGGACAATGCATCCCCATACCAAAGCATTTTCATTAGTTTAACTTTGAATAGATTGGATACACTTTCAGCAATATACGAAATCATCGCCTCAATTTTATCAATATTCAGCAAGGTGAAACCATTAAAATCTGTTGCTGCATCAAACTTCGCATACTCCGCTTCCAAAGCCTGCCTTGTCAAATACTCTTTTCCATAGGAATCTAATTTTCCCACAATTTTAGAACGCACGAGTCTTCTTTTGGTCTCAGAAAACTTATCTGCATTCTTCTTTAGAAGTTCTAGTGCAACAAGAGGATTATCTTTTATCATACGCAACATAGTATCATAAGCCTCATCTTGAATAGCCTTACTTTCATATCGTGAAATCGTTGCTTCCCCCCATCCAAGTAGACGAGCTAAATCCACCTGTGAAAGACCATAGCTTTCGCGAATTCCCACAATTTCTTCAGAAGTCAATAAGCCGTGTAAAACGCGATAAGCATTCCTTGCATTAAGCAGGTTCTCATTTGCCATCTCTCCGGTCTCAAATTCCCTCTCTTCTTCATCAGCGTTTATGCAGTAAAAAAAGTGCTCTTCATAATCTACCTTATCCCCTTTTATCGTAATGCTTGCCAGACGCTTTCTTTCCTCTACATCATGCTTCTTATCGCATAGTGGACAATCCATATGCACTTTTCTGATAACTTTACTTGCTTCCATCGTTCACCTCCGCTTTCCCATCCACTATGCATAAGGAAATTTCATCTTCTCTTTTGCATAGTGGAATGACACACATAAAATGTGTTTTCTCAGATTTTCTTTCTTTTTTATCTTTAACTTCACATATACAACATATACAAGCCTTCTGTTAATATCTTTCCCAAAAACGAATAGTAACGGAGGGTTTAAATCATCCTTATCAATCTTGGTTTCTGAATATTCTGCCACGGTCAACTCTTTAAGCCGATTCACAACATCCTCAGAATTGTAATCTAAATCAAGCAATGTGTAAGGTGTTGAATACTCTTCTTCATCTACCTTCTTTTTCTTAATTAGTATTAAGTCATGGTCTATATCAAAATCATTTCCCTTTACAAATGCTTTCAGTTCCTCAAGGAAAGCAACCACTTCCTGTCTTTTCGATATTCTACTGAGAAAAATAACGATCACCTCCCTTAAAGATTTTACTATCAATTGATAGTGTATATCTTATTGAGTTGCATGTCAAGAAAACTATTCCTAATTAAGTGTCCATTTTCTGTCCTAGTTCTTCTTATAGCTTCCGGAATAAATCATAATTTGCGTTACGATACAGAATAGTATTACTCCTAAGATATATTCCAGCATTTTATTCATATCCAAATACCCTTTAAACAGTTTGGCTTGAAAGGTAAAGTATTCTTTCAGACTAAGAACGAACATTCCCTGATCCACTCCTTGAAGTCTTGTATTGATATGCTCCAAGAGTCCGTTAAGCAGTATATTTCTCAGCATAATCGTTATTTGACTCGCAGGAAATAGGTTGCACACGGTTTGTATTTCATTTGAAAATTGAGAAATAGGAATATATGCTCCAATCACAAATCCCGAAGCTGCTGATAGTATTCCAAAGAAAGTTTCGCAAGCACTGACGGTTTTGAAAAACAAAACGATAATCATAAAGATTGCGCTTGCCGAGATAGAGCCAAGTGCAACGACAGAAAAGGCTTTTATAACTTGGCTTGCATTCAAATACATATTTCCTTGCATACGAATTCCAATAAGGCCGACAGCTAGGATTATATCGGTCAAAAGTGTTGAAGTAAGCACGGCCGATACAAAATAAGCAAAGATAATTTGTCCCCTTTTCATAGGAGTCGCCAAGATATCATAATCCACTTTATTCGCTCTATCTTTTACGACTACAGTAATACAACTAAAAGGAACTGAAATCATTGCGGAGCCTAAAATGCCACTCAGTAAAAAAAGATTTGCAAACATAGCGATATCCTTTTGGGGAACCATAGAAGCCAGTCCCGGATACTGCTCCATTGCACTTTGTATCGCACTAACAAAGGTGCCTTTCAGGAATAATAAATACAGTACAAGCACAATAATGGATGTCAGTAGAGAGAATAGAATGCTCTGCCAATCCTTGAAAAACAGCAATACGTTTCTCTTGATAAATCCCAAAATCCCCCTCATCTTATGCCTCCAGCTTTCTCCCTGTTAAATGTAAGAATACGTCATCCATACTGCCTTTTACAATTTCATAATCTCTGATTTTGTTTCGATTTGTATAGAGGAACTCACTGAGATGGAACCCCTCTTTTGATTCCAATGGCACAATGTAGTGATCCGTTTCATAAGAATGCTCTATGCCTTTCAGCACAGCTTCATTGTCACTACATTTCTCTGCATACCAAATCAGTTTTGTATTCGTGTATTTCCTTTTTAAAGCCGCCGGCGTGTCCTCTGCTACAATTCGTCCCTTATCCAGAATCACAACTCTGTCTGCATCTCTTACTTCTTCCATATAATGTGTTGTAAGAAATATTGTCATTTGTTTTTCTTGCCGAAGATAATCGATATACTCCCACACCAGCTTTCTGGACATGGGGTCCAGCCCGGTTGTGGGCTCATCCAAAAAGAGAATCTTCGGATTATGTAAAAGCGCTCTGATAATATCCACTCTTCTACGTTGTCCTCCTGATAATTGCTCATATTTTCTATTCCAGATGCTTTCCAATTCGAAGGCCTGCATTAAAGGATGTAAGCGCTCCAAAATTTTTTCTTTGCTAATTCCATAGTAGGAAGCTCTCGTTAAAAGATTTTCTTTGACAGTCAATACGCCGTCCAGAACTGAGTTCTGAAAAACAATGCCTATTTTCTCTCGAATCTTATCATCTTCTTCTCCAAGCTTGTGGGAAAAGACTTCTACCTCTCCCTCTGTCTTTTCAAAAATGGTACAGAGGATATTGATGGTTGTGGATTTCCCTGCACCGTTTTCCCCGAGAAATGCAAAAAACTCCCCCTCTTTCACGGAAAAGGAAATATGATCCACCGCAGTCGTTTTATCATAGTTTTTACTTAAGTTCTTTACTGTGATTGCATTCATCCGATTCGCTCCTTCTTGGCACCACTATAGTTCTGCCCTGTAATTTTTCCCACAATTCTGCCCTGTTGTCTTAACTTGTTATTCTGCCTCACCGGTTTTGACATAAATCAGCTTATCAACTTGTAAGCATAAAAAAAGTGCCACCCTACCAAGCTGCATTTACAGCCTACTGAGTTGCACTTTTTCCATGAAAGGCTTTATTTTCATGAAACGCTTTATTTCTTATTCCGAATCTTGCAGATCTTTAATAGCTCCATTGATTTTAATCTCATCTACCTTTGCCATCCATGCTGTTGCACACCAGACAAAGAGATAAATGAGGCTGTACATAAGACAAATGATGCGTAAGTTGATGGTTTGTCCGAACCAATGAAAAAGGCTTGCACACAAAACCACGATTCCGAGAACCGAGACAAAGTGGATTCCGATTCTGATCCGGACTTCGCTTTTCTTCAAACTATCCATATCCAAAAGAAAATATGTCGGTAAGGAGGATAAAAATCCCGTGAGGCAAATAGAAAGAGGGTCACTCCATTGCAAACTTAGGGTCTGTACTCCTGATACAAAGTGCTGAATAAACATCAGAATTCCAATTCCAAAAAGAATGGCTGTTGAAATCATTAAAGTCTGACTAAAAATAGTTTTTACTTTTTGCATATCATAGTCCCAGCCTTTCTTTCAGTTCTTTCACATATGTTCTTGCAATGATGACACGCTCTCCATTCAAAAGTTCTGCCGTCATTCTTCCGTTAAGTTCTGCTCGCACTGACTTTATTTTCCTCATATTGATAATCATTGCCTTTGCCGCTCTGAAGAAATTCCGGCTTAGCGTATTTTCCAGTTCATATAATCTATATTGGACTTCCAAACAATTATCCTTTGTATAAACAAAGGTTCGTTTATCCACGGATTCTATATAATAGATTTTATCAATGGGACAGAGAAGCGTTTCCCCATTAGAGCGGGCCGTGATAGCAGGGTCACTGTTTTCAAGAGCATTTACGGCAGTTTGAATACTCTCCGTCACTTTGACAACACGGAGCAGCGCTTGCTCTTCTTCATAGGAATTTACTTTTTGAATCTCTACCTTCACTATGTCACCACCTAATGATTCTACTTTCTCCCATTTTAGATTTTAGGTACTTATACCACTTTTCTAAAATGGAACATATTCTTTTCCTTTACGGTCCAATCATTTCTTTTCTGATTTCTTTCGGAAAACGTCGTATTACGAAAGATACAAAGAGTACGGTTTCCAAAACAATCGTCAGGGTACAAAGGACTGTAATCACCGGAACATTGGACTGGAATATGAAGGAACTGCCAAGGCCTAATAGATAAACAAGCACAAAAGGAATCATCAGTTTTTTATCCAATTTGTGGCTCTTTTTATTTAAATGCGCATTGTTAAACACACCAAGATAAAAGAGGAATAATCCTAAAAACATCATAATCACTCGGGCAATGCCCATGGCACCATTAGCATAATCCAGGTCAATCGTACAAAGATTTAAACCGAACCACACAAAATAATGATTGTAAATCAGTCCTACCCCGCTTTGACAAGGAAGATTCTCCTCAATGGCATGGTCAAATTCCGTGATGTAGAACAAAAATAATGCCACCACCTGAAACAGAATGAAAACAGAGTAAACCGAGAATTTCTCTATTTCAAAGAAATCCGCTGCGGCTATCAGCATTTCCCCAAGGGTAATAATAGTAAGGAGTGTTAATCTTTCTATAAGGTGTGGCATATTAATGGGTACTCTAGCCATATCTTTTCGAAAGAAAATAGCACCCAGTATGATTACAATAAAGCCAAAACCGGTTAATAAGATGCGTCCGATTCCTGACAAAAACAAGCTGACTATAATACTAATCATGCCCACAAAAAGAAGCTGAAAAAAATCCCGAATCAGTTTTCGATCCTTTTCACTATTCTTGTTTTGCATATAAGCGTAGATATATTGCAGAAATTGTATGACAACAATCCATAGAAGCGCCAGTGTAAAGGCTGTCCAGCTTTCCTCCATATCGGAACTGACATTTGCCGCCATAAAGACTAAAGCCGGCATTTGGAAAACCGTCATAATGATGATATGCAAAAGATTATGTTTTCCATAGCGGTTCATATACACGGTCTGCACATTCCATACGCTGATGAAACAAACAAAAACAACAGTATAAATGATAATCTCTTTTAAACTAAAGATTCCCTCATTCAGACTTTCTAAGATATGGGTAATCTTGGAAATCCCAAAGACAAAAACCAAATCATAAAACAGCTCGGTAAGATTAACCTTCTTCGCTTCTTCTATTATTTTCTCTCCCATAAATTCCCTCACTCTTCTTTGATTTTCCTGCTGCTCCTGCTTTTCCTGAAGAAACTCGGATATCGGAAAAGCAGACTGTATTATAGCATGCTTTATTTTCCTTTTTCATCCTTTTTATTCATCAGATGAGGCATCTATCAAGGTTCAAAAAATGCTATAATAAAAAGCAAAAGCGGGGGAGGTTTCTAAATATGCACGAATTAAGCACACTAATCCAAAAAGATATGGTTCCGGCACTAGGCGTAACAGAACCCGGGGCCATTTCCTTCTGTGTCGCAAAAGCAAAGTCCTACGCAAAGGGCGAGCTGCTTCACTTAAATGTCGCTATGAATAGCGGCATGTATAAAAATGCCTTCACCTGCGGTATTCCCAATTCCAAAGAAGTGGGAAATGTTTGCTGCTGCCCTTGGATATGTTGCCGGGAATCCTGATAAGGGCCTGGAGTCTCTGGCAAATGTTACGCCTGCCGACAATGTCAGTGCGCAAAGGCTTATTGATGAGGGGAAAATCACCGTGGCACTTAGCGGAATTTCCAGCCGTATTTTTATGAAAGCAACATTGGAAACAACAGAAAGCAAGGTTCTTCTTACGATTCGTGACACACATACCAATATCACGAAGATTGTAGTCAATGAGGAGACAGTGCTGGAGACTGATGAGAAAGATGAGGCGATAGATAGGCCGGAGGCCGGCATTACAGAATCGGACAAGACAGAAGAAGGATGCGGCATTACAGAATCGAACAAGGTAGCAGAAGGAACCGGCACTACAAAGATTCATTCCATTCACGGATATACTCTTGCCGAACTAGTAGACTATATAAATACGGTTCCCTTAAAAGAAATCGAATTCGTAAAGGATGCTTATAGAGTCAATTTAGAACTTTTCGAAGAGGCTCTCAAAAATCCCCGCACCACTTTTGCAAGACAGCTGCTGGCTATGAATGGAGGGGAAGTCATTTCCAAAGATGAGCAAATGACCGCATCCCTTCTTTGCAACGCCACAATCGAAGCCCGTGTCATCGGTTTAGACAAACCTGCCATGAGTATCACCGGCTCCGGCGCCCACGGCATCATTGCCACCATGCCCCTATACGGCGTTTATAAGATTCATGGCTTAAGTGAGGAAATGCTCTACCGGGCAACCATGCTGAGCTATCTCATCTGCACCTATATCAAAGAATACTCCGGAAGGCTCTCCGCCTTCTGCGGATGTGCCATTGCCGCCGGTACCGGCATGGCCTGCGGTTTAGTGTACTTAAAGGGTGGTACTGTGGAGCAAATGGAATACACCCTCAACAACATGGCCTCCTCCATCACCGGAATGATCTGCGACGGGGGAAACCAGGGTTGTACCATGAAGGGAGTAGCTGCCTGTGATGCGGCATTCCGTTCCGTGTCATTTGCCATGAAGGGTGTCCACATTGACAAAGTGCACGGTATCAATGGAAATACCCCGGAAGAAACCATGCGGAATATGGGCTTAATCGCATCCCCCGGTATGGTGGGGACGGAGAAAACCATTGTAGAGATCTTTGAAGAGAAGTTAAGATAATTTGTTCTTCTGAATCAAAGCTGTATTTCACATTCGGAAAACAGAGCAGCTTTTCCTTCAGGATGATGTATAATGATGGTGAAAGCATGAGAAATGATGGTGAAAGTATGAGAATCGAAGTAAAACAATACGGCTCGGAGACCTGTGCGCCTTGCGCGGCAATCAGACGCAAGCTCGAGGAATGGCAGCGGGCGCATCCTACGGTGAATTATAGCTATCTCCCGATTGAAGATCATCAGGAGGAGGCGGCTCAGAAAGGGATTTTATCGGTTCCGACAGTCATAGCCGTGATTGATGGTACGGAAGTCGCAAGAGAATCGGGCTACTTTAGCTTGGACAAAATGCTTGCTCGACTGGAGCGATACATGAAAATGGCGGGAGAGACAGAATTATGATTGGAACAGCGACAGTGAGGAAAAACAATGGTTAAGTCGGAGGAGATAAGAATGAAGATAATTCCAAGGAATTGTTTTGTGAATACTTTCTGTAAACTCCTGTGGAATATCAACAAGTAGATCTCCTGTCTCGGAGAGTTTCACTTCATGAGGTATGCAGAATCGCCCCCCCAATACCATTCTCCTTTATCACTACATTGTCTGGTCACCGGCATATCCAGCTTATACATGAGCTGGATATGCCTGCCTTGTTAGCTATTAAGGCCTTAGACAAATTAAATCGAAAGGACATTGCTGTTTTCACAATGGAACTGGAATAGTCCTTGCTTGCCTTATAGCCACTCCCCATATTTCTTAATATATAGCTTCTTCACCGTTTCGATGGTAAAGCTATAAAGTGCAAGAATAAGAAGCAAATACACAAAATACGCCATGGGCATCTCCGTAAATACCGTGTTTTTCAAGTTATCAAAAAGATAGGGAATGGAGATGGCTGCAAAAATGCCCAATGCCGAAGCAAGCGCCAGTCTGGAATCGCACTTGGAATCCAGAATCGGTCGCTTCGATGTACGGATGAACTGCACAATAAGGATTTGGGAAATCAAGCCTTCTACAAACCAGCCTGTCTGGAAATAGTTCTGCATGGAAAGGCTGTTATAGCCCAAAAGGAACCAAAGCACCAGGAAAGTCATTACATCAAATACGGAGGAGATACCGCCCATCACATTCATAAAGGACACAAGGGACGCACTATTCCACTTATGAGGTTTCTGCAGGAATTCTTCGTCCACATTGTCCCAGGGAATCGCTATCTGCGTAAAGTCATAAATCAGATTTTGAATCAAAATCTGCAGGGGCAGGATGGGCAAAAAAGGCAAGAATATCGAAGCAATCAATACGGAGAACACATTTCCAAAGTTACCGGATAATGCCATCTTCATGTATTTCAGAATATTTCCGTAAATTCGCCTTCCCTCATAGATACCGTTTAAAATGACGGTTAGGCTCTTCTCCAAGAGGATAATATCCGCACTGGCTTTCGCAACGTCCGTGGCATTGTCCACGGAAATGCCTACATCTGCATCATGAAGGCTGGGGGCGTCATTTACGCCGTCTCCCATATAGCCCACCACGTGTCTGTTTTTCCGAAGAGCGTCCACCACACGCTGCTTCTGCATGGGAGAGAGACGGGCGAAAATGTCATTTTTCTCCACAACACGGGACAGCTCTTCCTCACTCATCTTTTCCAAGTCGGAGCCTGTTACCGCATTTTGCTCTCCTACCTTCATGCCCACCAGCTTACATACGTGTTCCACCACAACGGGGGCATCGCCGGATATGACCTTGACTTGCACTCCCGCATCATACAGTCCGTGAATGGCTTCCTTGGCATCCGGCTTGGGCGGATCCAGGAAGGCGATAATGCCCAGGAAGGTCATGTCGGTTTCGTCTTCCGCATGGAAAACGGCGGTGTCACCCGCATTTTTCCTCTTTGCCGCAACACCGATAACATGCATTCCCTCATGATTTAGTTTCTCGGAAAGGGCATTAATCTTCTGAAGGTCTTCTTCCTGAATATCCTTATATTCCTTCTTTATCCGAATACGGCTGCAACAGGAAAGTACGGACTCCAATGCCCCTTTGGTAATCAAAACCTCATCCTGGGGTTTGGGAAGAATTTCTTCTGTCTCTTCTCCCAAATGTTCTCCCCCCGGATTGGAAATCACCACACTCATTCTACGACGTTCAAAATCGTAGGGAATCTCATCGGACTTCACATAGCCTCCGGCGTATTTTTGCACATCGCTTTCCGCACCGTAGGATAGGATAGCCCGGTCAATCAGGTTTTTTACCCCTGTAGAATAGTAGGCATTCATCCAGGCATAGTTCAAAACCACATAGGAATCTTCTCCATTGACATTGATATATTTCTGCAAAACAACATTGTCCATGGTAAGGGTTCCTGTCTTATCGGTGCACAGCACATCGATGGCTCCTAAATTTTGAATGGCAGACATGTTCTTTACAATGGTCTTCTTCTTTGCCAGGAACTTTGCCCCTTTGGCAAGGGTTCCATTCACAATCATCGGTAACATGCCCGGGGTAATACCCACTGCAACGGAGATGGAAAATAAAAAGGCTTCCAGCCAGTTTTTCTTCACAAGACCGTTAATAAGCAATACAAAAAGAACCACCACAATCATGTAGCTAATCAGGATTCTGGTTATCTTCGATAGGCTCTTATCAAAATCGGTTTCTTTCTTCTGTGTATGGATGGTGGAGGAAATTTTCCCCAGATAGGAATTCTTTCCGGTCCGCACCACGATGCCGACTCCGGTGCCGGAATTCACCGTGGAACCGCCTAAGCAGAGGTTGTTTAATTCCGCTGCATTAACAATTTCTCTGATCCACTCCGGTATATTTCTCCACCGGAATGGATTCTCCCGTAAAGGCGGAAACCGAAAGGAACAAGTCTCTGCTCTCCAGAAGATAGAGGTCTCCGCACACGATATCTCCTGAGCCGATGAGCTGTATATCCCCGGGTACCACCTCTTCCACCGGCACTTCTCTTATTTCCGTGCCGTCCTTTCCCGGAATTCGGATTCTTACCGTATCGTGCTCCATATCCTTTAGCTTCTGCATATCCAGATAGGAGCCGTAGTCCTGGGTAAATCGAATCACCGCACTCATACAGGCCAGTGCCAGGATAATGACTCCGGACAGAATATCCCTTTCCACAACAAAGGTAACGATAGCCAAAACTAGCAGAACAATAATAAAAGCATCGGTAAAGCTGTGAAATAAAAAATAGAATACGCCATGCTTCTGCATGGCGGAAAGGTCGTTATAGCCGTATTTCTCCAGTCTTTCTTCCCGTTCCTCGTCGCTGATGCCATTTGCTGTGCAGCCTAATTCCTGTAAGACCGAAGAAGCTTCTTTTCCAGCAATTTTCTGAAACTCTTGTTCCACACCGGCAGTCTTTGTCGTAGGGTTCAATCTCTTCTCATTGTTTAAAATCATATCTTTCACCCTCCTTTTACTTATACAGGGATATCTTAGACCTTTGCACAATGCGAGTCAATTTAATATGATTTTTATTTCAGGCTGATTTACTTTGTTGCTCTTCCTACGCCTTGATCCCTTAGCAATCATTTTATCTCATCTGTACGCAGCACAAAAATCCGCCCTGACTCCCTTCTGCAAACTGCACTTTCCATCGGTGACGGCTAATCACCTGTTTTACAATTTTTAATCCCAATCCATGCTGTCCTGTGCTGGGCTCCCACTCATAGTTTTTTCGGTTCAGTCTTTCCAGCACGGCTTTCTCCAAACCGCAACCATTATCCTCCACATGGAGAAACACATGGGCTTTCTCATCCTGATATAACTTCACTGTTATCTCACATCCCTCCGGATTATGCTGCACTGCGTTGTATAATAAGTTCATCAGTGCTCTTTCCATCAGATTTTCATTAAAGCACAGTTCCAGACTCTGCAAATCTTCCTCAATATCCAAGTTGAACTGCATCCTTTCATCCTCTGTTTGATTCCGCATTTCCGTAATCGTCTTTCGAAGAAAACGGCTCACTTGGATTTTTTCTTTTTCCAAGTTCCCATAGCCAAAAGAAAGCTTACTGAAAAGATTCAGGTTCTCTACAAGGCGACGAAGACGAAGTCCCTGCTTCTCAATCCTTAGCGCGCGATCTTTGATTTCTTCCGATTCCGTGGTAGCTGCAATCATTTCCGCATTTCCCAGAGCAATGGCAAGGGGCGTTCGAATGTCATGGGAAACCCCGGCAATCCATTCCGTACGCTCTTCCTCTTTTTGCTTTGCCCGTTTCTTCTGTATCCATATCGGAACGGAAACAAGAATGACCGCATTGGCGAGAAAAAGAAGCGGTAGAAGCTCAATAAGATTTCGAACAGCATTCTCATCATATTCCAGAGTATACTTCCAAATCTGCTCTTTCTTTTGCCCAATAATCAATAAGCCTTCCGGCACCACATAGGTTCGCACCGGATAATCTTCCAGATAATAACGGGTAAACTTTGCCACGTCCTGTAAGGTATAGTTTTTTTGAAGCTCCTTCGGCAGGAACTCACTCCAAAGGATATTGCCTCCATTGTCTAGGAGCATGGCAAATTGCTGTGCCCCGGAGAGCTTTTCGGCTTCCTCTTCCTCTAAGCGGTACTCGTCATTTTCCTTATGTAAATGCTCCATAATCTCCTGACTGTCGGGATAAGAAGGCATACCGTTTCGAGATAAAAAAATCCCAAAAAACAGAAGGTCTGCAAACAGTAGGAATATCGTCAACAAAACCACAAGAGCAATCAGCTGCATTTTCCGTTCTCTATTCCCTCTCATCTTCCTATCTCCAGTTTGTAGCCAAGGCCTCTTACGGTCAGTAGAAATACGGGTTTAGAAGGCTCTTTTTCTATCTTTTCCCGTAAATGCCGCATATGCACAAGCAAAGAGCTTTCCAAGCCGAAATTCCCATCCGGCCAAAGGGCATCGCAGAGGGTATCCGTGGTAACAATTTTCCCCTTATTCCGGTATAGGATAGAAAAAGCGCCAGTTCCTTAGCCGTTAGAGAAAGCTTTTCTCCTTGTCGTATCACTGTTCCTGCATCAATGGAAACCAGCGATTCCCCAAGCTGCACACCCTGCTCTTTCTCCTCTAAATGACAGGTTCTTCTCAGCACGGCGGCAATTCTCAGGATGAGCTCTTCCGGGAGAAAAGGCTTGGTAATGTAATCATCCGCTCCCAGTCCCAAGCCATGCAAACGAGCCCTATCCTCGTCCCTTGCAGAGAGAAAAATCACCGGAACCTCGGAAAGTAGACCTCCATTTTTTTGCTTTTTATAAAAATCAAAGCCATTGCCATCGGTCAGCATGACATCCAAAAGAATCAGCTGATAGCAATTCTCTGAAAGCTTCGCTTCCGCTTCTTTACAAGAAGAAGCGACCTCCACCGAAAGATATCCTTCTTTTCTTAATAGTTCCTGCAAAAGTTCTCTAAGCTCTTTCTCATCGTCCACCACCAAAATTTTACAATGTTCTTTTTCCATGATTCTGTCTCCTGCTACTGTCCACCCTTAGCAATCTTACTATCGCCTTTCTCCTGCTACTGCCTTCAGCAATCTTACTATCGCCTTTCTCCTACTGCCGTCTTCCCTTACCCGTCCTACTATAGCCTTTCTACCCCTCTTTCCCCATAGTTTTTTTCATTTCTTAAGGTAAACATAAGGTACGCACAAGGTTCCCATAAGCTTCCTTCGCTATTCTCCTCTCGTAAGCAAACACATGGAGAAAAAAATATGGAGGAAAAAAATGATGAACTATATTCTGGAAACACAGCATCTTAGCAAAAAAAGCGGAAACAGCTACCGTGTAAAAGACCTTTCTCTATCTGTTCCGGAGAAATGCGTTTACGGCTTTTTAGGTCCCAATGGCGCCGGAAAAAGCACTACCCTCAAAAATGATTCTGGGCTTGATTCACCAGAGCGAAGGAAAAAAATTCAATTTCTGGGAAAAAAACAGTAAATTCCCAAAAATCGCCTTTCTCTTCTCCAAAAAGACCGGAAGTCTCATTGAAAAATCCGGGCGGTTACGGACATTTAAGCGGACTGGAAAAATATGCAGATTGTGCAGAAATTAAAGGGCGTGAAGGAAGAAGAAATTGCCTCGGCACTGAAAACCGTCCGGCTCTATGAGCAAAGGGATAAGAAGCTCAGCAGTTATTCTCTGGGTATGAAACAACGTCTTGGTATCGCCATGGCCATTTTGGGAAATCCGAAGCTTCTGATCCTGGATGAGCCTACAAACGGATTGGATCCCGCCGGCATACAAGAAATTCGTGAGTTGATTGTATCTCTTCCTAAAGAAAGAAATATGACGGTCATCATTTCCAGTCATCTCCTCAGTGAAATAGAGCAAATGGCAAGTCAAGTCGGTATCATTCACCATGGACAGTTGCTCTATGAAGGGCCTCTTAAGGATCTGGAATGTAACGGAAAAAGTCTGGAAGAGGCATTTCTGGAAATGACCGGCGGAAAGGAGTCTTTATGAATACCCTAAGCAATATCCCGAAAATTGTTTCTATCGAGTTTCAAAAAGCGCGCCATAAGCATTTTCCTTTTGCTTTTTCCTCGCAGCTCTGCTTTTAGATTGTGCCTATCTGTTTTATGGCACAAAAGCGCATTCCGAGACATGGTTAAATATCTTTTATGCTCTTCCTATCATTAACACTCTGGTTCTGTCCGTACTTATAGCGGTAATTGCCTCCCAGTCTGTGGACATGGAACACAAAGGCGCTATGTGGAACCTTCTTCCCACCTTGGAAAGCAGAGCGTCTATCTATCTGGGAAAGCTTTTCTTCGGGGTTTATTACTCTTGTCTTGTTTTGTACTTTCCAAACCGGTATGGTCCTTCTTGGGGGAAAGTTCTTAGGTTTTACCGGAGATATTCCGTCACATATTGTTCCCGTTCTGTTCTTTTCAGAACTTATCGGCGGAATGATTCTGTATCAGCTTCAATGCATGCTTTCCATGCTGTTTTCCAGCCAGTTTGCAGCCCTTTCCATCGCCTTCGGCGGTACCCTGTCCGGCTTATTTCTGGCCTTTATCAGCACAGAGATGTGGACTCCCTGGTCCGTTTTCTTCTCTCTTAGCCCTATCGGTATGGACTATGACAAAGCATCAAGACTCATGAGCCTAAGCCTAAGATCCATCCCCATTTCCGATATTTTCCTAAGCCTACTTTATCTCATAGGTACATTTCTGCTTGGTCTCCTTCTTTTCACCCGGGCAGAGCAGGGAGAAGCTTTGTTTTCTCTCCACAGGCAAAATGTAAGCCACAGTCTGCACAGCAGTTTGTCTCCGGAATTTATCAAGTTAAAAAGGAACCCCATCTGGATTCCTTTCCTTCTGATTCCTCTGATTTCGGCACTGATTGGAACGGTGAATTTTGTACAAAATCAGGGTGTCTTACAATATACTTGGGAAGATCTCTGGACCCAGCAATCTCTGTTTCTGGGGATGTTTTTCCTGGCTCCCCTCATCGGCATTCTCTGCAGTCTTCTGTGGCGGATGGAGCATCAAGGCAGTAACTGGAATCTGATTTTAACCGTCACCACCCCCGGAAAACTGCTCGGGACAAATGGTTTACAGCAACCCTCCTCAGTACGCTCTGCATGGTCTGGATCAGTTTTATTTATCTTCTGAGCGGTAAAATCCTCGGCCTTCCGGGAGCTGTTCCGGCAATCTTTTGGATGCGAATGCTATCCGCTGCCCTTTCCATTGCCGCAATTACTGCCCTGCAAAGCACCCTGTCCATGTTCTTCCACTCCTTTGCCCTCCCCATTGCGCTGGCTTTTCTGGGTAGCTTGGTCGGCCTTACACTGACCGTTAAGGGTGCCTACTATGCCCTGCCCTATTCCACGCTGATTTATGGCATGGGCAGTACTTCTATCACCGGAGAGCTGAATTTTCCGATTCTCCTCCTAAGCTGTTCCTTTTATATTTTCGCTGCACTGGGTATCGGTATTCTGTATCTAAAGAAGCGCGATGTGAGAACACATGTCTAAAAGGAAAGAACTCTTGGTTTTGGAAAACATGGATGTTATTTTTCTTATCGGAAGTCTCTAAATGGGGCTGTAAAAAATCAAAAGATTTTCTAAGCAATATAGGTATGAAACGGGGCACGCTCTCGCTAGCCTCGCCGCGTAGCGAAAAACTGTAACTATTAAAGAAGTAAGCTCCGATGCAGTATAGGTATGAAATCGAGCACGCTCCCGCTAAGCTCGCCCAGCGGGTAGGGTACTAAGCGAAAAACTACAGTACCTTTGTTTTTCGCAAGTACCGGCGGGCTCAGATTGCTCTCTTTCATACCTATACTGCATCTGTCGCTTCAGCTTATTGATGTTTACAGTTCTCCGCTTCGTAGGTTTTCGCAAGTATCGGGCTCAGATTACTCTAATTTTAGACCTATACTGCATAAACCTCTGATTTTTTACTGCTTCGAATCGGTAAACTTATGGCAAAACCTCCAGCCAGTAACCATCCGGGTCTTCAATGAAATAGATGCCCATGGCTTCATTTTCAAAGCAAATGCAGCCCATCTCCTCGTGCTTTTTGTGCGCTTCCTCAAAATTATCCGCCTGAAATGCCAGATGGAATTCACACTCTCCCAGGTCGTAAGCCTGAGGGTGGTCTTTCAGCCAAGTAAGCTCCAACTCAAAATCACCCACATCGCTTTTCAAATACACAATGATGAAGTCCTCGCTGGTCTTTCTTCTCACCTCATGTAGGTCGAGGGCTTCCTCGTAGAATCGAAGAGAACGATCCAAATCGGATACATTTAAATTCTCGTGAATCATCTTAAACTTCATAGTTCTTCTCCTTTCGCTGTTTCCGTGTTTTTGATCCGTGACCGATACTTCGGATATTCCGTAAGGAAGCGCTGAATCACAGCGGGCTCTCCCCAGTAATGCATCGGAAATACGGCATCGCAATCCACATTTTCAAGAAAATACAGAATCCCGTCAGCATAGTGCGCCTCCAGTCTTGGATCAAGGGGAACAAAGGCGAGGTCAAAATGTCTACCCCTGATTCTCCCAATCTCCCTGTGATAAATCTCGCGGAGCCTCCGATTATCTTCTTCCGGTTCTCCCTCCCAATACCAGTCGTTTAAGTCCCCGGCATGATAGATAGAGCCTTCCTTTGTTTTTAGTATAAAGGCGACTCCACTGTCGTTGGAAAGCAGGGTCTCAAGCTGAATTCCTTGATCCAACAGATAGTTTTTATCAGGCTCAACAAAGCTGTGCTTGATCTTCGATAGCCTCTTTTCATCCCGTATATCGTTTGCCAATACCGCCTGATAGCTCATCCCCTGCCCGTCGAGCAAGGAAAAAATCTTCGGATTATAATGATCCCCATGGACGTGACTACAAAAAACGAACACTTCTTTTTTCTTGTTCAGAGGCGGCAACTCTCCCCTGTAATAGTCAAAAATAATATAGCAGTCTTCTAATTCCAGCAAAAAACCGCTGTGGTTCAGATACGTTACTTTCATCCTGTTACTCCGTAAAATATTTTATTTTCTCGGTATGGAGGCTGTCGCGCTCCCTTCCTTGCTTCCTTGCGCCCTTACTTACTCCCATTTTCCTACTCTATATATTCTTCAGTATAAGTTGCGCTACATTTACTGTCAACGAGGGACCGGAAATAGGCAGTCGGCTTTTGCTTCATAACGGTAGAGGGTCCTGCATTGGCATAGCAATATTTACAAGAGAGGAGAGTTCAGACCTTTTTCTTGAAAGAGAGGATGTGGAAAAAAATGATAGTGGAAATTTTTAGAGAATAAATTGAAATAACATACTCTGTGAAGAGGGGAAACATTTTCCCTCCGTTTAGGAAAGATCTATAACAACCAGCTCCGGCCGGTTAAAGATTCGCGGAATACGAGTGCTTTCTCTTGCCAGCCCTCGACTGACAATCATAAAGGAATCCTCAAAGCGATATTTTCCCCCGGCATATCGGGGAAAGAAGCCTTGATTCGGCGCGAAGAGTCCATTGATGATTCCGGGCAGGCGCCATTGTCCGCCATGAGCATGTCCCGCCAAAATCAGATCAAAGTCATAGTTTAAGTAGGAGTCAATCAACTCCGGACGATGGGCAAGAAGGATACTGTAGTTCCCATTTTCCGATGCGACAGCTGCATCTTTCAATTGTTCGGTAATGCTGTAGTTCTTATCGGTGTACTTAAGAATATCCGGATCCGATATACCGCAGATATTCAATTTTTGCCCGCGCACATCAATCGTATCAAAACTGCCCTCCAAGACAGGAACATTGTAAGATTGAAAGATTTTTAGTATCTTTTCAATCTCACGGCTCCAATACTCATGGTTTCCGGTAACGTAGTAGCAAGGGTATTTATCCGCTATAGCACGAAGCACCAACTCGGTATTCCGATGGGGAAGCTTATCATCACAAATATCTCCTCCCAGTAAATAATATCCGGCTTCTGTGCATGAATCGCGTCTATAAGCTCGCGTTGCCCTTCCCCATAGGAGCAGGAATGTAAATCCGTGATGAGGACAATTCGAACAGGTGCTGTCAGTTTCTCATTTTCCAGAGAATAGTGTTGTATTTTCATTTTGGTATTAAAGGCAAAGGGCGCTGTGATGCCTAAAATGCAGGCAAGGAGTAAGGCAAGTATCTTGCGTTGTTTCTTGCCTGACTTATTATGATTCGGCTTGTCTTGCTTCTCGACTTTCACTTTCTCTTGCATCTGCTCTGTCTGTTCTATATGTTCTGTTTGCTCTATACGTTCTGTTTGTTTTCCCTGTACTTTGTTTTCTTGAACTTCTTTCAACTGTTTTCTCCTTTATTGGGTAAATTTTCCGACTTAAATTTTCAGTCCATAGCTTCTCCAATAGCAAAATGGGGATATTCTTGATTCTCGCTATAATTCCTTAACTATAGTTCCTTAGCTATAATTCCAAGCTCATTTGTCCGTCCTCCCAAGACTGCTGGGGTACATCATGAATACTATCACTTTTCTCGTAATTCCCGATTAAGAATGGGGATTTTGGATCATGTAGTCGGCTTTGCTTCATAACGATAGAGGGTTCTGCATTGGCATAGCAATATTTACAAAGGTGTTTACAGCTGTTATAGGCGCCGATATCACAGGAAAGATAGCAAGCGCATGCTGCTCTTGCCCCCTTCTTTTTCGGTACATGCAAGCGTTTTCCAATGGCTTTCTCATAATCGCTGATAAGCATACAGCCACCACAATCTGCCCCATACTCAGCCAATTCCTTCCCCTCCGCACAGGGCTTCAATGTCATGCCATGGGAACGAGCAATCTCAATCATGGCCTTCCCAAGCAAAAGTCTGTCTCCCTTCTCAAGGGCCTGAAGCTCCGGAAAGTTCCGTCTCACTTTGGGGTAAAGGTCTACAAAACTAATGACCACGGTTTTCGTATACCCCTCCAGCGCCGTAGCTATCTGCTCGAAAGCTTTCAAATGATAGTCTTTGCTATATCTTTCAGACAGAAAAATCGGGTCGTAACGCCAGCAGATAGAATTCACTCCCAGCTGCATGGAAAGATGTTTGAAATGCTCTATAAGCAAATGTTTATCCGGCACATTCGGCTCTATATCTTTTCCATAAGGGGTAATACTAAGAAACCAGTATTGTCCATACGCCTTTAAAAGCTCCATATACGGGAACATTGGGGCCGGATTTTTCGTGCAAAAACCAATGACATCCACCACGGAAGGATCAAGGCGATAGCGACTGACTTGATTCGGATTATAGGGATTTCGCACGCAAACAAAGCCCTCTTTCAGCCTGTTTGCAAACCATTCCGCATAGAAGGCGGGAATGTCCGTCCTTTGTCCTGTGTTAATAATCAAGTTATGCTGCCTCCTTTGGATGCTTCCATTTTGCGCGCAATGTTTTCCCTTAACTTATGTGCTATCAAGAATTATAAAGGCCTACCATAAGCATTCCAATATCAGCTCTTTATTTCTCAATCTTTCAAGCCATTGTTCTCCTTTATACCCCAATCCATGAATAATTGCAGCTAGGCCTCCTGCCACAGCTCCCACGGTGTCCGTATCTTCCCCAAGGTTCACGGCAGATAAAACATCATTTGCAAAATCCTTGATTATTAGTCCTATCCGTTCCTCGTTTTCCTCCTTTTCCTCAACGTGACTGATTGCCCATAAAGCAGCTTCCAGGGTGTCTACCACATATCCGGCGGATCTGATTTCCGAACTATCCAACTGATGAATTCGATGAAGCCTATCGAAAGGCTTATCGTATTGCAAACTGGGAAGGATATCCAAATATTCTCTCCGGCGATTAGTCTTTTTGCCACATGGACATAGATTACACAGGCCTCCTCCGAAATCCAATGCCCATGAGTTATAGCGGAAACAGCCCGGATTTCTTCATCGGTACATTCCACAAATGCCAAGGGCAGGATACGCATAAGGGAGCCATTACCATTGGAGCGCTCTCCTACGCAGGGTTTACCACTTGTCAGCGCCTCGTAAGTGGCATGACCGATATCAAATACTTCTCCATTGGCGGTAAAGGCATTTTCCCGGAGCCAGGAAAGAAAACGCTTTCTGATGTCCTCAATATGGATTTTCCCGTTATTTTCCTTGAGGCTTTTCAGGGTCGCCAAGGTCATGGACGTATCATCCGACCAGGTTCCTGCCGGCTGATGATGACAGCCATAGCCTGTGAGGTCCGTGCAAAGGAAGCTTCCTCGTTCCTGAAATTCGTAAGGAACGCCAAGGGCGTCGCCGATGGCAAAGCCAAAAATGGCGTCATAGAGTTGTTTGTTGTTAGGGGGGATCTGCATATATTAGTCCTTTATTTAAATATTGGTTCCACCACTGCTGTTTTTTCGCATTTTCTTCCAGTTACAGCATGTATCCATAGAAGTCAGGCAGGAATAGTCCATCCTGAATGACACGATATTTTTCAAATTCAGTTTCTGCTTTTGCTGCGGCTATCTCAGCAGTAATAGAGGCAACATAAGTTAAGTATTCCGCTGTACCAGAACAGATACTTTTTTCTTCATCAAGTTAATCTCCTTATTATTCACTTTAAATCGAAGCAAATATTCACAGCTTATTGATCCTCTTTTATTTCCCAATGTCCACTGAATCCACGTCCTATAAATTGTACATTCGGCATCTCTGCTATTCTGCGCTTGATGGTTCGCACACTTACGCCTGTTGCCTCTGACATTTTTCTAATTGATATCTTTGCATTATTCCTTATCATAAGAATCAATTGATCTTCTAATTTAACTCGTTTATTACCTTGAGTGCCATCTTGAGTGCCATCTTGAGTGCCATCTTGAGTGCCAAAATTCAAATTTGGCATAATTACAAAGAAGTTCGACCTATCGGAGTGAAACGCAGGCTTTTTATCTTCTTTATAATTCACCTGAAATTCATAGGCATCTATTATCTTTCCGAAACCACTCCCTTTTCGTTCCATATATCCAAGCCGCTCAAATACATCCGCAAGAAGTGGATTTCTTCTTGTTGATGGAACCAAAAGCAGATCCCTGTCCTGAATGGCAATACCATCTGCCATTCCTCCCGGAGAATATATCTCCATACGATCATCAAAAATATCAATATGAACTTCACTGCCGGTTACAAGATAATCTCTGTGAATAAGAGCATTTATCAATGCCTCATGATAGCTCCGCTCTACATACTCCGGCAGTTCTTCACGAGAAGTTGATGTTTTTCGCCACATCTTTTTACAATTACGTTGGATAAATTCTTCGCCATTTTCAAGAAGATAAATTAGTCCTCCGGAAAATTCTGCATCATCCAAAGCATCCATTGTACCACCACTCTTATTTAGTCCATTCCACCTTGTGCAAAATATTCTTGACCATCTAATCGGACATTCGTCCGCAAGCAATGCTCCTGCATTAGTCAGATACCCATCATCAGTAGAAAGGCCGAACGAAATCATATCTTTATCTTCAAAACTTTTTCCAATCCATTTTTTATATCTCTCTCGTAATTTTGTAAATGCATAGTCTCCCAATTTATAAGACGAAATTTGTGTATCATAGGAGAGGTTTTTCCCCTTCATGATTAACCGTTTCTGCTCCACTGCTGTGGCTTTAACACTTTCATTACCCACACGAACATAAGCCTCCAGTATGCCGTCTGCTGAATAGTAGTATGGCGTGTCTTCTCCGGATATTATATTAAGAATTATAAGTGTCCTGTCATTGACCTTTTCAAATTTTAGTCTAAACTCCGGAATTGGATCTAAGCGTGCTTTGATTATTTCACTAATCTTTTCTGCATCTGCTTCCGGTTTATCAATTCCAACGATATTCCCCTCATTATCAATCCCAAAAATTAAAACGCCCCCCACACCATTAGCAAAAGCGCTAACACTTTTACACCAGCTTTTGGGTTTTTTTACTTCAACAGATTGTTTTTTATCATATTCTGTTGTCTCTCCAATAAATTTCTTTACATCCATTTTTTTATTCCTTTATCTCTCATGATTATTTTTAGATAAATACAGAAATCTCGAGGTTAAGTTATTTTTTTCAATAAGCTTTTTGTATCCAATCCAGCTTGTTCTATTATCTCTTTTTCCTTTAATTTTTTTGTTCTTAACGATACAGTTTTTTTCAATTTTAATATGTCTAACATAGCTGTATATGTATATCCCGAATCAATCTCTAAAAGATGAAGATATGCTCTCTTCATCAGTCACCCTCTCATTCACCTTCTCCGTCACCTTTTCAGCCACCCTCTCAGTTCCATGGATGGTCCTATCTCCAGGAGGTGTAAATGTCTCTATAATGTCCCTTTCTTATTTCGCCCATCAGCAAGTCCAATTTCTCGGAAAACCTTTGCTATCGGCAGATTCTTTGCGAATCGCCTGAATTATCAAATCATCCATGGGAATCCATATAGAATTTTGAAAATTACGGCATTCATTCCTCATTTTCCCGTCAGCAGACTTTAATTTCAACCCGTGACAAAATGTCACGGCTTCTCTTCTTTCTTTAATCCTTGCTTTAACTTTCTCCAATATGCTCCCGAGTCTTTGCTGTCGGAGGTTTTTCATTCCTTGATAAATTCCAAAATATCATCAACCTTGCAATTAAGGGCTGTGCAAATTTTCTCTATAACTTCCATCGTAACATTACCATCACTTGTCAATTTGTTCATCGTGTAAATGCTCACCCCTGCAAGAGTTGCCAAGTCTTTTTTCTTCATGTTTTTATCTAAAAGTAAATGCCACAATTTTTTGTATGATACACTCATGTGATTCCCCTTTCCGTTATTAACACAGGTTCACTATAGCACAAACCTATACTAAAATATAGCGAAAACAATATTTTGTTGTCTTCTTTTATTACAGCTTATTTACCATTTTCAAAATGATCTCTTAATACCATTAATCTAAATATTAGAACAGTATTCAAAATAGTCGCCAAGATAAGACCGGCTCCAGCCCAAAGCAGATCTATCGCAAACCCTATAATAAAACATAGGCTCCATTTCATAATTTGCTTACCACAAATGATGCATAATTCTTTGCTTTTATTTGATATATTTTCGTCAAGATCATGTCCAGTTAAATATCGAATTGCTCTGCCGTTCGATCTAATAAATAGAATACCTATAATCAAATAGAGCAAAACCATCATAAAATCGATACATAAAAATACAAACATATTTATTACCTAAATACTTTCTACGCCACTGATATACGGCTGTTTAGTTATCATTAGCCTCGACTAGGCGTTTATAAATTTTAATCAATGTTCATCATTTTTGAAATCGCTGTTACTAAGACAGAATATAGCGAATAAGTATGCCACAACTGTGAAAACTAAAACGATGCATATCGTAGTGAAATCCGGAATGCCGAATGCGATTGTACGCATGGCATCAACTTGATATGTTAAGGGATTAATGCGTGAAATACATTTTAGAAGGAATGGCGCATTGTCAAAGGAATAAAATAATGGTGCAGCAAAAAGAATTGGCACTAACAGAGTATCCATCACAAAGTCTCGTTGCTTATAATTTTTTATCAGTAGCGCAACACAAATCAGGATAGAAGCCCAAAACAACACGCTAATCATTAAAAAAACGATTATCATGCAAAATCTATAAAGCGAAAAAGATCCACCAACAAAAAAGGAAAGAATATATAGAATGCTGGCTTGAATGACAACTCCTACGATTGGAAATGTTGCAATTCCGAGTATATAAATTGCCGGATGAATGCCGTTCAGAATCTTTAAGCTTAAAAGTCCCCAACGCTTGTCTGTTATCATACGATAAACGCATTGGTACATTTCTTTAAATAACGACATGGCAAAAATACCGATTAAAGAATAGGACAGAAAACTTACAGTTGTTCCGTTGAAGGATATATCTCCAAATGTAGCCTGAATACCTACAGAATAAATAAGAAATATAAAATAGGGGAAATCAAACTACTATAGATAATTTGTTTGTTGGACCAAAGTGCTTTCAGCTCATTATTGACCATTATGGGTAAACCCTTTAGCCCGAGATGCCCACGCTTAATATACATTTGAAATTTACGCATTTTCTGTTTCCTCCTCTTGCATCATGATTTCCTTAAGACCCAAGCGTTCACTACCCATACTTGTAATCGATACTTCGGCTAAAAGCTTTCCAATAATGCAGTTCAAGTCTACAGAAGACTCGATGAAACTTACTGTTTGCTCTTCAAGCTTAGCTCCTTGGTCAATCAGTTCCTTTTTGAGCGTGTCGCTCATTTCGCCGGAGAAGGAAATTGTGATTTCCCTTGTCAATTGGTGAGCACTTAAAAAATCCTGCATACTACCAAAGTAAAACTGCTGACCTTGGTTTAGAAATAGAATTTTATTGCAGTAATCTTCCAGCATTCCCAAATCATGGGATGAAACAAGAGCCAGTTTCTTTTCATCAAAACATTTCTCTTTCAAATATTCAAATAGTCCATGGGAGTAACGGTAATCCAGACCGGCTGTTGGTTCGTCCAAAATCATTATTTCAGGCTTATGAACTAAAGCACGGGCAACTTGAACTCTTTGTTGTTGTCCGCCGGAGAGTGAATCGGGGGAACGGGTATAAAAATCTGTAAGATCAAGAATTTCAGAGATAGAATCCGTTGCCGCCTGTGATTCTTTCTTAGAAAGACCGGTCAATACAGCTCCAAGCATAATGTTATCTCGCACATTTAAATACCAATCAATGGATTGCTTTTGTGGGCTTATACCTAAATCATGATAAGTAAGCTTGGGTGAGCAAGTGATACTTCCGTGTTGAGGACTGTATATTCCAGATAATAGATTGAGTAAAGTGCTTTTTCCGGCTCCATTTTTGCCAACAACAGCAATAAAATCTCCTTTCTCTGCCTCAAAAGAAATGTCACAAATTCCGTTGTGCGTTCCTTCGTAAAAATAGGATACATCTTTAAGCGTCAGCAATGCCATTGTTAATCCCTCCTATTCCTGTTAAGCAAAGTATGTACATTTTCTTTGAGACTTTTCAGGGGCGCCTAAGTCATGGAAATGTCGTCCGACCAATCTCCTGCCGGCTGATGACAGCCATATCATCACTCCTATAAAACAATCTTTTCAGCAATAATCGCAATTACTTTTAGAGTTTCTGAAAACTCCAAATCCCCTACATAAAGATTGTCCGATAAATATGTCTTCCACAGTTCTTGAAGATAATCGTCCTCCCTTATATCCTCAATTATTTCCATTGCCTGTTTCATAAGCGACAAGCTTTCTCTTCTATTTGCAGTTGAATAAATCGCTTGTTTTAGAATTTCAAAGTCAATTTCCTCTTTTTTTAAGTTATATAAATTATATAAATCATAAAAATCTCGCATCCTTGTTGTGGCAATATTCCTTTTAATAACGCTCTCATACTTTTCAGCCAATATCGTCTCAAGGGGATATGCTAAGACCCTAAGACTCTCCTCTTGAAACATACAAGAATATAAATATTCGATTTCTTTTTGGTGTTATGACGTCTCCGGTTGTAATATCAATCTTCATGTCATTTTTTTAATCTTTTCAAAGTTAGCTATTAAATGCACTCTAAAGTTTTTCATATTCGTCTTCTTCTCGTATATGGCTTATATCCGTTATTTCAAAAATCTATGCCGTCATCTACCTTGACATTTATGATTTCCGAAACGATATTTCGTATAACTTCTTCCTGTAATGGCACACCTTTGATAGTAGTATCCATATCCATCGTTGTACGGTTATCAATTCCAATCATAGAAGATATCAGAAGTCCACCTTTGATAACAAAAATTAAATTTATACTTAGACTTTGACAATCTCTAAAAAAATCTTTCAAAGAAAAAAACATTTGCAGAACTTCCTGTGGCCTGAGGTTTTTTTAGAGTTTGCAATGTTTCTTATTCTTCCTTTCAAGCTTTCCGAACCGATCATTTTATAAAACCTCCAAATATTTTCTGATTTTCTCTTCAATACCAAGGATTCTGCTGTATTTAATAAGATTTCTGGTATTCTTTTCTTTACTCTTAAAGTATCCGGTTAGTGCATTGATAAAAATCTGCTTATCAATAGATTTCCTTTTCAAAACAATATCACAGATACATCTTTCCATGTTATAGCATTTAACGGTTGATCCCAGTGGGGTTTTCGTCTTAATAACTCCTAAATTGAAAAAAACTCTCTTTACGTAATGAATCTTTATATTTGGAAATTTCCGTTTGATGTGCCCTGCATTATACCCCTGAGGCACGGTGATATGAAAAACATTAGGTGTTCTGTCACTAAATCCAAGAAGATACAAAGCTGTATGAAATGAAAATACCATTTGCTCATTATTAACGGATATAGCGGTAAAGTCATCATCTATGGCATCCTTTTTCTTATAAACACCATTTCTAACTCTCTCCAGCTCGCCTTTATGGACAAGTGAAGCTAAGATATGCCTTTTAATGCCTATCTCTTCCGCCTGTTTATTGGTAATAATATTATTTTCTAAAAAGTGTTTTTCTAAAGCGTTCATTTTTTTCTCACCATATTTACAATTACGCTTTAATTATAGTTTTTTAAAGAGTATTTGTAAATAATGAGTGAATCAAGAAGCAGATACAATTCTTTCCAGTGAATACATTTCCTTCTTGCTAAGATAATTTTTCGCAACATTCATATCACTTTTTACAATATTTCCTTTCGGTACTGCCACTCAATTTGTTAATCCCTTGTAAGGTTTATCTGTATATCTCACGATCAGAATTAACTTTTAGCCTAGAGCAATAATCAATTGGGCGCTATAGTGCTTAATGTCACATCCAACCTGACAAAATCCTTCCTCTTGAACTATCCAGAATTTCCGGATAGTTGAATCTTCCTCAAGCTCTGCATCAGAATTAATTTTCTTAATATGCTAGTTGATTGTACGAACATTAACGTCATATAGTGCTGCCATTTCCATTTTCATTCATTAATCCGACGCTCTCTTCAAGTTCTTTATAACAAGCCAAAATAACCTGAAGCATATATCTGAGAAACGGAATCGGATTATTTTAAGTAGGATGTCGAGACAGCAAGCAAAGTATGCCGTTTAACAATATCAATATATGAAGAACAATATGATACAAGTCCGGTATCACGCGTTTTTCACTCATAGGAATGAGTCTTAGCGTGCCTTTAAAGCATGCATTGTACCCCTTCAGTTTTCTTTCGGAGGCACCAAAGATAGTGTAATACCAATGGCAAAAAAACTGAATCGTTAACCACAATACAAGGATCGTGAACAAAATCCATTTACCTGTAGGCTGAAAAAAATAATAACTAATTAGTCCTATGCTATACAGGCAAAGCATGGCAAACTCTGCGCTCTGAATTCTCATTCCTTCAACAAGAATTCGTTTCCCGAAGCGCCATGTAATCGTACACCCCAGAAACCATATCCAAAGCAATATTTGCACGAATGGCATTAATATCATATTCATCCAGAAATCTCCATGGAAAGATTTTTACATACACCACAGTATTTACTGTACCAAACACCTTGGCACGTAACTCTCATTGTTCAATTATTTATATTTTTATTCTACCCCCCAAGAAATATGACCGCCTTCATACAGTGTGTCCTGCGAGAAGCCGAGACCCGGGAGCAGAAATGAACTTAGTTAAAACCGCAGAGATTTGCAAAATGGGTAAAATAAACTCTGCAATCTACAGAATTGAAAGAACGAGAGCTAATTTTCTAAAAGCTTTCAGTTCTATAAATTGCAAAGAAAACCTTATTTGGAGAACTCATGGGTAATGTTATGAATTTATTGAAAATCTTTTCTTTGATAGTATCCTCTTCTCCTTTTATCGTCAAGCTATATGAATTTATTGGATAAGCACCTTTTGTATTTAGTTTTACTTCTTCTTTTCTGTTATTACTTCCCTTATTTTTCCTCTATTCTGACAACGCGATATCGCACGCTTTGCGAGCGGTACTCGTTATAAACAAGACGTCTCAGGCTTCGCCTGCGCCACTTGTTAAGAATAAAAAAGTTGATAGTTCTTATCGTCCTAACTCTTAAAACAAGCCACTATATCTGCTGTTTCAATTGCACAGATTCCCAAGAAAAGCAGAAGATCTATCTTTACAGTTCTTTTTTGAGCATGATAATTTCGTGTGTTCTATATTCTTCCATAAATCCATTTTGTAAAAACATTGTGATTGCCGTATTATCTATGGCGAGATCGTCATAGAGCAGTTTTACGCCATTCTGTTTAGCGGCGTTGCACAGCAAATCCAATCCAATTCTGCCATAGCCTTTTTTTCTATATGGAGCATAGACTATGACATCTGCGAGATAAAGCTTTCGATCACTATCGTAATGATAGGCAAGCTCTCCAATAAAATGCCCAGCGTTATTCTTTAAATATCTGTAATAACGTTTACCTTCGTGCTTTATAATCCAGTAATCATACCAGCCACGCCACTCCTCTTTCGGAAAAGGAATTGTACCTCCCCATGCCTGGTTATACGACATGGTTTCCGTATCTGCCATCATTTTCTGTCGAAACCAAAGATCTTCCAAAGACGGTGTATATAGCGTGATGAGGTTTTCCCATTCGTCTTTCGTTAGTAAGCTTACGTGTCCCTTTCTTGTTTCGCCCATCTGCGGCACAGGTGCATCCCCGGTAGTCCATTGATACTTGAATCCCAATTTTTCCTGAACACGCTTTGATTTCTCGTTGCCATCATAATAACCACACCAGATGCGAGCAAGGTTCAGATCAAGAAAGGCATGACGCAGCAGCTCTCTTGCCGCTTCCGGCACAAGACCCTGTCCCCAATAATCAACTCCCAGCCAATAACCAAGCTCCGCCTCATCCTCCTTTTCTGCAAGGTCATTGTGGTGAAGGCCGATGCTGCCAATGGGCAGTCCTGTTTCCTTTAGCACAATAGCGTAGGTCTCCGGTACCATCAGCACATTCCTAATAACCTGTCTGCTGTCCTCTTCACTTGTGTGTACAGGCCACCCTGCAATCGGACCTACTCGCGAATCTTTTGCGTATTTATAGCATTCCTCTGTATCCGTTTCTTCCCACGGCCGGAGGATAAGTCTCTCCGTTTCTAAAATCATATCTATCCTTTCTTTCTCTTGGGAGCCGGTAGCAATTCATGCACTACTGTTCACTTTTTTATATTTCTGCTTCCTACTGTTTGGCTTATCAGGTATCGTCATTTCTATTTTTCCTGCATTAAGTAAAGGAACAAGATATCTTTTTCTAAAATTCTTGCTATCCGTAAGACCAAGGAAATCCATTATCTCACGCTTACTACGTGGCATACCACAAAATTCGATTAGTTCCGCCAGTCTTTGATCCAAGTCTTTTCCGGAATGCGACCAGCGATGTTTCCTCAAATGGGCATTCATGAGAATACCGCTGTACGCCAAGAAAGTAACTGAAGATACGGGTTGGCAGAACAACCCACTCGTTCTCCCCAGCCAACGCATGAGATACCAACCAATCCCCATAAAACGCAACCGATATACAATGTATAAAAAGACCACAGGGTAAGTATTATGGGAACTATGATGATACAAGCTATCAATATTGAATATGGCAGGAATCCGAAAAACCAAAAAAATGCTGCATAAAAATCCAGCATAAGTTCAACACGACAAAATAGCCTATACAATCACATACTCTAATAATCGTATTTTTTTCATATTTTTATCTAGGCCACCTTTGTTCTGCAGATAATAACTTCTGAAATGTTACATGAGGTTCCTTCTGATACCAATATGCAACACTCGAAAGATCATCCTGTCTTTCAAATAACCCATTATGACTGACTCCAATCTGTTGTACAGTTACCTTCAAATCTTTTTCAAAGAATATTGGATCAGGAATGTGCCATCTGTAAAATCCCCGCATTGGAGGACAGTCATCATTATGATATTGATTATATACAAGGGAATCATGTCTTGAATAAAAAGGATATCCCAAATACGATGTACAATAATTATTTTCTACAGTTTTTCCATTATCGTTAGAAGCAAAACTCCATGAGCCTCCAAAATAATCCTCCATCCCTGTCCCACATATCGTTGGATATTTTACATCTCCATCAATATAAAATTTAACTTCTCCCTCTCCCCACCAGTATCTTTGGAGAACAGAAAGTCCAATGTAAGTACCTATATACTGGCCGCTTCCTTTTATATTATCCAAAATAACGTAATCTTTTCCCTTTTCTGTAACTGCCTGTCGCCTCCATTGTGCGTGAAAATAAGCTGTATCCTCCGGAAGCGCATCATACAGGCAGTAATCAATCTGATAGAAAAAAGCTGGTATTACGTTTTTATGCTGGTTTTCTAGTACTATCCGAGCATGTTTATGAAACGGCATCGAAAAATAAGAATTCAATCCGCGGGATGGTACTACAGTAATCACCGCGGAATTAATAATACATTCCTGTCCAAATCCACAACAAAAAAAATCTCCTAATGGCGTTTCAACCGAGGGATTTTCTTCATCATCCCAATAAATACGTAGAACAAGGTCCCTCAGAACAAAACAATCGCCGTCTGAGGTTTTCTTGTCAACAGTAATCCATATATGTTGAATGACACCTGGCCCCTCTATATCAGCAAGAATTTCCTCCTGTCCTGGTTGAATGTTCGTAAGACAGGGTTTCCCCTTTCGAGACGGCCCAAGAGGACTCGCTGCCATTCCACCTCTGCCCTTTTCTCCTGTTCTGTTTTCCGCATTTATTGCTCTGCTCTTTCCATGTGTCAGATATGGCATCATGCTTACATTTCCTGGAAATATCATCTTCGTACCTCCATTTAACCTTTTGTGGCTCCCATTGTCATACCAGCAGTAACCCACTTATTAAAGGCAAAATAAATAATTAATGGTGGAAGTGTGGAAATAACGATTGCGGCAAAAGTAGACCCCCGTCCACATTTCCGAAAGCTCCAACGTAATCTTTAAGTCCCATGGCAACAGTTTTAGCGTTACTGTCACTGATAAATGTATTCGCGAATATAAAGTCATTCCATATAAGAACACTATACATCGACGCAATAGTAATTATAGTATTTCGTGCTAGCAGAAATACAATCTTGATAAAAATTTTTCCAGGATCGCAGCCGTCTACAATAGCTACCCACTTGATAATACGGTGACCAACAAAAACTGCAGGAGAGGCTGTTCCACAAAACTGAGGAGTCAACATCTGACAAACGCATGCCGGATTTTTACTACATCCGCAAGGAGCTTCTGCACAATGGCGTAACCAGGAAGCTTCTCTGCGACTTCCCGACAAGCGGGAATTTACCGCTCACCCCTAACCTCTATAATTTCACCTACAAAAAAACGATATGTGGTTGCCATCCTCCATTGAAATCGGGATATTCTTTTTGGTATGGAAGCATAGTACTCCTGAACTTCAGTTGCAAGATCCTCTTTAGAAAAATTGGTGCTGATACAACTTTTTGCAAAGAAATGTTAAATTTGCCTCTTTATAGGTTACACCCTGCCCGATTTTCGATAGGAGTCAGTCCTGCACCGACAGCTTTTATCCCCATCCCCTGCCGGAATGCGAACCAATATAGCCCAATGCCTTTTTACAGCTTTCAGGATAAAAAGCTTACCGTAAAAAGTATCGCTGTTTTTTTCAAAAAAATTCACTGGTATAACGAGCAGGATGAACATAAACTGTAACCGTTGGTCTGCTTTTTACCTACAATCCCCCAAATATTCCCCAAACTGCCCCAGCTAACAGTGCAGCTATTATAATGTTCCAGTGAGCCCGCTGTAACAACTGCCCACTGCTTATCAAACATTTCAAATACCTTATATTCTTTTTCTTTAAAGTTTTCCATAGAACTCACCTTCCCAAACTTCCAATTTATATGTACAATTCACATTTATTTCTGACTGAGCAAGCCTTTTTAATTACTATTCCCGCAACTGCCGATACAGCTGCAATCACATGAAAACCTGCTTTCACAGCATAATCTTCCATCTGTACAAGCGTGTTCTCATATGCTCTGTTGCCGTATACAGCAACAATTGCGCACTTACACTGATTACCTTTAATCCTAGCAAGCCGATCTAATGCGAGCTGTGGTGCTACTCCACCAAAAGACGGCATTGCGATCACAGCTATGTCTTCTTTCGTAAATGAAATGGAACTAAAATCCAAATCTGTTTTTGAAAGGTCTACGTCTTTCACTTCATTCCAGAATTTTGTTATTGTCTTTGTTACCTTTTCAGTTCCACCTGTTGGGCTAAAAACAATTCTATATTTATTCATTTTACATTTTCTGACCTCCGATTTAATCTACTTTTCCTTCACATCCAATCCACTGCCTGCAACCATCCAAAATGGTCGAGTTGCCGGATTGGTTGTCAGCCCTTTTCGTTTTCCAAAAATCATTCCAAAATACCTGACATCTAATTCACTATTTCAAATCGTGACATCAAGACAACCGTCTCCATACGAGAATTTTAAGCTTTTTTTCTATACTAGACGATATATTCATAAAAAATTTTTTTAATAACATTACTTCTATTGTATTTAGACTGAATATAAAAATCTCAATTAGGTTATTTAAGATTTCAGTCTTCAATTTTATTTACTCTATCTTCAGCTGGATCCACTTCAAACCAATGATTTGAATTTCGTTTGCATTGCAAAGCAGGTACTTTCTTTATAACCTCACGTTTTTGTTCTACCATCTGAATATTTTCCATATTCCCATTCTACTGCCTTATTGAAGTATTTCATTGTGCCACCACATATAGGACATTGGCTAATATGAATTTTTTCTATTGTAATTCTTCTTCCCAGGCCACTTATTGCATAATTAAAGAATAAAGGATGTCTAGTTTCTTTTTTTGTAATACTCCTCAAACACATGATAAGTACAAAAAATATAAAGATTACAGCAAAAATTATGACATATATATTATCATTATTTAAATCCGCTTTAATTCTCCCATTAGTTATTAAATTAATTATAGGTTCAAATATTTTATACAGTGGAAAAAGTCCTATTAAAGAAAGTATAAGCCCAACCCATGAAAGTATTGCCATTGTTATTGGACTTCTCCAAATAGGTTCCGGTTTATATGTTGCAACCTTATCTGCTTCATCTTTCTTAGAATAATTGTTACCTGCTACAATATTAGTAGGGCCATTAAAAACATTCCCTGAAACATTATTAATGTTAGACTTAGAATACTTATCTCTCATATATTTTCTTGTACGAAGATTTTCTTTATTGATTACGCTCTTTTTCCTGCCAGACATCATGCACTCCTTAAGTAATTTCATTTTCTTCTATAGGGGTAATTCCATGATGTCAACTATATCACAATTCAGCATTTTGCACACTTTCATTAGAACTTCTATTCATTCAGTTCCCAGTGTCCGCTATTACCACTTCCTACATACTTCAGATTATCTATTTCCTTCAAAGTTCTTTGTATCGTCTTTACACTTACCCCTGCACCTTCTGCAATAGCCTGTCTTGTAATTTTATTATTTAATCTTACTTGTGCTTTTATAAATTCAATCAGTTCATCTCTGCCCTGAGGGACATCGTGAGGGACACTGTGAGGGACATCGTGAGGGACATTCCCTCCACCCACCTTTTGTGTCGCTATCTTCTTCAAAGGAATAATCGTTCTGAATAACAAAATAGCTTCCTTGTTTTCGTGCATATAGCTTATAAACAAGTTCAGAATGATCTGTGATATTGATGTCTCCCTCATAAGACCTATCCCAAATTCTTCCATTATGTCTGCACACCTGATAACCTTCAGGAACCTTTATATAAATTACTTTTTTCTCATCTATATCAAAGACTTCAGGAAGCAAGTAAAGTGGTGGATACATCTTTTGCGGATTATTGATTGCCGTAGTAAATTCTTTAATAACTTTATCAACTTTCTCTTTACTAACACCAACAATCTCTCTTTTATCATTTACACCAAGTAAAATATGTCCGCCATTTCTATTGTTGAATGAACATACCGTATCAAAGACATCTTTGGTTAAAGCATTTTTGGATTCTTTAAATTCGACATCTATCTTCTCTCCATTTTGAATTAGCTGCTTTATCTCTTTAGAATCCATATCCACCCTCCCATATACACTAAAAACCGTCTTTAATTATCTTAAAACACTTCAACGCATCTAAAATAGCTTCTTCATTTTCAATTGAACACTGTGAAACTTTCATCCATATCCTTTGTCGCTGAATATATTGCTGGCCGTCTTCATACTATTAAAAAACAAAGATGGACCATTTTTAGAAAAAGCTGTTAAACCCTTAAAACCGCTTCCAACAACGCTCTTTTAGGAATGTTCCAATAAGCTCTAGTGGCTCACCTTCATAATACCGAACTAATAATTTCTTAAACTCCGGCACATCCTTTTCCGGTATAACTAATAATCCCATACCTTGTGCAATCAAATAATGATTTGCAAAAATAACGGATGCTCGCTTATTTCCATCTTTGAACACCTGCGTTTTCATACAATACATACATAATTCAATCGCTGTCTCTATTGGATCTTTCTCCCGGCTTCTAATTTCTTCTATTTGCTCGATAACGGCAGATTCAACAGGCAACGGTGGCACATAACTCGTTCCTCCAATCTGTACGGGAATACCACGAATACGACCTCCGTCATAGAAGAAACCTTCATTAACCAGCTTTGCAATATGGCAGAGCATGTGATAATTGCTTTCACTTTGAATAACATCTCTATCCAGAATAAATTCCCAGGCATGTTTCAAGTTAAGAATTTTTTGCACGTCAGTAGCCGATACTCCACTAACCTTTCTGTTCTCTATAATGTCCTCTGTCTGTGGAAATGTGGTTGCAACACCTTCTAAGACTGCCTGATCATAGATATTGGCTTTCATATTGGCTCTGGCAAAATCCAAGTTCTGTAACACTTTGGTCGAAAGTTCCTTATCTTCATAACCAAGCACCGATAACTCTTTATTGATTTTACGAAGAGCTTTATTTAAATCTTTTCGTTCTTTAGCATTACGTAAAAGCAACTGATACAGTTCATCTGAATACAGGTCCACATAGGTAGATGTTAGTTTTCCCGCCACTCGTTTACGCATGTACAAGTATCTTGCATCATTCGATACCTTAATTTCCGGATTTCCATCATAGGGCATTAGATTCATTCTCGCCTGTATATCCGCTCTTTGCTGTAATAATTCTTGAATTTCTGAATAATTTGCCCCCATTGATGTCACCTCTTCCTTTTTAGGGAACTTTTCTGTTTGAATCATACGAAAAAGTTCCCTAATTATCAAGAATTTTTTAGGGAACTTTTTAATGCAAATTTTTCTAATACTTATTCCATGATTTGTGCATAGCTTGCCTTGACTTCAGTACTTGTTAAATTAAGCTCATCAAGCTAAATTTCAACATTTATATGCTTATGGACATCAATTTTGGACAATAATACCACCGTCTCCACATGTCCTGTCCTTGGGAAATTATCTATCCCCACCCATTTCTCCAGCTTATATCCACCTTCTCCTAGATACTTAATATCTCTCGCCAGGCTTCCCGGGTCACAGCTTACATAAACAATTCTCTTGGGGCTGAGTTCTAAGACAGCGGAAAGACAAGCTTCATCGCAACCTTTTCTGGGAGGATCTAAGGAAACCACATCTACCAGATTTCCCACATCCTTTCCCTCTCTCTTCTGTTCCGCCACCCACTTGGGAAGGACTTCCTCTGCGGCTCCCACATAAAATTCTGTATTATGGAGACCGTTCTTTTCCGCATTCTTCTTAGCATTTTCAATGGCTTCGGGAACGATTTCCAGTCCGTAAACCTGTTTTGCCTTCTGCGCAAGGAATAGGGAAATGGTACCGATTCCACAGTAGCAATCCCACACGGTTTCTTCTCCGGTTAAGGCTGCATATTCAAGAGCTTTTCCATAGATTTTCTCAGTCTGGATAGGATTTACCTGATAAATGAGGGCACAGAAATAGAGAAGCTCAGCTCCCCGATTTTATCTTCTATACTGTCTTTTCCGTAAAGGCAAATGGTTTCTCTTCCTAAGATAGCATTGCCTCTTCCTTCGTTGATATTCACGCAAAGACCGACAATACTTCCTTGAACTTGTCCACCTTCCTCAACACTAAGAGACAAGTCCTGCAAGCGTTCCCACAGCTCTTTTCCATGGGGCAGGCTCTTTCCGTTTAACACAAGGCAAAGCAGGATTTCTCCTGTTGAAAAGCCCTTTCTTAGGAAAATGTGGCGAAGCAGACCCTTCCCTGTCTCCTCCTCATAGCCAGAAATCTTATATTCCCTTGCCCAGTCTTTGATGCAGTTTAAAATCAAGGGATTCTCTGTACTGTTAATCAGGCAGTCCTCGGTTTCGATAATGCGGTGGCTATGAAAGCCGTAGAAGCCCATCTTTAAGCAGGAACTGTCTTCTGTTGCTTCGGAAATGGAATTTCCGTTCTGCACCGGATACTGGGCTTTATTCCTATAGCGTGTAAGCACTCCGCCCAGAATTCCCTCTTTTTTCCTCTCTACTTCCTCCGGAGAAAGTCCGGCAATGCGAATCAGGCTTTGGGCGATTCTGTCCTCTTTCCATGCCAGCTCTTTTTCATAGGACAAATGTTGTAGCTGACAGCCTCCGCATTTTCCCGCTACAGGACAGAGGGGTGTGATGCGGTAAGGGGATGCTTCCAGAAGCTTCTCCACCTTGGCATAAGCATAATTCTTTTTTGCCTTTAAAATCCTGGCCTCTACCAAGTCTCCCATCACACTGTCTTTCACGAAAAAAACCAAGCCGTCTTTTTTTCCGACGCCCTGGCCTTCTTCTGTCAAATCCGTTATTTCCAGCCTAATCAAATCACTCTTTTGGAGAGAATGCTCTTTGTTTTTCAACTTATTTTTTCCTGACACTATTTTCCCCCTGCATACATTTCTTTGGCTTTTAGCTATTTCTTTCCCGATAAACCGATGTAAAGGCTTATCCCTATAGCTATTCCAAAAATCACAAAAATAATCAGCATATTTTTCTCCTATAGGCTAAAACTCTATCCAACTCTCTCTGTGCTAAAGCTCCATCCAATTCTCTCCGTACTAAAAAACTCTGTCCAATTTCCTCTGTGCTGAAGTTCCATCCAACTCCGTCTTTCTCTACCACTTCAAAATCAAACTTAAGAGACTTAAAAAGGGCAATCCCCCCTGCTTTAAGAGAATCATCTTATCCGAACTGATGGCTCCGTATACCGCCACCAAAAACATGATGCTGCATAGCACAAGGGTGAGCTCCACATTGGCACCGGGACTGTATACGCCGTAAAGTAAAGCCAAGCCCAGCAGGCCGTTATAGATTCCCTGGTTTTTAAATAGAGTATTAACGTTCTTGTTTCTAAGCTCCCGAACCGACATTTTGAAAACCCGGGCAGTGCTGTCGCTGTCGGTCATAAAGGTTTCCAAAAGCATAATGTATAAAAATAATCCTGCCGTAGCGGTCATCAGGATTTTCTGGACTGTGGTGATTTCCATCTTATTTTTCTCCCTGTGAAACTGCAAGGTTTCTTCTACTACTCTGGCGTAAAACATATTGCCGTAGAGATAGCGGTAGCCCCCATTTTCCTTCTTGGCAATGGGATGGCTGTATTTTATCGTCTTCCCTTTCGCCATGTTTTTGGCAAATTCCTCCGCTAATGCATCGGTGTATTTGCCTCCGTTTTTCTCTACATAATACAAAAAGCCGGGGCCGTAATTATAGGCCTGAATCACTGCTTTTTCCTCCAGTCCCAAGGTCCTGGCCTTCTCCTTTAAATCCTTATAATACTTTAGCCCTTGCTCAATGGAGGCGTCCGTATCCAATGTGTTTACCGGCAGGCCCTTGGACTCGCTGGACTGCATCACATCCTTTAATTTGCCGTGGGATTCCACTGTCATAATGGCAAAAAGCACATCCAGGTCCTCTTCCAATCCCTTTTCTTTGGCTACCCGCTCCATGGCGGCCTGGTGCTTTAGGACGGAAGCCGGAAAATACCATTGGGTCTGATGGGCTTTTCGGAATAAAAAAATCCCGAAAAGAAAGAGAAGGAAGAAGGCGGAAAAAAGCTGGATACCTTCCATAAAGGAAGCAGTTCTGCCCTGCTGCCTTTTCGCTTTTTTCCCTTGAAAAAAGGAGAAAACTCCCTTTTTCTTTTTGCCTCTTCCTTTCGCCATTCCGTTTCTTTAATCCTTTTATAAGCTTGCCACCGCATCCCGAAGCTGAATCAATCCCTGTTCCAAAAGCTTCCGGGAGCAGGCTACATTCAGACGCATAAATCCGGAAATTTCCTTTCCGAAGGATACGCCGGCATTGAGACCGATTTTTGCCTTATGCACCATAAAATCATTCAGTTCCTTATCATTCATGCCTAAGCCTCGACAATCCAAAAGCATCAGGTAGGTGGCATCCGGCACATGAACCTTCAGCTTCGGAATTTCTCGATTGACAAAGTCCGCCACAAAGCTTAGGTTAGCCTCCAAGTACGGCAGAAGCTGGGAAAGCCATTCTCCGCCCTCGCGGTAAGCCGCTTCCATAGCCACGGAAGAAAAGGCATTGTTTCTGTGGATATCCATTCTCGTCCAGAACAGGTCGAAATCCTTCTTCAGTTCTTGATTGGGGAAAATGGTGGTGGAGGCCTGTAAGCCTGCCAAGTTAAAGGTCTTGCTTAAGGATACGCAGGTAATCACGGTTTCCTTTGCCAAGGGAGAAACGGTTGCGGCACGCAAATGCTTCTTCCCATGGAAGATAAGGTCGGAGTGGATTTCATCGGAAACCACCAGCACATGATGCTTATGGCAGATTTCAATCATTTTCTGAAGCTCTTCTTTTTCCCAAACCAGTCCCAGCGGATTATGGGGATTACAAAGAATGAAAATCTTGGCTTCCTTTGCCTTCTCTTCAAAGTCTGCAAAATCCACCTGCCATCTGTCTTCCTTTTCCACTAAGGCATTGGCCAAAACCTTTCTGCCGGCCATATCCGGAATATCCCAGAACTCTGTGTAAACCGGGCTTTGAATCAGGATTTTATCATCCACATGGGAGAAGGTACGGACAATGGCGGTAAGGCTTTGTACTACGCCTAAGGACCAGGACATGAGTGCGGTGTCCGGACACCAGTCATAGCGCTCCTTTTCCCAGTTCTGTACTGCTTCAAAATAGGAGTCCGGTCTGGAAGTGTAGCCAAAGATTCCTTCTTCCGCCCGCTTCTTGCAGGCGTCGATAATAGGCTGGGCTGTTTTAAAGTCCATATCCGCAATCCAAAGGGGAATCAAATCCTCTGTACCGAACTTTTTGATTCTCTCGTCATACTTTGCACAGCGAGTTCCCTTTCTATCGATTACTTCATCAAAATTGTATTGCATTGGCTTACTTCCTTTCTTAATGATCCTAGTAGTTTTTTTACCCGGTTTTTTACTTTATTTCTTCTGAAAAAGAGCCGCTCTTATCCGAGCTTTCACCCTTTTCCAGACTTTCCTTCAGCCGGCTTCCTCCCGGACTCTGACTTCGCTGAAATATTCTGCCGGCTTCTCTGCTTTTTTCTCTTCTAACTTTTCTGCCGGCTTTTCTTCTGCCTTCTCCGCCGGCTTCTCTGCTGTCTTTTCCGCTACCTTAGAGCTTTCTTTTTTCTCCTGCTGCCCTTCCTGCTTTTCTTTGGAAACTTGAAGATTTTCTTCTTTTTGGGAAGAAAGAGCATTGGCACAGGAATCCTCGCCTTCCTCTGTAAAGGCAAATAACGCACAGCCGAATCCCTTTAAGGGGTAGGCAATGTGATAGTCTCTTCCGTCACATTCTCCCTTGACCACGGGGTAGTATTTTTCTTCCTTGCAAAGCCCTTCTTCTGTAAGAATCAGTCTTGCTTCCTTGGCTTTCGGCATACCTACCCAGTATTCTTCATGGTCCATAGGAGTCATATTTACCACGAAGAGAAGACTTTCCCGATGCTCTTTCGAATTTGTAGCAGAAGCGCCCTTGCCGCCCTCTAAATCTATATTGCCGTTTTCTACGATATTGCCCTCTTCTGCCACTGCCGCTACGGCACCATTCTGCACTCTCGGCTTTCCGGATAGGGCAAGGTGATTTTTCGGGTTACGGATAAAGCTGTAAATGGATCGGCTGGCATCATCCGCATTGACCCAGGAGAAGCCTTCATACAGGTAATCCGCCTCGTAAAGGGCCGGATAAGTTTTATAGAGTTGTAAGAGGTCTCGCAGGAAGGAATGCAGAGAGCGATTCTCCTTCTCCTCCAGCAAATGCCAGTCGATGGAGCAGTCCTCGTTCCACTCCCGGTATTGTCCGAAGTCCTGTCCCATAAAGAGCAGCTTCTTGCCCGCATGACCTATCATAAAGAAGTATGCCGCCTTAAGATTCCGGAACTTCTGCTCCCGGCTTCCAGGCATTTTCTCAATCATGGAACGCTTTAAATGCACCACCTCGTCATGGGAAAGTACCAGAATGAACTTCTCCGAATAGGCATAGCTCATGCCGAAGGTCAGCTGATTATGGTGGTAGTTTCGATACATGGGATCTTCCTCCATGTAGCTTAGGAAGTCATGCATCCAGCCCATGTTCCATTTAAAGTGGAAACCTAAGCCCCCCCTCATCCGGAGACTTGGTAATGTCCGGCCAGGCAGTGGACTCCTCCGCAATAATCACGGTGCCGTCCTCTCTCTTTCGGATAATGGAATTCAAATGCTTAAAGAACTCGATGGCTGCCAGATTGCCGTTTCCTCCGTAGATATTGGGAAGCCATTCTCCGTCTTTTCTGCCGTAATCCAGATACAGCATGGAAGCCACCGCATCCACTCGTAAGCCATCAATATGATACATGTCGTACCAATAGAGGGCATTGCCAATGAGGAAATTCTGCACCTCTGTCTTCTCATAGTTAAAGACCTTGGTGCCCCAGTCCGGGTGCTCTCCCAGTCTACTGTCCGGATGCTCGTAGCAGGCGGTTCCATCAAAGTCCGCCAGTCCGTGGGCATCCTTAGGAAAATGTGCGGGAACCCAGTCTAAAATCACTCCGATACCGTGCTGATGCAAAATGTTAACCATCTCCATAAACTGTCTGGGATTGCCATATCGGGAGGTGGGGGCATAATAGCCGGTTACCTGATAACCCCAGGAGCCGTCAAAGGGATGCTCCGCAATGCCCATCAATTCCACATGGGTATAGCCCATATAGTTGCAATACTCTGCCAGCTGTTCTCCCGCTTCGATGTAATTGATAAAACCGTTATTTTCCGGACGGTTGCAACGTTTCCAGGAGCCCAAATGTACTTCATACACGGACAGGGGAGATTCTTCCGGATTTCTCTTCTTTCGCTCTTCCATCCATTTTCCGTCTGCCCAGGGAAATCAGAAAGGTCTGCTGTAATGGAGGCGGTTCCCGGTCTGAATTCCGCTGCAAAGGCATAAGGATCCGCCTTATAAATCCACTCTCTCGCCTCTGTCAAAATGGCATATTTATAAAGCTCTCCCACTCCCATTCCGGGATAAAAGCCTTCATAAATGCCTGTACTTTCTAAGGGAAGCATGGGATTCCTCTCCGGATCCCAGCCGTTTCGGTCACAAACGATAGACACTCTCCTGGCATGGGGAGCCCAAACCGCGAAATGGATTCCCTCCTGCCCTTCAAAGCAAGCAGGATGAGCCCCCATCTTCTCATAAATTTTATAATGCCTTCCGTTTCCAAAAAGATACCGGTCTAACTCTGAAAGAAAACCTTCCATAGAACTCTCCTCCTCTTTCCATCCGCAGATGGGAATCATTCTCTTCGTTTATTTTCTTAGTATACCTTATTTTCAGGGCTTTTGTCCTCTTATTTTTAGTGCTTTTCTCCTCTTATTTATAGAACTCTTCTCTCCTTATTTTCGAGGCTTTTCCCCTCTGATTTTTGGGGTTGAATCTTCCTATGTTACCGATTGGCAGAAAAAAAGCTGAAAAAGGAAAAGGAGGGCTAAGCTTCCCTCCTTTTCTTTCTGCTTATCTTATTTTAACTTAATGATTCTTCCTCCGTGAGCTTCACAGAAAACCTTGATATTTCCTTCTTCTGTCAGCTCTACCGGCTCTGTAGTCATCAGGTCAAAGGCAATGCTCGCCTTCTTGGGAAGCGTCAGGGTAATATATTGATCCATGCTGTCATTGTTCAGTACCGTAAGCACGGCGCTGTTTCCGTCCATACGAAGATAAGCATAGAGTCTATGGTCCAGGTAAACCTCTTTAAACTCTCCGATTTGCAGTTCCGAATTCTTTCCGTGAATTTCCGCAAGCTTTGCAATATAGCTGGTAAAGGCATCCGGCTTATATTGGGACAGGGTGAATTTAGGAGAAAGAATTTCTCCCTCCTTTTCCCCTCTTTTTCCTGCCAAAGCGTATTCTCCTCCATAATACAAAGTAGGTCTTCCCGGCAGGGTGAAAAGTGCCATATAGATTCCCCACAGATTTTTTTCCTCTTCTAAGACCGTGGCGATTCTATGGGTATTGGGACTTTCCAGAAAGAGCTGCATTTGCTTAGTAAGCTCTTGATTTTTTCCGATTCTCTGGGCCAAATCATAGAAATTCTTCTCATTAAAGGCTCGGCAAAGCCCCTGATAAAGCTCCTGATTAGCCAGGGATTGCAGGGTTTCCGTATTGATTGCTCTGGCCAACTCTCCAATAAACTGCTCTCCCAAAAGGAAAAACTCCGGCTTCATTTGACTGCTGAAGTAGCGAAGGGACTTCTGAAAATGAATATCCACCGCTTCACTGTAGGCCAGACGCAGGCCGTCAATATCATAGGCGGAAATCCAGTGCTTTACCTGTTCCACAAGATAAAGCCGAAGCCCCTCATTGTCCAGATTGAATAAGGGATGTTCCGGCATATTTCTAAAGGATTGATAGGAAAAGGAATCCCCCATGGGGGAGCTCTTTGAAAAATCTAAATCCAAAAACCAATCACAATACGGAGAGGCTTCTCCCTTTTCCTGCAAGTCTTGGAAGGCAAAAAAGCTTCTGTCACAGAAGGGGAATGCCACATCCAAAACAATGCGGATTCCCATCCCATGGGCATCCTCCACAAAGTTTCGAAACTCTTCTTCCGTCCCCAACCATTCCCGAATCTGATGAAAGTCTCCTGTGCCGTACTGTAAGGGATTCTTGGAAAACACAGGTCCCAGAATAATACCGTCACAGCCTAAGACCTTTAAATAGGGGAGGTATTCCTCCAGCTCCTTGATATTGCTGTTCTCATCTCCGGAAAGGGTGGAAAGCACCGCTCCCGGCAGGATTTGATAAAAAATTGCGCCATCATACCAGGCCATGATTGCTCTCCTGTAATTTCTTCACAAAACGCTCTATTCTTTCCAAAGCCAGCTTTAAATTTTCAATGGAATAGGCGTAGGATATACGAATAAAGCCCTCTCCCGAATCTCCGAAGGCATTTCCCGGCACCACCGCCACCTTTTCTTCCCGAAGCAGTCGTTCCGCAAATTCTTCACTGCTGAGACCGAACTTCTTAATGCAGGGAAAGACATAGAAAGCCCCAAAGGGTTCAAAGCAGTCCAAGCCCATTTTCTGAAAATGGTACAAGAGGAGTCTTCTTCTTTCATTGTAGGCATCCCGCATTCTCAGCACGTCCTCTTCTCCGTTTCGAATAGCTGCAATAGCGGAGTACTGGGAGGTGGTAGGAGCACACATAATGGCATACTGATGGAGCTTTAACATTTGCTTTAAAATGGGAGCCGCACTGCAAGCATATCCCAAGCGCCATCCTGTCATAGCATAGGCCTTGGAAAACCCGTTGATATATACGGTTCTTTCCCGCATTCCCGGGAACTCGATAATGGAATGATGCTCTCCCTTGTAACAAAGGGCGGAGTAGATTTCATCGGTCAGCACATAGAGATTATGCTGTAAAATCAAGGGCACAATCTCTTCCAGGTCTTCCTTCTCCATGATGCCTCCGGTGGGATTGTTGGGAAAGGGGAGAACCAGTATCTTCGTTTTCTCGGTAATGGCCTGCTCTAACTTTTCTTTCGTCAGGCGGAACTGGTCCTTGGCTTCCAGAGCAATGGGCACCGGTATACCGTAGGCCATTTTTACGCAGGGGGTATAGGAAACATAGCAGGGCTCCGGAATCAAACCTCGTCTCCCGGCTCTAAAATGACACGCATAGCCAAATCAATGGCCTCCGAACCTCCTACAGTAACCATAACCTCATTTTTCGGGTCATACTGCACCTGATGCTTCTCGGCCACATAGTCGGAGATGGCTTCTCGAAGCTCCAAGAGTCCCGCATTGGAGGAATAAAAGGTTCTCCCCTTCTCTAAAGAATGGATTCCCTCTTCCCGAATATGCCAGGGGGTATCAAAGTCCGGTTCTCCTACGCCAAGAGAAATGGCATCCTTCATTTCCGATACAATATCAAAAAACTTCCGAATTCCACTGGGACGTATATTTACAATCGCCGGGTTTAATTCCCTGGGCGAATTTTGTTGCTGTTCCTTGTTTTCGCTCATGCTCACTCTCTTATTTCTTCCTTGGAAAAATCCTCTTGACTTTCCTTGAACACTATGGGGATACCTGCATTCTTTCATCCTTCTTCGGAGCCACCAGTTTGGTGCCGTGATCCTTGTACCGCTTTAATACGAAGTGGGTGGCGGTGGAAAGCACGGACTCCATAGGTCCTAACTTCATGGAAACAAAGTTAGCCACTTCCTTCATGGTTCTTCCCTTTACGATTACGGTAAAGTCAAAGGCTCCACTCATCAGATACAGGGCATCCACCTCTTCGTACTGGTAAATGCGCTCTGCAATGCTGTCAAAGCCCATGCCTCTCTGGGGAGTTACCTTCACCTCAATGAGGGCATCTACCCGTTCATCCTGGGTGCTGTCCCAGTTAATCAGGGTGTGGTAGGCACAAATCACGCCTTCCTCTTCCATCGCCTTGATTTCAGCCCCTACCTGCTCCGGATCTTCTCCCAAAAGGGCTGCCAAATCCTCCACCGGCAGTTTCGCATTCTTCTCTATGATGCTTAGAATTTTTTCTCTCATGCTTCTCCTTTATTTTCCTTCCATAGGACCGGATATCTGTTTTATAAAAAATCTCAGAATCTTCCCTTGCCAAGCGGAAAAGCTTAGCCTGAAGTTCTTTTCCCGAAAATCTATTGTACTCAATTTCCAAAATCACCGCAAGGGAAAGGCATTCTCCTTAAAGCAAAGGGATTCTCCTTAAGGCAGCAGGGAGTCCTGCCGGATATAAAAGGCGGTCAGACTTTCTTCCAGCTCCTTTTTAGAAAACAACTCCTCCAAGCTGTCTCTCTCCCTTTTTGTTAAAAAGGACTCTCCCTGAGCATCCCTTCTCATGCGTTTCTTTCCCTCTTCCGAAATACCGATACAGGAAGCCACAATTCCTCTTTCCCTTGCCAGCTCTGAAAATGCCTCCGCTTCCTCCAATCGGAGGAGATAAGCATTTTCCGAATAAAGATAATAAGGGGAAATCTGAAAATGCTCACAAAGCTCTATCGTCCCCTGTAGGAAGGGGATTTTTTCGTAGGAAAAGGAAAAACCGCCTCCAGAAAGATGCCACAAAGCGGATAGAATTCCTCCTCTTCCCAGGGGCAGTATCTCTGAAATCCCGAAGTCGGAAATCCAGTTTGGAAATAGATTTTCCACACTTCCTAAGCTAAGCTCTCCTGCATTCCATTTGGATTGCAGATCCTCTTCATAAAGAGGAATACTTTGCCCCTTCTTTTCTCCCTCTGCAAATAAAAGAATATTTTCCGCAGAAAGGATGGGATACTCCGGGCAGCTTTGTGGATTTCCGCCTCTTTCCGGCAAGGTCTTAACGGCCTCCCCAGTTCGCTTCCCATGAGCCGTCTCTTTTAAATAGAGTCTTGGCAGACTTCTCAATCTTTCCTCTTCTTCCTCTATAAAAGCTTTAGAAAAGGGACAATCCTTTGTCTCCCGTATTTTTTTCCATAAAAACTGGCTACCCCTTTGTCCGGGGTAGCCTAAAAGAAGGATTTTTTCTCTTCTCATTTTACATTCTCGAAAGCAATGGTGGCAATACCATGGTAAGCACCATCATGGCAATCAAAATGACAACGATCACTGTAGTAATGGTTTTTTTCTGTTTTGGACTAAACATAGTTTCTCCTTTTCTTTCCTAATCCTTGCCATTGTAATTCCAAATGAAAGGATAAGCAAGAGATTTGAAGAATCTTCTCTCCATAGGCGGATTTCCTTGTAAAAATCCAAGCTACAAAAACAGCATTTTAACAGAATTCCGGCTTTCTACATATAGGTCTTTTTGTAGAATTCCAGTCTTCCCAAGGCTCTGGCCAAAGCCGCCTGGGACTTCTTAAACTCCTGATAGCTCTGCTTCTGGCGAAGCTCTTCCTCCGCCCTTTCCTTGGCCTCTTCCGCTCTTCGGATATCCATCTCTTCCTTGGTTTCCAAAGTGTCCACCAAAAGGGTAAGACGGTTATTGGCAAATTGCAGGATACCCTTTCCTACTTCCACATGCTCCCAGGAGCCATCCGGCTTCTGCATGTCCAACACACCGATGTCCACCGCTACTACAATCGGGGCATGGTGTGCCATAAAACCGATTTGTCCGTCCAGTGTTCGAACATTCAGATATCGCAAACGGTCATCATAGTACACCTTGTTGGTGGCAATGACCTTTGCGCTAAATAAGTTTCCGTTTCCTCGCATCATAGAAAACTCCTTAGCCCTTTAAGAGCTCTGCCTTCTTCTTTACGTCCTCCAGATTTCCTACATTGAAGAACGCCAGCTCCGGCACATCATCCATTTCTCCGCTGATAATGGCCTTAAAGCCCTCGATGGTTTCCTTCAAAGGCACGTAGCGTCCTGCTACACCGGTAAACTGTTCTCCCACGAAGAATGGCTGAGAAAGGAAGTTACGAATCTTTCTGGCACGATATACCAAAAGCTTATCCTCCTCGGAAAGCTCTTCCATACCCAGGATGGCAATAATATCCTGTAATTCCTTGTACTTCTGTAAAATCTGTAAAACGCTCTGAGCAGTGTCATAGTGCTCTTTTCCCACAATGCTTTCTTCCAAAATACGGGAAGAAGACTCCAAAGGATCCACCGCCGGATAAATACCCTGCTCAACAATCTTTCTGGAAAGTACCGTAGTAGCATCCAAATGGGCAAAGGTGGTTGCCGGTGCCGGATCGGTTAAGTCATCCGCCGGAACGTATACTGCCTGTACGGAGGTAACGGATCCCTCCTTGGTGGAGGCGATTCTTTCCTGCAACTGTCCCATTTCGGAAGCCAAGGTAGGCTGGTATCCTACCGCGGAAGGCATTCTTCCCAACAGAGAAGATACCTCGGAACCTGCCTGCACAAAACGGAAGATATTATCAATAAAGAGCAATACATCCTTCTTCTGCACATCCCGGAAATACTCCGCCATGGTAAGTCCGGTCTCCGCTACACGCATTCTGGCTCCGGGAGATTCGTTCATCTGTCCGAATACTAGCGCAGTGTTCTTGATAACGCCGGACTCTGTCATTTCCATATAGAGGTCATTACCCTCACGGGAACGCTCTCCTACTCCGGTAAAAATAGAGTATCCGCCGTGCTCTGTTGCCACGTTTCGAATCAGCTCCTGAATCAGGACGGTTTTTCCTACTCCGGCACCTCCGAAAAGTCCGACCTTTCCCCCCTTTGCATAGGGAGCAATCAGGTCAATAACCTTAATTCCGGTTTCCAGTACCTCCTGTACCGGGCTTTGATCCACAAAAGCAGGCGGTTTTCTGTGGATTTCCCATTCCTCTCCATCGGTAATGGGATCCTTTCCGTCAATGGTTTCTCCCAATACATTAAAGAGACGACCGAGAGTCTGCTCTCCAACCGGAACGGAAATTCCTTTTCCTGTGGAACGGACCTCCATGTCTCTTTCCAATCCCTCACTGGGGGCCAGCATGATGCAACGGACGGTATTCTCTCCTAAATGCTCAGCTACCTCCATGGTTCCTGTTACGCCGTGGTTGTCCACAACCATGGCGGTCTTAATCTTGGGAAGCGGGGCTTCCATAAACTCCACATCCACAACAGGTCCCATAACCTGGACAATTTTTCCTGTCTGCATTTCCCCCTTCTCCTCTCTTTATACAATTAAACCTCTTGTTTATTTCTTTTTGGCCGCCTTCTGGGCCTTGGCTCCTGCGGCAATCTCCGTAATTTCCTGGGTAATCTGTGCCTGTCTTGCACGGTTGTACTGAATCCGAAGCTTCTGCTTTAATTCATTTCCGTTACGATTCGCCGCGTCCATGGAGGTCATTCTGGCCTGTTGCTCCGCACAAAAGGCCTCCACCAAAGCACTATAAATATATCCGTTAATATAATCCGGGATAATATTGTCAATCAAGGCATCCGTGTTCGGAAAAATATTAAAGGCTTCATAGTTTGCGGTAATCGGCACCTTCACAAAAACCGGATGAAGCTTATCCAAGGGAAGAAGCTGCTCCTCTTCACATTCCATTTCCAAAGAATTCTTCATTCTGGTGAAAACGATATGCAGTTCGTCAATCTCCCTATCCTCAAAATATTCCATCATTTTTCGGGTAATCACACGGGCTCTGTGCAGGGTAGGATTCTGAGCGGTGTAATGAAAAGCCTCTTCAATGGGAATGTTTCTGCTGTGAAAATAGCTTCTTCCCATCTCTCCCACCACATAAAGCCGATAATTCGAATATTTTGCTAAAAGCTCTTCCGTTTTCCGGATGACATTGTGGTTATAGGCTCCTGCCAGTCCCTTATCCGCTGTAACGCAGATGATGGCCACCGTGCCCTGACCGTTGGCCATGTCCTCACGAAGATCCAGATAAGGATGGGTATAGTCCTCCGGCAAATGTCGCATAACTCTGGCCATCATAGATTGCAGGGTGTAAAAGTAAGGCTCGGTTTGCATCAAACCCGCTCTGGCCTTACGCATCTTTGTACTGGAAATCAAATACATGGCATTGGTAATCTTCATGGTGTTATCAATGCTGTGAATTCGGTCTCGTAATTCTCTTGTTGTAGGCAAGGTCTGCCTCCTTTATGAAAGCTTTTCCTCTTCCTTCTTCAGAAAATCATGGTAAAGCTGAATAATTCGCTGTTCCATATCTTCCTGCAAAAGGCCGGAAATCTCTATGTTCCTGATTAAATCTCCCTCCTGCTCGTTAAAGAAGGCTAAAACTTTGTTCTGTAAGTCCTTCACATCCTTCTTCGCTGTACCCAGGAATTCTTTATGAAGGGCAAGAACCAAAGTTACCACCTGCTCTCCCAAAGAAAGGGGACGGCCAAGGGGCTGCTTTAACAGCTCCATCAAAATCGCTCCCTGTTCCAGCTGAGTCTTGGTGCTTTCATCAAGGTCAGAGGAGAACTGGGTAAATACCGCCATTTCTCTGTACTGAGCCAAGTCGATACGCAAGGAGCCTGCCGCCTTCTTCATGGCCTTGGTCTGTGCCGCACCACCCACACGGGATACGGAAAGTCCTACATTTACCGCAGGTCTCTGTCCTTCAAAGAACAGGTTACTCTCTAAGAAAATCTGTCCGTCGGTAATGGAGATAACATTGGTAGGAATATAGGCGGAAACGTCTCCGTCCAAAGTCTCGATAATCGGAAGAGCGGTAATACTACCTCCGCCCAAGGTATCGGACAGACGGCAGGAACGCTCTAACAAACGGGAGTGGAGATAGAAAACATCTCCGGGATAAGCCTCACGGCCGGGTGCTCTTCCTAAAAGAAGAGAGAGGGCACGATAAGCCACCGCATGCTTGGAAAGGTCATCATAAACAATCAGTACATCCCTTCCCTGGTACATAAAGTACTCCGCCAGAGAGGTTGCCGCATAGGGGGCAATGTACTGAATCGGTGCCGGATCCGCCGCTGTTGCCGCTACCACACAGGTGTAGCTCATGGCTTCATTTTTCTTTAGGTTTTCAACCAAAGAAGCAATGGTGGATTCCTTCTGTCCGATGGCAACATAAATACAGATACAATCCTTTCCCTTCTGGTTTAAGATGGTATCTATGGCAATAGAGGTCTTTCCGGTCTGTCTGTCTCCGATAATCAACTCACGCTGTCCTCTACCGATGGGGAACATGGAGTCAATGGCTAAAATTCCGGTCTGTAGGGGAACATTTACGGACTTTCTGTCAATAATTCCCGGAGCCGGCTCCTCAATAGGACGGTAATCCTTGGTGTTTATCGGACCTTCTCCGTCAATGGGTGCCCCCAAAGCATCTACGACACGACCAAGATAAGCGTCTCCCACAGGGATTCCCGCCATCTTGTTGCTTCGCACCACTCGGCTTCCCTCGATAATTCCTTCTTCATCGCCAAAGAGGATAACACCGATTCGGTTTCTTTCGATGTTCTGTACCATACCCCGAACGCCGTTGTCAAAGACAACGATTTCTCCGTACATAGCATGATCCAGTCCATTAATGATCACGATACCGTCACCTACGGAGCTGACAAAACCGATTTCTTTCTTCTCCGCCTTTAAATCAAAGTCCTCTACGGAGCTTTGTAAAATGCTGATAATATCCTGTTGGCTGTTGGAAAAACGCTTATTCTGCATTTCCTCCAAAAACTGCTCTCGTCTACCCTTTGTACTCCAATCGTACTGGTCGTGACCAACCTCCAGGACAAATCCTCCTCCCAGACTCTCATCCTCTTCCAATACGACTTCAATGTTCCGGGAATGATATTTGTTATAAACAAACTCCCGAATTCTCTTTAATTGTTCTTCCTCCGGCTTGGTTACGTACCGAAGATGTACTTTTAATTTGGTGGATTCTTCATTGGAGATTTTTTCATACTCCTCTGCCACCTCACCCCATGCACTGAGAAGGCCGTCGTTGCACAGTACCTTCAAGGTATCCCTAACTTCCGTAGGGAAAAATGCTATCGATGATAGACATTCTCTTTTCCAAAGGTATTGTGGCGTCGGAAAGCTGTCCTGCCGTCTCCGGTAAAACTTCAAAAAAATCCGACTGGTCTCCTCTATAACGCTTTTCGGAACGCGCATTCTGAAAAAGCTGTTTTTGCATACTCTACCACTTTTTGCAGCATAGTCCTTACTCCTTCTTCTCCGCATCTTCTAGGAAGGTATCATACAGCTTTTGATTGTTTTCCACGGAATCCTTGCTGGCTGCAATCTTATAGGCAGCCTTTGCCACAAGCATAGCCACCTCTTCTTCCATTTCGTGTTGCTTCTGTTCAGCCTGTCTTTGAGCCTCTATCTTGGCTTCCGCGATAATCTTATCTGCCTTCTCCCTGGCATTTCCGATGATTTCATCGTATTCAGAAGACGCCTGCAAACGAACAGCCTCTAACTTTTCCTGCCGTTCCGTATCAATCTTTGCCATGCTGTCTTCATACTGTTGTTTCAAATCTCTGGCCTTTGTATTGGCCTCTTCCGCTTCTCGATAAGAAGTGTCCAGTTCGTCCTGTCTTGCCTTCAAAGCGGCACGAACAGGTTTAAACAGAAAGCGATGCACAAAATAAACCAGCACCAATAAATTAATGACTGTAAAAATAATACTACTTAGATTGAGACTAAGCATCGTTTTCCCTCCTTCGATTCCAAAACCTGTTCCTTACTTTAAGAAGAGGATAATCATAAGTCCGATAACGAAACCGTAGATGGCTGTTGCCTCGGCCAAAGCACAACCAAGTAAGAGGATAGTCATAATCTTAGAACTTGCTTCCGGCTGTCTGGCTACTGCCTCTGTTGCCTTTCCTGTTGCCAAACCGATGGATAATCCTGCTCCAAGACAAGCCAATGCTGCAATTGCTGCTCCTAATGCTACCATAATTTTTTCTCCATTCTGTCGCTCTGCGACCTATTTTACTGCTACCTACACTACTCCGCTTTACTCTACCGCTTCCGCAATATAGAGCGATGTCAAAAATACAAAAACATACGCCTGTACCAGACCGTCAAAAAGGTCAAAGTACAAAGACAAGATTGCCGGAACTCCTACCGGAACCACCAGTTCCACAAGCTCCATGATAACGAAGGCTCCTAAAACATTTCCAAAAAGACGCATACACAAGGATAATGGTCTGATAAAGACCTCCAAGATATTAATCGGCGTCATAATGGGAATAGGTTGTGCGAAGCGCTTTACCCAGCCTCCCGTACCGAAGGCACGAATTCCCGCTACTTCCACAAGAATAATGCTCATCAGGGACAGTGCCACAGGAACATTAAAGTCCTTTGTGGGCGGCTTAAAGCCGAAAACGCCGAAGAGGTTGGCTATACCGATAAAAATCAATACTACAGCCAGATAGGTGCCGTATTGCTTGCCCTCTTCTCCCAGATTGCCTTCCATGAACTTGTCCAGCTTTGTCACAATCAATTCTGCAATCTGCTGTCTCGTCCCCGGTGTACGAACCTTGCAATCTCTACCCAACAGGTAAGCGCCAAATATCATCACCGCCATGATGATCCAAGTCACCACAACAGACTCGGAAACCGGAATTCCTCCAAAAATCGGAATCGTAAAGACAGTCTCCACATTCAGCTCTTCCAGCAGGGATGCTGCAAGCTTTTCCATGGTTTTCCCCCTTTCTTCACTCTCAAGTACCTTTGAGATTATAGGCACTCTCTCCGTGATTGCAAGTATTTTCCAAAATTAAGCTAAAAATATTTTCTGCACTATTTTTTTGTTGTTTTTCTCCAGCAATTTCGGATTCACGAAAGCTAATTTTACATTTCCCACAAGCAAAGTGCAAGTTATTTTCAGTTTTTCCTTTAATAATGGATACAATACGCAAAGTTTTTTTCTATTGGAAAATGATATTCATATAGAAATACCATGATTTTTTTAAGTAAAGTAAATAACAAATAACCTGTTCATCTTGAATCCCTCTCTGAGATAGTGTGTAAAGTGGAAAAAGTGCGTTCAACTTTCCACACGTTTCACAATTATCTCAATTTTGTGGAGGGAAATAGATGACAGGTTATTTACCATTGACATCATCTTCTATAACTTGTTTTAAAGTTTTATCTAAATTATTCAGTTTAGCTGAATATAATAATGGATTTTCTAAATTTTCATCATAGTGTTCATCATAATAAATACACATATAAAAATAAAGAGGACCAAATGCTGGATCATCTTTTACCATTTGAGCTAATGGATAAGTATCTCCATTAAACATTTTTGTTACTAGTCTATGAAACTCTACACTATCAACTTGAATACCACTATAATGTTCATTTAAATATTCCTGTGCAGACTCTTTTAATTGAGAAACTGTCATTTCTGGAGTCAAACCCCAATCCTCCAATAATGTTTGCTCAACAGAAGTATATTCATTACTCAAATCTTTTTTGCTAATCTGTTGTTCTATTGCCACTGCGATTAATGGTATGCTTAAAATAAGTATCGACAAAACCCAAACTAAGGTTTTTTTCCACTTTCTATTCATAAAAAGCCTCCTCGCATTTTTAAATTAACTATTTGATTCTTTCTATTTTCTTTTGTACTAAGCTCTATGAAACATAATCTTCTGTTATTGTCGTAGAAATCTCTGAGACGATAACCACCCTGGTATATCGCCATTTTTGTACCTTTGAGGATTTAGCTTTTTTATGCCATTTCCCTACCTTTCTGAACTCATAAGGTGTTTAGTTATCCCTAATTTTACTTCTGGTAGTTAAGACAGCAGTAATCTCAAAATGTAAAATGTATTTATACCTAATCTAAATATCCAAAAACTCATAAGGCTTTTCCGAAAGAGAAGATTCGCAGCACTCGGCAAGATACGCATCCTTCTCCTTTAGGCTCTCTATGTCCGGATATACGTTTAACACTCTGTCCCCCAGATTCCAAAAATCATGTGACCAAGACTGTGGGTTTTCCCATACGTGTGGATTTCCTTTCGCCCAATTCGGAAGCTCCTTGCGAACCTTGGTTGCCACTGCAAGCTGCCCTTTTGCAGTTTTATAAATCGTGTCAATCCTTATTCCACCGTCTACCGGACGTTCTACACGAGTAATCTCCATACCATAGAACATTACCTTTCTTCTTACCCCTTTTTCATAGAGGTTTAACTCAATCTTGTCATATCCTTCACTTTTGTTGCGTTGAACACTTAGAAAGTCCTGAAGTGCCTGTATCACAGCGGCAGAAACACTTCCGGCGTACTTGGCAGCATCATCAAATAAGTGTAGATCTGCTTCTGCAACATAAATATTTTTTGTGGCCATAACCATACCTCCTTATTTTTGTAACTTGTATCTGAAGTTTAGTATCTATATGATTATGAACATGATTATAATTATATAGAGGTATTTTATCAAGATAGACTTTCTTTCCATCATTATGATGTTAAAGACTGTGATTCTTCACTGATACTGGGAGCGTAATATCAAAATGCAATATACAAAGTTCTTCGTTTTTGCAATAACAAAAAATCTCCCATCCCAAAAAGGGGATGAGAGATTCTATCTCTGCATGTGCATCCTTCGCAAAGTAAGGGGTGCTCATTTATGGATTATGGGGAAACGGTTAATGTAGTAGCACCGCCATTGGCCTGCTGCGCCGTGGTAGCTGCCGCTGCACGGCTCTCCGTAGTGGATTTGTTGTAGAGTTTGTGCTTGTACCGGAAGAATTAGCTGCCGTAGTAGCTGTGGTATTGTTTCCTGTAGCGCTTTGGGTAGTGCTTACTTCCTCGGTACGTACATACTGCTTGGAAATATAGGCATCCTGTCCGTTATAGGTGATTTCTAACCACTCGTCATTGTAATCTGCCTTGTATTGCAGCTCCGTTCCTTCGTCCAATACGGTTAATACTTCAGAATCCGTTGTACTGGGTTTTGTTCTGATTCTTACTCCTGTGGTGGTGAAATAACGCTTCGGTGTCGCCGTTGTCTCCTCCACGGTAGTTTCCTCCGTGCTTTCCACTGTTGCAGAGGTCTCTGTTACCGCCGCTGTAGTTTCCACTACGCTATGCTTCTTTGCGGAGAAGAAAAGCACCTTTACCAGAATAATCACAATAATAGCAATTGCCACCGGAAGGGCAATTCGTAAAATGCTGTACAAATCCCACTCTGTTCCCGGATTTCTATTTGCCGTACTTCTCTGTCTTCTGCCTGCTGTTCCTGTAGTTCTTCCGCTTCTTCTCTTCACAGAACTGCTTGAGCCTACGCTCTTTTGTAAACGTCTTGCTCTATCTGTTCCCGCTCCGGTTCTTCCCTTTCCGGCGGTACTTCTCCGAACGGGAATTCCTGCTCCCAGTTCTTCTTCCCGCTCTTCCCTTTCGATTTCCCGAATTCTGGAGGAATATCCTTCGGTGGTAAGTCTGGGCGCCTCCGCTCCGTAATTCTCCGCATCAATACGGGAAGCCAGTCCTGCCTGTCTTGCTGTTTCTCTTCTTAAGCTGGAACTGGAAATCATATTCTCCTCTCCCAGCTCATCTCTATAGGCTGCGGAAGAAGATGTAGCGGCAAGAGAATCCTCTCCCTGTATTCCTTCATTTCTTCCCGGTCCCTCTTCCACATACTCCGATAAGGCATCTCTTAACATGGAGAAGGAGTCATTGGCATCCTGGGCAGTGGATTCATTGCCAAGCTCTGCCAGCTCTCCAAATGCTCGAATTCCGTGATAGGTATCTCTGGACTTGGCAGAAATAATACCGCCTTCAAAAAGCTGATTAATATCGCTCTCTAAATTGCTGGAGACCATCAAAGCCTGATCAATCTGCATCCGTACCAGACTGGCCAAAATCTCCTTGTCCATAATTACCGCTTCTTTATATTGTCCGTTCAAGAGGTAGTTCTGCACATCCCCTAATTGTACGCGAATCTTTCCCCAAACACTGTTTTCACGCTCTGCCATATTTCCCTCCTTGCCTCCTGCAATTTTCTTCTGTAGTATACCTAGAAAGACAGCTTTCTTCAAGGAAGAATATCATTTTTCACAAAGAATTCGCGCTTTTTGATACTTCTTGCCTTAAATCGTAAGATTTGTCTAAAAACCGCTGAGAAAAGGCTCTATTTCCGGGGTAAGCAAGCGAATTTCTTTGGAGAAACGTAAAAAGAGGATAAGCTGTTTACCTTATCCTCCCTCTAATCTATTTTTTTCGTTTTTTTCATTAAAAGTCTTTTTATATAATATCCCATCTGCCCTCTGACTTACAGGCAAAAGGTCCGGGAGCCAGTCTGGAATAAATCCGTTCCATTCCCGTATCATCCATCACAGCAACGCAAAAGATATTGACATCCTTTCCCTCATAAATTTTTCCGTCTGTCAACCCCTCTGAAAAACTATTTCCCACATACTGCAACTTCATTTCGTCCTCCTTAGGAATGTGGCATGAAAAACATCCCTGTCTCTCTGCACCGCCGGAAGCTTCTTCCTGCGATTCCTGTTCTACTCTATTTTATTAATTTACAATATGTATATCGCAATATTTTCATAAAAAATAAGTTTTTACGGAGGGCTGTTTTGTTTTTTTCTAAGTACATTTTTTGCAAAGAGAAGGACTGAGGAAATTAAAAAAGAGAGCCTTTCGAAAAAACGAAACAGCTCTCTGCATTGTTCTTACTGTGGGACACTATAAGGAAGATCTTCTCAAAATGGTAATAACCTTGCCCTTAATCTCCGATTTCTTAACCGGGCCGAAGAGTCGGCTATCCTTCGCTCCGGAACGCATGTCCGACATCATAAAGTATTCTCCCTCCTTCAGCTTAACGGGATATTTCACCGCCTCCGTGTCATAGGGCTGGGTGGAATAGAAAATACCGTCCTCTACCTGCATATTGCCGTTGATTTTCAGACCGCCTTCATCCGGAATTTCAATCTCGTCTCCCGGCATGCCGATGATTCTTCCCACAAACTGCTTTCCGTCTTTATGATATACCAGAACATCGGAGGGGAAAAATTTATTTTCCAAACGGTAGTAAAGCATCAGGTCTCCTGCACTGAGCTTTGGCTTCATATCGTCATTTTTCACCGGAGCGATTCCGAAAATGACGAAGAACATCACATAAATCAAGGCACCCATTAAAAGCAGATGGGAGAAGAAGGAACGAATGTCTCCCATTTGCCGGTAATAAGTTCTCTTTTTTTTCGAATCACATCCAAAGGAAGGACTGCTTTTTTTCTCTACTTCTTTTTTTTCTTCTTTGCCATATCCTATCCCTTTAGCTTTGCCAGCTCTTCTTCCAAAGCGGCAATTTTTTCGTCTCTTTCCTGAATTCTGGCTTTGTAGCCGATTTCCATCACCTGAATGGCGGAACGGTATTCTCCGTCCAAATCCTCTAATTTCTTCCAAACAGAGGCAGGCTTAAAGCCGAAAAAAAGGCCTTTCGGAATTTCATCTTCTTCAGGTACTGCGCTACTTCTTCTAAATTCTGTGATGCTATACTACTTTCCTTTCCTTTGGGATTTGAAAACAGTATAGCCTTTTTCCTCCTGCATTTGCAAAAAGTTCTTAAAATTTTAAGAACTTGTCTTCCGGAAATTTCCCAAAAGCCCTTGCAGGCTTTGCAATGTCTGTTACACTATTCTCATGCCAAAAAAAAGAATACAAGCTTGCGTTCTGTGCTGAGGGCTTACGCAATGGCTATACGAAAAATAATTTTCTTTAAAATAATGGATTGAGTAGAAAGGATGTTTATGAAAAAACTGATTTCCTGGAATGTAAATGGGCTTAGAGCCGTTATGGGAAAAAACTTTATGGAGGATTTTAAGCGTTTGGATGCGGACATCTTTTGTTTGCAGGAAACCAAATTGCAGGAGGGACAGATTGACCTGGAGCTTCCGGGTTATTTTCAATACTGGAATTATGCGGTGAAAAAGGGCTACTCCGGCACCGCCATTTTCACCAAGGAAGAGCCGCTGTCCGTGCAGTACGGCATCGGCGTCGAAGAGCATGACCAGGAGGGTCGTGTGATTACGCTGGAATATCCGGAGTTTTATCTGATTACCGTCTATGTGCCCAACTCTCAGGGAGAGCTGAAGCGTCTTCCCTACAGAATGGAGTTCGAGGATGCCTTCCTGAATTACATCTTAACTTTAGAAAAGAAAAAGCCGGTAATTTATTGCGGTGACTTAAATGTTGCCCATGAGGAAATCGACCTGAAAAATCCGGACACTAACCACATGAGTGCGGGCTTTTCCGACGAGGAAAGAGCGAAGTTTTCCAGAGTGCTGGACTCCGGCTATCTGGATTCCTTCCGTCATTTCTATCCGGACAAGGAAGAGGAATACAGTTGGTGGAGCTACCGTACCAAGGCCAGAGAAAGAAATGTCGGTTGGAGAATCGACTATTTTGTGGTTTCCAAGCAATTGGAGAAGAAGCTCCTTTCCGCTTCTATTCATCAAGAAGTTATGGGCTCCGACCATTGTCCTGTGGAAATCACTTTGGATCTGTAATGATAGAAAGGGGAAAAGTATTTTATGAAATTGAAATGTGATGTTCATACCCATACTCTTTATTCCCGCCATGCTTACTCCACGATTTTGGAAAATGTTGCTGCGGCGAAGGAAGCGGGATTGGAGCTTCTTGGCTCTACGGATCATTTTTCCGCCATGCTCTATCCGGATTATGAAAATGTCCGTCACTACCAGTATTTGATGGTAAGCCATACCTGGCCCAAGGAGATTCAGGGGGTTCGGGTTTTGCAGGGCTGCGAAGTGGATATTGTGGATATGGAGGGAAACCTTTTCGGTTTTGATATTCCCATTTGGAAAAATATTGACGGAGATTTTTACAGTGACGGGAAGAAAATGTCTCTCTATGAGCGTGTCTGCAAGAAAATGGACTATTGTATTGCCTCTGTCCACCGAAACAGCTTTGCCAAGGGAGAAAGCGCTCTAGCTTGCACCAAGCTTTATCTGGAAGCCATGAAGCACCCAAAAATTCTGATTCTTGGGCATATCGGTCGTTCCGGACTCCCCTTTGAAATCGATCCGGTGCTTCTTGCCGCAAAGGAACAGAATGTTCTGATTGAGATTAATGAGCATTCCATGGATGAAGGAAGCGAAACCAAAAAGCGTTGCGAAGCCATTGCAGTCCGTTGTGCGGAACTGGGAGTACCCATCTCCGTTTCCAGTGATGCCCATATTGCTTTAAAAATTGGAGAATATCAAAAGGTGGAATCCCTGCTGGAGAAGATTCATTTTCCGGAAGAGCTGATTATGACCAGAGATAAGGAAAGCTTTTTACAGCATATGAAGAAGGCAGGACTGGGGTAAGGCGGGTTTTGCACCGCTGTTTCAAGTTAATATATATATATATATATGGTCGATATTACTCATAGAAAATAAAGGAAGAGGTACTATGATGAGTATGACCGTTAGCAATATGGCAAAATACGCCATAGCAAAACAGGATTTTGATCCTCAGTCCCAAAAAAACCAAAATCTATCTCCTGAAGAAAAAGAATGGAGGAGTTTAAGCCAAGAAGAGAGACACTTCCGTAATCTTATTGCCGCAGGAGGTGACCCTTGGATGAGTCCGGATTATCCCGGTGCAGGAAAAGAGTATATTATTCCTGTAAGTAAGGATATTGAAGCTTTGGCAAGGAAAGAAATCCGTGATGCCTTCTTAAAAAATCAGGGATTTGTGAATTCTGCCGACGCTGAAAGCTATAGTAAAAAGTTTAGAGATTATGCTAAATCACAAAGCGGTCCGGAAAGAAGAGCCATTATGTACACGATAGATCAAATCGGAAAGGATGAAGTTTCTAAAATTGAGCAGAAAATAAAGTCTGTTGATACAAACTGGAGTCCTCGTCAATCCTTTGATCCAAAAATCATCCAGGAGTATCTGCAAGAACAGGTACAAATTGAAGGGATTGATCAAAAAGTATAAAAAAGAGGTTGTAGGGAAAATTATTGCTTTTCCTACATCCTCTTTTATTGCACTATTTTGTTCAAAACATCTTATAAGATAAGGGGCTGTAAAAAATCAAAGTACTAAAGAGATTTTCGGCAATATAGGTCTGAACTTGGGGTAGTCTGAACCCGATACTTGCGAAATCCGGCGAAGTGAAGAACTGTAAAAATCAATAAGTGAAGCGAATAATGGAGTATGGGTCTATAATAGGGGCAATCTGAGCCCGTCAGTACTTACTGAAAGCAAGCAAAGCGAAGCTTGAAGTTAGTACTGCTACGAAGGCGAGGTTAGCGGGAGCGTGCCCCGATTGTAGACCCATACTACATTTGAGCGCATCTTTATAATAAATACAGTCCTTCAATACATAGAATTAAGCTAGTGAGAGCGTGCCCCGGTTTAAGACCTATACTGTAGGAAAAAGAAGCTAAATATACTCCTACATCCTCTTTTTGAACCCTTCTGCATCCTCTTCGATTTCGGAGATCAGGGCTACTCTATCTGCGTGTCTTCCCCCCCCTCAAATTCTGCTAAAAGGAAGCTGTCCACAATCATCTTTGCAAGCTCAACACCTACTACTCTGGCACCAAGGCAAAGCACATTGGCATTGTTGTGTCTTCTGCCCATAGCTGCGGAATAGGGCTCAGAGCAAGGGAATGCTCGGATGCCAGGGACTTTATTGGCCGCTAAGGAAATGCCTACTCCCGTTCCGCAAATGGCGATGCCGAAGTCTGCCTTTCCCTCCTGCACAAGCTTGGCTACCTGATAGCCTGCCAAGGGATAATCATAGCGTTCCGAAGTATCAGTTCCCACATTGATAATCTCGATTCCCTGCTCCTCCAGATATGCCTTAAGCTCCATCTTCATCTCTACAGCGGCATGATCATTTCCCATTGCAATCTTCATTTTCATTCCTCCCCTTTTGGCATTTCCTTTATCCTACAAAACAGTGACTTAACTTTGCTTTTACTTTCCATGTGATATTTCAGATGTAGACATTACTATCCTGAAGCTCAAAAACAAACAGGACTGACTTTTGCCTGACTTTCATACTCTTGTAAAATCCTACAGTATTCCAGATACTAGTTTTGAAATACGCTTCTCAAATTTCCAAGCTCTCTTTGAGCTCTTTCCTCTAAAAGATTCTGATAAGCAAAGACTGCATAGCCTTTTACAATGCCTGTCTTTCTGGCTTCCTCCACCTGTCTTTTTAAATATCACTTTCCGTAAACCACTCCGATACAGGATTTCCGTCCCAAACGGTGCTTCCTGCTCGGTACAGTCCTAAGCCTAGCATGAGTCCCACCTGATTTCCAGTGGAATTTGTTAAGTTCACCCAGTCTCCAAGGCTTCGCATATAAGCATGGGGAGCTTCCTGCCCTTTCCCGTTTTTCGCCCTAAAGCCGTGATACATCTGGGGCATGATGTAATCAATATAGTCCTTGGAGGCCATGATTTTGTCCACATCCAGGAAATACGCCACCGAAGAGCGAAGACTTTGCAGATTTGGCACCGGGCTTACACCGAAGACCACTCCTCTTTCTTTACATAGGCTATGTACCTGCTTTAACAATAAAGAGACCTGATTTCTCCGGTATTCTGTCAAGCTCCCTGTCTCTCCCTGTCTTTTCGCCTCCTCATACTCCGGCTCATCAAAGCGTTTGCCCTCTTCTGTCAAGGAAACTCTGGGATAGAAATAATCGTCAAAATGAATGCCGTCCACGGCGTAGTTATCCAAAAGCTCTTTAATAGAGGCCAGAAGTGCCTCTCTTCCTGCCGCCCTGGAGGGATTGATATAATACTGCCCCTCATGAAGAAGCACATTTCTTTCTTCTCCGGAGGTTTTGCTCCATTTTTTCACAATGCTGTCTTCGGGAATATTTTCCCACTTGGACATGGAGCTGCTGACACGGTAGGGATTAAACCAGGCATGGACGGAAATGCCCTTTTTCTTTGCCTCGGAAATCATAATCTCCAAGGGGTCAAAACTGCCATTTCCCGGCATAAATTTGGAATAGGGGAAAACCGTCATTTTCTTCCCATAACTGTCGGAATGGCTGTGCACATGGAGGAAGAGAGTCTGAAAACCGTTCTTCTGCAAATTGTCCATGACCTTAGCCGCCTCTGCCCGAAAGGCCTGCTCTTCCTTCGGCATATTCATCCAGTCCAGATAAGAAAACCAAACCGCCCTTAACTCCTTCTGAGAGGAAAGGCTTTTCACACCGGGTCCCGCAAGATTTGAAGCATAGGCGGAATTCCCTGCAAAAAAGCTCAGGGAAAAAAGAAGTGTAAAAAGCAGAAAAGCCAAGCTTTGTAACAGATTTCCGGGCAGTCTAACCCCGATATTATTTTTAAAATTTCTCTCCATCGTCTCTCTTCTCCTATTTTTCTTTTTGCCCTTACTATAGCATAATCCGGCGTAGAACTTTTTTCTTTTCCCTCCCGGATTTCCTACAAAACCATTACGGAAGACTTCCTCCGGAAAGTAAGCCTTCCAAAGAGAAGCAAATCTTCCGAAGAGAGCTAAATCCTCCGAAAAAGCATAAAAATAACAGGAGACGGTAAAGACAGAATAGTATCCATACAGCTTTCTAGCGTAATAACATTGGATAAGGGGCAATGTGAGCCCCCGGGTTCTTGGCTTTTGTCTTATAAAAGCTTAGAACCCCAGGGAGGCGAGCTTAGCGAGAGCGTGCCCGCATCCAATGCTATTATGCTAGGAAGCGTAGGTATTTCTATATCTTTACCGACTCCTGTGATTATGCTTCTCTTCGGAAGGCTTCCACTTCTTCTTCCGTTTTCGCTAAAATGATTTTGGCTCCTAAGTTCATCAGCTTCTTTTCGAAGAACTCGTAGCCTCTTCTAATATATCCTATGTCTTCCAGCACAGTGATTCCTTCTGCGGCAAGGCCTGCCAAAACCAGAGCGGCTCCGGCTCGAAGATCCAAGGCATGCAGGGTTGCTCCCTGTAATTTTTCCTGCCCCAAAATGGTTGCCACTCTATCTTCTACAGTGATATCCGCCCCCATTTTCTTTAATTCCTCTACATATAAGAAACGATTTTCAAAAATCGACTCGGTAACGGTGGATTTGCCCTCTGCCAATGCCAGAGTAACGGCAATCTGGGGTTGCATATCCGTAGGAAAGCCCGGGTAGGGAAGGGTCTTAATCTTAGTGCCCCTCTGCTTTTCTCCTCCGATGACCTGAATTTCCTCGTCTCCTTCATAGACGGTATTTCCCATATCCCGAAGCTTTGCGGCAATGGATTCCATGTGCTTGGGAATGATATTTTTAATTAAAATATTTCCTCGGGTAACTGCTGCTGCACACATAAAGGTACCGGCTTCAATCTGATCCGGAATTACCCCGTAAGTGGTTCCGTGCAAACGCTCCACCCCCTCGAATACGAATGGTATCCGTTCCTGCTCCGCGAATATTGGCTCCCATACTGTTTAAGAAATTGGCTACGTCTACGATATGAGGCTCCTTGGCCACATTTTCAATAATCGTCTGACCATCTGCCAAAACCGCAGCCAGCATCAGGTTAATGGTTGCCCCTACAGACACCACATCCAGATAGATATGCTGTCCCACAAGCTCCTCCGCCTTCGCTACAAAATAGCCGTCCGAGATTTCCACCTCGGCTCCCAGGGCGGTAAAACCTTTAATATGCTGGTCAATGGGTCTTTCCCCGATGGCACAGCCGCCGGGTAAGGCCACCTTGGCTTGATGGTATTTTCCCAGAAGTGCCCCGATAAAATAATAAGACGCACGAATACGACGAATCGCATCGTCATCTACGCTTTTCATAGACAACTGATCCGCCTGAATAGACACCACATGACTTTCTATGCGGTGCACCTTCGCTCCGATGGCCTTTAAAGCCTCCAGCATAACATTTATATCTCGAACATCGGGAAGATTCTCTATAATTACTTCTTCGTCGGTAAGAAGGGCTCCTGCCACAATACCCAGTGCTGCATTCTTTTGCCCCTGCTGATGACTACCTCTCCACGAAGGGGATTGCCCCCTTTCATGACGAATACTTCATTCATTTTAAACCTCAAATTTTTTCGTCTCGCTCTAAATTTTTCCACAAAAAAAGCTCCTAATCATAGAGCGTTTCTTGATTATAAAGCTTAAAGGGGAAAAGTGCAAGAAATATACGCAGTTCAACAAAGCTCATTTTCAATAGTGGATTTTGGCAAAAAGCAACATTTTCATTTTATTTTAAGACAATGCAAATGCTGATGCTTTTTCCGGTACAGATATGGACAGAAGATACGTTGTATACCAGCAGGATTTTCTAAGTTTCCAAAGATTTCTTTCTAGTCTAAGAGGCTTTGAAAATCCTCTTCCTCATGAAAACCGGGATCCATGTGGGTAAGAAAATGCCAGTCTTCACTCCCTTTTTTTCTATAGAGCACTGCTTCCCCATCTTCCGAACCGAAGTAGGCTCTATCCACCTCATAGCCCTTTGCTTCTAAAAATGCCTTGACTTTTCGGTACTGACTTTCCCGTCTTGCAATATAGTCCTTCACTTCATCATTGGGAATACAATAGGCATCCACTCTGGTGGAACCCTCCACCATGCCCTTTCCGGGGGTACTTAAGTCCGGTAGCTCTTTCCAGAAAATGTCTATCTCCCCTTCTCCGGTAAACATAAATTTCGTAAGAGGAACAATATGTCCGTTGTATTGAAGTTCCAAATACTCCGGAAGCTTCCGAAAGTCTAAAGTTTCATAGACAAATCCCTCTTCCTCCTCATATTTGTAGCCCTTGACTTGGGAAATAAAGGCTCTTCCCTCTTCCAGCGTTTGGAATAAGCCGATTCCCGTCCCCACGCCTTCCTGACTTAATTCTAAAATAAACATATTGCCCCCACGATTCCTTTTCGAATCCAAAGATTAGCTTCCTTCCACTATTCCTGGACTTTCCTTTACCATTCCTTTTTAAAGCCGTAGAAGCTCTTCCCTCTTTAGGCCTTCGCCTTTACTTCTTCGGGCACATCCACATTGGTGACCCCGCAGGCAATGGCATCCACCGGGCATGCATTCTTACATTTTCCGCAACGGATACACTCCAAATCATTGCAGTTTTGTACCGGATCACATTGCATCTCGCAAACCGCCTTACATCTTCCGCAGTGGATGCACTTCTGATGATCCAAAGTATAACGGAAAAAGGACACGGAATTAAAGAGAGAATAAATCGCACCCAAGGGACAAATATACTTACAGAAGGGGCGGTAAATGATTATGGAAAGGAGGATAGTAAGAAGCAAAATCAAGCCCTTCCATGCATAGAGAAAGCCTACGGCTCCCCGCATACCGGTGTTCATCCACACCAGAGGAATCCCTCCCTCCAGCATTCCCACAGGACAAATCAGTTTACAAAAATAAGGTGCTCCCTGTCCTATAATATCCACCAAAAACAGAGGAAGGAGAATGACGAAGATAAGTAAGATAAGATACTTTGCTTTTCGTAAAGGCTTGTCCCACTTAAAGGTCTCTATCTTCTTCACAAAGGGAATCTTATGCAGTAAATCCTGCACCAGCCCAAAGGGGCAGAGGTATCCGCAAACGCCTCTTCCTATCAGCGCGCCCACGAAAAAGAGAAAGCCCACCACATAGTAGCTGAACTTGTAATTCGGGCTGCCAATCACCGCCTGGAGGGCACCTATGGGGCAGGAGCCCTTGGCTCCCGGACAGGAGTAGCAATTCATTCCGGGAACGCAAAGCTTCTTTAATTCTCCACTATAGATTTTTCCTGTTTTAAATCCCTCAAAGAAGGAGTTGGTCACTAAAAACCAAAAGGATTGGAAGATGTGTCGTACATTGTTTCTTGCTTTATATTTATCTTTTTTTGATTTTCCGTTGATGAATTCTTTTAACTTATCCAATGCCGATACACTCCATACATACTTTGATTGCCTTGTTCATTACCACCAGTGCCTCTCCCCGATGAACGCCAACGTAAATCATGGCAATACCCATACAAAGGAGAATCAGGGATGTCAACCGGGACTTTAAAATTTTCTGTTTCATATTTCCCCTTTACTTCTTTACTTTAGCCAGTTCTTTTTCAATGATTTCCGACCAAGCCTTCTTATTGTGGGAACCGGAATCGGTCTCTCCTACAATCTGTCCCTTCTTATCCACAAAGAAGGTCTCCGGAAAGGCCTGAATCCCGCTGAGTCTGCCGTTGAAATTGCTCTTATCCGGAATTAAGAAGGGATACTCCGCCTTGCTTCTTTCCCGAATCAGCTTCGCTTTCTCTAAAGCCTCCTGATTTTCTCCGGTCTGGTCCACCGTGTCCGTTACCACCCCAACGATATTGACACCCTTGCCCTTCATTTCCTTCTGAATTTCCGCAAGATCCGGAATTTCCTGCACGCAGGGACTGCACCAGGTGGCAAAAACATTGACCATGGTAAGGTCATAGTCGGAAAAATTCTTTCCGCTGAATTCTTTTCCGTCAATATCCATTGTCTGAAGATTGCTTAAGTCAGTAGCTACATTTTGGGAATCGGTGGAAAAAGCCATGGTATTTTCCAAGTCGGACTTTTCGGACAAAACAAAGCCGTTTTCCGGACGTTCTTTTTTCTCCGTAATCTCTACGGTCGTCTGTTTCAATTCCTCTATCGTCTCTGCATCAGCTCCACTATTTACACTAAGATAATAGCTGTATTTTCCGTCTTTGGACTCTCCCAGCTTAGTATGACTGTCGCATTTTGTAATCTTCCCGATTTCTTCCTCGGAAAGACTCTTTTCAAACATGCCGATGGTGCCGATTCTTTCCAGACTTTCCTGCCACTTTTCGTAGCCGTCTCCCATCTTAGCAACTTCCGCATTTTTCTGCTCTTCTGTAAGTTTGCTAAAGCTCAACAATCCATACTTAAGCTCCTGATCTATGGGGCTTTGATCGTCCAACATCACGATGTCTTTTGCCTTCATGGCTTCCCTAATCTTCTCGGAAAGCTTGAATTTTAAGCCCAGATATTCATAGATATACTCATCCTTTACCGGCAAAGTATAGTCTGCCGGCTTAAAGCTGTCTCCATTGCTGTCCATATTTATGGACACACCGGCATCTTCCGGACTTACTGCAAGACTCTGTGCATCTATGCTTTCACTAACTGCCATGGAAGACTTCTGCTCTGTAGCCACTTTATTCTGACAGCCTGCAAGTCCAAGTCCTAAACAGAGTGTCGTTACAAGACAAGCTCCTGTGAATTGATTTTTTCTCATAATATTTTCCTCCTTAAAGCTACTTTATCAGTATACCCTTTCGTGCCACAGGAAAAAACTTAAAAAAGAAAAAACTTTTTCTGAAAATATGAATTTTGAAGATGCCGTTTCTATGAGCATGCTACAAGGGATATGCAAAATGAATATGAAATGGAAGACGAGCAGGAGTATATTATATCCTCTCATCGCTCTAAAAGTATAAGCATGGATTTACCGGAATTTTTATAGATATCTAATCTATTTCTTTGACCTTATCCTCTAAACTCTTAATTCCTGTATTGTTCAACTTTTCAATTGACATCAGCTGAGTTCTTGCAAGCTTCCTTAGCTCTATCATTCTTTCTTTTTGATCCATGCCTTTTCCGATAAGAATTGCATTGTAGCTTTCCATATTGGCAAGAACCAATAATTCATTTAAACTCGCATAGTCTCTCATATTACCTTTTAGGTCCGGATTCTCTTCACGCCACTGTTTTGCTCTTTTGTTAAATAAGGCAACATTGAGCATATCTGCTTCACTTGCGTATTTATACGATAACTGCTCATTGGTAAGATCCTTTAAGAGATATTCTTTGATTGCATCTGTATGAATTTTATAGTTAATCTTAGAAATTTCTCGATTAAGATTCCAACCTAATGATAATTTTGAGTTTTCATCTGACTTAAGTCTTTTATAGTCTTGGATAATGTAAAGCTTGAATTCTGGTGAAATCCATGAAGCAAACTCCATCGCAAGATCATAATGTGCATATGTTCCGCCATATCTTCCGGACTTTGAAATTATGCCAATAGCATTTGTAGAATCAATCCATTTTTGTGGTGTCATTGTAAATCTATTCAGTCCCGCCTCATTTCTAAACGTGTCGAATTGCACACGGTTAAAATTTTCATTGTTCAGAACTTCCCATAGTCCGATAAACTCTAACGTATTTCTGTTTCTCATCCAGTTCTGAATAACAAACCTCGGATCATCAGTATTTTTATACTTAGCAATATCCGTTAGACTTATATAGTCATTTTTAAAGTCTTCCGTATAAATTTGAATAGCAAAACCTTTTGCTTCGATTGTGTCTTTTTTTACCTTAGACATGTGAATTCCTCCTTTGCTAAAGATGGCTCCATGGTATCATATTGCCAAATATTATTCCATTATTCCGAGTCTTTCGTTTCATAATATTTCTCTTTTTTATCAAGCTTTTCTGCACTTGACCTAGTCCTCAATCTTATCCATCTTTCAGCCCTTGACCTACTCCCTAATCTTATCCATAATAATACTGTTTCTACGACATATTCTTTGGCTTGAAATCCTTGGATTCATGCTTAGAATATGGAATCTTTTAATTCCATGGGAGGAAAATGATGAAAAAACAACTATCTTTATTACTCGGCGGCCTTCTTCTGGCTTCTTCTCTGGTAGCCTGCGGTGCAAAGGGAAGCACGGCTTCCACTACTGCGGCAGCAAGTGACAAGGAAACTACGGCAGAAAGCACTACGGCAAAAGAAGGAGAAAGCAAGGCAGAAGAAGCCTCTTCCGACAATTCTGATTTTAAGGCACAGATTTTATTCTGCGGTTCCACCTCTTTGTACCCCATTATGTCCTCTTTAGCTTCTTCCTTTACCGAGAAGTATGAGACCTGGGACAAGGTAGATGCTTCTTTCCCGAAGGAGAACATCTCCATCTATGTGGCTCCGGGCGGATCCGGCGTAGGAGTAAAGGCTGCTGTTGACGGCACCGCAGACTTCGGTATGCTGGCAAGAGACATTAAGGATAAAGAAGTAGAGAGCCTTGGCAAGGACTATAAGAGCTTTGAAGTGGCAAAGGATGCTTTAACCGTGTCGGTCAGCAGCAAGAACCCCAATGCGGATAAGCTGGAAAATCTGGATACGGAAACCTTACAGAAGATTTTCGACGGAGAGTATACCAAATGGAGTCAGGTAGATTCCTCTCTCTCCGATGATGAGATTCATGTGTACATCCGCGACCTTTCCGGCGGCGCTTATGAAGTTTTCCAGAAGGCAGTGATGGGCGACAAGGAAATCACCCCTTCCGCTACCCAGTCCGCTTCCATGACAGAGTTGGCTACCAATGTGGCAAACGATCCGAACGGCATCGGCTATGTAGGCTTCGGTGCATTTAACAAAGCAAACAAAGAAAGCACTGTTTTGAAAGAAATCAAGGTTGACGGTGTAGAAGCTTCCGAAGAGAAGATTTTAAGCGGTGACTACAAGATTCAAAGACCGGTTATGTTCGTTACCGGAAAGAAAATCACAAAGAATGAACAGGCCTTTATTGATTACGTTTTCTCCGAGACAGGGTATGATGCGGTTGTAGCAAACGGTTACATTCCTGCTTTCACCAAATAAGATTTTGTAAAAACAGAGCTGTAAAATTACAAAAAGCTTTCCATGCGTATAGCTTTGAAATCGGGGCGCGCTCAGATTGCCCCCTTTTCAAAGCTATACTGCATAGAAGGCAGAAACTATTGTTTAGAAAGGAAAGAAAAAATGCGGAATCTTAAAAGCAGAAAGCTGGAGAACTCTCTCTTTCTTTTTTTCGTTTACGCTTTTTTATTTCTCTCCATCGGTATTCTGAGTTTTTTCTTTCTTTTTCTAGCTAAGGAATCCCTTCCCCTCTTTGAAAGTGTTTCCCTGCCTTCTTTTTTGTTCAGCTCCAAATGGAACCCCATGGCATTCACCGGAACGGCCTCCTTCGGTATTTTCCACTTTCTGATGGGCTCTATTTCCGTTTCCTTCCTTGCCCTGTTGTTCTCCACTCTTTTGTCTCTGGGTTGCAGCATTTTCTTCGCCTTTTACTTTTGGGAGAAGGGAAGGCGCATCCTCTATCCCCTTTTGGACTTGCTTTCCGGCATCCCTTCCGTAGTCTACGGCTTTATCGGTTTAACGGTAGGAAAGCCTCTCTTTTTGAAAATGGGCGTGAGTACAGGCTCTTGTGTCTTACTGGCTGCTGCCCTGCTTTCCATTTTGATTTTCCCCTTTATGGTGGATTCCATCACGGACAGTATGGTGAAATTAAAGGCAAAATACTTTAGAGGCAAGAGCTCTGGGACTTTCTCCCGCCTACATTATCCTAAGGCTGATCCTTCCTTCTTCCCTTCGCAGCATTTTTATGGCCTTCCTGCTGGGTAGCGGAAGAGCCTTAGGAGAGACCATGGCGGTGATGATGGTGGTAGGCAATGCCAATCTTTTCCCAAAGCTCCTTTCCAAGGGCGAAACCATCGCTTCACTCATTGCGCTGGAAATGGGCAGTGCGGAGTATCATTCTCTCCACTACCATGCCCTCTATGCCTCCGGACTCGTGCTTTTACTGCTGGTCGCGCTGATTCATTTGCTGGTGAAAATGGGGGAAAGACCGCGCACTTCGAAATTTACATCTCGAGCAGTTAGTCCTGAACCGGTCATTTTGGAATCTACATCGCACGCAGTCGATACGGATACGGGCACTGCGGAGTTTCCTTCTGTGCATTCCGCGGAAAATAGGGAAGAAGTAGCGCCTCGGCTCCTAATTACAGGGAAGAGGGCAAAGGCGTCCCGGTCTTTTTCCGCTGTCCTCCTTTTCCTGTACAGTTTCCTTTCTTTTCTGCTGATTTTTTCCGCCCTGCTGTTTTTCTTTCTTTATATCTTTTACAAGGGATACAAAGTCATCTCTCCAAGCTTTCTTCTGGACACGCCAAAGGGAATGGTCTTGGGAGAAGAGGGCGGTATCTTCCCCGCCATCACCGGGTCTTTGGCCTTTTCCCTTACAGCTTTAGTGCTTTCGGGACTGCCAAGCCTTTTTACCGCCATTTTCATGGTCTTTTATGCAAAGGAAGGCAGAAAAAAAGAGAGCCTGCATTTCTTCATTCACCTGCTCTCCGGCGTTCCCTCTATCGTATTGGGGCTCTTTTCCTACAGCTTATTTGTATACCAGCTGAAGCTGGGACGCTCGGTGCTCTCCGGTGCCATCGCTTTGGCGATTATGATTTTCCCCTTCATGGAAATCCGTATGGAAAAGATATTTGAAGAAGTACCGAAAAGCTACCTCCATTCTTCCGAAAGTCTGGGCTGCTCCAAAGGCTATACCTTGAGAAAGCTTGTACTTCCCTATACTTTGCCGGAACTTCTTTCCACCATGCTTCTGGCCTTTTGCTTTGCTCTCGGTGCCACACCGCCGATTTTATTTACCGGAGGAGTCGCCTTTGCGAAAAGTCCCACTTCCTTACTGTCCCCGGCTATGGCGCTTCCCCTGCATCTTTACCTGCTTCTGGTGCAAGGTGGTTCTTCCTTATCCAGAGCCTACGGAACCGCTTTGGTGATGCTCTTCCTTCTGCTCATTGGAAACGGAATAGCCAGTCTTCTGACCGCTTACTGCCATAGGAAATGGCAAAAATAAAGAACTATTGGCATAGCTTTTCCCGGTTCAAAAAGTTAATTTTAAAAGAAGTATACACAGGTATCAAATAACATCTTAGGAGAATAAAATGTCTACCGAATCTACAAGTCCCATTTTATCTACAAGTCCCATTTTGGAAGTGAAAAATCTGAGTCTTTCCTACGGCAAAAGACAAATCCTCCGGAATCTGCATTTTCAAATTCCGGAGAAGAGCATCACGGTCTTCCTGGGAAGCTCCGGCTGCGGAAAGTCTACTCTCTTAAAGAGTCTGAACGGTCTTCTTTTGGAAAATAAAGAGGCCTCTATGGAAGGGGAAATCTTTCTTTCCGGGGAAAATCTGACAAACAAAAAAGAAAAGCGACTGGAGCAGATTGCCATGGTCTTTCAAAACCCCAGTCCTTTTCCTTTTTCCATTTATAAAAATATGACTTACGCCTTAGAGTACTACGGTATCAAGAACAAAGCCGAGCAGAAGGAATTAATCCGGCAAAAGCTTAAAGACGTAGGACTTTGGGAGGAAATTTCCGGAGAGCTCCACCGCTCCGCTCTAAGCCTTTCCGGAGGGCAGGCCCAAAGGCTTTGTATCGCTCGTGCCCTTTGCATTGAGCCGAAAATCCTCCTTCTGGATGAGCCCTGTTCTTCTTTAGACCGACTTTCCACCTTAAAAATAGAAGAGCTCCTTCAGAATCTCAAAGAAAGATACAGCATTATTATCGTGACCCACAACCTCTCCGAGGCGAAGCGTATCGGCGATCAGATTCTCTTCTTCCATGAAGGTGAGCTTTGGGAAAGGGGCACAAAGGAGGAGTTTTTCAATCATCCAAAGAGACCCGAAACCAAAGAATTTATAGAGGGGGAATGGTAGGGCATGCTTCAGAGGGGCAGGATAGAACGTAGTTTAGAAGGGGGCATAATAGAACGTAATTTAGAGGGAAAATGGTAATACGTGAATCAGCTCCGATAAGTCGGATATGCTTCTCTCCGCTCCCTCCACCTGTCCAAAGCCATAGGCAGCATGGATAAAGGCAATTCCCGCCTCTGTAGCAGAGCTAAAGTCTAAGGCAGTGTCCCCAAGATACACACAATCCTCCGGATTTAAATGGTTTCTCTCCATCAAAATCCGGATATTTTCCGCCTTCTTTTTCCCATTGCTTCCGTAACATTCCATATCCAAAAAGTCCCCGGTCTTTCCAAGGGTGAACTTCTCTCCATACAGCACCGCATCAATATAGCCTAACTGACAGTTGGAAACGATATAGCGGCCAATCTCCGCCGCTTTCAATGCCGCAATGCACTCTTCAAGATGGGGATAGAATTGTACCTTATTCTCACTCAAATATAAATTTTCAAATTGCATGCAGTGGGCAAGAATCTCTTCTCCCCTCTTTTCTTCTACTTGAGGAATCAGGCTTTTTGCAAACTGATCCATGGTTTTTCCCATTAAAGGCAGAAGATCCTCTCGAGAAATCCTGATTCCCTTCGTCTCCGGAAAATCCTGCAATTTTATGCTAAAAGCCTTTGCCACCAGATCCACACTGTCCCACAGGGTTCCATCCGCATCGAATATTACAGCCTTCTTGATCATCGCTTTTTTTCTCCTTTACTTCCCCGGTATCTTCTGTTCCTACTTTTGCTAGGTTTTATTCTCCGGCATCTTCTGCTCCTACTTTTGCTAGGCTTTATTCTCCGCCATCAGGGCATCCCAATAGCTTCTACCCTGATAAATCATTTCCTCATAGGCCTTCACCACCGCATTTCTAAGGGGTACCGCCCGCTCCTCAAGTCCTAGGGCTCTTGGGATAAAGACACAGACATCCCCGATTTCCTGAGCCAGCTTCCGGGCTAAAGTCTCATCCTTCATTCGCACGAGGCCGAAAACCGTAGAGGAATAGCTCTTGTCCTTGATACAGGTTTCCATCCAAAACTTGGCAAAGGCCTTCCATTCCAGTTTAAGCAACATCTGTTCCAAAGCCAGAGTCTCCGGACTTTTGGCGAAGGCCAGCATGGTGCTTTCCAGACTTTGTCCCTCCGGTATCTCCGGAATATCCAGATTCTGCAGAGTAAGATTTACGATAGCCGCATCACTTAAGGGAATATCCTCTCTCTTCCGTTCTTCCCCGGTCTTCTTTTCGGGCAAATGAAAGTTGTCCAACTGCTGAGACACCCATTTCTGCATTTTCTTTTTATTCCAAAAAGGAAATACTGGTTCGTCCGAAATTAAAAATTTCCATCCAGGCTGCCATAAAGTTGTCTTTAATCTGCAAAGGCTTTCCCCTTTGTGTTTCTACAAACTTGTCCAAATTCTCCTTTTGCAAAATAGGATAACGAAAGCGAAGGGTTTCCAGGCGTTTTCCTTCTACAAGCTTTTCCTCCATATCCTCTGTCCTTTTGATTTTTTCAATCACCAGGGCAAACCGCTTGACCACATCCCTTTCCTCGTAAAAGCTTTTGGGCCAATCCGAAAAAGGGTTCCTTTCTTCCTTCACTTCACTTTGTAATAACATTTCTTCTCCTCATTCATGCTTCGTTCATATTTTGTTAGCACAATGTTTACAGCATAAACATAGTTTATTCACTCTTGACTTCTATACTGCATTACAGATAACGAAGTGCTCGTTATCCACTAAATAAGATTTTTTTCATAATACTCGGCCGGAGCTTCCGTAAGGACGCTCCGGCCTCCTCCCTTTTATAGGAGAAATAAGAGAAGTCCTTCTTATTTTTCCGTTTCTTTATCAGATTCTTTTTATTTTTCCGCTTCTTTAGCAGATTCCGTTTCCTTTCCCCTCTTTCCGTAAACTCTCTCTTCGAAGGGATCCCTTACTTCCACCTTCTTTTCATAGAGTCGGAAAATCCGCTTAAAAAAGGCGGAATTCATCCAGGCAATCAGAGGGTAGCCTAAAACAAAAAATACCGGCGTAAACATTGGCATAAATAAAATCAAAAAATAGCTTCCCACAACCAGTAATACATCCGCAGCAATCATGCCAAGGGTATAGGGAAGATGGCGGATGGACATGAGTAAGGCATGAATCAAGGTTCTTTGCCAGGTATTATCAAAGCGGGAAAGCAGGGGCCAGACGTAGAGAAAAACAAATAGCCACAGCAAAAGCAGCGCATCCGTAATCCCCCGGAAAAGGAAGCGTAATGCCGTGTTATTGGCAAATATCATGGAAAAAAAGCGATGATCCAGGAGAAGAATCACCAAAATCGGCAGTAAAATCATCCAGAGAATGATGCCCTCCTTTAAATTCTGTTTAAAGGAATGCATAAACATCCTGAAATTGCCTCGATCCTCCTCGTGCACAATCTTAATGGTACAGTAATATAAAGCCGTTGTAGATGCCCCCAGAGTCACAATGGGCAAAGAAAACAGAATCCATAAAAGATTCAAAACCATCATATCCGCCAATCGGCCTACAAACCGCCACACATCATTATCATAATTAAAAAAGCCTTGAAACATCTACTGCTATTCCTTCCTAACCCCTTTATCTATTTCCCTCTTCTCCCCCTTGCCCTGCTTTTCCAATTCCAAAAGATAAGCCTTCGCATCCTTTAAAAAGCTTAGACTGATCAGTAAAATCACCAGTCCGATGGGAAATGCCGCAATGATGGAGACAGACTGCAAGTTTACCATAGAACTTTCGGAAAAGACTAGTGCCAAAGGCAGTAAAATCAATAAAATCGCCCAGAATCCCTGTACCTTTCGGGATGGCTCCTGTCCCTCCGGAAGGCTCTTATAGCTATACTGCGCCGCCACCAATGCGATGGAGTCAAAGGATGTGGCGTAAAAGGCAATCATGGTCAGAAGAAGCAGGATGAATACCAGTCCCGGAAGAGGCAGGGTTTCCAACATTTTCACCACCGTAAGGTAGAGGGAACCGTTCTCCTGATAGAGCTGTAACACCGGCAATTTATGGAAAACCTCCAGGGACAAAGTGAAATTCCCTAAAACAATGAAGCTTACATAGGTACTGCCGATGCCGAAAATGTATCCCCCCATAATGGTTTGTCGTATGGTTCTTCCCCGGCTGATGCTTCCGATAAAGAAGGGGGAGGCTACACACCACACCATCCAATAGGCCCAGTAGAAAATCGTCCAGTTTTCCGGAAAATGATTTTCTCCTAAAGGATCCGTATAGGTAGCCATGGAGAAAAAGTGCTCTACCATCTTTCCCAGAGCATTCATTCCATTTTTTACAATAAAGGAGCCTACGCCGCTTCCGAAGAAAATGTATAAAAGCAGGGCATAAAACAGCCAGGTACAAAGTTTTGCCAAAAAGGAAACCCCGTCCATCCCCTTCAATACCGCAAAGGTATAAACCACGCAGGTGGCAATCAATATGATTAAGGTAAGCTCTCTGGTGGACAGCCCGTTGGGGAGTAGCTTTTTAATGATTTCCGACATCAGGGGCGTGGCTACTGAAAAGGTGGTGGCTGTTCCTGCAAGGAGGGCAAAAACCGCCAGTAAATCAATTCCTCTTCCCGCCAGACCGTCGGTGTGCTTTCCTAAAATAGCTCTGCAGGCTTCGGAATATTTTTGCCTGCTTCTTTTCCGTACATGAAGCATAAAGCCGAAGGCCGCCGCCAACACCAGATAAAATCCCCAGGGTATGGGGCCCCAGTGGAAAAGGGTGTAAATACTGCTCCAATCCGATAGCTTTCCCAGGGATTGGACATAGGGATCATTGGCATAGAGAATCCATTCTCCGAAGGAATAAAAGAGAATATCCGCTGCAAGTCCTGCGGTAAACATCATACTTCCCCAGGTAAAAAAGGAGTATTTCGGCTTTTCGTCGGGCTCTCCCAGAACAATATTGCCTAAGGGCGAAAAAGGCGATATAAAAGGAGAGTAAGAAAATAAAAAGGCCGATTCCCAGATAGTAAACGGAAAAACTCCCGCCCCAAAAAAAGCCTCGAATGGAGGATAATATCTGATTGGAATGTTCCGGAAACAGAAAAAATGCAAAGCACAAAAGAAGCAGAATACATAGGGGAATTCCGCTAATCCCGTAGTCTATAGAATTCTTCGCATTTTCTCTTCCGGGCTGCTTTCCCGAAGCCACTTTACTGTTTTTATTTTTGCTTTCTTCCCCGGTTTCTTTATCAGCTTCCTCTATAAATTCTTCCTTTGTTCCTTGTTCGATTTCTTCCATGAGTGCTTCCTCCATTTACTTCTTCTCCTTCTCCTCTAACAAGCGCTGGCTGTCTTCTCTTCGTACTTTTTGATAAGGCAAGCGTATAATCTTTTTATTTTCTCCTTCGTCTTCCGGACCTTTTTTTCCGGTAGCGAGACGATAGGCCAGCTGAAACAAGGCCTTGGCCTGACCTTGTTCATCATTATACACCGTTCCCATCAAATTTCCCTTTTTTACCGCCTCTAATCCCACGGTAGTACCGTCTATTCCGTAAATAAAGGGTCTTTTTATCCTTAGGGCAAACCGATTTTGTCATAGGCATCTAAAACCCCTAAGGCCATATCGTCATTGTTGGAAAGAATCAATTCAATCCGATCCTGAAACTCCGGATAAAATTGCATCATCTTACTCTGGGCTTCCGCCCGGCTCCAGTTGGCAATGGCGTAGGACAGCTTTTCCATGGGAATCCCCTGCTGCATCAAGGTATTTACAGAATACTCTGTCCGAACGATGGCATCCTGATGGCCGGCTTCTCCCTCAAACATCAAATATTGAATCACTCCGTCACCGTTTTTATCCACTCGGGGGGACAGAATCAGCGCTTTCTTCTCCGTGCCTTCCTCTGTGCTTGTCTGCGTGTCTTCCGAAGAAGCCTCTCGTTCCAGGATATCCAAATCCTCCCGACTTTTTTGCAGAACAAAGTCTTGAATTTCCTCGGCATTTCCGGCCTTATCCTGGCTCTTTTCGGAAGACTCCTCCGAAACCGCTTCTTGCTTTTCTTCCGGTAGGGACTCTCTACTTTCCCCTAATACCGCTTCTCCGCTTTCCTCTGTTATAGGCTCTCTGCTTTCTCCCAGCACTGCGGCTCCGGTCATCTGCTTTCGGCTTGCCGCCATTCTTCTTTCCACTTCCTCCGCATCTTCCGGTGAGGCAAGAGGCACCTCCGGCGTAGGTTTTTCCGGTTCCTCGGAAAGAATATCCTCAGCCGCCATTTCCCCCTGCAAAATGCCGGATTGCTTGGCATCCGCCCCGATGTAATACAACTGATTCCATTGGGCCAAATCTTCATCCACCAATTCTCTATTAAAGAAATGATGGGAACATTCTTCTTTTTCGCCATATCGATAATTTCCGAAGGAGCGGTTCTATCCACCAGATTCACACAAAGAACGTCACAGTCCTTCTCCAGCATTTCCTCCACCTGTTCGTTTTGCAGAGCCTGACTTCCGGCCGCATTGTAGCGAAACAGGCCTATTTCTACCCCTTCCGCCCTTTTCTTACTGATTTCCTTTTCAAAGGCCGTCATATATCCGGACAGAAAGGTATCGTAGTTGTCATAAATCGTAACGCCGATTTGAAGTTTCTTCTTTTCCTTTCTTTCTTCCTTCCTTTGACAGGCGGAAAGAAGGGGAAGCAAGCATAAAGACAGGGAAAGGCAGACCGCCATTCCTCTTCTTAAGCTGTTTCCTTGAAAGCTTCCCAAGATTGTTGATTGTTCTTTTTCTTTCCTGCTGTAATCCGCTTTGTCCGCCAATTTCATGCTTTTCTTCTACCCCTACAGAGAGTTTTCCTTCAGGGGCACTCCTTCTCCATTTTTATGCCTTACTGCTTTAGATATTTCTTCAGATGTTTCTTCAGATATTTCTTCAGATATTTCTTCAGATATTTCCTTGGATATTTCTTTAGATATTTCTTTTAGTCTTCGGTGGGGAAGAGGATTCGTTCTATTTCCTCACTATACATATTTTCACCGGTAACCATATAAAAATTCACTATCCTATCCTCTGTTGTATTTCGCTTTTTAGAAAGCTTATACCACAGGTCCTCCATGGCATAATAGGCCATGGTGTATTGGTCAATAACCGCCAGACAGCGGATGATTCCCGCATCCAAGGCATAAACCACCTCCCGGGAATTTCCTACGCCGTAAAGCTCCACGTAACGTCTACCGGTTTCCTTTAAATAGCGGGATGCCATTTCCAGACTGTCATTTTCCAAAGCCACAATCAAATCCACACTTCTCTTATGATTGGCCTTTACCATATCCTCCTGGATTTTTCCCGTATCCGGAAGCACCCAGGCGATTTCCTGTCCCCCGGCCTCCAATACCGAAATGAGACTCTTCAGTCTTCTTTGCATATTGCCCTTATTCTGGTTTCCCGCCAAAATGCCGATGCGTTTTTTCTCCTTGTGCAGGGTGGAATGTAAAACCTGTTCCGCCAGGGCCTTCCCCAGCGCTTCCTCCTCCACATTGATAGAAGAAATGTTTAAGCCGGGTTCCGTCGTTTCCTTCTCGGAATCCACCAGCATAATCTCCGCATTTTTTCCCAAAGCATTTAAAAGGCTTCCGGTTCCCTCCGTAGCTCTAAGCTCCGCAATGATGCCGTCCGCTCCGCTTTGAATCTCCCTTTGCATACTGATATTTTCCTGCTGAATGGAAACCAGTCGATCGGTGGAAACAAAGTTGTATTCCATGTTGTAGGCTCTTCCTGCGGCGGTGAGCCCCATCTTAAAAGCCGGACCATACATCGGAATTGCTATGATCCACCACCACGGAAATCTTAAAACGCTCCGGATCATTATCTCCTAAGAGCCTTCCCACGGACAAAAAAACAGGAGAAGCAGGGCTACCACAAAAAGGCCGGTGGTAAATATGCTGTTTTCTTTCATGCCTTCTCCCCCTCCTGTGAGCCGCTGTGAAAATGCGCTGTGCTGTGATGCATGTTTCCGTGCTCCAGACTCTTTTGGTTTTTCTTCCGTGAAGGGAATAGCCGGTAAAAAGCACCTGCACATCCGTTCCCTCATCCGGGGCACTAATCACTCTCAGACCGTAAACAGATCCGAAACGAAGCTGGATGCGGCGATGTACATTAATCACTCCTACACCGGAGCCTCGTTTTTTTCTGACTGGAGAAACTGGAATAATCACTTTCCGTCTTTTCCAGCAGGGCTCTGGCCTTATCCTCGGTCATCCCGAAGCCGTTGTCCTTCACGGAAAGCAGTACGGTACGTCTGCCGTCCTCTTCTTCCAGAATCCTTCCGCTGACCAGGATTTCTCCGTCCTCATCCATTCCCTCCATGCCGTGGTAGATGGCATTTTCCAGAATGGGCTGTAAAATCAATTTTACGGTAAGACAGGACAGCACCTCTTCCTCCACATCAAAATCCACCGTAAACTTATTCTTAAAACGGATTTTTTGAATATTCATATAGTTTTTCGCGTGCTGAATCTCCTGGGAGAGCGGGATAATGTTCTTTCCGGCGGAGAGGGAAATTCGGAAAAAGCTGGCCAGCTGAGTCACCATAAACACCGCATCTTCCCGTTTTCCGCTTTCAATCATCCACACCACGGATTCCAAGGTATTGTAGAGGAAATGGGGGTTAATCTGGGATTGCAAAGCATCCATCTCGCTCTGTCTTTTTTCCTCCTGCTGCCGGATTCTCTCTTCCGTCAGTTCATCGATTCTTTGCAGGGATTGCAAAAGGCTTTCTCCCAGATGGACAATCTCCGTGCTTCCATAGGAGGAAATTTCCTCCATGGTGGGGCGCTTCACTCCCATATTGCCTAAATCTTCATTTAACTTACGGATGGGGTAGGAAAGCCTCAGGGAAATTACCTGATTCATGACAAGGGCAATCAGAAGGGTTACGGAAATGACAATGAAAACGTAATACAGCATTCCTCCGGTAGCAAAAACATTGCTTCCTTCTTCCAAAACGGACACCAGCTTCCAACCGGTATAACCGATGGTGTCCACCACAATGGTTTTTTCCTTCCCGTCACTTTTCAGACGATGGATACCGTCCTCCTGAGCAACGGCCAGCTCCGTATCCTCCTTGGCGTGGCCTCGGTAGATTTCTCGAATCTTGGGATGATAAATCAGTTTTCCCCTCTTATCGCAAAGATAAAAATACCGTTTTCCGTTAACCTGATTCAGCTTTTCCATCATTCGCTCAATCATGTTGTAATCCATGTCTACCAAAAGCACACCGCTGTCGCTTCTGCCGTCAAAGTTAAGTTCCACCACCCGACTCAAAGAAATGACCCAGTGGGTACGGTAGGAAGGGTCGTCAAAAAGATTCTGCACATGGGGCAGAGAAAAATGCAGGTTTTCCACCTGCTGTACCGCTTCCCGATACCAATCCTGTTCCGTTACCTTTCGATTTTTCTTCTCTGCGGAAATGGGTACCGCCGCAATGTATTTTCCCTGGGCGGAAAAAAGGGCAACGGAAACCAGACTGTCCCTATGGGCTTCATACAGAAGATTCATTTCCTGATTCAGCTTGGTATAATCCACATCCGTACCCTTAACCACATTGTAATAAAGGGCATCGGAAATTCTGCGCATGCTAAGAAGGTATTCCTCCAATTGAATACTTCCCTGCTTTAAAAGCTGCTCGGATTGATTCTCCTGATTAATACGGAAACGTATAGAAAACTGCGTATAAAGTACGATAGACAGAAAAAAAGAATCAGAAAGATGGAGAAAAATCATAAAAGCTCATTAAGAGCATATTATGAAAGGAACGAAGGGGTGAAGTAATAGAAAAGGGGACGGAGACTCCCTTTTGCAAAAAAACATCAGACAATAGATTTTTTTTGAGACGTTTTTTCTCCAAGGAAATCCACCTCCCCTATACTTAAAAGGATTCTACAGTCCTTCTTTCCCCTTACTGTTGGATTTATATTTTGACGGAGACATCCCGAACTTCTTCTTAAAGGCATAGCTGAAGTAATTCGGATCCGAGTACCCTACCGCCTCGGCAATAATATAGGTCTTCTCCTCCTCTTCCATCAAAAGACGGAGAGCCTTTTCCATACGATAATCCGTAAGGTAGTTGATAAAGCTTTTTCCGGTTTCCCGTTTAAAGACTGTGGAAAAATAAGCTGCCGATACATGGAGCTCCTGAGAAAGAGCCTCCACCGTTAAGTCCTTATCCATGTAATGACTGTGCACATGCTCCACCGCCTTCTTGACAAAGGACTTGGTCTTATCGCTTCGCATCTCCTGAATGATAATCTGCATTTTCTTGCAAATCTCCTTCATCCACTGAGAAAGCTCTGCCAGACTGAACTGTTGTACCTTCTGGTAAACATCCTCTTCCTTCGGAAAGATCAATCCGGTATCCACCTGATTGGCCAAAAGGAACTTATGCATATTGGTCACCAAATCCATTAGGAAGAAATGGTATTCCTGCAAAGAAGGAGAATCCAAACGACTGTTCTCGATATAGAGGTCAATGCATTTGTTCAGCTCATCCTCGGAGGACATACGGATGCTTCGATAAATATCCAAAAGCCGTTCTTCATCAATGATTTCTTTATTGACCTTATGCTCTTCTTTTCCCTCTAAACCTATTTCGCTGATGGCAATTGCCTTTCCTCTACCGTAAAGCACTCGGTATGCCACCGCATCTCTGGCACCAAGATAGGAAAGAGGCAGATCCATCAAATTGTCTACGGGTTTTCCGATTCCGGCAGTCACTGTTGCTTTACAAATATGTCTGGCCATTCGACAGAGGATTTCACAATCATCCGTAAGCTTCAAGCTGTCCGATTCCTTATCCATCTGGGCAATGAAAAGCGTATTTCCCAAATAGGTAAAGAAGCAAGGACGCCAGTGCTTTTGCAGTCGTTCCTCCGCCAGCTTCCGAATGGACATGGTAATCAACAGAGGATTAATTCCCTCCGGAGACAGGCTCAGGCTGTTATGCAGGATAACCACCGCAAAATATTTTCCGGGAAGGGAAATCTGATAATCCAACAGTGTGCTTTCCAGATCCTGCTGGGGCAGGGTTCCCTCGATTAAAGAGGTATATAAGCTTTCCTGCAAAATAGGAAGACTCTCTAAATAATAGTTTTTCAAGCGATGAATGCTTTGTTTTTCATCAAATTCCTGATCCAAGGCCTCATGCACCTTCTGGAATACTCTGGACAGTTCTCCCGCGTCCACCGGCTTTAACATATATTCCTCAGCCTCCAAACGGATGGCTTCCTTGGCATACTCGAACTCGTCAAAGCCGGAAAAAATGATAATCTTAATAGAGGGATACAACTCCTTCAGACGATGGGAAAGAGTTAATCCGTCCATATAGGGCATCTTGATATCGGTCAGTACCACATCGATTTGCTTTTCTTCCGCTATTTCCAAAGCTTCCAAACCGTTTTTGGCATAACCGGCCAGAGAATAGCCGAGGCGGTCCCAGTCTATCTTTTGGACTATGGCCTCCACTACATCCTCTTCATCATCTACTAATAACACGGAATATTTTTTCATTAGTGTTTGTCTCCAACATATTTCTCTTCTAAGGTTCTAAATCGTACAGCCATCACCAGGGTGCCCAAAACAATCAGTCCGATACCTAAAAGAGGATGAACAATCATCAATATGGAAGACAACAGAGAAATACCTGCGAATATCAGAATCAAAACTCCCGCCTCTTTACTATAAGCTTCCCGATCCCGTACAGGAGGACGTCCCTTGGGACGAATACTCTCCACATCTTTAAAAACCAACAGTTTAACGGCGTAATACAATAAAATCGCAGTAAATAAAAGGGGCAAGCCCATTTCCTGTCCTATTCTTTCCAACATTCCTGCTTTTCTTCTCCTTTAATTGCTATTTCTTATCCAACTCCGGCAGAAAAAAGCGTAGAATTGGGCACTATATCTTCTTCTCTTATCCCCAATATAGCCTATCCTCCTGTTTTACACCAGTGCGGAGGACGCATTGTAAGAAAATCTTTCGCGAGGCAAACTTGGAAATATTAGAAATATTCTGTAAAAACTTAAAAAAATAGTTCTTTCTAAAAAAAGTATTAAATAATTAATTCGTTTAACAAAGTTCTTTCTCATTTTACAAAAATCCATGCTTGGAATGCAATACATTGCCCCGGAGACTTTTTAATTTTTCTTGAAATTTTTCGCTATTCATGCCATAATTTCCCCGGTTTTTATTATATGGAAAGGAGCTTTCATGAAAAATCAAAATTTTGTGCGAAACCTTGTTGGAACGGCTATTCTTGCCGCTTTGGTTTTGGCCCTACAGTTATTGCTGGGAAGTCTTAAGCTGGGCCCCTTTAACATAACCTTAACTTTGGTTCCTATTATCTTGGGAGCCGTGCTTTACGGTCCACTAAGTGCCGCCTTTTTGGGGGGGACTCTTCGGCTTTTTGGTTTGCATTTCCGTGATTTCCGGAAATGACGCGGGGGGCTTTATGCTCTTCTCCCAAAAGCCCGTCATTACCCTGGCGCTTTGTATGATTAAAAGTACTGCAGCCGGCTATCTGTCCGGACTGGTGGCCAGAAGTCTTGCCAAAAAGAATGCCACTCTATCGCTATTTTTAGCCGCAGGAATCGCTCCTGTGGTGAATACCGGCATTTTCATCTTGGGACTTCTTCTCTTCTTCCAAGATACCCTGGTGCTTTGGGCCAATGGGCAGGATAAAGTAGTAGACTTCCTTCTTTTCAGTATTCTGGGAATTAATTTCACCACGGAATTCTTGGTGAATCTGGTGCTGGTTCCCATTTTAGCCCGTATCTTACGAAACCTTCGCTTTGTAAAGCAAGAGCTTGCCGTTTAAGGAGAGACAATGATTTTAGCCATCGATTGCGGGAATACCCACACTGTTTTCGGAACCATTACGGAAGATGGAGAAATTCAGAAGATTTTCCGTATGGAGAGTAGCCGGAGAAACCAGCTATGAATATGCCGCAGATATTGCCCAAATCTGTCAGCTTTTAAAGATTGATCTGCAAGGCTTGGAGGGTTCTATCCTTTCCTCTGTTGTACCGGAACTCACCACCTCTTATCAGAAGGCAATGGAGCTTCTCTGTAAGGGAAAATGTGTGGTGGTCAACAGCAGTAGTCCCATGAATATGAGCTTTGCCATGGCGGATCCCAGCGGTGTAGCTCCGGATTTGATTATCTCCGCTGTGGGAGCGAAAAACAACTATCCTCTCCCTGCCATTATTATCGATATGGGTACCGCCACCACCATTACAGTAGTGAATAAAGAGGGTGTCTTTATGGGAGGCGTAATTCTTCCCGGAGTGGGCATCTCCATGAATGCCCTGGCCAAAGAAACCTCTTTGCTTCCCAGTATCGATGTGGCACCTGCCAAGACCTTGATTTCCACCGACACGGTAGATGCTATGCGGGCAGGCATTATTTACGGCACCGCCGGCTCCTTAGACGGTATCGTGGAACATTTTCAGGAAGAACTGCAGGAGGAAGGTAGCGTAATTGCCACAGGAGGCCTAGCCCACCTGATCTGCCCTTATTGTAAGCATGAGATGATTGTAGATGATAACCTGCTGCTGAAGGGGCTGTGGAAGATTTGGCAGCTGGAGCAGGGGAAATAGGGCTGAAACGGGATAGGGCTGAAAAAAAATTGGAGTATACGCCTGAAGAAGAATAGGTCTGAAGCGGAATTGGAGTTTACGCCTGAAGCAGGATAGGTCTGAATCGGGGCACGCTCTCGCTAGCTTAATCCTGTGTATTGAAGGACTGTTTTATTATAAAGATGCGCTCTAATGCAGTATGGGTCTATAATTGGGGCACGCTCCCGCTAACTTCGCCTTCGTAACAGTACTAACTTCAAGCTTCGCTTGCTCGCTTTCAGTAAGTACTGACGGGCTCAGATTGCCCCTATTATAGACCCATACTGCATTATTCGCTTTATTTATTGATTTTTACAGTTCTTCACTTCGCTGGATTTCGCAAATACCGAGCTCAGCCTACGCCTATTCAGGCCTGTTCTGCTTCAGGCTGTTATGACTCGGATTACCCATGTTTCAGAACCATTCTGCTTCAGGCTACTATAACTCGGATTACCTCTTTTTCAGAACTATTCTACTTCAGTTTACTATAACTCGAACTGCCTCTTTTTCAGAACTATTCTACTTCAGACTGCTATGACTCAAACTCCCTCTGTTTCAGAACTATTCTGCATCAGGCTGTTATGGCTAGGATTATCCATGTTTTAGACCTATTACGCTTCAGGTCGGATGGATGAGGCTGTAATAAATAAAGCAATTTTCGACAATATAGGTCTTAATCCGGGGGAGTCTGAGCTTGATACTTGCGAAAGACCGATGAAGGGAAGGACTGTAAAAATTCAATAATTGAAGCGATTGATGCAGTGTAGTCTATAATAGGAACAATCTAATCCCGTTGAAACTTACCGAAAGCCGGTGAAGGGAAGGACTGTAAAAATCAATAATTGAACTGATTGATGCAGTGTAGTCTATATAGGGGCAATCTGAGCCCGTCGAATCTTACCGAAAGCCAGTGAAGGGAAGGACTGTAAAAATCAATAATTGAAACGATTGATACAGCGTGGGTCTATAATAGAAGCAATCTAAGCCCAGCGAAACTTACCGAAAGCCGGTGAAGTGAAGGACTGTAAAAATCAATAATTGAAGCGATTGATGCAGTATGGGTCTGTAAGAGAGGCAATCTGAGCCCGTCGAAACTTACCAAAAGCCGGCGAAGGGAAGGACTGCAAAAATTAATAATTGAAGCGATTGATGCAGTATGAGTCTGTAAGAGGAGCAATCTGAGCCCAGCGAAACTTACCGAAAGCCGGCGAAGTGAAGGACTGTAAAAATTAATAATTGAAGCGATTGATGCAGTATGGGGCTGTAAGAGGGGCAATCTGAGCCCGTCAGTACTTACTGAAAGCGAGCTAAAGCGAAGCTTGAAGTTAGTACTGTTACGAAGGCGAGGTTAGCGGGAGCGTGCCCTGATTACAGACCTATACTGCACCAGAGCGCATCGTTACAAAGAATACAGTTCTTCACTTCGCGGGCGAGGTTAGCGAGAGCGTGCCTCGATTATAGACTATACTGCCTCAGAGCACATCGTTACATTTTTACAGCCCTTTTACAACAGTAATACACTGAATAATACCAGCATTCCCATGGGGAGGAGCTGTCCTTCCATTCCCATTTGATAGATGCCTATTGGGGAGAGGTAGGGGATAAAGCTTGGGATATTGCTTAAGGAGGAAAAGTCTATAAAGCTTCCGCCCAGGAAGCTGAACAGCAGGCCAAGGCTTAAGGACAGGCCTCCTGCCATTTCCGCTCCAAAAACGGAGTAGGATAGTCTTCTGGCAAAGCTATAAAGGAAGAAGGAAAATCCCAGGGTACATAGTAGCGGAAGGAGCAAATCCTTGTAGAGTTCTACAAGGCGAAAGCCTCCTTCTTTTTCTATTCCCAAAATAGTTCTGCCCTCCAGCACAAGGAAAAATCCCAGGCTCAAAAGTCCGAAGAGAAGAATTCCGCTTAGATGATATCGTAGTCTTCCGGCGGGATAGGTCCTGCTCCTTTGGAAGACCTTTTTCTCTTCTTCTGTTCCCAATGCCGTTCCCAAGGAAAATAGGAAGAAGTACAAAACAAAGCCTAATACGGCCTCCCGCTTGGGCTGGAACAGGCTTCTGCCTCTTTCTCCTTTCATTTCCTGAATCTGATATAGAGGCTCTGTTCTCTTACTCTTTACAATGGATTGTTCTATAGCTTCTTTTTCCGTTTCGTTAAGTCTTCTTCCTAAAAGGCTTTCCCCATAGGCAAGAGCGCCCTTCTCCATGCGAAGGGTACTGCTGAGCGCGGCTACAATTTCCCGAATCCCCATTTCCGCCAGCGAATCCGCACTGCTTTCGTAATGTAAGCTTCCTCTTCCCTCCATATCTCCGGTAAAGCCCTCTTTAATCCAAAGTACCCCCTCTACACTGCCCTCCAAAAGAGCCTTTTCCGCTTCCTGATTTTCCACGACTTCCACTTGAAGCCCCTTTTCCTGCTGCAGCTCCTGAATTAATTCTTCACTCCAGGCACCCTGATCTTCCCGTACCAGCATAAGTGAAAGCTTCTCTTTTCCCCCGACCCGGGAATAGGCAAAAAGAGAAAATAGGAAAAGAACAAGCAAAAGGAATCCCCTGCCGCCCCCTAAGAGGAGGGAAAAACGAAGAGAAAGCAGAGAGCAGGGAAAAGGAAGGGCAGACTTTTCGTATGATTTGTATTGTCCGCCGGGTCTATCTTGTCCGTATGGTTCGTCCGGTCTGTATTGTCCGTCCTGTCCGTCTTGTCTATCTTGTCCATCTTGTTTATCTTGTCTATCTTGTCCGTCTTGCCTCTTGGATTCTCTCTGAAGCTTCCGGGAAAATGTTTTTCGCTTAGAAAACGTTTTAAGCTTAGAAAGTATTCCTGAAAATATTTCTAAGGCAAGGGCCAGCGCATCCCAGCAAAGCAGGGGCAGGGCGGTAGACAGTAAGGTAGAGAAGGAAAGCCCTCTCCGGACACCCTCCAAGACCATTCGATTCACGGTAATGGGAGAAAGACGCTTCACAAACTCCGGTGCATTGCTCTCTCCGAACAGCTTTCCGGTATAAAGAATTCCCAAAAATAGTAGGGAAAAGGACAGTAATTTTGCGGTACTTTCCTCTCCCATAATTCGGAACAATTGGTAGAAGAAAAAGAAGAAACTTAAAAAGCTCAACACAGAGGATGAATGCAATCGGTAACAGTTGTTCCGGAGGAAGGTCTAAGGATTTTTGCAGAGCAAATAAGCAGAGGAGCAAAAGGGGCAGGGCGGAAAGAAATAAAAAGAAGAGCTTAGAAAGGAAAAAGCCTCTTCCTCCCATCAGGGCAAATCGTTGGGGAATGCCCTTCTTTTCCTCTTCCGGCACCGAAAAAACGGAAGACATAGCACAAAAGGCCAAAAGGAAGAAAAAAATAAAGGAAAAGATGCGAAGGGAAAGAGCCTTCTCCACTTGACTGCTCTGCCCCTCCTCGTCAAAGACAAGCTGTCGCTTTAAAACTGCCGTCAACAATCTTTCCGAAGCATGCTCATAGAGGCTTTCTTCCTCTTGTTTGGACAGGTTTTCTCCATACAGGGCATGAAAAAAACCCCTTTACTGATTTCCTGTTCCTTCTCCATAATTTCCATAATGGAGGTGAAAATGCTTTGAAACAGGAGGCTTTCTGTTGGGCGATTGGCATTTAAGCTTAAATCCACCGGTTCTCCCTCAAAGCGATAGGCGGTATAAAAGAAATCCTTGGGAATCCGTAAAATGCCTACTACTCCCTCTTGGAAGGCCTTTTCCCTGCCTTCCTGTCCGATTTCTTCCTCTTCCTTGATAACGGTAGAAAACAGCTCCACCTTCTCCATTTCCCGAATCAGGGTTTTGGACATAATGGTTTGATCTTCATCAATCACCATCACCGGAAAGGCCTGCATTTGACTGCTTTGTCCTTGAAAGAAAAAGGCAAAAAGGGGAAAAAGGAGTAGGGGAAAGAGCAAGATAAATAGTCCTCCTTTTTGGAGAAATAACTTTCCGTCTTTCCAAATGGCCGCAAAAAATCCTTTCATGCGTCTTCTCTCCCTTACTTCTTTTGCTCTTCCCCTATATCTTTTATAATCTTCCGCTATTTCTCTTTAAGCACAAAGTATTTCCTTAATAGCTTAAGAAATTTAGTTTCTCTATGAGAGCTTTCCCTGTTCCAGAGTCAAAATCCTATCCGCCAGATCTTCCAGCTCCCCTCTTCCGTGGCTGATGAGCAGCATTCCTGTGCCCTGCTGCTTCATTTTCAAAAGGAGATCTCGAATCCTGTGATAGGATTCCTCATCACAGCCCACGGTGGGCTCATCCAAAAGCAAAATGCTTGGACGAAGCATGAGAGCCGATGCCAAATGCACCCGGCGCTTCATTCCCCCGGACAGAGCGGACAGCTTTTCCCGGCTTTTTTGAGAAAGTCCCAGCTCCGCCAGAAGCCAGTTCCCTCTGGTTTTTAAAAGCCTCCCCGGTATTCCCTGAATTTTTCCGTAAAAAATCAAATTTTCCAAAGCCGTCAGACTGTCATAGAGGGACAGGTCCTGGGGCAGATAGGAAAGGCCATTTCGAACCTCCTTAGGCATCCGGATTTCTCCCTCCTGATAGGGAAGCAGACCGGCAATTGCCTTTAAAAGGCTGCTTTTTCCGGCACCGTTTTCTCCACGAATCCCTATGATTTCTCCTTTGAATAGGGAAAGAGAGAGCCCCTGTAATATGACGCTCTCTCCTCTATGATACCGAAGGCCTAAGTTGTTTACGACACAAAGGCTCTCATTCATCATCCTGCAAGTTCTCCCTGTAAAGTAGCTGCAACCTTCGCCAAGCCATTTCCAATGGTCTCGCTCAGCTTATCAAAATCCTCCTGGCTGTAGTTGGAAATATCCACTTCCGCTTCCTTCGGAAGGGTAGCTGTACCGGTCTTTGTAGTGTTCAGGTTAATCTTCGCACTGCTAAAGGGCATATAGTAGTTCTGTAAGCCTTCTACCACAATCTCGTGATCGCTGCTGCCCTTCTCTCCGTCAGCAACAGTAAGGGTCAGCTTTGCTCCCATTCCTGTAGGATCTTCTACAATATAGGTTCCGTATGGCATTAAAGCGGAATGCTTAGTGGTATCAATCTTATACTCCAAAGCCTTAACATCCAGAACACCGTTTCCGCCGGAAATGCTTCCCTCCAGCATCTTATCCTTTAAGCTGTAGCTGTTCTTTAAGTACATATTCTCGGAGCTGGAGCTTACAACATTGATCTGCTCGGTAACTTCCTTGCCCTTCTTGGCAATCTCCAGAGAGAAGGAATCGTCCTTTGTGGAAAGCAGAACCTGTCTTAAATCTCCGTCAACAACCGCAATCTGCCACTGGAATTCATTGTCCGCCATCTCCTTAGCGGTATCCGCAGCATTATCACGAATCTCCTTTGCCAGCTCACTAAGCTGATCCTTTGGAGTTTCTGCATCTCCCATGCCTAAAGCGCTGTCCCAGGTGCTGGTAGCATAAACATCCTCTAAAAGAGACTCTAAATCGCTGTCCTTTTCTACCGTATCTGCCAGCTTCTCGTAGAAATTCTTTAAATCTTCCTCTGTGGGCTTAAATACATAAACCTCTCCGGTATACTTCTCCTTCAGATTCTCTAAGTCGAATTCCTTCTTTTCTACCGTTAAGTTATCCTTATTCATGCTGCCGACAAGGAGATCTCCGTACTTCTTGGAAATTTCCGCAAGGCGCTTTCTGTTCTCTGCAGACTTCTTTTAAATCCGGAGCCACAATATCCTGCTCGGTGAGATTCTTCATAATGGTCTTTAAATCTCCCCGATAGTAATGCTCGTCCGCTACAGGAATCGCAAAACCGATCTTGCCGTCACGATAATCCGCAAAGCCTTCCAGTAAATCTGTACCCATGATCTTGGCACTTAAATTCATGACGAAGGAATTCTTCTCCGCATCCATATCATACTTTAACTGGATCTGAGAATCCTTCAGATACTTATTCATTTCGTCACTGCCTTCGATTTCTCCGGTAAGAGTCATATCGGAAGACTGCTTTAAATCCTCGTTAATAAAGCCTAAAGCCACCATGGCATCCAACTTATCCTGGAGATACTTCTCCTGATAATGAAGAAACTTCTGCTCTGTGCTTAAAGCTAAACCACCGGAAAATAACTTCTTTCCAAAGGCAAAAAAGCCTGCGCAAAGAAGAATAATTACGGCAACAACAGGGATTAAAAGCTTCATGCCCTTCTTTCCCGCAGGAGCCTCCTCTATAGTCTGTGCATAGGAATAGCTTGCCTGGGGCTCTGCAGGAGCCGCTTCTGTAGCTGTTGCAGCACTTACTGCATTTTCAGCAGCCGCTCCAGCCTCACTACTTTCTGCTGCAGCGCTTGCTTCAGCACCAGCAGCACTCGCCTCAGCGCTTACAGTTTCTGCGCCTTCCAGCTTTTCTCCGCAGTGCTCACAAAACTTCTCCTCGTCTTGGACTTCCTGTCCACAATTCGGACAATTTTTCATTCTGTTTCCTCCCTTTGTCTTCAATTGTCGATTGAACAGCCTTATTTTAACATATTTATAGAAATAAATCTTTTTAAAAATATATTAAATTTTTAAGGGAGTAGCGTTAAAGTTCGAATACTAAAGCTTCAGAAAGCAAAACCTCAAAAAAAGGGTTCAAAAAATAAAGTTCAAAAAAGCAAGGGTCTACTCAAATCATAGTAAGTGCCTAATCAAATTATAGCAAGATCCTACTCAAATTATAGTAAGGGCGCAATCAGTCTCAAAGCCCCCTGTTTCATTCTGGTGAAAAGGCTTCGATTATGTCCCTTATCCGGGCTGACTTCCGTAGAAGTACGGAAAAGCTCATGAAAATCGTCCGCAATATCGAAGATACAGGGACTTTCATACAGCAGAACTCCATTTTCAAAATGATGGTAGAAGGAACGATAATCCAGATTAAAGGTTCCCACCGCCGCCATAACATGGTCTACCAAAATCTGCTTGGAATGCATAAAGCCCGGAGTATATTCATAAATTCTGACTCCTGCCCGCAGGAGCCGAGGATAGTAAGACCGGCTGATGGCATAAACAAAGGCCTTGTCCGGGATTCCCGGAAGGACAATCCGCACATCTACCCCTCGCTTTGCCGCAAGACACAAAGCCCTGCTCATCTCATCGGTAATAATCAGATAGGGAGTGGTAATATAAATGCTTTCCGTGGCAGACTGAATCATATTCAGATAGACATCCTCTCCCAAGGGAAGTCCGTCAGTGGGCGCATAGGCATAGGGCGCGCAGTAGCCCTGACCGGTATAACGATCCCAGTGTCTCGGCAAATAATTATAAAGCCCCCGCACGGGACTATCGTCCATGGCATGCCACATCTCCAGGAAAAGCAGGGTTAAAGTACCTACCGCCTCTCCCCGCAGTCGAATACCTGTATCCTTCCAATAGCCGTAGGGAGAATGAATATTAAAATACTCATCCGCCAGATTATAGCCTCCGGTAAAGCCTACCTGACCGTCCACAACAGTAATCTTTCTGTGGTCTCGGTTATTCATGAAAGATTCACCATGGGGACAATGGGGTTAAAGATACGACACTGAATGCCCCACTCTTCCAGTTCCTGCACAAACTTCGGATCAATGAAGCCGATGGAACCTACATCATCATAGAAGAGGCGAACCTCCACTCCTTCCTCCGCCTTTTTACGGAGAATCTCCTTGATTTCTCCAAAGGACTGCCGGTCCTCTATGGCATGGTATTCCATGAAAATAAACTTCTTTGCCTGGGAAAGGGCTTCCAACTGAGCTTCCAAGCCCAAAGAAGCTTCCTTGTAAAATACAACTTCCGTGTTTCGATACACCGGGAACTTACCGCCCCGCTCCAGATAAGCAAACTGATTTCCCACGGATTTATTTTCTTTTTTCAGCTGATCCGAAATCAAATGAGACTGATCCAAATAGGGGAAGAGCATGGCATCCGCCGCTTCGATTCTCTTCCGCATGGTTTTTGTAAATCCTGAGCCGTATACCAAAAAATACAAGAGCATTCCCAAAATCGGAAAAGCCATAATCATAAAAATCCAGGTCATCTTAATAGAGGCATTGGTTCGCTTGGCAAATACCCCCAAAAACCATCAAAATAGAAACGACTCTGGCAAAAATGGACGCCCAAAGGTAACTTTCCGTCAAATAGTACAGAAAGAACCAAAACCATATAATTTGTAAAATCACTGCCAGTATTACGAAAAGCAGGCGACCGACACTATTTTTTCTGTCCTCTTTGTGAAGGACCTTTCCCCGTTTGGGCATTTTTATTCTCCTTATTTCCAGAAAAATCAATATTTTTTCAAAACAACCCTGAGTTTTTCGCCGTTCCTTCGTTTCTTCTCCTGAACTTTAAATTCTAATAAAAAAAGAGGAAAGTCCAGCTTTCTCTTTTTTCTTCTTCGAACTGCACAATTTTTTCGTTTTTCGTGCCCTTTTTCTCCCGATTTTCTCCGATTACAGGGCTGTAGCCACCCGAATAGCTTCTTCCTCTTCCGCCGTAAAGCAGGTGTTTTCCAGCGCTTTCACATTTTCCCAAAGCTGTTCCTTCTTGCTTACCCCCACCAAAACAGAGGTAGTGGACTTGTCCCGCAGCACCCAGGATAAAGCCATTTCCGAAAGACTCTGTCCTCTTTCCCCGGCAATCTTTAAAAGCTTTGCAAGCATCTGCCGTTTTTCCTCGGTAAAATCCTCTTTATGCAAATATCTTCCGTCCTTCATCATACGGGAATCCTCGGGAATACCCTCCACATAGCGATTGGAAAGGAGCCCCTGGGCCAGAGGACTAAAGCAAATCAATCCCATGCCCTCCTCCTTGGCGGCCTTCTTTAAGCCATTTTCCTCCACCTTTCTATCCAAAATAGAATAGCGATTTTGGTTAATCACCAGCGGAAGCCGAATTTCCTTCGCAATCTCCACAGCCTTCTTCATGGTTTCCCCGTCATAGTTGGAAATTCCCGCATAAATCGCCTTACCGGACTGCACAATCTGCAGCAACGCCAGCATGGTTTCCATCAGGGGCGTATCCGGATCCATGCGATGGTGATAGAAAATATCCACATAATCTAACTGCATACGCTTTAAGGAAGCATCACAGCTGGTAAGCAAATACTTTCGGGAGCCGCCGTTTCCGTAGGGGCCTTCCCACATATCATAGCCCGCCTTGGTACTGATTAAGAGCTCCTCCCGATAAGGGCGAAAATCTCTTTGGTACAGAATCCCGAAATTTCGCTCCGCCTCTCCGTAAGGGGGACCGTAATTGTTGGCTAAATCAAAATGGGTGATACCTAAGTCGAAGGCCTCCCTGAGAATATCCTGCATCTGCTCCGGAGAATTTCTTTCTCCGAAGTTATGCCAAAGCCCCAGAGAAATAGCCGGAAGATACAGGCCGGATTCCCCCGCCTTTCGATATTCCATGCTATCATAACGATTTTTATTGGCCACATAAGTTTTTCTAATATCCATCTCATACCTCCCGAGGCAAGTTATTTTCCGGATTTCTCAAAAAAAGAAATGTATTGGGGAAGACCATCCACAAAATCGCAGCTGTATTCCCCTTGAATCAATGGTCGAAGATAGGCTAAGGCCTCCTCTTCCAGACTGTGTCCGTCCTTTCCAATCCAAGAAAGGGGAATCTTCTTCTCCCGATTGGCCACCTCGGAAAGAGGAACCGCGGAATATTCTACAGCATACCCGCTTCCCGCTTTGTCGGATTCCCCGGCATTGGAATTCTCCGAATCCTTCTTTCCGGAAGACTTCTCAAAAGAGTTCTCTCCGGATGGCTTTCTCCGAAGAGAAGACATTTTCCCGTTTTCTCCCAAAACAACCAACTCCACAGCTTGAGCTCCCAGTAAGAAGGATTCTTCCACATCGGTTTTAGAAAGCAAATGTCCGGCACAGCGCTGCAAAAGATTAAACTCGATGCTTCTGGTTTTCACCGACATCTTTTCTAAAATCATCTGCTCCAGTACCGCTCCTGCGCCACCCGCAATGCTGTGTCCAAAGGCATCTTTGTTCCCTTCCTCCCGACCGTAGGTATAAAGGAATTTTCCGTTACTGTCCTTAATGCCCTCCGAAACCGCCACCATTACCTGGTCAGACTTTTCCAGAGCCTTTTCCACATCCTTTTGGAACTGTTCTTTGGAAAAACTCTGCTCCTCCAGATAAATGAGGTAGGGAATACTGCCTTTTTCTGCAGAAAGAGCCGCGGCGGCAGTAAGCCAGCCTGCATTTCTTCCCATCATTTCCACAATCATCACGTATTTGGTGTCATAAACCAGACACTCCCGCTCCAGTTCCAAAAGAGAGGCCGCAATATACTTGGCGGAGGAGCCGAAGCCCGGACAATGGTCGATTCCTTCCAAGTCGTTATCTATGGTTTTGGGTACTCCCACAACCACGATGTCCTCCCCCTGTTCCTCGCAGTAGACGGACAGCTTCCAGGCGGTATCCATGGAATCATTTCCACCGATATAGAGAAAATAGCCGATATTCCATGCTTTAAAAACGGATAAGAGCTCCTGAAACTCCCTCGGGTCTTCCTGGGGATTTTTCAGCTTTAAACGGCAGGATCCAAGAGCCGCTGCAGGAGTCTGGGCCAGTCTGGAAAAATACGCCGCCTCCTGCCTTGTGCTTCCTTTTTCCAAAAGAAAATCTCCAAAGGGAGAAAGGAGGATACTTTCTTCCTCTTTTTTCGGAAAATGCTCTTCCATCTGCTTTTCGGCGCAGGCCTTCAGCTCCACAAATTCCTCTGAAAACACGCCGGCAATGCCATGCTGTGCCCCATAGATTTTATCGATCTTTTCCTCCTGCATAGCCTTCCAGATTACCCCGGAAAGACTGGCATTGATTACCGCAGTAGGTCCGCCGGACTGGGCCACCAAAAGATTCTTTTTCATAGTACTCCTATTCTACTTTAAGCCTCATCTCACTATACCGCTCTTGGCTATACCACGCTTTACTACACTGCTCTTTACTGCACTACTCTTTATGCTACTTCTCTTTATGCTACTTCTCTTAGCTTTACTTCTCTTTGCTTTACTACACTTATCTTTACTACTCTATTCTGCTTCTCTTTACTTCCTTGCTCTCTGTTAAGCTTTACCGGCCTTAGCCCTACTTTCCCTTTTCTTCCAAAAAGTAAGACAGGAAGGACATGGGAAAGGGGGGAGAAGACAGGGGCTTCACCGCAAGCTGCATCAAAAGCAGAGGATTATCATCCGCCAAAGCCCGGTTTAAAGAGAGCTTTCCGCAGGACTTACAAAGGTGTAGAATGCTCCAATCCCCGTCTCCTTTGGAAATCACCCCGATGGGCTCCATTTGTCCATGACAAGTAGCTTTCCGATCTCCCGGCTCCTCATCCACATGGAGACTGTACAGGCAGTGGGGACAATGATTTCTATGCTGAGAACCTGCTCCCTCAGGATGAATTTCTTTTCCGCAGTGAACACAGTGAAAGCTCTCCAGACAGGGGGTGAAGCGATAATCGATGGTTCTTGGCTCCATATCCTTTCCCGCTCCGCTCTCTTTTTGCACTCCGCCATCTTTCCATTCTGCGGCGTCCTTGCGCTCTCTGCCCTCTTTCCGTTCTGCGGCATCCTTGCGCCCTCCGGTCTCTTTCCGTTCTGCCCCATTCTTCCTCTGCCCCTCACCTTGATTTCTCGGGGAAGCTCCCGGCTTCTTTTTCTTTTTTAAAGGCATATCTCCGTTTTGCATGACTCCTACTTTCTTTTCTCTTCAGCCTCAAGCTTTTCCACTTTGTGTTTTTGCCATAACATTTTACTCTTCCGACTTGTCAACAGAGTTTTCATGCCGGTCAACAGAACTTTTGGGCTCCGTAGCACTTTTAGACTCTGTAGAGCTTTTGGGCTCCATAGCGCTTTCAAAAATGCTCCAGGGCTCTCCCTCAGGATTTTTTATTTCATACTGTCTTTCCTCTCCCGTTTTCAAATCCAAAAAGGAGAGCTGATAGCAATGTAAGCCCACTGTCCCTTTCTGTCGGGAGCCGTACTTTCCGTCTCCGTATAGGGGAAAGCCTCGGCCGGCAAACTGGGCGCGAATCTGGTGAAAACGACCGGTTTCCAGCTCCACATCCAGAAGCATCCACTCCCCATTTTCCTCCAAAATCTTATAGCGGAGAATGGCTTCCTTTACGCCCTTTCTAAGGCTTTTCACCGGAAAACACTTCTGCTTTTTGCTGTCCTTATACAGGTAATCCTGAAAACGTCCCTCTTCCGGAAGATCTTTGCCCTCTTCCCCCTTTTGTATCACGATATGATAGCGTTTTTTGATTTTTTTCTCTGTCAGCTGCCTGGACAGAGCCGCCGCAGCCTCCTTATTTTTCCCGTACAATAAAAGACCGGAAGCCACCTTATCCAGACGGTGAATGGGAAGGCAGTCCTTGGGAGCATCCTTCTCGCTATCCATCCCCGCTTCCTTATAAAACACAAGATAGTCTTTGTTTTCTTCGATAATCAAGCTTCCTCCTCGGGAAATCCCTCTATCCGGTTCGTATCGTTCCCTATTTTAACATAAATTTTCCCTCCGAAAAGGGCAGAGTCCGGATTCTTTTCTTTTTCCCGCATTTCTTGTCATTTTCCTAAAAGAATGCTAGGATAAATGCCAGTTTGTCGGGCTTTTAAGGAGGAAAAATGTTTCTAGCAAAGAATTGGGTGGATTATGCCGTTTTGGACAGCTCTTCCGGAGAAAAATTAGAGCGTTGGGGAAAGTATATTTTGCGTAGACCGGACCCCCAGGTCATTTGGCAAAATCCGAAGAAAAATCCTCTGTGGAAAAAATGTAACGGCCACTACCATCGTTCCAAAGCCGGCGGCGGAGACTGGGAATTCTTCGACCTGCCCAAGCAGTGGAAGATTTCCTATGCCTTAAACGGAAATCCGGAGCAGAGCCTTGCTTTTCATTTAAAGCCCTTTGCCTTTAAGCACACCGGACTTTTTCCGGAGCAGGCTGCCAACTGGGATTGGTTCTCCGAGAAAATTTCGGAAGAAAAAAAGCAGCGTCTGGAAAAAGGCGATAAAACGCCTATCAAAATCTTAAATCTTTTTGCCTATACGGGAGGAGCTACCTTGGCCGCGGCAAAGGCCGGAGCAGAGCTGACCCATGTGGATGCTTCCAAGGGTATGGTACAGTGGGCCAAGGAAAATGCTGAGCTTTCCGGCCTGGCTTCCGCCCCCATCCGTTATCTGGTGGATGATTGTGTGAAATTTGTGGAGCGGGAAATCCGAAGAGGGAACCAGTACGACGGCATCATTATGGATCCCCCCCTCCTACGGTAGAGGTCCCAAGGGAGAAATCTGGAAAATCGAAGACAGCATCTATCCCTTTTTACAGCTCAGCGAAAAAATTTTGAAAAAGGATGCCCTCTTTTTCCTTTTAAATTCCTACACCACCGGATTACAGCCGGGGGTTATGGCCTATATGCTGAAGGATTTGATTCAAAAAAGTCGTGGCGGCATCGTGGATTCTCAGGAGGTGGGCCTGCCCATTGCGGAAAGCAATCAGGTGCTGCCCTGCGGTTGTTCCGCCAGATGGTTTCAAGGGGAAGAACGTTCTTAAACCGTAAGTTTTTTGTCCTTTTCGTTAGGAAAAATTCGTTGTTTTTCCTATGAGAAAAGGATAGTATTATAAAGAGAAGCTGAAATAATATATTTTTACCATCCTTTAAGGATTGTCTATAGAGATTTGGAGGACAAAATGAAGAAGAGAACCCTACCCTTCCTGGTGCTTGCAGGAATCAGCCTTTTTTCCGGCACCGCTTTCGCAGCGGGTTGGAATGTAAACAGCAGAGGACAGCAGGTTTATCAAAATGATAACGGTTCCGTGGTGCAAAACTCCTGGATTAAATCAATCAGAATGGCCAGACACTTTGGTACTATGCCACAGGAGACGGAAGCCTGAAGCAGGACGGCTGGCTGAAATTGCAGGATGCCTTCTACTATTTTGACGGAAACGGCATTATGCAGACCGGTTGGGTAAATGATGATAATTATTACTGCGACCCCGGCACCGGAAAGATGATTACCGGCTGGAAACAGCTTCCCCTTCCCTCCGGCGTTACCGCTGACGAAAACCGAAAGGGAAATAATGGAAACTACTGGTTCTATTTTAATCAAAGCACCGGAGAAAAGCTTCGTTCCAAGGATGGTCATGTTGCGGTAAAAACCTTGGACAATGCCTCCTACGGTTTCGATGAAAACGGTATCATGGTTACCGGTTGGGCAGAGGTAAATGATGCCAATCCGGAAATTGCAGGCTATGTATTTTTCGCAGAGAAAAACGATAATAAATTCAAGATGGGACAGCGTTTAAGCGGTACCTGGTACTCCACCGTAGGTCCTGAAGGAAACAGCAGTAAGCTTTCCACCGGAGATGTGGAATGGTTCTATTTTAAAAATAACGGCCATCCCGCAGCCGGTAACGAAGGAGTGTACGAAGTCCAGAGAATCAACGATAAGCGCTACCTTTTCAACGAAAAGGGCAATCCGGTTTACGGCGTCCAGAAGGGACGCACCGCTTCCAATGCACCGGAAGGCTACTACTATTGCGGAGCCAACAAGGCTGACTGTTCCGTGAAAACCGGAAGAATGAATCTGGTGGACGGAGACGGAAACAACATCACCTGTTTCTTCGATCAAAACGGTCGAGGGGTCACCGGCATCAAGCAGGATTACCTGTATTTTAACGGACGTCTCCAAAAGGCGGACCAGGGCTCCCGTTATCAGAAGGTCACCCTTCCCGGACAGAACAGAAGCTACGTGGTGAACGAATCCGGCAAAGTCATGAAGAATAAGACCAAATACCGTGATGGAAACGGCAATAAGTGGTCTGTCAATGCCAGCGGTGTGATTACCCTGGATGAGGGACTGGACAGCGTAGAGCTTCAATCCCCGAAGGTTACCGATCTGGATTAAAAGAAAAAGGAACTGTAAAAAATCAAAATATAAAAGATTTTCGGCAATATAGGTCTGAATGCGGGGTAGTCTGAGCCCGACGGTACTTGCGAAAAACAAGAGAAACGCAGTTTTTCGCTTAGTATCCGCTTCGTGGCGAAGCTAGCGAGAGCGTGCCCCAATTCGGACCTATATTACTTAGAAAATCTTTTTGATTTTTTATAGTTCCTTTTTTAGTTTTGGTTTATGGTAGTAAGCTATCGGGCATAAGCTCCTTCGGAAAGCAGCTGTCCCTTCATCCGGTACAGTCCTTTGTATACCGCGGGAACCAAAAGTACCCCAAGGGTAAGAATCATTTCCGCGGAAATATAGCTGATGTTATAGCTAAAGGAATACCAAATGGGATTCATGCCTTCCGGGGCATAAGAAGCAAAGAACAGCACGCCGGATAAAAAGGCGAAGAAAAAGCGTCCCAGACAAGCCACAATATAGCCGATAAAAAGGCCGTGTTTCTTTTGGGAGAATAAACCGGATAAGCCTAAGGCGGTAAAGGCTAATACATAATCCGTAATAAACTGGGCAGGACTATAGAAATAGGGCTTCAAAATAAAGCTCAGAGCTCCATAGGCCAAACCGGACAGGAATCCGTAGGTTCCGCCGAAGAAAAATCCCGGTAAAGTGGCAAAAAGCATGGAGCAGGCGGTAACCGATCCTCCCATCGGCAGGGAAAGAGATTAATCATTCCCAATACCAAAGACATGGCTACACAAACTCCGGACAAAGCAATCTTTTTGGTGTTATTATGCATAAAAAAATCCTCCTATGCTGTCCAAAGGACAATGGAGGGCTCACTATAGCTTCCCTACGCTGGCATTATCCAGGTCAGGTTAAAGGGTTGGTTTTCACCTCTCAGCATACAGCGCCCCTAGCAACAGTATCAGTTTAGTCCGATTAGGGCGCTTCGTCAAGATAAAGGATTTTTGCTTCTTCATAAAAATTTCTAAATTTTTTTCTTATACCTCTTCCTCCATTTAAAAATTCTCCATAATGGATTTGCATACTTCTAAGAAGATAAGCCGTAGCTTGGGATAAAAAGCAGACAGTATACGGGACTCAAAGTGTAAAAGCAAAAGAGCAAAGCCTCTCCCGCTTCCGGAAAAAAATGCTTTTGCAGCATAAACCAAAGTCGCAAAAAAAGATAATGCACCGCATAAAGATAAAAATTCTGGTCTGCATACTTTTTTCCAAAGGCAAAAAAGCCTCTTTGGCAAAGAAGAAGCAGGAAAAATTGCGGTACTGATTCTATACAAAACCGTGGTCAAAAGCAAAAAGCCCGATAGTCTTTCCCAAGACCGTATAGCCATAACAAAGAAGGGCTGAGAGCAAAAAGGAGAAACGGGGAAAAATATAGATTTCTTTTCCATATTTTCATAAGGAAAACCCTTGTCCTCCCCGGAAATGCCAAAGCCAAGCAATGCCAAATAAGCACCAAAGCTATAATAAAAAGCCGCATCTTCATTGAGATAAGGAATATCAAGGCGAAAATATACCAAGCCAAGAAAGAAGAGGGGAAAAAGACCAAAGAGCAGGTTACCCACCTTCGGAGAAAAGCATTTTCGTAGCAAAAAAAGTCCTAAAAGCAAAGAATGGACAGGCATATGTCAGAAGAATCAACTGAAAAAAATACCAAAACACCGGCTGATAGCGATAGAGAAAAATGCCTTCAAAAATTCCGTGGATACTAAAGTCCGCCTTTTTGAAAAGAAGATACAGGACAGTCATTCCGGTATTCCAGAAAAGATAGGGGAGGACATAGGAAAAAAAGCGTTTTCCCAGCTTCTCTTTCCATTGGGAAAGACTCTGTAAATTCCCGAAAAAAAGATAGCCGCTGACAAAGAAAAATCCGGGAACCGCTACCTGGCCTAAGAATTCCGAAAAGAAAAACTCCCATTTTTCCAAAAAAGAGCTCTCAAAAAAGGGTAGCCTTGCTACTCTCTGCAACTCTTCCACAGAAAAATGGGTGCTATGAACAAAAACCACCAAAAGGGATAATAAAAAACTATATTGGGGAAATATAGAAAGAAGGCTTGTGTCCAAGCCTCTCTTTTCTTTACATATCATCTTCCAACTCTAAGCTAAGCTGTTCTGTCTGGGAAGCTCTGGCTTCCTTGTACTCAGCAACTCTCTTTGTAATTCTGCCCACCGGATCCAAAATAGAGGAAATGGAAATATCATGGTTCATATTGTCAATAAGAAGGGCAATGTACTTCGCCATGCTTACATTGATATACCATTCTCTCTTTAACAGCTCTTCCGGCTGATAAATCAGGTCTGTAGTCAAAACCCCTGCCAAAATTCCGGCTGCATAGGCTTCATCGAACTTATTAAGGCCGTTGGTAAATAAACCGAAGGTACAGCAAGCATAAACGCGCTTTGCCTTTCTGTCCTTTAATGCCTTGGCTGTATCGATTAAAGACTCTCCGGAGGAAATCATATCATCAATGATGATAACGTCCTTTCCTTCCACATCCGTTCCCAAGAACTCATGAGCCACTATAGGATTACGTCCGTTTACCACCTGGGTGTAGTCTCTTCTCTTATAGAACATACCCATGTCTAAGCCTAAGACATTGGCATAATAAATGGCACGATTCATTCCGCCCTCATCCGGGGAGATAATCATCATGTGATCCTTATCAATGTCCAAATCATTTACGTTCATCAGAAGAGCCTTGACGAACTGGTAGGTACAGGAAACATTGTCAAAGGAGTCTCTGGGAATGGCATTCATGACTCTGGGATCGTGAGCATCGAAGGTTAAGAAATTCTCTACACCCATTTCATGAAGCTCCTGCAGCATCATTGCACAGTCTAAAGACTCTCTTCCGGATCTCTTATGCTGTCTGGACTCATACATAAAAGGCATAATAACGTTGATTCGCTTAGCCTTTCCTGTGGTTGCCGCAATCAGTCTCTTTAAATCCGCATAGTGGTCGTCCGGAGACATGTGGTTCACGTGGCCGAAATGGAATAAGTCATGGAGTAGTTCATCACATCCACCATCAAGTAAATGTCCACTCCTCGTACGGACTCCAGGATTTCTCCCTTTGCCTCTCCTGTTCCGAATCGGGAAATTCTTGTAGGAACAATATAATCCGATTTCTGATACCCTGAAAAGGCAAGAGTTTCCTTATGCTCACTTTCTCTCTTGGTTCTCCAGGTAACCAAGTAATCGTTTACCTTCTTTCCCAAGGGCTCAATGGACTTTAGCGGCATCAAAGCCAAAGGTCCTACCGGAATACGCTCAATGAACTGTGAAGTTCTGGAATCAGCCATGACTATTCTCCTTCCAAACATATAGACACTTACGGATTAAAAATACAGGAAAGCAAAGAAAAAGTCTATGCTCTTTTTTGCTTTTAGGAAAAAACTTTTATCGAAGAGATTTTTTGGAGTGTTCGTAAAAGGGTTAACGCTTTTGCCCTATGGCTTCGGAACAGGGGCACGCTTCCGCTAACCTCGCCTCGCATTTTTCTTTCCTTACAGTCTCTGATCTTTCCCGTATAAGGGGATGATTTCGTAATCGGACATGAAGCGGGATACTACTCTGTCGGAATAGGTCTCTCGTAATTCTTTAAAATTCAAATTTGTAGATATCAGCATAGTTTTTCGGTCCAATATCCGTTGGTTGAGCAAAGCGAAAAAGCGGGAGGTGGTGAAGCTGTTGGAAAACTCCGTTCCCAAGTCGTCAATCAGGATAACATCCACCTCTTCGATATAGTCTTCCGTATCTTCTTCTCGCATCCTTTTGGAAAAATACTCAAAGAGCCCTGTTGCCGTAAAATACAAAACGCTGACTCCCCTATCCAAAAGGGATTTAGCTATGGAATGGAGAAAATAGGTTTTTCCGGTTCCGGTACTGCCGGTAAAAAGGATGCTGCGGTTATTTTTCGGATATTCTTCACAGTAGTCTATAAGGTAGTCTCGAATCTCCTTAATATATTCCCGCAGGGTTTTGTTTCCGCACTGCCCCAGCTTTTCTTTATTGTCGAAGCGCTCAAGCTGGAACTTGGAAAAGTTTTCCCGCTCCAGCACCGCTCCCATGCGAGATTGTCGGTATAAAAGCTCTCCCTGTAGCTTTAAAAAGCATTGGCATTTCTTCCCGTCCACATAGCCGGTATCCTGGCAAAAGGGACAAAAATGCTCTTCTTCCTCTAAATCCTCTATCCTATAGCCCGCAGTTTTCAGAAGAGCTTCCTTTTCCCGATGAAGCTTTCCGATTTCTTCCTTTAGTCGAAGAAGTCCTTCCCGATTGCCCTGCTGCATTTCTCCGGCAACGGATAAAGAGAAGGCTCTAACCTTCTCCTCCAGCTCTTCCAGTTCCGGAAGCTTCCGGAATATCTCTTCTCTTTTCTCCAAATATCTTCTATGGGCTTCCAGCTGTCTTTCTGAAAGAATCCTTTGTATCTCCTGAACCTGTCCGTTACTCAGTGCCATGCTTGCCTCTTCTCTACTTAGCGGTATGAAACTGTCCAAGTCGTTCTAAGGCCTTCTGCTTAGCCAAAGAATCATAATCTACCTCTTCCTGACTGAAGTTCAGGAAACGATTGCTCTTCTTCTCTCCGGAGGAGCTTCCGCTCTTTCCTTTCGAAGAAAATGTATTTCCGCCGGATTTACCTTCTCCGCTTCCGGGCTTCATGCCCTTCGCCATATCAAAGTTCTTCACATGCTCTCTGGCAGCACGTACATCTCGAATGCCCAATTCGTGCCAGTCCACCGCCACCTTCTGCATATAGCGACAGTTGGTCTTTTGCAGGCTGCAACAGTAGTCTAAGAAAAATTCAATCAGCTCCGCATCCATTTCCAGAGACTGATACATATATTCAAAAAGCTGGACATGGGAAGGGGTTACCACAGGCATCAAATGCTTGGCTACAAATAAGATGCCGCCGAATTCTTCCTCATCGATTTCCCGCTTTTTCCCGTCCATTTCCTGTTTTTGCTCATCAAAAAAAGAAGTCCTATCCATACGGCTCAGCCTCTCTTTCTGAGACAGCTTTTCCTCGGAAAGAAGAGCCGCCTCTTCCGACTGCAACTCCCGCTCCAAAGCTCTGGCCGTTCCTTCTTTTAAAACCCCCTTTTTCTCCCAAAAAAGGATGGCTCTTTTCACGTCCTGATCGGTTAAGCAAAGGGCCTCACCAATTTCCTTGCCCTTCAGCTTTTCTTTTTGATGGCGAAGCAAGTACAGATACACCTTCACATAATCTCCATTGGCTTCGGCTACATATTCGTCTATAAATGCATTCGGAACACAAGTAATCTCCGCCTGGATTCCCTCTTGAAACTGTATCTCCATCGCTTCCCTTTCTCCCCTAAGTCGTCGGTGAGCAAATCATAACATAGGAGCTTTTTCAGTTCAAGAAGACTACTCCACAAGTTTATCCACAGGACTTATCCACAGCAATGTGGATAATGTGGGTTTCTTTTTTCATTTTCTTTAAAAGCTTGATTTTACTGGCTTTGTCTATCCTTTTTTGAAGGATTTTCACTCCGGTTATCCACAATTCTTAGGTGGATTTCCGGAAAATCAGGAAAGAAGAAAATAATTTTCTTTCCCTCAACTCCCCCGGTTTTCAGGAGATAAAAAAGAAGGTTTCCACCATTTGGGAAAAGAGAAAATTCCTTTTCTTCCACAGTGAAAAACCTTCTTCAAAAAATCCTATTCTTCTCTTTCCGCGCCTTCCAGAGAAAGCAAGTCCTCTCCCACGTCTACAATATTTCCCGCACCCATGGTAATCAAAAGGTCTCCCTCCTTCACATGCTCCAAATAAACTTCTCAATGGAAGGAAAATCCGGAATATAGTATACGTTGGTGTTCTGAGAAAGCATCAGCTTTCGCAAATCATCCGAACTGATGCCTACGGTATTTTTCTCTCTTGCAGCATAAATGTCCGCCAGAATAATCTCATCCGCCTGAGCCAAAGCTCCCGCAAAGTCCTCCATTAAGGCCTTGGTTCTGGAATAGGTATGGGGCTGGAAAACAATCCACAGCTTTCTATGAGGATATTTCTGAGCCGCCGCAATGGTAGCCGCAATCTCCTGGGGATGGTGGGCATAGTCATCAATAATGGTAAAGCCGTTAATCTTTCCCTTTCGCTGGAAACGGCGATCCGTTCCGGAAAAACGATGCAGAGCCTCCTTGATATCCTCAAAGGAAATTCCCAAATATCTTGCCACCGCAATGGCAGACAAGGAATTGTAGATATTGTGCTCTCCGGTAACGGAAAGCACCACCTTTCCTCTGTCCTCTCCGTGCTCAAAGAGGGTAAAGCTGGGTCTGGCATAATGGTCATAGGAAATAAAATTTGCCGTATAATCCGCATCCCCGTGACCGAAGGTAATCACCTTCCGTCCGCCCAAGTCCTCTAAGAAGTATTCATAATGGGGAATATCCTTGTTGATAACCACAAGGCCATCCTTCGGCAGTCTTTCAATAAAGGTCTTGAAGGAGTCCCGAATCTCATTAATATCCTTGAAAAAGTCCAGATGATCCGCTTCCACATTTAAAATCACCGCAATGCTGGGGAAGAAGGAGTGGAAGGAGTTGGTGTACTCGCAGGCCTCTGCCAGGAAAATGTCGGACTGTCCTACCCGAAGATTTCCCCCGATATCCTTCATCATTCCCCCCACTGTAATAGTAGGATCCTTTGCCGCCTCCATAAGAATCTCGCCAATCATGGAGGTGGTAGTGGTTTTTCCGTGGGTACCGGCCACATTGATCGCCGTAGCATAATTTTGCATGATGCGTCCCAGAAGATCTGCACGAGTCATCATGGGAATGCCTCTGCGCTTTACCTCCTGAAACTCCTCGTTATCCTCGGAGATGGCGGCAGTATAAACACAAAGCTCTACTCCATCCTGAATATTTTGACGGCTTTGGGGAACAAAGACCTTGATCCCCAAGCTTTCCAGGTGCTCTGTCAGAGGAGAGGTCTTGGCATCCGATCCGGTCACGGTAAAATGACGATCCAGCAGAATTTCCGCCAGGCCGCTCATGGAGATTCCCCCTATTCCGATAAAGTGCACCCAAAGTGGTTTGTCAAAATGAATATCGTACATATTTCCTCCTAAAGCATTTCCTTACTACTGCTTAGTTGTTTATCCTATTACCCTGATATGTTTTAAACTGCGTAAAATCCGCCGCAGAAAAGCTTCTCTTAAGTCCTATACACCGGCTCCGAAAATCACTTCCTTACGACCTTCCAAAGCCAAAAGCAATGCATTTCCCAAAACGCCTACCGCAATGACCTCTCCCAGTCCCACTGTAGCAAAGAGGAAGGGATAGCTGTCCGGTACCCCGTAAGCATACTGTAAAACAAAGGGCACGATAATGGCATTGGCCAGGATGGGCGGAACACATACCAGGAACTTATTCTTGTTCCGAAGCTGATAGCTTAAGATGGCAGCAATCAGGGTAGCCAAGGTTCCGAAGATTACATCCGGCATTGCCGCTCCGGAAAAGAAGTTTCCTAAAAGACAGCCAACCGCCAAGCCCGGTACCGCCGCAAAGCTGAAAAAAAGGGCAGAATACAAAGGGCTTCCGCAATACGGAACTGAATCGCGCCGAAGCTGATAGGCTTAAAAAAATCAGCACCAAAGCTACATACACAGCGGCAATCAGAGCCGCCTGGGTTATCATCTTGGTCTTTTTGATCTTGAAAATGCATAAATTCTCCTTTAGTTTTGTTTAGCGTGTGGAAGGTCTCGAACACACGGGTGAATAGTTACAATCCGTGAGATTTTAGCATAAAATCGGCATTCTTCATAGTTTTTATTTTCGTGATGGAAAAAAGAGAACAAAAATATAGCTCCTCCTCTTTTCCCGAGGAGGAGCTACGCTGAAATCGAGTTCGCTTTCAAAAAAATTCTACTTAAATAGAATCCGAAGAGTAGTTCGGTGCTTCTTTTGTGATATGAATATCGTGGGGATGAGATTCCTTTAAGGATGCAGGAGAAATCTTCACAAACTCGGAGGTTTCCTGCAAGGTAGGAATGTCCTTTGCTCCGCAGTAGCCCATGCCGGCACGAAGACCGCCGATAAACTGGAAGATGGTATCCTCCACCTTACCCTTGTAAGCCACTCTTCCTTCCACGCCCTCCGGCACCAGCTTCTTTGCCCCGGCCTGGAAATAACGATCGGAAGAGCCGTTCTTCTCCTTCATGGCACCGATAGAGCCCATGCCGCGATAAACCTTGTATTTTCTTCCCTGATAAAGTTCAAACTCTCCCGGTGCTTCATCACAGCCCGCAAATACGGAGCCCATCATCACGGTGGAGCCGCCGGCAGCCAATGCCTTCGCCACGTCTCCGGAGTACTGAATTCCGCCGTCCGCAATAATCGGAATTCCATATTCCTTGGCTACGGAATAGGCATCCATAATGGCGGAAATCTGCGGTACGCCGATTCCGGCAACCACTCTTGTGGTACAAATGGAGCCGGGTCCGATTCCGATTTTCACACAGTCCGCTCCCGCCTCTATCAGCGCTTTCGTAGCCTCTTTGGTGGCAACATTTCCGGCGATAAGGGGAAGGTCGGGATACTTTTCCTTCAGCAAACGAATACAGGAGATAACATTTTGGGAGTGTCCATGGGCGGAATCCAAACAACCACGTCAACATGAGCCTTAATAAGCTCTGCCGCCCGATCCAACACATCTGTGGTAATACCCAGAGCAGCACCGCAAAGAAGTCTTCCCTGCTTATCCTTCGCCGCATTGGGATATTTAATCTGCTTCTCAATATCTTTGATGGTAATTAAGCCCTTTAAATTCCCCTCATCATCCACAATGGGAAGCTTTTCCACCTTGGCCCGGGCCAGAATGGACTTGGCCTCCTCCAGGGTTGTCCCTTCCTTTGCAGTGACCAGATTTTCCGAGGTCATGCAGGCGGAAATCGGACGATTAAAATCTTCTTCAAAAACAAGATCACGGTTGGTAATGATACCGATAAGCTTCTTTCCTTCCGTAATCGGCACACCGGAAATCTTAAACTTCGCCATTAAATCGTTGGCATCCTTCAGGCTATGATCCTTGGTGAGGGAAAAGGGATCCGTAATAACGCCATTTTCCGAACGCTTCACCATGTCTACTTCTTCCGCCTGGGCAGTAATCGACATATTCTTATGGATAATGCCGATTCCTCCGCATCTTGCCATACCGATGGCCATCTGATGCTCTGTAACGGTATCCATTCCCGCAGAAATAAAAGGAATGTTCAAACGAATCGTCTTCGTCAAATACGTGCTTAAATCCACCTCATTCGGCACAAGGTCTGAATAATGCGGAACCAGTAAAACATCATCAAACGTAATTCCTTCACCTATGATTTTCGCCATATTTCCCTCTTTTCTTAAAATCGGACAAATGTATCGAAAGATATTTTTTCAGTACTATAGCATAGGCGATTTTGAAAAACAATATTCTTAGTACTCCTGACCGAGCAAATCATGGCGGGGGATGGAGTAAACTTACTGTCAGTTTGCGAGCTTCAAAAATACGCCTTGATAAAGGTCCTCAACTTTTCAATTATCTTATTATCATTTTTATGTCATGTCAAAATTTTATAATAAACGAAGGTGGTGCGGGTAATCAAAACAACTATTGAAATTTTTTACAACAAAAACCGCATTGCCCCCCACCATCGCCTGCGCGGCCGCAAAGGGCAGTACAGCACCGTCACGGATCATATGCCGGAAAACCACCAGAAGTATCTGGAATCGAACGGCGATTGTTTCCGCAGCTGGGCTGCACGAATCGGTTATAATACAAACACGGTCACAAATGCACTCCTTACCTCCAAACGCGCGGAACAGCAGTCCTATCGAAGCTGTATGGGATTATTGAAGCTGGCGGATAAATATTCCGTCGACAGGCTCGAAGCAGCCTGTGAAAAGGCTCTTACCTATACAGCATCGCCCAGCTACAAGAGCATTAAAAACATCTTGGTCGCCGGGCAGGACAGGCGGTTTCCACTTTTCCGGAATAGCAGCTCCACCGCACCGGAATATTCAATATATCCAAGATTCAATAGACAGTCCATCAGGCTGGACTTTACATTGCCAACAAGTATTTGGCTAAATACATCGGCATTTCTTCCTTTATTTATATTGGAATTATCCATCTGTACTTTTAAATGCTGATTTAAAAACCCCTTCTCAGTAAATTTTGTTTCCATCGTATCTCCTCTCAGGCTTATTTTTCAGTAATTTCCGGTTTATTCTTGTTTTTTATAAAAATAGTTGTTTCAACCGCTATTACCGTGATGATTGAGCAGATTATGTTGACAAGAGACATGTTCTGGTTAAATGCTGTTCCCTGTCCTTTCCCACTTTGCATAACTATCTCATATATTGGTAGGCCAAAGATATTCACGGTGTATTCATTAAAATTATCCTTATAGAAAGTCGAGTAGCCTAAAAAGATTAAAATGCAACACAAAATTACCGAGAATACCATTCCTGCAACTAATTCTAAGATGATACGTAGCCCTTGCTTATTTTTCATTGTTTTTCCCTCCACTGTAAATAAATCTTTTATTTTCTCTAATAATACAGATGCCCAAAACTATAGTGCTTATTACCAAGTACACTGCAGATATTAGTAAAAAATCCTTGTCCAAGAATTTCTCCATAGTCCAAATGTCAAAGAAGTCATTCATTGCATACTTTATTGGCAAATATGAAGATATATTTCAGAATAACTGTGGCATTTGATCGATAGATATGAACACGCCACAGAATATATATAAAACAAACATTACGACTAGTCCTAGAGTCATTAAAATCTGCGGATTTTTAAACACATAGGCAAATATGCCACCAATAATCATAGCTATAACAATAGCTATGAAATATTGTATAATAAAAGAAAGAAAATGACCTATGGACGGAAATTTTAGTCTCCAAAACAAAAAAGCAACTAATATTTAATAGCCATGCTTATCATTGCCAGTATGAAATGAGCCAGTACATCACCTACGAACATTTTACTTGTATTTACTCCAAAAAAATTCAAGCGTTCTATGCTTTTATTTTCAAAGGAATTGCCTATCCACATTGGGAAAGAAATTAAAGCGAGAGGAAGGATTCCCATTCCAATAGCGGTTCCATAGCCCCTCCATAAACCCGTAACGTATAGTTTCTTAATTATCTGTAATGCCATGACATGGCAATTGTTTTTTTGAAATAGCCTCCAAAGCTTTTGCAACTCTGGAGACAGATGTGATGGAGTAAGCCTTTTACCAAAACTTCTAATAGTGATACAATATCCACGAGAGTAATCTCCTTTGCATAGTTTTTTAGTCGAAACCATTGTATCAAAGGATTATTGATTACTCTCTTTTTATTTCTTTATCAACTGACAAAATCTTTACTCTATTATGGCGGGAGATTAAGGAATCTTAGCGAGGGATTAGGCTATGCACGAAAAAGACGGTCACGAGGCTTCCGTAGGGAGCTACACTCTAGCAACGAAGGCGGGCGCATGTTTGAGCCCGAAGGGCGAGTTTGCGCAGGAGCCTGAGTGAAAAAGCGAGTGCAGCGAGTAGGAAACGCAGTGTGTCTTTGAGGCAGAGCCTAAACCGAAGCAAGATATTCATAAGTCTATATGATGGAGCTGCCAACAATTACTTGACAGTAAGCTCCTGTCCCTATTCCATCGGAATTCCGATATCCTTTCTGTATGTCGCTCCTTCAAAATGGATTTCTCCGATATGGGCATAAATCTTCTCCCGGCAGGCGGAAAGGCTGTCTCCCATGGTGGTGACGGAGAGTACTCTTCCTCCATCGGAATAGGCCACGCCTTCTTCCAGGACAGTATTGTTATGATAAACAAAGATAGTCGGCTCGCTAATTTCTCCCGTAATCCGCTTATGCTTTTCATAGTCATGAGGATAGCCCTTTGAGGTCATCACCACCGTCATGCAAGTTTCCTCCGACCACTGAAAGTCTTCCCTGTGGAGGCTATGGGAAATCGCCTTATCCATAAGTAGCAGTAAATCGCTTTGAAGCCTTGGCAAAATTACCTCCGTCTCCGGATCTCCAAAACGGACGTTAAATTCCAGAATCTTCGGTTCTCCCCCCCATTATCATAAATCCGATAAAAAGAATGCCGCTATACTGAAGTCCTTCCTGCTCCAGTCCATAGGATATCTTCTTAAGAACCTTTTCAATCTTCTCCTTTAATTCAGCATTAAACAGCTCGTTGGGAGAATAACAGCCTACCCCGCCGGTATTGTCCCCCAGGTCTCCGTCATAGATTCGTTTATAGTCCCTCGCCGATTCCAAAGGAAATAGCCGGTTTCCGGAAACTACGCAAAGAAGGGATGCCTCTTTTCCATCCAGAAACTCCTCAATGACCACCTTCTTGGCTTCTTCTCCGAAAATTTTCTTCACAAAGAGATCTTCTAAATACTGCTTTGCTTGCGCTGCCTCCTGAAAAATCCCGACACCCTTACCGGCGCAGAGGCCGTCCGCCTTAATCACAAGGGGATAGGAAAAGTCATGCAATGCCTCCACCGCTTCTTCATAAGAAAATACCGTTTTGTACCGAGCAGTGGGTAAGTCATATTTCTCCAGGAAGCGCTTCGTAAAATCTTTGCTTCCCTCTAATTGAGCCGCCTTCTTTTTCGGGCCAAATGCTTTTACTCCTACCCCTTCCAGTTCATCTACAAGGCCCTCGCACAAGGGCTTTTCCGGGCCCACAACAACAAAGTCCACGTGCTCCTTTGCAAATTTTACGATTTCCTCATTATTCCCAAGGGAAAGATTCTCTGCATAGCGGGCTGTTCCCGCATTTCCCGGACAGCAATACAGCTTTTCGCAGAGCGGACTTTCCTGTAATTTTTTGCAAAGCGCATCCTCCCGACCGCCATTTCCCACAACCAATACACGCATAGTACAGCCCCTTTCATTTTTATGATATGAACTCTTTGTTCCTCGATATCTTAGCTTCTTAAATCCAAGTCCTATAGAACCTTGTTACTCCGATAGGTTTATTTCTCGTCCTATAGAGCCTCGATGCTCCGATAGATTCATATCTTTTAGTGTCTAAAATGCCGAATATGGGTCATCACCAAAGCAATCCCATACTGATCGCAGAGTTCAATCACTTCCGGATCCTTCACGGAGCCTCCCGGCTGGATTGCGGCACGGATGCCGTGTTTCTGCAAAAGCTCCACCGTATCGGCAAAGAAGAAGCCGTCAGAGGCAAGAACCGCCCCGGAGTGTTTGCCTTCTCCATGGGAAAGGGCATCCTCCACGGCCCAGGTACGCCGCACCTGCCCCTGACCGATTCCGAGAGTTGCGCCGTCCTTTACCAATACCGCCCCGTTGGAAGCAACCATTTTTACCGCCTTAAAGCCAAAAAGCAAATCCCGCATTTCCTCCTCTGTAGGCTTCCGTTTGCTGACCACTTCCATTTCTTCCGAAAGATTCGCATTGTCATAGTCCTGTACCAGAATGCCTCCCAACACTTCTTTCACCGTCTTCTTCGGAAGGGAGAAGGTGGACAAGTTGGGCATCACAATCACCCGAAGATTCTTCTTCTCTTCCAGGATAGAAAGGGCCTCTTCCTCATAATCCGGTGCAATCACAATCTCCATAAAAAAGGAGTGTAAGACTTCTGCGATATGCTTGGTCACCGGTCGATTCAAGGCGAAAATTCCTCCGAAGAGAGAAGTTGCATCACAGGCATAGGCCTTATCGAAGGCATCATCAATCGTTTCCCCGATTCCTATTCCGGCCGGATTGTTATGCTTTGTGCCCACCACTGCCGGCTCGGAAAATTCCTTTACAAAGCGAACCGCATTGTACATATCCGTATAATTATTGTAGGACAGCTCCTTTCCGTGAAGTTGCTTCCATTCTGCCGGATTCTCCTCATATACCTTCTCATAGAAAGCGGCAGCCTGATGGGGATTCTCCCCATAGCGAAGGCTTGTGCCCAGGCGATAGCTCAGGCTTAGGTACTCCGGATTGGATATAGAAAGGCGATTATTAAAATATTCTGCAATTAACGCATCATAATAGGCGGTATAACGGAAGGCCTTTGCCGCCATTTGCTCCCGATAGGAAAGGTCATTTTTCCCCTCCCGAAGACGAAGAAGCACCTCTTCATAATCTCCCCCATCGGTCACCACAAGAACATCCCGAAAATTCTTTGCCGCGGCGCGAATCATGGAAGGTCCGCCGATATCAATATTTTCCACCTGCTCTTCCTCACTCACCCCTTCCTTCTTAAGTACCTTTTCAAAGGGATAAAGATTGTTTACCACAAGGTCAATGGAGTCGATTCCCAACTCTTCCACGGTTTTTTGATGCTTTGCATCTTCTCTTCGAAACAAAATCCCGGCATGGATGCGGGGATGCAGAGTCTTCACCCTCCCGTCCAAAATTTCCGGAAAGCCGGTCAGTTCGGAGACTTCTTTCACTTCCACTTCTTTTTGTAATAATTGATAGGTTCCCCCTGTGGAAATCAGCTGATAGCCTAAATCCTTTAAGCCTTTACAAAAGTCTACAATGCCGTTCTTGTCAAAAACGCTGATTAATGCTGTCTTCATACTTCCTCCCGAATAAAGGCACGCTCTCCCTGCCAAAACACCCGATTTTCCAAACAGGCTTTCACTGCAACCGGTAGAATGCGATGCTCCAGTTCTAAAACCCTTCTTGCAATCTCCTCCGGACCGTCTGCTTCCAAAACGGGAACCACCTCCTGTAGTAGGATTGCCCCGCCGTCCACTACTTCACTGACAAAATGCACCGTTGCCCCGCTCCATTTCACTCCGGCACGATACACCGCCTCATGCACCCGCATCCCATAAAATCCGGGGCCGGAGAAGGCCGGAATCAGAGAGGGATGAATATTTACAATATGCCGGGGAAAATGACGGATAAACGCCGGAGAGAGAATCTTTAAAAAACCGGCAAGCACGATCCACTCCACTTCTCTCTTTTTCAACTCTTCCAAAAGCGCGCTGTCGTAGTCCCCTTTCGGAAGCACCATAGTCTCTATTCCCCTTATCTTCGCTCTTTCCAGTCCATAGGCATCCCCCCGACTGGAAACCACAAGGCGGATTACGCCGCTTTGTTCATGCACATTGTCAATAAGCGACTGTAAATCCGTTCCTCCTCCCGAAATAAATACTGCTATTTTCTTCATTTTGCTCCCTTAAAATACTGTACCCCGCTGTAAAACAGATTCTGGGGATTCGGAATTCGACGATTCCGATACAGTCCCTCGCCATAGCGTTCGCTGTGTCCCATTTTCCCGAGGATCAAGCCGTCTTCCGAAACCATGCCCTCGATACCGTACAAAGAGCCGTTGGGGTTGAACTTTCCATTCAGGCTTGCATTTCCGTCAAAGTCCGCATACTGGAACGCCGCAAGATGCTTCCACTTCTCAATGGATTTTCCTACGAGCTTCCCTTCGCCATGGGAAAATACCACGTCATGCATTTCCCCTATGCGGAAATGCCGAGTCCATGCACTGTTCGTATTGGACACCCTGGTAAAGGCGGTAGTGGATACATGGTGCATACAGTCATTGTGGTACAGTGTTAAATCTTCCTCACTGAGATCCCGGATCTCTCCATAGGGAAGTAAGCCGGATTTTAAGAGGGCCTGGAAGCCGTTACAGATTCCAAGGATGAGACGCTTTTTCTTTAAATGGCTATGAACCGCCTCTTTCACCTTCTCATTTCTCAGGAAATTCACAATAAACTTGGCAGAGCCGTCCGGCTCATCTCCACTGGAAAGCCTCCCACAAACATCAGGATATGGGCGCCCCTTAACTTCTCCACAAACTCTTCCATGCTTTCCTTTAAATCCTGCTCTCTTTTATTCCGGATAATGACCGTTTCCACCTCTGCCCCCTCCTTTTGGAAGGCACGGGCACTGTCATACTCACAATTCGTTCCCGGGAAGACAGGAATCAGAACTTTCACCTGATCCACCTTTTCCGGAGAGAAAAACGCTCTTTCCGTCTCTTTGGACAGGTTCTCACAATTTCCCTTTCCCAAATTCACATACTCCGGATAAAGTGTCTCAAAGGTGCCGGTATAGGCTCTCCGCAAAGTCTCCTTATCCAATGGCTCACCATTCGCCAAAATATCCTCTTCCACCGTTCCGATCTTACGGAAAGGCAGGTCGGCATCCCCGGCTTCAATAACCATGGAGCCCGGCTGAAAGTCTGAAAGGTCTTCCATTGTAACGTGAAAACCTAAATCATTTCCTACTGCCATCTTGTAAAGGGCGGAAAAGGCGGAGCCTTCCTCCAAAACATAGACGGAGCAGACCTTTTTCTCCGAAATATAGCGGTGAAGAGTGTCATACTTCTCTACCGTCTCCGCTATATTCGGAAAGCCTCTCTCGTCCTTTACGAGCGGCAGGAAATATAAGGTGTTTCCGCATTTTTTTAGCTCCGGTGTAAGCACCTCTTCTATTTTCACTGTACTACAGGCAAAGGAAATCAAGGTTTCTACCACATGAAGATCATTAAAGGTACCGGACATACTGTCCTTTCCCCCGATGGCGGAGATCCCCAAGGCTCTCTCGGCATAGAGAGCGCCCAGCAACGCTTCCGTCGCCATGCCCCACTTCTTACTATCTGTTCCCAGCTTCTCGAAGTACTCTTGACAGGAAAGATAGAGGGTCTTTCTGTCCCCTCCTACCGCATAGACCTTTGCCACGGAGAGAAGAACCGAATAAAGCGCGGATAAAAATGGAGAATAGTGGGAAATCTTCGGAATAAAGCCGTAAGTTAAAACGGTCGCCACATCACTATCAAAGCCTAAAGTGGGAAGCGCCTGCACGGAAGCCTGCACCGGCGTTAATTCTTCCTTTCCCGTAAAGGGCATCAGCACCGTTGTTGCCCCGATACTGCTGTCAAAGTTCGTAGCGAGTCCCTTCTGAGACGCCACATTTTTCTCTGAAAGTTCTTTCTCTGCCTGTTCTTTATGAAAATTTTGATGGAGGAATGGATTCTCCTCAGGGTGATCCGTTAAAACAGCCTCTCTATGCTGCCGTACCCCGGAGGTCTCCAGGAAAGAGGCCTTTAAGTCCACCACCTTTTCCTTTCCCATAAACATTTCCAGTCGATTTCGATTGGTCACAGTCGCCACAAGGGCATATTCGATATTTTCCTCTTCACAGGCTTTGACGAATGAAGCGTAGTCCTTTCCGAAACCACCACCGCCATTCTTTCCTGGGATTCACTGATGGCAATTTCCGTGGCATTTAAGCCCTGATACTTGAGAAGCACCTTGTCCAGATGAATCTCCATTCCGGGACTGATTTCTCCGATGGCAACGGCAACCCCGCCGGCACCGAAATCATTACATTTCTTAATCAGGCGGGAGACTTCCGGACGACGGAAAAGTCTTTGTATCTTCCGCTCTTCCGGGGCATTTCCCTTCTGTACCTGGGAAGCCATGGTGTGAAGAGAGGCACTGGTATGCACCACACTGGAGCCGGATGCACCCTGGATGCCGTCCCGGCCGGTTCGACCGCCGATTAACACCACAATATCTCCCGGTGCAGGAAGCTCTCTTCGCACATTTTCTACCGGACTCGCCCCCACTACCGCGCCCACCTCCATGTGCTTTGCCACATAGGAATCATCGTACAATTCCCGGACGAAACTCGTGGCTAGGCCGATTTGATTTCCGTAAGAGGAATAGCCCTGCATGGCTTTTTTCGAAATCTCCGCCTGAGGAAGCTTGTTGGGAAGAGTCTTCTCCCGCCCTTCCAGTACATTTCCCGCTCCGCTGATTCGCATCGCCTGATAAACAAAGCTCCGTCCGGACAAGGGGTCTCGAATGGCGCCGCCGATACAGGTACTGGCTCCCCCAAAGGGCTCAATTTCCGTCGGATGATTATGGGTTTCATTTTTAAACTGAATGAGCCACTGCTCTTCCTTCCCATCATGCTCTACGGTCGTAAAGAAGGAACAGGCATTGTTCTCGGAACTGACTTCCACAGTCTGATCCTTTAGAATGATCCGATGATACTTTCCCACAATGGTCGCCATATCCATAAGGGTAACGGGCTTCTCCGTCCCCAGTTCTTTTCGAAGGCTGAGATATTCCTGCAGGGCCTCTTCCATTTCCTTCTGAAAATGCTTAGACTCCACGGAAATCTTATCCAGCACCGTTTCAAAGGTAGTATGCCGACAATGGTCGCTCCAGTAGCAATCCAGAACGTAAAGCTCCGTTTCGCTTGGGTCTCTTTCTTCTCCTCTGTAAATTCCTGAATAAAGAGGAGGTCTTCCATCAGAAGGGAAAGGTTCATCTCCTTCTTTAAAGCAGCCAGCGCTTCTGTACTAAGCTTACGGAAACCGCTCATATCCCGCATTTCTTTTCTTTCTGCATCCGGAGAAAAGGAAAGAAGGGACATATCCTTCTCCTGGGACTCAATGGGGTTCACCAGATACCGGGAAATCTTCTCCAATTCCAAGGGGCTGAGAGCACGATCAAACACGAGCAAGGTTCCGGAGCGCACAAACGCCTTGCTTTCCGCATCCAGGAGTCGAATACACTGCATCGCACTGTCTGCCCGCTGGTCAAATTGTGCCGGCAAGGTTTCATAGGCAAAATAAAAGCCTTCCTGAAGGGGCAGCTCTTCGAAAACTTCGTTCACCATCACTTCGGAAAACACGGATTGCTCCGCCCGTTTCAATACTTCTTCTTCAATAGAATACACATCATAAATCTGATAAATGGCCGCTCTTTTCACAGGGATAGAAAGGCTGCGGAACAATTCCTCTACCAGTTTTTCCTCTTCCTGTCGGTACTGCTCTCTCTTTCGTACAAAAATACGTTTATCCATAGTTCACCTTTCCCACATGCTAAGTGCCGGAAGTCCTCCGGCGTCTATTCAATTGTCACTTCTTCGGTGCCTACCGAATGTTCACTTTTCCTGCGTCTACTAAATGCTCACTTCTTCGATGCCTACTGAGAGGTCACTTCTTCAGCACCTACTGAATGGTCACTTCTCCCTTTCCTCTCACCACTTCTCCGATTCGCCGTGCCTCCGGAAGCATGGATAAAACTTTCTTCTCATCCTCCTTCCTTACAAAGAGGGTAAATCCTACCCCCATATTGAAGGTGCCGAACATTTCCTCCCGACTTAATTCTCCCCACTCCTGTAATTTGCTGAAAATAGGAAGGTAGGGCAAAGCGCTTTCGTCGATAAGCACAGAAAGTCCATCCGGTAAAACCCTGGGCAGATTCTCCGGGAGTCCTCCTCCGGTAATGTGGGCCATGGCGTGTACATCTACCGTATTGAGCACCGGAAGCACTTCCCGAACATAGATCCGAGTCGGTTCCAATAAAATATCTGCCAGGCTTTTTCCGGAAATCTGCTCCTTTTCCAAATCCAAGTGCATCTTGTCAAAAATGATTTTCCGAACCAGAGAAAAACCGTTGCTGTGGATTCCGGAAGAGGGAAGTGCCAGGATAAGATCCCCCTCCTGCACTTTCTGCTTTCCGTCAATAATCTTCTCCCGGTCAACAATCCCCACAGCAAATCCGGCCAGGTCATAGTCCTCTTCCCGGTACACCCCGGGCATCTCCGCGGTCTCCCCTCCGATTAACGCCGCTCCTGCCCTTTTACAGCCTTCCGCAACCCCTTCCACAATCCCTGCCATCTTCTCTGCATGGAGTTTTCCGCAGGCAATATAATCTAAGAAAAATAAGGGTTTTGCTCCCTGACAAAGGATGTCGTTCACGCACATTGCTACACAGTCAATGCCGATGGTCTTGTGTCTATCCAGCTTCTGCGCCAGTACAACTTTGGTGCCCACACCGTCTGTACCGGACACCAAAACCGGGTAAGAAAGCTTTTCCTGTTCCAAGGAAAACAGACCTGAAAAGCCCCCCAAATCCGATAACACACCGGGAGTATAGGTCTCTTTGATGAACTTCTTAATCAGCCCCACCTCTTTATAACCCTGCTCTTTGTCGACTCCCGCCTCCTTATAGCTTAGTGCCATACCGCCTCCTCTTGGAAAATATCCACTCCTGTAAAATATTTTTCATAATAGCCCTTGTTACCGCAGCAATCTTCCAGTCCCTCCAGACTCAGATAATAGAGACTGTCACAGCCGATATAGTTCCGAACCTCTTCCACCGTATTGTTGTAGCCGATCAATTGCTCCGTCTTCGGAATATCAATGGCGTAAAAATCATTGGAAAGCACCTTGGGACTGGCAATCCGGATATGAACCTCCTTCGCCCCCGCCTCCTTTAAAATCTTGATGATTCTCTTTATGGTGGTTCCCCGAACGATGGAATCATCCACCAGAATCACCCGCTTATCCTGCAGATTTTCCTTAATCGCATTTAACTTGATATTGACACTGCTGACCCTTTCTTCCTGGGTGGGTTTAATGAAGGTTCTTTGAATGTAGCGATTCTTCAAAATGCCGTCCACGAAGGGAATGCCTGACGCCTTCGCATAGCCTTTCGCGGCAATCAAACCGGAATCCGGAGAGCCGATAACGATATCCGCCTCTGTGGGACACTCCTCATAAAGTCGTTCTCCCGTCTTAAGCCGCGCCTGATAAACACTCACCCCGTCAATCACGGAGTCGGGGCGGGCAAGATAAATCATCTCAAAGAGACAAAGATGATGGGGCTTTTGCGAAAAACGATGAACGGAATAGTCCCCATTTTCTACCAGAATTATTGTTCCCGGCTCTACGTCCTGTAAAAACTCCCCATTCATGGCATCCAAGGCACAGCTTTCGGAAACGGCAATAAAGGTATCCTTCAGCTTCCCGAAGCACAGGGGCTTCACGCCATAAGGATCTCTGGCAATAAGCATTTTCCCCTCATCAATGTAAATGAGGTTATAGGTTCCCTTTAAGCTTTCCATATAGTCCTGAAAGCTCTCCAGGGGACCGTTGATTTTGTTCACAAGCTCGCAGAAATTAAAATTCCGGTTTAAGATGGTGCCGTCCAAAGCAATCATGGAATTGCCATGGTCTGTCTGATACACAAAGGGCATCATCGGCTCATATTTGGTATTGTGGGAAAAAAGGTACTTCACAAAACCGATGCCGGCCGATCCGCAGATATCTTCGATAATCTGTTGATTCAGTACTTCCGAAAGCAGACCCTTTCGCTTTAATTCACAGACTCTTTGCCCTTCCATGGTGGTGATACCGAATCCCTCCTGTCCCCTGTGCTGTAAGGCATAGAGTCCCACCTCCAGGAGGTCCGTAATATCGTTCTTTTTATCAAAAGAAAAAATGCCGCACAGTCCGCTCACACAGCACCTCCTAGAGAGAGATCCGCTCATTCATCTCCTGAACGGACTGCTTCATTTTTTCCTTGTATTGTCTAAGCTTCTCTTTTAAATCCGGATTGGACAGCGCCAGCATCTCTATAGCAAGAATGGCTGCATTTTCCGCCCCATTGATGGCAACGGTGGCAACCGGTACCCCTTTCGGCATCTGTACCGTACTAAGTAACGCATCCATGCCGTCCAGGCAGGAGGACTGTACCGGTACCCCAATTACCGGTTTGATAGACAGTCCGGCCAGTACGCCGGCAAGATGGGCTGCCTTTCCGGCAAAGGCAATGATAATATCAATCTTCTTCTGCTCCATACTCTCCACGTAATCCAGTACAAGCCCCAAGGAACGATGGGCTGAAATCACACGACATTCGTAGTCCACCGAAAAATCCTTCAAAACAGCGGCAGCCTTTTTTACAATTTCTTCATCGGAAATACTTCCCATAATCAAAGCAACTTTCATACTTCTCCTTTCAAAAGGGATTAGCGAACACAATTACACGATCACTTTATAAATAAGATATCTACAGATTCACATACAACACCGGTTCAGAGCGAGTTCCCCGCGCTTTGCCGGTTATACTCATTAGGAACAATACTCTTTATAAGAATAAAAGAACTGTAAAAAGAGGGCTCGGACAGTCCTTTGTACAGGCCTTCTCGGGAAGGACTCCCGATATTGACCTGTACAGGGGAAAACTGTTCCTTCATTTCCTCTTTTATACAGTTCCTTTTTCCAAATACGAATATATCTTTAAGGGCTCTACATAGCTGTCTCCGTCAAAAACACGCATATTTCCGCCGGATAGTTCATCGATTAGAATAACTTCTCCATTGTGCCGTCCGAATTCCAGCTTAATGTCATAGAGGGTCAGACCCTTCTTCGCCAGATCCTCTTTAATGATTCCGGCAATCTGCTTTGTCTTTTCTTTCAGCTCTTTGTACTCTTCCTTCGTAAGAATCCCTAGCATGTCCAAGGCATCCTTAGAAATCGGCGGGTCATTTCTTTGATCATCCTTTAAGGTAACTTCTACGAAAGTCCCGGGAAGCACGGTTTTGTCCTGAATGTATGCCCCGTACCTGCGGATGAAAGAGCCTGTTGCAATAAAGCGGGCAATGACCTCCAGTCCCTTTCCAAAGACCTCACAGGGCAGTACGGTCATGGTATTTTCCGGCACATTTGCATCCACATAATGTGTCTTCACGCCGTTCTTTCTTAAGAGCTCAAAAAAGTACTTACTGCACTTTAAATCCTCTTTTCCAACCCCCTCGATGGTCAGGGCAACGGCATTTGCCCCCGGATCAAAAACGCCGTTCTCTCCGGTGACATCGTCTTTAAACTTTAAAACCAGATTCCCGTCTTCCAGTTTAAAAACATCCTTAGTTTTTCCGGTGTAAATCTTCTGCATAAATTCCTCCTTAAACTCACTGAAATGGTTCTCCAGAAATAAATGAAGCCTCGGAAGCAGGCTTCAAGTGAAACCTGCCTCCGGGGCTTTTATCCCTAAGGTGTCATACTGCCGCGCAGTATGTGTATCGCTCGGACCAGCTTTACCGGAACCCTAGATACACTTTCTCTCGTGATTTATTCTTGGGAATTAGTTCGAATTACGCCACCATCAAACACCTTCTTGGCTCTTTTGTCAAGGGGTTTTGGGGAAATTATAAAAACAATATTTCCTATCCCCTTGAAATGCTATCGGCATATTCGAAGAATCCCTTGCCGGAGCCTCTCCTTGGCTTCTTCACTATCTTCTACCATATTATTCTTGAAAAGATAGCTTAATATCTGTTCCTTTGCTTCCGACTGATTCGGAATGCCCAAATCCTGCAAAGAAGTCGGCATTTCTCTATTCTCCATAAACTTTGTGATTCTTTCTTCCAGCTCTACATTTTTATTGTACAAAGCTTGCAGGCGTAATCCTACCCCTACGATTTCTCCATGTAAAAATGCCCTGGTTTCCTCCGTATAGTTTGTTCGCAGAAAATTATACAAAGCATGGGCCAAGGCAGCCTGCCCTCTGCCCTGCATCATGCCGCTAACAATGCCGGTAAGTGCAATATTGCAAAATACGCAGTTCTGAAGAGCCCTGCCGGACTCTTGCGCTTCCAGCTCTTGACAAGCCGCTGTCCCTTCATCCTCCAAAACAGTAAACAGCTCCTCCGCCATTTGATAGGCCAGATATTTTTGCAAGGGAACGGTTCCTCTTTTCAGACTACGCTCCCCATGGGAAATTTCTATATATTTTGCCATGGCATCTACCATACCGGCGGCAAGGTATCTTGTTCCTTGCCGGAGCATAATATCCTCGTCCACCAGTACCGCATCCACTTCCCGTTCAAAATGGATAGCCCTATCGTATTTTCCTTCCTCCGTATATAGGACAGACAAGGGGCTGAAGGCCGCACAGGTAGCCGCTATCGTGGGAATCAAAAGAACCGGAAGGCCTGCCTGATTTGCCACGGCTTTTGATAAATCCATGATTTTTCCGCCTCCAATTCCAACAATTACTCCTCTTTCTTCTTTCCTTGCCAGATTCGCAAAATACTCTACCTGCACTTTAGTGGGGTATCCTTCGTAGAGCTCTTCCCGAAAAGAAACTCCGGCATCTTTTAAGCGCTTTCGAAAGTTCTGCTCTTCCACCGCTTCCATAGCTTTTTTTCCGGAAATCACCAAAGCCTTATCCGAAAAACCTCTAAGCTCTTCTCCAAGATGAGATAATACCTCTTTCTCATGAAAGTATTTTCCTACACCGAAACGATAACTGCTGATATTTTCTGCCATACTTTTTTCCTCCTTTCTAATACTTATTCAAAGACCAAAAGACATCAAAAAAATCCATTAACGAGATGCCGCTCACTCTGCGAGTGATACGCATTAAAAATGCAAGAAAAGCTCCCCTGTCTGAAGGAGAGCCTTTCCATAGAGATACCATTTTTAACTATTCCCTTTATAAGGTCCAGCGCAGGATGTAGTTTTTCAATCTGTCAAATATACTCATCACAAGAATCAGGATGATGACCATGAAAATGAAGCCTCCCCATACATTTTCATAGATGCCCAAAGTGGAATAACGCTTAACATAGAAGCCTAAGCCGTACTGGGCGCCATACATTTCCGCATATACCAGCATTACAAAGGAGCTTCGTAAAGAATTGATAAAACCGGAAATAATGGAAGGACTGGCTGCCGGAAGTACTACCTTAAAAAATCGTTTCCAGCCCTTTAATTCCAGGGTTTTCGCATTATCCAAATAACGCTTGTCTATGGTCTGGACTCCCGTAATAGTGGCAAAGAGAGTTGCCCAGACACATCCGTATACAATGATAATGATGGAAGCCCACCACATATTCGGAGAAAGCAGTACCACAAAGGGCGAAAGCAAAATAGAGGGGACACAGCTAAATCCGTAAACTATGGGATACAGCACCTTTCTGGCTTTTTCGTTGATTCCCATGAAAAGCCCTATACCAAGAGCTAAAATCAAGGTAAGCAGAATCGAAGGAGCCAATAAGGTAAAGGAGGCAAACACATTGGTCAACTGCACATTTCGGTTTTCCAGAAATACCTTCCAAATGAGTCCCACCTTGGGAAACATGAGGGGCGAAATCAGTCCGTTTTGCGAAATTATATAATAGGTGAAGCACATTCCCAGCACAATCAGCAGAGTAATCCAATATTCTTTGAAAAAAATGTTTTTTTATGCTTTTCATAAATTATATTTACCTATCTTTCATTTTTCCAACTGTATTATTTCCCTTTTTGTTGTAAATCTTTTACAGCATTTCCGATAAAAAACACAGTTCCGGTAAATTTTGCCTATTTACTGATACATTTTATAGCCTTAGGTATTGTGCTCCGTAAAGAACTTCTGTGCTTCCTCGTAGAATTCCGGATTCTCGGAGCCCCACTTCTTCTGGGCCTCGTCTAAGGCCTCCTTGTATAACTGATCATAAATACGGTCAGCCAAATTTACAGAATCGTCCTTATTCTCAATACCGTTTACGCTTTCCATATACTTATAGTTGTCTAAAACAGTGTTCTTTAAAGTATCCGGATTAATACGATAATGCTCATTCAAAAGGTAAGCTTCCACATATTCTTTGTTAGCCCCCAGCTGCTTTACCATAAGATCCACAGTCTCCGCCTTATGGGTAGTAAAGTATGCCTGTGCACGAATCAAAGCCTCATTTAAAAGCTTTACCGTAGTTGGATTCTTCTTTACCCAAGAATCTCTGGCCACCATACGACAGCAGGAGTAGTTAGGCGTTTCGTCGGAGCAGTAGGTAACAATCTTTATTCCCTTAGTATTCAAAACCTGATACATTCTTCCGGTACCGATAGTAGCATAATCCAGTTCTCCCTTCAGCACCGCCTGGATTTCATCTTCATCGGACATGCCGTCCACAAAAGTGATTTCCTTTGCAATATCGTGTCCCTGTTCTTCCAAGGTATGAAATAAAGCATAACGGGAAACAGTATCTCCCACTCTCTTTCCTAAGAAAGACTCCGGTCCCTTATACTCCGTACCCTCCTTTGCAATAACCGGCATACATCCGGTAAGCATATTTCCGCCAATGATGGCCATATCATCTCCTGCGGCAATCATTTTTACTGGAGTCCAGGTTCCGGAATTAGAAGCAATATCAACCTGACCGGTGGATACCGCCTGAAGCTGTCCGTCATCCAAGGGGATTTCATTTACGGTTAAACCTACCGCATCAAAATAGCCCTGTGCTTTCGCAATGCTGACCAGTACATTTCCGCTGGCTCCCTGGGCAAAGGTAATGGTAGCACTCTCCGGCTTATCCCCGGTTTTCAAGTCGGCTTCCGCCTTCTCACTGCTTGCCTCCGCCTTACTTTCAGCTGCCTTTGTTCCCTCTTCCTGAGAAGCTGCCGCTGTTGTGCTTTCCTTCTTATCTGACTTCCCACCGCAGGCACTGACAGCCACTGCCATGCCAAGTACCAGTCCTGCAATTACAAATTTCTTTTTCATTTTCTTTTCCCTTCTGCTATACAAAGCAAATGTCTTGCTTTTCACCATTTACGGAGTTTTTATGTAACTTCCTCTCCGCAAGAGTTTTTCTTTTAAACCGCCTTAAAGAACGGCAATTTATTTGTGACTTTCCACATCCTGATTAATATGTTTAATCAGAATATTTCTCCGCTTTAAAACTTCCGGATCCTCAAACTGGGTTTCTCTCGTCACTCGATGGGTATCTTCCAATTTCTCGTCAAAGATGATTTGGCTGGGTCTTTGTCCGAAAACCACAATTCGATTGGCAAGATATAAGGCTTCATCCACGTCGTGGGTTACAAAAAATACGGTCTTTTTCACCTCTTCCTTATCCCATAGGGACAAAACCAAGTCCTGAAGCTTCGCTCTGGTTACCGCATCCAAGGCACCAAAGGGCTCGTCCATCAGGAGTACAGGAGGATCCACGCTTAAGGAACGGGCAATAGCACAGCGCTGCTTCATTCCTCCGGATAACTCCCGGGGAAGCTTCTTAAAGACCTGTTCCTCCAGACCTACCACCTGAAGAAATTCCTTTGCCCGGTCTATTCTTTCCTTTTTAGACATTGCAGGATACTTCTGCTCCAAAGCCAGAACAATATTTTCTCCTGCACTCATCCAGGGAAAAAGGCCGTAATCCTGAAACTACGGAGCGGTCCAAACTGGCTCCCTGAATGGCCTTGCCATCCTCCAGAATTTCTCCCTGTCCGGCGGTTTCCAATCCCGCCAAAAGGCGAAGAAAAGTACTCTTCCCACAACCGCTTTGTCCCAAGAGACAGACAAACTCTCCCTGTTCCACAGTCAGATTGATATTCTCTAATATATTCTTTTCCGGCTCATCCTTATAGGCAAAGGAGAGATTTTTGATTTCCATTTTTTCCATAGGCTTCTACCGCTTTTCTCTTAAGCCAAAACGGAAAATGCTTTTTGGAAATCCGCCAGAAGATCTTCGATATTTTCCAAGCCCACGGAGACACGAATCAAATCATTGGTAATTCCCGCCTTAACCCGCTCTGCCTCCGGAACATTTCCATGAGTCATGCTGGCTGCATGCTCTACAAGAGTTCCCGGATCCCCAAGGCTTACCGCAATGGAAGGAATGGTGAACGCATTGACAACCTTCTTGCAGGCATCATAGGCAGTCATTCCCTGAATACCCTCTTTTAATTCAAAGGCCAGGATGCCGCCGTAATTTCCCTTCATTAATCTTTCCGCCAAAGCATGCTGCTCCGCAGATTCCAGTCCCGGATAGAACACCTTCTTCACGAAAGGAGAGCTTTCCAGGAATTTCGCAATCGCCAAACCGTTGTCACAATGTCTTCTCATGCGAAGCTCCATAGTCTGCATGCCTCGAAGCACCAGATAGGAATCAATGGGTCCCGGTGTGGTTCCCAAAATCTTGGAGGTAATCCCCTTTCGAATAGGCAACAAATCCTCCGCCTTTCCAATGATGGCACCGGCAATCACATCCCCGTGGCCGTTGATATATTTGGTGGAGCTATGCACGACAAAATCCGCACCAAGCTGTAAAGGATAAATTTCAGGAGGCGGCGTAAAGGTATTGTCCACCACTACCTTAATCCTCTTTTCATGGGCAATCTTAGAGATTGCTTCAATATCCGTTAATACCATGGTAGGGTTCGTCATGCTCTCAAAATAAATCAGCTTGGTATTGACCTTAATGGCATTTTTAACCGCCTCTAAATCTCCGGTATTCACCTCACTGACTTCCACTCCATAGCGGCTCATGGTTTCCCGCAAAACCTGATCGGTACAGCCATAAACACAGGTTCCTCGAATCACATGATCTCCCTGGGACAAAAGGCCAACCAATACACCGCCGATGGCTCCCATGCCGGATGCTGTGGCAATGGCTGCCTCGCCGCCTTCCAAGGCCGCATACTTTGCTTCCAACGCTGCGATGGTGGGGTTTCCTCCTCTGGTATAGGCAAAGCCTACTCTTTCTCCCGAAATACCGAACTTCCCTCTTCCACCGTATCAAAGCAGAAGGTGGAGGTTTGGTAAATGGGAGTAGCCAAGGCTCCATAAGCCTTATCCGGTGCCTGTCCTGCGTGAATCATTCTGGTACCGAACCCGCACTTTTGAAAATCAATCTCCTGTGCCATGCATTCTCCTTTCCAAAGCTGTTATTCCTTTTGTTATATTTTTGCTTCAATTATCAAGAAATAAGTTTATATTTTCTTTAGATTCTTGTCTAATTGCAATAAAACATGAATCGATGTATTGTTTCTATTCTTCTATAAATAATTTTTAATATTAAATCATATTCTTTAAATCAGATTTAAACGAGATATCGCACGCTTTGCGCACGATACTCGTTATGAATAAGAACAAGAGCACAAAAAAGACCGGCAAGGGCAAGTCATGCCAAGTCGGTCTTTTCTGAAAAGTCCTATGAAAACTATATCTTTTCTAATGCTTTCTTAGGCTAATGTTTTCTTAGTCTAAATCCTTTTTTCCCAATCGCCGGTCTTTAATTACAGTACAGACTCTAACTTCTGTGGATGAATTCCGTGTTTCTCTGCATATCCGGTAAGGATCAATGCCAATGCACCGTCTCCGGTTACGTTACAAGCTGTTCCGAAGGAATCCTGTAATGCGAAGATGGTCAGCATTAAAGCAGTTCCTGTCTCGTCAAAGCCAAGGACACCGGTAATCAGTCCCAAGGAAGCCATAACGGTTCCGCCGGGAACGCCGGGAGCACCGATTGCGAATACACCCAGTAAGAGGCAGAAAAGAATCATCTTCTCTACGGAAGGGAACTCATTGTAGAGCATCTTGGATACCGCCATAACGAAGAAGGTCTCGGTCATAACAGATCCGCAAAGGTGAATGTTGGCAAAAAGAGGGATTCCAAAGTCCACCATATCCTCACGGATGGTCGGCTCGGACTTTTTTGCACACTCCAAAGCTACGGAAAGGGTTGCTGCGGAAGACATGGTTCCTACCGCTGTCATGTAAGCAGGACCATAGTGCTTAAGAACATTCATCGGGTTCTTCTTCGCATAAGCTCCTGCAAGGGAGTAAAGAAGAGTCAGCCAGATGTAATGTCCGATCATTACGATAATGATGATAATCAAGAAGATTGGTAACTGCTTGGTAATGGTTCCTTCGTAAGCCAGGGTGCAGAAGGTAGTTCCGATTAAAATCGGCAATACCGGAATAACGAACTTTGTTACGATGGATAAAACGATGTTCTGGAACTCTTCCAGCGCCTGAGTGATAATCTTGGAATTGTTCCAAGCTGCCGCAAGTCCTACCAATACGGAGAAGAAAAGGGCAGACATTACCGGCATAATCTGAGGAATGGACAGCTGGAAGACTACCTCGGGAAGCTCCTTTAAACCGTCTACGTCAGGATTGATATTTAAGTGGGGTAAAATGCCGTATCCGGCAACTGTGGCAAAAAATGCCGCTCCGATAGAGGATACATAGGCAATAAATAAAGCTACCATCAACATACGGGAAGCATTGTTTCCCAGTCTTGTGATGGAGGGAGCAATAAAGCCAATGATAATCAGCGGTACACAGAAGCTGATAAACTGTGCCGCGATATACTTCACGGTTACTACAATGTTCAAAATGGCATGGGATACACCGTTATCCATCCCGCTTAAACCCAGTCCTAAGCAAATGCCCACAGCCAATGCCACCAAAAGCTTAAAGGGCAGACTATGAATAAATCCTTGTTTTTCCATACTTTTTCTCCTTCTTATTTTGTTGTGAATTTTCAAGCTCAATCTCAAGACATTTCTCAATCTATTCTCCGGCTATTTCTTAAGCCATGTCTCGAGACATATTTCAATCTATTTCTTATGCTTTGCCGGTTCACGCAGTTCCGTCTCCCCGGTCAGGACGCCGAAAATTCCTACACACAGGAATTCACATCCACCTGATCGGTCATTACCTTCAAAATTTCTCTGTCGGTGGATTGCATCCCCACCTTTCCGATATAGCCCATATTTCTGATGGTCTTCTCCACATCCTCTTCCACAATGCCTTCTCCCCCATGGAAGCCCTGATCCTTCATACTCATGTGGTGAGCCAAAATAGCGGCATGAACGGAAGAAGCAATCTTCGCCGCACAGCTGGGCTTGGCACCGTCACAGACAATGCCCCCCACATTGCCTAAGGTGTTGCTGATGGTACGGCCGATCTTCTGATAATTGCCGCCGCAGAGATAGGTAATGCCGGCACCTGCACCGCAGGAGGCACTAACCGCTCCGCAGAAGGCGGAAAGAGCACCGATGTAGTGCTTGATGTAAACGGACACCAGATTGCTAACAATTAAAGCCCGATACATCTTCTCTTCGGAAATGGAAAGGGCTTTCGCATATTCCACCACCGGCATACTTACGGTAATGCCCTGGTTGCCGGAGCCGGAGTTAATCACCACCGGAAGGGGACAGCCGCTCATTCTGGCATCAGATCCTGCTGCCGCTCTGGCACAGGCACAGGCCCGTACATCGGAGCCCCAGGTCTCCAAAATGGTCTTTCCCACACTGGCGCCCCAGGGATTGTCCAAGCCCTCCTGAGAAATCGCCAGATTCATCTCCACCTGTCTCTGTAAAGACGGTCTTACCAAAGATAAATCCACCGTATTGGCATAATCCAAAATGCCCTGAAGGGACATCAGGCTCCGATCTCCTCCTGTGGAAATCACATCCTGTTTATCCTCTTCTCCCTCTTTGTAAAGAACCTCTCCATCCTTTTCCATGTAAATGATGTTACTGTGCTGGTTCGCAATCTCCAGCTTTACCTTGTGATGCTCGGACTGAAGCTCCACCTCGATGTAAAGCTTAGGGCCTTCCTCCTGAAAGCTCACCTTGCAAAGCCGGTATCCACCAGCTTTCTGCACTGTTCCCGATCCTCATCCGTAACGGTAGACAAAACCTCCAGCTTTAAATCGGAATCACCGCCAAGTACCCCCAGAATAGCCGCTACCTGCATGCCCTTCTGACCGCCGGAATTGGGAACGGTAACTGCCTTTACATTCTTAATAATGTTACCGGAGCAGCAAAGCTTTATCTCCTTAACCTCTTCTCCCAGAAGCTTTCTTGCTGCCGCTGCGGCATAGGCAATGGCAATGGGCTCCGTACAGCCCATTGCCGGCACCAGCTCATTCTGTAAAATCTCCGTATAATTGTTCATCAAGCTCTCTTCCACCAAAAGCACCTCCTAAAATATGTCTGAAAGGACTTTTAAACGAAACCTTCCTTCCCATAGTAAGCCTGAAGATTTTCTTTCGAAGCGAAACACCCGAAATCTTCCTATTCTTATTTGGATTTGCTCTAATCATATCAGTAATACGATTAAAAAGCACTAGGCGGATTTTGACGATTTTTTAACATAACTTTTGTATGATTTGTATAGGCATTCTGTGTATATCAAAATATTTTTATACAATATATAAGCCATAAGTCCTACCATAGAAGCACACACTCACAAACAACACCGGTATGGACTATAAAAAAGCAAAAAAAAAAGAGACTTGCAACAATATAGGATTGAAGATGAGGCAATCTGAGTTTTTCACTCCCTACAGAGCCCCTGCAAAGTGAAGGACTGTAGATATCAAAAAACTAAAGTGAATGATGTAGTATAGGCGTGAAAGAGAGCACTCTGAGCCCACCGGAGCAGCCTACAGAGCTCCAGCAAAGTGAAGGACTGTAAAAATCATAATAGAAGCGAATGATGCAGTGTGGGTTTGTAATAGGAGCAATCTGAATCCTCCGGTACTTGCAAACCTGCAAAGCGAAGAACTATAAAAATCAAATAGCTGAAGCGAATGATACAGTATAGGCATGAAAGAGAGCAATCTGAGCCCGCCGGTACTTGCGAAAAACAAAGGTACTGTAGTTTTTCGCTTAGTACCGCTGCAGGGCGAGGTTAGCGGGAGCGTGCTCGATTTCATGCCTATACTGCATCAGCGCGTATCATTACAAAGACTACAGTCCTTCCCCTTGCAGGGGCGAGCATAGCGGGAGCGTACTCGATTTCATGCCTATACTACATCAGAGCTCCTTACCCCGCCATGCGCTCATACATACCGTAATAGCTCCTATCCTCCAGCATATCCTTTCGAAGCTTTAATACCTCCCCAGGATCGTCCGTAATCATGCCGTCCACCGGGCTTTGCAGGTATTTGATGACCTTGTCTTCTTCATTGATGGTCCAAACATACATTTCCTTTCCCATATCCTGCACCTCTCCCATCAGATAGCCGTTATAGGAGGAATCCTCTATCGCATAAAAATCCACATTTTCCGTGGCAAAATCTCCGAATTGCACGGGAATCACTACTCCGGTCTTCCATTCCGGAGCAGTCTCTTCTATCCCCTCCATCAGGGAAATGTTTAAAGACATCAGGGGATTCGTCTTCTCCACCCCATATTCTTCCAGCTTCTTCAGAAGAATTTCCGAAAAATTCTCCGGTTCCTTCCCGTGAGGCTTAATCTCAATAAGAAGGGGCATATCCAGCTCCTTTGCCTTCTGTACAAATTCCTGAAGGCTTGGAATTTTTCCGCTAAATTTGCCTTGGCGCACCGTCATGGCGGTAAGCTCCGAAAGGGTACAGTCGTAGACCTTTTTGTTTATTCCGGTAAGGCGGAAAAGATCCACATCATGCATCACCACAAATTCCCCATCCTTGGTCAGCTGAATATCCAGCTCCACCATATCCGCTCCTGCATCCTTTGCGCCCTCTAAGGACTCTATGGTATTTTCCACCCCGGCGGAAACCAGCCCTCTATGGGCAATGATTTTCGCATCCGTATTGACCTCCCGGCCCATATAATCCATCACAGCTACAGTACTATGAAAGACAAACAGTGCCAGTAGGAGGAAAATGGTGGCCTTGCTATACTTCTGTTCCTCGGTAAGAAAAGCATTTTCCCCTTCAGAGCCTTCCACCGGAAGGGTGTTTACCAAAAGGGACAGAAAGCCGATTTTTGACAGAATCGCAAAGAAAAAGCGGGTAAAACGAAAGAGCAGAAAGAAAAGAAAATGAAAGATTCCCAGTTCGCCCTCAGGGTCCAGACGGGTAAAAATAAATGCCGCCAAATAGAGTAATAGAGCCGCCAGCAAGCTCAGCAAACTCATACAAAAAGAGAGTCAGAAATAATCTGATGCCGCCTTTTTTCGTGTAGGCAAAGCTTTCCCGCACCGATTTATTAAACTTCTGCGCCTTTAAGCCCATTAAGGGCACGGTATAGATCATGCGCATATTAAGGTACATGAAAAAGAGGAACAGCAGAAAAAGAATAATATGCCCTCCAATAGTTTTGCCCACTTCTTCTGTTATAAAATCCGGAATATGGAAGGAATCCGTCAGGGAAGAGCTTAAAATAAAGCTCGCCACCGGCACGGTGCAGAGAATATAAAGAAGGAATAAGAGCACATTTCCATAACTGAAATCCCGCAGTCTACTTAGAGAGGTGCGAAGAATTTTTCGATAAGAAATCCGAGCACCTTCCTTGGCCGCCAAAATCACCTGCACCAGAGTGAAGACCTCCACATAAAAAAAGAAGGCTAAAATAAAAGCAAAAAGCAAAACCATGAAGAGGCTTCTGGGACTGGTAAAGAAATAGCGAATATTGTACTGATCCACATTGGGCAGATCCACCAGCACCAAAGCCAGACGGAAAAGCATTTGCAAAAGCTCCTTCCCTACAAAGGTCGCAATCTGCAAAAAAATGGCTGTAGACAAAAAGAGGAACTTATGGCGATTGCAAAATGTCAAAGTCCCAAAAACCTGTTTCCACATGCCCTCTTTTTTATCCATAAGTTCCTTTCTAAAATTTGCTTAGTGAATGCTCTAAATGAATTTTTTTAAATGAATTTTTTAAATGAATTTTTTAAATGAATTTCTTCACAATATATCTCCTTTTCGTTATAGAAACCGCAAATTTCTTTCCGATATCGACTTAAGAAAAATGAAGTTTTAAACGATAGGCGGAGTACTCTCCGAAGTCCTGAATATCCTCCTCCAAATAGCGAATAGCCTTCTCCACGTCCTTATTTCGTAGCGCGGACACAATGTCCACATGGTGCTCCGTATCCATGGAAAAAAGAATTTCCTTGTCCTTCTTCCAATAGTACTGGGAGTAAGCCCGCTTCAGTCTGGCCATGCATTTTTCCAGCTGCTCCGTAATATAGTCATTGTGGGCACAGGCAATCAAACGAAGGTGAAATTCCATGTTATGTTTCCAGTGGGTCATGGCATCCGTGTCATTTTCACTGCACTGACTGTTGATCTGCTCCAAGTCCCGAAAATCTTCCTCCCTAAGCTCTGCCCCGCACTCCAAAAGCACTCCCCGCTCCAAGACAAAACGGAAAGCCAGCATATCGTAGATATCTTCCTTACTCAGGCGCACCACCTCATAGCCGTAGCGGGGGATATTTTTTAAAATGCCGTCCGCACAAAGAGCCATCAGCGCCTCTCGAACCGGAGACTTGCTACAGTGGTATTTTTCCAGCAACGCCTTCTCATTCAAGATATCTCCCGGAGAAACATTGCCCTGGAAGATATCCTCCAGGATAGATTCATATACTTGGTCTTTCAGACTTTTTTCCATAGTTCTCCCTTCATTTCTTTGAACTGTCCTAGTATAGCGTAAAAAAGGAGGCTAAAAAAGCCTCCGAAGTGATTTTCTCTGATGAGAAGAAAATATTTTTATCCTATAACTTGCCATAGAAAACTATACATACAGACTTTCTAAGGAAATCAAAACCACGTCATCCCGGGAAATTGCTTCAAATCCGCTTTTGGAAAGGAAGCCATAACGATAGCATTGCAGGCCGCATTCCTGCACCTGTGCTATCTCTTTTTCTATTTCCGCCTTGCTAAGAGGCTTATCTTGAAACTTTACTTCATAAAAAATATAGCCCTTGGGATCGTAGGTGACAATATCGAACTCTCCGTTTCGTCGTTCTTTCGGAATGTCGTAGTAGTACCTGCCTATTTTCTCAAAGGGCTCCTCCATAAGCCCTGCCCGATTCTGCCGAATCAAATATTGTTTTCCTATCGTCTCAAAACGCTTCGGCACATAGGCATTTTCAAAATCCTCCTGAATATATCGCTGATAGAAAATATCCGAATTCATCACGTTTAACTGGGAGCTGTAACGGAAAATATATCTATAATAAAACAAGGACATGGGGTCACTGATATAATATCCGGATTTCTTTCGGTTATTTTCATCATTGATGGGCGCCGCCTTCTCCACAAGCTCCATACGAATCAGCTTGTCCAGCACATCCACCAAGCTAGGGCCGCTGGAAACATGGGACTGAGACAGGATATCGTTAAAGCGGGAAAATCCCTTTGCCATAGCCTCAAAAACTTCATTGGCATTCACAATTTTCGCAATTTCCGACTTAAGGTACATCAGTACCTCATTTTCCAGTCTTGCACCGGGAGAAGCAATCAACTCTATAATATTTTCTTTTACAGACCTGTCTTCCCGAATCAAACGATTATAATAAGGAATTCCGCCAAAAACGCTGTAAAGCCTCACCTTATCCTCGTCGGAAAAATGGGGATAAAACTGTGCTGAATCATAGTAATCCATAGGCTTCAGCTTTAAAACCAAATCAAAACGGCCAAATAAGGGATTCTCTTTTTCTATCAGTTTCTGCATGGTATCCACAAAGGAACCGCACAAGGCCAATTTCAATTTACTCCGGTTTCGATACTTATCAATCAGTGCCTGCAAAACACTGTCCATGCCCTTCAGCACATCACTAAGATAAGAATATTCATCCAAAATCAAAAGAATATTCTCCTCCGTCGCTTTTTTAAAAAGAAAATCCAGCACTTCCTCCAGGCCGGAAAAGGAAATCCTAGGATAGCCAAACTCCTCCGAAAGTAAAGTCGCCAGGCTGTCTACATTGTTCATTTCCGAAGTCTGTTTACACTCATAATAAATCCTTTTCCCCTCAAAGAACTGCATGGAATGTTTCATCAGCTCGCTCTTTCCGATTCGTCTTCTTCCGTATAACAGAAGAACTTCCAGACCTGGAGACTGATACAAGCCTTTGATTCTCCGTACTTCTTCCTCTCTTCCGATAAATTTCATTTTATTCGGTCACCTCCGATTCGGTTTCTTCCGAATAAAAATTATCATATCCTTTCCTATATGTAAAGCCTAAGAAGAAAACAACAGAATAAAGAGTAAAACAGCAAAATAAGGAATTAAAACAATAATATAAAAAGTAAAATAAAGAAACGATTGCAACGTTCTACCGCATTTCCTCAATATGATAAATATAGTCAATGGTGGACAGGGCTTCGATAATCTCCTTATGGGTTTTGAACTTCTTCAGTTCCTTGCTGTCTATGGTAAAGGTTACGGAATACACGCTAAGGCCGGAGCCGTGGTAGGCGGTATTTAACTCAATATCATCAATCCGAAGTCCCAGTCTCCGAATGGTGGTAACAAAATCCTGCAAATACTGTCTGCTCTTTAACTCCAAATGAATTTCAAAGTGGTTGGAGCGATTTTTCAAATACATTTCCAGACCCGGTAGGTAAGACAGAATCCAGTACAGCATAAAGCAAGCCACCACACTAACAAAATAAAGTCCTGCTCCCGCACTGAGCCCGATCAAAACGCAGGACCACAGAGCAATGGCAGTGGTTAAGCCCTTAATCTGATTTCTGGAGCTAAAGAGAATCGCCTTACAGCTGATGATGGAAATACTAATCATGGCAAAGGCGGAAAGCATGGGAAAACGAAGAACCTCCTCATTCATGAATAGCAGGTCTAAAATCATGGCCAGACAGCCGGATAAAGAGGCCAAAATAAAGGTTCGAAGACCTGCGGAATGCCTTTTGTTGGCTCGCTCACAGCCAATGATGGAGGCCAGAAGAACCGCCATGAAGATTCTGAGCATAGCGGAAAAAAGACTTATATTGTTTTCTATTGTCAATGTCTGAAATGCTTCCTGTATAATCCATTCTGACATGGCTTTTCCTCCTGTTTTATTGAAATACTCTGTAATCAATGCGCGTAAAACTCATCCATTTTATCTTATCTAAACCCTCATGTAGAAACCTCAAGCTAGTACTGCTCCTCCGCCGCCTCAGTAAAAGCTTCTTCCTCTTCCGCCAGTCTCTTGGCATGAGAAGGAAGTTCCTTCTGAATGGCCTGGATTCGCTCAATCAAAAGCTCCACCTCATTTTTCTTCTTCTCCGGTTCTATAGCGACGGATTCCGTTAAGTCCTCCAAACTTACCGCATAGGAATGGGAAAGATAGAGTCCCAGTTTAGCACAACCCGGTCCTATAAGTTCGTAGAGAATACTGGAGGCAAGAATCACCGTTTCCAAAGCTCTTCCCAACTCTCCACCCAAAATTCTGGCACCCAATGCGGAAAGACCGATGGCTACCCCTGCCTGAGGCACCAGAGCAAGTCCTAAATATTTCCGAACTTCCTTCTTTTCTCCCACCAAAGTTGGCCCCAGAATAGCTCCCAGGTATTTTCCCAAAATGCGTACCAAGAAATAACTGATTCCCACCAAAGCAAAGGAACATTTTCCCCTATTCCCCCAGAATGTAAGAGCACATCCAGCTTGAAGTTCATTCCGGAGCGCACGAAAAACAGAAGTAAAATAGGAGGATTAAAGTAATTTAATTGCTTGAAAATCTTGTCGTCTTCCGTGATATTGATATAAATCATACCCATAGACATACAGCCCAGAAGAGGAGAAACATCCAAAAGGGCGCAGATACCGCAAAAGCTGAAAAGCACCGCAATGGTAATAATCAAACGGTTGTCCGTAGAACGCTGCTTCGGCATTAAAAGTTTTAAAAAAAGCCCAAAAAGTCCTCCCAGAAGAAGTACCGCCAGATTTAAAGCAATGGGCATAAGAATACTGCTCAGCTTAAAGGAGCCGGATTGCAGCGCCACCGCCACGGAAATGGCCATACTGTAGGCCACAAGACCAAAGACATTGTCCAATGCCACCACCTGCAAAAGGGTGTTCACAAAGTCCCCCTTAGCATTGAACTGCCTTATGGTCATAATTGTGGAGGCTGAGGCTGTGGTGGCCGCCAAGGCTCCCAAAACCAAAGACAGACTTAAATTCAATTTCAAAATAAAAAGACAAAGCACAAAAACGAAGAAAGAAGCCAGAGTCGCTTCAAATAGCGTAATAATACAAACCTTAATCCCATTCTGCTTTAGCGTAGAAAAAGTAAAAAATTCCCCGGTACCAAAGGCAATAAAGGCAAGGGCAATATCCGCAATAAAGCTTGTGCCTTCAATAATGTCCGGATTCACCAGATTCAAGCAATAGGGTCCAATCAAAATTCCCGCCAAAATGTAGGCGGTTACATTGGGAAGCTTCAGGCGCTTGGTGACTCTTGTTAAGGCAAAGCCGGAAAATAGCATTAAAGCTATGGGGATAATCACCCCGGACACAGAGGAGCCCCCCTGAAATATTTGCATAATGGATTGTCCTTCCATGGGATTGTCCTCCTTCCTGGAAAATAAGTACTATAATATCGTAAAAATTAAATATTAGAAAGGGAAGTGCTAAACATTGACAAAGTAACCCCGGTTTAACACTTCCCCAAAATTTAAATACTCTATCCTTTTACTTGTGCTTTCTCCTCTTTTCGTCCTTCCCGGAACTCCCTAATCATAAAGATGCTGACAGAAAGAACCGCAATCACCAGAAATGCCAGAGAAATCGGTCTTTGTACAAAAATCTTCATAGTTCCATCAGAAAGCACTAGGGCTCTTCTGAAATTCACCTCTGCCAGAGGCCCTAAAACTACCCCCAGTAAAATCGGAACCAGTTGAAAATCCATTTTCCTTAAGAAGTAGGCTAAAATTCCGAAGACAATAATCACCATTACATCATAGGAGCGGTTATTTGTGGAAAATGCTCCTGCCATACACATACTCAGTACGATACAGGATAAAAGCTCATAGGGTAACTTTGTGATATTAGCATAGAAAGGAATCAAGGCTGTACCAATAATATACATGAAAATATTGACTACAATGAGACCGAACATAATAGCATAAAGGATACTGCCGCTTTCTTTAAAAAGTGTTGGTCCCGGCACCATGCCATGAATCATAAAAGCGCCCATTAAAATGGCTGTAGCTCCGTCTCCCGGCACGCCCAAGGTCAGCATAGGAATCATGGTTGCACCACAGGCACCGTTATTGGCTGATTCGGATGCTGCCACACCCTCAATTTCTCCTTTTCCAAAAGTCTCCGGGTGCTTAGACATTTGTTTTACCTGATTATAGGCAATAAAGGCCGCCAAACCGCCGCCGGTTCCCGGTGTGGCTCCGATGATACATCCCACTAAAGATCCAATTCCAATAGGCTTTCTACATCTTTTGTATTCTTCCTTTGTGATAACATCCTTATTAAATTTTTCCGCTATTCTTTGATCTGTTTCCGGATCGTACTGTGATTTCATCATAATTTCCGAAATCGCAAAAAGACCGATTAAAACAATAATCAAATCAATACCGGCAGTCAATTTTACATTGCCAAAGGTAAATCTTGTGGTTCCACTGATTTTATCCATGCCAATGGTGGAAACAAAGATTCCGATACAAGCCCCAATCAAGCCCTTTAAAATATTCTTATTGGATACTCCGGCTATAACCGAAAGTCCGAATATGGCCAAAGCAAAATACTCAGCCGGTCCGAAAAGCAATGTAATCTTGGCAATCTGAGGAGCAGCAATCAGTAACACAAAGGCACTAATCAGGCCTCCGATTGTAGAAGCATAAAGTGCCATTTTCAGTGCCTTAAATGCATGCCCTCTTTCTGTCATAGGATAGCCGTCAAAAAGTGTTGCAGCATTTGCAGAGGTTCCCGGAGTATTAATCAGAATCGCTGTAATAGAACCCCCATAGGTTCCTCCACAATAAATGGCAAGCAACATCAAAATAGCAGTAGTAGGATCCATCCCATACGTTAGAGGGATACACAGAATAATTCCCAAATCAGAAGTAAGTCCCGGAATCGCTCCTACTACAATTCCTAAAATAAGTCCCAAGGGGATAATGAGTAAATTTTGCCATTGGAACAAAAGCCCAAAGCCTGCACTCAGCCATTCCATCTTCACCCCTCCTTAAAACAAAGTGGGTAAATTCACATTAAGCACCTGTGAAAATACCAGATAAATCAGCAACACCGTAGCAATCCCAATGCCATAAAACCACCATTTCTTGCTTCGGTAAAACAGCAGTATGGCAACGACCAGTAGGGCAGTATCCACGATATATCCGATAACGTTAAACAGCAGACCATAAGCCAGTAAAATCAAAGCAAAAATCACAGACTTAATTTCTTTCTTGAATTTCGGGGAAGAAACCATATCTTTCTCTAAAACAATGGTTTTTTTCGGAAGTCTGAGCCCTTGCACAAAGAGCAATAAGGCGCAGATAAACAGACCGCCAATGGCTATTCTGGGTACAGTACTGGCGGTAACCATCCCCTTTTCCAAGCTTTGAATCTGCTGCGGTATTAAAAGCCATAAGATTGCAGAAGCAATCATAAACAGAGCCCCTGACAAAATCTCATTATTGTATTTTATCTTCCCGAAATTCATCTTCATCATCCTCTTTTATTGCAATAATTCAACATACTGTTTCATGTCTTCCGTTTGCTTATTAATTGCATCTAAAATTTCTTTATCATCAGCTTCCCAAGCCTTCATTCCCATATCACTCATAAAGGTCTGGAATTCCTGATCTGCATAAACCTTCTTAATGAAATCAGTAAGAATCTGTTTCTTTTCTGCATCCACATCACTCTTTACTGCAAAGTAGTCCATTCCAACAAACTCTGCATCCACACCCATGGACTTGAAGGAAGGAATTTCCCCTATTCCCTCTACTTCAATACCGTCCGGAATAAAGGTTCCCAAACAAGCAAATTCTCCACTCTTTACATACTCACGATAAACAGGGGGAGAACCGATTGCGATATCCACATGTCCGCCTGCAAGGGCATTTATAGCCTCTTGACCGCCATCAAAGGGAACGGCTTCCGCAGGAATATCCAGTTTCTTAAAAAGAACACTAATCATAGTGTAGCTATCATTTCCGGGACCGCCGGTGGTTGCATACTTCACTGTCTTTCCGGATTTTCCATACGCCTTTAAATCCTCTAAAGTCTTAATACCGGTATTCTTCGGATTACTTAAAACAACAAATTCTACCTGTCTCATACCAATTAAAGGACTAATATCTTCCAGTTTATAATTTGTTCCCTGAATAAAATTGGGGGTTAAGGAAAACAGAGGTCCATTACAAAGTACCATGGTGTATCCATCCGCTTCCGTTGCCATAAAATCACTCATAGCTACAGTTCCGGAACCTCCGGTATGGTTTTCTACAATCACCGGAACTCCTAGATACTTTTCCCCATAGGAAGCAACTTTTCTTGCAATGGTATCCGGTCCTCCGCCAACTGACCAGGGCATAATGATGGTCACCTGCTTTGCCGGAAACTTATCTTCCTTCTTTTTACAGGAAAACAAGGATAGGGATAAGCTTATCGCCAACAAGCCCACTAAAATTTTTTTCAACATTTCGTACCTCCTTTACAATCCAGCCTTTATATTTTTGCTTTACCCTTGCTTCTTGACCTCCAAGGATAAAGTCAAATTTCTATGTTTCTTGTATATAGAGTTCTATTATTTTTCATACTGGTACCGAAGTTCTTCTCCAATAGAAAAGCAAATTCTTCGGTTGCCATACTTCACCTCTGAAAAAGTGGAATACTCGGTAGAGGGGTCTGTGAATAACACTTTTAATTTCCTCTTATCTTCCTTCGCCCACTGCCGCAAAGCTTTATACACTTCCGGATTCGCGCTATTGTATCTTCTGTCTGAAGAAGCCGTAGTCAAACAAAATTCCAAGGGCATCTTTCGCATAAAATGTTCCGAAAGAGAATCCACTTGTCCATGGTGAGGAATTTTAATCCAAGTAATATCGGAAAGCTTCTCTTGAATCGCTTCATCCCAATGCTTCGGAGTATTGTCTCCGCAGAATAATCCTGACAACGCCTTATACCGGATTTTCAACAGCATACAGGTATGGTTGGACATGGCATCCATCTTTTCTATGATTCCTTCTTTTTGAGAATCTTCTCTACATTCTTTTAACTGAGCATACAAAGACAAAAATTCTTCCAATATAGAATCCTTTGCACCTAAGACTTCTATCCTTAATCCATTCAATTCTATAGAATCCCCTTGCGCCAAAGTGTCTATCGGAATTCCTTTTTCTTTGCAATAGACCAAGGCTTCTCCAAAATCTTGCAAGGATTTATAAAAATATTTACTGCTGTTTTTGGAAAATTCTATATCCACCCTGGGGACATCCTTTTGAAAAGTCATAAAGCCCTTTGGAATCCACAGTTTTTCCACTGAAAAATGTTCCAACACTTCCTTCAGCTTTCCAACATGATCTTCATGGATATGGCTAATAATTAGCGTTTCAATTCGGCTGACTTTCTGCTCTATTAAAAAGGACACAATGTCTACTCTTTCCGGATGTTCACAATACTCACCATCCAAGCCGCTTCCTGTATCCAGTAAAAGACTATGTCCATTCCATTCAAAGAAAAAAGCATCTCCATAGCCCACATTCACTGCATGAAGTTCCATATTTTCTCCCTTCAAATCAGCTATAAAATTCCGCAATATAATCTTTTACCGCCTGTCTGTCATAGCAGAATGGACCGGGCTTTTCCATCTTCAAACTCACTGTGGCCGCCGCCAGAAGTGCTGCTTCCTCCATGGATTGATGAAGCCGTTCCGTAATATAGGCACTAAAACAGGTGTCTCCTCTTCCACTTCTTCCGGACAAGTTTCTGGGCTTTAGAGGCTTTTTCACTATCTTCCCTTCCCGATATACCAGAACCTCTGTATTATGAGTAATCATAATTTCTTTAGCCCCAAAGTCCGATAGTATCTTGGCAGCCTTCTCCCTGTCTGCTGTTCCGGTCAATACCTCCGCTTCCATGGCATCGGTCTTTAGAAAATCAATTTTCGGAAGATATTCCAGTTTCTTCTCCCAATCTTTAAAAAATACATCCTTTTCAGTCATGTGACGAAGTATTCCTTGTACATCAATAGCAATTTTTGTTTTTCCATAAAAGTAATCGATAATATCTTCCGGAATATCTCCATACATAAGCCCGGCAATATGTACTATTTTTGTGTCAACATCCGGCATATCAGAAACTTGGTAAGGTTCGATTCTGGATAACGCAATAGATGTTCTTTTTTCCTTATCTGCCGTATGATAACGATTCTCGATTGAGGTATTAGTTTTTGAATATGCAGGAAAAACCTTCACGTTGCCGGCTTTGGCAAAAAGCTCTTCTATCTGCACCGGATTGTTGGACTTTGGGAGAATCCCGACTTTATGGCCAAGATTTCCTGCTGCAAATCCGGAGTAAACTACCGCTCCGCCAAGTTCCCTAATTGTTTTCCCGTCGTAATCTACATTAATATCCTCAGATACCTGTCCCACAATGAATGTATCCAACATTTTATCACCTTTTTCTAGTTTTGTTGTTTTTTGAGTATATTTATTGTATTTTTTTTATAATCTTATTGTAATCTTTATTTTTTTAGTTTTGTAAATATCAATAAATCAATTATCTTATTTTTCTATATTTAGTGATAATTGTATAAGCAAATAGTCCTTCAATGAGAAAGCAAAATGTAGACTAAAAAAAATAGTAAGTTTTTATATTTTCCTTAAAATGACTTCATACTTTATCCGTTCGATTCCCTTATTTGCCTTTCCTATGAATCTCTGCTATGATATAAAAATAATAAAATTTATCATTTTAGAAAGGAGACCTATGTATAAGCAGGAGCGGTATCTTTTTCGGGCGGCTACTGAAGAGGATATCCGAGAATTAGCAGCGATAGAAAAGATATGTTTTTCGGAAAATGAAGCCTGTAGCTATGAAGAGGTCAAAGACCGTGTTGAGAAAATACCGGAAGATTTTTTGATTGCCTTTGATCAAGTGAATAAAAAGATTGCCGGTTATATGAGCGGTATTCACTCCGGTTCTGAAGTCTTTTTAGATGAATTTTTTCAAAATGCCTCCTTACAGGAAAAAGGAGCAAAGCATTGCTTTCTTTTAGGTCTGGAGGTTCGGCCGGAATATCAAGGAAAAGGGCTCGCTAGCCAGATTATGAACCGCTATATCGACATGGAGGAAGAGCGGGGTACAGAGAAGATTTTTCTCACCTGCCATACCCATTTTGTTCCTTTCTACAGCGGTTTTGGCTATGAGCATTTAGGTAAATCCCCCTCCACCTGGGGCGGAGAGAGTTGGGAGGATATGGTTTATATCCTGGCGTAATAAGCTAAGTTTTTATACAACAAAAAAGGGACTGCGCAAAAATCAAACTAATAAAGAAATTTTCGGCAATATATGTCTGAAATAGGGGTAGTCTGAGCCCACCTGTACTCGCGAAATCCGGCGAAGTGAAGAACTGAAAAATCATTAAATGAAGCGAATAATGCAGTATAGGTCTATAATAGGGGTAATCTGAGCCCGTCAGTACTTACTGAAAGCGAGCAAAGCGAAGCTTGAAGTTAGTACTGCTACGAAGGCGAGGTTAGCGAGAGCGTGCCCCGATTATAGACCCATACTGCATTAGAGCGTATCTTATAACAAATACCGTACTTCAATACACAGGATTAAGCTAGCTAGAGCATGTCCGTTTCAGACCTATATTGCATAGAAGACTTCTTTGACTTTTTTACAGCCCCTTTATTCCATACTATAGCTTTTTCAGCTTGGCGAAGCCTGCCAGCATCTTCTTCTGTCCTGCGGTGTCAAAAAGCACTGTCACCAGCTTGTCCTTTTTATCCTCTTCTATGGCCAGTACTTCACCCTCTCCGAATTTCATATGGCTGACCCGGTCTCCTACCTGATAATCCAGGCTTCCGGAGCTCATGCCGGAAATGCCCTTTTGGATAATGCCGGCCTGCTGATAGGCTTGAAGATCCAAGGGCTTTTTCGAAGAAGAATATCCGGCACTGCCATATAGAGTAGAGGATGAACGCCCTGATGAACCATAGGCACCGGTAGAGCCATAGGAACCGGAGGAGCCGTAGGAATCGGAAGAACCATAGGAACCGGAGGAGCCGTAGGAATCTGACTGTCCCATATAAGCTTTGATAGACTGATTCGCCTGCTGCAAATAGGAGCTATAGCCGGAACGGCCTGTTTTTTCCATGAAAATATCTTCCTCACTGGGCTTTTTCCGATAGAGGTACTTCTTCTCCAAATGCTCTTCCGGCACATCATCCACAAAGGAGCTTACCAGCATGGACTGATACTGCCCATGGACCACCCGGTCTCTTCCTGCGGTTAAATACAGTTCCTTTTCCGCCCTGGTGATTCCCACATAAAAGAGTCTTCGCTCTTCCTCCCGTTCCTCGGGAGTAAACATGGACTGGGCACTGGGGAAGAGGCCTTCATTTAAGCCTACCAAATAGACCACCGGAAACTCCAGACCTTTGGCTCCATGTAAGGTCATCAGGGTGATTTTGTCTTCCGTTAAGTCACTTCTATCCAAGTCGGAAAGTAAAGACACCTCTTCCAAAAAGGCGGAAAGACTGCCCTCATCCCCATTTTCCTCGATATAAGACTGAAGCTTTCCCTGTAACTCCTGAATGTTTTCCATACGGCTTTCCGCCTCTATGGCACCCTCTGCCTGAAGATCCTTTTCATATTCCGTGTCCTGTAAAATGCGGTCAATAAGGGCGCTTAATTCCACATCCTTCCAGCTCTCCAGCATTTCCAGAAAGCTTCCCACCATAGTTAAAGCTTTTCCGGATAGTCCTGCCGCCTTGGCAAAGGGAAGGGATTCCACCAAAGAAAAGCCTCCAAGGCTTTCTCCATACTGCTGTAGCTTTAAAAGGCTGGCCTCGCCAATGCCCCTCTTTGGCACATTGATGATTCTCCGAAGAGCCACATCATCCTTTTTATTCACCAAAATCTTCATATAGGAAAGGATGTCCTTGATTTCCTTTCTTTGGTAGAAGTTCACGCCCCCCACAATCTGGTAGGGAATATTCCAATGAATACACTGCTCCTCCAGTAGACGGGACTGGGCATTGGTGCGGTACAGCACCGCCTGGTCCTTATAGCTCCAGCCGGCATCCCGAATGCCTCGGATAACAGCCGCCGCCTCTTCCTTGGCACTTTCATATTCCTGAAAGCTGACCTTCAAGCCCTCCTTCTCCGCAGTCCAAAGCTTCTTTTGCTTTCTGTGCTGGTTTTCCGCAATGACCACATTGGCCAAGTCCAGAATAGGAGCGGTGGAGCGGTAGTTTTGTTCCAGCTTTACCACCTTGCAGTTTGGAAAATGAGATTCAAAGGAGAGGATGTTTTCCACATTGGCTCCCCGAAAACGATAAATACTTTGGTCATCGTCTCCCACCACGCAGATATTCTGATACTTCTTGGCAAGGAGATAAACCAAATGGAACTGCACATCATTGGTATCCTGATACTCGTCCACCAAAATATAACGAAAACGCTCCTGATACTTCTCTAAAACTGCCGGAAACTTCTCAAAAAGCTCCTTACAGCGTAACAAAAGGTCGTCAAAGTCCAAGGCGTTGTTTTGCTTTAGCTTTTCTTCGTAAAGCCGAATACAGGCACGAATCTTCCCATCCAGAAAATCCTCCGGATCCTCCAAAAGATAGTCGGATACGGAGCGCCCCTGATTCTTCACCTGGGACAGGGCGGAAAGCGCCAATCTTTCCTTCAGCATCTTGCTATCTATCTGCAATTCCTTAAAAACCTGCCGCATCACGGTTTTCTGGTCATCCGTGTCATAGATGGAAAAGTCGGAGCCGTAGCCCAGATTTCCGATTTCTCTTCGTAATATTCTAAGGCACATACTGTGGAAGGTGGATACCCAGATTTCTCCCTGCCGCTCCGGCAGAAGCTGATTCACCCTGTCCCGCATTTCCTGGGCCGCCTTATTGGTAAAGGTAATCGCCAGAATTTGATAGGGAGAAATCCCCTTTTCCAAAATCAGGTAGGCAATTCTGTGGGTCAGCACTCTGGTTTCCCGAGCCTGCCCCCGCCAAAATCAAGAGAGGCCCCTCTCCATGGGTGGCGGCCTCATACTGTTCTTTGTTTAATATATTTTTCAGCTCCATGGCTTTCCTTTCTTTTCCTTAGGTCATATATACCCTATACCCTCTTATTTTTTCCTTCGTTCTTTAAACTACCTTGCTTAAGGATAGTACCATTTTCCCCTTATAGCCACTGCTAAATTCTTGTAATTCTACTTCGCTATGCTATACTTGTTTTTATGGACGAACAATATTTAAATGAATTAACCGAATATCTTAAAAGTTTACATCATGTGCATGCGGGAAGCCTGCCCTCTCTGGATCTATACATGGATCAGGTGACCGGATTTATGGAGGAACATCTGGCCTCCATGAAGCGTCATTCGGAGGACAAAGCGCTTACCAAGACCATGATTAATAATTATGCCAAAAATAAGATTCTGCCTCCTCCTGTTGGAAAGCGCTACAACAAGAATCACATGCTGATTCTGCTTTTAATCTACTATTATAAGAGCATGTTGAGTCTTTCCGACATCCGCACCGTGGTGGATCCCTTAGCGGAAAATTATTTTTCTCTTCACAGTAAACCCAGGCTCACGGATATTTACGAAGAAATCTTCTCCTTTGCCAATGGAGAAATGCAAAGCTTAGTGGAGGATTTAGAGAAAAAGTTTCAAACCGCCAACAGCTCCTTTTCGGAACAGGATCCCGCCTTTGCCAACTTGGAGGAATCGGAGAGGGAACAGCTCCAAAGCTTTTCCTTCCTAAGTCTCCTGGCCTTTGATGTCTACCTCAAGAAACAATTAATGGAGAAGATCGTAGACCGCATGGAGGAGAGTCAAAAGAAAAGGAAGAGGAAAAAGAAATAAAAGATACAAGACTATAAGCGCTTTGCTACTCTATAGCATAGGAGCCGGGGCACGCTCCCGCTAGCCTCGCCACGTAGCGGTTCTAAGCTTTTCAAAAACAAAAGCCAAGAACCGACGGGCTCAGACTACCCCCGGACTCCAATGCCATAGAGAGCAAAGCTGTTTTTATGTCCTGCTTGTATTTTTTATTTTCTTTTCCCTCTTTTAGTTTTCCTCTTCCTTTTTGGCTATCCTCTCAAAGGCTACCGCGTAGCCGTCTTCTCCATAGTGTAAGGAACGGTTGACTCTGGAAATGGTTGCGGTGGAGGCTCCGGTGGCCTTCGCAATGTCGATATAGGTTTTGCCTTCCTGCAAGAGCTTGGCCACTTCATAGCGCTGGGCCATGGCCAAAAGCTCATTGATGGTACAGAGGTCCTCGAAAAACGAAAATACTCTTCCGTGGTTTCCAGCTGCTGCATTCCCTCAAATAAATGTCGTACCTCTTCGGTGTCTAGTTTCCGGTTCATTTTCTTCCTCTCCAAATGCTTCTTTATTCCCAGGTTACAGGGGTAGGTCTTCTGGTATCAAAGACCTTCTTCACGTCAATCAAGTCGGAAAGTCTATCCGCCGCGCCGCTGTAGGATTCATACAGGCGATACCCGTCCAGATTTCTTCTTCCCTGCCGGACAAAATCATCTCCGTACTGCATCCAAACCTTTGCGGAATCTACGTTACAGAAGTAATGGAAGCCTGCCGCCTCCAGCAAATCATATTTTCCGTCTTCTTTTCCCTTCTGATAGGGATGCCAGTCCCCAATATCATCTCCAAAGGGGTAAAGCAGAATCTCACAGGGATCCGGCAGAAGAGGCTCCACGTTTCTCTCCCAACGATCCGTATCCTTGGAAATGGAAGCCAAATCTCTGGTACCGAAATTGATATGTCCCCAGGAGTGGGAGGCAAATTCATAGCCGTCTTCCTTCATGGCCTTGGTAATCTTCTTAACGGTTTCCTTATCCTCTTCAATATTGGGGTTTGCCCTATTCTTCGGGTCTAAGGCAGGAGAATTAGGATCAAAGGTCTCATCGGTTCTATAGCCAAGAACGCCGTTATAGCCGGTAAAAGCAATCACCGCCTTATGGCCATGGTAGGCAAAATCCGGGTGCTCCTCCACGAACTTATCCAAAATCGGCACCAGGTCATAATCCCCAATGGTAACATTTCCGTCCTTATCGGTATACTGGTTTTTAGGCTTTCCATTTTCATCCAAAACCATCTTATCCGCAAAGCCGTGACCTTCCATGTAAACGTAGTAGTTCACATCGTCCTGGGACATCACAAAGGGCTTCTTACCTTCCGGAAGCATAATCTGCTTCTTCACCATTTTCTTCGTTCCGTCCGGCTGTTCCTGCATTTCCGCCAAATCATGCATGTGTACCATCACGTAACCTCGATCGTACATTTCCTTGATGATTTCCTCAAACTCCGGAATGGTGGTCATTACAGAATTGAACTGCTTTCCCTGATGGGTATCCGTCAAAGCTCTGGTGGGGTCCACAATCAGGATATGGAAGAAAATGTGGGTGATATCATCCATATTGGCGGGAACCAGCTTGCCCTTCTCCTCTTCATATTGAGAAATCTTCGCGGAAATATCCGTATCGGAAGACAGGTTCAAAGCATTTAAGGTGGCGATGGCACTGTCATAGTCATACTGCTTCGCCTGAAGCTCCGCCGTCTTCAAAGCCTCATCCTTTTCCGAAAGCGCCGGCTCTTCACTTGCCTCTACTACATCGCCCTTTTCTTCCGTTTCCCCTTCTCCCAGCTTTACCACCGGGCGATTCTTGGCAATCGTACTTTCAGAGACCTTTTTCCCAAAGGAAATGCCTCCCTGCTGTTGCACATAGGGCAGGGCATAACGTACCCCGATAAAAGCCAGGAACAACAAAAGAAGCAGAAGAAAAAAGAGCAGGATATGCAGGCGCTTCTCCTTCTTTCTTTTTTCTCTCCGCTTCTCCATCCGAATGCGGTGTTCCATCATTTTCTGCTGATAATACTCGTCATCAAATTCTTCTCTGTTCATCCGACACCTCTCTCTGTCTCCCTCTTATTGTACAAAATATTGCCTTGAACGCAAGGGGGAAATGGCGAGGACTTCAGGAAGTACAGAAGGAAGCAAGGTCGATTTTATAATTCTAAGATTCCGGCTTTCCTTGCAAAACTAAGCCATAATCGTCCAATGCAGATTGTTGATATCTGGAAAACCATGGTTCAAAAAATGGATCCTCCTTCTCGAAATTATGATATCTTTCCAAAATCATACTATTTAGCTGTCTAAAAATCTCTTCCATATCCAGAGTAAAACTAGCCTCTCCTCTATGTTCTTTATAAAGCTCATAGAAGAGAATCCGCAATAAATTACTAAACATTTTCATATGTCCTGATGCTTCTATTAACTCATAAATTCCGGCCTGATACCCTTCAATCACCCTTGCATCTAACGTTTCTGCGTAATATTGGTGAATAGCATCAATAACTGCCTGATTATTGTGGCCTGCTTCCGGACTGATCCCCACAAAATAATCTCCTAAGCCGGTTAAAATAATTACATAAGCTATCTCTTTTCCGGAGCAATATTCTTTGTGAATTAATTTCACACCGAATTTTGCTTCGCGTACCAGTCTATCGTATCTTGTTGAACTCATAGATCATCACCTTGTAATTAATACTTTTTCTGAACAATCTGCAAATCTGACAGAAAGTAGAAACATATAGTGTTCTAGCTCGATTGCTCCGGTTTTCCTTGCAAAACTAAGCCATAATGTTCCATCGCAAAGGTCTGCTGTCTAGAAAACCAATCCTCAAACCTTGGACTCTCTTTCTTATAAGTATCATATCTTTCCGCAATCATACTGTTCGTTTTTCGGAAAATTTCTTCAATATCAACAGTAAAGCTGGCCTCCCCATTACGCTCCTTCTTCAGTTCATAAAATAGCAGACCAAGTAAATCACCCAATGTTCTAACATTTCCTGCAACGCGAATTAGCGTGAATATCCCCATCTGATAGCCATCAATCACTCTTTGGTCTCCCGTTTCAGCATAATACTGATGAATAGCGTCTACAACAGCCTGTTCATTATGATCCTCATCAGGATTGACTGCTACACGATAATCTCCAAGTCCACTTAATATCACTACATACGCGATTTCTTTACCCGCACAATATTCTTTATGAATTAATTTCACACCGAATTTTGCACTACGTACCAGTTCATCATATCTTGTTTCACTCATAGAATTCACCTTGTAGTTAATACTTCTTTTTCTGAATAATCTGCAAATCTGACAGAAAGTAGAAACACACACTGTCCTAGCTCTATTGCTCCGGCTTTCCTTGCAAAAACTAAGCCATAATCTTCCAATGCAGATTGTTGATATCTGGAAAAACCATGGTTCAAAAAGATGGATCTTCCTTTTTCGAAATTATGATATCTTTCCAAAATCATACTATTTAGCTGTCGAAAGATTTCTTCCATATTCAGAGTAAAACTAGCCTCTCCACTATGTTCTTTATAAAGTTCATAGAAGAGAATCCTCAATAAATTACTAAACATTTTCATATGTCCTGATGCTTCTATTAGCTTGTAAATCCCAGCCTGATATCCTTCAATTACTCTTGCATCTAACGTTTCTGCGTAATATTGGTGAATACCATCAATAACTGCCTGATTATTATGCCCTTCTTCCGGACTGATTCCGACAAAATAATCTCCTAGGCCGGTTAAAATAATTACATAAACTATTTCTTTTCCGGAGCAATATGCTTTATGAATTTGTTTCACGGCAAATTTTGCGTGCCGTACCAGTCTATCGTATCTTGTTTCACTCATAGATCATCACCTTAATTCAATTATTTTATGACTGACCCCAACAAAAGAAGGACTCCCGGATTATCCCTCTCCGTTTAACTTATGCAGGAAAGGAGATACTCCTTTATACAGTAGAAGGCAAAGAACTACATCAATCATGCCTTTCACAAAGGTAAAGGGCACGTTAAAGACAAGCAAAGCCTTTTCAATGCTGTCGATGGAGGGAAGAATCAACTGATAGGCAGAAAGCACTACCTCTTTCGGCATAAAATTGTAATAGAAGGGGTAAACCACCAGGAGGTTGGAGGGGTAGGAAATAGCCGCCATAACCACTGCGCCAACAACGGAGGCAATAATTGCGCCCTTCTTCGTCTTATTTCTCTGATAAATAAATCCTGCGGTACCTGCAAAGCTTGCCCCAAGAATAAAGTTGGAAAGCTCTCCCACGCCGAAGGATCCGGAGCTAAAGCTGTGAAGAATATTTTTGATAAGCTCCACCAAAATACCGGAAACAGGGCCTAGAGCAAAGGCTGCAATCAAAGCCGGGAAATCCGAAAAATCAAACTTGATAAAGGGAGGCATTAAAAAAGGAATAGGAAACTCAATCCACATCAAAATATACGCTATAGCGGATAATATTCCTGTTACCGCCAAAAATCCCACACTGCTCTTCTTCACACTGCTCACCATTCTTCCCTGACTTTCTGCTTTCATTGCTGTCCTCTCTTTCTTTGCATTTTCTGCAAACTGCATTCTTCCGGTGGTTCTTTTCGAAAGGCTTTAGGACCGGGCATTTTCCTTCTTTTTTGTATTTTCAAAGGAATCCTCTTGGAAAGCGCCTTTGAAAATAGAAAAAGCCCTGTACAAAAAGTACAGGGCAGAAAGCACAACGCTCGTCTTCTTCCATCCAGACTATACTGTTGGTACCGGAGTTTCACCGGTTCAACTGCTTTCGCAGGTCGCGGACTGTACCGCCAGTGGGGACTTACACCCCGCCCTGAAGAACATTCATTTTTACGATACTAAGAATACTCCTCTGCCTAAAACTTTGCAAGGAATATTTTTTACGCTTTTAGAGCATGTTTCAACGCTTTGTTTCGACGGTTTAGTTCGACACTTTAGTTCGATACTTTGCTTCGATACTTTGCTTCGATACTTTGTTTCGATACTTTGTTTCGATACTTTTAGAACTTAATCCATCCCAGCACGCCGGCTACGGAACTGAACAGGATAATCGCCACAAAGAAGGGGCAAAGGTATTTGATCATGAAATTAAATACCGCCTTTCTTTTAAAGGGAGCATCCTTTCGCATAACTTCCGCCGCAATACCCTCTACACCGATTACCCGCACCACCAAAAGACAGGTAGCCATAGCCGCAATGGGCATCATCACGGAGTTGGTCAGGAAGTCAAAGAAATCCAGGAAGGGCATATTTTTCAAAATGGTCACAAAAGATAAAGGCCCATAGCTTAAAGCACTGAGGGTTCCTAAAGCCACCATAATCAGCAGTAAAACCACTGTGGATCTTCTTCTACTCCACTTCAGTTCATCCTGGAAGGTGGAAACCGCACTTTCCGCCAAAGCGATAGCGGAGGTCAGTGCCGCAAAGAAAAACTAAGGCAAAAAGAGAATCCCCACTACTCGACCAAAGCCCATGCTGGCAAAGATTTTCGGCATAGTAATAAACATAAGAGAAGGGCCTGCCTTTAATACGGAGGGGTCTCCGTTGGAAAAAGGCGAAAAACCGCGGGAATAATCATCAGTCCTGCCAAAACCGCAATGGCTGTATCAAAAATCTCCACATGACTGGTAGATTCTTCAATAGACAAGTCGGACTTCATATAGGAACCGAAGGTAATCAGGATTCCCATGGCAATGGAGAGAGTAGAACATCTGTCCCATGGCGGAAACCACCGTCATCCAGGAAAAGTTCTTGATATTGGGAACTAGAAGTATTTTACTCCGGCAAATGCGCCCTTTCTGGTGATGGCATAAATGGAAAGCAGAATTGCCAGAATCACCAGAATCGGCATCATAAAGGTGGAAACCTTTTCGATGCCATTTTCCACTCCCATAAAGATAACCCAAAGTACCAGCAAGGTGAAAATCAAAAACCAAAACTCCGTCTTTACCCCATTTCCGATAAATTCCGTAAAGTACTCGGCCGTGGCCATGGCTTCCGTTTCTCCCTGAATATAGCCGAAGAGATATTTGCATACCCAACCGCCGATGACGGAATAATAGGGTACAATCAGGATGGGGATAATGGCATTAATCCAGCCTCCCGCCTTGAACATCCAGTCCTTTCCAAAGTGGGCATAGGCTCCAACGGGGCTCTTTCTGGTCATTCTTCCGATGGCGCTTTCCGCAATAATCATGGTGTAACCAAAGGTAAGCATCAGAAGAAGGTAAACCAAAAGGAAGATTCCCCCTCCGTATTTCGCCGCCAAATAAGGGAATCTCCAAATATTTCCCAAGCCCACCGCAGAGCCTGCGGCGGATAAGACAAAGCCCAGGCGGGAGCTGAACTTACTTCGTTTTTGCTTTTCACTACTCATTTTCTAGTTCCTTTCTACTGCTACGCATTTCTTTTTATTCTCTCGGAAGCTCTACAGCCTCTCCTTCCGCTCCCAAAAACTTCAAGGCCTGATAGAGTCTGGCAAGGGGCAGGCCCATCACATTGTAATAGTCCCCTGCAATGCCCTTTACAAAGGGGGCAAAACGCCCCTGAATCCCGTAAGCTCCCGCCTTATCCATAGGCTCTTTGCTTTCGATATAATCCCAAATTTCCCGCTCCGTAAGTCTTGCGAACTGCACCTCGGTCTTTTCGTAAAAGCCCATTTTCTTTCCCTGAAAATGAAGGCTGACTCCGGTGTAAACCTGGTGGGTTCTTCCGGAAAGTGCGGAAAGCATCCTGTAGGCATCCTCCTCATTTTTCGGTTTTCCCAGAATCCGATCCTCGAAAAATACCACCGTATCCGCCCCAATCACAAGATAGTCCTTCGGATACTGCTTCGCCACATCCTCCGCCTTCTGAAAGGCCAGCTTCTGCACCAAAAGACTGGGATCCGCCTCCGTTACATCCTCCGCGATTCCGCTGGGATGAATCTCCGCCTGAAGTCCCAGAAGTTGAATCAGCTCCTGTCTTCTTGGCGATGCGGAAGCCAAAACCACCTTGGGAAATAGCACCGTAATGGGCTTTTTCCTTTCTTTCCGCTTCCTTCCTTCTTTCCTCCCGCTCTTTTAATTTATGTTCCAAAAGGTCAACATCTTCTTTGGAAAGCCCCAGCTTCTCCAAGAAGTCCTCGTCTTTATTTATATCCTCTCCCATTTTTCTTCCTTTCTTTTTTTGCAATTACTACTCTGTTTTCGCAGTCGCCTTTCTATTCTAACGATTTTTCCCCGTTTGCACAGTAATTTTTTTACATTTTGCCATAAAAAAATGATTTTTCTTTCCCTCTTTTGTGAAATCCGACATTTTCCCGGAAATTAAGTGAAGAAAACAGCAAAGAAATTTCCTCTTTTCTCCAAAAGATTTCTTCTTGCATTTTTCCCGGCTTTATACTAAGGTGAAACCATCGCATTACGCGCAGTACATGTCTTAGAGAAAGGGAATTCTATGAAAATCGAAAACGTAAACAACGTGGAAGGCTTATTTAAGCTCTTGAATGACTTACATGGAAAGGTAGAGTTGGTTTCTCCGGAAGGAGACCGAATTAACTTGAAGTCCAAGCTCTCCCAGATGCTGATGATGTCCCAGATGTTGGACAAGGCTTATATCAAGGAGCTGGAACTGATTGTCCATGAGCCGGAGGACATGAAGAAGGTTGTTGAATTCATGATGGGAGATGCCCACAATTGATTTTCCGCACTTCCGAAAGCCTGACTCTTCCCAAAGCGGAAGAGTCTTTTTTTTCTGATTTGCTGGTGGTGGGAGGCGGCTGTTCCGGCTTAGCCGCCATTTCTGCCGCAGCGGATCTTGGGATTGAAAACAGTCTTTTATTGGAAAAGGAAGAAAGACTTGGAGGCCGTTTAGGAAAAAGCACGGAAGGAATCAGCGGGCTCTTTGCAAAGACCGTTCAGCCTAAAGAGCTTCTGTCCCATTTTTCCCTTTTTCTGGAAAATTATGAGGTTCCCCACAGAGTGGGTGTTGAGGTAGAAGAAATTTATCTTCTTTCAGGAGAGTCTCTTTCGATAGCACATGCCAAAGACGAAGCTTCCGCTTACCGCTATCTCTTAAAAGCTAAAACAAAAGAAGGCTCCTGCTTCTTTATCGGTAAAGCCTTAGTCTTGGCTGTAGGAGCACTTAGTCCGGAGGAAAATGCCGCTGTTTCTGTTCTTATAGAAGAAGAGAAGAAAACAGGCTCCCCCCGACTTTTCCTGACAGGACAAAGTCTTGCCCCCTCCCAAAGCATTGCCGAAGCAGTGCAATCCGGTGGAGCTGCGGGTAGAATGGTAGGGGAAATGCTATTAAAAGAAAAGCATAAACAGGGATTTTAAAACAAGTGGCTGTAAAAAAATCAAAATGATTTTCTAAGCAATATAGGTCTAAATTTGGGGCACGCTCTCGCTAGCTTCGCCACGTATCGGATACTAAGCGAAAAACTTCGATTCTCTTGTTTTTCGCAAGTACCGACGGGCTCAGACTACCCCTCATTTAGACCTATATTGCCGAAAATCTATTTCTTATTTTGTTTTTTTACAGCCCCTTTTTTGTTATGAAAATACTTTCATGCTTATTCTACTATAGCTTGATTATCCGATTCCACCGTAAAATGCACCTGCTATAAGTGCAAGTAAGGCAAGTCCTGTATAAACATACTTGCCCAAAGAACCAGGTATCTCCTTTAGGCTTCTTTGCGCCGGCATTTACAGCCTCCATGGTATACTGCTTTCCAAATATGAAGAACAGCATTACTGAAGCAAGTACCGCACCAATAGGGCAAATATAGATAGATACCGCATCCATCCAACTGCCTACAATTCCCTGTATCAATACTGCAACCACTACACCGATTACTCCGATAATTCCTACCGACTGTATTCTGCTGAGCTTAAACTGCTGCTGCAATGTGGCTACCGGCGCCTCATACAGGTTCACAAGGGAGCTGAGTCCTGCAAAGGTAACACATACGAAGAATATAATTCCTACAAGCATACCACCGGGCATCTGATTCATGATATTTACAAGGTAAATAAACATAAGTCCCGGGCCACCTTCACTAAGCTCTGCACCGGATGTGGCCATAGCCGGGATAATAACAAGTGCTGCAAGTAGCGCTGCACATGTATCAAATATAGCTATGTTCATTGCAGAGAAAGGTACATCTTCTTTCTTACTGAGATAGGAGCCGTAAATCACTGTGCCGTTACCTGCAATAGAAAGGGAAAAAAACGCCTGTCCGAATGCAAATATCCAAAGTCTTACATCCTTTAATCCCTCCGGATTTACAGTAAAGATATACTTGTATCCGTTTACTGCCCCCGGTTGAATTCCTATGTAAATAGCCAGTCCAATCATCATTACGAAAAGCAGCGGCATCATAAACTTGTTTGCTTTTTCTATACCATCCGCAACTCCAAATGCCATAATGGCGAAATTCACAATAAGCGCTATAATGATCCACATATTATTTCCGAAAGCCGTAGCGGTGGATCCAAAAGTTCCTCCTATGACATCCATATTGGTGCCCATTCCAAAGAGCTTACCTGTAAATGCCATGACAACATATTTAAAGATCCAGCCTACTACGCAGGAATAGCCTATAGCAAGAGCCAAAGAACCGATTGTCGGTATAATTCCTATGCTCTCACCCAGTTTTCTGCTTTTTCCGGCATGTTCCATAGCAGCACCGAATGCTCCTATAGGACCTTTCCCCGTGCTTCTTCCCAGTGCGATTTCTTCCACAACTCCTGTACTGCCTATCAATATAACAAATAGGAAGTAAGGGATTAAAAAGGTCATTCCTCCCCAGGCTGACACAAGCACCGGAAATCTCCACAGGTTTCCCATACCAACGGCTGAACCTACACAGGCTATAATAAAACCTATTTGTGAGTTAAATCCATCCTGCTTTACAGCGGTATTATCTGAACCCATAAGCTTCCTCCATCTTGATAAAAATGTAAGTCTCTCTTGTGGATAGCAGTCCGGTCTCTACAGGACCGGACGCCAAGATATTTTATTTTTTACGAGTATCGCCGGCATATCCTACGATATCTCATTTATTTTTCCCAATATTTGTAATTTCCTTCCTCACACATTTCTTCCTTAGATGGAGCATATGGCTCTGCCCATGCATGGAATGTCTCATTGGTAATGTATGACCAAAGGTAATCTTTAGATTGGGAACCGTATCTCTGTCTTTATAAAGTTGTGTCAGTGCTGCAATAATATAGTCCATGTGCTGCTTGCTAAACTGACTTCTGTTAATCGCCAGACGGACAACATTACATACTTCCTTCTGTTGCTCAGGAGTTTTCAGATCATATTCCATAGAGAAATCTCCAAGCTCTGAACAACGGATACCGTAACGGTGAATCATCTCCAGAGAAAGTGCCTGTCCTGCAAAGCTCTCATGACCTCTCTTATAGTTAAAGAACTTATCAACATCAATATAAATTCCGTGTCCTCCTGCAGGCTGTACTACAGGAACACCGTTTGCTGTAAGACCGTCTGCCAAATACTGACACTGTCTTACTCTTTCGTCCTGATAGTCAAATCTTGCCTCTTCATACATACCCTGGCAAAGCGCCATAATATCATGTCCGGACATTCCGCCATAAGAATCATTTCCATAAGCGGAAATCTGGCGAACCTTCAAAAGGTGTCCGATATCTGTCTTTACACTACCGTCCTCATTGAACTCTGAGAACTTCTGCCAGAAAAGTCCCTTGTCACGGAAAGCCAAAATGCCACCCATATTGGCATGTCCGTTTTTCTTAAGGGATGCGGAAACCACATCAAAGTAGGAGAACATCTCTTTTGCAATTTCACAGATAGACTTGTCCCCATAGCCCTCTTCATTCATCTTAATGAAGTAACAGTTCTCTGCCCATCTTGCACCGTCCATAACAAATGGAATATTGTACTTATGGGCAATCTGGGAAACCTCTCTGATATTCTTCATGGAAACAGCCTGTCCGCATACAGAGTTATTGGTAACTGTAGAATAAATCAGCGGAACATTCTCCACACCTACAGCCTCAATAAGCTGGTTGAGCTTGTCAATGTCCATATCTCCCTTGAAAGGATTCTTCTCATATTTTCCGCTCTTTGGTACCTCAAATAAGATTTCCTTATGGAAGAGGTTTCTGGGGACATTGCCCATTTGCTTGATATTACCTTCTGTAGTATCAAAGTGAGCATTTGATGGAATCGTGAAGACTTTACCCGGCCATCTCTTGCAAATAATGGTTTTAATACATCAAACAAAAGTGCCTCTGCACAACGTCCCTGAGGAACGATAAATGTATTAGGTCTTGATAGCTGGTACTTACCACCATTGATAAATCCGCCCTCATAGTCCACCAGATACACTTCATTCATCATTTTTTCAACATCATCCTTGTCTACACCTTCCTTGATGTAGTTGATGAGTCTCTTCTGATTGTCTCCTCTTTCCCATACATCTCTAAATGCATCCAAAAGAACATAATATCCTTTGTTTCTTCCGTAAGATTCATCTGCAAGGAACATCGCTGACCACTGTGTGTCTGTCATAGATGTAGTTCCGGAGTCGGAAAGACAGTCAATGTATAAAAGACCTGCCGGAAAAGCAAACTCATTGTAATGCGTCATTTCCAGAGCTTTTCTTCTCTGCTCCTGGGTAACTGTTGGAACTTCTCTCACTACGTGTGTCCATGACTTTGGTGCCTCTACACCTAACATTTTCTCGTACTCCATTTTAATACCTCCATATATAAAAATATATTTTGATACCCCGGTCATCGTAAGAAACGACTGGCGGACGGTATTACAATCCCTTGAAGCAAGATAGAAATACTACTTTAGCCAACATGCAGTATGTGCTTAATAGCCATAATTTATATATTTAAATGTATTATTATAAGCATATTGCCATGAGAATAATTTATCATCCTTTTAACCGCTTGTCAATATTGTTTAATTAAAATCTGTTTTTGGAGATATTTTAGTGCATTTATGTGTATTTTGCACAAATGTCAGCTTTTTGAAACACAGCTTCAGGAATAATAAAAATAGTGATTTGATAAATTTTTATGGGATTTTTTTCTTTGCCTTCACACTAGGTTTCTGCATACAGGTATAAAAAAATAGCCTTTGTTTTCCTATATGTCTTTGCAGCAAATAATATTTGAGAATTTTATTGAGAATTTTTTCTCATTTCTTTTCCATCTATCTCTATACCCCCAATTTGTCATTTTGGTGATTTTGCTTAAAAAAGCGATTTTAGGAGCATGAAGTTTTTGCTATAATAAATTAGGGCTGTTTTATAAAAATTTTTTTGTGCTGAAAGTTTACAAATAGAATTTGGAGCGATTATGAATGAATTGGATATAAAAAAATATATTGATCTTTCTAATTTTTTAGGTACAGTACTGGGACCTGATTACGAAATTATAGTATATGATCTAAAGCAAATCCTATATATCATTAACGGAAATATCAGCGGCAGAAAAAGGGGAGATCTGCTCAGTCCAACCATGAAAAGTATTTTACAAAGAGAAGAGTCCGCCAAGGAAACATGGCTATCAAATTATAGAGCGCTTTCCTCCAATGGCAAGATTTTGAGATCCTCTTCTTTTTTTATAAAAGATGAAAGTTGCAAAAGTCGTAGGTGGGCTAAATATAAACTTTGATGATAATCGATACAAAGAACTATCAAATCTGATTTTTTCTCTGTGTCATCCGGATAATTATGTATCCAAAAACATTTCCATAGAAATAAAGGGTAATGATGAGCAAACAATATTTTCGGAAAATATTTCAAATACTATAGATGAAATATTGAATAGAATAAACAAGTCCCTTCCTTTCAGTGATCTAAGTCATTCAGAAAAGCTTGATATTATACGCCAGCTTTATCAAAAAGGCATATTCTCCATGAAAGGCTCTGTTAAAACTGTAGGGAACAGGCTGTGCTGCTCCCCCGCCAGTATGTATCGGTATTTGGAACTTGTAAAAAAGGAAAAATAATTTGATATGTTTTTAAGATTAGCAGAAATATGCTAACATATTGATTTGAGAATAATAATTAAAACTACACCCATCAACGGATACCCTACAAAGCAATTCAGGGTATTGGTTCAACAAGAAAGGAGACTTTAACATGCTAAAGAAACATCAATTCTGGGCAGTCGTAGCAGTTGTTGGAATGGTGATGTGCTTTATCACAGGACACGCTATGGTAGCAGGACATAAGCCAAAAGCGGTGACAGAATAAAGTAGCATAAATACAAAAAGGGACTGTAAAAAAATCCAAATAACTTTCTAAGCAATATAGGCCTGAAACGGGGCATGCTCTCGCTAGCCTAATCCTATGTATTGAAGGACTGTACAAAAATGCGCTCTAATGCAGTATAGGTCTGTAATTAGGGCACGCTCCCGCTAACCTCGCCTTCGTAGCAGTACTAACTTCAAGCTTCGCTTTGCTCGCTTTCAGTAAGTACCGGCGGGCTCAGATTACCCCTCTTACAGACCCATACTGCATTATTCGCTTCATTTATTGATTTTTACAGTTCTTCACTTCGCCGGATTTCGCAAGTATCGGGCTCAGACTACCTCGCATTCAGACCTATATTGCCAAAAATTTCTTTATCATTTTGATTTTTTCACAGTCCTTTTTAGTCTTTAATCCTTCTTTTCCTTGTCACCGTATTTTGTTGCAATTTCGAATAACAAGCTCTTTCCCTGTGAAATCTGTAAATCCACGCCGGTATCGTTGGGCTTGTTCTCTGCGAATTCATAATCCTTATCCGGCAGGATGGCATTTAACAAAATTCCTACTAAAGAGCCTGTAGCAATGCCGGAGAAGGCAATCTGAATCCCGAAGAGCTGAAAATGCAGGGCTCCCTCGGAGGAGTAGTTGATACCGATGGACAATACCAGAATCATAGCCGCCACAATGATATTTCTACTCTTGGAGAAGTCCACCTTGGTTTCCACCACATTTCGAACACCCACCGCGGAAATCATGCCGTAAAGCACCAGGGAGATTCCGCCGATAATGGCCTGAGGCATTGCCTCAATCACCGCGGAGAACTTCGGGCAGAAGCTAAGGAGTACCGCAAAGCAGGCCGCCAGACGAATGACTCTGGGATCATAAACCTTGGTAAGGCTCAGCACACCGGTATTTTCTCCGTAGGTTGTATTGGCAGGAGCGCCGAAAAGGGAAGCAAGTGTTGTGGCCAAACCGTCTCCCAAAAGGGTTCTGTGTAAGCCCGGATCCTCCAGATAGTTAATGCCTACCGTAGAGGAAATAGCGGAGATATCTCCGATATGCTCCATCATGGTTGCAAAGGAAATGGGGATAATGGTTAAGCTGCTGCTGAGAAGCAATGCCGGATCCAGTTTGCCCTCGGTAAACAGGGAGAAAACCGTTCTGTGATAGTCTATCGGAAAGCCGAAAATCGGCGCTTCTTTAATGCTTTCAAAGGGCACAAGGCCTAAAACCGCCGCAAAGCTGTAGGACACCAGAACACCCAAGAGGATAGGAATAATTTTTACCATGCCTTTTCCGAAAATGTTGCAAAAGATGACTACGCAGATGGCCAGGAGCGCCAATCCCCAGTTGGTGGAGCAGTTTTCCACCGCAGACTTGGATAGATTCAAACCGATAGCAATGATAATAGGTCCTGTAACCACCGGCGGAAAATATCGCATAACCCGGTTGGCTCCAAAGGCCTGAAAGAGGAAGGCCAGCACCAGATACATCAGTCCTGCGCAGGCTACTCCGAAGCAGGCGTAGAGCAGAAGCTCCGGCTCCTTGTTGGGTGCTATACTCATATACCCCGCCAGAAAGGCGAAGGAAGAGCCTAGGAACGCGGGCACCTTATTCTTTGAAAGGAAGTGAAACAACAGTGTACCCAGTCCTGCAAAAAGCAGGGTGGTGGAAATGGATAAGCCGGTCAGCAAGGGTACCAGCACCGTTGCTCCGAACATGGCAAAAAGATGTTGTAATCCTAAGACCACAAATCTTCCTTTTCCCAAGACTCTGGCATCGTAAATAGCTTCTTCTCCGATATTTTTGATTTTCTCCACTTTAGCCTCCTTTGTAGCTATTCTCAGGGAATCTCAGTCTATTCAATTTTCTTCGTACATTCACGCCGTTCCCTATCATACTCTCCGACTCTGACTATGTCAAAATTATTTTCCCATACATTCCGTAAGAAGACTATTCTATCCCTACTTATTTTCCTACTTATTTTCCTTCTTGTCTCCGGCAGATTTTCGGCCTTGTTTCGTCTGCTCTCGAGATGCCGTGATGGAATACGTCTTGAAAATGCGTAGAATTTTTAGAATCTTCAGAAAAGCGTTCCTTTCCCCCTTCTTCCTTTTGTGATAAAAATAAACATAAGTCAATAGGAAAAATTTTTTTATTATAAGATATTTTTGCAAGAAACGGAAATAAATTTTATAGGTCGTTTTCAACAAAAAAATTGAATATTGGTTATATACTGAGAAGATAATGCGTGGAGGATAGACATCATGGAAATAAGACAGCTGCATTCTTTTATAAAAATCGTTGAATTACAAAGCTTTTCCAAGGCGGCAGAAGCTCTGGGCTACACCCAGGCGGCAGTAACCATTCAGATTCGCCAACTGGAGCTGGAATTCAACACCCGCTTTTTTGACCGGGTGGGAAGGCACGTGGAATTAACCCCTCCCGGAAGGAAGTTTCTGATGTATGCCAATGAAATCCTGCGAAAAGTGGATGATGTCCATGCGATGTTGGGAAATGCCGTAGTAAAGGATCATAGGTTGCGTATCGGCACCTTGGAATCCCTGCTCAGTTTTAAACTGCCGAAGGTAGTCAGTTATTTCTATAAACACTACCCTACCGTGGCTTTGGAAATCCGCTCCGGAACACCGAAGGAGCTGAACGAGATGCTGGATCATAACCAGATTGATCTGGCCTATTACATCGACCAGAAGGTTTACGGACAAAACTGGGAGAAGACTTTAGAAGAACCGGAAGCTGTAGTTTTTGTGGCTTCCAAAGACGCCAAACTTCCGGAAAAGGAAGAATATCTTTTGGCTGAGCTTTTAAACCAGCCCTTCTTCCTCACGGAGAAGGATTCCAATTACCGTTATGCATTGGAGCAGGAATTGGCCTCCCGACATTTGGGTATACGCCCCTTCTTTGAAACCAGAAATCCGGATGTGATTATCGAGCTGATTAAAGAAAACCAGGCACTTTCCTTCCTCCCCAGATACGCCGTGGAGGAAAGTCTGAACGACGGAAGCCTACGGCTTCTGAAGGTGCAGGACTTTGAGATGCAGATGTATCGCCAGCTCTTCTACCACAAAGATAAGTGGATTACGGAGGAAATGAAGAACTTCATCGCTTTGGGTGAATTATCGATGCTATAAAAGAATAAAAAGAAGCGAATATAAAACAGTAAGCTCTTCCTGACAGGAAGATTTGCTTTACTATATTTTCCATTCACTTCCAAAAAAAATGAACCGCCCTACAGCCTTGTAAATCAAGGAAGTAGGGCGATTTATATTGATGCACATAATCCAGTATCAAAGCCAATTTTTGAAAAATATCAGCTACGGTTAACTCATATACGTAGGCGAAGTTAGCGGGAGCGTGCCCGAATTTTAACCCTATACTGAAAGGAAGGCTTTCTCTATTTTTCCATCCCCATTTGTTTTATAGTAAGTGGTACTTTATCAAACCGCCTTTGGTCTTATAGCCCGTATCCCAAAGCGCCTCCAGAGAAACCCATGCCGCCTCCGAGTAGGTGACGGTCTGTACCTGAAAGTCATTTCCTTCTGCCAAGGGGTCATCCCCCTGATAACGGTAACCGATCAGCAAAAACCAGTGCCAGATATAGTCATCCATGTCCGGATTCTGATGATTCAAAATCAAAATGGGGACAGGAAGATTTTTATCGATCTGCTCCACAACACATTCTTTCGCTTTGGCAACATTTTCCTCTCCGGGAACAATGGTCATCATCAGGTTTTCCTCCTGATGCTCCTTCAGGAAGTTCTGATAGCCTTCCACGTATAATTCCGGTTTATCGATGCCGGACCAACGGGGATGCAGGGTATTTCTTCATTTCTTCGGTAAAAATAAAAGGTACTCGTCCTGATCTAATTTTTCCAAATTCCCGGAATATATAGATTTTTTTCCATGGTGCAGGGCAAGATAAATCGAACTGTCGCAGGCGGTAATAGCGCCACAGCCCCCCAGCTGCATCATATGGTCAAAACACCAATCCTGGTTTCCCCCATAGGACTCACCGATATAAAAAAAATCCAGCTTCTTCTCCATTTTCTCAGGAATTCTCCTTCTTTTTTAGATAGATTTCGGGTTTTGAATCAGTCGCATAGCATTGATGATGCAAATGACAGTAACCCCCACATCTCCGAATACTGCTGCCCACATATTGGCAAGTCCTACGGCACTTAAGATGAGCACCAGGAACTTTACCGCAAGGGCAAAAACGATATTCTGCATCGCAATCCTCATGGTCTTCTTTCCAATGGCAATGAGAGTGGGAATTCGGCTTAGGTCATCATCCATAATCACCACATCCGCTGCTTCAATGGCAGCGTCCGACCCCATAGCCCCCATGGCAATGCCCACATCCGCCCGGGAAAGCACCGGTGCATCATTGATACCGTCTCCGATAAAGGCAAGATAACCGCTACGCTTCTCTCCTTCTCCGCTTAAAGAGCTAAGGATTTCCTCCACCTTCTCCACCTTCTGGGCGGGAAGCAGCTCTCCGTAAACGCTGTCCAAACAAAGCTCCCGGCCTACCGCCTCCGCTACAGGAGTACTGTCTCCGGTAAGCATAACCACATTTTCAATGCCCTGCTGCTTCATTTTCGAAACTGCTTCCTTACTACTTTCCTTCACCTCATCCGCAATCAAGATTCTTCCAAGATACTGACCGTCCTTTGCTACCAGGCAAATAGTGGCAGCGCCCTCATCCTGCTGTGGTACGGAAATGCCTTCTTCCTCTAAAAGCTTGGCCTTTCCCACTAAGATTTTGCACCCTTCCACAATGGAAATCAAGCCTGCACCGCTGCGATTTTCCGTATTTTCCGGGAAAGGAAGACTGTTGCTTTCCTTTCCGGAAGAATGTTTCATCGGATCACTTTCTACTACGACATCTTCCGGAGAAGCATTAGCCTTCGAAGAATCTTCCATCCATTTTTTATAGGCGCTGAGAATGGAAAGCCCGATGGGGTGGGTGGAACCATTTTCCGCCATAGCGGCAGTGCGAAGAAGCTCATCCTTGGAAATTCCCTCCCAAGGCTCAATCTCCTGCACGGCGAAATTCCCCTTGGTTAGGGTTCCTGTTTTATCGGACACTACAACCTTTAATTTGGATACCAGCTCCAGATAGTTGGAGCCCTTTACCAGTACACCCTCTCGGGAAGCCGCACCGATTCCTCCGAAGAAGGACAGGGGCACGGAAATCACCAAGGCGCAGGGACAGGACACTACTAAAAAGGTACAGGCACGATATAACCAGGTAAGGGGAGGATGGGCTGCGAAAAACTCCGGAGACACCAGGCCTATTTTTGTTCCCAAGAACAGGCCAAGGCTTGGCAGTATAGCCAATGCCAATGCCGAATATACTACGATCGGGGTATAAATCCGGGCAAACTTTGTGATAAAGTTCTCCGCCTTGGATTTCTTCTCGGAGGCCTCCTCCACCAGCTCCAAATCTTGGAAACAGTGGAATCCTCAAAGGCCTTCAAAGCCTCTACACGAAGCATGCCCTCTCCATTGATACAGCCGGAAATAATCTTTTCTCCGGGGAATACCTCTCTGGGGACGGACTCTCCGGTAAGGGCTGCCGTATTTACCATGCTTTCTCCTTGACGGACAATGCCGTCCACCGGCACTCTTTCTCCCGGCTTTACCAAAAGCATATCCCCTACTTCTACCTCATCCGGATCCACGGTATCTACGGTGCCGTCTTCCCTTTCAATGTGGGCCAGCTCCGGTACAATATCCATCAGCTCCTTAATGGACTTTCTGCTTTTTCCTACCGCATAGCTTTGGAAAAGCTCTCCCATCTGATAGAAGACCATTACCGCCACCGCTTCCGCAAATTCTCCGGAAAGGAAGGCGCCTAAAGGTGGCCACAGTCATCAATAAGGCTTCATCAAAGGGACGCCTGTTTTTTTGATTCCCAGAAAACATTCCTTTACCACGGAAAGACCGCTGAGAAAAATAAGGAATAAGATAAAGCGGAAGATACCAAAGAGAATGCTCCGGAAGGAAGGGAAGAATCCCCGTCTTTTCCACAATCAATAAGATTAAGAATAAGATGACGGAAAGAAGGAGCTTGTTTCTTTCCCGAATAAGTTTCTCTGACATGGTATTTCCCCTTTACTATATTTTTTCTACTCTATGCTTTGCTCTTCTTTACTATATTTTTTCTACTCTATACTTTACTCTAAACTATTGCTTTTCCGGTACTTACTCTGATAATCCGCTTCAATGCTCTACTCATAGTACTGCAAGCTTTGGACTTTATTCTCTTACACGCCCTTTACTGCAAAGTCCGGCTCAATGGTCTTTCCGATACGGATGGCTTCCTGCAAAATCTCCTCAAAGCGATCATCCTCCGCCTCCAAGGTAAACTTCTGCATCATGAAGTTTAGCTTTACAGACTGTACTCCCGGAATCTTTCCGATAGCTTCCTGTACCTTAGCCGCACAATTTGCACAATCAATTTCACACTCGTATTTCTTCTTCATTTTTTCTCCTCTTTTCTATCTTGATTTTTATTGTTTCCTATAGTAAATAGTTTCTGTTCTTTAATAGGTTTTCGTGTTTCTGCTTTTCTGTTTTTTTTGACTTCGTTTATTCCTCGATATGCTCAATACCCATGGCAATGATGGTCTTGACATGCTCATCCGCCAAGGAGTAGAGAATGCTTTTCCCCACTCTTTTTCCGCTAACCAGGCGGGCGGTGCGAAGAATCTTTAACTGATGAGAGATGGCGGACTGATTCATTTCCAAGTCCTGACAAATCTCCGTAACATTTTTCTCTCCTTCAAACAAATCGTAGAGAATCTTGATTCTGGTGGAATCTCCAAAGACCTTAAACACTTCCGCTAAATCACATAAGCTATCCTCGGAAATCGTTGCATGACTATCTGCTCTTTGATGTTCCAAGGCAATCACTTGACTCATTCCTCTCCTTTCTGAGATTACGGACTTTACGAACCTTATGGTAAAAATTTTTGTAAAGTCCCTCTTCTCTTGCATAATGAATGGCAGGCTATAAAAACCACTCAAAAAAGCAACAACAGATTTACATATGAATATATTATCACATGTAAATCTGTTGTCAATAATTTTTTTTCTTTTTTTCAAATATATTTAGAATCCGAAAGCCTCTTACTTTAGCCCTTAGAGTTTCAGCTCCCTGAGTAGTTGTTTCCGAAACTCCTGATCCAAAGAAGCTTTTTTAATATCTTCCAGCCTGCCCTGTTCCGCAAGAAGCCCCATTAATTGAGCTGCTCTGCTTTCTCCTTCCTCTCTTCCTTCTTCCCGTCCTACTGCTAATAGTTTTTCCAGTGCCATATTCATCTCCGGCCCTCCTTTTCTCTCCATGGAAGATTCCTTTAACTCCTTCACTCTTCTTGCCAAAACCGACGAATGCATTTCTTGCGGATTTTTCCTTTGAAAGTCCCTTACCAAATCCCCAAAAGCATTTTCTTCCGTAATCTCAGTATTTAAGTAAATGATGTGTGAACCATCTGAAAAGTATTCTTCCGAATCCCTAATCCTTCTGTCCACATAATAAATCTGTTTCTGTAAATTCAGTATATCTTTCTTCACGATAAATATAACATAGCTTTCCGGTAATTGTGTGAACTTTTCTCCGGCATCTAAACTATGCATATCTAAAAGACTGGCATGATACCTTGCTCTTTGGGACTGGCCCCTTCCAGATCGTTCTGCATTTCAATATTATAGAGTTTTCCATCTTCATCTTCGCATAGACAGTCTAAAAGAAGAGACCGACCCTGCAAATTCTTTAAGTCCATTTGTAAATGCTGTTCTTTTACTTTGATTTTTTTCTCCATAAGAACTTTCAGGATATATTCCGTGCATTTTACATCCTGCAAAACCACCCTCATAAAGATATCATCCATTAAAGTAAACTCTGCAAGAATTGCTCTTTTTTCTTCTCTACTGATTGTATGTCTTTTCACCTTCCCAAGCATAAGGAACCTCCTAAGTAAAAAAAGAAGAAGCCTATCTCTGCCTATTTTACAATGGCTTAGCTTCTTCTCCTATACTCCACATTCGGATAATATCCGTATACGGATATGAAATTTATTCCTTCCTTAAGCGCTCTACCCCTTCTCGAATCGCCTTCACGGTAAACTCCAGCTCCTCTTCCTTTAAGTCCTCTTCAAAGCTTAAACGCAGTCCGGAATAGGCCTCCACATGGCTTTTTCCCAAGGCCAGCAACACATGGCTTGGCTCCACGGAACCGCTGGCACAGGCGGAACCGGCGCTGGCGCAAATCCCCTTTTGATCCAAAAGCAGCAAGAGACTCTCCGCCTCTATTCCCTCTATGCAAATGTGCACATTGCCGGAAAGTCTTTTTTCCCCGGAAGCTTCCAACGGATTCACCCCTGTAATCTTGATTCCGGGCACCTCTTCCAAAAGTCTTCTGAAGAACAGCTTCTGAAGCTCCCGTTTTCTTTTCTCTCTTTCCGACATGCCGGCAAAGGCCTCCTCTGCCGCCTTGGCAAAGCCTACGATACCGGGAACATTTTCCGTACCGGCACGAAAGCCCCGCTCCTGGGCTCCCCCATGAAGGAAGGCCGGAAGACGAACGCCCTTTCGAATCACCAAAAGTCCAACGCCCTTGGGTCCATGAAGCTTGTGGGCACTGGCGGAAAGCAGGTCTATCCCCATTTCCTCTAAAAACAGTGGAATCTGCCCGACAGCCTGCACCGCATCCGTATGAAAAAGCACCCCATGCTTTTTCGCAATTTCTCCGATAGCCCGCAAATCCTGAATCGTTCCCATTTCATTGTTGGCCGCCATCACGGAAATCAAAACCGTATCCTCTGTAATTGCCTGCTCCAAAGCTTCCAAGTTCAAAAATCCCTCACTGTCCACCGGAATCCGACTGACTCTTGCCCCCAGACTTTCCGCAAATTTGCAGCTTTCCAAAATGGCATGATGCTCTATGGCGGAACAGATAATATGGGGCTGTCTTTGTTTTTGGCCTGCTACGTCGGAACCTGCTGCTTCGGAGCCGGATGGGCTGCTTTTTTGCTCTGCTTCGGAGCCGGATAGAGCGCTCTTTTTCCCCATGGCGGAGTAAAAGGCTGAAAGAATCGCCCAGTTATCCGCCTCTGTCCCGCCGGAGGTAAAGTAAACTTCCCTTGGATTTACCCCCAAAAGACCGGCAATGCTTCTCCTGCTGTCCTCCACCGCCTTTTTAGCCTTCTGGGCAAAAAGATAGAGAGAGGACGGATTCCCGTAATCCTCAGAAAAATAGGGAAGCATAGCTTCCCTGACACTCTTCGATACCGCTGTTGTGGCTGCATGATCCAGATAAATCATTTCTTCTCCTCTTCGTAATAGAAGGCACCGCTCTTTCCCCCGTGCTTTTCCACAAGGTGAATCCCCTCCATGTGCATCCTTTTGTCAATGGCCTTGCACATATCGTAAATGGTCAGAAGAGTTACGGAAACACCGGTGAGAGCCTCCATTTCCACCCCTGTTTTTCCGGCGGTTTTACAAAGGCACTCCACCGTAATCCTTCCCTCTTCCTCCGAAACCTGAAAGGAAATCTTGGCAGACTGCAAAGGCAAAATATGGCAAAGGGGAATCAATTCCGAGCATTTTTTAGCCCCCATAATCCCGGCTACCTGAGCCACGGTGAACACATCTCCCTTTTTGACCTTTCTTCCCAGCACCGCCTCCATGGCTTCTTTACTGAGGAAAATGCTTCCTCTTGCCACAGCGGTTCTTTCTGTATCCGCCTTTCCGGAAACATCCACCATTCTGGCATTTCCCTGATCATCAAAATGACTAAACTCTCCCATAGCTCTCCCAATCTCCAAGATTTATGCTTCTAATTTCACTCCGGCAAATGCTAAATATCCTATATTTTAACTCTCCTCCGGTAAAATGCTAAACATCCTGTATTTTAATTTTCTTCCGATAAAATGCTAAACATCCTGTATTTTAATTCTCCTCCGTCAAAAGGAGCAGCTTCTCTTCCCGAAGCTGTAAAGCCTTGGGAATCTCCTGCATTTTACCATAGGGACCGTCTCTTTGCACCAAAAAGCAAATTTCGCCCTCACCCTTTTCCGGCTGAAAATAAAAGTTTTGCTCAAAGGGAAGCTCCGCCTTGGAAAGCAGCTTCACAGGCACAGCATTCTCCTCTTCTCCGGAACAAAGCGGAACAAAATCATGGGCACGATAGCCGATGGCGGAAAGCTTATCCGGAATTTCCCGCTCCATCGTAAGCTCCAGCCCCCAGTCCTCTATGAAAATGCTATGCTCTCCCAGCTTTTTCGCCTTTGCGATATTTTTACAGCCGGTCAAAATCGCCGCCTGTCGGTTCTTCGGCTGTCGAAAAACTTCCTTGGTCTCACCCTGTCCAATCACCTTCCCCTCTTGCAGCATAATCACTTCCTCTGCAAAGCGGTAAATCTCATCCCGGGAATGGGAAACCATGATGGCCTGCCCCGGAAACTCCTCCAAGTGCAGCATCAGCTCTTCCTGCATCTTATCCCGTAAATATAAGTCCAAAGCAGAAAAAGGCTCATCCAGAAGAATCATTTTCGGCTCATTGGCAAAGATACGGGCTAAAGCCACCCTTTGCTGCTGCCCTCCGGAAAGCTCCCCGGGAAAACGCTTTTCCAGTCCGGAAAGCTCCATTTTCCGAAGCAAAGCGAAAATCCGCTCCGACCTGCTCTCTTTATTCTCCTTACCCTGCATAGCAATAGCAATATTTTCCCACACCGTCAAATGGGGAAAAAGCGCATAGGACTGAAAAAGATAGCCGATTCTTCGCTTTTGGGGTGGCAGATTGATTTTTTTTGAAGAGGAAAATAAACAGGAATCCCCTAGCAAAATCTCCCCCTGCTTGGGCGTTACAATCCCCGCAATACTCTTCAAACACATACTCTTACCCGAACCCGAAGCCCCTAAAATTCCAATCCGCTTTTTATCAGAAGAAAAATGAATATCCAAAAGAAAGCTATCCAAATGAAGCTGAAAGGACAGCTTACAAAAAGACGATTGTTCTGCTTTCTCCATTACAACTCCTTTCAAAACTTTCTATTTTCGGCTTTTGCTTAAAAGCTGTAACGCCGTCATGCAAAACAACGAAATCAGCAGCACCACCCCTACCCATACTCCCGCAGTCACATAGTCCTGATCCTGCATCACAAGAGCAATCCTTTGGGAGATGGTGGCTGTTTTTCCGGGGATGTTCCCCGCCAGCATGGATGTGGCTCCATACTCTCCCAGAGCTCTGGCAAAGCTTAACACCGCGCCTGAAAGGATTCCCGGACCGGAAAGGGGCAGAATAATCTTCCAGAAAATCTTCGTTTCCGACAGTCCCAAGGTTCTTCCCGCCTGCACCAAATCCTTGGGAATCAAGGCAAAGCTTGCCTTGGCATTCCTATACATTAAAGGCAGAGAAATTACCGTTGCCGCAAGAACACAGCCCAAAAAGGACTGAACCACTTTAATGCCGAAGTGAGAAAATAAAAAAATGCCCACCGGCCGTCTTTTGCTGAAAAGCAAAAGCAAAAAATAGCCTGCCACCGTAGGGGGCAAGACCATGGGAAGGGTCAGAACACTGTCTACGATGGATTGCCAGGGCTCCTTCCATTTTCCCACCTTTTGGGCTAAAAAAATCCCCAGAAAGAAGCAAATCACTGTAGTGATGCAGGCTGTCTTCAGGGATATCCATAAGGGACTCCAGTCTAATGACCGGGAGTCCTGCTAATAATTCATTCATCATTATTTTACGTCAGTATCGAAATAATACTTCTGGAAGGTGGTCTTTGCATTGTCGGAAGTGACGAAGGCAATGAAATCCTTTGCCGCATCCTGCTCCTCCTGACTTGCTTCTTCGTTCTTAATCTGCGCAATAGGATAGATGACATTTCCGGTCAAATCGTAAGGCACCTTCTCCAGAATCTGAAGCTTGTCCTCATAACCGTAGGTATCGGAATAATAGGTTGTTCCTACTTCGGAGGATCCCTCTACCACTGCCGCCAAAACCTTGGAAACGTTGGACTGCTCGGAAATCTCTACGCCGCCTAAGGCTTCAGATACTTCCTGAGTACTAATCTTGGACACATCCTCCGTCTCGGGAAGAATTTTTAAAGCAACAAGAGCCTGTCTTGTGTACTTTCCTACAGGAACGGTACCGTCTGCCAAGGCGATGGACTTCGCATCCTTCAAATTCTCTAAACCGGTAACCTTGGTTCCGCTGTCCTTTAAAGTAACTACGCAAAGCTGGTTGTTGACTACATTTTTTCTGCTTCCCTCTACAAGGTTTCCTTCTCCCTCCAAAGTATCCATCTGCTTCTGTGCAGCGGAGAAGAAAATGTCGCAGGCATAGCCTTCCTGAATCTGGCTTAAAAGCTTTCCGGAGGAATCCGCGTTAAATACCAGCTTCACCTCGGGATGCTCCTTCTCGTACTGCTGCCCCAGGTCTTCCATCACATTCTTTAAAGAAGCTGCTACGAAAACCTGTACTTCGGTCTTCTCTCCATCCTCTTTGCAGCCTCGGTAGCCTTTTCGGAAGCCTTTTCACTGGCTTTCTCAGAGGCCTTCTCTGTTGTTGCCGCAGCGGTAGTTTCAGTCTTCTTTGCTCCGCCGCAGGCTGTCATAGCCAATGCTGCTGCAAGGGCCAAAGCAAATAATACTTTTTTCTTCATACTTTTCTCCTTTTTTATGTTTTCTCTCCCCAATCCCTCCGGTCTTACTCCGGAGACTTTAGGAAAGTAGTGATTTTCATCTATATCCATTCTCAGAAAGCTTCAAGAAAGCAACAGGCCTAATCTACACCCACTCTCAGAAAACTTCAGGAAACGTAGTGTACTTAATCTGTATCCGTTCCCCGAAGGATTCCCAAACCGTGGAATAAATCCGGGAAGAGATAGTCCAGATTCTCTTTACAGGCCTTGGGACTGCCGGGAAGATTAATCACCAGAGATTTCTTCCGAATGCCGGCAGTCTGACGACTGAACATGGCTTTCTTAGTGATGGACAGGCTGTAAGCGCGTAAAGCTTCCGGAATCCCCGGCACTTCTCTTTCACATACTGCCTTGGTGGCTTCCGGGGTGCAATCCCTTTCGGAAAATCCGGTGCCTCCGGTGGTAAGAATCAAAGAAATCTGCCGCTGATCCGCCAGTCTCTTGATTTCCTTCTCCAATTCCGCCCTTCCATCCGGAAGGAGAAGCTGTTCCTCCACAATCATTCCCTGATTTTTCAAAAATTCTGCAATTACGGGGCCGGACTGGTCCTCATAAATGCCCTGAGAGGCTCTGTCCGACAGGGTAATTACCGCCGCGGTAAAGGGTCTGTCCTTTTTCCCAGGGAGAATTTCCACCGGATCTCCCACCCGGATTTTTCCTCCCTTTTTCACCACGGAGAAATGCCTTCTCTTGGCATAATACAATCTCCCATACGGTGAAAGATGGCGCAGTGGCTGTGACAGGCCTTTCCGATTTGGCTAAGCTCTAAAACACAGTCTCCTATATGAATTTCACTGCCCACCGGATACTTGGACAGGTCGAATCCCTCTATCACCAGATTTTCTCCAAAGGCTCCAAAGTCCACCTGGGCTCCCTTCTTTCGAAAATCATCTATTTTCTCAAAGGCTAAAAGACTCACCTGTCTATGCCATTTTCCGGCATGGGCGTCCCCCTGAAGACCGAAGTCCTCCACCAAAAGAGCTTCCTCTACCTCTGATTTTTCCGTTCCCTTTTGCTCGCTCAAGCAAATGGCTAATACTTTTCCCATAAAATCCTCGATTCTAGCCGCCGATTCTTCCCATTTCCCGCTTTTCCGTCACCTCGGAAAGCTTTTCAAAGCAATGGCTTTCCGGCTTTGCCCAGATACTTTCCTGAATCTTTTCCAGTAAAATCTCCTCCCTTTGTTCTTCTGAAAATGCCGGATTTCGCAAACATTCCCGTACATCAATACTGTTTCCGAAGCACAGACAGGGCTTAATCTTTCCGGTAGAGGTCAGTCGAATACGGTTACAATGGGAGCAAAACTTTCCATGCATGGCGGAGATAAAGCCTACAGAGCCCTGAAATCCGGGAATTTTATAATACTTTGCCGGACCGTTTCCATGGGTGGAAATGTCCTTTGTGATCCCCGAATAAATCTTCTTCAACTTCTCCAATAAAAAGTCATTGCTGATGCCGTTTTGCTCTTTTCCGTAGCCAATGGGCATCATTTCAATAAAGCGAAGGTCCAAAGGATATTTCTTACAAAGAGCCAAAAGAGCAAAGATTTCATCCTCATTGACTCCCTTTTGTAAAACGGTATTCAGCTTCACGGGAATCCCGCTGGCTACTGCCTCCTTGATGCCCTGAAGTACCTTGTCCAAGGCATCAAAACCGGTAATCTCATAAAAACGCTCCGGAATCAAGGTATCCAAGCTAATGTTGATCCCGTCCAATCCCATTTCCTGAAATCTTGGCAATGCATCGGAAAGCAGCAATCCGTTGGTAGTAATCGTTACCTGCTCCACTCCGGGAAGAGCCTTTAGGGAAGCCATAAAATCCACAGCTCCTCTTCGCACCAGAGGTTCTCCTCCGGTAACCTTAAAGCGGGTAATGCCGCAGGCTACTGCGGCCTTTGCCACCTGCAAAAGCTCCTCATAAGTCAGCAAACGCTCCATGGGAAGAGGATTCTCCAGCCCATTGGGCATACAATATTGGCAATGCAAATTACAGCGGTCCGTAATGGACATTCGCATATAATTGATTTTTCTTTGGAACTTATCCTCCATCTTCTACTCTCCTGACAGCTTGACACTGTTTTTCTTGCTCTAATATATCGACTCAATGGCTAGTGGCCACTATTCTCTATGAATATCGACTCTTACAATCAATTCCGATACTCTAATATCTCTCCAAAAGAATCTCCAAGATTCCGCCGCAAACCATTCCCTCTTCCGCGGCAGCATCATCCGTTAAATCCACATGATACAATAGGCCTTCCGGGGCATTTTCCAGAAAAAGCTCCCTGCTCTTCTGAATCACCTCCGCCTCTGCGCATCCCCCTCCTATGGTGCCGGTAATTTCTCCCAGGGGATTGATGGACATCTTCGTTCCTACCGAACGGGGAGCGGAGCCCTTTCTTTCGATAATGGTGGCCAGTACCAGCTTCTCTTCCTTTTCCACCGCATCCAAAATCTCCTCGCTGTAGCCGATGGTATTTTTTCCGGCACTCTTCACCCCTACAATCTCCGCCATAATGGAAAGGGCAATTTCCTCCGGACTTTCCGCTCCGATTTTCAAACCGATGGGACTATGAAGAGAATCCAGAAGCTCCTGAGAAAATCCCTCTTCCAAAAGATTCTTCTTAATCATAGCCACTCTTCTTCTGGAGCCCATCATACCCATATAGGCCTTGGGCTTTTCCAGAATTCTTCGAAGGCAAATCTGGTCATGCACATGGCCTCTGGTCAGAATCACAAAGTAGCTGTCTCTGTCTCCTTCCAAGCCGTCCAAAGCCTTGGCAAAGTCCTCACAAATCACCCTGTCTGCTCCTGCCTTTTCCGCTTCCTTGGCAAACATCGGTCTATCCTCAATACAAGTCACGGAAAAATCCCAGCATTTTCCCAAGGCGAATGGTGGCAATGGCCACATGTCCCGCCCCACAAATCACCAGCTTTTTTTCTCTGAAGCCAGAGTTTCCGCAAAGAATTTTTCCCTCTCCCAAAGAAAAAATCCCCGCCTTACGATTGGCCCAAAAACATTCCTCCCTGTCCTTTTCCGAGGCAAAAAAGGGGAATTTCGGGCTGTGGCTCAGGCATTTTCCGGCAGAAAACAAAGCCAGCTCTCCCAAGCTGCCTTCCACCAAGGAGTGAAACAATACATTTTCCTCCTGAGAATTCAGCCCGGCAATCTCCCTGATGATTTCTTTTCTTGCTTTCTCCATCTGCCTAACCTTCTTTCCTGGCAAAACGTCTTATTGCTAAACGTCCTATCGCGAAATGTCCTATCGCGAAACCTCTTATAGATAATTCGTTTTATAGCCAAACTGTCTTATAGCAAACCGCCCTCTCCCAGGGCGTCAATTTCTTCCTTCTTCACAATGTCCCCTGCCATGATTCTCGGTAATACCAGGTCAAAAACCGTGGTGGGGCAAAACATAATACTGCCGGGAAGCCCTAATACCGGTACCTTCCCCTTGGCATAGGCCAGCATAAACATGGAACCGGGCAGAACCGGCGCCCCGTAGCTTACCACCTCTTCCGTGGACAGACGAATCGCCAAGGGAGTTCGGTCGTCCGGATCTACGGACATTCCGCCCATGCAGATGACCAAATCCGCCCCCTGTCTCAGGAAATCCTGAATCGCCTCTTTCTCCTGCTCCACATCATCCGGGCAGGTCACATGACCAATAATTTCCACCGGATAGGGGAGAAAGCTTCTCCCGTACCACCGGGGTAAAGGTATCTTGGATTCTTTTGTAAAAAACTTCATTTCCGGTGCTGATGAGTCCCACCTTTTTCTTCTCAAAGGGAAGAAGCTGTAAAATGCCACCCTCCGGCGCAATCTTCTTCACTTCCTCCATCTTCTCCCGCTCTATGGAAAGGGGGATGATTCTGGTGCCGGCAAAGGCCTCTCCCTTTTTGATAAAGCTGTGATTCTTCTTGGTGGCCATCATCATTTGCCCGAAGGAATTCAGGGCGAAAAGCTTCTCCGATTGAATCTTCAGCATCCCGTCGCAGTCGGCGATAAACTCGATTTTCCCTTCCTTCACCTCGGAGGGATGCATATTTTCACTCCGTCCCATTTCATAGAGCATGGCTGCCGCATCGTTTTCGTGAAGGATGTCCTCCCCCTCTTCCCAGATGTAAATGTGGTCCTTTCCCACAGAAAGAAGCACGGGAATATCCTCCTCCCGAATCACATGCCCTTTTCGAAACGGGTCCCTTCTTCTCTCCCTTAATAATCTGGGTAATATCCTGGCAGAGGGTTTTCCCCACTGCCTCTGTGGTTTTGAGTTCTCTCATGGGAAACTCCTTTCCGGCTTTTCATCTCTATCGCATAATACCGCAGACTATGCAGGCAATACTGGTGAAAAATCAAAACAATCAATAAGGCTCTTGTTTTTGGAATCTAAATATTTTTTAGATTGACAAAAAATTGTTATTCTCCATATTATACGGTCTCTCTTATAGAAATGCAAGATTTGTCCAAGGGATTTCCCCGGAATTATCCGGCTTCTTCCCCCCTGTATTTTCCTTAATTCTCTACGAAAACATCGATTTCTCGCCATTTTTTCCTGCTTACCCTTGTCTTCCCATGGAAAGTCCGGTTTTTCTTCCACTTTCTATTTATAGTATTACTCTATAAGTTTGGAGCTTTTTTACAAGCTCCCTCATTTTGTGCTTCTGCACAAAATACTTCGTTATTTGTATATTTCAAACAAGTCCGCTTCTTTATCTTCGACATTCTTTCTCTTTAGTTTTCTTTACCCTGGAACGGCTTTTGTTTTTTTCTTCATCTTCGGAAAGCCAGCATTTTTTTAAGCAAGAAAAAAAGGAGCTGTAAAAAAATTTACAGCCCCTAAATCTTATACTCCGCTTGCGGAAAGCAATTCCACAAGGGCTCCTCGTAGGGATTCCGAGGTACAACGGGAGTGTACTGCTCCCAAAATCTCCGCCCTGCTCTTCTTTCCCAATTCCTCCAGGCAAGCATAAATCCTTGTCTTTTCGTCATAGGAAATCTGGGCATTCTGTAGAAGCGTAAAGGCTCTGTCCTGTAAGAGCTTATTCTCCTGCGCCTCTCTCTTTTCCCGATCATAGCTATAGCGAAGACAAATGCCTTCCTTTCCGTCCCAGGCAGGAAGGGAAAGGAGCAAAGCATCCTCCTCTTCCAGATAATCTCCTACTTCTACCGGAAGCTCCGAATCCCCGTAGGTCAGGCTTAAGCCTTCTAAAAAGGAAACCCCTCTTAGGTGCAGAAGGAAGAGTCTCTCTTTGGGAAGGGCATTTTCATTTCCCTCCACCGGGGAAATGTGCAGTACCTCCTCCACGGAACCGCCCTTACTTTCATGTCGAAGGGAAAATCTGGTAAATGCCCAATCTTCTTTACGGAAGTCGGCAAACTCATGCTCGTCCTCCGCCAGACAGAAGCTTCCGTCTGCCCCGGAGAAGATATGAAGCTCCATAAGCTCCGGCGCATCCACTGCATTGCCCTCTTCTCTGCCGTCCAGAGGAAGAATAGTACCTTCTTTAGCAAGAACCGGAATGCTTTCCAGGCTGCGGTACAGCTCCAGTTCTCTTCCTCCCGTAAGCTTTTCTCCGGTAAAGAAATCTACCCAGCGTCCCTCCGGAAGCCATGCCTTCACTTTTCCTAAGCCACTGACAGGATCCTCCTTTTCCGTAATGGGGGCACAAAGCAGCTCCGTTCCGAAGTAATACTCATTTTTGTAATCGTACAATCCGTCCCAGGGCTTCTCCTCGTAGTACAGTGGCAAAATCAAAGGACGTCTTTCCACATGAGCAAGATAGTTCATGGTGTAAAGATAAGGCACAAGCGCCTTTCTCAAACGAAGGAAATTCTTGGAAACAGCCTCCGCATCCCGACTGTACTTCCAGGGCTCCTTTCCGTTAAAGGCATTGTTGGTACTGTGCAAGCGCATAATGGGAGAAAAGACCCCAAGCTGTACCCAACGGGTAAAGAGGGAATCATCCCGCACTCCCCACATATGTCCCCCGATGTCATGACTCCACCAGCCGTAGCCGATATTGCTGGCTGTGGCGGTAAAATAGGGCTGAAAATCCAGGCTTTCCCAGGAAATCACCGTATCTCCGGAGAAGCCGATGGGATAACGATGGGAGCCGGGACCGGCGTAACGGGAAAGAATCAAGCCGCGCTTCTCTCCATTTTCCCCCTTATTATCCTCATAATGATAATGATTCAGCATCCAAAGAGGGTCCAAGCCCTTCATGCCGGAATTCTCTCCCTGCTGCCAGTCAATCCACCAAAAGTCCACCCCGTCCTTTTCCATCGGGTGATGCACAAAACGAAAATAACCTTCTCTAAACTTCTCATTCAAAAGGTCGAAAAGCACCGGCTCTTCTTCCTTTTGATTCACACCCATAAACTCCGCAAAGGCAGGGTAGCAATCCTCAAAAGCCCGGACGCCGTCCGCAGGATGAACATTTAAGGTGCACTCCATGCCTCTGTCCTTCAAAGCCTTTAGGAAACGGGGAGGGTCAGGGAATAGCTCCCTGTTCCAGCTATAGCCAGTCCAGCCGGTACCGTATTTCTCCGGCACCTTGGTGATGTGCCAGTCCATGTCGATTACCGCCACCTGGAAGGGAATATTTTCCTCTTGAAAACGGTCCATCAGCTCCAGATAGCTTTCCTCGGAATAGACAAAGTAACGGCTCCACCAGTTCCCCAAGGTATAACGGGGAAGGAGAGGAACGTCTCCGCTAAGGTGGAAAAAGTCCTTTAATGCCGCCTTATAGTCCGTGCCATAGGCGAAGAAATACAGGTCGATTGCCTCAGAATCCTCTCGAACAAAGAACTTATCATCTTGATAAAGCATGCTTTTACTGTCATCCAAAACAGAGAAGAGCTGCCGGGAAACGATTCCTTCTCCAAGGGGCAGGGCACCGTCTATGCCGTCCAGGGTTCTGGCCGTACCCTTTAAGCTCTCGATTTTATCCCCATAATGCCAAAGGGCGGAGGTATTTCCCTCATCTCCACTAACTAAAATCCGAAGATTTTCACTGCTGAAGGCTCCACCCCTATAAATCAATCGCAGATATTTGGTGCGGAGGATGCCTTCTCCCTGCTTGCCCTCTTCCCAATAGAATTCCGCGGGAGGAAAGCTGCGGTTTACCACCATCTGGCTCTCCCCATCCACAAAGCAATCCTTTTCACTGTATTCCAGGCGCAGCAGTCTTTCTGTCAGCGCCGTAAAACGAAAGTGCTTTCCCCTGATTTGATTCCCTTCTCTGATTCCTTCCATAGCCTTTCCTTCCCTCTAAGAAAAATAGCTTCCAAAATTCCTTCTTCCGGGATTTTGAAAGCTAATTTTTGTATTAAGCTGTTGCTAAAGCCTTCTCCAATACCTTCTTTACATTTTCCTTGGCTTCTTCAAACTTCTCTCCGATATGGGACTCATAAATCTTCTCCTCTGCCACAAACATAGCGGGAGTTGCCCAGTAATCATAGTGTTCTGCAATTTCAGGGTGTAAGCCCTCATCAATCTCCTCGAACTCCACCTTTCCGTAGGCAGGATTCTCCGAAATCAATTCCTCTCTGGCCTTTCTTGCCTGTGCGCAGTAAGGACAACCATTAACATAAAAAAACTTTACCTTTGCCATCTTTTCTTCCTCCTTGGATTCTTTAATCTTTTCCCATCAGACTACTGTATTTCCTTTTCGAAAACAATGCCGGAAAAGAAAATCTTTCTAAAATATCTCTTAAAGCTCCTCCAGGGCCTCCTTTAAGAGCTGGTAAGAGTAGTGCTGAGCCTTCTCTTCATAAATGTAGGAGTTAACAATCAGCTCGTCAAAATGCACTCTCTCCCGCACTTCCCGCATTTTCGCCTGCACCTCTTCCTTAGTGCCGATAAAAGAAAAGGCGCCCATCCGCTCCACAATCCTCTTTTCCTGATGAATCAGCTCCTCGGTAAATGCCACCGGGCCGAAGTGGGGAACCCTTACCGCCTCCACATAATCCTTCCAGACCTCTTCCATAGACTGCACAGGGGGGAGCAATCCTTGAGACTGATTGGTGATGATGTTTAAGAAGGCCTGCCACTGGGTGGTAGCCAAGGACTCCGCCTCCTCCTTCGTATCCGCAAGAATCGCATTTGCCCCCAAAATCACATAGGGCTTTTCCAAAACATCGGAAGGTTTGAAATTCTCCTGATAAATCCGAATGGCGGTCTCCATCATGGTCGGAGCGAAGTGGGCCGCAAAGGAATAGGGAAGTCCCAGCCTTGCCGCAAGATAGGCACTGTCGGTACTGGAACCCAAAATATACAGGGGAATGTTAAGCCCTGCTGCCGGGTAGGCATGCACCACCTCCGTGTCCCGGAAATACTCCGAAAGCTCCATCAGCTCTCGCTCAAAATCCGACTCTCTTCCCACACCTCTTCGGATGGCTCTGGCGGTTTCCAAATCCGTTCCCGGAGCACGACCAAGCCCCAAGTCCACCCTGCCCGGATAGAGGGTTTCCAAGGTGCCGTACTGCTCCGCCACCAGATAGGGGCTATGGTTCGGCAGCATCACCCCTCCGGAACCGATTCTGATTTTTTCCGTATTGCTTAAGGCATACTGGATCAAAAGCTGGGTAGCACTGCTGGCTACGGAATGGGTATTATGATGCTCTGCAATCCAGTAACGGGTATATCCCAGCTCCTCCGCCTTCTTCGCCAGATTCACCATCCGATCCATGGCCTCTTTATAGCTTTCTCCCTGCCTCAGGGGAACCAAATTCAAAATCGATACCTTCATCTTACTCTTCTCCTCCACGAATCAAATCCTCAAAGCTTCCGGACACAAAGTCACATAAGTCCTTGGGAGACAGGCCGATTTGCAGGCCTCTCTTACCGGCGGAAACATAGATTCTTTCCAGCTCCTCCCCCTGCTTCTGAAAGTAGGTGGGAAATGCTTTTTCATGCCGATGGGACTACAGCCTCCCCGAATATATCCGGTCAAAGGCTGAAGATCCTTCATGGGAATCATTTCCGCCTTCTTGTTTTGGGAAACCTTCGCCGCTTTCTTTAAGTCCACTTCCTCCAGCACCGGAATCACCGCCACGAAGTAGCCTGTTTTATCCCCCTTTAAGACCAGGGTTTTATAAATAATTTCCGGGGGAAAGCCCAATACGGAAGCCACATGAGCCCCGGACAAGTCCTCCTCATCCACCGGATATTCCTGCTCTGCATAAGGAATTTTTGCCTTATCCAAAAGACGGCATACATTGGTTTTATTGTCCTTAGCCATTTTTCCCTCCTTTACTTACTCGCTTCGTGTTATACTAAAAAAATATGGAAAAATATTTGAAAAATTAGATTTTTTTAGCCTTACACATTTTACACCAAAGAACAAAAGAAAGGAAATCATGAAATCCCATTTAAAACATATATTCTATCCTGTCGCCTGCCTGCTTTTTTCCCTCTTTCTGGTCTTTATCCTCTTCGTCTCAGGCTTTGAGCTGGCCTGCTACGGAAATCCTTCTTATTATAGACAGGAATTTCAAAAATACCAAGTTCAAGAAGCTTTGCTGGAAAATCGGGGAGAGTCCATCCCCTTAGCGGATTTGGAAAAGGTCATGGGAGAGACCCTTCGCTACCTTCTGGGGAGATCGGGAGAATCTCATTATCCCCTGTTTCGGTAAATGACGTGGAGCAGAACTTTTATCAGGAGGACGAAGCCTCTCACATGGCGGATGTACGGGTTTTGTTTACCCTAAGCCTCACCCTTCGCATGATGTTCTTCCTCTCCCTCTTGGCCATCGTCTTTCTCCTTGTGATTTTAGAGCACGGAAGGGCTCTTGCCATTCTGGGAAAAGGCTTCCTCTACTGCATGGCGGGTTTCTTGGCAATCTTACTGCTCTTCTTCCTCTATGCCAGTCAGAACTTTGACCAAGCCTTTACGCAGTTTCATCTGCTCTTTTTCTCTCAGGGGAACTGGAGCTTTGACCCGGCTCTAAGCCGTATGATAAACATTATGCCGGAAGAGTTCTTTCAGGACACCGCCTTTCGGATTCTACGATTCTTCTTGCTTTTGCTGCTGCCCTTCCTGCCCCTGGCATGGTTTTTCAAGAAGGTGGCAAGGAATTGGGGATATCCTTCGAAGGGAAGGACTGTGTTCATTGATGAGGGACGCTCCAATGCAGTATAGGCATGAAATCGGGCACGCTCTCGCTAACTTCGCCTTCGCAGCGGATACTAAGCGAAAAACTTCGGTACCCTTATTTTTCGCAAGTACCGGCGGGCTCAGATTGCCCCTCTTTCATGCCCATACTGCATCTGTCACTTCAATTCATTGATTGATTGATACAGTTCTTCTCTCCACAGGTTTTCAGCAAGTAACGGGCTCAGATTGCCCCCATTATAACCCCATACTGCATTATTCGCTCCACTTATTGATTTTTACAGTTCTTCACTTGCCGGATTTCGCAAGTATAGGGCTCAGACTACCTACCTTACAGACCTATAGCCCGGGGCAAATACATAACATTGATTTATATCCTTTTATATTTTCATGATATATGGAACGATGATAAGTTTTATTTATAATGTAAATAATATTTATTTATGCTTCTATGAGGGTAATTATGAGAGAGTGGGAAATTCAAATATACTGGTCGGAAGAAGATAAGCTTTATATCGCAGAAATCCCGGAGCTAAAAGGATTTTTTGCAGACGGAAAGACCAGGTCGGAAGCTATACATAATGCTGAAATAGTTTTAGCGGAGTGGTTGGAAGTAGCAAGGGAGGATGGCATCCCTATACCAAAGGTAAAAAAATAAAGTAGTTTTCCGTAAAAGAGAAAAGCGGAGCTATATCTGAGTAGAGGATAAAGGAGTTTTATGCAAAGTAATCAAATTCAAAATAAAAAAGCAGTTCTGGTCGGTGTGGAATTTCCGGAGAACAGAGATTTTGCTCTGGACATGGAGGAGCTCTTCGGCCTTTGTCAGGCCTTGTCCATTGAATGCTGTACCAGCATCAGCCAAAGCCTAGCCAGAGAGGATAGCGCTACCTTTATAGGCTCCGGAAAGGTGGAGGAGGTAAGAGCCGCCGTTCTCTTCCATGAGGCGGATCTGGTCATTTTCCAAAATGCCCTCTCCCCCTCCCAGCTCCATAACCTGTCCAAGGCTCTTTCTGTGGAGGTTTTGGACAGAACCCAGGTGATTTTACAAATCTTTGCGGAGCGGGCCAGAAGCAAGGAAGCGAAGATGCAGGTGCAGTATGCCACCCTCCAATATATGCTACCCAGGCTTGTGGGACTTCGGGAAAATCTCTCCCGCCAAGGCGGAAGCGGAGGCGCAGGCCTTTCCAACCGTGGTGCGGGAGAAAAGAAGATTGAACTGGACAAGAGAAAGATTCAGGAGGAAATGGCCTTTCTGCGAAGAGAATGTAAGAAGCAGGAAGAGGTGCGCCGGGTAAAACGGCAGAAAAGAGAGAAGTCCAATATTCCAAGAATTGCTCTGGTGGGCTACACCAATGCGGGAAAGTCCAGCCTTATGAATGCCATTTTGGATTGGAGTAAGGAAGGCCAGAAGGAAAAGGTGGAAGAAAAAGATATGCTTTTTGCCACTCTGGATACCACCATTCGCCATGTGAAGGGGGAACGGGGAGAGGAATTCCTTTTTGCCGATACGGTAGGATTTATTCGAGACCTGCCTCCCAAGCTTTTGGATGCCTTCCACAGCACTCTGGAAGAGGCCATTGAAGCGGATTTGATTTTACAGGTGGTAGACTATTCCGATCCCAATTATCAAAAGCACATGGACAGCACCCTGGCTACCCTAAAGAAGCTGGAAGCAAGCCATATCCCCATGCTCTATGTAATGAACAAATGCGACAAGGTACTTCCCCTGTCGGAGCTTCCCAAGAAGAGGGGAGACAAGCTCTATATCTCCGTTAAAGAAGGGATAGGAATATCCGAGCTTATGGAAGCGGTAAGTGAGAAAGCCTCCGCCAATCTCCGCCCCCTGTCCATCCTGCTCCCCTACAGCGAAGCGGCTTGGGAAAACAGTATTCGGAAAGAAGGGAAAATTCTCTCCCTCTCTTATGAGGAAGAAGGAATTCAAATGGAGCTCCGCCTACCGGAGGCCTTGTACGCAAAACTCCAAAGGTTCTCTGTTTAAGTATCTTTCGATATGGATAAATGAGGAGAGAAGGACTGTAACAATCAATGAAGTGAAGCGACTGATGCAGTATAGGCATGAAAGAGGGCAATCTGAGCCCGCCGGTACTTGCGAAAAACAAGGGTACCGAAGTTTTTCGCTTAGTATCCGCTGCGAAGGCGAAGTTAGCGGGAGCGTGCCCGATTTCATGCCTATACTGCATTGGAGCGAATGCCTTCAATGGTTACAGTTCCTCTATCCATATCGAAGAATCCGTAAAACCATTCTCCCCTTTTTGGTGTTTTTCTCAAGACCAAGGTAATGGAACTTCCCCAGTCCTCTGACGGAAATCTTTTCTCCCCCCTTTAGACTGCTGCTGCCTTTCGCCACCAAGCCGTCCTTATACACCAGTTCTTTGGCGAAGTATTCCTGTGCCTTTCCTCTGGAAAGGTGGAAGACTGCGGAAACGATACCGTCCAGTCGCTCGGAGGCGGCAAAAATCTGCTCCTCTATTCTTTCCTGTTTGGGGGCGAGAGCTTCCTCACACTCTTTGATTTCCACACCGGTATGCCGAATCTGCTGCAAATTCTCCAAGAGATAGTCCTTCATTTTCCGAAGCAGATACACATAGCTTTTCTCATCCCGAAAGAAGATGTCTCCCAGCATTTCCCGTTCTATCCCAAGACTCATAATGGCTCCCAGCACATCTCTATGGGAGAGTTCTTCGGAAAATTTTTTCTGCTTTCCCTGAATTTCCAAAAGCACTACAGGATTGTCTTCCAAAAGAAGCTCCCTGCACTCCTCTTCCTCCATAAAGCTTGGGTAAAAGAAAAAGGCCTGTCGTTCCGCCTCTTCTCCTCCCAGAAGCAAAAACTTAGCCCCTCTTTCCCTTTTGATTTTCTCTAAAAAAAGTCCCCTTTCTCTTTCCGATAAAAAGGGACTGTTTCGCACTATACCGCGCTCTTCTGTTTTTCGCCAAATATCTTCCACGTGGGCAAGAATATCTTCTCTGTCTTTCATGGTCTTTTATTGTCTCGCTTACTATTTCCTATATCTATCTTTCAAACAATCATACTTAGGAATTAGAGCTTTGCTCCAAAAACTCCACTTCTCCCTGCATCCACACATTGCCCTTAAAACGGCGGCCAATGGCGGGAACGCCCAAAAGATCTTTTTCATTGATGCAAACGCGAAATACCGCGTCCATACATCTTACTTTTAAATCCAGGATATTTTCATGGGTATAGACGTTGCTCTTCACCCGAATATTCACAATCTCTCCCAAAATGGAATACTGGTCGCACTCCACCCCGGTAGGCATAAAGGTGGACTCCACCAGGCTGTACAGATCTTCCTTTTCGATTCTCTGATTGACTTCGGACATCAGATTCATGTCGGTCTCCGTCAGGGTTTCCAAAGCATCCTGGTCTCCTGCCTTTGCCGCCTCGAAAAGCTTCATCTGCTCCACAAAGTGCTGTCGCTTCACCCACTCATCCTCCGCCTTCTTCTCTATAGGAAGAAGAATCTTTCCTTCCACGGAAAGTCCGGTCAGATAGACCTGCTTGGGCACCGCCTTAATCTGCATCCGTTTCAGCTGATGGGCTTCCAGAGAATTGCAAAGATAATAAATCAGGGTAATTCCTGAGGTAAAATCCTCCATCACGCCGGCATAGGTTTCCTTTTCCGCGTGGCGCTCAATGCTTCCCTCCACCGTTTCCACTCCTTCGTAGGAACGCATGTAAGGGAAATAATAGTCCCTGTGAAAAATCCCCTCTGCATCTCTGTGACCAACCACAGTAATGCCCATAGAGGGAGCTACCGGAAGCTGATACTGCTCCACCACCTGTCCATTTCCATAGGAGACAAAGCTGCTGCGATATTTTTCATGTACTGCCCTTTGTAAATAAAACTCTGCATCCTTGTCTTCCTGCAATGCAGAAAACCCAATGGATCGTAGAAACTTATGCATTAGCCTTCCTCTTTCCTGACCTCTCTGAAACCATCTCCATATCTTACAACAAAGGCTACTGTCTTGCAATAGCTACCGGGGAATGTCTAAATCCATACCCCATGTCCGAATCAAAGCCGAATGCCCGCATCCTCCCTAAATGGTCTTGAAAACAGGCGAGAATAAAAAAAGCCATGCGGTACAGGTCGGAAAGCGGGGATGATACCTTCCCCTTTTCCATCCTATGCCACATGAAAGCTCATTTTACTGCTATTTTAATGTTTTTTGAAAAATGCCATTATCAAAGCTTCCCTACCCTCTCTATGCGGAAGCGCTGGAACCGCCCGGGTTGCCCTTCTGGGTAGACTCAAAAAGGCTATGGGTTGCCTTATATATCTTTCTGGCAATGTAAGGATTGTTCATGGTGTAAAGATGCACACCGTCCACGCCGTGAGTCACCAGATCCACGATCTGATCCACCGCATAGGCAATGCCCGCGTCTCTCATGGCAATGGGGTTGTCCGCATACTTGTCTAAGATTCTCTGAAACTTCTTAGGAACATTTACGCCACAAAGACTGGCCATCTTTAAGACCTGACGGCTGTTAATAACCGGCATAATCCCCGCTTCAATGGGAACATCAATTCCGGCTAAAGCACAACGCTCCTGGAAAATGTAGAACTGCTTATTTTCAAAGAAAGCTGGGAAATCAGGTTCTCCGCTCCCGCGTCCACCTTGTTCTTTAAGTAACGAATGTCCTCTACTCTATCCGCGCTCTCGATATGTCCCTCCGGATAGCAGGCTGCGGAAATATGGAAGTTTCCGTGCTCCTTCAAAAAGGCAATCAGGTCGGAAGCGTAACGGAAATCTCCTCTATTCTCCTCTCCCTCCGGAATATCTCCTCTGAGAGCCAGGATATTCTTGATTCCGGCAGTCTTCAACTCTTCAATCTTTTCTAATACATCCTGCTTTGTTAAATTTATACAAGGAAAATGAACCACGCTGGGCACTTCGCAGACCTTCTTAATATGCTCTGCAATAGGGATGGTACTTTGGTTATTCTTTCCGCCCCCTGCCCCATATGTCACCGAAATGAAATCCGGTTTTAAATCCCGAAGCTCATCCAAGGTGTCATATATGGTTTCAACCGGTGAGTTCCTCCGAGGTGGAAACACCTCGAAGGAAAACACTGTTTTTTCTTGAAATAAATCAACAATACTCATTTCTCAATTCCTTTGCCGCCTGGACAAGATTTGCTAAACTTGCCAAGGTCTCCTCGCTTGCTCTAGTCTTCAATCCGCAGTCCGGATTTACCCACAGTTTCTCTTTTTCAATCTTCTTCAGCATCTTTGCCAATGCTTCTCTAATTTCCTGAACGGACGGTACTCTGGGGGAGTGAATGTCATAAACTCCGGGTCCAACCTCTGTACGAAAATGGTTCTCTCTTAAGGAGTCCAAAATCTGTAAATCGGAACGGGAAGCCTCGAAGGAAATAACGTCCGCATCCATGTTGTCAATCGCTTTAATAATATCGGTAAACTCACTGTAGCACATGTGGGTGTGAATCTGAGTGCCTGCCTGACATCCGCTGTGTACCAAACGGAAGGCGGGAATAGCCCAATCCAGATACTCACTGTACCAGTCAGACTTACGAAGAGGTAACTTCTCTCTTAAAGCCGCTTCGTCTACCTGAATAATCTTGATACCATTCTTCTCTAAGTCCAATACCTCATCACGGATGGCCAAGGCGATCTGCTTTGTGCTTTCCGCAATGCTGATATCCTCTCTTGGGAAGGACCAGTTTAAGATAGTTACAGGTCCTGTCAGCATTCCCTTCATGGGACGCTTGGTTAAGCTCTGTGCATAGGTGGACCATTCCACTGTCATAGCGGAAAGTCTACGTACATCACCCCAGATGATTGGCGGCTTTACGCAACGAGTTCCATAGGACTGTACCCAAGCCTTCTCGGTGAATAAGAATCCGCTTAAGAGCTCTCCGAAGTACTCCACCATGTCGTTTCTTTCAAACTCACCGTGAACCAGTACATCCAGATCCAAATCTTCCTGAATCTTTACCCACTCTGCAATCTTCTTCTGGTTAAATGCAATGTACTCTTCCTTGGTCTTCTCCCCCTTCTTAAAGGCAGTTCTGTTGGCACGAACATCCGCACTCTGTGGGAAGGAACCAATGGTTGTGGTGGGGAAGAGGGGAAGCTTAAACTCTTCCTTCTGAAGCTTTTCTCTCTCTTCAAATACAGGAAGTCTGGTGTAGTCCGCATCGGTAATAGCTGCACAACGATCCTTTACCGACTTGTCTTCACTGTTCGGTCTTGCTGTTGCAAAGAGCGCCTTATTGGCCTCTAAAACCTCCGGCTTAGCCTTACCGCTAAGAAGCTCCTTTAAATCCAAAAGCTCTTCCAGCTTCTCGATAGCAAAGCTGAAATGACTCTTTACTTCCTCGGAAAGCTTATTCTCTCCTACTAAGGTGTAAGGAACATGCAGTAAGGAGCAAGAAGTACTCAGTACTACGGAAATGCCCTTAGCCTCTAAATCCTTTACCTCCTGCACGGTCTTCTCGTAATGGTTTCTCCAGATATTCTTTCCGTTTACCAAACCGGCGAAAAGAAGCTTGTCCTTGGGGAATCCCTTAGCTACAAGTGCCCTGGTCTCCTTACCCTCTAAGAAGTCAAGACCTACGCCGTCAAAGGGGAGTGCCAAAATGCTTTCATAGGCATCTCTTACATCGCCAAAATATGTCTGTAATATAACCCTTGTGCTGCCCTTTACAGAAAGAATTCCCTGATATAATGCGGTAAAGAGCTCCAAGTCTTCCTTCTCTAAGTCTCTTACCAGATAAGCCTCATCAAAGGCAATCCACTTGGCACCAAGAGAAACGAATCTCTCCACATAAGCCTTATAAGCGGAAACTGCCTGCTCCAGGAAATCCTTCTCGGTCTTCTTCTCTGTATAACGAAGCAGCTTTAATAAGGTAAATGGTCCGATAACTACAGGCTTAGTCTCGACCCCTAAAGCCTTTGCCTCCTCATACTCCTGGAAGGGCTTGTCACCCACAAGGGAAATCACATCCTTATCGGAGATTTCCGCCACCATGTAATGGTAGTTGGTATTGAACCACTTCTTCATTGCCAAAGCCTTCACGTCTCCGGCCTCTCCCTTATAGCCTCTTGCCATAGCAAAGTATTGCTCCAAGGGGCTTAAGGACAATTCTCTGTAACGATCCGGAATGATGTTAAAAAGCACTGCTGTATCTAAAAAGTTATCGTAAAAAGAGAAATCATTGGAAGGGATGAAATCCACTTCCTCCTGCTGCATCTTTAACCACTGCTTCTTTCGAATATCCTTTGCAAGCTCCTGTAGCTCCTGCTCGGAAACCAATCCCTTAAAAAACTTCTCTGTTGTAAACTTTAGTTCTCTTAATGCTCCCACTCTTGGGAAACCGATTACTGATGTTTGCATGCTTTTTTCTCCTTACTTTTTATTTTCCTTTACAATATGCTTTTCTTGTCATTCCTTAGACTCCCCCTAATGAGAGTCTTTGAAGTGGATATAGTATAGCGTAAAAACGTTTCCTTAGGCAAATATAAAAAAACAGGACTTAGCTATAGTTTTTGCCTATAGCCAAGCCCTTCACCCTAAATCGGTTCTCTCGCCCTTACTTCTCTCTTATACCAAGCCCTGTGCCAGCATAGCCTCGGCTACCTTCTCAAAGCCGGCTACATTGGCTCCAACCTCAAAGTTACCTTCATGGCCGTAGCGCTTTGCCGCCTCGGATACGCTCTTGAAAATGTTTTGCATAATTCCCTTAAGCTTCTCATCCACTTCTTCAAAACTCCAGGAAAGTCTCTGAGAGTTCTGGCTCATCTCCAATGCGGAAACGGCAACACCGCCGGCATTGGCTGCCTTACCGGGCATGTAAAGGAAGTGATTCTCCAGGAATACATCCACAGCCTGCTCATCGGAAGGCATATTTGCTCCCTCTGCTACACAGAAGCAACCGTTCTTGATTAAGGTCTTAGCCTCTTCTCCATTTAGCTCGTTCTGGGTTGCGCAGGGTAATGCCACATCGCACTTTACACCCCAGGGACGCTCACCTGCATGGTAGGTCGCTCCCGCAACACGGTCGGCATACTCGGAAATTCTGCCTCTCTTTACCTGCTTAATATCGAAAAGCACATCCAGCTTGATGCCTTCCGGATCATACACATATCCGCCGGAATCGGAGCAGGTTACCACCTTGCCCCAAGGCTCTGTGCCTTCTGGATGGCATACTGAGCAACATTACCGGAACCGGAAACCACAATGGTCTTTCCCTTGATTTCCTTTCCTACGGACTTTAACATCTCATCCACAATGTAGACCAGACCATATCCTGTAGCCTCCGGACGAGCCAGAGAGCCTCCGAAGGTTCTTCCCTTTCCGGTAAGTACACCCTCGTACAAGTTGGTGATTCTCTTGTACTGTCCATACATATAAGCCACTTCTCTTCCGCCTACACCGATATCACCGGCAGGAACGTCTTCATTGGCTCCGATGTACTTATACAGCTCTGTCATAAAGCTTTGGCAGAAGCGCATAACCTCCGCATCGGACTTGCCCTTAGGATCAAAGTCCGCACCACCCTTACCTCCACCGATGGGTAGACCGGTCAGGGAGTTCTTTAAAATCTGCTCAAAGCCCAGGAACTTCAGGATAGACTGATTTACGCTTGGGTGAAAACGAAGTCCTCCCTTGTAAGGTCCGATAGCAGAGTTAAACTGCACACGATAACCGATATTGATATGGTGCTTTCCCTGGTCATCTGTCCAAGGCACTCTAAAACTAATAATTCTTTCCGGCTCTACAAAACGCTCCAGTAACGCGTTTTTCCGGTAAAGCTCCTCATTGGCTGCCACAATAGGCTCCAGAGACTCTAAAATTCTCTTCGCTGCCTCTAAAAATTCTGCCTCATTGGAATGCTTCTTCTCCAGTGCCTGATAAACCTCACTTACATAGGACATAAACTTGCCTCCATTCTTTCCTCATTTACCGCTAAACTATAGCACTAAATCATTTTCAACTACAATAGGAAATATCTTGTATTCCGAAAAAGAATACTAATTGTTCCTTCCATAAAGTTACGATAAAATATCTCGTAAAGTGGAAGAGCAAGCGGGATGCAAAAAGAATGATCCATGACGGAATTTTGCCTGAAAATACGGATTCCTGATTGATTCTATGCGTAGGAGGAAACATCTATGTTAACTGAAGCTGAGCGAGAGAAAGTTTACTATACCAGAGGCTTTCGAAACTTTTGTTTTCGTGCCGAAAAAGCTAACCCTCATGCCCTACTACTCCGATTACGCAAAATTCTTTACTTATGTTTCATGTGTCTTATCGTATTTGCAATGGTTGGATTTAAAATAACTTGGCTTGTAAAATACCTTTTATTTATAGGTTCTCTGAGTATTATAGCTAATTATTTCTGGGGTATCTGGTTAGCAATGCGTATATATAAGCATTCTGTATTGTTTCAGTTGATGGAGACAAAGAAGCAACAAGAAAAGACGCAGAAATATCTTTCTGAATCTCGCGAGGAATTACTACAAGCAATCAATGATGGAAATATATTGGTCAAGGATTTAGGAGACGGAATTGTTTTGTACCGAAACAAAAAAATATATACATTATTTTACAAGGGGTTCTTTTACGATATGGATCTTTATGAGAAGTTAAGGAAAATACTTTTAGAGCCCGAGATTGCAATTCAGCAGCTTAACAATAATGACAATATCTAATTAGAAAAAGATTCTTTCTCTTTTATCAGAGAAGAGCTAATGATAGTTTACACCTGCTGATTTGATGAAACAAACCATAAGTTCTAAAGGAGGAAGCATCAATGTTAACTGAAGCTGAGCGAGAGAAAGTTTACTTTACCAGAGGCTTTCGAAACTTTTGTTTTCGTGCCGGAAAGGCTAACCCTCATCACTTATTCTACCAATTCGTAAATATAATTTACTTTTGCTTTTTATTTCTTATCTTGTTTGCTATAAGCGAATTTAAGATAACTTGGTATACTAAATTATATTTTTTTATTTGCTTCTCTAGTATTATAATAAAATATTTCTGGGGTATCTGGTTAACACTGATTATATACAAACATTCAGTATTGTTTCAGTTGATGGAGACAAAGAAGCAACAAGAAAAGATGCAGAAATATCTTTCTGAATCTCGTGAGGAATTACTACAAGCAATCATTGATGGAAATATATTGGTCAAGGATTTAGGAGACGGAATTGTTTTGTACCGAAACAAAAAAATATATACATTATTTTTACAAGGGGTTCTTTTTACGATATGGATCTTTATGAGAAATTAAGGAAAATACTTTTAGATCCTGAGATTGTACTTCAGCAGCTTAACAATAATGACAGTATCCCTAAAGAGTAATTGGGAAAAGATTCTTTCTCTTTATCAGAGAAGAGCTAAGAATAGTTGACACCTGCTGATTTGATGAAACAAACCATAAGTTCTAAAGGAGGAAAAGCAATGTTAACTAAAGATGAGCGAGAAAAAGTTTACTATACCAGAGGATTTCGAAACTTTTGTTTTCGTGCCGGAAAAGCCAACCCTCACTATTTATTCTACCGATTCATAAATATAATTTACTTTTGCTTTTTATTTCTTACCTGGTTTGCTGTATTCGAATTTAAGATAACTTGGTATACTAAATTATTGTTTTTTATTTGCTTCTCTAATATTATAATAAATTATTTCTGGGGTATTTGGTTAGGAATAATCATATCATTACGTCTATTAAAGAAGACTCAAAAACACCAAAATGAAAAGAAAACATACCAATCTGAAGAATTAGAAGAATTAAAAGAATTCCTTCAAAAAATCATTAATGGTGAGGTATTGGTCCTTGATTTAGGTGATGGATTTGCTGTGTACCAATACAAAAAATTAATTCTACCCTATTACAAGGGATTTTTTTATGATATGGACTATTATGAGAAATTCAAGAAGGTCTTTTTTGAACCCGAGAGTGCAATTCAGCAACTTAACAATAATAACAATATCCCGAAAGAGTAATTGGGATAAACAAAAAAACAGCCCCACTTTCGTGGAGCTGTTCTCATTAATCTACCTGGTATGGTAACAGAGCAATGTGTCTTGCACGCTTGATAGCGGTGGTGATTGCTCTCTGATGTAATGCACAAGAACCTGTAATTCTTCTGGGAAGAATCTTTCCTCTCTCAGAGATATACTTTCTTAATGTTCCTACATCCTTATAATCTACCGGCTTTACCTTATCTCCGCAGAATCCACAAACTTTCTTTCTGCTGCGGAAGCCTGCGCCGGCTCTTCTTGGTCTTGCTGAACCACTCTTATCTGACTTCTGAAATGCCATGGCTTTCCTCCTTCTATATTGCAGCTATGCTGCTCTTCATCCTGAGGAAACCTTCCCTACCTAAGTGAAGGGGAGTCCCTCGTCCTCTACCCCATCAGGTATATTCATAAATCCTTCTCCAAGATCCTCTTCTCCACCGCCTACATAGGGGCCGGAAGAACGGGAATAGGAAGTATTACCTCCCTGTCCTTTGCTGTCTGCAAACTCCTGGTCATCCACAATAATATCTGTGGTATATACGGTTTGTCCGTCTTTGTTCTGATAACTGCCTGTCTGAATACTGCCGGATACCAACATACGCATGCCTTGATGCATATACTTCTCTGCAAATTCTGCTCTCTGTCCGAAGGACACACAACGGATAAATCTGCTGTAGGCTGTCCATCGTTTTGGTTTCTGCGGCCTCTTCTGTCCACGGCAAGAGTATATCTTGCAATGGCCATGCTGTTCTCACCCTGGGAATACCGAATTTCCGGATCTCTTACCAATCTACCCATCAGGATAACTCTGTTCATGTTTTACTCTGCTTTCCGCTTGCTTATTCAGCTACTGCTTCTGCTGCAGGCTCATGCTTCTTTGTCTTAGCTGTTTCTTCTTCTGGCTTAACCACAAGATAGCGGATTACCGGTTCCATAATACGAACCTGGTCCTCGAGCTCGTTAGGAGTGTTTTGCATCTCCTGTGAACGGGATGAAATAGTAGTAGGCTTCTTTCATGTGCTGAATTTCATAAGCCAGTCTCTTCTTACCCCACTCTTCGATAGGCTCTACAACAGTACCATTGTAACGGGTGATAAATCCCTTAATCTTTTCAATGGCTGCTGCTCTCTCCTCATCATCGAGCTTCGCACTGAGAACAACGCATAACTCATACTTGTTCATTCGCTTTTACCTCCTTTTTGGTCTCTGGCCTTTCCTTTTGGAAAAGCAAGGAATAGTGATACAGTTAACAATGATAGCAAAGTTCTCTACTGATTGCAAGCATTAAAATTAGTCCATAGCAATAATAAAATTAGTCCACATCAATAATATAAATCCTCTCCTTTGCCATCCTTTGCAAAAGAGCATCTTCCGTATCGTCTGTATAGCCGCTGAGCTTTCGAAAGGCCTCCGGGTTCAATATTTTCAGCATCACCACCGGATCCTCCGGCAGTTCATCCTCCTCATCCGAGAGAGCCGCTTCCTCCACCCGTCTTTCTAAAAGTTCCTTGGTGGGAAGGGCATAAAGTACAGACCTTTCAATTTCTTCCAAAGACTTTTCTTCCAAGCTAAGCTTTCCTATTGTCCGAAAGCCGTAGGGGCTGTAAATGCTTTCCGCCACGGGAATCAGGAAGCAAAAGGGCTCTCCCTCCTCCTCTAAAAGCGAAAAGGCACGGCGAAGCAGCTCTCCCATAACCCCCTGCTTTCTCTTTTCTTTCTTGGTACCGATGGCATAGAGGTAGCTTGCCGTAAGCTCCTTTTTAAAGAAGGACATCCGGAAAGGGTTGATATGGAGCATGCCCACAATCTCTCCCTCTTCCTCCATGGCAAGGATTCTCTTCGGTCTTTTACGATAATAGAAGTCCACAAAGTTTTCCGAATCCTCCGGGAAGATCTCCCGATACAAGGCCTTCGTTCTTTCCTGTTCCTCCTCCGTTCGGAGAAGAAGAATTCTTCTACTCATACTCTTCTACGTCCTTCTCGTATTTATCCGTAAGATACTTCTCATAGCCCTGGAAATCCTTCTGCAATACCATGTATTTTCTGGCAAAGCCGATGGGATTATAGCTTTCCTTTGCCTTCCGAAGACCTTGCAGTCCCATATCATCCTCTCGGTTTACCAGCTTTGCCTGGGGGAATTCATGAAGCAGAAATTCCTGATTAATCACCTGATAAATTCCGGGGACATTGGGATTTCCCTTTTCAATGGAGATGCTGGCCATTTCCTCACGGGGATTGTAAGCGCCGATGGAAAAGGCCTCCAGCTTTCCGTCTATGAATATGCCGCCGATATAGTGGTCGATGGTGAAGCAGTTTTGTAAAACCTCGTGGATTCCCTTGATTTCATATTCCAGGGTTTCCTCTCCGTTTCCTTCCTCCTTGATTCGGTGGGTATACCAACGATCCAAAAAGTCCCAAACCGCCTGTTTTTCCAGGCAGCGAATACTTCTGTACTCCCAGCGGCCCTCATATTCTCTCTTGAACTTGTTGACCAGGTTTTTCTTCTTATGAAAACGCTTTCCCGGCAGGGTTCGTAGCTCCTCAGCGTCATAGAGGTAGTCCTTGTAATCCTCCTCTTCCCGTACGATAAAGCGGGGATCCTCCTCCAAATGCAGGTACTTTACCGCCTCTTCGTCCGCCAGATAGATCTTTAAAGGCTTCTTCAAAACCTGATTAAAGTAATCCTTAATCAAATCAAAATACTGAGGCAAATCCTCTTCGTCACAGTAGGGCGTAGCGGTATACTGCTCTCCATCCTTTGCCATCAGAATAAAAAGAGCCTTGTCCTCCCACTCTGCTATGCGGGTGTCACAATATTCCGCCCAGAGGTAGCTGTCCAAAGCGCAACTATCACAGGTTTTGTTCGGTCTTCGATAAAAATAAGGAGCAATACGGACGGAGTCCTCCACCCGTATTGGCTCAAATACCAATTTTTTTCGCATCCAATGCCATATTTGTCCTTCCTTTCAGGAACTGCTTACTACTTGGGACATTTTACCACAGAATGCAAAAAGCTTGTGAAAAAAATGATAAAAATTCCTCCTTTCTTTTTGAAATTTTTTTCATTCTTGAGAAAGACTTCTCTGTAGACTCTCTCCAAGTTAACAACGCTGACCGGTCTTAGCCTTACTGATAACAAAAAGAAAGGGCCTCTGCCTAGACTCCATATTCGGATAATATCCGTATACGGATAAGGTTTTTAGCCCTTTCTATTTATTTTTTTCTTCTACTGCACCCACTCTGCAATTAATTTGATGCATCCATTCCGTTATTAATTTGATGCATTCATTCTATTACTCTCCGGAGCATCCATTCCGTAAATCTCCAGTAGCTCCTTGCTGTAGACGCCCCTTTCTCGATACAGAATCAGGGGCGGTAAAATCCGAAGTTCCACGGAGGCTCCCCGCACCGCTTCCAAGAGGAATAGCTTTGCCTCTCCCTCCACAAAGGAATGAACCATCTGCAATCTTTTCGGCTCCAGGCCTTTTTCCCGTAAAATGCTGATAATCTCCGCCATCCGTTTCGGCCGATGCACAAGATAAAACTTCCCCTTAGGCGCCAGTAAATATCTTGCAGCCTCCGAAACATCCGTAAAGCTACAGCTCACCTCATGTCTTGCAATATTTTTTTCTTTTTCCAGCGGATTTTGCAGGTCTCCTGCATATAGGGAGGATTTGCGGTCACCACCGTAAAGGAGGAGGCCAGGCTTTTTCCCCTCTACCGTCCTTTTGCTCTTGGATTTTTGCAAAGGTCTCCCTCCAGGATATGGATAGCTCCTCTTCATTTAAGGCTACGGATCTTCTGGCAAGCTCCACCGCCTCCCTTTGAATTTCGATTCCGTAAATGCTTTCCGCCTCTGTTTTCGCCGCCAAAAGCAAGGGCACAATCCCATTTCCGGTACAGAGATCGAAGACTCTTCCTCTCTTTACCCCCTGCTTTTGCGAAATTCGCCAAAAAGCACCGCATCCGTTCCATAACAAAAAAGGCTTCCGAATCCTGAATAATCCGGTAGCCCTTGCATTGTAAATCATCTATTCTTTCCATGAACAAATCTCTGCTCTTTTCCTTATAAGTCCTGTATTCGTTTCAAAGCCGGGCTTTCTGTCCTCTTTATCCTATTTTCCCTATGAAATCCATGCTTACGCTTCGTCTTTTCTCCGTCTTGGCTTAAACTTCAGCTCCGAAACCTCATACTCCCGAAGCTCCTTCTCATCTTCCTTTTCCAAGTTTACAATCAGCTTTACCTTCTGGTTTAAGACGGAAACGGAAACCACCTCTCCCTTTAAGCCCTCCTTGGTGGTGGCATAGTCTCCCACCGCCGGTAGCTTGGAGTTTAAGAACTCATAAACCTCTTCTTCATTTTTCAAGCAACACATCAAACGGCCGCAGACCCCGGAGATGCTACTGGGGTTTAAGGATAAGCCCTGCTCCTTTGCCATCTTGATGGACACCGGAACAAACTCCGGAAGATAGCTGTGACAGCACAGAGGCCGACCGCAGGAGCCGTAGCCTCCCAGAAGCTTGGTCTCGTCTCTTACCCCCACCTGACGAAGTTCGATTCTGGTACGGAAAATCGCTGCCAAATCCTTCACCAACGCACGGAAATCCACCCTGCCGTCCGCGGTAAAATAGAACAGTGCCTTTCCCCGGTCAAAGGTATATTCCACATCAATCAGCTTCATTTCCAGCCCATGCTCTTGAATCTTCTTCCGGCAAATCTGAAAAGCTTCCCTTTCCTTCTCATGATTTACTTCGTACTGCTTCCGGTCCTCCTCTGTGGCCTTTCTGAGAATTTCCTTAAGAGGCATCACAATCTTTTCCTCCGGAAGCTCCTTATTGGCCATCAAAACTTCTCCGTATTCCACGCCTCTGGAGGTTTCCACCACGGCAAACTCTCCCCCTTGTAAAGCTTATGCCCTTGGGAGCGAAATAATACACCTTTCCCGCGGTTCGAAACTTTATTCCAATTACCTCTGTCATCTATAACCCTTTCTTTATGGCTTTTTCTATGGCTTTCTTTATGGCTTTTCTATAATTATGTATTGGATAAAAACAAAAAGAAATCTAAAATCTGATAGTTTTGGGCAACATTTACCGCCCGTCCTTCTTTATAGCGTTCTATATATTCTCCCCACTGCCCCAGTGTCCAATAGGAATACTTTTCCGCCATGGCCGTAATGCTCTCTCTGGCACTCTGCCCATAGAGCAAATGATGGTCTTTCGTGCTTTTATAGCATAACACATCCCGCAAAATAATATCAAGAAAACAGTAGAGCTCTTGCCCGTCCAGCTGTCCCAGCTCCTCCGCGTATTTCTGCATTTCCTCCTGCTTCTTATGGGCAATCTCCTTTAAAAAGGCGGGTAAGGCACGAAGAGCCGGAATTTCCTGTAGCAATTTCCACTGCTTATCAATGGGCATATCCCCCACATAGACTCGAACCACACGGCTCAAAACGGTGTCTAAAAGCTTGTTTTCATTTTCGCAAAGGAGAATCATGATAACATGCTCCGGAGCTTCCTCCAGGGTTTTTAAAAGGGCATTTTGGGCCTCCACCGTCATCTTATCGCTGTGACAAAGCACGTAAACCTTGTACTGCCCTTCCTTCGGGGAAATGTCCACCGTTCCCTTCACTTCCTGACGAATCTGATCAATGGAAATGCTGGATTTCTTCTCTCCGTTTTCCTTCTCCTGATAATCCACAAAAATCAGATCCGGATGCTCTTCCTTTTCAATGCGAAGACTCAGACTATCCTCCGGCTCTTCCTTTTCACTATAAAAATCCGGCCGGTTCTCTGTGCTTTCTTCTTCCAGGGGAAGGCTGAACTGCTTTTCCGGTTCTTCCTTTCTACTTTTTATGAAAAAAAGCTGTACCACAAAGTCCTTCGCCATTTGACGAAGCAAGTCCTCTTCCTGCCCAATCACAAGATAAGCATGATGGATTCGATGATCCGGTATGGAAATCCCCTTCATTCCTTGCCTTTTCCTCTTCCTGTTCTCTTCTTATCACAATCGGATGACCCGCTACAGCCCTCTTTCCGTCCCCGATTTTATATCCGCCAGAATCTCTTCCACACATTTGTCAAAATCAAGATTGTGATAGCGTTTCTTAATGCCGGCTTCCCGAAGCTTTTCCTCCGAAAAATCCTTATTATCCGCCTGAAAACGTCTTTCCAGCTCCTCCAGAGCCTTGGGATCATTCCCCTGCTCCCGAGCCTTGGCTCGACTTAGGCGAAGCTCATCCTCCAGCTCAATATAAACAGGCCGGATAAACTCCTGCCCCAGATAGTCTTTAATACTGTTATAGCTTTCCAAGGTTCCGATGCAGAGAAAGCCCTTGCCTTTCTCCCGAAAGCCTTCCTCATAAGCCGTGCCGTAATACCAAAGTCCAAAGGCGGTATCGTAGCTGCGGCTTTCCATCATTTTCCCCTCCGAAAGAAGCTTTAAAAACGCCTCTTCCGAAAGAAAATGATATTCCTCCCCCTCCTTTTCCATGGGGCGCATAGGCCGGGTAGTATAGGGGATAATCCTTTTTAGCTCGCTTCTTTTCACCAGCTCTCGGAAAATGCTATCCTTTCCCACAGCGGATTTTCCGCAGATATAATAGATCATTGCTCCTCATTCTCCTAAGGCTGGCCCGGGCCCTGATTGTCTCCGCCCTCATCCGCAGACTTGGGGCCTTCTCCTACTACCGCATCATCGGAGCTATGGCTCTTGCTGCTTTTCTGACCGGCTGTAGATTCCTTTGTTGCCGCTGTACTGCTCTTTTTACCGCTTTGACTCTCCAAGGTGGGAGATTCCCCGATGCTTTCCTTGTTGCCCTTACCGGAGGAACTGCTTTCCTCTTTGGAGGCGGAATCTTTTCCGGATTCCTTCGTAGATTCCTTGGTACTCTCCTTATTGCTTTCTTCGGATTTGGTCGATGTTTCTTCCTCCGAGCTTTCTTCCGTAGTCTTTTCCGTTCTGGCTTCCGTTTCTTTCTTCTTGCTCTCTTTGGTGGCTTCCGTAATCACAACCGCTTCCTTACTGCTCTCTGAGGCAGCTTCCGTCGCCTTTAAATTCGGTAAAGAAAAGCCTGCAATATTCTTGAAAAACAAAAAGCAAACCACGATAGCTACAATGGCCAGGGATAAGGCAAAAAGCAGCTTCAGAATATCCCCGATAAAATTGGCTTCCTCCTCCACATGCTGCTCACTTCTTCTTTTCTTTCTATGATCCTTCATACCTAATCTATAACCCCTTTGCAAAAAACATTTTTCCTTAGAATCTTGCATATTTTAACATGAAAATGCAGAACAATCCATGAGGAACTAAGCCCAAGCTTAAACTTATTAAGCTATAGGAATTTCTCTTTAACTTCTCCGGAGGAAACAATCTTAGTACTGCCGTCCCGGCAACGCACGGAAAGAGATCCGTCCTCTAAAATCCCTTCAACTCTTCCTAGAAAATCCTGATGATTCTCCGTAAAGAGAATATCCTTTGTTAATAAGATGTTTTCCCTCCTGTACTCTTCTTCCACCTTATCCCGATCTAACAAAGAAAAATAGTGAAACAGGATAGAAGCAAGAAACTGATTTCGGTTTATATTTTCTTTCTTTCCTCATGATAATCAAACAATGTTCCTGCAATGCCGGAAAGCTCCTCGGGGAATCCGGCTTCCGGAAGAAAAAGATTAATCCCGATACCCATAATACAATAGGCTAAAGAAGAAGAATCACTAAGCTGTCCTTCAGCTAAGATTCCCACAAGCTTTTTTCCTTTATAAAACAGGTCATTCACCCACTTAATGGAAAGCTCTATATCAAAAACCTCCTTCACGGCACGTTTTACCGCAACAGCTGCATGGCAAGTCAAAACCAATGGGTTCTTGTTTTCTCCCCTTGGCTTGGTCAAGATACTGAAGTACAGGCCGGAGCCCTTGGGAGAAAGAAAGGATTTGCCCATCCTACCCCGTCCGGCAGTTTGATAATCGCTAAGAAAAACGGTACCTTCCGAAATATGAGAAAAAATATCTTCTCCATAGGGAAGCTCTTGAATTCTTCTTTTACATTCCGTATTGGTGGAGTCAATTTCATCAAATAAAAGTACATGAGGTTCCAAAGATAAGCATCCCTGATTTCTTAGCTGATAAAAAACGCAATATTTCTGTAGAAGATAAGGGCTCCATAATTCCTCCAAATTTCTATATAACATCAGATTATTATGAATACAGATATATGAATACAGATATCTGAACACAAACTATTTGAAATCCAAAAATAAATTTATATACAAAAAAATCCCAAGAACATCTTGGGATACCGTGACGCCAACGAGAATCGAACTCGTGATACCACCGTGAAAGGGTGGTGTCTTAACCGCTTGACCATGGCGCCATAACTCTTAAGCAGAGCGAAAGGCGAAGACCGGATTTGAACCGGTGATCAGGGTGTTGCAGACCCACGCCTTACCACTTGGCTACTTCGCCACATATTCTCTTGTCATAGCGAAGAGAAATGGGAAACGCCTCCAGATGGACTCGAACCAACGACACCGCGGTTAACAGCCGCGTGCTCTACCGACTGAGCTATAGAGGCATAAATAAATATCCGATTGAAAGAGTTTATCATAGTAAAAAAGAGATGTCAAGACAAAAACCAGACGCATTGGATAAGCCCTCGACCTATTAGTAACTGTCAGCTGAATGTATTACTACACTTACACCTCAGTCCTATCAACCTCGTTCTCTTCAAGGGGTCTTACTCTTGCGATGGGATATCTCATCTTGAGGTTGGCTTCACGCTTAGATGCCTTCAGCGTTTATCCATTCCCAACTTGCCTACCCTGCTATGGGATTGATTCCCAACAGGTACAGCAGAGGTCAGTCCATCCCGGTCCTCTCGTACTAAGGACAGATCCTCTCAAATATCCTACGCCCGCGCCGGATAGGGACCGAACTGTCTCACGACGTTCTGAACCCAGCTCGCGTACCGCTTTAATGGGCGAACAGCCCAACCCTTGGGACCGACTACAGCCCCAGGATGCGATGAGCCGACATCGAGGTGCCAAACCTCCCCGTCGATGTGAACTCTTGGGGGAGATCAGCCTGTTATCCCCAGGGTAGCTTTTATCCGTTGAGCGATGGCAATCCCACTTTCATACCACCGGATCACTAAGTCCGTATTTCTACTCTGCTCGGACCGTCGCCCTCGCAGTCAAGCTCCCTTATGCCTTTGCACTCTATGGATGGTTTCCAACCATCCTGAGGGAACCTTTGAGCGCCTCCGATACACTTTCGGAGGCGACCGCCCCAGTCAAACTCCCCACCTGACATTGTCCCTTGACCGGTTTACGGCCTAAGGTTAGAAATCCAATAACATAAGGGTGGTATCCCAACAGCGACTCCAATAATACCAAAGTACTATCTTCTTCGTCTCCCACCTATCCTGTGCATACATTACCGAATCCCAGTATCAAGCTGGAGTAAAGCTCCATGGGGTC